>ERZ773114.5-NODE-5-length-202915-cov-27.850739_pt1 | contig 202915 bp, 156 predicted proteins | sample MGYA00580564_ERZ773114 | MGnify/ENA primary metagenome ERZ773114 (study PRJEB29015, sample SAMEA2737836) | human gut metagenome | biome: human gut; feature: human-associated habitat; material: faeces | place: China | collected 2012 ... | reverse complement strand
CATTCATTGTTTATTCCTTTCTGTTTTATCTCCATATTCTTTCTTTGTTCTATTCAAGAACCACCGCATTGTGGACGGCCTCCTTTGCATCCTTGCCCCAGGAAAACAGTGTTCACAAAATATAATCTGTATTTAATTATTTAAACTGAGCCAGACGTTCCTCTACCTGAGCCATCATCTGCTCATACTTTGCAAGCTTGTCCTTTTCCTCCTGAACCTTTTCAGGCTTTGCATTGTTTAAGAATTTTTCATTTGAGAGCATGCCCCTTGAGCGCGCAAGCTCCTTTGTAAGCTTATCCTTTTCTTTATTGAGTCTTTCCTTTTCCTTCTCGAAATCAACAAGGTCCTCAAGCGGCAGGTATGCAACCGCATCAGGTATCACTACTGATACAGCGTCATCACCGATACCGGCCTTGCCCTGCTGTACTGTAATCTCGCTTGTAAATGCAAGATTTACATATACCTCCTTGTTGTCCTCGAATATCTTTCTGACTGACTCATCATCACTTGTGATGAAAAGCTTTGCCTTTCTTGAAGGTGGAACATCCATCTGTGTACGGACATTTCTGATACCCTTTACGAGATCCTTGCAGTGCTCGATTGCGGCCTCTTCTGCCGAGAAATTCCACTCTTTTTTGTACTCAGGCCATTTAGAGAGCATGATAGTCTCCTCGTCTGACTGAAGTGTGCAGAAGATTTCCTCTGTGATAAACGGCATATATGGATGAAGGAGCTTCAGTGCATTTACAAGTACTGTCTTAAGTGTCCAGAGTGCTGCATTTGCTGACTCTGGGTTTTCATCCTTCTTGTAGGTACGAACCTTTGCAATCTCGATATACCAGTCACAGAACTCATCCCAGATGAAGTCGTATACCTTTTGTACTGCGATTCCAAGCTCGAACTTGTCCATGTTTTCTGTGGCATCCTTTGCAAGTGTATTTACCCTTGAAAGAATCCACTTGTCTGCTACATGAAGCTCATCAAGCTTTGGCTCTCTAAGCTCTACACCTTCAAGGTTCATCATGATAAATCTTGATGCATTCCATACCTTGTTGGCGAAGTTTCTTGAAGCCTCAACTCTCTCCCAGTAGAAACGCATATCATTTCCCGGTGCATTTCCTGTGATAAGAGTCAGACGAAGTGCATCTGCACCATACTTGTCGATAACCTCAAGCGGATCAATTCCGTTTCCGAGTGATTTACTCATCTTGCGGCCCTGTGAATCTCTTACGAGTCCGTGGAAAAGCACTGTGTGGAATGGTGCCTTGCCCATCTGCTCATAGCCTGAGAAAATCATTCTGATTACCCAGAAGAAAATGATATCGTAGCCTGTTACGAGCACATCGTTTGGATAGAAATAGTCCAGATCCTCTGTCTTTTCAGGCCAGCCGAGTGTTGAGAATGGCCAGAGCGCTGATGAGAACCATGTATCAAGTGTATCAGGATCCTGTGTCCAGTGCTCCTTGCCACACTTAGGACATTTGCCCGGCTTTTCTATTGAAACTACCATCTCTCCACAGTCATCACAGTACCATGCAGGTATTCTGTGTCCCCACCAGAGCTGACGGCTGATACACCAGTCGCGGATATTGTCTGTCCAGTTGAAGTATGTCTTGTCCATTCTTGAAGGAAGAAGCTTGATTTCTCCGTTCTTTACTCCCTCAACTGCAGGCTTGATCATCTCGTCCATCTTGACGAACCACTGCTGCTTGATCATTGGCTCAACTGTTGTGTGACAGCGGTCATGCACACCTACATTGTGTGAGTGTGGTACAACCTTTACTAAAAGTCCCTGCTCCTTAAGGTCCTCAACCAGTGCCTTTCTGCACTCGTATCTGTCCATTCCGGCATATTTTCCGGCCTTTTCGTTCATTGTGGCATCATCATTGATTACAACGATTTCCTCTAAGCTGTGGCGTTTTCCTACCTCGAAATCGTTAGGATCGTGTGCAGGTGTAATCTTTACACAGCCTGTTCCAAACTCTTTATCTACGTATGAATCTGCGATTACAGGAATCTCTCTGTCTGTGCATGGAAGCTTCAATGTCTTTCCGATGATATCCTGATAACGCTCATCATCAGGGTTTACAGCTACGGCTGTATCTCCGAAAAGTGTCTCAGGACGTGTTGTTGCTATCTCTACGAATCTGCCTTCCTCGCCAACTACAGGATAGTTGATGTGCCAGAAGAAGCCATCCTGCTCCTCATGCTCTACCTCTGCATCTGAAATAGATGTCTTACATACCGGACACCAGTTTACGATTCTTGAGCCCTTATAAATCCAGCCCTTCTTATAAAGCTTTGTAAATACCTCCTGTACTGCGTGTGAGCATCCCTCATCCATTGTAAATCTCTCACGCTGCCAATCTGCTGATGAGCCTAGCTTACGAAGCTGCTTTACGATACGTCCGCCGTACTCTTTCCTCCAGTCCCAGCATTTCTCCAGGAACTCTTCTCTTGTAAGGTCTGCCTTGTTGATTCCCTGCTCTTTAAGTGCCTGGATGACCTTTACCTCTGTTGCGATGGATGCGTGGTCTGTTCCCGGCTGCCAGAGTGCATTGTAGCCCTGCATTCTCTTGTATCTGATAAGGATATCCTGCATGGTGTTGTCAAGGGCATGTCCCATGTGCAGCTGTCCTGTGATGTTTGGTGGTGGCATCACGATTGTGAATGGTTTTTTGCTGCGGTCTACCTCAGCATGGAAGTAGCCATTATCTTCCCACTTTTTGTAAAGACGGTCCTCGATGTCCTTTGGATCGTAGGTTTTGTTTAGTTCTTTGCTCATGTTTTCCTCCTTTTATATGAATGACGCAAAAGCTTTGGGAGCTTTTGCTGGTTTTCTTTTCATTTAGCTACGGGCGACCGATTGGATTGCATGCGCAATCTTCCGGTCTTACAGTTTTAGTACATGCCATGACGGAAATAGCATAGTAGCAAATAAATTTGCGCTATATGTGCACATCTCAGTCTACAAAAAAGCCCTCCCGATCACTGACCGGAAGGGCGAATTAGCGCTGTACCACCTTCGTTTACATCGGAGCATATATATACATATAAACTCGAATGCCTCATGTCCTGTAACGTGGACTAATCGGAAGAACTTATGTCAAATCTTGTTATATATAGATTTAGCTTTCTGGGTTCTTCGGCTCAAAAGCTACCTTCCATGATTTCTGTCTTAAGCACCTTTCAGCCTGCCCAAAATGTATCACCATCTTACGGACCGGATGCTCTCTCTGAAAGCTTTCGTCATGTACTCCTCTTTCTTATGCCTTTAAATATTTGCCTGTTTCTTTCTACAATATTAAAGTGCATTGGGTGATTTGTCAATATGATTTTTGCACAACATTCTTAGTTGCGACTATATCCACACCGGTTGCTGCAACATCGCTTAGCAGTACATCACCTATATGCACCGGTGCCTCTACCGTGATTTGGTTGATACACTCCATCACATCCATTATCTTTTCCTTTGGAATATCCTGTGCCGTCTTTACGGATACCATCGGTATTGTGCCATTTTTCACACAGACTGTACTTGTCACAATTCGTGTCGGATGTGTCACTTCCTTTGCTCCGTAGTCTGCTCCGCGCTTGCAGGTATTTCCGGTTACTGTGACATTTTCTCCATCTATTGTCACCTTAAGAGCACAGCCCAGAGGGCAGCCTATACATGTCAAATTTCTTTCTTCCATGATACTATGCCTCCTCAATCTTTATCGTAATTGTGCGGGGATTGTCTGTTTCGATGAGCTCCTTCTTCTTAAGCACTACCTGCTCCATCTCACCCGGTGCCATAACAGGACGCTTACGGTGCTGCAGCTGTTTATCATCCAGATATACTGCAATATAGCAATTCTTATACACGGCTCCCACTCGAAACCTTACCGTCACAGTATCATCCATTTGTGCAGTATTTATAGTACTTGGAACAGTGTATCGTACTCCGCCTGTAGCGGTTATCGATATTTCTTTGCCATCGCAACTCTTATCACCGCCATTTTTTACATACTCTGCGGCATGGCGGCCTGCTGCTGTCGCTTCCTCTGACACATAATCCACGAGGTCATGCACATGAAGCACATTTCCGCAGGCAAATACACCGGGCACATTTGTCTCAAGGCTTTCGTTTACGACCGGTCCGCTTGTTACCGGATTGAGCTCTACACCTGCTGTTTTTGAAATTTCATTTTCCGGAATAAGTCCGCATGAGAGTAAAAGCGTGTCGCACTCGTAAAACTCCTCCGTTCCCTCAATAGGCTTGTTGTGCTCGTCCACCTGTGCAAGAGTGATGCCCTCCACACGCTCCCTGCCCTTTATATCAACCACTGTGTGGCTGAGCTTAAGCGGAATTCCAAAATCATCAAGGCACTGCACGATATTACGCTTCAAGCCTCCCGAATACGGCATGAGCTCTGCAACCACCTGCACCTTTGCCCCCTCCAAGGTCATTCTCCTAGCCATGATAAGACCGATATCTCCTGAGCCGAGTATTACTACCTTTCGTCCCGGCATGTAGCCCTCTATATTCACCAGTCTCTGAGCTGTGCCCGCCGAGAAAATTCCTGCCGGTCTGTAGCCGGGTATGTTAAGAGCACCTCTTGCTCTCTCCCTGCAGCCCATCGCAAGTATTACGGTCTTTGCAGCGATATGGAAAAGTCCGTCTGTGCGGTTCATAGCTGTAACTATTTTATCGTTTGCCTCATCTTTTATCTTTACATCATGCCTGTCATCTGCCCCATTTTCGAACTCGTCACCTGTCGAGATGTCCATGACCATCGTATTCAGCCTGTACTCTATGCCAAGCTCTTTGACCTCTTTGATAAATCTGCCGGCATATTCAGGGCCTGTGAGTTCCTCCTTAAAGGTGTGCAGGCCAAAGCCGTTGTGTATACACTGATTTAAGATACCACCAAGCTCACAGTCTCTTTCCAGTATAAGTATTTTATCTATTTTATTTTTCTTAGCGGAAGCTGCTGCCGCAAGACCTGCCGGGCCTCCTCCTACTATCACAATATCGTAAAATTCCATATTGTCCCCCTATGTTAAGCTGATATTAATACAATATCAATCTATCGTTACCTGTCTCTTTGAAGTAAGACAGACTATCCTCGATTCTTGCTCATTCCAACAACTATCTTTGACTTTCCACCGCTTTTAGTGATGTTAAGCTGCGAAATTTCCTTCTCTCTGGCGATAATCTCCATAGTTCTCGGAGAACAGAAGCCCGCCTGACATCTGCCCATTCCGGCTCTGGTACGTCTCTTCACACCATCAAGTGACTTTGCGCCCAGTGGTCTGTTTACCGCATCCATTATCTCGCCCTCCGTAATCATCTCACAGCGGCAGATTATATTGCCATACTCAGGCTTTTCTTTTATCAGCTTTTTATACTCATCCTCTGAAAGCTTCTTTGGATTTAAGATACCTTTTCTTGTCTCGATGAAGTCCGCATTTTTAGAAGGATTAAAAAGCCCCTCAACTATTGCTGCCACTCTCTCACCGATAGCCGGCGCACTTGATAAGCCCGGTGACTCTATACCTGCGCAGTCAATAAAATACGGTGCGTCAGAAAGCTCCTCGATGATAAACTCATGTCCGTCCTCATGTGCACGGTTTCCTGCAAACGATGTTATGACCTGACGCATAGGAAGTGACGGCACCGAACGTGTGCCGGATTTCACAACATGCTCTAAGCCTGCTCTCGTTGTATTTGTACCATCCTTGTCCTCATGGTCATCTGCTGTAGGTCCGATTAAAATATTTCCGTGTACTGTCGGAGTTACGAGCACACCCTTACCGTATTTGCCCGGGAGCTGGAAAATGGTCTTGTCAACGATACCTCCCGCAGCCCTGTCTAAAAGCTCGTACTCTCCGCGCCTTGGTGTGATATGTATTTTGTTTTCACTTACCATGTTGTGGAACACATCAGCATACACACCGGCTGCATTCACAACGCAGCGTGCATGAATTTCGCCATTTTGAGTAATAAGAATATAGCCTGTCTGCTCCTTTTGTATCGCCTTCACCTCGGTGTTAAATAAAAACTCCACACCGTTTGCTGCCGCATTCTCAGCAAATGCGATATTCATGCCAAACGGACATACAATGCCTCCTGTCGGGCAGTAAATAGCTGCCACAACTTCATCAGACAGCTTCGGCTCCATCTCATGCGCTTCGCCTGCATCAAAAATTTCAAGTCCCGGCACCCCGTTTGCAATCCCCTGATTATAAAGTTCCTTAAGCCTTGGCATATCGTCATCGCTAAAGCTCACTATCAGTGAACCGTTTCTTCGAAACTCAAAATCAAGCTTCTTCGAAAGCTCATCCATCATCTCATTTCCACGGAGATTCATCTGTGCCATAAGTGTACCGGTCTTACAATCAATTCCGGAATGGACAATAGCACTGTTTGCTTTTGAAGTACCACAGCACACGTCCTCCTCCTTTTCCACCACACAGATGGACAGGTTATATTTCGAAAGCTCTCTGGCACAGGCGCTTCCCGATACTCCCGCTCCTATAATTACTACATCATACATGTTATTTTCTCCTACCAATTTCCATACATTGTTTAATTGCCGTATCACTAAGCTCATTTAAAACAATGCAAGCATAAGCTATTATTCATCCTTCGCCCAGTTAAATGCGCAGGCGACAGCCTTTTTCCACATTTTAAGCTTCTTTTCTCTCAAATCAGCCGCTATCTCCGGCTCAAACACACGGTCAATAGACCAGTTTCTCTTTATATCATCCATGCTTTCCCAGTAGCCCACCGCAAGCCCTGCGAGGTACGCTGCGCCCATGGCTGTTGTCTCCACGCACACAGGCCTGTTGACCGGTGCATTGCTGATATCAGCCTGCATCTGCATGAGCAGATTATTGGCACTTGCGCCGCCGTCCACCTTAAGTGATGTGAGATTGATGCCCGAATCAGCCTTCATTGCCTCAAGCACATCATTTACCTGAAATGCCATTGATTCCAGAGTCGCCCTTATAACATGGTACTTGTTTACACCTCTCGTAAGCCCCACAATGGTTCCTCTGGCATACTGGTCCCAGTACGGTGCTCCAAGCCCTGTAAATGCCGGCACCACGTAGCAGCCGTTTGTGTCTTTTACCTTTCTCGCCATGTATTCTGAATCTGTTGAGGAATCAATAAATTTCATCTCATCGCGTAGCCACTGGATAGAGGCTCCTGCCACAAATATTGATCCCTCCAGCGCATATACCACCTTGCCGTCTATGCCCCAGGCTATAGTGGTAACAAGTCCGTTCTTTGAGGATACCGGCATCTCACCTGTGTTCATCAGCAGAAAACAGCCTGTACCGTATGTATTTTTGGCTTCTCCTGCCCTAAAGCAGGTCTGGCCAAAAAGCGCAGCCTGCTGGTCTCCTGCCGCTCCTGCGATTGGAATCGGACCCCCGAAAAACACAGGATTCACCTCACCATATACACAGCTTGACGGCATTGGCTTTGGAAGCATGCTCTTTGGTATATCAAGCTCCTTAAGTATCTCATCATCCCACTTTAAGGTATTGATATTAAACATCATGGTTCTTGAAGCATTGGAATAATCCGTGACATGCACCTGTCCCTGAGTGAGCTTCCATATAAGCCATGTCTCGACTGTTCCAAACAAAAGCTCGCCTCTTTCGGCTCTCTCCCTCGCTCCCGGCACATTGTCAAGGAGCCACTTGAGCTTAGTTGCCGAAAAATAAGCATCTATCACAAGCCCTGTCTTTTTTCTGAAGGTCCCGGTAAGCCCCTTTTCCTTCAGTGAATCCGCATACTCTGCCGTGCGTCTGCACTGCCATACTATCGCGTGATAAACCGGCTCACCTGTATTTTTGTCCCATACAATTGTAGTCTCTCTCTGGTTAGTAATGCCTATCGCACATATGTCGGCTGCCGTAGCCTGGATATTGGCCATTGCCTCCTTTGCCACCTCAAGCTGTGTGGCCCAGATTTCCTCTGCATCATGCTCCACCCAGCCCGGCTTTGGAAAAAACTGCGTAAATTCCTTCTGTGCCACGCTGCACATCTCGCCCTTCTCATTGAAAAGTATACATCTGTTGCTGGTAGTGCCCGCATCTAATGCCATAATATACTTTGCCATGTAAAAATCCTCCAACTCTCTATATTTCCAGCCTTTTTCCTTCTATCTTGCTACAGTTCTTCCTCTACCATGCTCTTCTCTCTGTTGAACGCATCATAGATACATGGAATTACTATAAGCGTAAGGATGGTTCCGTATACGAGACCTCCTATTATTGCAATTGCCATCGGCTTTATCATATCTGAGCCATCACCGATACCTATCGCCGATGTAAACATTGCGAGTATGGTGGTCATCGCTGTCATCAGTATTGGACGAAGCCTTGTACGGCCTGCGTCTATGATTGCCTCATGCTTGCTCATGCCCTCTCTCCTGGCCTGATTGATGTAATCAATGAGCACGATTCCATTATTTACAATGAGACCTGCCAGCATGATAAAGCCAAGCATTGATATGATTCCGAGCTCATTTCCCGTGATGAAAAGAGCTATAAAGCCTCCTGTAAACGCAAGAGGTATACAGAACATGATAATAAACGGTGAAAGCAATGACTGGAACTGCGCCACCATGATAAGATAGATAAATATCACTGCAAGCACAAGCATAAGTCCAAGCTGACTCATTGACTCATTTATTGTCTCATCCTCGCCCTCCATGTCTATTGAATAGCCATCAGGAATGCTAAGTTTATCAATTTTTGATTTAATTTTATTGCTTAGTAATGTTACATTATGGTTTTCATCAACCGCACCTGATACTGTAATATATCGGGTCTGAGCATCTCGATGAATGGTACTCAGTGTCTGTTCCTGTGAAATAGTGCAGATATCACTGAGCGGAATCTCCTTTTCACTGCCATCATTATCCTTATAGGTAAATGTAAGGTTTTTGATGTCGTCCACAGTCACATCAGACTGCTCTGCAGATTGTAAGTATACCTCATAGTCCTTTATGTCGGTCGTAATGGTTGTTGCGCTCTTTTGAGATGATATCTCACCGGATACGAGCTGGTATACCTGAGCCACCGTATAGCCATACTTTGCTGCTTTTTCCTTATCCACAGTTATCTTAAGCTCATTAATTGTATCTCCAAGACCGTCATCTATATCTGTCACTCCATTTGTGTCCTTAAGGATATCTGCCACATCACCTGCAAGCTTCTGCAGCTTGTCTATATCATTACCCTTAATCCTGACAGAGAGACCACTTCCGAAAAACTCTGATGAGTCCATAGCCTGCGAAGATGCTGTTACCTTGCAGTCCAGATTCTTTGTGCGTTTTTCAATTTCATCTATTACCTTATCCGATGAAACATCCGACTTCTCATCAAGCAATATATACATGCTCACGCTGTCGCTTCCTGAGCTCATCAGGTTCATGGTCGAGCTGCCGCCTGCTGTAGCTCCTATTGTGTCTATGCCCTTTATATCAGATATTTTGTCCATGACCTTATCAGACAGCTCTGTAAGCTGCTTGAAGTCAAGCTTTTCGTCATCCTTTGCCTCTATGGTAAGTGAAATCTGATTTGACTCCATGTCCATATCCATAAATGTCATTCCCCTTGACATGCAAAGTGCGCCACTGCCGACTAAAAGCACTACTGCCGCAATAAATACCACCGGCTTAAATCTAAGACATGTGCCGAGCACATTTCCATACCAGTCCTTAAAACGGTCAAACCATGGATGCTTTATATCCTTCGTCTTTTTGAGCATGCCTGAAGCAATTGCCGGTACAAACGTGAGTGCCACTACAAGAGATGCCATAAGAGTAAACGCTACCGTAAGTGCCAGGTCTACAAAGAGCTGTCTCGTGATTCCATCAGTAAAAATGATTGGCGCGTACACACTTACCGTGGTAAGTGTAGAGGCAAAAATGGCTCCTGCCACCTGATTTGCACCCTCAACAGCTGCCTTCTTTACCGAATATCCCTCTCCCCTTAATCTGTAGATATTCTCGATTACTACTATTGAATTATCCACCAGCATTCCTATTCCAAGCACAAGTCCCGACATTGAAATGATATTTAAGGTGATATCCGTAAAATACATAAGCACCACTGCAACAATAACCGATAGCGGTATAGATGCTGCGATAACAAGTGTTGGCTTTATATCCTTTAAGAACAAAAGCAATACGAAAATGGCAAGTATTGCTCCCACTATCATATTCTGCATCACACTTTTTACTACCATGTCGATGTATACGCCCTGATTCATGAGCACTGTGGTGTGTAATCCGTCATTTTCCTTTTCCAGCGAATCAAGCTTGTCCAAAAGACGGTCTGTGACGTCTCCTGTAGAGTAGCCGGTCTGCTTCTCCATGGAGAGCATTATTCCGGGATTTCCGTTGACTATCGCATATGTCTCATCCGAGTTGTCAGTCATCTCAACATCTGCCACATCACCGACATGAATAGGAGCTATTCCATCAAGCTTCATATCCATAAGCACCAGATTTGTTAAATCATCAATTGATTTTATCTCATCTCCCACCTGTACTATGTACTGCGTGCCATTTGAATCATTTACATAGCCTGCAGGCATATCAAAGTTCTGTGCGACGAGCAGCTGCGAGAGTGAGTCAATTGTTAAAACTGCATTTAAGTTTGACTTGTCAAGTGCATCATCCTTACTCTTTTCAAGCTCCTTTTTTGAGCTGTCAAGAGATGCCGCTGCTGTTGCAAGCTGTGCCGACTGCTGTCCTATGCTTATCGAGCTTATAGCTGCCTGACTGTTTAGATTATCATATGCATCTAAAAGTGCTGTCTCTCCTTGTGCTATCTGGTCAAGCCCGCTTTGGCACTGCTCTATACCTGTATTCACTTGAATGAGAGTCTGTGCTATCGCTGACGCTGCCGCAGGCAGATCATCTGCTGTGTTTACGGTGATTCCAAGCACCGAGAGACCTGAAAACTGTGTTGCAATCTGCTTATCAACCTGCTCAAGCTGCGCTTTGAGTGCTGTGCCCGCTTCACCCGGTGCATTTGCGCCCTCTTTGAGTGACGGAATTGTCTTTGTATATGTATCACTATTCATGAAGTCTGAAAGAGCTGACTGAATTGTTTCAAGCTGGCTCTTCTGCTCATTTAAGCTTGAAAGTGTGCTCTCTAGCTGAGTCTTCTGCTCTGCAAGCTTTGCCTTTTGCTCCTTTAGCGTATCCACTCCCGCGCTCATCTGATCCGATGCAGATGTGATTGCGTTTTGTCCGCTCTCTATCTTTGCGCTTGCATCATCCATCTGACTTTTTGCATCGTCAAATTTCTTTGAAACGGCATTATTTATTTTCTCATTGAGCGCATCTATCTTGGCCTGATTCATCGTGACCTGTATCTGCTCGGTGAGCTCACCTGTTGCAGTCACTGATGCGACTCCCTCTGTACTCTCAATTGCAGGCTTTAGTGTGTTTTCCACAAAGTCTGTGATTTCCGACTTGCTTTTCCCATCCATATCCACAGCAGTCATCATGATTGGAAGCATGTCCGGATTTATCTTCATAATGGTCGGAGTACCCACTCCATCCTTCCAGCCAGCCTTGACCTGATCTATTTTCTGCTGCATCTCTATCACTACAGAATCCATGTTGGCATTCTGCTCATACTCGCATGTCACCAGCGAATAGCTGTTATATGACATTGAGCTTACGTTTTTGATATTGGACGTAGTTGCCATAGCTGCTTCAAGCGGCGCGGTGACATCGCTCTCCACCTCCTGTGGACTTGCTCCCATATCTGTTGTCACGATAAGTGCATACTGAAAGCTCATATCCGGCAGCAGATCTGTCGTCATCCTGCCAAGTGATACAACACCGAGTACTATTACCAGCAGTACTCCTACAAGTACAGTAAAAGGCTTTTTTACGCTATATCTTGATATCATCTGACCCCTCCTTCTCTTTTTCTTTGATAATGTCCTGCCTTAGTTTCATAGACATTGTGATTACTACGATTTTCACAATAAATTTAATTCGCTGTTATACTTTTATTATACAATGTGGCGGATTGCAACTCAATTGGTTTATACTTTTTTAAGAGTTTTTGACAATAAAAAGACACCCAATTATACGATTAATATAATTCGATGTCCTTAAATGTCCTTAAATGTCTTTTAATATCTTTTATTTATTTCAGCTTCAGATGCCCTCTTCCTCTGTCTCATCCTCATCATCATTGATACCTGCAACAGCACTTGTAACAGCTCCGATTACAGCGACAAGCGCAAAGATGATAACTAAAAAAATAACTATAAAGAATGCTACTAAAAAACCTGTATCTGTCATATAATTTACCCCCATAGCTGTCTCACAGCTTCTTTAAAATATAGTTTTAGTTTAACACACTTGTCTGTAAATAACAATATCGTAAGGGGCTAAATTATTGACTAAATATTGACTAAAATATTGATTTATGAAATTACTCAGTCCTTGATCTGCATACCGTTTGCATCCATATGATAGCCTTCAGTCATGATCAGCTTTGATACCGGAACTATCTCATAGCCCATGTCCTGCAGCTTTGTGAGCATCTCATCGAGTGCCTGCGAGGTGTATTTGGCGCCTAGATGGCAGAGTATTATCGAGCCACAATCCAGGCTTTTATGATTGCACACTGTATCTATAATGTTTTGCATACCATAGTTTTTCCAGTCGAGTGAATCCACATCCCACTGGATTGGATAATAGTCACAGCCATACACTGTGTCAATCAGTTCATTGTTGTACGAGCCGTATGGCGGTCTGAATACCTTCATATCCTTTCCGGTCAGCTCCTTGACCTTTTTGTGCACATCCATTATCTCCGTCTTCATCTCGCCTGCCGTGATTGTTGCCATATCATAGTGGTGCTCACTGTGATTTCCGGGCTCATGCCCTTTTTCAACCAGCGTCTTTACACATTCAGGATTATCACTCACAAACCCTCCTGTCATAAAAAATGTAGCCTTTACGTTGTGCTTGTCAAGTGTCTCCATCATACTGTCAAAATCCTCTGCTCCCCAGGCACAGTCAAATGAAAGGGCTATCTTTTTTTCTGTTGTCTGAACCGAATATACAGGCAGCTTTCTGTCCCCGAACTGACTCACAGCACTGCTAAGTGTCTCCATCACCTCTATATTTTTCAGCTGTGATATGTCATACTCTCTACCATATAAAGCGCCTGTAATAAGAAGCGCCGACAGCAGCACTCCAAAAAGGAATCTATGTCGGCGTTTCTTTCGTTTTGTCCCATTATGTAGTTTTGTATTTTGCATGTATGCTCTGTATTCACTCATGCTATATACTATTCTTTATTATCACAAATTATGAATAATGAAATAACTCTATTTCAGTTCTTCTGCCCTTCCGATAAACTCAAGCACTACCTCAATCGACTGATGCGCAGCCTTCTCCGCAAAGGTCTGGTAGTCTGTCTCGCCTCCATCGCCATCTGATATTGAGCGAAGAATGGCAAATGGCACCTTGTTCACATAGCACACATGACCGATGCTGCCGCCCTCCATCTCTGCTGCGATTGCATCAAAGGTATTCGAAATATAATCCTTCTGCTCCTTTGTGGCAATAAACTGATCTCCTGTTGCGATATTGCCCTTTTTGTAGTGGATATTCCTGTCAGCTAAACATGAGCACATGAGCTCCACCATTTTTGTATCTGCCGGAAGCAGAATCATATTGATGCCTGAGAGAAGTCCCTTCGGATCTCCGATTGGCGATGTATCCATATCGTGCTGCAGCACGTTTGTTGCTACTGCCACGTCAAGCACATTTAAGTCCTTTGTCAAAGTACCAGCCACTCCGATATTGACAATCATGTCGACATCATATTTCAAAATCATGGCCTCTGCACATATTGCCGCAAACACCTTTCCTATTCCGCATTTTGCCGCAACAACATACTGATCACCGATTTTGCCCTCAACAAACTCCACTCCGCTGTAAACCTCTGTCTGTGTGTCTGTCATCTGAGCCTTTAAGTCATCGACCTCCATCTGCATTGCACCAATTACACCTATTGTCATTTTATTTCTCCATTCTGTTTACTGTGGATAAGTAAACTCCATATTTGTCTGGCTCTCAAGCACCTTAAGATATGCACGGCACTCCTTCTTTGCCTCGTCAAGTGACAGATTCTCGTAATGTCCGCACTCTATGGCTGATGCACCAAATACCGGTCCATCATACTCCAGTATCTGCTTTAAGACCTCTTTTGTGATTTCAAAAACCTTTCCCGGCTCGACATCCCTCACAACGAGATAGAAGCCTGTCTGACAGCCCATCGGTCCAAAATATACCACATCATCTGCAATCTCAGAATTTCTCACACATGTCGCAAACATATGCTCCACTGAGTGCATAGCTGAATTGGACATATAATCGCCTGCATTAGGTTTTCTTGTACGAAGGTCGTATGTGACGATTTCTCCGTCTTTTCTTGAAATATAAAATCCAGGTTTAAGAATATTGTGATTGATTGTAAAGCTTTTAATTCTTTCCATAAAAATGTTTCTCCTTACTTAGTTGCTGTCTCAAACTGCTTCAGATAATCCTCAAATACATTGAGTGCATCATCCACAGGCTTTGGTGTGCTCATATCAACACCGGCACTCTTTAGCAGCTCGATTGGATTCTTCGAGCATCCACCGCACAGGAAATTTCCTATATACTTATCCACAGCAGGCTTTCCCTCCTCAAGTATCTTTTTTGAAAAAGCAACTGCTGCCGAATAGCCTGTCGAGTACTGATATACATAGTACGGTGTGTAGAAATGCGGTATGCGCATCCACTCATATGATATCTCATCATCCACGCGCATATCCGGTCCGTAGTACTGCACATTCAGCTCATGCCATAGCTCATTTAGCACATCCTTGGTAACCGGCTCGCCCTTTTGCATTTTCCGGTGAGCTATATGCTCAAACTCTGCAAACTGCGCCTGCCTGAAAAGTGTCGTCCTGAAGCCGTCCAGAAAATGTGTCATGAGATATTTTCTCTCATTCTCATCCTCACAATGCTCAAGCATATAGTGCATTAGAAGCGACTCATTGCAGGTGGATGCAACTTCTGCCACGAAAATCAGGTATCCCGCGTAGGTGATGCTCTGATGCTCATTTGAATAGTATGTATGCATCGCATGTCCCATCTCATGAGCCAGCGTAAACACACTGTCCAGATTGTCGGCATAGTTCAAAAGCACATACGGATGTGTGCCATAAGCGCCCCATGAATACGCACCGCTTCTCTTGTTCTCATTCTCATATACATCTATCCAGCCACTCTCCATGCCAGCCTTAAGTGTGCTGACATACTCATCGCCCATAGGCTCAAGCGCCTTTGCCACAAGCTTTTTCGCCTCATCATAGGTGTATGTGGTCTGTACATTGTCCACAATCGGTGCAAACAAATCATACATATGCAGATGCTCCACACCTAAAAGCTTCTTCCTAAGCGCCATGTACCTGTGCAGAGCCGGCAGATGTGCGTGAACCGTCTCAATCAGATTGTCATATACGCTCTCAGGAATATCGCCATCGGATAAATACATGGCCCTTGCGCTGTCATATTTTCTGACCCTTGCATAAAAAGTGTCATTTTTCAGCTTGCTGATGTACATCATGGAAACAGTATTGCTCCACTTCTTGTACGAATCATACACTCCGCGGAACACCTGCTTGCGCAGGCTTCTGTCCTTGCTGCTTAAAAAATCTATGAAATTGCCGTGCGTGATACGGATTTTATTTCCCTCAACATCAGTGATATACGGGAATTTGATATCCGCGTTGTTGAACATGCTGAATATATTCTCCGGTGCTGCAGCCATCTCACCGCACTGCGCCAGGATATTCTCCTCTGCAGCCGATAAAGTATGCGCTTTCTGGCGCATTATCTCATCAATCGCACGCTTATAGTGCATAAGCTCATTGCTCTCACTGTAAAAGCTCTCAAGCCTTTTATCATCTATCTGCAAAATCTCCGGACTCGCAAATGCCAGTGCACCTGATGCCTGAACAGTCAGCGTCTCTGCCTTTGACACATATGCCTGATATTTCGACACAGCAGTATCCTGATGCGAGCGTTCATTCGCATAGACCACTATACGCTCCAAATAATAAGACAGCTCATCCTGCTTCTTAAAAAAATCAAGCAGCGTTGCTGCACTGTCTGCCAGATGTCCCTTAAGTCCGGATAGCTTTTCTGCAAGCTGTGACGCTTTTTCACACTCAGCCTCCCACAGCTCATCTGTCTCATACATATCCTCAAGCTTCCATTTGTACTCGTCTGAGATTTCATCTCTCTTTTGAAGCCTTTTCTCACTCATTTTGTGTTACCTTCTATCTTACTTTTCTTGTTCTCGGTGGTTCTGAATAGCTACCTTGTTTCTTATAAAACTTCCCACACATCTGCTCTGCAAAATGCATATAGACGTGTGGGATATGTGTGAATTATAACAATTAAGCTCTACTTTGTAATTAAAGTGCCCATACCACCTGAAACTGTCTTGCCCTCTTTGTTGAGCTTTGTGATAAGCACTGAACGGATGGCAGAGTCACCGATAAAGTCTATCGCCGCCTCAATCTTTGGAGCCATGGTACCCTCATCAAACTCGCCTGCTGCAAGATACTTCTTTGCCTCATCAACAGTCATGGTATCAAGCGGCTTCTCATCCTCCTTGCCATAGTTCAGGCAAACCTTGTCAACGCTTGTAAGTATAACAAGTCTGTCAGCATCAAGAGTATCTGCAAGCTTTCCGGCTGCAAGATCCTTCTCGATAACAGCGCTTGCGCCCTGAAGCTTATTATCCTGTGCTAAAACAGGGATTCCACCGCCACCGCATGCGATAACAACCTGATCCGCATCAACAAGAGCCTTAATAGCATCCTTTTCCACTATATCAACAGGCTTTGGAGCTGCCACAACTCTTCTGTAGCCTCCCTCAACCTGTGTCACATGGTTGCCCTTCTTCTCCTCTTCCTCAGCCTCAGCCTCTGTCATAACACGGCCAATGATCTTTGTCGGATGATAAAAAGCCTCATCATATGGGTCAACAACCACCTGTGTAAGTATTGTAGAAACCGTCTTGTAAATACCCCTGCCAAGAAGCTCTGTACGGATAGCATTCTGTAAATCATATCCTATATAGCCCTGGCTCATTGCAGAGCAGACTGCTGTAGGTGTAGCTGTATACTCAGGATAAATCCTGCAAAACTCAGACATAGCGGTGTGAATCATGCCCACCTGTGGTCCGTTGCTGTGAGTGATGACAACCTCATAATCGTCCCTGATAAAATCTGCAACTGCCTTTGCTGTATGCTTTGTAGCCTCGTGCTGCTCCGGAAGAGTTGTTCCAAGAGCATCATGTCCGAGTGCAATAACTATTTTTTTCTTCTTCATGCCGACCTCCTATGCTGCATCCGCTCAATGTGTATTATATCTCATAATCATAAACCGATGTGTATACTATGATAAATCTACCTATAAACCATCAATTTTGAAGAATTCCTATGCGGTGCAAAAGTAAAATTATTTATATACATTATCTAATATTTTAGGGAATTTGTCTAGTACTTTGAACTGATTTGAACAACATTTCATCCTCAGCGTAAGGGACATATGCGAAAAAAGAATGCTCCTACTACCATGTAGCGAAGCATTCTTACACATATATTGAACTATTTTATTTCTGTTTATTCTTTAATTCACCCATATATTTCTTCGCATCCTTCATAAAGCTGATTGTTATCATCACAATAACTATGCCTATCGGAAATGCAGCAACTATACTTACAGACTGCAAGTTACTCATAGAGCTCTCAGCAAATAACAGAGCAATTGGTAAAAGTATAAGCAGTATACACCACATCAGCTGAATGAGTTTGTTTGGCTGCTCACCCTCACCTAATTTCCTGTAGCTGTAACATGATACAGTTAAAGCAATAGAATCAAATGATGTAGCATAAAAAGCAATCATTGTCACTAAAACTATTATCATTATCAAAGGTGCACATGGCAATGTCTTAAGAATAGTAACTATCAACTCATATAAATCACCACTCTTGTTGTACTGCGCAATAAAATCTGCTGCTCCTGACATCTGTTTTCCCATCGAATAGTTGCCTAAGATGATAAAGCTGATGAGCGTAGAGCCAACACCAAATCCATATCCTCCAAGAATTGTCTGTCTGATAGTTCTGCCTCTTGATATATTTCCAATAAAGAAAGGAGCTGCTACACACCATACCATCCAGTAAGCCCAGTAATATATGGTCCAGTCCTGAGGAAAGTTGGTTTTACGTAATGGATCGGTATACGTAGATAATCCTATAAAATTCTGCACCATAGTGCCAAGAGATGACAACCCGGTCTCAAGAATATATCTTGTTTCACCGCCAAACAGCAGTACAATAGCAAGCAGTCCAAAGAAGAAATAGATACAGACTTTTGCCAAAATGCTTATTCCCTTAAATCCATGTAATAATGAATATGTATAAACTATACATGTAATTATAAGGATAATGATATTGATTGCTGTTCTGCTAAGCGATATATGGAACACATCTCCAATAATTGTTGCCATAAGAGGTGTTGCAACACTAAATGTGGTTGCTGTTCCTGCTAAAAGTGCAAATACAGCTAACAGGTCTATAATACGTCCTGCAAAACCATCTGTGTGTTTTCCAAGAACAGGTCTGCATGCTTCCGAATATTTCTGACGGTTTCTTTTCCTTACATGAAGCATAAAACCAAATGCAACTGCTAAAACAAGATAAAATGCCCATGGAATAAAGCTCCAGTGAAACAGAGGAAATACACCGGCCCATTCCTGTATGCTTCCAAGCTCCTTAATGTGGGGATTGGTTGCATACATAATCCACTCAGAAAATGAGTAGAACAGAATATCTGCTGCCAGACCACATGTGAACATCATACATCCCCATGAAAAGAATGAGTACTTTGGTTTTTCATCCGGCTCTCCAAGAACAATATCTCCATACTTCGAACCAGCTATAAATATAGATATCAAAAATATGCCTAAACCTATAATCAGGTAATAAATACCAAACGTATCTCCAAAGAAAAATCTCACCTGACTGAGTATGGCATTTGACTGCTCAGGTAATGCAAAAAATAAAATACACAATGCCACAATTATTGCTAATGGCACAAGTGTAATAATCCAATCAATTTTTTTCTCTTTCATAATACTAATCCTCCATATATTTCTTATAGCTGCTATCTATCTCAGCAAGCTCCTGCAAATTGTCGATTTCAATAATATCGCCTTTTTGCATCTCATATATGCCAAGCTGATATTCATCCGGATAGCAGAACATTGCAACGTCATCCCAGTATATCTGAGTATTTTTTTTGTTCTCAAATTCCATTTCAAGATGTTTTTTCAGTTTGCGCCCATCTGCCGCAGTCCATCTGGAGATGCTATAAAGCTGCCATCCATGACTTCCGCCACTCCTGCTGCAGGATGTTACAATTCCATCTTCTACTGTCTGAAGCCACTCATCTGTTTCATCATCAGTCCATACACTGTTATAACCCGAGCGTTCGAATTCTTTTGATAGAATTTCAGGATTATATATAATCTGGTCGCCATCAAGAATAATTGCATCCTCAATATGATCTCTTGCAACATATAGTGATGAAATATTATTACAGCTTTCATAATAAGGATTTTCAATTATAGTAACTCCCGGATATTCATTCTCTAATTCATAAAACTGTTCCTTTAAATATCCGGCAACAATATAAATCTCCGTGATTCCATTACCGTGTAAGCCTTCAATAACCGTATCTATCATACGCTTTCCATTCACCCTTACCAATGGCTTCGGAGTAGTAAGTGTTACCGGTCTCATACGATTACCAAGTCCTGCTGCCATGATAATCGCGCGTTTTACTTCATGCATTCTTAATTATCCTCCAATTTTTGCATTTCATCCTGTACTACTTTGTAATAATCCTTTGCATATCTGTACTGTCTAAGTGAATATTCACCAAAATCAACGCCCAGATTTCTCTTATACTCACACCAGTTACTCCATAAAAGTCCGCATACTGCAATATAACAATAAATCTTTATTCGGATTTCAGCTGAACACCCTTCTGTGAAATATGCATCAATTAACTTATCCACATGATCCCTGTCATACATGGAATATATGCAGAACATGGCTATATCTACGTGCGGATCCTGCATTCCTGCATATTCCCAGTCAATAAGTCTGATGTCCTCATTTCCATCTTCAGTCTTAACAAAAAGGAAATTATCAGGAACTGCATCAATATGCGTAAGAACCTTTTCATTTACATGAGCTTCTATATACGGTCTGAGTGAAAGGACATTTTCCTTAGTCTGCCTGTAATGTCTGTATGCAGAAGGCGAACCATCCCACAGGCTCTCATAAAACTCAAGCTGACCGAATATATCAAATTCATGATTTACTTTAAGCTTCATATCATGAAATTCTCTGAGACGCTTCATGCATTTACAAACATCATCATTATTTTCCGGATCACATACTCTCGCATTTTCTAAAAACGCAGTGATTTTATATCCATTATCCGGATTTATATAAGCGATATCATCACATATATGTCTGCCATCAATAGTATTATAAACCATTGCTTCATTACGTCTGTTTATCAGCTGATCCGTTCCCTCTCCCGGAATTCTCATAATATATTTTTTCCCTTTACATGAGAACAGGAACGAGCGGTTTGTCATGCCCTTTTTCAATACCGTAATATCTACAATATCATCTGCTGATACAGATAAAGCATCGCAGATAACCTGTATTGCATCAGTTTTCAGATGATTTGAATCGCTGTCCATCTCTCTGAGCTGCTCATATGTGTTAATTTCAACCACATCCCACGAATGCACTACCCTGGCAGTAATAAACATTCTGTCCTTATCATACAGTGCAGTCTCCCAGAAGGCACCATCATTAGCCGAATTACTACACAGTGTTTCAATTCTGCCTTTGACAATTTGTGCATCATCGTCAAGCAGATAGCTAATTCCTATCATAGCATTGCCGCCGGCAGCCTTCGGAATGGTAACCAACTCCATTTTTCTGTTAACACGCACCGTGCTGTCATCATCTATCAAATCACTGACCATATACCAGGAATATAATTCATGGTGATGGTACGGATTCTTGTCACACCATATATCACACGGTATGATATATGTATTTGATAAATGATTCAAAACCTTCTTTACTGAATAAAGATTATTCTTAGTCGTATACTCTTCATTGACAACGAGCTCCACCCCAAAATCATCGATGAGATACTCATACCTCTCCTTCATGAAGCCGACTACTACATATATCTCATAGATTCCCACTTCATGAAGCTGTCTGATAGTCCGCTCTATAAGTACTTCCCCATTTACCTCTAAAAGGCCTTTTGGAGTCTCGGTATTTATAGGCACCATTCGCATTCCATAACCAGCTGCCAGAATTACTGCATTCTTCGGAGCCTTTTCTTTGAATTCTTTAAGTGCCTTAGGCGTAACAGCACATTTTTCATTTATATAACCTTCATTCATCAATTCTTTTATTGATTTGTTTACAACTCCCAGAGAATGACCGGATAACTCTGATATCTCTCTTTGATTGTTAACTGATTGATGATATAACGTGTTCAGTATATCTTTCTCTTGTTTGTTCATGTTCGTATCTCCTTGTGTTTTTATGAACATTCATAATACTACACCTTTTTATTTAAAAAATCAACCCTTAACTATATTTTTCAAAACAAAAAACGCGCCACACTGGCGCGTTTTTGTACTCATAAATATAAATGAATTATTTACTGCTGAATATCCTTCGCAGAGCTTAAGGTTACTTCAACCTTGCTCTCTTCGTACTGTCTGCCACTCTGACGGGCAACAGTAAGAGTAACCTTATCTCCGGCCTTGTAGCTCTTTAACGCTGACTGTAGCTCTGTCATAGAAGAAATCTTTGTGCTGTCAACAGCAGTGATGATATCTCCCTCCTGTAAGCCGGCATTTGCGGCACCTGAACCAGCTGAAACAGATGAAACATACACACCCTGTGGGAAGCCGTAGGCTACCATCTCAGATGAAACATCGCCACCCTTGATACCAAGGTATGCCTGATTCTCATTAGTATACTTTCCATCCTGGATGAGGCTCTCAATAATAGGCTTTGCAACCGACATTGGAATTGCATATCCGATACCCTCAACATCTGTCGAAGAATATTTTACGGAGTTGATACCGATGACCTCGCCGTTTTCATTTAAGAGTGCTCCACCACTGTTTCCCGGGTTTATTGCTGCATCTGTCTGGATGAGATTGTTGTTAGTTACAGTCTCACCTGTCTGTGAATCCTGTGTAGTAACAGTTCTGTTAAGCGCACTTACTATACCTGTTGTGACAGACTGTCCGTATCCAAGTGCATTACCGATAGCAATTGCAGGACTTCCAACAGCTATACTGTCTGAATCTCCGATTGTAGCAATCTTGATATTTGAGTAAGTATCTTTTCCAAGGTCTGATTTCTTTACACGTACAACTGCAAGATCATCGTCAGGATCTGTTCCTCTGATTTCCGCCTTTACCACAGAATCATCATCAAACTGTACTGTAAGCTCCTCTGAATCTGCTACAACATGGTTGTTTGTAGCAATGTAGAGATAATCATCATCCTCACTCACAATGATACCTGAGCCGCAGCTCTGTGACTGCTGTGACTTCTTTCCGAAAAAGCTGTTGTAGGTGACTGTTCCTGTATTTGTGATAGCAACGATGCTAGGCATGACCTCATCGACAACTGATGATACATCTGTCAGATCCTTTGCATCTCCTGAGGATGTCTGCTTAGTCCCACCGGATGTTGTAGTGGTAAGCTTTGCACTTGCAGTAGAAGAACTTGAAATAGCTCTCGTGCCAATATAGCTTACTCCTGTGAAAACGCCGCCTCCGACGAGTCCGAAGATAAGAGCTGCCGCTACTGTCTTTGCTGCAAATGGTCCAAATGCACCAGGCTTTCTAGGTGCTCTCTGTTTCTTAGGCTTTGCAGTCTGCTGGTATGCCTGACCATTCATATTCATCTGGCTATATGAGTTGTCTGTCGAACCGGCTGATGCGCCGCCATATGCATTATTATTTGTGCCTGAATTATATGCCTGATTAGAATAAGGCTGGTTTGCATATGACTGATTTGCATTTGGCTGTCCTGCTGCAGAAGCCTGCGAATATGGATTGTAGCTCTGTGAATAGCTTTCAGCTGATGTATTATTAGTCTGTGCAGCCTTCTGTGACTCATCCGGATTGTAAGGATTACCCGACATTGTGAAATTTACATTATTTGTATTGTTATTTGTGTTATTTGTACTGTTAGTATTATTTGTATCATTCATATTTCCATAATTGTTATCCATAATAGTTTCTCCTTTCGTTTACAATTAGAAGTATACTGTCAATCTGTGTTTAATTTGTGACGGGATTATTTATTTTTTCATAAATTGTAATCCCCGTGCTATTCTCCGAATAAAAATAACTGCTCATCGGCAGATGCACCTCTAAGTCTGCGATAAATAGAAATTGCAGAATATCAATACATCCCTGCCAATGAACAGTTACCATAAATCATATATTAAATTTCAATTCCGTTCTTCTCAAGAAGTGTTCTCGCTGTTTCAACTGAATCTGTACCTGTCGCATTCTTTACAGGTGCAAACTCCCTCTCTCTGTCTACCTCAAATGGCAGGCTATTGTCCATCATGTATACCATATCCAGAATGAGTGTCTCGAACTTGTATGCATTTGGAGTCTCTGGCTTATGCTCTGTACCATTCTCATCAATGTAAGGTACCTTCTTCTCTACCACATGAAGCGGAAGGCTCTTCTCTGCGATAGCCATGAGCTTGTCCACGCGGAATAAATAGTTTAAGATAACACCAAAGCCATACTGTAATGAACCATTCTCGTTCTTTGCCTCTGCCATCTCAGGTGTAAGCTCGTAATACTCGACAATCGAAGGCTTGCCATTCTCAAGACACATAGCTCCTACTCTCTCGTATGGATCGCACTTTCTGACCACCTTAGAGCCGCTGACACAGCCTGACTCTATTGTAGCGCCGACAAACACAGGATCTGCAATCTGCTGAAGCACATTGTCCACAGCAAATACATTGAGCCACTCAACGCCCTTGTCCTTCAAATCCTTATCGAGACCGGCATTGATGAGTGACTTGAACCATCCACCATTTCCGTTTGGCGACATAGCAAGTGAATCCTCAGATTTCATAAGCAGATTGCCGTCATAATCAACTGCCGGAACCATCTCCTGAACGAAAAACTTCACATAATCCTTATTGTATCCAAAATAGTCGTGCTCTTCAAAGAACTCTCTTGTCATGCCATCATTTATCTCGCTTGTCATAACATACAGAGGCACCCATGTACCGGTCTGATTTGTAACCTTCATGAGGTTTGCAACAAGCTGCTCAAAGATGTAGAGTTCCTTTGTCTTTCCGATATTGAACATGCCCTTAGCCTTGTCAAAGCCAAGACGTGTACCCTGTCCACCGGCAAGAAGAATTGCACCGACCTTGCCATTCTTGACAGCATCAAGACCTGTTGCAAGGTATTTGTCCTTATTTGCCTCTATCTCTGAAAGCTCCATAGCAGCAAGCGGTGAAAATGTACCTCTCTGCTGCTCCTTGTTGTGAATCATATCAAGGTATGACCAGTCCATGTGCTCAAGCTGGCTCTCCAGCTTAGCCGGTGCTTCCTCTGTTAAGAATTTCTTTAAGTATTTCTGGTTTGTTGCCGTGATTTTTTCTTTGATTTCCGGTTTCATAAATTCTCCCTAATAGCTGTATTTAAGCATTTATTCATCTGAATCATCAGATGATGATTTTTTTCCTGAACTATTTTCAGACTCTGACTGGCTCTTCTTTAATTCTTCCTGTTTCGCTTTATTCTTCTTTTTTGCTCCCTCTGTACCATCAGATCCGACTGTATTATTATACTGTGTCAAATCAAATGCAGAAGTTTTTGAAGTAACCCCCGTCTTCTTTGCAATCTTGTCACTTACATTTTGAACGGTTTCTGTCGGCTGGTAATCAGTCTCATTAAACAGGAACTGATGAAGCTCAGAAACATTCTGTGCCAGGTCTATAGGAATAATGGTATCGCCCGTAGTTGACAAATTCATTGTAGTCAGCTCAAATGGGAAGCCTGTTGTCTCTTTCATCTGAAACTTTGTAACATAAGAAGCATACTGTATTATCTCGGTTGCTGTAAAGTTTGTACTTATCTGACTCATAATATCCTTGCACATCTCTGTGAGCGATCCTAAATCTGCCTGCTTAGCCTTGTCAAGCATAGCCTGAAGCACAATTCTCTGACGAGATGCCCTAAGGAAATCATCTCCCGATGTACTTCTTATTCGTGCATATCCAGTAGCCTGAGTTCCATCCAAGTGAACTTTACCTGATTGTGTGACATCTGGCGTATTCTTACCTGTCATTTGGTCTACTTCAACTGTACATTTATTAATTTCTTTGACTTCTTGTGGTGTTATCTCAAGATCTAGTCCTCCTAGATCATCAATAGCATCTACCAGAGCTTTCCAATCAACACAAACATACTTCGTAATATTCAAATCCAAATTTGAATTAAGCATAGCTACTGCTCTCTTTGCCCCACCATTAGCATATGCTGCATTCGCCTTCGCATATTTTCCATTGCCAACCGGAAGATACGTATCTCTATATACAGATACCAACTGAACCTCCTTTGTATCATAATTCAAGCTTGCAATCATGATACAATCGGAATGTCCCTCATTATAAGAGCCATCGCTTCTATTATCAAGACCAAAAAATGCTACATTCAAATATCCATGCATATTCTCCAGTGCATCCTTATCAATATCTTCATTAATTCCTGCCTGGCTGTCTGTGAGTCCATCCTCATACTTAACCTGTCCAAGTGTATTATTATATAACCAGACAATACCAAGCACGACCAGCAACAGTAAAATTTCAAATATAAACAGTATTATCTTCTTTTTGCCGTTTCTTTTTTTCTTTCTCTTCTTTGCCATGTTATTTTTCCTTTTTCCTATGAATGTAAAGCCACGCGTCTGCGTAATCCTGACGTTCCTTCTCTGACATATTGGTATACTTTCCAAACTCCAGATTCGTCAGACGCATCTGCGGCCTGCCACACTTGAAGCATTCAACCTCTTTCCTTCTTGAAACCATCCGTATCCAGCCACAATCCGGGCAAATGTATATTTTCATCATAGTCTTTATTCAAACTGTCCGAGAACCTCAGCTGACAAAGCTTCAAGCTTAGCCTGTGAATCTTCAAGAGACACTCCTTTAACTCCGAAATAGAATTTAATCTTAGGCTCTGTACCAGAAGGTCGTACACAGCACCAAGCGTTATCGTTAAGTTCGTAGTAAAGTACATTAGAAGAAGGAAGACCAGTCGGCTCAACCTTTCCTGTTGCCATATCTTTTCTTGTGTCATTCTTGTAATCACGAATAGCAAGCACCTGATAATCACCAAACTGCTTTGGCTCAGCGGCACGTGCCTTTGTCATAATCTCATTTATCTGTGCAGCACCATCAATGCCCTTTAAGGTCATTGTGGAAATGCCCTCTCTGTAGTAGCCATACTTCTCGTACATGTCAATCATGCCATCCCAGAGAGTCTTGCCCTGTGACTTGTAGAAGGCAGCCACCTCACACAGCATACAAACTGCTGCAGGAGCATCCTTGTCCCTTGCATATGTGCCAGGCAGACATCCGTAGCTCTCCTCCATGCCGAATACATAGTTGTTGCAGCCGGTCTTTTCGAATTTAAGCATCTGCTCACCGATATACTTGAAGCCTGTGAGAACCTCAATATGCTTTACACCATATGCTGCCGCAATTGCCTTACCCATATCTGTAGAAACAATTGATTCAACAAACGCAGGATTCTCAGGCAGAGTACCATTGGCACTCTTCTGGCTTAAGATGTACTCACCGATAAGCATAGCTGACATATTTCCTGTAAATGTCACATACTCACCTGTCTTTGTATCCTTGCAGTATACACCGAGTCTGTCGGCATCAGGGTCAGTTGCTAAAACGATATCAGCATCCTTTTCCTTTGCCAGCTCAAGTGCAAGCTTCCATGCATCAGGATTTTCAGGATTTGGATAAGGACATGTAGGAAAATTGCCATCAGGCACTGCCTGGCTTGGCTCAATGTATACATTCTCAAAGCCCATATCCTTAAGCACTCTCTGTACAGGGCGAAGACCTGTGCCGTGGAGTGGTGTGTAAACGATCTTGATATCCTTTGCCATAGCCTTGATAATCTCCGGATGGATAGAAAGCTTGCGGAGCTCTCCGAAATATCCCTCCTCAACCTCATCAGAGATGACATTGTAAAGGCCTGCCTCAATAGCAGCAGCTTTGTCCATAGTCTTTACCTGGTCAAACGATGTAACCTTTGCCACCTCAGCCATGATGCTTGTATCATGAGGTGGAGTAACCTGTGCACCATCCTCCCAGTATACCTTGTATCCATTGTACTCACGAGGATTGTGGCTTGCTGTGATAACAACACCGGCTATTGTACCGAGTGTCCTTACTGCGTATGACAGCTCAGGAACAGGTGCGAGCTGTGGGAATACATATGTCTTGATTCCGTTAGCAGCAAGACAGAGTGCTGTGGCATCTGTGAACTCATCATGCATATTACGTGAGTCATGTGCTATTGCAACGCCTCTCTTTACTGCGTCCTCCCCCTGTGAAAGTATGTAATTTGCCAGTCCCTGTGTAGCCTGACGGACTGTGTATATATTCATCCTGTTGGTGCCGGCTCCTATTACACCACGAAGACCTGCTGTACCAAACTCAAGTGTGCGATAGAATCTGTCCTCTATCTCCTTATCATCACCTGCGATAGCCTTAAGCTCTGCCTTTGTAGCCTCATCAAAATATGGGTCTGTACACCATTTCTCGTACTCCGCTCTAAAATCCATTTATATTAACCTCCTGTGTCAGCTAGTAATAAGCCTATTAATGTTAACCATACCGATTTTACCACATTAACGTGCATTTGAAAAGTTTTAGTTCCTTAATATTTTTTTAAACACCAGGCTCCTCATCCAAAGTGGCATCATACAGACAACAAACTGTGCCGCAACCGTGATAAAATAATCTGATTTACTAATAGTACCTGTCATCAGAATTGTTTTCCGTCCTTCCCTATACTTAAGGAAATAATCAAAGCCTCCGCGCCTCTTTAGCATATCTTCTCCAGTCCTTACATAAACCAATACTTTATCCAAGTTTGCCATGTGACAATGATTCTTTATCATATTGGCCCAAAGTAATGAATCTTCCATTAAAAGGCAGCTCTTGTAGTTTCCGGATTCCAATACTGACCGTCTTTTAAACATAACACTTACATGATTTAATCCATCACGTTTCCTTTGATAACTTACAATTTCTTTATGGTTTAGCGGCACTTTTCTCTCTGCAGTGATATGCTCCTTGTCAACATCAAACTCTGCAATATAGCCTCCCACAACATCCAAATTTTTATTTTGATTAAAAGCATTCAGCTGTCTCTCAAACCGGTCAGGCACACATATATCATCCGTATCCATTCTGGCCACAAGCTCATTAGAGCAATGCTTTATGCCTTCAGCAAGTGCAAGACCGAGCCCGCTGTTTTTTTCAAGCTTTACCGTAACAAAATTTATTTCCGAAGGCCTGCATTCATAATCACTGATTGCCTCATAAAGCTCCTCTGTCAGCCGGCCATCCTCCACCAGCACTATCTCATCCGGTAAAACAGTCTGTGAATATATGCTTTCCATACACTCCCTGAAATACTCAGGCTTTTCCTTGTAATAAATTGACAGTAATACTGAAAATTTGACTTTATTCATAAGTATCATCCTCCCAGACAAGCAGACTAATGTATCACCGCAAGCACAGTCTCTATACACAGTCTGATATCATTTATCAGTGAAAATCTCTTAAGATACTTAAGATTGTACCTCATCTTGCCCGGCAGCACCTTGTGGATATATGTGTAATCCACATCATCTGCGGCCTCCAGAAGCCTGTCCTCATCCTTGTATCTGATGCTTGCCTCACTTGTGATTCCGGCAGGCATCAGAAGTGTCGCCATCATCGCTGGTGTATATGCCATGACATACTTCTCCACCTCAGGTCTTGTGCCAACAAAGCTCATATCACCACATAGCACATTTATAAGCTGCGGAATCTCATCAAGCCTGTACTTTCTGATGACAGCACCGACTCTTGTGATTCTTGAATCCCCACCGACAGTCACCAGTGAGCCCTTTTTGTCAGCATCATTCACCATAGTTCTGAACTTGAATATGCGAAACTTCCTGCCATACTGCGTGATACGCTCCTGTCTGAAAAAAACAGGTCCTCTGCTATCCACCTTTATCCAGACAGCAAGGACCAGTATAACAGGCGAAAGCAGCACAAGAAGAACAGCGGACATAATCACATCAAAAATGCGTTTGAATACCATGCTTGTCCTCTTTCTGCTCAGATGCCTGTAATATTTAAGTGTAAAATCATTTTTCATGAATGTAGGAATCTCTCCCCATGTTCTCCATCTACTCATGTAAAATCTCCAATAAATTATTAATTATATACTCCACGTCCTCATCACTCAGCTTCGTGTTAAGAGGAAGTGTAATCTCATTCTCATACTGATGATAAGCATTAGGAAAATCAGCTATATCAAAGCCCATATTTTTATATGCTGTCATCATCGGAAGCGGCTTGTAATGCACATTTGTGGCAATACCACGCTCTGCCATCTGCACTATAAGCTCATTGCGCCTGTCCACACCGATGCCCGGTATACGAAGCAGATACAGATGTCCGCTCGATGTATGCCTGTCTGTAAAATGAGGCACAGTCAAGAGACCAAACGGCTTAAATGCCTCGTCATAGCGCTCTATAATATCACGGCGCCTCTTGAGAAGCCCATCATATCTGTCAAGCTGTACCAGACCAATAGCAGCCTGGATATCAGTCATATTGCACTTATACGAAGGAGCCACAATATCGTACTCCCAGTTGCCCAGACCATTCTTGTGCAAAGCATCCTTTGTCTGTCCGTGGAGTGAAAGCAGCATAAACTGCTTGTAGATATACTCGTCATCAAAGCCCTCTATATGTCTCCAGGTGAGTGCTCCTCCCTCTGCGGTGGTCAGATTCTTGACCGCATGGAACGAAAAGCTTGTAAAATCAGCTACATTGCCACACATAATCCTCTCACCCGCTCTCATGTAAGAAGCACCAAAGGCATGTGCCGAGTCAACCGCCACAATCACACGTCCAATTGCCCTCTGCACATCGTTTGACGGTTGAAAAAGAGCTTTCTTTCTCTCCACAATATCAAAAATCCTGTCATAATCGCAAGGCACACCTGCAATATCAACCGGCACGATAACCTTCGTCTTTTCTGTGATAGCAGCTTCCAGGGCATCGTAATCCATCTCAAAGGAATCAGGAGCTAAGTCTATAAACTTAATCGTTGCACCTACATGCACTGCAGGGCTTGCAGATGCAGTATAAGTGTATGCACTTGTGATGACCTCATCACCTGCACCTATTCCTAAGAATCTGAGTATCGACTCAAGACACGCAGTAGCAGAGCCAAGAGCCACAGCCTTATTCGTGCCGCATAGCTTAGCAATCCTATTCTCAAACTCCTTGGTTCTTGGACCTGTTGTAATCCAACCGCTTCGCAGCGCATCAGCAACAGCTGACACCTCTGCCTCTGTTATATCAGGTGGTGAAAATGAAATCTGTCTCTTTTCCATAGTTATGTTCCTCGCTTCCGGCATAAAATATGCCAAACATCCGGCTTAATTTAATCCTCCAGGTCCGGATGATATGTCTTGACCACAGAGGCCACTATCTGCTTGATATCCTTTGCTTCTGAGGTGCATGCCTTCTCGAGCATCTCAAGCTGCTTCTCAAAGAGCTCGTCATCCATCTCAATAGGCTCACCCACATGAATCAGCTTGTTCGGAGTCTCCTTGAGGCCTTCCTCACTCATCAGCATCTCCTCGTATAGCTTCTCGCCCGGACGCAAGCCTGTGTATACAATCTGAATATCCACATCCGGCTCCAGTCCTGAAAGCCTGATAAGGTTCCTAGCCATATCATCAATCTTGACCGGCTCGCCCATGTCGAGAACGAAAATCTCGCCTCCGTGAGCATAGAGCCCTGCCTGCAGCACAAGCGCCACAGCCTCCGGGATTGTCATAAAATACCTGATAATACGCTTGTCCGTCACAGTAACCGGACCGCCATCCTCTATCTGCTTCTTAAACAGCGGGATGACACTTCCATTACTTCCAAGCACATTTCCAAAACGCACAGCAACAAAATCAGTCTCCGTCTGCCTGTTCATCATCTGTATAACCATCTCACACAGACGCTTTGATGCCCCCATGATATTTGTCGGATTAACCGCCTTATCCGTAGAGATAAGCACGAACTTCTTCACATGGTACTCAGCTGCAATCCTTGAGAGCTTTAATGTGCCAAGCACATTGTTTTTTATTGCCTCATTCGGGCTTTCCTCCATCAGCGGTACATGCTTATGTGCAGCCGCATGATAAATAATCTCAGGGTGATATGTCTGGAATACATAATGCAGCCTGTTAGTATTGCGCACCGAGCCAATCAGAGTCTCAACCCTTACATAAGGTAATTTGCGCTTCAGCTCCTGCTGTATATCGTATGCATTATTCTCATAAATATCAAAAATGATAAGAAGCTTCGGATCCTCCCTGGCTATCTGACGGCAAAGCTCACTACCTATTGAGCCTCCTCCACCTGTAACCATGACCACCTTGCCCTGTAAAAATGAATGAATACCATCATTATCCACAACAACCGGATCTCTTCCAAGCAAATCCTCAATGCTTACCGGACGCAGATTGGAAACCGAAACCCTGCCATCCACCATCTGATAGATTCCCGGAACCACAGAGACATCACATCCTGTATCCTTGCAAATATTGAGTATATCCCTCCTGTCCTTACCTGATGTGGAGGGTACAGCATACACAATTTTCGTGATATCATACTTCTCAACCATCTCAGGAATATCATTTCGGTTACCGACAATAGGCACACCATCTATGAACCGCCCCAGCTTCGCCGGGTTGTCATCTATGATACAGCAGGCCTTCGTATGCAGATGAGAGCTCATGATAAGCTCCCTGATAAGCATCCTGCCGGCATTTCCGGCTCCTATAATCATGACCTTCTCATCACCGTTTGCAGAGCCTCTCTGCTCCAGCATCTTCTGACCTGTCCTGATAAATCTGTACGCAAAACGGCACGCTGTACAAAGTGCAAAGCTGAGCATCAGTCCGATAATCCAGAAGGCATACGGCATCTTAATCTTATACACCTCGTGAATAGTAACGCTCACGACCGCAAGCACCAGAAAGGCACCAATAATATGCATAAACTCGTTGATGCTCGCAAAACGCCATATACTGTGGTACAGCCTGAAAATATAAAACACAACCAAAGCAATTGCCACAAAAACAGGCACTATCTTTATATAACCTGCAAGATATAAATCCGGAATATGTGAATACGCGAACTCAAATCTTATCATTAAAGCAAAGAAAAATGACACCGCCATAATACATACATCTATAAATGCCAGCAAAAAAGCTCTCACAACCCACTGTCTGTCATTTCCCATATAAGCATCAGGTTTTTCAGGGCCGTCATATTTTGTTACACCTTTATGATTAGTGTTGTTATCGTTGACTTTACTGCCATCATTAGTGTTACTATTTATGTTAAAATTCTTATTTTTCATATAGGACATTCTCCTTTTACCCCACACTGCAAAATATTTACAGCTTTTATCGCCCTTATAAATCAACTTCTCATAAAATATATTAAAATATAATTCAAACAAAATATATATTCATTATATCATACCACATTAATTATAGTTCTTATTATTTTATTAAATATTCATATTCTAATGATTCTTGAACACAAACAGCTTGCTTATCACATAGTTGAGTACCACCACAACCACCTGTGCTGCCAGCTTTACCCACATGCTTGGATAGTCCAGAAGCGTGATAAAAATAAAGATGATAGCCTCTTCAATAACCAGCGTGATGAATCTGCCACTAAAAAAAGCAAACATCTGCACTAAAAATGCCGTCTTTGTCGGTGTTGCAACCTTAAACACCCACTTCTTGTTGGTAACATATGAGAAAAATACTGCAAATACCCATGCCAGTGCATTTGCAATCAACTCATTGATTCCAAAAAAAACATTAAAAATAGCATACGAACCTATGCTTATTACAAAGGTCATATTACCAAAAAATGTGTATAAAACAAGCTCCTTAAACTCCTCTTTCCTGTTTCGTATTATAATATTATCCATATCTCCACCTATGTGACAGTACTTATTATCCTGTCGGATTATATACGTGTAAGTTGATAGTAATGTTAATTTGCGATTTTTATATAATAACTGCATAGCCAAAATAAGTCAATATGTGATATGATATCTATATGAAAAAGAAAATAAAAAAAACAAAAAGCATAAAATTAAACTACATATACAATGTAAGCTACCAAATACTTACACTAATCACGCCTCTGATTACAGCCCCGTATCTTTCGCGAGTGCTTAAGGTCGAAGGCATAGGTATATACAGCTATACCGCATCTATCGTTACATATTTTGTCATGTTTGCAGCCCTTGGCACCATCAATTATGGCAATAGGGAAATATCCTACCTACAAAATGATCGTCAAAATCGCTCAATCGTCTTCTGGGAAATAGAGTTTTTAAGTATCGGAAGTGTATTATGCTGTCTGGCAGCATACTCATTTTTTATACTATTTATAAACCATAAATATACAAGCTTATTTCTTGTACAGGCTTTTACTATCATTACTGTTGCAACAGACATATCTTGGTTGCTTCAGGGAATGGAAGAATTCGGTAAAATAGTTAGCAGAAATGTCGTATTTAAGATACTGAATATACTGTTTATTTTTATTTTCGTTAAGAGTCCAAATGACCTTTTAATTTACGTAGGTGGTTTATGTTTGCTCGAACTAGCGTCCAATCTCTCAATATGGTTTTACGTTCCGCAATATATAAATCGACCAAATTTTAAACAATTACATCCTATAAGGCACCTTAAACCAACAATAGCACTATTTATACCAACAATAGCATCTACCATCTATATCAATCTTGATAAAACAATGCTCAATGAAATTACCGGCTCACCTATCGAAAATGGCTACTACGAACAAGCATTCAAAATATATAAGGTTGCCTTATCAGTTGTAACCGCCCTCGGTACTGTCATGCTGCCACGTATAGGAAAATGCTTCAGTGAAGGTAAAACCAACGAAGTAAAAAAACTGCTTTATAAAAGCTATCGTTTTATATGGCTTATAGGATGTCCTATGTGCTGTGGATTAATTGGTGTTTCACGAAACTTCTGTCCATGGTTCTTCGGTAATGGGTATGATAAAGTTCCTTATATACTTATGATACAATCCGTACTGCTTATCATAGTAGGATTAAGCAATGTAACTGGTGTTCAATATCTTATCACAACAAAACGTGAATATCTCCTCACGCGATCTGTTTGTGTAGGAGCTATAGCAAATTTCATTATGAATTTAATTCTAATACCTAAATTTTATTCATATGGTGCAGCAGTGGCTTCAGTGATATCAGAATTACTTATAACCATGATGCAATTTTATTTTGTTCGTAATGAAATAGATATCAAATCTATATTAAAATCATCATATAAATATATTATTGCATCTTTAACTATGCTAATATTTCTTTTGCTGGAGAATATTTATCTGCCAATAAGCTTTATAGGCACGGTCATCTTGGTTATTTCCGGATGTGCTGTTTATTTACTTATGCTCATTGTATTAAAAGACGAAATGTTAAAAGAACTTATTCCTTAATACATTGAACAATATCTTTTACTGAGTTCAGATACTCTTCTTCATTATAAAAATAATTTGTCATGCTTTCTCCTGAATCATGTAATCTGATAAAATTGGAGAATGCATTACAAAAGGCTTCTGAACCTGCTTTACTAAGATGTTCATAATTATTTAAATACTCAGGACATATCTGAAATATTTCCGGTTTAATAAGATTAAAATCATAATATGAAAACCCATACTTGGAGCATATCTCCTCAATTCTTGAATTTATAGCAAAATATTCATCTGCCCCATACATTGAAATATCATATGGTGCCTTAGGTGTATTAACTATAATAAATTCAACATCATTATCCTTACATAACTTGCATATTTTCTCCAATTTGCAGTAAGCAGTTTCATGAATAATGCAATTATAATTAGCTCTTGTATTATCTGTAATTGCATTTTTATAATCAAATCCCCCTGTTAGTATAGGTGCATAGCCTTTTCCTATATATGAGGCATACCATTCTGTAGTCTTCATATTTTCAGTTGCATCATTATTATGTTTTTTTAATTTAATATTATTTTCAATAGCCGTTTTAGTCCATTCAATACTGTTTGAAATCCATGGAAATAAGTAATTAATAGATGACTCTGTATTAATATTCTCTTTATCCGTAATAAAATCCCAATCCATTTTTACCTTTTGATTCCAACTACATCCATATTTCATTGCATGTGCAAATGTTATTCTCGCATTATCGTTCTGTGTATCTTCCATTGTTGGAATACCATAAGCTAAAACAGCTCTTTTTATTCTTTTTTCTTTTATTGCATTTTGAAGAGCAACATATGATTGATCCAGAGGCTGCGCCGGAGTCCCCATGTTGAAAGATTTCCACCCCAGTTTTTCATCTATAATATATGGATTGAATGTAACCTGAGAAAATGAAGAACCAAGATAAACAGTGTCAATCGTTTTTTCATTTCTAAAGTCTTTCCACATGACCTCACTGGCCCCATTTGCATTGACCAAAATATAATTCAAAATAGTGTTTAACGCAAGAAAAATTGCAATAAAAATAACAGGCATAATTCTTTTAATAATTTGCATACATAAATCCTCCAGCACCTATAGCAAAACTAAATGAACATAGCACAAGAAAAATCATAACATAGTACACACCCCATCTTATAATAGCCGGACACTTGTCCAGTAACTCTATAGTGTCTCGACCATTTTCTTTGATGACACTGTCTATAAACACTATAATTAATGATATAGCAGCTATAATAAAGGCTTTTCTAGGCACAATATCCAATATCGGCTTCATACAGCTTCCAAGTTTTTCCAATTGGAAACTAAAAACAGTATTTTTCATACACATAAGGCAATCTTTAATATCGTATATCCTATCAAAATACCATCCTATATTAACAACACAAAACGTCCTTAATATCCTAAACAAATGCAAAGACTTACTTTCAGGCTTGATACTAAATATATGGTTTACCCTTTCAAATATCGGAGAACAAATATCGCTAAACGCAATAACTATTCCGTTATATAATCCCCATAATATAAAATGCCACTGAGCACCATGCCATAAGCCGACAAGAAAAAATACTACAATATTGGCAATTGAAGCCGGAAGAACTCTGCCCAAATGAACATTCAAGTGTCTTTTTGCCCATTTGCCCACTTTTTGCATTGGCTTTGTGATAGCCAATGGATAAAATACATAATCCCTCATCCATGCTCCAAGAGAAATATGCCACCTCCTCCAAAAATCACCAAGTGAGACCGAAAAATACGGTTGTCGGAAATTTGGCATCATTTTAATTCCAAATAATTCTGCGATTCCCATAACCATGTCAATTCCACCCGAGAAATCAGCATATTGTTGTGCAGAGTACAATAAAATTCCTATCACTATTGCAGCTCCTGGAGTATCTTCTGTAGGATTATCGAGTATCTGAGATATTGTATCCACCAAAAGATTTGCCACTGCGTACTTTTTCAACATACCAAAAAGGATAATAACCAATGCCCGCTTACACCTATTCCAATCAATACCTCTATTAGCATATAACTGATTCTTCATCTTGTCATATCTGTTTATTGGTCCTTGAATCAGTTGTGGAAAAAATGATATAAATAGTAAAAATTTAAAAAAATTGGATTCTGTATCATATTTTTCAAAATAAATATCTATGAGATACCCAATCGCTGTAAATATATAAAAAGAAATTCCGAGAGGAATCAATAGACCACCTTTAAATGGATTACAATATTTAAGCAGCGCAAGCATTCCAAAATTAATAATAATAACCGTCCAAAACACAATTCTGCGTTTTTTTTCAATAGAAGCTTTTATTTTCTTTCTACTAACTCTATCCAGGTTCTTATTACTGCTAACTTTTTTGAAGTTTCCAGCCATCTGCTGCATCAAAACAGTTCCATAATATACAGTAGTCGCTGTTAGCAAAATATATATAAGATTATATATGCCCGAAAAAGCATAGAATGCTATACTGAATATTAGAAGGCATATCCACTGCATATTCTTAAATATTGTATAATAAGAAATAAATAATATAATTAAAAATAACAAAAAACCAAATGAATATAAATCCATAAAAAATCTCCCTAACAATTTGCTAGGGAGATTATACCATATCCTTTGTCTTAAGACTGTTAAGACTTCCTTAATATTATTATTAAATCGGTTATTATGCTAAATAATTCAAATTTATTTAAGCTCCTACTGTCACATATCCTAAAATACTGATATTTTGTTCATTTGCGACTGTAATATCCTGTACTACGTCTCCAAAATGAGCCTTTCTCAATTCATTTATAAACACTACATTACCATTTTCTATTATACATTTCAAGGAATCCGTATCCTGTGAAAAAGAATCAATCCATACCGCTTCTATCTCTTGTTTTTTTAGTTCGTCAACCAGTACTTTAATGTTTTCATCCGCATTTGATATATGACCCGTCAAATATATTTTCTTAACATCTGTATTGTCACATATTTTGGCAATCCTAAGTGCAGAAACCAATATATTTTCCTGTGAATATCTTCTATAACATAGTCTATCCACAAATTTGCTCCACTTTGATATTTTATCCTTATTAATGCGGCCAAAATAGTCCAATCCGAAACTTTCATTGATTGCTGAATCATTTCTAATCTTATCACTGACACAAATTATTATTATATTGATTACTACAGCAAGTATCACTCCAAGGAAAACTCCTATAAATATATAGGCTTTATTAAAATGTGCCTCTGTAACCAATTTGCTAATATCAACAGTAGTATCCGATGTCTGGGATGAAGCTTCCGTAGTATCAGTTTTTTTCGGCACATAAGAATCTCTTTTAGTCACAAGAGCGGATGTACGGCTCTCATTAGCTGCCTGTGTATCATACACTCCTGTAAACATGCCCCCATAACAGACCTCATCCATCAAATTAGGCATGGACAATCCCTTTATTTCTCCATAATCAGATATCGCTTTCTTAACCGCAGATGAAATAGTATCACCCTCATCTTTATTTGAAGCATATATATTCACAGATAAAATTTTAGAATCTTCTGTAGATCCTAATATCTCACAACTCACTAAATCCTGTATATCTACTGTTGTATAATTTTCAAGAGTATTCCCAATATCTTGTGCCATTGATTTTTTATTTATATATGCAATGTAAGCAGGAAGTGCAACATTATAGTCATCAATCTCATATGTCAGTCTTACCGCCACCATATTATAAGGATCGAGTTTCATAAACGCTGATTTTTCAAGATAAGATTTCCACTCATCTATCTGATTTTGAACCTGATAGTATTCGTCCGGATAATCAATATCATTATCAGGATCAGGGTCATCTGCCGCATCATCTTTCTCTTTCATTTGTTCTATCAGTTTTTTGTTACTTTCTGCCAGCTTCTTATCATTATTATATTTAAAATTCGGCACTGCCACTGCCATCAAAATAACGCATATAACAAGTATATACCATTTCCGCAAAACCTCTGCTATTACATCAACAGCCTTAATATATTGTTTTTTCATCTTTTAACCACCTGTCTTCTATTTTTTTCACTTCATTCTGAATATCATAGCCTTTTAGTTTAAAATTCTGCTTTATATATTCGTTACCCGGTCTGACATATTGTTTCATAGCCAAAGCCTCAACTCCCCAATCATAAGGAGATTTATCAAGCGAAAAGAACATAAAATTATCATTCATTCTCAACTCTTCTGTAATAACACCTTTAGAAGCCAAAACCGTAACTCCGTTTGCCTGAGCTTCAAGCGCTACTACACTTAAGCCTTCAAATACCGATGGAAATAAAAATAAATCCATAGCACTAAGCCATCCAGGAATATCTTTTTGGATTCCAACAAAATAAACCTTTTCTGATATATTTAAATCTACAGCCTTCTTTTTTAGCTTCTCTTCATCTTCCCCCTGCCCAATAAGAACAAGTGCACATTTAGAATCAATCTTTAATATCTCAGCAAACACATCCAAAAGAAACATTTGATTTTTCTGAAAATGGAATCTACCAATATTTCCAATCAGATATTCATCGGTACATCCTATTTGTTTTCTATACTTCTTACGCTTTTCTTCATCATATGCAAATTTTTCCACATCTATAGCATTGTGGATTATTATTACCTGTTCCATCAACTTATTTGTATAAAACCATTGAGCTGCATCCGGTGCACATGCCCAAAAATCGGTCGCATACTTTTTAATTACCAGACGATTTATTTTATGAAGAAATCCTCTAAGTTTGCTATCCATATTTCTTGAATTATGACTGTGTATAATTCTTTTCCTAATCCCATACTTCTTAGCCATTTTCAGATAGTCAATGTTTGCAAGACTGCTTACATTGACCCATATAGCATCCCATTCTTTACTTTTAGTTCTAAACAGATCTTCCAATTCTGCTTTATACTTTCGATAATCTGTACTTCTCGCTGTAATATGGTATGTTCTCGCTCCCATACCTATAAGTTCATCTTCATATGCAACAGGTGCATGTGAATTACACAGAAAATCAAACTGGATTTTTGATTTGTCTATATTCCTATAATAATTCATCAAAAAACTCTCCACTCCACCCGGATTTTCTGTCATTCCAAACACTAAAACTCTATACATTATTACTTTCCTTTGCATTTTGTTTTGCTCTTATTGAATATACTACTCCTGCCAATCTATAACACTTAATCTTTATTAAAAATATCGGAATCATCCTCAACGAGCTGCATTCCTTGAATTTAATATTTCTTAATGAATCACTAAAGATTTTTCTTGATATGGTATCCTTCAGTATCCCTATCTTTTCTTTTGCATTCTTTTTAATATTTTTATCATAAACTCCCCTGACCATAGCAATATTAAAATGCATTAATATATATTTTGAAAATGCCTCTTTAACTGTTTTGCTTTCGTGTTCTATCCAACACATAGTCCTTTCCATAGAAAATATATAATCATTAATCTTATCATCATTAACACTTCTAACCGTAGAATTATTGTCAATAGAATAATTATATACTATATTGTCACTAACTGATATACATTTGCAGAATGCACTGTATCTGATAGAAAAATCGCTGTCCTCTGCCAGCCTTAATTCCTGATCAAATCTTATATTATTTTCAATTATAATATCTCTCTTGAATAATTTAGCCCATACTTGCAAATATCTGGTTGGATTAGAAATAAATTCCGCACGGCACCTTTCTATATCATCTGCATTATATGTTTTTTCTGTTCCTGCAAGCTGTATCTTTCTTGAGCCATTTACGTGACCATACAATATCCAGTCAGGAGCCATCCTATCGGCATCATGCAAAAGCTTAGCTATAGATCCCTTTAAAATAAAATCATCTGCATCCAGGAAGAAAATCCATTCTCCTTTTGCTATATCAATTCCTTTATTTCTAGCTGCTGAAACACCCTTTTGTGATCTCACAGCTGTAATATTGCTATATAAAGAAGCCATATCTTCAGCCAATAAATAAGTATCATCTGTAGATCCATTCTCCACGATAATTATCTCTATCTTTTTTTGTCCCCCGTACGCATTCGCATCACTTTCTATGCTTTCAATAGCCCTTTTTAAATATGCCGTCGCATTATGCGCCGGAATTATAAATGATATCATTTCTTCCACGTTCCTTATTTCTATCACAATTAATTTTAGCAAATGCAACAAAAGACAATGTATTAAACGCAAAATTATATAACCTCGGCTCGGTCAATGAATGTATTAAAACAAATATCAAAACAAATACCAGCCAATAGTCATCCGCTATACATGCCCTATATATAGCTATAGAATATATAGTTAAAATTGCTATCAAAGCTATAATTCCATAATTTAAAGCAATCTGTAAATAAGAACAGTCAACATAATTGTATCCATATAAAGATGTGTTTAATGTACTGGATCCAACCCACTCTATAGGCTGTCCAAATAATGTAAATCCATATTCTTTAATAGCATCAAATCCCAAGTTTAATCGTCCGCTTAAAAATGCGTTCGCTTTAAGCCATATTGTAGAATCCTCATCAAACATTATTGTTATGCCTATTGAAATCAAAGCACATATAAACGGCATCATAATCCACAACCATTTAAACACATGCATTATTCTCCACGGATTATCCCATAAACTTTGAATTGCAAAAAACAAGAGAAAAATTGTAGAAACGTAAAAAGTCATGCGTGTATTCGTCTGAGTATAAATCAGATAGTTTATTACCTCCAACATAACAGCTTCGTACCATTTAAATTTTCTTCCCCTGATATATATATACCCAAGTGCTATAAAGTAAAAGACTATAGGTGCTGTTGTACACCATGCAAATCCCATGCCCATACGCTTTCTGGTAAGTTCCGAAAAATCATAATTAGGTACATAACCGGTTAAAGCAGCTACAATTGATCCAATTAAGATAATAACCTGAGCAAATATACTAACTGAAATTATACGTTTGCCATCACAGCCTATAGTTGCAACATATATCAGAAAGAATAAGCAAAAATTAAATTCTCCGGCAAATAAAGCAGCTATCACAAATATCCCCATATATGCTATAGCAGATATTATATTCCTATTATCATACTGATCCCATAATATTTTTATACATAAAAGAAAATATGCCAGATATTTACTATATGTTCCAATACTTCTCAATGTAGCAGAATCATCCATTGCAACAACATATGTATGATCCATAAGCATAGCGAAAACAAATATAAATATTCCTGCCAGACATATAAGTTCTTTTTTTTCTATTTTCTCTGACAAATCCATAGTCATCCTTTTAAATAATAATTTATCACACGCTTAATCCCTGTCAAAAAACGTTTCTTAAAACTCCACTTTTCCTCTGTATTTACAACACCTGTTTCAAAAATATCAAGCTTATTGTGACTCACATACACATATAATAGTCTCTCTGATATAAAGCCATATATTCTTGAAAAATATTCTGAATATTCCGATACATCGACTCTGCGTTCCACCTCAAACAATATATCAAACATCCATCGGCACATATCATCATAAATAGTCTTACTTGTTATAAACATATTTCCAAAATAAACATCTTTACCATTTATAAACTTTTCAAACTCATCATAATACTCCGGGTATTTTTCTTTTATCACTTCTCCCGTAATAAGTAAATCCTTCTTATATCCGGATTCACAGTACTGCTCAATAACAGTTTTATCCAAATGTCTTATAAAAGGAAGTATCATATCATGTTTTTTCAACTGCTTTTCAATGTCGCTTTTACTAAGCAGCCTTCCATTATAATGCCTTGAAAAATATCTTCTATAATGAACTATTCCTATATAATCATCTTTTACATGTTTCCATAGCCAGTATATTCCTGTAAGCTCACAATAATTCTTATTTTTATCGGAAATATTGTCTCCATCATCATCAAAATATGCACCTTTTGGCAAAACATGCCCTCTAATGGCACCAACCTGTATCGGAATGTATCCGTTTTCCTTTGGAATATCAAATATCTTGTGTGTAACAATATATATACTCATCAAAAACTCCCCTGATATTTTTCACCACAAAATTTAGCTTTTAAAAAGGCTTTACCCTTTTTATACCAGTTAATTTTTTCCAGGTGAATGCAATTTAGTTCCATTATCTTATACTTTGAAAGACTCTTGTTTTCAATTTTATATTCAAGCCATACATTAAATATAATTTCTGAAATTCTTCCGTAAAATCTACTCTGAAATGCATTAAGATCAGGCATATCTATTCTGTTTTCAAGCTCAAATAAAATATCAAACAGCCAGGTACAATACTCATTTAATAGTCTCTTATCCATTATTGCCATATTAAACATATAGGCAGATTTCCTGTTCACAACTATATCAAAAGCGCTAATATACTGTGGATATTTTTCTTTAATTATTGTCCTTGTCAAATCCAATTGCTCTATATAATGTGTATGCTCATAATGGCTATACAGTGTCTCAATAAAATAATTCCTCTTCTTAGGCACAAATAATCTTATCCTTCCCAGATAAGGCCTAAGCTCTTCATATGTCAAAACATTCTCAAATGAAGACCTTCTATGCATTGAAAAATATCGGCGATAATGCACCAAACCAATATAATCTTCATCCAGATTCTTCCATGCCCAATATAGCCCTGTCAGTTCACAGAAATATGAATTTTTCTCAGAAATATTTTCACCTGTATTATCTTTTGTATATCCTAAGTCCAAGGGTTTTCCTGATACATCAAACTTTCCTTCTGCTCCAACATGAAGCGGAAGATACATCTCATCCTTTGGCATCCAATATTTTTTGTGAGTTGCAATTATAATCTTTGCATTCATGCTCTTGTATTACCTCATTAAAATCTTTACATAGCTATTAGTATTATAACAAATAATAGCAATATCCGCAAACCTGTGTTATTATATTATACAAATCTTAAGAATTATAAGGAGAATCAATTTGAAAAAACAGGCATCACTTAAACTTAATTTCTTAATGAATATAATACTTACGCTCTCATCCATTATCTTTCCACTCATAACTTTCCCCTATGTATCTAGAGTTTTGCAGCCTGAAGCCTGGGGTAAAGTCAACCTTGCAACATCATTCATAACCTATTTCAGTTATTTTGCCCAGTTAGGTCTGCCTACATACGGAGTAAAAATATGCGCCAAATACAGAGATGACAGGCTAAAACTATCACGTACCGTACAGGAACTGTCAATTATCTGTACCATTTCCACCATAATAACGTATGTAATTCTTGGAATAACAATTATTACCATTCCTAAGATAGCATCTGAAAAGCCATTATATATACTCGTTTCATCCACTCTTTTCTTCAATCTGATTGGAATGGAATGGCTATACAAAGCATTGGAAAAATACACGTACATTACGATAAGATCTCTTATTTTCAAATTTATTGCCTTAATAGGAATGTTTTTATTGGTAAAAAGTCAATCAAATTATATAATCTATGGTGGAATAAGTGTATTTGCTGCATCTGCATCAAATATCTGTAATTTTATCGAAGCACGAAAATATATAACTTTTAAACCTCTTGGACACTATCATTTCAGAAAACATCTAAAACCACTATTCATACTCTTTGCCATGACATGTGCCTCAACAATTTATACCAATCTGGATACAGTTATGCTTGGATTTATGGTTACAAATACCGATGTTGGCTATTATAATGCCGCAGTAAAGATAAAAGCCTTACTTGTAGCTGTTGTTACATCCCTAGGAACAGTATTGCTTCCAAGAGCTTCATATTACATTGAGAATGGTTTTATATCCGAATTCAAAAAAATAAGCTCTAAAGCACTTAACTTCATATTTATTATTTCATTGCCAATGATAGTATACTTTATTGTATTTGCAAAAGAATGTATTTTTTTTCTTTCAGGTACCAAATTCGTACCATCAACCATTCCAATGCAGATAATAATGCCTACTTTACTCTTTATAGGACTCACCAACATTCTCGGAATACAGATTCTTATTCCATTAGGTAAGGAACGTTATGTTCTTTATTCAACTATTATCGGGGCATTGGTAGACCTGATATTAAACGCAATACTGATTCCTCAATTCCAGTCAGCCGGTGCCGCCATTGGAACTCTGGTAGCTGAATTTGCAGTATTTATTGTTCAATTTATACTTATTGATAGTGATATAAGAGAAATGTTCAAAACTTTTCAAGTATACAAAATAGTAATCGCTGTTATTGCCGGGCTTCTTTGTTCTTGCTGGGTAAAGAACACCTCATTACATGTATTCTTTACCCTTGCCATATCAGCTATTATATTCTTTCCAGTATATGGAATTGTTCTTTTATTATTAAAAGAACAATTTATAACAGAAGTGAAAAATAATCTTTTAGCCAAATTTAAAACTCATTAATTATCTTCAATTGTTCTTATATCAGATAGTGGTAGCAATACTATCGCATTGACAGCCACATTTATAAGATGTGGCTCTGTCATACTATGAACGAGAACAAATAAAAAAACAAACACAGCCCAATAATTATTTGCCTTTATCGACTTATATATACCATACATATATATAGCAATAAGCAATATCAGCACAAAAGCACCGTACCACATTCCTATCTGCAGATATGAACAATCTACATAATTATAATTATCAACTATCCCATCATTTAATAATCCAAAACCATTCCATATTATAACCTGTCCAAATAATGGAAATTTATAATAATGAAGTGCATCATGCCCCAATTGCAATCTCCCTGAGAGAATCGAATTTGCCTTTAAAAATATGGAATTGTCCGGATTATAAAAATAAGCAGCAACAATAGAAACAATAACCAGCACGATTGGAATTATAAAATATACCCAATTCAACTTTTTCAGATAACCAAAGAACCCCTTCCACAGACTTTGTACTGTGAAAAATATAATAACAACACTACACAGTAAAAATGTCATTCTGGTATTTGTCATATGATAAAAATAATAATTGATAAGTTCTAATACAATGGCTTCATACCATTTAAATTTCTCAGATCTAATATAAATATACAAAAGACAAATAAAGAAAAATAATATAGGCGCTACTGTTATCCAGTTAAACCCCAATATATGTCGGCTTCTTGTCTCCGGATTAAAAATCTTATCTTCCAATAAACCAATCTGTGACAAAAATACAACCACAAATAAAATTACACTCTGTATACACAAAGAAATTTTTGATATAGACACAGAGTCTGCTCTCACAGTTGATATCAACAATATTGCTGTCAAAAAGAAAAATTTATGCTGAATATTAAATCCACTGATAAAAAATACTGCAAACAAAACACAAAAGAATACTATTTCATTTATAGAATACTCTTTTCTTGACAATACTATTTTCACTAAACATAATAAATAGCCAAATGCCTGTATTGAGTTTGTGATAATGCCAAGTAACGCATTCTCATTTCTTGTGTAGATAGCAGTCTGTGGTATCAGTGATGTAATCAATATTATAGCCAATGCTATCCCATATAATATATCTTTTCTATTATTTTTAGTCTGTTCCATAATCTTCTCTCTTTCATTTTGTTCATACTATTAAGGTACAATTTGCCTTAATATCGGAATTTTTCTTATTATCCATGTAATTCCAACAATAACTAGCCCAATTGGTATAGGTGCTCCTAATCTCCAAAGCAACGATGTTGTATCAACATCAAAATGTCTGACAACATAATCTATTATAAACCAATGCATTAAATATATCGGAAATGTGTATTTTCCAATTGTACCAACAATCACTTGACTTACCTTATATTTCATAAATTTCTTTCCTAGAAAACACAATAAAATAAATATGCCACATGAATACATTATACATGGTAAATTATTATACCCTTTAAATGTCTGATTGACCGAACCATCTCTTACAGATAATATATACGTGCCACATATATGCATAAAAAGCCCTATAATTCCGAGTATTCCAATAAAAACTTTATAAAATGTTTTCATAGGATATTTATATATGACATACCCAATAACAACCCACAAAATATATCCTGATGCCACCGAAATAGTATATGGCCATTCCACGTGCAGCTGAAACACATTATTAATAAACGGAATTAATGTATTTAAAACAATCCCTATCAGAATGATATATCTATATATCTCTTTCTTTTTTCCTCTATCAACAGCTGCAAACAACGGTATCGCAAGGTAGACACAAAACAGACATGGGAAAAACCAATATACACTAATTATTCCACTTCCACCAAGAATATCATTTAAAACTGTTCTTATACCTAATGTATCAATACTGAAATATCCTACATGTAGATTGTAAAAAACACCTATACAACTCCAAATAATATATGGCAAAAGTGTTTTTTTTGCGCGTTTAAGAAAAAATACTTTTGTACTATATTTTTCCTGATAATCTATCAATGTAATACCACTTATCATAAAGAAAACCGGAACTGCAAAATAAAATACACTCTCTATTATGTTTGCTGAAAACCAATAACCTGCATTGGCATCAAAATTCCAAAAGCATGAATTAGTGTGCAATGCAATTACAGAAAATGCACTTACCACCTGAAGAAATGTTATGACATTATCGTTTTTTTTATTCATTTTATAAATCCTTATTCTATTTGTATTTATCAACAAATACTCAAACAGACAGGTAGCCATAACCTGTCTGTTTTTTACTATAACTTTATAAATTAATAAATAACTACATGTGTTCCCCTAGGAATATTATCATATATCCACTTCGCATTATTAATCTCTAATCTTACACATCCATGAGATAATTGTATACCTACACGTCCATCTTGAAGCGTGCCATTTTTATTATATAAAACGCTATGGAATAAATAGTTGCCTTTAAACTGCGTATAATAAAAACATCTAGAATTTCCTGAATCAAAATAGTATCCTTTACCAGCTACATTATACTCTCCTGATATAGTAGGTGTAGATGCCTTTCCAGGAGCACAAGGCCAGAAATATTTTAATTTCCAATTATTTTTACTTCCTTGATATATTCCCACCATACAAGAAGAGCGATCCACTAAAATCAAGTATTTTGTGGAACTTGAATACCCTTGCGCGCAACTATTAAGCCAACTTGGATCAATCCAATCACCATTTTTTGATACATAATATCCATCTATATTTCTATTAGATGCCATAGCACCATGTGTACCACCTTTGGAATCATTCTCCCTATAAAAATAATACCACTTATTGCCTATATATTGCCATCCTGACTTCATAATTCCATCATTGACACCACCGAAATAATACCAGTTTGAATTTATATATTTCCAACCATATTTCATAGCACCATCATTATTACCGCCTAAATAGTACCAAGAATTATTTATTTTCTGCCAGCCAGATAGCATATGCCCATCTGTTGCAAACAAATACCATGTCGCCCCGATTCTTTGCCAGCCACATTTCATAGCACCATCATTCCACGATGACAAATAGTACCATTTAGTATTATTCTTTAACCAACCACTTTTCATAGCACCATCATTTTTATCCCCCAAGAAATACCATCGCCCATTTATCTTCTGCCAACCATATTTCATTGATCCGTCTTTTGAAAAATAATACCAGCTTCCTCCTACATTATTCCATCCTGTAGCCATTTTGCCATCTTCTGTTCCACCAAAAAAATACCATGTATCATTTATTTTTTGCCAGCCATGTCTCATTTTTCCATCAGAAGCAGTTCCAAAATAATATGTTTTTCCATTAATTAGCCGCCAACCAGATATCATCTTACCATCAGTATCAAAATAATACCAATGCCCATCGATACACTTCCATCCTACAATATAATTATTATTATTATTCTCATCTACATAATAATAATAATAGTTATCCTCCCAGCGAAGCCATTTATATACAATTTGCTTTTCCCCTGCTTCAACCTCATTTTCAGCATATACACAATTTTGCCCGATGCATACAAAACATATACACACGCATATACATAATGCCCATTTGATTATTTTTTTCATATTTTCCATCTCCTATTCGTTTTAATAATACATTTCAAATCTACTAATATAGCCAAACTCCGCTAGAATTCATATAATACATCTTATTTCCAATTTTCTGCCAACCTGTTAGCATTTCACCACTCTTATTCATTAGATACCATTTTCCTCCTACTTTTTGCCACCCAGTAAGCATCACTCCATTAGAATTAAATAGATACCAATTCCCTCTTATACTACGCCATCCTGTAAGCATTTGACCATTATTGTTCAAATAGTACCAATTTACCCCTTGTTTCTGCCAACCTCCAAGCATTATTCCATCATTGTTAAATAAATACCATTTTCCGCCTATACTATGCCATCCTGTAAACATTTCTCCGCTTCTATTCAAATAATACCAATTTGATTTCAACAAAAGCCATCCCGTTCTCATAGCACCATTTTTGTCTAAATAATACCACTTCTTTCCTTGTTTTTGCCAACCAGTCAGCATTATTCCATTCGAATTAAACAGATACCACTTTCCGCCTATACTATGCCACCCTGTAAACATTTCTCCACTAGTACCAATATAACTCCACCTACCATTATTATATCTCCAACTACTAAAAGCTTTATTTGCAAAGTCTATATCAACATTCCCCGATATTCCTGAGACTCTGCATGTTGAACCACTCTGCCAAATAGCTCTATGAATATCTGTATTATAGTGATAATTATATCTCGCAACCCACATTTCTTCATTAGAAATCTGGCTTACATCTATATAATTTTTATACCAATTTTCATTACAATACACCATAGGAGTATAGCCTGCTTTTCTAATTTCATTACAAAAAGTTTTTGCTATTGCCCCCAACTGTTGCCTTGATAAATCGGTCTGTGATGAATCCTCCAAATCAATAGCTACCGGATATGAAATTGTGTATCCCTTCAATTCATTTATCACATACTTTGCATCAGATACTGCATTTTCTGTTGTCCTTGCTTTACTATATATATATGCCCCTATAGGCATGCCTACAGAATTAGCGTTTGCAGCATACTCCTTAAATCTCTTGTCAGTAAAATGATGATATGAATCCGAATAGTAACTTGCAGATACTCTTAATATAGCAAATTTTATACCATCATTTTTTACAGCATTCCAGTCAATATTTCCCTGATAATAGGATACATCAATTCCTTTTATGGTGTTATTAGCATAATCTGATGGTATCCAAACTCCATTCGAATTATGATACCACCAACCACCGCTATATTGTTGCCACCCTGTAAGCATTTCGCCTTTCACATCAAAATAGTACCAACTACCATCAATATATTGTGATCCGATTACCATATACCCATACTGATTAAAATAATACCATTTTCCTCCATTCTGCATCCATTTACCGGCTGGATACGAACCATCAGAATATTGGTACCACCAGCCATTATTATCTTTTCTCCATCCACTTGCAGATTGGGCTAAGATTTCACCACTGGAATATGTCTGAATGTCCTCATCATAATTCACCTCACCTTCATATTCTGTTTTAATAGAAGATCCAGCAGTATATTCTTCTTGAACTGCTTTAACCGAATTATGTCCGCAAAATAATAATCCCATTCCCATTATTATTCCAATGAACACTTTGCCTCTTTCAAAAAATTTCATACTCAATTTTATTTCATCCTTTCATATAATATCATCTGTATTATAGCACACCAGTACTAATAATAATACAAAAAGCTACAAATTCACCTCATAATTAGTAAATTTGTAGCTTTTATTCAAAAATTTAATTTGGATTTATTTTGGATCGTCGTTCAAATAATTCTTCGCATCTTTCAAAAAACTTATAGTAATAAGCACAATTACTATAGCTATTGGAAATGTTGCCACAATACTAACCGACTACAACTTACTCATAGAACTTTCTGAAAATACCAAGGCAATAGGAAGTACTATAAGTAAAATGCACCATAACAATTGTATCCCTTTATGTGGCTGTTCATCCTCATCCAGCTGATGATAACTATAGCATGATGCTATAAGGGCAATATCTGCTTATCCTCGTATTTGTAATTAAATAATTTGTCATTTATTTTACACTATATATTTTTTTATATATGGTATTTTGTTTAATATTATTGATAAAATCAACCCTGTTGAAAAAACCAAAATTGTTATAACTGGTACTGAAAGCAAAGCATTAAATGTCATAGTATTTATTCCCATCTGTTCTTTTAATATTTTTATCAAAAGAACATGAACCAAATATATTCCAAAACACCTTTGCGCTATGTAACTAATGCCTTTATTTATGTTATCATTTTTAAATTTTCTATATTTAAAAAATACAAATATTGCAATACTTTCCATCATAACATTTATCATAAAATTATTATAATAGTTGCTACAATATTGTTGATTTTTTAATGCTACAAAAGAATCCATTACAATAGTAAATATAAAGCCTAAACACCCTAAAATATAAATTATTTTTCTCTGTTTTTTGTTAAATTCAATTTTACTTAAATAAAATCCCAACACAAAATAAGCAGAATATCCGAATGCTATGTTCAACTCCTTTATATTTTTTTCAATAATTTCAAGGCAATTCAAAATTGTACTATTCGTGCAAAAATCACGAATGATAGTTATCAATTCAGGGATACAACCAACAAAAATAAAAGACATAAATAAAAAATATCTCAATGTATACATATTTTCAACCACTTTTTTAAGGATTGGAATCATCATGTATAATCCAATAATCATAAAGATAAACCATAAATGATATGGGGCTGAAATAAAATTAATTAAGCGTCCTTGCTGTTCATCATACCTAAATAATGCATAAATTGCTGACCATACTACCAAAGACACTGCCATTCGGAAAATATATTTTGTATATATTACTTTTAAAGACAACTCCTTTTTTAAAAACAGTGCCCCACTAATCATTACAAAAACAGGAACACCCCATCTGACTATACTGTCATATAAATTAAATACTTGCCAATTATATCCATTAACATCACTTACGTACCAATTTTGAGCGGACATATGCAACATTATCACCGCCAACGTTGCCATAACTCTCAGATAATCAAAATATATAGTTCGCTTTTGTTTATCCATTCTGAAAATTATCTCCTCTATAATAAAAATCCATTATCTGATATCAATATTTTTTCTAAAATTAATGATATTATCTGTATAATCGGATACATCTCCCTTAAATACACTTGATGTTCCTGCATCAAAAATGCTTGCGCCTAATTCTCTTAATATTTTTCCATTTTTGGGCATACTTCACCGCTGTCTCGAAACGACTTCCCTTATGTGGCTTCTGCTCGTCAAGCCAATTCCAGAACGTATCAAGTATCGGTTTTTCTTTTTCAAGACGATAGGCTTTTCTCTGCTCAAATGTGTGCTTCTTGTTCTGTGATCTGCGCTCATACTCAAAAAGCTTTGAACAGAACTGGACTCCCTATACTACCAGATTGCTGTAATCATACTGCTTTCCTTTTGACACCGCATCAATGAAGTATCTTCTTGTATGAGCCCAGCAGGAGCAGCGCCTGATTATAAAGTCTCCTTTATAAAAACTGTAGTCTTTTTTTTAGAAAATCCAAGATTTTGATAAAATACATGTGCATTTTTTCTAGAATTAGCACTTGTCAATTCAACTGTACTGCACCCCATATCCTTTGCAGTTGAAATCAACCTCTCTATCAAAGCTCGCCCTATACCGTGCTGTCTGTATTTTTCATCCACTGCAACATAAGAAATATATCCATATTTATATGTTCTGACATAATCCCTTTTAACCTCAAGAAACGCACAGCCAACAACCGTATTGTCTATTAGAGCGAGAAAAATCATTTTGTCATGACATAGATAATTATTTTCTAAATCTTCCTTACTAATCTTTGAATCATATGTATCTCTTAGTATCGTGTACAATCCTACATACAAATCAGATGAATATTCTATAATATTCACACTATCATCTCCTCATCCTGAAACTTAATCTTGGAAAATGGTGAATGTTGCTCCCTTTTATCCTTTGGAGGCAATTCCATGTATTTACCATAAATATACTTTAGTACTTCATCATATTCCTTGGAACTATACAATAACCTTCCCTCAAATAAATATTCTGATCTATTTGTGAACCAACTCTTCGGCATACTATATCTTGTCTTCAATGAATTCTTCTTATATAACGTCCCTGTGGCAGGAAATGACAAACATCTCACTCTATTTGGTGTTATATTTTTACTCTTAACAGCATATTTATTTAGTCGACTAAATACCCATTCTACTGGGATTTTTGCCAACACACTATACCACAGCTTCATGAATCCGGTCGACTGTACTCTTGCAACTTCTGACCATAATATTTTTCTAAGACAATACACTTTTCTATCCTGCACAATTTGGCCTAAAGTACTCAATGGAACATCATCCATTGGAAAAACATCCACAAAAATTCCTGTCTTGTTTTTCAAATGTTCCTGTCCTACTCTGACATATATAGTATTAGTTCTTCTAAGCTTGCCATATCCCCATCTGTACTCCGGATCGGTATCATGATCCTGAAAATAACATATTTCAGAATTCATTTCTGATGCATATTTCTTAAAAGTATCATAATCTTCTCTAAGCATACCTATATCAGCATCATCATCCCATGGAATATATCCCTTATGTCGAACTGCTCCAAGCAGGCTTCCTCCAAATAACACATAATTAATATTATGTTTTCTACAAACCTTATCAAATTCAACTAACATATCCAATTCTGTTAATTGCATTTTTCTAAATTGTTCTGGTGTTAACTCTTTTGCTTTACTCATGTCTATTAACTCAATTCCTTGTATTTTCTTTCGCTAAAACGTTCAATGACAGTTGCTATGGTCAAAGAGATGTCATCTTTTAAATAATATCCCCTCTTCTTATTTTCAACTGCCCTAGCAAAAGCAACAATTTCGTACCTAATCCCTTCACCATCTAGTTGATAAAAATACTTTTTGTTCTCATTTTGATTCTCATACCTGATTTCAAAGTATTCAGTTTTCCACCATGGCGCTGGCACGTAAATATATCCTTTTGTTCCCGTAATAATTAATTCTCCCTCTGACTTAGCCGCCTTTGCTACTTTTGCAGTTGCCACCATTTTATCATACTCAAACGATATCTTTGTAAAAGCATCAAAATTTGCTTTTTTATCAAACAGCTTTGTCACTATCTGCATATCATTATATTCTACTCCAGCCAACTGAAATATCGGCAACAACGCTGTTGGTCCCCAGGCACAAATGCTATTCTGTTCATTTTTCAAATCTGTTATTCCAGTTACTCTGTTGCTGGTACAAACAGAATCAATAGAAAGAATTTCTCCAATGTGTCCACTTTTTGCCAAAACTAAAAGCCTTGAATAGGCCGTGGAATACGCTGTTTTAATTCCATCTACAAGTATTAACGAATTATTCTCTGCATATTCTATAAGCTCATTGCATTGAATTGTGCTCATCGCAATCGGCGACTCACATATTACATGCTTTCCCTTCTCTAACGCTCTTTTAACGTCACTGTAATGTTTTTCCGGAAGGGTTGCAATATAAACCGCATCAACTCCTAAATATTCTTCATCACACTCTTTATATTCCACTCCATTGACATATGAAACTTCTTTTATAAATTTATCACACAATCCCTTATTTCCAATTGTTCCTATAAAAATCTTACGTTTTTCTGCTCTGATTTCAGAACTTGAAACCCCTTCTGTGCGATCTAGATATACAACTTTACAATATTCATTTAAATAATCAAACTTTCCCTTCCAGTCTGAGCCTACCGTAAAAATGTCAACTCCATATCTTTGTATATCATCAATTTTCTGACCTTCGTATTCTTCTACTATTATCTCATCCGCTAATCCCGTTGCCCTGACAGCTTCAATCCTTTCCATCAGAGATTGTTGAACATTAATCTTCCCCCTAGTCTTATCAAAATCATCTGCAGTAACGCCAACAATCAGATAATCTCCAAGCTCTTTTGCTCTTTCAAGCAACCTGATATGTCCATAATGTAGCAAATCATATGTTCCATATGTAATCACTTTGGTCATAGAATATATCTCCTTTCGAGATTATAAAAGATTTCTCTTTTGTAAATCTTTAAAAGCATTAACTAGTGTAGTATTATCTTCATGTGTTAATGCCCCTATATGTCCAACTCTGAAAATAGTATCTTTCATTTCCCCACCATTAGGACAAATCCATATACCATATTCATCTTTAAGCTTTAGAAAAATATCATAAGCATTTGCTGTCGTCGGGTGTACAGATGTAACCCCATTGGCTGGACTTTCTGATACAAGTTCAAACGGCAAATCTTTAATCTTTGCCCTAAAATCTGCCGCCTGGGATGCAATCCTTGCAACTTCAGCATCAGCTCCTCCATGCTTTTTAATTTCTTTAAGTCTCTCATTAATTTGAAGCAAAATTCCAACAGCAGGAGTAAAAGGTGTCTGACCTCTTTCCTGATTCTTCAAGGCATCCTTCAAATCAAAATACATAGTCCTTACCTTAGACTTTTCAACCCTCTCAACTCCACGAGGCGCTAATACAATTACAGAAATGCCTGGAGGACATGCCAAAACCTTCTGAGAACCTGTAATCATAACATCTGCACCACACTCATTCATATTGAAAGGATCCGCTAAAAAAGCAGAGACACAATCACAAACAAAAAACATATTATTTTTCTTACAGAATTCACCAATCATCATTGTATCATAAAGCACTGCTGTGGATGTTTCATCCACATTTACAAGTAAACCAGTGAAATTCTGATTGTCATATTCATAAAGCTTTTCTTTAGTAAGTTTTTTTCCATGCTCTAATTTTAAAGCCACATAAGGTATTTCATGTATTTCGCAAAGTTGAACAAAACGATGCCCAAAGCTGCCTCCGTCAATTACTAAAACCTTGTCCTTCTTAGTAAAACAATTCATAACAACAGCTTCCATAGATCCTGTACTTGAACATGTCATAAAAACTGCTTTTGATCCCTCTGGTGCTTTCGCATACTCTAACATAAATTTTTCATTTTCTAACATTGTAGATGAAAATTCCGTTGTTCTAAAATAGGGAACCTGCTCTGCCCCTATAGCTCTTACTTCTTCCGAAGACATTACTGGTCCTACTGTAAAATTTAACATTTCTATTTCTCCTTTTTACAATCCCATAAATTCAACAATTCGTTTACAGTTGTTCGTATCATGATATTTATAAAATATATTTCTCAATTTTTCTCGTTTTTCTTTATATTCATCTTTTTCAAGAACAACATCATTAATAAAATCTTGAAGGTCTTTAAAATTATATATTTCTTTACCGGCTATCAAAGGCTCAATATCATCAACAACAAAACCTAATTTATAATCATTTACATCTGATAAAACATATGCTAATGGCCTGTCTAACTGAATAAATTCATATGCTGCTCCCGAATAATCACTTATCATTGCATCACAGCAACTCATTAATCTATAATTATCTACTCTAATTTGTTTCACTTTATCACCTGTTAAAACTTTGATGTTTGACGTATCATATATTTTTAGGTCTTCTAAATTCTGCATAGGATGAATTTTAATAATTAATAAAACATTTGAATTATTAAGTAACTCATTTAAATTCTCATACTCTTTTATATCATTAATTAATGGAATACCTAAAGGCTGTTCCCTCTCAGAATCATTTCTATTATATCCTCCTCCCTTTCGAAATGTTGGCATCCATAAGACAACTTTTCGGAACTTATTATCTGTAATCTTTTTCAATTCATCATGGTTGTCTGACAACAGTACATCATGTGAAGGGAATCCCAAATATACTAATCTTTTATCATTTTCAGACATAGAAAGCTGATCTCTTTCTATATCTGAATAATCTTCACACATTCCCAAAATATAATCCACTGTGCTAGGAATTCTACCTATACCCTTAGTATTTTTTAAACCTCCCGCACCATGTCTAAAGAAAAACGATTTTTGCTCATCTCGCAACTTTGGAGTAATAAAATTATCTGCTGTAAATATTTTGGCTATATTAATATAGTAATCTTTCATTATACTAGGTTTAAATATATAAAAATACCTAACATTATATGGTAATTTAAATTTTTTATTTACTTTATGTTTTAATAACCATATTATCTTATATTTTTCATTATAGCCTTTTTTTATTAAATAATCATAAAATGCGCCTCCTTCTGCATCAAAATCATTATGGCTTTCTATTATTATTATATTTTTTAATTTTTTATTTTTTAGAAATAAATATAATATTTTCTGTATAACAATATCAATTTTATATTGATATATAACTAAAATAGTTCTTTTCAGTCCTTTATCTTTTATATAATTAACTATATTCATACTTTAGCCTTTCATTTTAATTATAATTTCAATTATTCGATTTTTTTTACAAAAACATAATAACATTATTAAAAAAATAAATCCATATCTAATCAGCATATCCTTATATGTCATAGTAATTAAAATCATAATAAACACCAAAAATACCGATATAATCAAAATCATTCTTATATCAAACACATATTTCATTTTATTATTTTTTATTATACCAGAATAAAAAATAAAATGCATAATAGCAAGACAGATATAACTAACCAACGTTGTATAACCCGCAGCACAAAACCCAAATAACTTAATAAAAATTGCATTTAATACCAAATTTAATACTGCACTAATAAAAGTAGCTATTGAAATTAATTTTGTCTTTTGATAGTAATATTCCACATTACTAAACATACTATATAAAAAAATAAAATAAACAGATAACGAAACTGGTGGAACAACATATACAGCTTCCATATATCGTTTTCCAGCAAATATAAGTATTACTTCTGGAGCAAACAACATAGTTACTAAACATAAAACAGCGATCAACAGACAAATTGGTGTTGTAACATTTATAATTTTTCTTCTCAATATATTACAATTTATTTTTGTATTTTCATATTCGTCAAGTTTTTTATAAATAACAGGTGTCAAGGAACTATTTACTGCACTAACAATTAAAATCATCATCGTCGAAATAGTATACGCAACACTATATAATGCTGCTTTATCATTTCCAACCATTTTTCCTATCATTACCCTGTCAGATTGACTTAACACGTAATTAGACAAATAATGCGGAATCAATGGTATATTAAAAGCCAGTGCATATTTCCAGTATTTTTTTGAATATATTTTTTTTCCATTAAGCATTAAAATAAAAAATAATATTCCGGCAAAAATAACTTTAGAAATTACATCGGTGTACACACGTGCCTCAACCTTATAATCCGTATTTATAACTGCAATAACACCACCGCCGAGACTTAATATCGTCATCGCAATTGATACTACAACATATTTTTTATATTTAAAATCAAATCTTTCTTTAGCAGCCCAAAACTCTAAAGCTGGCATACACAATAACTCTAAAAACATTGCAAACATCAAAATTGGTGGCAATTCAAATAATGTGGTCCACAAATTTGGTTTAATTAAATATATTATACCAAAAAATAATGTTATTGTTGTAGTTAAACCTAATTGTGAAGATGTAAAGGCTTTTCTATCATTTCCAAATAATAACAATCCCTTTTGATATCCACTTAAAAATATATTCAATGACGTAAAAATAAAAATAATACTATACCATGATTGAAAAATAGTAAATGTTCCATACTGTTCTTCAGTCATAACCCTTGTGAAAATAGGAGTAGATAATAACGCTATTCCCTTATTTATCACATTACATATTGTATACCATATTGATGCTTTTACCGGTTCTGATATTTTATTATATTTATTCAATAATTTATTCATATACAATCTTACCAGTTAATGAAAACGTTCTTCCTTTTTCATTTTTAAATAATGTTCTTTGTTTCTTGTTTTAAATGGAATAGCCGGATGTCCTCCTGCTATTGAATATGCAGGTATATCTTTGCATACAACTGATCCAGCCTGTATAATGGCTCCCTCTCCAATTACACAGCCTCCCAAGATTATTACATTATTTCCCAGCCATACACAATCACCAATTTTTACGTTCTTAGTTATATAAGAGTTGTCGTAAGGTATCTGTTCTCCTTCATAATTATGAAATGAAGTTATAATCTGACACTCCGTCCCTGAATGAAAATAATTTCCAATCTCAACCCTTCCTTGTCCCAAAATCGACATTCCATTAAAACACACCCCATATCCAAGATACGTATTTGAATTAACAAACGATTTTCCGCCTACATATAATTTTTCACCACAAGCAGCAGCTTTCATTTTTATTCTTTTTTGATAATAAATCTTTGCCCATAAAGCTTTTCCTCTAGATATTATTCCCATATAGCATATCCTCCAACAATCCATCATATAATCCAAAATCTATTTTATAATTCGAATGAACGATTCTTTCTGATTCAGGTGGTAAACTCATATAGTCCCCATATAATGACTTCAAATATGCATCATATTGTTTTATTCCATAAAACTCAACTTCTTCGAACCTAAATAATTGCAAATCATCCAACCATGAATTCATAATTAAATCATTAGGATAATCACTAATAATACACTGGGTAGTTTTAGTATTATTATATTTATCCAATAACTTACTTCTGGATTGTTTTATCTGTTTAATGGAAAAGAATTTTGAAACGAATTTTACCATTTTATATGACAGCTTAGACTTATGTTTTTTCTCACCATAACCGCATTTTACCCATAATATATTTTTCATTAAATGATTTTTAAACAAAAAAAGCTTTCTTTTTAGTTTACAATCCGGAATATTGTCGTGAGGAAATAAATCCACAAATATACCATGTTGTATTTTTACATTTTTAGAAAAATCTTCAATTATTTCAGTTCCTTTAAGCTGCAACTTTGCAAAGTCAAAGGCATAATATTCTTCTGTTTCCGGTGTCTGTAGAAAAAATTTGTCCTTATTTAAATCTTTATCACATGCCTTAATAAATTTTTCATAATCTTTTCTTTTAAAGCCAATATCAAAATCATCATCCCAAGGAATAAATCCATTGTGCCGTACTGCACCAATCTGGGTTCCTCCATTAATAAAATATGGAATATCATTTTTTTTGCATATTCTTGCAACCTCGCATGCTATAATCAAAATTGCTCTTTGAAGTTTTTTTTTCTCTTTATCGTTAATACTCATCTCTGCTTGCACCTCTGTTTTGAACTAATCTAGGTAAATATGCCACAATACATAAAATATAACTAAAATAGAAATATTCCATAACACTTTCAAAAGTCATTACTATAAGAATAATTGCAATAAATGATGAAATCTGATAGCGTATTTTTTTACCTTTTAATTTATCTATTGTACTCATTGCTATATATAACATATAAATAAATGCCGCAAAAAGAATAATACCTCCGTCGTTTAAAATTTGTAAAATCTGATTATGCATATAATTCATGCCTTGTCCATCGCCAACCCAATAGCTCCAAAAAACCTTAATTAGAACCCCATTAGCTCCATATCCATATATCGGACTTTTAAAAAAACTTTCTATTGCTTTTGCCCATATAAAACCTCTTCCATTTAAAGAGAATCCTGCAATCTCAAGAGATGACTTTCCAGCACATATAATAAGGAAAAAAATAAAATTTAAAAGTAAATATAACGATAAATAAACTCGTCCTTCAAGTGCTATTGAACCATAAATTTTAAAGTTACCAAGTATTTTAAAAAGAAGCAATAAAATTATAGATATGTACGCTGCACTCGTAAAAGACATTAACATATTAATATATGATAAAATCATAAGAAGTACATATTTTTTTTTATTACCATTATATACCTCATATTCTATGTATGCCGTTAAAATTGCTAACATTCCGATCTGAACAGCTGTCTGAACATGTCCTATAAACAGTAGGTGATTAGATATTGGTCTAAAATATGTCGGCCAAAACAATGGACTAAAAATTGTACTATTCAATACAAAAATAATAATCAATATATTATTTGTATATTTTATTATTTGCAATGGATTTTTTTTTAAATAATATACACTAAATATACACAAAGCCGGAGTTGCAAACAATTTCTGTAATGCCCCGGAAAAACTTTGTCTAACTAAAAAAGTTATTATAATTATTATAGAAAAATATAAAATCATACTACCTACAAAACTATTAATTTTAATTTTTTTTAAAGTTAATAATTTTGCAATTGCAACTATATAAATTATGCCTACTGATAAATATAACCATGCTGTGAGAAATAATTTATAAAAACTAAAATATTCCAAAAAACCTCTCGGACACAGAAATGGAATCAATAGAAAAATCAATATAATATTCTTATATTTCAACCTATTTATCACACTAGCTCCTCCATCCTTTATTTATACCAATAAATAAATTTGTCAGAATTATTCTTACTTATTATTTTAGCTGGAACGCCACCAACAGTTACTCCCTTTTCTTCTACTGATTTAACTACTACTGCATTAGCCCCAATTACACATCCATCAGCAATTTTTACTTTTCCCATCACCTTGCATCCTGATGCTAAAAAAACATCATTTCCTATTATTGGAGCATCACTCCCCCCTGAGGCACCTATCGTAACACCCTCATGTATCCTGCAATTTTCTCCTATAACAGCACACTGATTTATATTAATGCAATTAAAATGAGCTATGCTAAGTCCTTTATCGCAAACATTTGGACCAATTGAAATTCCTAATTTAACACCTAATATATGCCATCTTAATTTATAAAATTGGAGAATAAGCTTCTTAGCTTTAGACTTTGAAGTATTCAACCAATATTCATACTTTCTAAGTGCAATCTCATATTTCCAAATTTCGTCAGTAAATGGTCTTGGGTATTTTCTTGTTATCCCAAGTTGTTGTTTGTCCTGCTTTAAATATTGCTTTAAATCTTTTTTGTTCCTTATCAATTTACATCATTCCTTTTAAAGTTTTTTCCAAATTATCTATAGTACAATTAATACTAAATTTTTCAGCGGTCAATAAACAATTATTTCTCATTTGTGTAATTAACTTTGGATCCAACTTTATAAATTTATACATACATTTATATAATTCATCATCATTTGTCTTAGAAGTAATGAAACCATTGTAGTCATTCTCTATAATCTCAGGTATTCCTCCTACATTATTAGCAACGCAAGGTACTCCATATGACATAGCCTCAACTATAGAAATCCCAAATACTTCCTGACAAGTAGATGGATATATAAATAAATCAGTCTTTCTTAAATAGTCACCAATATTTCTTTTTGCTCCTGTAAATTCTATAACTCCTGTTAAATCCAATTTTTGAACCAGCATTTCCAATTCATTTCTAAAAGAGCCGTCTCCAATTATCCAAACTTTAATGTTTGAATCGTCATTCAATAATTTTTTTAATGCGCATACAAATAAATCCAAACCTTTGATTTTTTCTACTCTGCCAATATAAGTAATACGGGTATAATTATTCTCTAATTTTATGCTATCAATAGATATCGCTGACACTTCGACTCCATTATAGATCACTTTCGTTTTTGTTACATCAATATTGAAATTATCTAAATATGATCTTCGTCCAGCTTCAGAAACAAATATTATCTTATCAGATATCTTCAGTGCCTCTTCTATATTCCATTTTGCTATTTTATTCTTAATCCATGATCCATAATTATAATTCAATTCCGGATCAAAGCATGAATGTATAGTCATAACAAATTTTTTATTTTTAAATCTTTTTTTTAATGCACAATAATAAATATGCAACGCTATGGTACAATGATGCGTAACTATTATATCAGCTTTTTCTGCTAATTCGCATAAGCTTTCCCATCTTTTTTTTGATATTTTTTTTGAAGAACATTCTGCAAAAGAGATTACATCAGCCCCTGATTTCTTCATTTCTTTATATATTTGTCCGTCTTCAAACATAAAGCAAAATGTATTGTCATAATTAGCATACTTAGCAATATTGCTACATAACTGTTCTATTCCGCCTATTCCACCTGCAGATAATAAATTTAAAACTTTCATTTTTCTTCCTATCAATCATTATTTTATCCAATTTGTCACTAGGATTTATAAATTTTCTCTAAAATTTTAGCATTATCGTATATATCAAAGCCATTTTTTCTAACCAAACTAATTGCTTTTTGAGAATTTTCCAATCTGTTTTCTTTTTCTAACATTTCCAAAATATCATTAGTCCAAATATAAGGTGCTTCCTCAAGCGATTCAAATCTAACCATATTCGTAATATTACAATCCTCTGTAATAGTATTAGATAATAATGAAGGCAGACCATTTATCTGCCATTCAATTGCCACAAGTGGCAGTCCTTCAAACAGCGATGGTAAAACCATTATATCCATTGCTTGCATATAATCATTTACATTATCAACAGTTCCCACAAATATAACACTTTTTCTTATATCTGAAACGTTTTTCATGATTTCATCTTTTAAAGGTCCATCTCCAATCAAAAATAATTTTGCATTTGGTTTTCTATTAAGTACTTCTCTAAATATCTTTATTAAAAACTTATGATTCTTTTGTTCAAAAAATCCACCAACATGTCCGATTGCTATACAATCTGATATATCCAGCCTTTTTCTCATTTCATTTCTTTTTTCTAATGAAAATGAATATTTTTTTACATTTCTACCATTTTTTAATACTTTAAACTTTCGATTACCAAACAGCCACAGCCCAGCTTCATTGCCACATGCCAACGCATCAGTATATAATAAATTAAACAATGGTCTAAGCATTTTATCTGCCCTAACCTGATCGCATCTTGTATTGTGAGAATGAGCAATTCTTCTTTTACATCCTCCTAAAAATCCTGCTAATAATTCTATGCTCAAAGTAGCACTATTTCCATGTGCATGAATAACTTCTATATTATTTTTTCTTATAAAATGCGCCAAAGAAAAAAAATAAACAATTGGGCTTTTTCTCCTAGACGGTAGCTGAACAATTTCACATCCTAATTCTTCTATTTTTTTTTCAATTTTGGATTCTGACATAATTGTTGAGACAACATAGATTTTCAAATCTTCTCTGTTCATAGCTTCTAAGTAAGATGTTATTACGCTAGTAATCCCATCATATATCAGTCCAACAGTACTAACTATAATTATTTTCTTCATTACATCTCTTCTACAATTTTCTCTAATTCTTCACAAAATTTTGCATTATTACTATTCATACCATGTTGCATACTTGTAACTATTTCATCATAATTAGTTATATACTCCTCCAGTTTTCGAATATCTTCTACAACAATAATTGTTCCCATTCTCTCAGCCACATTTCTTGCAAACTCAAGCTGATGATCATTAACATGTTCATCAAACTGATGTTGCCTTGGCACCACTATAGGTGTCTTTCCCATTTGAAGCGGCATAATGAAGCTAGCTGGTCCGCCATGAGTTATAACTATATGTGCTTCTTCTATATTATTAACCATTTGTTGATAAGGTATCAATTTACTCCATTGACAATATTTAGGTTCATAAGTACTGAATCCCGTCTGTATTAAAACATCTTCTTTTATAATTTCGTTTTTTTTCAGATCATCAATAGCTTTAACCAGTCTATTAAATGGTTGCTCATGTGTTCCTACTGTTACAAATATCATAATTTACCTTTCTAAAAAATACTTCCCAAATTTATTGCTTTGGGATATACTTTCTTCTGTTCTTCCCACTGCACTATAAACTTATCAACTATTGGATACACCATCTTCCCTGTCATTGTTGGCTTATCAATACGATCAAAGACCTCAATATAAATCAGCTTCGCTCCTCGCAACTTACCTAAATAAAAGAATGGTACTGCAACAGCTGCACCTGATGATATTATAATGTCCGGATTTTCCTTGCGTAAAACTCGCCATGCAATTATTGTATTCTTAATCAAAGCTTTAATACTTCGATTAGTTGGATAAAAACAAGGATACATTTTTTCTCCTTCTAAAAGACTTCTTGCATCTTCTTTATCGAACGTAACCCAAAAACGATTCTTGTCTTTCCAAAATGGCTTTAGCATATATAAGTGAGATAAGTGTCCCCCCGACGAGCCCACCAAGCATATTTTAACATCCTTCATTTATATTACCTCAACATTCCCAATTACATCTATATGATAATTTTTTCTTTCTAAAACATCTTTAACAATATCTACAACACTATCATTATACGGATGTGTCAATAAAACCACCTTATAATTTTCGACTTTATTTTTCATAAATTCAACATCATTCATTTCACCATCAAGAATTTTGACGTGAACATTCTTATCTGCAACTTTCTTTATAGCATCAATAAAGAGTTTTCCTAATTTGTCATCAACTTTTCCCGAAAAAATCAAAACATTACCGGCTTCGACATTTAACATAATTTTTGCTGCTATAAGTTCAATGCTATCCGTTTTATTAATTTTTCGAATCTTATCAGCCAGATTCCTAAATATTCCACCTTTTGTTTTTGTTATAACCTTCCCATAATTTATTATATTTAATTCCTCCCATATTGCATCATTTGAGATTAATTTTCCTTTTATTGCATATATAATAATTATTATTGCAATTGAACAAATTATAGCCAATATCATGCCTGCTAAAATGTATTTAATAGAAAATTTTACACTTACCTCTTGTTGTTTTTCATCAGTATCACTCTTAATTGCATTTTTCTGACTATCTGTAAATGAGCCATATAATGAGTCTAATTCCGTCTTCACTGTATTCAAATTTGTCATAACGGATTGCTGACGACTTTCCACTTCTGTACTATAAATATTAGATTTCACCTCATTTGTCTTTGTCAGGTTAAAATTATATGTGTCCTGAAGCTTTGCGGCAAACTCCTCTATCCCACTCTCAGCATTTTGTTTCATTTCTACAATTTCAGATGTCTCTGCGGCCCATATAGTTACAGTAAATACATTCACCTCATTCTCAGTAATAACATACTTTTTGGTAATAGAATTATCACAGCTTATCAAATCATTATCTATAGCTTCAATTCCACCGCCATTTATCCAGTCTTTAAACACTTTTACAATTCCATTTACATCAGCTATAGAATCAATACCATCTACCCTATATGTTACAATTTCCTGAGCTGTATTATATGGATTAAGTTTCATAAATTCTGATTTATCCACATACTCTTCCATATTCTCATAGGCACTTTGCTTACTAAGATATGTCCCAACCTGTTGTTTCTCCTCATCTGTAAGTTCTGTTACTATATTTGTATTCTTTAAATCCCTAACATACTTATATGCAGGAAAGATTACTGCACATAATATAGCAACTAAAATAATTATTCCAAGTTTCTGCACTATCTCTGCAAATAAATCTCTTAAATTTATGGTTCTCTCTTCTAATATCGAATTCATCTTTAATCCTCTCATATGCACAAATTATAGTACAGTATACCTCATATCCGGCAAATATTCAATATCAAACATTATATGCTTCAATTGCTACTTCGAACCTTTTTTACCTAACACCACCTGAATAGTCTTAAATAGTATCCTTATGTCCATTCCAATTGACCAGTTCTCTATATACTCAGTATCAAGCCTCACCACTTCCTCAAAATCAGTTATATCGCTTCGTCCACTGACCTGCCACATACCAGTAAGTCCAGGTTTCATGCTTAGTCGTATCTTATGATGCAGGTCATACTGTTCATATTCATTGACTGTCGGAGGGCGAGTTCCTATAAGACTCATATCTCCTTTTAATATATTCCAAAACTGTGGCAATTCATCGATGCTTGTCTCTCTGATAAAATTGCCTATTCCCTTTCCGGGACCTTTCTCTGATCCTATGATTCTCGGATCATTTTCCATCTTAAACATAAGTCCCTGCATTTCATTTTTTTCCATAAGTTCTTTTTTACGTTCTTCTGCATCCATATACATAGAACGGAACTTGTATATATAAAATATTCTTCCGTTTTTACCAACACGTTTTTGTTTAAAAAACACCGGACCGGGAGATGCAATTTTGATAGCTGGTGCAACAAAAACAAACGCTATAGCTGTAATTATAAGCCCTACTATTGCACCAATTAAATCTGTAATCCTCTTTATGGACAATTGCCAGCCTGTTGCCGTATTTATTGATGCGGTTATCGCATCAGCCTCTCCCATTTTTTCTATAAATGCATTAGGCAAATTATCCGGAAGATATCCCATACCTATGTGCACAACAATTCCCATCTGCAGGAATATATCAGAGAGTTCTGTCAACTGTTCCTTGCTATTGCACACATCGATAAACACATCATCCACAACATTTTGTCTAACATATTCCAGTAAGCTTTCCATTCCATATATAATCGGGATATCTGCTTCTATGATATTATTTTTCCTACCAGCTGAATCACATTCTATATAAATCGCACTTATCTTATACTCTCTATAATCCTTATGTCGTAGTTTTGCTGTCAGCTCTACAATTCTATCCTCTGTAGTAATCAAAAGCATACTAGACTGATTTTTTTCTGCCATAATTCTTCTACGAATAACCTTTTTCCATGCACATCTGCTGAAAAAGCACAATATAATGGCGCTCACCCAACTAACAAGAAATACCGTTCTTGAAAGCAGATAAGCTTCCTGCGTCATATATTCATATATAAGCAGCAATACCTGAACTATTGTAATATGCTTTGCTGTAGCAATAATCTCCTGCCACTTATTACGCTGTATAATGCCTTTATAATTATTAGTAAAAAATAATACTGCTATATCAATAACTCCAAGTACAATGCATAATCTCATATACATTCGTGGAAAATAATATTCATGCCCTACATGTCTAAGTACATACGCAAGCATAAATGCAATTTCCATACATATAATATCTAATAACTCAAAATCCAAATGTTTAAGCCATTCAGAGTTTTTTTTTCGATACATAAGCACCTCCAAAATCAAATATACCCTATTATTTTATCACACATTTTCCAATTTTAAAAGAATAATATTAATGAGCCTGAATTATCCTGAATTATATATATTAAAACAAAAATCTCGTGGTTCTTATTAATCCACGAGATTTCTATTAAATTAAATGCAGTCAAACATATGTGCTCTGTTTATATCCGATGCAGCCACATAGCCTCTCAGCAATTCAAAACTATTTTGCTTTGAATATGCATATATAGCCGGAAGCTGTCTTGACAGAAAGAGCGCCGGTGCTTCTGTCACGGAGTATGCACCACAGTGTCCAAACTCAAGAACATCACCAAGCTCAAGCTTCTTAAGCTTCACCTCTCGTACCAGCACATCTGCCACTGTACAGAGGCTTCCGCAGAGTGTATAGTCTATGTCCGGCAATTGTGTTAATTCCACACCGGTTTTTTCATCATTTTCTGATACTTCACCACCATATACCCTAATCGGTGGCACCTGCATTGCCATCCTCTGCCCGAAGTAATTCAGATGGTGGATTCCTCCATCCAGAATCGCATAATTGGCATCGCCTGTCGATTTAAGATCCTTTACCTGTGTGTAATATTTACCGCATGAGGCTGCAAGGAAGCGTCCCATCTCGATGCCAAGCGGATATTCCTCGGCAAATTCTCTAAGCACCTCTGCTGCCTCATCAAGTGATTGTTTTTCCTTTTCCTGCCAGTCTTCCTCAAAATACTCCACACAAAGCCCCGGGCCATACTCTACAAGCTGTGGCTCAAAGCCGTATTTTTCTTTTAATCCGGTCAGTGCAGACTTTATTTTTTCCAAGTCCTTATTTATTTTGCGAAGACTCTTCTGTGTGCCGGAATAGTAGTGGATGCCCATTACCGCAATACCCTTAAACTCATCCGGATGCGAACTGATATATTCAATATCCTCAAGCGACATGCCAAACTGGTTGCCACTTGTCAGGCGCAGTATGACCTGTGCTTTCGTTTCGACAAATCCGGCTTCATGCGCACCTTCCGGTATACATTCAAGCATCACTTCTGATATCAGCGCCGCATGCCTTATGCTCTCACAGGTCAGTATCCCGGCGCCATACGAAACGGCTCGCTCTATATCGCATTTTTCCTTCATCACGCCTGAATAGATGATGCACTCCGGCTTCACGCCAAGTGCTATACATATCTCAAGCTCTCCCGGGCTGCACACCTCCACATGGTCTAAGCCCGCCGGCAGCCTGTGAAGCAGAAACGGATTTGCCTTTATCGAAAAACAAAGTGGTATCCTACGTCCTCCTTTACAATCAAGAGCAGCCCTTATCATGGCTGCTCTCTTCGCAAACTCGTCCGTATCAAATACATAGTACGGTGTCTGTCTCATATGCTTTATTCCTCCACAAGCTCTTTCACAAGCTTCTCGATTGCATCTACTGAGTTGAAATTCTCAGGAACCAGATCCTTTGGTCTGATTGTGATGTCAAACTCATCAGTCAGCTCCGATACGAGTGAAACTATATCAAATGACTCAAGAATTTTGTCATCGATCAGCTTTGTCTCCTTCTCAAAATCCACATCCGGTCTTAATTCCTCTAAAATCTCTAAAATTGTGTCTCTCATTTTACATTTCCTCCAGTTTTTTCATATCATATTTTCCGTTTGGAAGCTTAGGAAGCTGCTCCAGTTTCTTGATTTTCCTTGGCACCATAAAGCCCGGGAGCTCGTCCCTCAGTGCCAGCGCGAGGCTTCTCCTGTCACAGTCACCTGTGTAGAAAAGTATCAGCACCTCTTTTGCTTTATTATATATAACGCAGCTTTCTGCGACTCCCTCTACCACATTGGCGGCATGCTCCACCTCGTCAAGCTCCACACGGTGTCCCATGTGCTTTATCTGGCGGTCCATACGTCCACAGAAATGAAGTATGCCGTCCTCATCGAGCCTTCCGTAATCCCCTGTGCGGTACATCCGCTCAGGATAAGCCTTGTTGAGTAGATTGAGTGTAAATGCCGCAGCTGTCCTCTCCGGATCATTATAATAACCCAGCGCCAGGATTGGTCCACATACGCATATCTCGCCCTGTTCTCCGACAGCCGGCTCATTTCCATGCTCATCTATCAGGAAAACCCTGTAATTGTCATAGGCTTTTCCTATAGGAAGCACCTCGTCCTCTTCCACCAGATGATCCACACTATAATACGTGCACGAAGCAGTTGCCTCTGTCGGCCCATACTGGTTCACAAAATGCGCTTCCGGCAGATTTTCCTGCCATTTTCTGAGCACCCTGCACGGCATCACTGAGCCTGAGAAGCAGATTTTTCTAAGACTCTTAAGCCCTACTTCCTCAAATGCTCCAAGCGATGTGAGAATGGTAAATGCCGAAACACTCCAGCCGACACTGCTGACTTTCTTATCATTCATGTAATCAAACAGGGCATTTGGCTCCATAAAATACTCTTTTGGAATAATCGCTGTGCTGCAACCGGTCTTTAGCGGCAGATAAATGTCCCTGATTGCCGCAATATAATCAAGCGGTGACTGATTGCCCAGCACATCACTTTCCTCTATATGCATCACATCACAGTAAGCATTGATGTATGTCATAAGTGACAGATGTGATGTCATGACTCCCTTGGGATTGCCGGTGGAGCCTGACGTGTAGATAATGTACAGCGGGTCTGTCATGGACATATGCTTGCGGACTGTTGCGAGCATATCGTTCTCACTATCCGTCACAGCGTCTCCTGCTGATTCACTGATTTTACAATTACTATCAGCGCACGCCACCTGCTCGAAGCGCGATATATCCTCAGCAATAAATATCTGCGGTCTATCGAAGCCTTCTGACTTTTCCAGCTCATCCACTATGCTCTTCACATGCTCAAGACTTTCCCTGTCTGCAACAATAGCCCTTGGGCACAGATTTTCAAGAATTTTCTCAATTCTCTTGTCAGGAAGCGATGCATCAATCGGTGCATACGGTCTGCCTGCATATACCACACCCAGGAAGTATGCCGGTGTCACCATTTTTCTTCCGGCAAATACTGCAACAGGGGTTCTGTCCACTCCAAGCTGTTCTATCAGATATGCTCCTGTATTTCTTGCTATATCATACACCTGCGCAAACGTAATGCTGCATTCAGTATCCGAAAATGCAGGCTTGTCAGGGTATTTTGCCACTGTGGTCTCAAGCCACTCAAGTACGTTTTTCATCTTAGTCCTCTTTCATGCAATAATAAACGTTGCCGAAAAAATTATAGCACATAACATCCGAAAAAAATGTCATGTGCTATCGAATTAAGAATTCTTAAGAAAGCCTTAATATTTCTCTGTGGGTTTTTCTATATTTGATTCTCCTATTAAATATATCGGTCTGTCCTTTGCCTCGAGATAAAGCTTCGACAGATATAATCCCAAAATGCCTATGCTAAGCAGTTGTATCCCACCTATAAAAAGTATGATAACAACGGTCGAAGCCCAGCCGGCTACCGGATCTCCGAATACAAGTCTCCTGATAATAATAAAGAGCATTGCAATTATTGCGACAATAAAGCTGAACACTCCGGCTATTGAAGCCATGTATAGCGGAGCATTTGAAAATGCTACTATTCCATCTAAACTATAGAGAAACAACTGCCAAAATGACCACTTTGTCTCGCCAGCCACGCGGTTTACATTTTCAAACTCAAGCCATTTGACCTTGAATCCTACCCAGCCAAATAATCCTTTTGAAAACCTATTGTACTCTTTTAGCGATAAAAGAGCATCCACATATTTCCTATTCATCAGCCTGTAGTCACGTGCCCCATCAACCATATTTGCCTTTGAAATCTTACTCATCAGCCTATAGAACTTTCTGGCAAAAAAAGACCTGATCGGTGGCTCACCCCTTCTTGTCACCCGCCTCGTGCCTACTGCATCATAACCCTCTTTGATAAGAACCTGATACATCTTCGGAAGCATTTCCGGTGGATCCTGAAGATCTGCATCCATTATTGCCACATATTCCCCCACCGCATGCTGCAAGCCTGCATACATGGCTGCCTCCTTGCCAAAATTGCGTGAAAAGGATATGTATTTTACACCGGAATCATTTGTGGCAAGCTCCTTTGCGACATCAAGCGTACCATCCATGGAGCCGTCATCCACTATAATCAACTCATAGGACAATCCCGCTGTCACACTCTCTTGACTCATCTGATCAAACACCTGAGTTATTTTATTATAAAAAAGAGGCAGAGCCTCTTTCTCATTAAAACAGGGAACTATTATACTCATTTTATCCATTCTTATATCCACTTTATTTAACTTATTCCTATTATTATTTATATATTTCATGACATTATACACTTTACAAAACTTTTTGTTACATTATATTAACTACACATTTTATATGAACAAGTTTTATTTCACCTGTATATTATGACACTCCATATAATATCTCTTCTCATTAGCCTCACCAATAGAGAATGTCTTTCTTGGAAGCACTCCGCCTGCATTTATTGCCGGGAAAAGTGTGCTCTTATCAATTGACTGAAGGAAAATTCCACATCCATTTGTCTCTTTGACCAATCTATGAAGCGCATCATCACCATGGATATAATCAATCTCTGTATCCTCATGCGACTTAATATACTTATCAAGTATTCCTTGAAGTATCTCAACAGGTAGACGATCACCCCTGTTTATGATATTGATTGCATATGTACAAACCCGTGCTTCATATCCTGAAGCATTCTCATCAATACTATCGCTGTCTGATTCAGCATACTCAAATACTATCTCATCACCCTCAGTGCTCTCAAGTCCCTGTTTTGTGATTTCAGCTTCAAAAAACGACAGCATATCCTTTACATCAACATTTGTAAGCAGTCTGTGAATAGGCTTAAACTCAAGTGCCTCACTATGCAGATTGCAGATTTCCACAAGAGCATACCTTGCAGGATGAGTTTTCAACTGCTCCTCTGTGAATTTTCCGGATTCTTTAATATTTTCCCAACAAGTCTTCGCTGTGGCAAGAGAATGGTTTCCATCACCTACCGCAAAAAGGAAACCTCCACTTTGCTCCTGCTTTTTGGCAAATGCAGCCGTTACCTGCTTGGCTGCCTCTCCCTCGATAGCATAGCCACGAATATGTCCACCATCATGCATAAGTTCTGTATCATAAAGCTTGCGGAAGCTATCCTTTAAAGAATATACATATTCGATTATTCCATGTTCTATGTTTCCGATATTGTAAATGTCAGTTAATTTTCCCTCATCAGATACATCATCTGCCTTGTCAACAGGATCATCCACCAAAAGCATTACATGTGGAAGCTCAATTGCAGCATGCTCTCTTATCTTTACTCTTGGTGGGATACGTGAAATAACCGTTCCCTCTGTTGCCCTTATAAGTGTGGGATTCTTGGGTTCAAAATCATAATCATCCAAATCTACAAGTCCTACTATTCCTAGACGGATTCCTGACTCTGTGGTGCGCTCCACGAGTACATATCCGTCTGTAACCACCTGTTGTATAATACCATCTGATAAGTATTTCTCCATCGTAGAATTAATACAAGCAATACGCTCTGAGTCTGACATTGATGCATACATTGTTGTATGATCATCCGCACAACTGCCATTTTCACATGCACAGTTCTTGTCATTCTTCTTATTCCCCAGATATATCTCCGGAAATACCACATTGAGTGTCGATGGTGCATCACCCACAAACTCTTCCACGGTCTTCCAGTAATCAGCCTGACTTGTATACTGATCGCAAGCTATAACTGACCATTTTTCCATATCTATGTCGTCTTTTGGCAATAAAATATTTGCCGGGTTAAAACAATTTGACATGACTTTATTCTCCTTTAACTTTGTATTCCTATATTTTACAACTCTTAAATAGTTAATACGATAAAATTATAACACTTTTCATAGATTTTGTTGACATCATTTCTTATATATCATACAATTTTTATAACAATATTTGAAAGGGGATACAAATGAGAAAACAAGTTTACTTATTCGAACTGGATTCTGTTCGAAATTCCAAAGTAGAAATTGAGCGTGCTCAGAAGGCACTTTTCGAGGAAATTATTCTCAATGGTAACTCTGTTGTACTATCTTTTAATCAATTATCTGATTCTCGTGGCTTTCTTCGCTCGTTAGCAAACACAGACACATCCGAACAAATAATTCATATGTTTGAATTAGGGCATTTAAAGGTTGCACAGTATTACAAACAAGATAATACTCTTGTGCGCACTGCATCACAGTATTTTCAGCAGGCTCTATCTACGCCTGATTCATTTCATTTTTCTACTTTCGAAGGTTTAAATCTTACCCATGATGATATTCACGATATACATCAGGCAATAACCTTCTGTGACCTCCCGCTTCTACAACAAAAAGCACATAATTATACCTGGAATTATGTTATAAACGTCGTTACAATGGTAATTGCCATGAGCCAGTCCCAATTTTCTACTGCTGAGCCCATAAAATCACACATTTCTTTACACGAATTAATAACGCTCTTTTTAAATAGCCGTGACAGGCTTTTGTCTTCTTTACAATCTCAGCCTAAACAAGCTGCTTCCACGGACAAACTGATATCCGCTATTTCCAACAATAGCGTCCATGAACTACTTGGCAATATTAATGATACTCTACCTCCTAAAAGCAACTCTCGATCTGTCTGGAAAAATCACATTTATGAATATCTCGCAAAGGATACCTCATATACAGATACATGCCATATCGCCGATCTGATTATCGACCTATTATACAATTATGTTGTTGAATCAGGAATAAAAAATGTGTGTAAACACTATGATGGCGAAGCAGGAATTTCAGGTTCTTTCTGGAACGACTTTGCTTCACGCCTAATAACGTACTGGAAAGATTCACAGAATATCAATAATTCATCCTGCAAAGTACACTATTACCAGGATGAAAAACCCGATTTAGATAACTGGATTTTAAGCTCAGTACAACTTGCCCCATGGGATACTGCTGATCGCATAATTGAAAAAATTGACACCATTCCACAATCCGCTGAAACATACGAACAAAATCATTTAGAACAAATAAAATCACAAAGGATTTATTTAAACAAACGCTTCCGCAAAATCATCGGTACAATCGGTGCCAGTATATTTTTATTTGTTTTTGTTAACACGATACTGGGTTGGATACAGGGTGCTGTGGAACCGGACTTCCATAATATCCTTATATTAACAATACTTTTTGCATTCATATCAACAATTGCATTCAGTATCATTGGATCACTTATTTCCAATAAAATACATCTCGCTGACCTACTTGACAGCCTTAACCTATTCAAAGTAACTATTAAAGATATCCGTGTTACCCAAAAACAGCCTCGTGGCATTTCATATTATCGTAAATCCGCTGACAATGAAAATAATGAATAAGCAGCAAGGGTGAATCCATCATCGATTCGCCCTCTTTTTATCCAATCATCCAATTCTCTCCCAGACAATAAAATCGTCTTTTGAATCTCCTCATATCCTATCTTTTCCTCGTAAGATGAAATTTCGCAATATACTACAGAAATCTTTCCTGATGTAATTCCACTATCGGCGGTGATGTTTCCTATTACCTTAATTCTTGCATCATCAGTGAAAGTTGCTCCAACTTCTTCCGAAAGCTCCTTAACAGCATTCTCTTCGGCCGACAGTCCATCTTCTCCAAACCCACGTGGAAAACCATACTGCATGCTGCGTATAGCATGTCTATACTGTTTGATAAGTATAAACTTACCATCATATACAGGAATGGTAACAACCGGTACTCCTGTTGATGTACCGATCAATCTGTCATAAGAAAACAAATCTCCATTTTTATTTTTAACCAAATCAACAAGCATTGTATTCCATGGACTTTTATAAACCACCCCAAGTTTCCGTCCTGAATCAGCAACATACTCATTTACAGTATCCGGATCAGTAATGATGGCAAGATCCTCCGATTGAATAAAGAGGTCCGGTCTTTTGTTTGTTAATTCAATATATAATTTCCATTCATTTGAATCTGTGTATTTCATAATTATATGTCCCCGTAAATATTGTAGTATAAAATATAAATCTTTTAGTTTCTCAGAAACATTATACTATGAAAATATACCAATTGATAGTCTTTATAAATATTTATTATTTCACATTATATGTATGTTAAGTTTATAAAATATATAAATATTCATGAACTTAATATGATATGTAAACTACTATTTACTGTATTATTCCATTCAATTCTCCATTTGCTACACCAGTCAATAATTTTATTCCATCTAACTGTAAATTATCGATTTTCCCATGATCATATAAATCAATGAAAAATTTTTGTCCTGATCCCTGTCTCTCATAAAAATTTCCAAGTTCCCAAGAACACCAAGGTCTTACATAATAATTTCCCTCTATTTTCAATTCGCTGTTTGGTGTCCTTAGAAACACCAACTGTTTAGAATTGTCCAATGCTTTACGTAATTTTTGTTTCAATACATTTCCCTTATCTTCTTTTCCATTATTCATCCAATCAATATAAAGGAAAATCTTCTTAATTTGAAAGTAAAAGAAAAGCGCTATTGTATATAGTTTATCCTCATACGCATATGATAGAAAAACCATACTATTCTCTTCATTATTGTAATTTTCTTCAAGATAACTATTATATGCATTATCTTTATAATCCTCTAGTCCTTTTGGTTTATAATCTGAAAAAATAAATACTCCCTGCTTTTCCAGATTCTCTAATCTCCTATCGTTAAACTCACTTAATTTTTTTATTAGTGCATTAAATTTGTTTGCTGTTTTTTTCTTGCTTTCTTCTATTTCGATAATATCATTTAATAGCTTTCTATAATTGGGTACATCTACAGCTTCGGCTAAATTTTGCCCCTGATTAATTATATCTTGAATATACATTTCAAAAAGAGAATCTCTATTTTCAATATTATCCCTTATTAAAAAAAGTGTTTCTATATTTTTTAAGATTCTTTCATTTAGCTTAAATAGCTTTATGATTTCGCCATTCAATTTCAAATCATTATTTTCTATAATATTACGATATACATTTACTCTGCCTAAGCTTTCCATTATAGTTCCTCCCACTTTTTCCTAATATTTCAATACAATATAAATTATTATAGCAACTGATATTAACCAAATAATTCCATAAAAAGGTAACAAAGTCTTAGATAGAACATATTTAATAATGCATGGATTCTTCTTATCAGCTTCTTTCCACATTTTTCGATTCATAGGATTCAAATCATATAAATTTTCCATATTACCATTCAGTCTAGCATCAATTACCCAATCATATTTCCATCTATATAATGTTTCTGTTTTCAGAAAAAAACTATCTAATCCCCAAAAGACCGTAGTAATACTAAACATAAACAAACCAATAATTGACAATTTACACTCTTGTCCAATTAATAATGTTAAAGCTATCGTAATAAGTGAAATATACCAGCCTTTCAGTTTAAATGAACAATCAGCCATTCTTTGTATACAGGATTGAATTACATCTATTTCCTTGTGTAATATTTTATCATTCATATTATTAACCTCTTCTCCTCACTTATATATTTTTTATTATATTATCTACTAATTTTCTCCCAATTATCCTTAATATACAACTCATTTCCAAATAAATTTTGTATAATTAGTACTGCGTTTTACTAGTACTATTATATCATTTTTATCTTTCCAAAAAACTTATATATTCTTTACACTTTTTATTATTTTTTGTTGGATTGTGTTGTATTTTGTCGAATACTAATGTACAATTGACACATATGGAGGATTAAAAGCCTATGGAAAACCAACGCGAATTAACTGTTTTGCTTATTGAAGATGATAAGTTTGCCTGCGAAGAAATAAGAAATTACATAGATCAACTTGATGATATGCGGCTTTTAGGCATAACAGATGACTCAAATAAAGCACTTGACATGGTTAAATATTGTGTTCCTGATGCGATTATTTTGGATTTAGAACTTCACGAAGGCGGAGGAAATGGACTATTCTTCTTATCGAAGTTACATGATTTGGCTTTAGAAAAACTGCCTTATATTCTGATTACTACACAGAACACCAGTAATGTTACCCTTGAAGCGGCCCGACAACTCGGAGCCGACTTTATAATTACTAAATATGAAAGAGATTATTCCGCTCAAAAGCCTGTAGAATTATTGCGCATGATGAGGAATGCCATCCAAAAACACTCCTCACCCGACACAACAGTTCCCACACTTACTCCCGCTGAACAGAATCGTAAGCTTACCATACGCATTCATCGAGAACTTGATGCTGTTGGTATCAGTCCCAAAGCAATCGGTTATGAATATTTAACCGAAGCAATTATCATTGCAACTAAGGAAGCTGTGCCCAACCTGCCAAAACTGATAGCAGATAATCATCATGGGAAAACACCTGCAAGCATCGAAAGAGCCATGCAAAATGCCATAAACAAAGCCTGGTCTAATGGTAATCCTGAAGATTTAGCCCGCAACTATACGGCAGTAATTAATTATGAGCGTGGTGTTCCTACATTGACCGAATTTATTTATCATTATGCTAATAAATTCCGCAATGAACTTTAGTTCTAAAACTTTGAAGTAAGTGACCATAGTTCTAATATTCTGTCTATTATCTTAAACATATGCAATGCACCTCCTTTTATATAGGAGGTTACCAGCCTAAATCATTTTCTCTTATTCTATTAGAGTAGTTATTTTTTATTAGAAAGAGTAGTACATATGCTTACATCAATTTTGAAAAACCTGATTATAATATTTACAAGTCTTTATTTAATGGACAAATTAACCAAATCATTTACTCCCTCTTTATATACATTTATAAAATATATGCTTTTTTCTCTAATCCTTGCTATTATCATATACTTTTGCAAAATACATATTCCATATATTGCATACTATGCGCCGGCCCTTTGCCTTATTATTTTCACATGTGCAATTAAGAGGACATGGTCGTTATCCATATTTTGTATTTCATTATCATCTTATGTAATTAATCTACTAATGTTTCATGTAGTTTCCCTTGTCATTTGTACATTGCTTGTTGTTTTCTCGCAAATTTCATTTATATATATAAACGAAATCACCATTGCAATTTGTATAGTGTACCCTTTAATAATTATGTGTACTCTGAAAATAAAACCGGTTTATAAAAGCATTTCTACCTTAATATTCAATGGAATGATAAACTACAATACCGCTGTATGCTTAATAGCACTAGCCACAATGACCATTGAACAGGTATCTCCATCAGATGAACATATAATGCGAAGATTCAGAGCTATAGTAATTCCAATCTGCTTAATCATAATTTTATCCTGGTGCAGATCACAAATATCCAAAAGCTATAGAGAGAAGCTACGCCTTCTCGAAATAAAAACATTGCGCGCATCAAAAGACGAAGACAAAGCTTATATAGCTAAACTTGAAGCTGAAAATAAAAGACTCGGAGCCATCATCCATAAAGACAATAGAATTGTAAATGCTATGGCTGATTCTGTATGCACTTACCTTGCCACATCTGAAAATTCTGATATTGAAGCGATACACTCAAAAGGCTTATCCCTGTCAAATGAAATCAATGCCATCAGGGTCTATAGACAAGAGCTGTTAAACCAATGCATGCCAGATATGACATCTATTCCACTGACAAACTATTCCGGTATTGATGCAATTATTTCTTTTATGACAAAGGAAGCAGCAAGCAATAATATAGTATTAAAATTCAATTTTGATAGTACCTTTTTTAACTCAAAGCAGTCCACATCAAGCGAATTAGATCTTGTTCACCTTTTTTCAGATTTATTGGAAAATGCAATAATAGCCACGAAACATGCTCATGGTAGATTTATCGAATTATCTCTTCAAACGTTAAAAGGAGTTCCGACTATCTCTGTTTCAGATAGTGGAATTCCTTTTGAAATCGATACATATATGAAATTTGGATTTTTTGAGGCATCCACTCATACTGATGAAGGAGGCACCGGCATCGGTCTAATGGATATCTGGTCCTTCAAGAAAAAGTATCATGCTTCTCTCATAATTGAAGAGATGAACAATACCATATGTAGTAAACGACTGTCTATTCTATTTGATGGAAAAAATCGATACCTAATTGTATCAAACCGATTCCAGCAAATAGTTTCAAAGCAAACACGATCAGATTTGTTGGTAATAAATGCAGAATCCAACAAATCTGTAGATCATATATTAAGTTTATAAATCATATACCCAGCCACTTATTTATTCTTCAAATTTGTTTTCGATAAATCCCATCCCGCAGGTAATGGCTTATACACACCATTATTAGGGGTATTATTATTTTGATGTTTGCGCAACTCCTCTATGTCTATTTCTCCAATTAATACAGAGGCATTAATTCCACCTTTTACTTTTAAAATATTCATTAAATCTTTCTTTGTTGGCTGTATGATCCTGCTATCACCATATTCTGACATATTGGATTGCACACAATAACAATATATATCCCTGCTTAGTGCCTCCATAATATTGCCAAAGTAATATGTATCCTTATTCCATTCTACCCCAAAAACTATATCTGCCAGTCCTTGAAATTCATGCCTTAAGCTTATAGACGTCAGTTCATAGCAACAATATGTCACAAAATACATATCTCCCCAACTAAACAGTGTATGCTTTTGTCCCTTTGCCGGTTTATAGCCACGTTTTTGTACCTCCTTTAATTCTTGTGGTGAAAAATATAATTTTTGATGAAAAAACGGAACCGCATACGACATGCTATTACTTTTAATCGGTAAGATAGTAGCAGTCAAATTGTATACTAACTTGTTATGTGTTATATGTTCAATGCCACCTATTATTACCATATTATGCTTAGCAGCTTTAGATTGAAGTATTTTTAAATATTCTAACGGAATATATGCCTCAGGAAATACCAATATATCTGCTTTATATCGTATAGCTTCGTTAAGAATTCTTCCTATTTCCTGACATCTTTTAGATATATCCCTGTTTTTACCATTAAGTATATTTAAAATATCTTCATCTGACATTCTCACATTAGCAACCGCAATTTTCACTTTTGAATCTTTATATTTTTTATCACTTTTAATTTTTACTATATATTTGCCTCCATCGTAAAAATCAGCCTCAATATATTCTTTAATATATTCTTCATCCATCTTACCAAAATTCTCAGCATACTTTTTACATAGTATTTTTACACTCTCTTGATCAGAACGCAATTCTTCTTTACCAGCTCTAATCTGATTTATCAAATCACTATACAATATTTCAAAAGGACTTTTGATATATGGTGCATATTTCTGATTTTTCTTACTAAATCCACACTTTAAGACAGAGTTTAGATAATTGTCTAAAGAAAAAAAACCTCCATTATTTTTCATATCATTTGGTCGGAATGCTGACATACAATCCTCTATGCTGACAGGCAGTAAACTTTTGTTTATCATTCGCGAATTACAATATGCTTTCCGTAGATTTTCAATATTCATCCAATTATATAAATTATTAAATTTTTCGTATTTTTCAAGACTTTTAATTACATTAATACTTTCCTGAAGTGCTTTCTTGATCTCTTCTCCCCATGATATTGCTGTAGCTCTTGTCAAACAAGCAAGATAGTAATAAATTAAAGAGTTTCCTACATTCTCAATTTGTCGACTTTTTAAATATGTATACTCACCACTTTTATTTTTTTCTTCATCCATATGCTTAATAGCTGAACTTATAGCTCTAGATAGATAAATAATCCCCTCCACATAATTATTAATAACATAATAATTAAGAATGCTCTCCCATAATGTATAGTTACTTAATATCTCCTTATGATTTAACACCTGTTCAAGACTTTTTGCGAACTTTTCTGCCGTATCATCCTCTGCAAATTTTGACATCATTATGTTCTTTCCTACGGTTTTAGATAATGTATACTTATCAATAGTACTTTTGTTAATTGCTCTTATTTTATTCACCGTATCTTCTCTTTCAAACTTTAAAATATCAGTATCCAGTTCTTCTATTGCAGTTTCTGGTATATAATTAAACTCACTTGAATTCTTGCAGATATCATCTTGTATTTTTTCAATTATAGTACTATACCCGTCCTTATCAATATAAAAGAATCGAAATTTACTCTTCTGAAATTTCAGCTTAGAAAATCCACTTAATGAATACCCATCATTATCATTTTCCAGAATCTTCGATTCTTCCAATAACTTAATCATATAGTTACAAACACATTGATTTCCTTCATTTAAAATTCTTTCTTTTAAATCATCCCAATTTTCAATTTGCGTTACAAGTATCATATCATCTACATAACGCCCATAATATACTCCCCCTTTAGATTTTGACATCTTCTCATCAATATCTTTTAAATAATAATTTGAAATTATAGAAGAAGGAAGAAAACCTATAGGCAACATATATTCCTTATCGCAACCACATAATTCTGAATATTTTTTCATTATATCATAAACGCAATAGTTTAATCGATTTAAGCTATCATCTTTGTTGTCATAAAAAGTATTTGTCATTTTTTCAAAAATCTTTTCTGTAATTTCAATATTGTAATAATATCTAGATAAATCAAGCATAGTTAATATAACACTTTTATTATCTTCATCATTATTATTCACAACATCATCAGCCTTTTTCAATCCTTGATTTCGCCAACTCTCATATTGGTTAAAATATGGTTTAAACAAATTAGGAGATGCTGTAGTTGTTTGATCATTAAAAATCAACTTTTCATTCAGACGATTTCCATAGCAATTTTTATCCAGCTCTTTATCCATTCCATACCCAATTGTTAATATCCAAAGAATTCCTATTATATGTCCTTCTACACACATATCTATAAAATTGTTATATTTTTCTATTGTCACATCTGTTCCGCTTATATTTGAAATTACAATCGGTTCATCCTCGATCACATTGTCACTCTTAGTTTTTATCTCCTTTGGAAATGTCAAAACATTTATTGTTTCTAATATATTTTTTTTAAATGCTTTCCATTTTATTTCATCATTAAGAGCTGCATATATGTTTTCTATCTTTTTATCTATATCTCCTCTTTCAAACTCCACAATCCTCATTCTTAAAAAAGGAACTGTTTTATCTAAATATACACTACCTTTCAGCTTTCTATATGCCTCTTCAATAAATTGTTTATCCATATTTGTACCCTCATATTTTTTGAATATTTTCTCATACAATGTACTCACATACATCATAAGTCTATAGTACCACTTTTTTAATAAAAGTAAACATTCTTTATGTCAATATAATTATAATAGTATAATAATCACTAATATCAAATTATCAAAAGGAGATTCTACTATGAATAACTTACAAACACACATAAGCAGCTATTTAGAATACTGTCTGGCTCAAAAAAGGCTTGATGAAAAGACTATAAAAGCCTACAGAATTGATCTTATTCAATTTTATAATGAAACATCAATATCAGACCCTTGTAAGATTGCATCCTATGATTTAGAAAAATATATAGAAAAAATGCATCTAAAATACAAGCCGAAATCTGTCAGGCGGAAAATTGCATCAATTAAAGCTTTTTTTCATTATTTAGAATACAAAAACATAATACTGCAAAATCCATTTAATAAAATACAAATTCATTTTCGAGAACCGGTAATCCTCCCCAAAACAATCCCTCTCTATATAGTGGAAAAATTCTTATTTACTATATATAAACAACGTTCTGCCGCCAAAACTAATTATCAAAAAAGAAATGCCTTACGCGATGCTGCTATTGTTGAACTGCTATTCTCCACAGGAATACGAATCTCAGAACTTTGCAATCTTAAAATCAGTGATGTAAACCTAATTGATGGTGTCATCTTAATATACGGAAAAGGAAGCAAAGAAAGAATTCTGCAAATTGGAAATAGTTCCGTACTTAATATTTTGAAAGAATATAAAAACGACTTCTACAATGAAATCGTACAGTGTAATCACTTTTTTTCCAGTCAATCCGGAAAGCCATTATCAGATCAGTCGGTTCGTCGAATGATAAATAAATATGCCTCTCTCTCATCTATTGATTTACATATAACACCTCATATGTTCAGACACACTTTCGCCACAAGCCTTCTAGAAGCTGATGTTGATATTCGGTATATTCAGGAAATGCTTGGGCATAGTTCAATTAATATCACTCAAATCTATACTCATGTAGCAGTCTCAAAGCAAAAAGATATTCTAATAAACAAACATCCTAGAAAAGATTTTCATTTTTAGTCTCTATACTATACACTCCATCAGCTTACTGGTGGGGTGTGTTTTTTATAGATAATAGATGATTATCAGACAGTTTTAATTTAAGCCATCATTACTTAATGGCACGAAAGGACTATTCATAAAAATGTTCAAAAGTCAAAAAGAAATATATGATAAATTAAATGAAAAAATTAGTCCATTATCTTCCGATAAAATTATTTTTTTATCAGGAAAATCAGGGGTTGGCAAATCTTTTGTTATTAACTCTTTAAAAAATAGTATTCAAAATCGTTATAGTTCTCCAATTTGTTATCTTAATGGAGATTCTGTTTGTCAAAATAGAGATTACTATTGTTTTAAATATGCATTAAATAATATGACTATAAAATATGAACAGAGGAAGAAATTGACAATTATTGCAAGCAAGACGGTTAGCGATATTCCTTATTGTGGAACTGTTAGTCAAGAAATTTTATCTGATATATTTGATCGATTTGAAATAAGACAAAAACAAAAAAATTATTTTTTAAACGATGATGAGCAGGACATAGTTTATCGGTTAAATTATTTATTTGATAAAAAAGATTCTCTTATTATATGTGATAATATACAATATTTTGATGCTAAATCGTTGGAGTTGTTATACTTATTGATTACTTCAGAAGAAGAAACTTTTGATTTTTTAAAAAATTGTCAATTTTTATTTATATATACTGAATCGGGTGAAAATATTTCCCCTATTATTAAAAAAATAATTGAAGAAAAGGTAACTGTAAAATATAAAATATCTTCTATTCAATTCGAAGAAATTGAAGAAGTTTTAAATGTATTTAACTGCAAGATACATCTAGATAATGAAATTAAAAAAATTATATTTAAACTTGCTGATGGACATTTAGAGGTAATTAAACAGATTATATTGCAAATGAATGATTCAGTAAGTAATTTGGATTCTATGGCAAAATCATCAGATGCAAAAGAAGCTTTGGATAAACTAATAACCGATAAATTAAGCTCTTTAGGTGCGAGTGGTTGTCAAATATCTCAGGTATTAGAATATGCCTCTCTTATTGGAAAAACATTTTCTAATAGTGAATTATCACAAATAGTAGAATTAAATAAACAGGAGTTTTATGATGCTATAAATAAATCCAGTGAGATGGAATTAATAAATACTCAAAACTATTATAGTAATTTTTCACATGATATAATACAACTTTTATTTAAAAAAAAGGCGGGTAGAAATTTAAATCATTACTATAGTAGAATGAAAGAATGTATCAAGGAACTATACCCGGCAGACTATAAACAAAGAATAGAAATAGCGGAAAATTTAGGTGATATTCACGAAGCAATAAAACTAGCATCTTTATATTACATAAAAAGAAAATACGCTTTTGATCCTAAAAAAGAAGAAAACTACATTCAAATTATCTCTCTTAATTCAGAGATTAAAGATTTTTTAGATGACATGCATAGCGCTTATGTAGAATTTAATAATGAAAATTATGAACATGTAATTTCAATATTAAATCACATTGTTTATTTAATTCCAATAGAGTTATCAGCAGAAAAAGATATATTAAAATCTATTGCATTGACTAAATCATTAAACGATGATAAACGGCAGGAAGCAATTAATTGCTTAGATAACTATAATTTAGAGTCTCTGAACAATGAAGGAGATTTATATTTAAGAATCTTACTTGCTAAAATATCAGCATATTCTCATATGTCACAAACAGAAGATGCTAAAAGATGTGAAAAGGAGATAATCAAATATCTCGAACCTAAACAATATTATGATGATACTGCTAGAACACTTATATATATTCTATACCGAAAAGCCAATTCGATGCATGAGTGTAATTATGCTGAAAAATATATTAACAAAAGTGTAGTGTATTTTGCCCCTTTACCGGGTCAAAAGGCTCCCCTAAATCCGATTCAATATCTGATGAGCTTAGGAAACCACGCGGGTATTTTAATTGAATGCGGAAAATTTGATGAAGCATATATAGAGATAAAAAAAGCTCAGAATTTAGTTCGCGATAATAGTATAAAATTTCCGCGTTTACATATTATAGATAATAATTATTTATTAAGTGTTTATTTGTCTGATAATTCACAAAAAGGACAGATTTTGGAGGCGTATAAAAAGCTATTATATCTACCTCAAAATGCAGATAATATATTTATTCAGTCAAATTATTGTGCTTTGCTTGCTGTAAATGGAGAGCCGCAAAAAGCATGCGATATGTTAGAAGAAATTAAATCTAAACTTCCGTTGATTAGTGAAAAATTTTATGAATCTTGCATATACAATAATCTTTTAGTTTTTAAATTATATTTCAAACAATATGAAGAAGCAGAGCAGCTTTTGAATGAATTAAAATCATATAACAAAGGAATACTTGATGAAGCATATTATCAAAAAAAGTATGAAATATTTCAAAAATCAATTGATTCACAACTGGATATACCAATTGAAAAGATAGATGATTTTATATTTGATTTTTGTAGTGAGTATCAAGAGTCTTGGAATTATTGGGGAAGAAGTTTCGATTATACAGCATTATATTATTGGAGTGATATATAAAATACAATTTTAACAAATGCGATCTTGATAAATCGCATTTGTTAAAGGTATAACAGATATTATTGTCTTTTAAGATATATACTTTGATAAAGTTACACCAATTAAAGTTGAAAGAAATTCAGAATAAGAATATCCCAGTTTATGAAACACAAAGTAATAAGATGAATCATTTGTTATGTGTGGATTAGTCGCAATGTCCGAAATATAGTATCTACCAGAACAATCAATTCTATAGTCAACTCTTCCAAAGCCTTCTATTCCTAAAATCTTAACTGCTTTCTGAGAGTCTTTCTTCATTTTATCAGCTATATCTATATTGTAATTGTCATAGTTGTAAAAATCATATAAATGTGAAAATCTAATGGAATAATCCAAAAAATTATCAGCTATTTTTTCCGAATTATTTATTTTTATTCCAACGGCAAAGAGAGGGATGCTTTCTTTACCTACAATAATAGGTAACTCAACTTCATATCCAGAAATAAAAGGTTGTGCAATTATAGGTTGATTATATTTCTTAGATAAATTTTTTAGCCAAATATCAGCATCGGAATAATATATAAATACATTTTCTTTTGTTAATCCAATACTTGCAGATTCACCGTTTAATTTTACAATTATTTTTTCCCCTTCTTGAGGAGATTTGTTGTCAATCCAACCATGAGCATATGAATAAAGATATGTAGGCATTGGATTTTGCAAATAATTATTTAATATAGCATTCGAATGAAATTTATCCCTACATAAACTTACAACATATGGATTACTTCCAGTATACATTATTTTAAAATGTTCACAAAATGCTGGGATAAGTGATTTTCTTCCTATGTAAGTACCTGTTTGCGCAGAATTTATCACTAAAATTTTTTTCCTCAAACGGTTTATTTTATTATTTATAATCGCATCTATAAAATCAGTTTCATTAAAATAACTAATAACTTCATAACCTAATTTTTTTAATGATACACTTAAGTTTTCATATTCATCAAGGGTATAATATTCTGATAGCACAGACGTATTTTGATAATCATCATAATTTTGTGTTTCCCCATCAACATTCGCTACTAATACAATTAATAGCTTTGAACGTTGATTTTCTTCAATATTTTGAAAATTTTTAATATAATTTTTTATATCATTTATGTTCATATTGCTTTCGTCCTTTTGTAATATAAAATTAAAACTGATTAACATAGTTTTCGCTTTATAATATTGTGTATATGAAAGTTAATCATCTATTATCCATCAATTCTATTGATTTTCTATTGATTTTAAGTATTATACCACATTTTATAATAACAAAAACTTATTAATCATTTGCATAATTTATTACTTTTTATAGGTTTTTGTTGTTTCTCATCAAACATTTTAGTCACCCAATATTCCTTCACTTGACTTTTAACAGTGAGCCTTTCTTCTTGTAATACGATTTTACGCATAAAAAAGAATACAGCTAAAGTATAGGTATATTTTACCATTGAATATCTGCTTTCTATAATATAGAATATTAAATTAGATTGTTAAAATTCATGTTTAAAATTGTCTGTTGGGTTAGGAGAAAAAATGAATAACAAAAAAATGTCACTTAATAGTGAAAGATGGAATTATATTGACTTAATGGAGTTTTTCGCATTATTCTTCGTAATAATGTATCATGCCACTCTTTATAACTATAATTTTCTTTCAGATAACAAAACTATTTATTATATCAGATATTTTACGAGAGCAATTATGTCAACTTGTGTTCCTCTTTTCTTTTTCTGTAATGGCTATCTTTTATTTAACAGGCCTTTTGATTTGCAAAAGCACATTATTAAAACCATTAAAATCATTTTGCTTACAGCTCTATGGGGCATTATTGGTTTAATTATTTTTTCAGTTTATACACATACATCTTTAAATCCGCATGATTTTATATATAATTTGATTACTCTTAATCCACTCGGATGGATAAATCACTTATGGTTTATGGGTATTCTTGTTTTGTTATATATATTTGCACCACTACTTGTGAAAATATTCAAATCCAGTGTAAAAAATTTTAGTATTCTTTTGTTCATATTTTTTATTATAGGATTTGGTATTAAAGCTGTTGGATATACCATATATGCTATTGGTATTGCAAATAATCAGAACATGCCTGAAATTATGCAGTTTGCTGAACATAATATTTTTAGAATGACACAGTTTTATGCATTCCCATATTTTACATTAGGTGGAATAGTATTTCAGTGTAAAAACGCTATTTTAAAGATTAAACCATTATATAGAAACCTTGTTTCTGTGTTACTTATTATCGCAAATTGTTGTATGCTTTATTTAATGGCTGTTTTCTTTACAAATCATACTGCTACTGCCGAACCATGGGATATAGTCTGGTGTGGATATGACACTGTTTTTACTTTACTGAATGTATGCTGCATATTTGTACTATCACTAAATTACAATCATAAATTTAAACTTATAAAGAGTATCTCCATAAACACATTAGGCATTTTCTTTATACATAATATTGTTATAAGGATCACAATTGATAAATTTGTTTGTCATGCATTTTTTCAAACTTTAATAGGAAATATTATTTACGTGTTGTTTGTCATGCTGCTTAGTTTAATAATAGTATTTTTATTAGGTAAGATACCCATTTTAAGAAAGACCATTTCTTTAACCTAAAATCAAATCCCTGCGCAATAACGTGGGGTATTTTCTGCAGTGGTTTTAATTATGCAGTCTTTTTAATTTCTATATCCATAATACCAATACCAATATAGTGCGTTCACCAGATTTTTTAATTCAGCAGATGAATTTCCACTATTAATGACCTTCTGTGAATAGCTGAACGGACCATAGTCCAGCTCTAAAATACAGGCCTTATTCTTTTCGGTGACTTTGCATGCATAATTACTATTCAGGTTGCGTGCCATTATTCCGTTTATATCTACACAATACACCCCATCTGAAGCCTTTTTAGGTGTCAGACTGACTTCATTGCCATCTGCATTAACATAGCTGAACTTGTAATTGTTTATATCACAGCCTTCGTTCACCATAAAATAATGTCTTACTGTCATCTCAGACTTACATATCAGAGAGCTTCCGTAATATGTCAGTCCATTACTCTGACTATTTGCACTATCTGTTTTAATGACAGCCTTATATGCAGCAAAATCTGCTGCTGCGACAATTTTATCGGTATCGCTTAAAATAGCGTTTGCCGGCTTGCCTGTGTTATATTTAAAGAAGCTCTGCGCTGCCGTTCCATAGTTTAAGAGTGCCTTCACCAGCTTAATGGTTTCTTCCGGATACTCGTTTGATTTTGACAGGAGCTCGGTGGCATATTCTTTTACACTGTAAGTGTATTCATTTCCACTATTACCATCCACCACCATTTTGGCTTTAACAGTATCTGACATCTGTGCAGCATTTAGTGGACATGCAAACTTATATATAACCTTTCCGTTTTTCTCAACAGGGATTGCATCGTTTACGCTGACCTTATATGGCTGGCTATTATTCACCGTAAACTCCATATATGCGTTGCTGTTTGATTTGATACTTTCAGGAAGCTCCATATAGTAGTTCATATCAATATTATCTTTTAAAGTAAGGCTTCTGCCAACAAGCTTCTCAGAATCTTTTTCTACATTATTGGCGGTAAATGCTTTAATACAGAAATTACCATACACATTCTGATAATTCCAACTGCTGGAATATGCCAACCCTGTCCCATAGAAATAATAGCTTGCCGTATTATCACTTGACGCATGATTCTCCCACACCATTTCATTATTATAATTTACATCCCCGGTCATCGCTGCCTCAATGTCAACGGCAGGTGTATCAGTAGTCACTACAACCGAATAGCTTGTCCCAGGCTTCAGATTAACCGCTGATTTAAGTGGAATTGTGTATACTCCGGCATAGGTTGTCTGCCCTGTAGTGGTAGCAGTCTCCTGCTTTGTTCCGCTTATTGGCTTTGTCTTATCCTTTAAATCTGTATAAATCTCTATTGTATAATTAACATTTGTTTTAGATGTAATAGACAGGGAAACTGCTTTTAAGGCCTCAGAAGATACTCCCTGTTTTGTCTGAGTAGTAAAAACATTGGCCAATTTCCTGTAACTGCTTTGATGGGCTACATTTAATCCTCCATCAACCTGATAATTGTTATCATATCCATCATTAGCAGAAAAATCAAACACCCAAGCCGTATCGGATAAAGAAAAAGTTTCATATGACATCCAAAAATAACTCTGATTATAATATGAACCGGTTCCGTCTCCCCAACTATTACGAATAAGCCATGCACCATCTTTTTCAGGTTTAACACCATCTCTGAAATTATCTTTAGAATAGTTATCATCCCATCCAACAACCATTACCGCATGACCTGCTCTGTTATTTGTTTTATCATTATAACTGTTATTTATGTAATGATATCCGGTATCATTATGACTATACATAATTCCCACTGCACCATATTTTTTTATGGCTTTTTTCACATCTGATGCATTTTCCTTGATATTAATCATGTATGTATTTTCCAGATGTGCCTTATCCTTTGAATATGCATATTCATCAGATAAACCTGTATTAAGAAAAGTATCAATAGTGCTTGCTGTATATCCGTTGCTTGCCACCTTACTATATGGTACATCACTCTCGCTTACCGGACCACACCACTGTCCCATTCTGCGTGCCGCCATCAAATAGTTTCCACCACGATTGAGATAACCATACTGAACACTTGTATTATTCATATAGTACTTTGCATAGTCCCCCACTGTTCCACCAAGCGGATCTAACAGCGAATTATATGCATAATACGCCAGATGCAGTTCACTAAGATCTATATTTTTATCAAACGCACCATCATTAATCAAGTCAAACTCTGCAAGACCTATTGACGAAAATGTCCAGCATGTGCCAAGAGGATTTTGATTACGAACAGACGGATATTTCGCCTTGATATCGCTGACTCCATTTGCCGGATACTTGCTCTCTATAGTTTCATCTGCAGAATATCCCCAATCATCAGAATACGGCACCGACTCATCCGGTTCATACACCGGTGTATTATAATCCAAATCACTCAGAATATATCCACTTGTAATGCTATTTTCTACAATTGGCTGTTGTTCTGCTTCAACGCCTTGCCCTGCTGACACCGGTTCTGCTGCGACCGGAACAGCCGCACCTAATATCATAGCCGCACTTAACACCAATGATAAAAACTTTTTTGTCTTCATTCGACTTCCTCCATTAAAATAATCTGCTACACTTATATCTAGTATAGCGGATTACCATGTAAAATACAATTACAATGTATCGTTCTCCATTGTATTAACTCCTCTTACGTTTCTTCTTCAAATATAGGTAAAACCACAACTGGTATCCCATACGCTTCTATTACTTTTTAACCGTCTTTCTAAGTGGTGCCAGAAAGCAACTACCCAAAAATTTTACGGTCTATAACCACCATTATATGCATAGGTTAATACCACGTCACATTAGTCAACCGGTATAATTGGAAGCTCTATCACTCCGTTATCAGATTTCGGTTCATTATTATTACTCATTCCTGAATTGTCATTATCTGAATCATTATTATTATCGGTGGTTTTTGATGAGCTCTTTGTATCTTTCAAGCTTTTACCCGTTTCTTTTGTAGTTGTTGAACTTTTATCAGAATTCTTCGTATCACCAGATTTGTCCTTATCATCGACTACTGTTGCTTTGTCTTTTGAGAAATCTGATGAATTCTTATCCACATTACTAGTCTCTGTATTTTCTGTATCCAATATCATCTCTGTAGCTGATACTGTCTCTGTGGCTATTTCTGAGCTTGTCTTATTTTCAAGCTCCATATTCTTTGCAGACAGTGCTGCAACTGTAATTGCTATGCCAAAAATCAATATCACTATTGTGCTAACCATTTTTTTGTTAAACTTAAATTTCATTTTCTATATCCTTTTTATGTAATTCAATTTTTATGAAAGCTCAGCCTTCTCTTAATATATCACAGAAGGTTTTTATTAATATCCTCACCAGGACAAAATGAGAGCTGAATCTGGACAAGTTAAGAAATCATAAACAATAATAGAAAAATAGGATTAATCCGTCTTATAGCTGATCAATCCTTTTTTTCTTATATTACTAACGCACTATACCATTTATATCATTTTGTTAATGTTGTCCCGCTCACATTAACATATCCACTATATATTGCTGAATTACCATCAAAATTGAATGACTTTATACGGAATTTGTAGTTTGTTCCTGATGATAACTTTTCTACTCTATATGTTGTAGTATTTTTATCAGCAATTCTTGCTATTCGTATCCATTTTCCATCCTTGTACTGCTCAATAATATATCCTGCTGCACTTTCATTCTTAGTCCAATTAATTCTTAGTGCATCGGTTGCTCTGCCTCCGATCACAACATTTCTGTTATTTATTGGCAATGTTGTTCCGTTTATGTATACGTAGCTACTATATACCGGTATATTTCCATCAAAGTTAAATGACTCTATACGGAACTGATATTTTGTTCCTGCCGATAACTTCTCAACTCTGTAAGTTATTGTATTATTATCAGCAATTCTTGCTATTCGTATCCATTTTCCACCTTTGTATTGTTCAATAATATATCCTGATGCACTTTTGTTCTTAGCCCAGTTTATTCTCAGTGCATCCGTTGCTCGACCACCTATCACTACATTATTGTTATACATCGGAAGAGTCATTCCTTTAACAGTAACATATCCACTGTATATGGCAGTATTACCATCAAAGTTAAATGACATTATACGAAAATTGTAGCTTGTTCCTGCTGATAATTTTTCAACCCTGTATGTTGTGGTATTTTTATCAGCAATCCTTGCTATTCGTACCCACTTTCCATCTTTTTGCTGCTCTATGATATATCCTGCTGCACTTTCATTTTTACTCCAATTAATTCTTAATGCATCAGTTGCCCTGCCACCAATCACAACATTAGTATTCTTGGTAGGCAAAGTAGTTCCACTTACCAGAACATAATCACTATATAGCGGTACCTTTCCCAAAAACATGAACGTTTTTATTCTAAATTGATATTTTTTTCCTGAAGTCAGTCCTTCAACCTTATAAGATATTGTTTTTCCATTCCCAATTCGTGCTATTCTCGTCCACTTTTCATCCTTAAACTGTTCTATAATGTATCCATCTGCATTATTCACCTTATTCCATTGTAACTGAAAAGTACTCTCTGTTGCATTTGAGCATAAGAATGAATCAACCTTATCAATAACACCTTCATCTCCCGGCACTATCGGTAACTCCCACTCCTCAGTGGGTTGTGCTGCATAAACCATATTATAATCAAACCCACATATACATACCAAAAATAATAAAATAAACAGTTTTTTCCTCATATTTTTCCTTACCCATTCCACATATTATCCTAGCTGCCATTTATCACAAGCAATTATAATGTACTACCTGTTACATATTGGGAACCACTATATAATGGTGTACTTCCATCAAAATCAAATGATCTGACTCTAAATACATATGCTGTATTACTTTTAAGTTTCTCAACCCTGTATGTCTGCGTATTTGCATCTGCTATTCTCGCTACCCTAATCCAATTTCCATTATCATACTTTTCTATTATGTAGCCTGATGCACCATTAACCTTATTCCAATTTACTCTCAGTGCATCCTTTGCAGTTCCACCTATACAAACACCTGTTGCAACAGCCGGATTGGTTCTTCCGTTTATGTATGCATAAGTACTATACAATGGTGTTTTTCCGCTAAAACTAAATGCTTCTATTCTAAACTTATATGTTGTAGATGCCTTTAGCCCTTCAACGCGATAAGTCTGTGTATTTGCATCTGCTATTCTCGCTATTCGGATCCACTTTCCGTTTTCATACTTCTCAATAATATATCCTGATGTGCCATTTACTTTATTCCAGTTGATCCTAAGTGCATCTGCTGCTCTTCCACCTATTTTTACCCCTGTTACATTAGATACCGTTGCGGATGTATTAGATGCTGAATTTGTCTTTCCCGAAATATTCTGATATTCACTATATATCGGAACTGATCCATCAAAATCAAATGCCTTTATTCTAAAATTGTAAGTAGATGCAGACTTTAAATTTTCCACTCTGTATGTAGTTGTATTTGCATCGGCTATTCTTGCAATACGATTCCACTTTCCGTTTTCATATTTTTCTATGATATAACCGGAAGCACATATATTCTGACTCCAATTTATTCTTAATGCATCTTTTGCAATTCCTCCAATCTTCACTCCTGTTACGGATTTCGGATTTGTTATCCCGGAAACATAAGCATAACTTCCATATACTTCATCTCCGTCATCTGTAGTGTATCCACAGACTCTGAAATTATATTGCCTAGAACTTTCCAAATTTTCAATTCTATATGTATTCGCTCCAGATATTTTAGCAATTCTGCTCCAATTACCATCTTTATACTGCTCTATTATATAACCTGATGCGCTACTGTTTGTATTCCAATTAATCCTAAGTGCATCTGACGCGCGTCCTGCCAGCTTCACCCCACTCATAGCAGAAACAGTTTTTTGTTCTTTGGTCACATTAACATATATCTTAATAGTTCCATATTCTACAGAAGTATTGTTTCCATCTACTACTGATACACTTATTACACCCGTTCCTGCACTTTCTGCAGTAATTACCATGTCATGCGACCATCCATTCCAGTCACCATCCCATTTTGCAGAAAAACCGCTTCCCGATGACTCTTTTGCCAACTTACAATTGTCAGGTATCTCTCCCTCCATTGTTAATGTAACCCTTTGACTTGTATTTCCCGGTATATTAAGATTAACTGAATATGTAGACGCTTTTAATGTTACATTTCCGGAATACTCAGCATTCCAGCTAACCTCACACGAAACATTAAGATCCCCTGTAACACTTACAATCCCTTTATACTGCCCGGTAGATCCCATATAGCTTCGATACCAATTATAGTCATTTCCATAAGTGCATGGATCAGACTTTGATCCATCAGGATATACAAAAACTTCACTTACACTATAATTAAGTCCACTATGATCTATATCTACTCTTTTTCCCGTATCTGTATCTAATATTTCATAGCATAAATAGTATGATTTTCCCTTATAAAAATGCTCCGGTACACTGCCCATATCAGTATCAGATATCCATACATGTAATCGATAATTAAGTGTATTCTGCTGTCTTTGCAAATATTGCATAGACGCACACCCATTAATTCCATTATAAGAAACATGTGCCCATGTTCCATCTGCTTTTGAAACATATACTACTGCACCTGATGGTATTGAACCAATTACTGCTCCACCATGCCCATCTCTGATATTTAATGTGGTTCTTGATGTACAAATGTAGTTTCCTGCATATGAAGTACTGCATGTATCATACGACTGAATTCCATTTGATACAAGCAAATAGCTAAACGAATATTTGCCCCATATCCTTGCCCCCTTTTGTATAGTGTTTCCCCATAATACACCATTCCTTCGTACCTTGGTACTTCCACTATAATTTCCATTTCCGTTACAATCCACGAATGTTATTGTATTTCCTGAAACTGCAGTTACAAAAACCGTATGACCCTGTCCACTTGTATTTCCATACTGTATCAGGTCACCGGGCTTTACACTGTAAATATCATAACTCCTTTGCCAGGTCGACGGCATTGTTCCAAACACATTATATCCCATCATATGTGCAAAACCAAAACACTGTGTTCCATTATCAAATTGTCCATTCCAAACACTATAATTAGGATATTGTGATTGTAATTGTGATAATTTTGCATCAAATTCTGACTGTGTTACTGCATATACTTTTTGAACATTGCTCAATTGTACCATCAATATGGAGATCATAATACATGCAATAATCTTAATCCACTTTTTTTCTCTTCTACACATTTGTTTCATAAAAAATCTCCCTCCTATCACCTATTTGTACTACCATTTACATATTTCGAATCACTGTATAACGGTGTATTTCCATCAAAATCAAACGCTCTGATTCTAAATACATATGCTGTATTCTTTTTAAGTTTCTCCACTCTGTAAGTCTTTGTATTTCCATCTGCTATTCTGGCTACTCTGTTCCAATTACCATTCTCATACTTTTCTATTATATATCCTGATGCCCCACTAACTTTATTCCAGTTAACTCTTAATGCATCTTTTGCAGTTCCACCTATACAAACACCTGTTACAGCCATCGGGGTCGTTCTTCCGTTAATGTACGTATAAGTACTGTATAATGGTGTACTTCCACTAAAGCCAAATGCTTTTATTCTAAACTTGTAAGTTGTAGATGCCTTAAGCCCTTCCACTCTATATGTCCGTGTTTTTACATCTGCAATTCTTGCAATCCTATTCCACTTCCCATTTTCATATTTCTCAATGATATACCCGGAGGCACCGCTTACTTTATTCCAATTTAGTCTGAGCGCATCGACTGCTCTACCTCCAATCTTCACTCCTGCTGTTTTGGACGGATTTGTTTTTCCTGAAACATATGTATAACTTCCATATACAGGAGTTCCATTGTCGAAGTTAAATCCCTGAATTCTAAACTTATAATCTGTAGAATTAGTAAGTTTTTCTATTCTATATGTCTTTGTATTCTTATCAGCAATTCGTGCAATGCGACTCCAATTACCATTTTTGAATTGTTCTATTATATATCCCGATGCACTACTATTTGTATTCCAATTAATGCGCAATGCATCATCTGCCCGACCGGCTAATTTTACTCCACTCATCGCGGAAACAGTCTTTTGTTCTTTAGTCACATTAACATATATCTTAATAGTTCCATATTTGACAGAGGCATTTTTTCCATCCACAACAGACACTATTATCACTCCGGAGCCAGACCCCTCTCCGGTAATAACCATATCATGCGACCACCCATTCCAATCGCCATCCCATTTTGCAGAAAATCCATTCCCAGATGAATCTTTCGACAATGCACAATTATCAGGTATCTCTCCCTCCATTGTTAATGTAACCCTTTGACTTATGTTTCCCGGTATATTAAGATTAACCGAATATGTAGATGCTTTTAACGTTACATTACCTGAATACTCAACTTTCCAACCAATTTCACAGGAAGTATTTATATCACCTGTAACAGTTACAATTCCTTTATACTGACCTGTTGCCCCCATATAGCTTCTATACCAATTGTAATCATTTCCGTAAGTACATGGATCAGACTTTGTTCCATCAGGATACCCAAATACTTCACTTACACTATAATTAAGTCCATCATGATCTATATCTACTCTTTTTCCTGTATCCGTATCTAATATTTCATAGCATAAATAGTATGATTTTCCTTTATAAAAGTGCTCTGGTACACTTCCCATATCAGTATCGGATATCCATACATGTAACTGATAATTAAGAGTATCTTGTTTTTTCTTTAAGTACTGCATGGATGAGCATCCATTAATTCCATTATATGATACATGTGCCCATGTTCCATCCGCTTTTGAAACATATACAACCGCTCCTGATGGGATTGTTCCAATCACTGTACCACCATGTCCACTTCTTATATTTAAAGCTGATGACGCAGTACAAACATAATCTCCTGCATATGAATCTGAACACGAACAATCATTGGTATTTCCATTAAGAAACAGTGCTGCCTCTGCTTTTCTTCTTCTAGTCAGTCCATCCAACACTACGCCACCCGACTTGTTCCAATTTGTAAATGCAGTTGTTATCTGATCGCTGTTATAATTTGATACCCCATTTATCAAATATGTTTTCAACTGAAAAGTATTGTAACTAACCCAAACATTTCCAACATTATATGTAAAACTTACCAAGGCATCAAATTGATTCTGATTAATTGTAATATTATTTTTATTTAAAAATGTGTTTACATATCCTTCAAATCTTACAAGATCCGATTTAAGCATACTTTCAGCCTGTGCCTGAGTAATAGTCATCCCTGCATACACGTCAGCTCCATAATGACCATAGCCTATAGTATAATACTTTTCACTGCTTGTAACCTTATAAGCAGTCAATCTGCATCCCTCAAACTGTTTTATTAAATCCACTCCACTCTGACTTATTCCCATATTTGAAGTACGAAACAGATCTGTTCCATCAGCTTCTTTTAGATTATCTCCCTCGCTTTTTACAGCTTCATCGGAAGTAATATCCTTCCCCGAACCGTTTTCATACATATCATATTCACAAGAATTTTTTTGTTCATCCGCATAAATCAATGAATTATATCCTCCAATAGTCGCAAAAATTATCAAAAGCATTATTATAATCTTACTTTTTAGTTCACTCTTCATATTTTCCCTCCTATTTAAAAATAACGCATAGTTCTTTATACTCATTTATATTATGCAACTTTTTTCCCAATTTTACAAGTACATGTTATAGATTTCATATAATAAAACTGGATGCTACTTGTATAAATACAGGCAACACCCATAAAATTAATTTGTCACACCACTTATATAACTATAGTTTCCATAAATAGCTATTGAACCATCAAAGTCAAATGCTTTTATACGATACACATATGACGTCTTACTTTTCAATTTTTCTACACGATACGTAGTTGTCGAATTAGAGCCTATTCGAGCTATTCGTCCCCATTTACCCTCACTGTATTGTTCAATAATATATCCTGAAACCTTACTATTTTTATTCCAGTTTAAACGAAGAGCATCTTTTGCTGTTCCACCTATTTTAACCCCTGAAACAGCGGCAGGCAGTGTTGTGCCCGATATGTTTTTATAACCGCTATATAAAGCTGTATTTCCACTATACCCAAATGCCTTTATTCTAAACTGATAAGTTGTAGAATCTTTTAATCCCTCTACGCGATATGTGATCGTAGCATTTGATGCAATACGAGCTATGCGTGTCCATGAGCCATTCTTATTCTGTTCAATAATATAACCTGATGCCGAATTATTTTTAGTCCAATTTAATCTCAAAGCATCTGTTGCTCTTCCCCCAATCTTTAAACCGGAAACAACACCCGGATTTGTTTTTCCGTTAACATATGCATACTTACCATATACAGGAGTATTGCCTGAATATACAAATGTCCTTACTCTGAACTTATATGTAGTAGATGGCAATAATTTTTCAACACGTAAAGTAGTCGTTGCATTACTACCCATCCTTGCAATTCTCTTCCAACTACCTCCGGAATACTGCTCAACAATATATCCCGATGCCTTTAAATCCTTATCCCAGTTAAGGCGTAATGCATCCACTGCACGACCACCTATTTTCAATCCTTTCATATCATTTGCAGCCACAGTTCCAGCCGGATCTTTCTTTAAGTATAAGGTTGAATATGTAATCCCATCATTTGTAACTGTAGAAGGTGCAGAACCATACGTCGCTCCATTAAATGCATTAACCGGTGTTGCCAAATATCCTCCACTTAATGATGAATTGCTATTTACCATAAACCATGTATAATTTCCATTATTAAAATATGGGCTATAATAATATTCCCATGAATAATCTGAATCATACTTTGCTTCAGGCTGGTAATTATCCCACTGACTTTCTTTTACATGACTGGTTTCATATCCATTTTCTGAGATAGTTGCCTCACTTTTATTATAATAACTATAATCTATATTTCCAGTACTATCATTATCAGCCCAGGTAGCATCAACTTCATACCATACACCATGAACATTAGAAAGATTCCATGCATGATCATAACTTGTTACTTCTATAGTATCTATTCCAACAGCATTCATTAACAGCTGAAATGTTGCAGCATAGCCAGCACAAACTGTCTTACCTTCATATACCAGGCTAAACGCCGACTGATCATATGTCCCATCCTCATATGTTGTATTAGCACAAATTAAGTCAAATGCATATTTTTCACGTTCTTCTACCAATGATGACGATTTTTGCTTTATCTGCTCTACCCAGTTGTCTATCTTATTACAAAAATAGGTAGTATATGCCGCTCTCTGATGTCCACTATCAAATGGTGAATACACACCAATGCCTAACATATACCCTTGCGATGCATCACAATAGGAAACCGTGGATCTATTGGATAAAAAATAGAATTGTGGATGTGAAAGCTTAAACATATGTATAAAATTATATACTTTTTGAATATTCCAATTAGCAAAATACAAATTATCGGTTTGTATTTTACTATTACTTATATCTTTATCGTTCGTTGCATATGAAATACAAACCTGCTCCAGTTCATTCCAGGCACTCTTCTCTTGCGCAGTAAGCTTATTATAATAATAATTACTACTAAACTTCTTCCAGTAAGCCGAATCTGTTGAGCTGTAAGTTGTAATAGAATCCTCTTGTTTCTGTTCCAAGAGCCCATTAAACTCCTCTTGAGATAATTTTATCTCCTCAGTTTCCATTTTCTGATAACCGGTTCTATCAGAAGCCTTAGCATAATCTGTGTTTTCCAAACTGTGTTTAACAGAAACATCATTGCCCTCAGCAAAAACACTGATATTGAAAGAAAAAAGCATCATAACCGATAAAGTAACCGCAATAAATCTTTTCTTCATTAGTACCTCTCCTTAAACATCTCTTCTAACTATAAATGCGCTATTTATTCACTTAAAACACTATTAATCAGACCTTTAGCATGCTCCACCTCATCCATATTCGGCTGCATAACCCAAACCTTTGTCTTTGGTGTAGAGTAAGTAGTACATGAATCCCCTGTACCTGTTACCGAATATGAGTCAATAGTATATTTCGTATTATCAACCAACTGTTTCTTTACTAAGGTATATATATCATCTGAAGCCATGTCAGTCTGGAATGTTCCCGCAATTCCATCTAATACATTTGAATAGTTATATAAAACATCCTTTGATGAAAGCTTATTGATCATAGCAATAATCACCTTCATCTGGTTCTGCCCACGTTGTATATCACCAGCAGCAAAAGCATGTCTCTCTCTTGCAAAAGCCAGAGCCTCAATGCCTGATAAGTGGTTTACACCTACGGTATAATGTTTAACCGGTTCAACTGTAAAATCTTTGTCTGAATAAACATCAATTCCACCCATAGCATCTATGATATCTTCAAATCCACTAAAATTCATGCGGACATAGTAATTAATATTCACACCATACAGATTTTCAAGTGCTCCAATCGAATTTTCTACTCCATAAAGTCCGGCATGTGTAAGCTTATCCTTCACACCATTGCTCTTTGGATGCTCTATATAATAATCTCTAGGAGTATTGATCAACTGAATATGCTTAGTCTTTGTATTCACAACAGCAAGAATATTTACATCACTTCTACTTCTGACAGATACATCTCCAAAAGTATCTATACCACTGATATATACTACAAACTGATTCAGATTTGTATTTTGTTCTTTATCTACTATTTCAATATAATTTGTTATTTCTGAAGAATAAATAATCTTAACTTTGTCCTCAAAATCCTCGTATCCTTCACCATCTTTGATAACATCAATATTGGCTTTATTTAAGATCATTGCCTTGATAGTCTGATTATATAAGGCATCAACCATGGCGAATTTATCATCAAAAGCATTATAATTTGCCGATCCACCCACGCTTTTATCAATCTCATCCATTACCTTTTTAGACGAATTAACATCATAATCATCAAGATATCCTATCAAAAGCTCTGAAAGATCTGTTATTTTTTCCACATCAGAATCAGCCAGAACTGCTATAACCATCTCCGTCTTTTCTTCTGTGCCCTTGTCTGTGACTATATCCACAGTCTTATCCACTTTATTTATGGCGATAATTCCTATTATCATGGCTGCAATCAAAGCAATTGAAATAATGCTAGTAAGTATACCGGGCCACAGTTTTCTTGCTGCTAATAAATCGAATACAATAATAAGCACAACTCCCCCTATTGCAACTGCAAGAAACTTTGTCGGCAAAATATTCATTTTTACTACTTTAGTCAACACAACAACCGATGTGACAAGAAAAGCCATGGCAATCAGCCACACTATATACTTAAATGAAAACTTCTTATCACTTTTTTCTTTCTTTACTTCTCTGATATTATTCTCTCTCATGGTGCCTCCTTCTAGTTCACATTAACCTGTAGGTCAAATAACGAATTGATCATCTTAAGATAACATTCATCATGCTCTGCTGCAACAAGCATCGGGGCATACGCGTCACTACCTGATATATTATACATATATGAAAATTTTTCATTCTCGGCATTTCCAAAATGACATTGATACTGTTCAACAAAATCCAGTATTCCTTTTTGAATCTCCATGATTCCGGATTGATTTGCATCTAACCTGCCAAACCGGAATCCATATTTACCATCATCCATGCTAAAGCCCGTAAATTGTGGTGTTGGTGACGATAACAGCAGCTCCCAATATACATTGTAATCCTTATTAAGGTCATGTTGCTTCATAAGATTCCTGTTATGAGCAAATGAATACAAATATGACACAAGCTCTCCGCTCTGTAAAAATGAATCACTTGCATCTGCCTCCGCATTGTGTACAGTATTAGTTCCGGCTATCACACCAATAACCTCACAATTTATATTCCACTCTTTTTCGAATAAATATCTCAAAGACATTGCACCGCTTCCTGCCCAGCCAATATCAATGACCGCAATTTTTTTCGAATCACCGATGAGCTTACCATAATACAACTTAGCTGCCTTGTGCTCATTTTCATAATGATGTAATACTCTTTCCCAATTACTTACAAGAAAACTCTTAATAACAGCCGCATTATCATTCGTAAGGTAATCGTTACCATTAACTTCATGACATTCTGCCAACATATCAGCAAGTTCCATCGAATCAAAAATCTTTTTAACAGTTATTTTCTGATTCACCTTATGGTAGAGAAATCTTCTAAAGAAATCATACCTATTTCCATTTGCCATAAGTTTTGTAGCTGCTTTCCTTGACCAATATGCATACTCCACAGCCTCATTAGGAAATAGCTTTTCATATACCTGTTTCAGTATATCCCCATCTCTAGAAAGAAACAATACTCTATCTATACAATTTTTTCTCACATAATCATGAATAAAACAGCAATATCCCATGGCAAAAATTCCACCATAAATATATCCATATTCATATTCACGAGAATATCCTGAAATACCATTATAAATATGGTTATTAACAATTCCCCTATAGGCTCCACCGATAATACTGCTTATCTCACTTGCTCTATAGTCTATCGAATGCTTATTTACATTCGGATAATAGCAGCTTGATATACCACGTCGCTTTGGGATCTTCACATCACTGTGTTCATTATCCCCTACATGAATCATCTGCTCAGGTGCAATCTGCATTTCACTCAAGACAACATCATAAAGTCTGCCATCCGATTTACTCTTATCATATTCGCATGACACATAAAGCCTTTCAAATCCGGTATATCCATTACTGTGAAGAAGCTCATTCAGAAAAGCTTTCGACAGATACATATCAGAAGTAATCACAATTCTCTTTTCTGATTTGATGAGTTTATCAAATACCTTCTTCATAAATGGATTTGCATAACAAAACTCCAGCTCATATTTGTGCTCTAATGCCATTCCATCATCCACTGATATATCTATCATTTCACTTAACTTAAGCCATATATCCCTAAAATCTACCTCATAAGTGCCGGATTCTGCATATTTTTCAATTCTGGCTGTATACTCGGCTTCTTCTCTCATACGTTTAAAATCAAGAAGCCCGATTTCATTTCCTATGAGATAAAATAAATCCGTAGGTGCTGAAAAAGGTCTGAATATCAAGGTATCAAATATATCAAATGAAACAACATCATACTTCATTAATTCGCTAACTAAATCATCCACACATTTTCCCTGTCTGAATCTGACCATTGATTCGGATTCAGTGAGAGGGAGTTTCTTGTGTTTACCCGAATTGCTTGCATTAGCCTGCTTAGGATAATGTCCTATAGTAAAGAAGCATATTAAATTAAGCAATATAAGATAGAACCATGATAATATATTCTTATATCCATGCGCTCTGTCATGATAATTATGATATTTTTGTCTTATTCCCGGATGTCGATTTACTAGGAAATTATATACAGCTAATCTCATACGTCACTGCTCCCACGTAATATAGTTGGAATTGTCATAAGTAAAATTTTCAAATCCAAAATGATTGAATAATTCTCTATATATATCATATCCCATCTCAATTTCTCCAAAAAATCAGTATGGTAATCACCATGAACCTGCGCATATCCTGTAAGTCCGGCTTTCACAGTAGTTCTAAAATTATACTCAGGTATTTCTTTTAAAATATCCGCTATAAGCTCCGGTCTTTCCGGTCTCGGGCCTACCAGACTCATATCACCTTTTAATATATTGACCAATTGCGGTAATTCATCAATCTTTGTTTTTCTTATGATATATCCAACTTTTGTTATACGATTATCCTTGTGCTTTGTTATGTATATTTTTCCCTCTTCAATATGTTCTATCATACTCCTGAATTTCAGAATAGAAAAAATCTTTCCATCCTTGGTGCATCTGTCCTGCCTGTAAAAAACCCTTCCTCCATCCTCTATTTTTATTGCAATAGCAACAATAAGAAACAACCAGGATGTAAGAATCAATCCAATAATGGATATTACTATATCGAAAAAACGTTTCACTACAGCAGCCTTTTTAGATATAGCAGGTCTTGGGCAATAAAAGCAAGGCTGATCACTATCCTGTGTCAAATATGATGCTCTAAGCTGTATATCAGAAATCTTTGTAGACAAATATACATCTTTTCCCGCCTCAAAACAAATCTTTAAAATATCGTTACGTTTTTCTGCTGTAACGTCATATATATATATAATTTCATTGCTCATTATCTCAGCAATCAATTTCTTTTCTGTTTCATCAATAGATATACAGCCATCAATAATGCGCATATCCTTTGGAGTTTCCTTTTCATATATATAAAGTATCTTTCCCTTATTTCCGGGATAAATACACCTATTCCAAAAAATACATAATGCCAAAATTGAAATCAGATGCATAACCAACATAACAATGTATCCTATCCACCATTTTTCATCATCAAATAGTATTCCAATTCCACGAGTTTTACCATGATCCAAATAATATGTATACAGAAAAACTCCCATCACAAAATCAGTTGCAATACACTTAAACAAGAGACTTAACTCTCTCTCATAATATAAATGTACATTTCTCCCATGATTGTTACAAGTAATAGTATACGTCAAAAAAGTATATCCAAGCATCATAAGAGAACTTACTTTGTCGAACGGCACTTCAAGGAAAAATAATCCATATTCTATTACTAATACTATAAGGATAAGCAGGCTTGAAACCTGACATCCTGCTGAAATTTTAGATTTCATATCTTCTCTTGTATTTTCTCTCTACTACTCTCCAGGCAAATGCATTTTTAAGCTTATTGCCCTTCATCTTACCCAATCGTCTATGATATTTCTCCGGATCAATTTTCTTTAACCAATCCATACCTTTTAAAAAATCCGCCATTGCCAGAATCACATAATACTCTGTAACATAATCGTTTTTAATATGATGTGACGTAATAGCATCCTTCCATCTAATAAAAACTGATTTAGGATTATCATTCAAAGAATGTAGTGAATTAACAAATAACGGATTTCTTGTGTCATAATAATGCATTATTGGAGTCATGCGCTTTTCAAATGTCTCATGCCACACATGTACTCCTTCAATTATGATTGGTGGCTTTCCACATCGAAGTCCATACTCGACATCATCACAATGGATAAAAAATGGAATGATATCATTGTCCTTCACAAAACTCATCGGAAAACAGCAAAACCACCAACCACCATACTCTGCTCCAGAACTATAATTAACTCTTCCGGGCATATAATTTTCTGAAGTAATCTGTTTCATGTACTCCACATGTTTCAGATTACCTCCATTCCATATTTCTGCAGCCGTATATTGAATATCCGGCCTGTCCATACAAAACATACGTCCTGCGACCGGATTATCAATATACTTTTCAGAAACCTTACTCAGGTAATCAAAGAGAATATAAAACGCTTCAATATCAAATTCCACATCATCATCCATAAATATAACATGTGAAAATGTACTGCTGTTTTTTCTGATTTCTTCCAATCCACGCTGAAAACCGCCTGATCCTCCTGTATTTCTGTTATGAAATACATGTAAAAAAGTATCATTATGCTGTTTCAGCTCACAGCCATTGTCAACAACAAAAATCTGAAGCCTTCCGTAATACTTTTTTTCATTTTCTTCGAAGAACTTTGACTTTAAAAGCTTTGATATATTCTTCTCTACAAATTCATTTCTATGATATGTACATATATTAACAGCTATATTTATATCTCTCAAATTATACTCCTAAGCTAACTCTTTCTCACACATATCAAGTGCCGATGCAATAACCGCATCCATATCGTAATACTTGTACTCTCCGAGACGTCCACCAAAGATAACCTTCTCTTCTTTATCAGCCAAAGCCTTGTAATCAGCATATAGCTTACCATTTTTCTCATCATTTACAGGATAATATGGCTCATCTCCCGGTTTCCACTCTGAGCTGTATTCCTTACTGATTATAGTCTTTGGAAGATCATTTCCATTCTCATCTTTTCCGAACTCAAACCATTTATGCTCGATAATACGTGTCCATGGAGTCTCTCTATCTGTATAGTTTACAGCAGCATTTCCCTGGAAGTTAGGCTTGTCAAGAATCTCATTCTCAAATCTTACTGATCTGTACTCAAGATTTCCAAGAGAATAATTAAAGTATGCATCAATTGCACCTGTATATATTACCTTATCTGCCATAGCATCATACTCAGCCTTCTTCTCCAGATAATCCTCATTGAGACGTACCTCAATACCATCAAGAAGATTTTCAACCATCTTGGTATATCCACCTACCGGAATTCCCTGATAAAGAGCATTGAAATAGTTATTGTCAAAAGTAAGACGAACCGGAAGTCTCTTAATGATAAATGCAGGAAGCTCCTTACAATCACGTCCCCACTGCTTCTCAGTATACCCCTTTACAAGCTTCTCATAGATATCTCTACCTACAAGTGATATAGCCTGCTCCTCGAGGTTCTGTGGCTCTCCCTTTATCTCTGCCTTCTGCTCCTCAATCTTTGCAGCGGCTTCCTCAGGAGTTACAACACCCCACATTTTATTAAATGTGTACATATTAAAAGGCATTGAATAAAGCTCACCTTTATAATTTGCAACCGGTGAATTTGTGAATCTGTTGAAATTTGCAAACTGTGTAATGTAGTTCCATACCTTTGTGTTGTTTGTATGGAAAATATGAGCTCCATACTTGTGGAAATTGATTCCCTCAACCTTCTCTGTATAAACATTTCCGGCAATATTCGGACGCTTGTCTATAACAAGCACACTCTTTCCTTTTTTCTTTGCCTCGTGTGCAAAAACTGCTCCGTATAAACCAGAGCCTACTACTAAATAATCGTACTTCATAATATAATTCTCCTTTTTATTTTGTTGTTCCGGGTATCATAGCGAATCCACCGTATATGGCTGTTTTTCCATCATAACCGAATGCCTGTACCCTGAAAATATATGTTGACCCAGATTTTAAGCCGGATACACGATAAGTTGTAGTATTGTTATTACCAATTCTGGCAATTCTCACCCATGTACCATTCTTATACTGCTGGACAATATAACCACTTGCTTTGCTATCCCTGTTCCAATTAACTCTCAGGGCATCCTTTGCTGTACCGCCAATTCTTATGCCGGTTACTGTAGCCGGACTTGTCTTTCCGTTAATATACGCATAATTACCATATAATGCAGTTTTTCCATCAAATCCAAATGCCTGTACTCGGAACTTATAAGTTGTGGATGCACTTAACTTCTCAACACGATATGTAGTTGTGCTATTCTCGCTAATCCTTGTTATACGTGTCCACTTTCCACCTTTATACTGCTCTACAATATATCCTGATGCCTTACGGTTCTTCGTCCAGTTTAAACGAAGTGCATCTGCTGCATGACCGCCAATTTTCAATCCTGATATTGTAGCAGGATTTGTAATTCCACTAATATTCTTATAAGAACTGTATGTGGCAGCATTGCCATTCAGCCTAAATGCCTTAACTCTGAAATCATACTTTGTAGAAGGAGTTAATTTTCCAACCCTGTATGTTACAGTATTGTTGCTTCCTACTCTTGCAATTCGAGTCCAGCTTCCACTCTTATACTGCTCCACTATATATCCATCTGCTGACGTATTTTTGTTCCAGTTTAATCTAAGAGCATCACCAGCCCTGCCACCAATTTTTAATCCAGCCACTGCCGAAACAGTTGTGTTGGAAGGTGTCGGCTCATTTTTTGCAGTTACCTTTATATTGTATACCACTTCACTAACACCATAAGCTTTAGGTGATACCTTTAAGTAATATGCTCCAGCCACTAAATCCGTTGAAATAACTGATTTAATGTTAGTATCCCCACAATACACATCACCTTTGCTAACCTCTTCACGATCTGTATTGTATAATCTTACCTCCCATCCGTGAGATGTGTCCTTATCATACGCTTTACCAAAGTCTATACTAACAGTTCCATTCTTTTTTAAGGTAAACTTATAACAATCTTCATTCCAACTAGTTGTTGTGCCATAATATGTTGTGTTAACATTCATTAGATTTGGTGTAGCCAAATCATCATTCAATTCCTTTTCCCACACCGCACTGGATGAAAAATTAATATTAAAATTATATGTTACACTAGTGTCAGCATAGTTTTTCGGTTTTATTAAAATATAATATGTACCTTTAGGTAAACCATATTCACATGTAGAATCAGTCTTTGTATTTCCGCAATTAAAAGTCCATTCTATATATTTTTCCTGCTCAGAATTATAAAGAATAACATTCCAACCATGGTACTCATTACTATCATATTCTTTTCCAAAATCTATACGAATATGTCCAGCATCTGATAATGAAAACTTGTAATAATCATTATCTGTTGATTCACTATTAGAAATAGATCCATAATATACACTGTTCGTATTAACAATACTAGCTGTTGAAAACGAATTATTAGTTTCTTTTTCCCAGGCATTACTAGCAGAATACACCAGTGTAAAATTATACTTTGTATCCGTCCAATCATATCTTATCGCCTTTATCCTTAAATAATATGTTCCGGATGCCAATCCCAATACACTAGAGCTATCAGTTTTTGAATTTCCGCAGCGGAATTCATCTCTCTTAATAATTTCCCAGTTACTATTATAAACTTCAACCGTCCAGCCTCGATTACTATCTTCATATTCTTTTCCAAAATCTATGCGAACTGAACCAGCATTGCTTAATGTAAATTTATAATTATCCACTTCATCACTTTTAGATAACTCGCCATAATTTTTTTTATTTACAAAAATACTCTGACTAGCTGATTCAGAATCACTAGCATATGTTTTTACAGATGATTCTGTATTAATTTCTTCATCTTCAACACTATTTGATGGCATAATGTCTACTGAATTACCATCATTTAATTGTACTTCTACATCTTTAGCTTCACCAGTATTCTCCACATCTAACTGATTAGATGCTGTGTCCTTAATTTCAGAACCACCAATTATGTCATCCTGACTAATTGTTTCATCTGATATCAATTCTTCTGCGGATTTGTTTGATTCACTACTTTCTTCCGTGGATGTCACAGAATCTACTCCTGTAGATTCTGAATTTTCACTAAAGTCTGCAGCAACTGCTGAAAAGCTCCCTGACATTACTATTGCCAGGCTCAAAAGCGTTGCTATTATTTTTTTCTTCATAGTACTTTACCTCCAACAAATTAATATAAGACAATTACTGAATTGATATTTTCAAAGTTTTATAATCACTGTACAATACAGCACTACCATCAAAATAAAATGTTTTAGCTCTAAAATCATGTCCAAACTGTTCTTTTTTATTTTCAATTTTACAATTTCTTACTTTTTCATTACCAACTCTTGCAACTCTAATCCAATTAGCATCTATAAGTTCTTCTATAATTAATCCACTATAATGTATATTATCTTTTACACTCCATGAAAAAACTATATCCTTTTTATTCATTGATTCAACTTCAAATTTTTCAAGCCCACTAACCTTCAAAGATAATGCATTCTTTGCTGCTAATGAAAATTCCATTTTTTTAACATCGTCCATAAAATGCTCTCTTCTTAGAGAAGATTTCCAATCACGTTTATCTAAGAATGCTAGAACATTATATTTTTTAACATCTTCCAGTGATATTTCTTTTAAAGTATTGATTTTATCATTATCTATATTATTAACCAGTTCCTGACCTTTTTCATTATTAACAATAATTGCAGAAACCCCATACTTGTGTTCAACAGTAGAATCAAATCTATCTATTCCCCAACAATCGCCTATTGTTATATCTCCGTACCTTCTGTTTCCCTGATATTTGCACTGCATACATTGAGACGATAATCCAAGCGAACATGTATGATATACTTTTAAATACGAATCAGAATCAATACTTTCAACTAATTTGCTACCATCCTTCATCTCCATCAAAATAGATTTTGCATCCCAAACAGAATTCGTATCTTTCTTATATCTAAAATTATAATTTTTTATATTTCCTGAGGCATTCTTCTCGATAATATACTTATTGAATATATCAGCACTCGGACAGTTTGCACATAACAAATCTACCAGTATTAGATTAGAATATGGAATCTTTAAATATTTTTTTAACCCTACTACCTGACAAGGAGTTCCTGTAAACAATACTTTGGTTCCATTATTCAATTTTTCTTTAATTGTTTTATAAATATTTCCCATATAACTTTGGAAATATTTTGATTTTTGAAGTTTATACAAATCAGCTTTATTATCAATAATTATATGTTCTACTCTAAAATCATTTTTCCATGCAGCCCCCACTACTATGCCACCACTCTCTAACACAGTTTCTGCTAATGCAGTAAAGGCACCACCTGATGAACTTTCTTTTACAGTATTAAGATTTTTATGAATAAATGCATAGGCAACTGGCTCATTACTGTTAAAATTTTTAGGTCTTGCTAATGCTGGACACACATCTATACATTTGCCACATTTTATACATTTATCTTCTGATACATATGACCTATATATTCCATCTTCATCGCCTTTAAGTTCAATAACACTTACAGGGCATTCAGAAACACATGCTCCACAGCCAACACATTTGTCATATGATAAAACATCGTTTATAGATACTGATGCCTTTCCTTTTTTATTTGCAAATTCATTCTTTGGTCTTTTTACATTATCCTCTAGCCATTTTTTACCTTCACTTGCATTCTTGTCAATTACTGAATTAACATATCCATAATCAACTCGCTCTAAAAAAGCTTCATATGACAAATTATCTATATCTTTGATATCTATCAGTCGATTTTCTAATCCACACATACCTAAAATTGACTTAAATCGTTCAATTCCTCTTCCATAATTTGCCACAACAATAAATGGTTTATTAAAAATCAGTGCAAAACACATTCCATGAAAACTATCTGTAATAACATATTCCGCCTCTTTAAAACCTTTTAATAAATCTGCCGCCCATATATTCGGCAGTGTATTATCCAAATTAAGTTTAGCTTTATTAACTTCATAATTTGCTGAGAAACCATCTAACGCGTTAATGGATTTAAGCTCTGTCTTTTCCGAAAAACTTTTAATCAATTTTCTCTTTTCAGCAGTAGGATCCAATATATAAGAGAATATATAATTTTCATTAAAATTCAATTTCGATTTTTCAGCTAAATCTTCCCAGAGTTTTTTAGGTGCAATTAAAACGGGTTCTAGCACATGTGTCGCGTTAATCCCATAATTTTTTTTCAGATAATCTATAGCACTTTTTTCTCTAAGAGATATCGCATCATACCTATTCAGTAATTTCCTAATTTGAGCATAATACTCATCTTTCTCTTGTATAAGATTTCCAAAAGATGTCGAAAAACTAATTCTCTTTTTCTCATCTCTTGTGAATCCCAAATGAAAGAAATAATCATATCTTCTATCCTTTTTATTTGGATCATTATGCCAAATTTGATCCGACCCGGTCAAAAATGAATCACACATATCATTATATTCATTAACCCTTTCAAATGGCAAGCACTCTGAAAGTTCACTATCCTCATATACTGCTTCAAAAAACTTCTTCGCGTGAGGTTCAAAACCATTATTTGGTGTAACAATATTTAAAGGCTTTAATCCCATATTTTTAAGCAACGAAAATGTCGCATACCCATTCAATAATGAACCATAATTCCCCCAATACCAACATCCAACTATACCTACATCATATTTTGCCATTCTACTTACCTCTTATTTTTTATTTTTCGTGGAATACTCGTTAATTTCAAAGCTAATTTGTATGACTTTGATTTTCTTGTTTCTGACAATCTCCATGCAAAATCATCTCTCTCTGTTCTAAGCCTTTCTATTTCTTTTTGCATATTCTCGATTCTATCATTATATGTACGCACATCATCTATCACAAAATGATCATATAAAAATGTGTTTTCTTCTACTAATTCTGAAACATCCTTACCTGTTAGTACAACATTTTCAATCTGACCCAAATTATAAATTTGCTCAATTTGCTCATAATGCATCTGATTAGTGCATAATCCATTATGATTATCCCAAAACTCAGTTAAATCAGTTTTTCCTTCATAAATATCATAAAATTTGTTCAAGAAATCGTCTATACTACCAGCTTTAAACTTAAAATTATCAGAATCTGTTAATTCCGATGCTCCACCGGCATCACTAGACAAAATCGGAACACCGAATGATACCATTTCAATCGCTACTTGTGGTAAATTATCCTCCCATAAAACAGGTATAATTCCTAAATTTGCTCCTGTTAGAATTCGATTTAAATCACCATGGCTATATCCATGAATAATTTCTATGTTATGAAATGATTTTAATTTTTCTCGGATCATTTCATCTTTACCTTGTGTTGTAGTAGTTAACACCAAATCAATATTCATGGCATACTCTTTTTTTACTTTTGCCAAAGAATCTAATAAAAATGGATATCCTTTTTCTTCGTAATCTAAATTAGATCCCAAATAAGCAACTTTCAAGTATTTGTCTCTATCGCAGTTCGATCTTCCCATTTGAAATTCTGCAACTCTAGTTCCAATATAACTAAGTACTAATTTTTTCTTATCAAATCCATTGTCTATTGCAATCTCCATAACTTTTTTAGATACACAAAGAATACTATCCATATTCTCATTCAATGTTTTTGTGGCACGTTTTTTAAATTCTATAAATTTTGAGGCATCTTTTTTTATATTAAGCCTATCAAAAGAAAAATAATCACTCCATTCATAGCGTCTTTCAACATCGAAATTACCATCATTATTTACTAATCCTCTGTCGATCATTTCCTGTGAATAATTTCTCATATTCGAACGATCTATACACTTATCACAATCATCAGCCGTACAATCCGGAACACAATTCACATGCTTATCTCTATTGAAATAAAATCCAGTCATACACATAGGAACATAATTATGTATAGAGAATATAAATTTTGTATTATTAAACTCTTTCTTTAATTCCAAAATATCCAAAGACAAACCTTCTATATTATTAAAATGTATTGCCTCAAACTTACCATATTTTGTTATAAATTTTCTAATTGTATCTTTTAATATTTCACTCTCAAATGCCACCTCTGGATTTCCAAATAACATATCCTGTGGTGCCGGAACTGGTGAATTAACAACTTCAAAAGTTTTACATCTATCACCAAATATATTTTTTATTTTACGAACATAACATTCTTTTTTGGAAATATCATATGCCCAGCCACTACTCAAAAAATAGACATCAACATCCGGTCTATTCTGTATAATTGTTTGAATTAAATTTCTACAATATACAGTAACTCCGCCACCTGCTCTATTTGGATTGTCAAATGGCACCCAATTATATATTAATACTTTTTTTCTATCGCTATATAAATTTTTTATAGGTGACCTGAATTTTAAAAACGTTTTCTTATCATAATCATTAAAATCATCTCTAATTACCATTGGATTTATTTTTTCCAACATTTCTCGTGCTTTACTATAAAAAAGTTGTTCTTTACCCTCATAATCTGATTCATCAATAGCCCCACATAAATACATCAAGGCTCTTGCATACGCTAATTTAAGCGTTTCCTCATCCTGACAATTATATCTTTTTAAAACATCTAAATTGTCCTGCATTCTATCAAACGGAATATTAAAATCATAACCTTTAGATGAAGACCCTTCCACCTCTGTTCTATAGTTATAAAACGGACGTTTAGTCCAATATATACTCTTAGCACAACACATTGTTTCAAAGAAGAATGGATTATCTACCCATCCACCCCCTTTGGCTTCCTTAAATTTTATATTATTATCTTCAATTAAGCTACGTTTATAAATAGCAGACCAAATTGATGGATGTCCCCATAAAATCTGCGGATACTCTTTGATAGTAAATGGCATGGCAAGTTCTGGCATATTATTTCTTTCCTCATTTACTACCTTAGTTATTTTTCCTGATTCATCTTCATAGCAATTCCAAAAATTACTTTTCACAATATCTATACTGCCATCATTACTATATAAATATAGTTTTTCAAACATATTTTTTTCTATGTAATCATCCGCTTCAACACATCCTATATATTCTCCTGTCGCAACAGAAAGTCCGGCATTCATAGAATGTCCATTTCCGCCATTAGGTTTATGTACAACTTTAAATCTGCTGTCCGTCTCTGCAAATTTATCCATAATTTCTGGTGAACTATCTGTAGATCCATCATCTACACATATAATCTCTATATCTCTTAAAGTTTGACTTTGGATACTTTCTAAACACTGTTTTAAGTATTTTTCCGCATTATAGATAGGCACAATTATTGATACCTTAACGTTTTGATTACTCATTTCTTTTTTCACTTCATTCTTCATCTCTTTTTCTCCTTAAACTTAATCTTATATTTTTTCAATTATATTTTGAACATTTTTTTTATAAATATAGGTTCCCAATGAATAACAAAAAACTGAACAAAAAAACAGTTTTGCCCACAGAGTTCCATTTGCTACCATTCCATCAATAACACATATTCTTGCTAGTGCTATTGATACATATACTGGATTTAGTGAAATCAGCTGTTGCATTAATGGCGATAATCTTGAAGTATCATAAAATATTGCTGATGCATAAAATACAAATAACGTAAATATTTTGTAAAAATATGTAATATCAGCAAACGTCACATTAATTATAGCAAGAATTTTTCCTATACCTAAAATCATAACTATAAACATAATGATATTGGGCACAACTAAAAGCCATTCCCATTTAGGTTTCAACCCATAATACAATGCAACAATAACAAAAATTATAATAGAAAAACAAAAGTTAACAAATGCAACATATACTCTTTCTACAGGATATAAACTTCTCGAGATTGCTGAATTTATCAAAAAATTCTTATTGCCAGATAATGCAGTCAAACAACTTGTTGTACCCTCTCCAAATAAGGAATTAATCATTGTTCCAATTAATATATATATTGGGAAATACACAAAATCTTCATTTCCAAACATCTTTGTAAAAAGTAATGCCATTACCACCATATATATAAAAGGATTTATAATCTGCCATAGTTGTCCTAAAAATGCAGACGAATTATTTCTTTGCCTATCCCTTTTTGCCAGTAGCCTAACTACATAAATATTATGCTTAAGCTGTTCAAAATCTATTCTTCGGATATTCATTTTACAACCTCACCATAATTTTATTTATAAATAGTTTAAAAATAACCTTTCCCAACAAATACATTGCAACACTCCATATCAAAATCTCAATAACAAAATACATCTCTGGTTTATTGCCATATACCATACAATCTCTTGTAATCTTTATAAATGCGTATAAAGGATTATGAACTATGAAATTCTGTATTCCTTCTGATACCCAATCTATTGAGTAAAACATTGCGACAAAAAATCTTAAAATAAACACAATATTAGCATGTATATTCCTGATATCTGGAAATATTGTAAAAATAATAGCTAATACGTATGATGTTCCAGCTATAAATAAAAGAAAAAGTAAAAATACGACTGGCATATAAAATATATTAATCGTTAATCTTGCTCGATATACTAAAAGAACCAATATAAATGGTATAAACCCCAATAACGTATTAAAGAAAGCTGTCAGCACTCTTGATAATACTAATAATTCTCTTGGAAGTTTTGTTTTATATATAAAATCACGATTATCCTTTAGGCAAGTAAGTGATGTAGTCGTTGCTGTACTAAAACATTCGAACAATAAGAATCCAGCAAAATAATATGCCGGATACTTGTCTATACCCTTACTAAATACAAAAGAAAACATAAATACAACCAAAATCATTCTCAAAAGCGGATAAAAAATGCTCCAAAGTATTCCCATATAGCTTCTGGCGTATTTACGTTTAAGCTCACGCTTTGTAAGCTCCCATAATGCAAACTTATATTCACTTATATATTCTTTTAATGATCTTCTATACATTTTGCTGTTTCCTATATGCTGTACAAACGGTCTTCGGATCTCCTACCATCTGAAGCTTTCCTTTCTCTATCCATACAACCTTTGAACAGTTTTCAAGAATTGTTCCCATGCCATGACTTACCATCAGTACAGTTGAGCCTCCATGTATCATTTCCTTAACTCGTGCAAGACTCTTCTTTCTGAAAAATTCATCTCCTACCGAAAGTACCTCATCCAATATAAGGATTTCAGCCGCATCACCTGCTGTTGCTATTGCAAATCCAAGTCTGCTGACCATACCACTTGAGAAATTCTTCACTTTCTCATCTACGAAATCCTGCAATTCTGCAAAATCTATAATTTCATCAAAATGCTCATCTATAAATTTTTTACTGTATCCAATGATTGCACCATTGAGATATATATTTTCTCTGGCTGTAAGCTCCATATCAAATCCGGTTCCAAGTGTAAGAAGCTGAACTTTTCTTCTATCAACCACTACTTTACCACCTGATGGATTAAGAGCACCTGATACTATCCTGAGCATCGTACTCTTTCCCGAACCATTAGTTCCAATTATACCAACAACCTCGCCTTTATATACATCAAAACTAACATGATCCAAAGCATACAGCTCACGATAATTTATCTGATGCTTTAATTTCTGAATAAGGAAATCCTTCATTCCTGAAGCACTACTGTTAGAAATTTTAAACTTCATAGTTACATCCTGAACTGATATTATAGGTTCCTCGCCTTTTTCATTCAAGTGATTCTCTGTTTTCTCTACATCATCATTCTTGATATGCTTTATATCATTACTTACAATGACCCTTTTCTTCTTAGAATTTTTCTTTTTGCGTCTTGCTCTGCCAACTTCACGTCCCAAAAAATAAACTAACACAATGAGTGCCAATCCCGTAACAATTGCAATTATCATTATGAATATCAATTTCCCGGTCATAGGCTTTGCGTCTGCAATATTTTCATCTGCATTCCACAGTGTAAGCTTGTCTGCTTCAACCGTATAAAAACCACTCTCTCCATCACTTCTAAGGGCATAGCATATATTCTGCTTTTTGATAACATCTTCTGTCAAGCCTTCCGGCCAGCTATCGCTGGCATATGGAGATGTATAATAATAAATAGTATTTCCTGTATTATAGAAATCGCACTCATACAACTGTTTCTGTAAGTTACTGTAGCTATATAAATGCGTCTCACCATTAGAATCCACTAACGAAAGAAAAAATATATCTTGTGCTTCATTTGAATAAAACGTCACATCCATATCCCCAAGTTTTCCAGGAACAAGCACATATTTCCAGCTAACACTCTCAGGAACATACTGATTCGAGTCAACAACATAATAATCTGTATCATTAAGTTTAATTGAAGGCTCAAGATGTGGAATATCGGTCTCGAATGGTCCAACATATTCCGTTGGTTCTTCTGTTCGTGCTGTACCGGTATCCTCTCCTTCTATTTTGATTCCTGCCTCGTCCAGTTCAGTCATGTCAAACTGTTCTGTACTATTAGCATCTGAGGTATATATATATGCATTCTTTACCTTTATGTAGGCATCACCACCACTTATTGTCCTAAATGAAAGCATATATTTTATCTGATTCGATACTCCAATGCCCTCAAGTGTTATCACACCATTTGCTTCTGATTCAGCACCGCCGGTATACTCCATACGTGATTTATCATATTCTACTTCAACATGATAAGATCCCATTTTTGATTCAGTTTTCAGATATACACCTACCTGAAATTGTGAATTATTCTGTGCCTCGTAACTCTCTGAACCAAATGTAACACTGCCTGTTGCAGCGTAAACATCTGTAGGGCAATATAATATTGTGATTACCATGCACAAAACTGCAACTGCGTATAATATCTTGTTTAATACTATCTTTCTCATCTCATCCTCATTTGAATTCTTTTTCTTATATATACAAATTTCTTATATCGCTCTGCTGAACGCAAGCTTCTATCCACACTTTTCCCCAAGCGCACAATGCTTCCCTCTATCCACGCACTTTCATGGATCTCTTTTTTTGATATGCCAAGCATTATAAGCATTTTAGGTATAAACCTCTGATTTGCTATTTCTTCATGACTCAGCTCTGCTGCTACCTTTTTCAGATTTCCTTCCAGTACATCATCCGAAAACAGCAGATTTCCAAACTCTTCCACTTCAGTTTTTGTTGGATGTGCCATAAGCGGTTTCAAAAGCTTTTCCACAAACTGAACATCACTTTGCTTATCATATATATTTATTTGATTCAAATAATTCAATAACCGTCTTATGTTATCCTGTATTATCTCCTTATTTGGATTCTGCTCCATATCCATCTGTGGGATATATCTATCAGCTTCTTTACTGTATCCAATAGTCATCCCCTCCGGAGATGTAAATACAGCTTCAAACAAGCAATTGCTAAAATAAGATTTTCTATCCAGTCCTGTTTTCGGATTAAAGTAGAAACCATGATACATATCCGAATCTTCATCCTTCGGTGTTTCATATAATCCAAAGTAAAATCCGTCTATCCTGTCCTTTTGTGTCAGATGCCTTATTGTCTGCTGTAAAGTACCAACCCATCCGCTGTCAACCAGACCATACTTTATATCATCTAATAACCCCTCCTGACTTAAATACCCAATAGCATTAGGATATGCTTTCTTTGAGTGCTTTTGTACGTAAGCAAGAAGTTTACGATTATCTACAAATTTGCTTTTTAAAATCATGATTTCCTGGTAGTTTAGCATTCTATCAAGTTCATTGTCCATATCATATTCTTTTGCCACATCATGGATTTCTTCATCTGTCAACGCTGCCCTCTTCATGATACGTCTAAATGTCACATCTATTCCGCCTATAAAGATTCTGTCCAGGCACTTTTCGCCCATCATGGCATACTCCGGCACTCTCATAGAAAACCTCGACACATTAAGATATCGTATCTCTATATCTATATTCATTTTTCGACACAAGTCTTTAGCCACTAGAAACATCTGATAGCCATCTCTTGACAGGAAATACAGTCTTTTTATGCTTTGCTGTTGAGCCTGCCCGATAACCCATGTCACAAACTCTATCATTACAGGTATCATTGCTGTATTATACAGGCTATTCTCTTTTTGTTTCTGAAACGCATCTCTGTATATAGACCTGCTATTTATTATTTTCCTGTAATAATCAATTCGCTCTCTAATTCTTTCTTCCATGGTTTCTTTCGTGTTTTCATTCTTTTTAATATGTAAATCATTTCTCTGGGTACCAGACATGCTATAATCGGTCTGAACACATATACCCATCCGGTCGGAAACAGAACATGGAGCTTATTAAAGTTCTCAAATCTGACCTTTGCCTCATTTATACCGCGTTTAAAATCACGTCTTCTATATGAATCACTATCTTCGCGATATGTAAAAAGCGTTTCCTGTATATTGTATCCTCTTTTTCCCATCTGCCTGAGTCTCATAAATATCTCATAGTCCTCACACAATAATGTCTCTTCAGATACCTTATATCCATCAGTTTCTTCAAATAGAGAAGCTCTGTACATAACGGTAGGATGTATATATGGTGAATACTTCAGGTAATCTTTCTCTGCCGGTGCCTCCGGCATTTCTCTTGTTCCCCATATTCCATTTTCATCCAGAAGTCTTGCATTACATCCACACCAGCTATACTGTGGATTCTTTTCTAGGAAATCGTACTGCACTTTCAATCTGTTTGGATCTGATATATCATCGGCATCCATCCTGGCTATATACTTTCCTCTTGCCTGCTCTATACACGCATTAAGTGAAAATGCAAGCCCATGATTCTTTTCCTGCCCGATTAATACTATTCTTGGATCTATTTTTTTGATTTTTTCTAAGATTAAAGCGGCATCCGGCTGGGATCCATCATCATATATAATAAATTCCAAATCACTGAAGCTTTGATTCAGTATCGAATCAACTGCTGCTGTTAAGACTTCTTCATTCAATTGATTATAAACGCCCATTATCACCGATATAGACACATCATATTTACTCATAAACCAATTTCCCTATACACCTGATTCATTATCAGGTTAGTGCGCTCTTTAGAAAACCATTGTACCTTTTTTATTCCCTTTTCAACCATAATTTCAGCCAAATCAGGATTATCTTTTATCTTTTTAATATAATAGGCAAAGCTGTCTATATCATCAGGGTCGCATGCAAATGCATTGTCCCCATGATTGACATATTCTCTTGTTCCTCTGTTGTCACCTACTATAAGAGGTACTCCACATGCCATAGCTTCAAGAGCCGCCATCCCAAGTCCCTCTCTTACTGAAGGGAAAACAAAGCAATCTGCATCTTTCAGTACTTCACGTGTGTCATTAACATATCCACACAAGTGAACCTGATTCTCTAATTGATTTTCAGTAATCATATTTTCCAGCTCAGCTTTTGCTTTGCCTTTTCCATATATGTAATATTGTATATTTTTATCATTCAATTGCTTAATGGCTTTTATAACTACTCTGTGATTCTTATTTCGATTAAGTTCGCCTACTGACACTATTCTGAAACAATTATCATCTCTCTTATAGCCTGTCCGAGGAGTAAATTTCTTAAGATCAATTCCCACTCCCGGGATTTGTGCGTAATCTTTTACATGCATTTTCTTTGCCATTTCAAAATCTGCATGATTTATTGTAATCAGACAATCTGTATATTTTGCCAGAACTTTCTCTACAGGATAATATATGAGCCAGTTCTTAACAGGTGCTCCTGTATAAAAATGAAATCCATGTGCAGTGTAAATTACCTTGCAGCCGGTTTTCTTTCCTGCCAATCGACCAAGAACTCCACCTACCGGTGTATGACAATGAATAAGCTCTATTTTCTCTTCTTTTATAATTCTTATTATATCCCTAAGGCTTTTGTTTAAAGCCACGATATTATAAGGATTTTTGTCTATTTCAACCTGATGAAGCCTGATTCCATTATCGATGTATTCCTTCTTATCAAACTCATAAATCCTATTTTCAAAATTTGATGCGTAATGTACTTCAAAACCAAGTTGCTGCATGATGTGAACATCATCCATCTCAAATCTGGACACAAACCCACCTATCGTTGTGATTATAAGTGATTTTCTCATTATAACTATTCTCCATCTAACGACTCTTCACTCTCCGAGGAATTATCAGACTCTGTCGGTGGAGTAACCGGATTGTCCGGCTCTGTCGGTGTAACAGATGTATCCGGCTCTGTCGGTGTAACAGGGGCATCCGGCTCTGTCGGTGTAACAGGGGCATCCGGCTCTGTTGGTGTTATAGGGGTATCCGGCTTCGTTGGTGTAACAGGGGTATCCGGCTTCGTTGGTGTTATTGTCCCATTTCCACTATTTGTATTCGAAGGTTTTTTCACGGTACTGCCTGTCCCACCACTATTTGTATTCGAGTTATTGCCATTGGCTGTACCACGATGTCCTCTTGAATCGCTACCATCTTCTTCTACTGTTTCTTCTACAGAAGAGAGTTCATCTCGGTCTATACTATTAGATTTTATGTATGCAACCCTTCCGTTGTAATTAACCATTAGCCATTCATCTTTTTCAGTTTTTCCGACAGCTTTTACTTTAGTTCCCTTTTCTAAAGTTCCCAACTGTGCCGAGTTCTTATCCGGCTTAACGTAAACCACTGCATTTTTTATTAATTTAACCGACTGTTCTGTCAAATTTCCAAGCACCTTATTTGAAAAGCTAAAAGCTTCCTCTGCCTCTGTCTGCTGTGTTCCGGTAGTTCCTGATTCAACAGAATATCCCTTTGAAACATACTCAGTAACTGTCTCAGTTGTATCCTCTACGGCTCCACATGCTCCTGTTATAAGCGCAATTCCAAGCATATGTAACAGGAAAAAACATTTTTTTTTCATTTACACCTCTCTATCAACCTTACCAATTGCTTATTGTTGCATAGAAATCCTTTTACATTTATATCTTTAAAAATGATACATCATATCTACAAAAAAGTCTACCCTCACCCGATTTTTTCAACGTTTTTCATGTTTTTCAACATTTTCTGCCACTATTTTGTGCATAATAACCACTTCAAACATATAATTGCATTATCTTCCTCTATATTTCCATTAACTTTGCCAATTAAATACACCCACAGACTAAATTAATACATAATCTGTGGGTGTTCATGCTTCTGTCTATTGTCATAATCATGATTATAATATATTTTTACCTGACTATTTTAATTTTTCAACAACCATATCCACATATTTCTGGCAGATTTCCTCGCTCTCTGCCTCAACCATGACACGGATAACAGGCTCTGTACCCGACTCACGCACGAGTATACGCCCTGTATCGCCAAGCTCTGCAGTAACATGGTCAATAGCCGCCTGAACCTCTGGATTTGCTAGTGCCTCAGCCTTGTCAGCCACACGCACATTCTGAAGCACCTGTGGGTAGATGTTAAGTCCCTCGCAGAGCTGGCTCATCTTCTGTTTTCTCGCCATCATGACCTCCATCATCTTAAGGCTGGTCAGGATACCATCACCTGTTGATGCATACTTAGAGAAGATGATATGACCGGACTGCTCTCCACCGATGCGGCAGCCGTTCTGCTGCATGTACTCGTATACATATTTGTCACCAACTGCAGTCTTTGCGTAGCCGATTCCAATCTCATCAAAGGCCTTGTATAGTCCAAAGTTTGACATAACTGTTGTGACAACAGTATTGTTATCGAGCTTTCCTCTTTCTTTCATGTACTTTCCATAAATGTAAAGGATATGGTCTCCTGTGATTACATTTCCGAGCTCGTCTACACAGAGACATCTGTCAGCATCTCCATCATATGCGAAGCCTACATCAAGACCATTGTCCACTACATATTTCTGTAAGCCCTCAATATGTGTAGAGCCTGCATTATTATTGATGTTGAGACCGTTTGGCTCATTGTTGATGACATAGCACTTTGCTCCGAGTGCCTCAAAAATAGACTTTGCCATGTTCCATGAGCTTCCGTTGGCACAGTCAAGACCAACCTTCATGCCCTTGAATGAATATACTCCTAGTGAGATGAGATATCCCATGTAACGGTTACGGCCTGCCACATAGTCCACTGTGCATCCAATAGCGTCCTTATGTGCATAAGGCAACTCCTTCCACTTCTGCCCAAACAGGCGGAGCTTGCCGTCTATATAGTCCTCGACAAGGAGAATTGTCTCCTCATCCATCTTCTCTCCATTGCCGTTGATAAGCTTGATTCCGTTATCATAGTATGGATTGTGGCTTGCTGAAATCATGATTCCACAATCAAAATCATCGGTTCTTGCTACATATGCCACTGATGGAGTTGTGGTAACGTGTAATAGATATGCATCTGCTCCCGATGCTGTAAGCCCTGATACAAGTGAATACTCAAACATATAGCTTGAACGTCTTGTATCCTTTCCTATTACTATCTTTGCCGGCTCATCGAGCTGCTTCTGTTTCTTAAGCTCTCCATAATACCAGCCTAAAAATCTACCGATCTGATATGCATGCTCTGCTGTTAAATTGACATTAGCCTCTCCACGGAAGCCGTCTGTTCCAAAGTATTTTCCCATTGTCGTCCCCTTATGAATTTATTTTTATTTCATTATACACTTTTCGAATAAATTTGTGTAGAAATTTTTGCAATAACTCCTCCTAAAAATGCCCCAATCACGTTGGTAATAACATCCTCCACATCCATCACCCCACGCATCGTAATGTACTGCGCGATTTCTACTGACAGGGAGAGTACAAGTCCTATAAAAATCACCTCACATATGCTGCATTTATTTCTTCTGATTACCGGCCAAAGTACACCAAACGGCATAAATAATATAATATTCAGTATAACCTGATCCCACTCACTTTGTACTCCTGCTAAAAAGAGCCTTAAATCAAGTCCCAGCCTGCACCTGAACTCGTGACTTCCGAAAGGTGCCCGCGTAAATAGCGTAGTCGCATATAAAAAGCATATACAGACCACATAGCCTATAATAGCTATAGCCTGATACAATTTCAATTTTTTCTTAATAATTCCATATATACAAAAAACCACGGTCAGACAAAGAATAATTATAAAAACACTTTTCTCAAAATCTGACCATGGTCTATTATGCATTTTGATTATATTAATGTAGTGTTCTATTTTTTCCATGATTATATTATATCATAAATATAGAGATACTACACCTAATTTATAATTCCAGATAATCAATTATTCAATCCTCAAAATCAGTATTTGTAAAATCATTGTTTGGCTCGCTTACTTTTTCAGAGAGTGCATTGCTGTACTCATTCACTGCATCACTGGGTGTATAGCCTGCCTCACCATATAGGAATTGATGTACTCCCTTTGCCATATCCGCAAGAGTGCAAGGCACCTCTACCCAGGCCCCGTCAACTTTGCCACCATAAAACACCTGCGGATATGCTGTTGTATCGCTTATATTGTACTCTGAAAGGTTCTTGAATATGGTCAGGGCATCGTTAGCATCATAGTCTGTATTAATACTACCTATCATATCTGATATGAATTTGACCTTTTCAGCAGTGTCCAGTTTCTTTGCTGCCTCAAATACCTTAAATAATACTGTCCTCTGTCTCTCAGTTCTCTTATAGTCACCACCTGTTGTGTAGCGGATTCTCGTATATGCGACTGTTTGTGTACCATCAAGTGTATATGTGCCGGGCTCTGTTATGTGTTCCGATTTAGTTCCTCTGACACCATTGATTTCATCTATATATTCGTTGATAACATTGACCTCTGATGCATCAAGATCCTGACTTATTCCGCCAATCTCATCAACTATATCGCCAACTGAGTTAAAATTCAAAGTAACATAATGTTTGATATCAAGATCCAGATTCTTGTTTAGTGTATCTACAGCAAGCTCCGGACCGCCAAATGCATGTGCATGTGTAACTTTCTGATAGCCATGTCCCTCTATATTCATCATTGTATCTCTGAATACAGAGAGTATCCTGACCGTCTTAGCATCATGATCCACCCTGACTACCATGATAGAATCTGATCTGGTTCCTTTTCCAAGCTGATTCGAACGACTATCCACGCCAAAGATCGCGAAGTCCTCCGCGCCACCGGTCAGCGTCTCATCATCTTTCCGTTCCTCACTATTATCCTGTTTTGTGACATTCTCAATGCCAACTTTCACAGTACCTAAGCCTTTTTTGTCCCCCGTACCCACAGTTATCTTTATCAATATCGCAACTATGAGCACTATAAGTGCTATGAACATTATAAATACTATTGCTGTGATTACGTTCCTTTTCCTTTTCATCTGCACTATTCTCTGTCCGCATCTGCTCCGCTATCATCCGGTTCCGTCGGTTCTGCCGGTTTTGAAACTTTAATTGTAACATATGATACATTGCTTGCATTATAGCTTCCTGTGGCCTTGGTGTATACTTTGTACGTCACCTGTCCCTCATTCTTTGCAACAATGTTACCATTGCTGTCAAGTGTTGCTACTGAGGCATCTCCTGATTCCACCTCTACTGTTGCACCTGTATCACTGCTTACTGATATGTTTATCTTCTTTGTACCATTTATCTCCAATGATACGTCTGACTCACTCACATTGACAGAAGCATCTTTCTTTGCTGCCGGTTTTTGTGGTTGTTGCTGCTGCGCCGGCTTTTGTGGCTGTTGCTGCGTCGGCTTTTGTGGCTGAGCTTTAGCATTAACTGTGACAGCAATGGTCTTGGTTCCTGCCCTATAGCCCGCTGTTGCCTCAGACTTTACTGTAATGGTGGCTGTTCCAACTCCAACAGGTGTCACATTTCCACTCTCATCAACTTTTGCCACCCACTCATTGTCACTGACATATGTGAGCTTGGCATTATCCTGTGCTGTCACTCCAAGATTAAAGCTGGCATCCCCCTCTGTCACACTGTAAGCATCCTGTCCTGTAAACGACTGTTCTTTGCCATCAACAGATGTTGCTCCACCATATACTATAACAGTCTCGCCCATTGACACATTAGCAAACAGCTTTTTCACCTCTGCATATGGCATATTGATACATCCATGGCTTCCGCTATACAGGTATATATTTCCTCCAAATGTGCTCCTCCACGAAGCATCATGAAAACCTATACCTCCGTTAAACGGAACAAAGAAATTTACCCACGACTTGTATCCATCTCCCCTTAAGTATCTATCCTTGTCCATTGAGAATATGGAGTATACTCCTGTAGGTGTACCATGTCCTTTTGCTATACAACCGGTAACACACTGGCTTGACACCACTTGCTTGCCATCCTTGTATACATATACCATCTGATTTGTTAAATCAACCTCACAGTAGTTGCCACCATATGTGACAAATTCACCTGTCTCTTCGACCTTCGCATCACTATATACAGCCTCGACTGTTGCTGATTTTTTTTCATCTATAGCTTTGTAAATTGATTCATAAAGCTTATTTCCATCTACAGTCTGACCAGCTGCCGCCACCGGTACATCTATTGTACTTCCAGCTGTTGTCTTAAACTTACCTGTTTTCTTCTTTGAAACATCATGCTTTTGTGCCAATTGTGTACAATATGTAGCCATATTTTCACCATCAAGCGACACTGTAAGACCATCATTACCCACTATAAGCCACTGTGCTATCTGTTCTTTAGCTACAGTCTCCGTAGCAGGCTCACCTGTAGCCGGATTAAAATTGCATGTTACCGTGACATCAAGGTATGCATTAGCCTCCTTGAGTGCTTTCTTTATCGCATCACTATCCGCTGCCTTTTCGCCTTCTACGTAGCCTGTAGATGACTCAAGCTCTGCTTTCTTCTTCATTTCCTTTACAGCACTTGAAAGTTTGGTAGCTGCTTTATCATATATCGGAGCGTCTCCTGATACTCCATCTACACCTTCAAACTGACCTGCATCAGCATTATAGGTGATAGTAGCACGATAAGGCACCACTGTCTTTATGTCAAATATTTCAGCATCTGATTTATCTGCCTGTTTTGTATCATCAGTATCATTATCTGTATTAGAAGTGCTATCTGTCTGTGACTCTGTTCTGGCAGTGATATATGAATCAACGAGTGCATTTTCCAGTTCATCACCCTTTTTCATAATAAGCAGCTTAACCTGCTTATCCGGCTCTTTATTTTTATTTGCTGCATTGATGAGAGTCTGCATATCCGCCTTTTCATTATACTCAAGTCCGAGATCCTCTGCATTCATTTCAAACTCTGCATCATCAAGCTTTACTTTAATCTGGTATTTATCTATTGCCTTCTTGATAGCTTTCTTTGCTTCTTTCGCTGTCATGCCGCCTACGTCCACTGATGAAAGCGTGTACTTATCCGGAAAGGTCTTATAATCCTTCTTGCCACAGCCTGCAAGCCCTAATGTTGTCAGCACCAAGGTAAATATAACAAGAAGCTTTACTTTTTTCTCTTTCATATTCATCCTCTTCTCTACTATATTATTTCTCACAGCAAATTATTGTACCACTTTATTTATACACACTCAAGTGGCAGTTTATTCTCACGCTTCATCCTGCTTCGAAGCTCAGTAAGACTGCCTATAGTCACTGTATACATATGCTCGCTCATATGTAAATGACTGCACACATCAAATATCATGTATTTCGCATGGCACATATCATACAGCCATGGATACTCTCCACGCAGCTTTCTATTCAGTTCTTTCACTCTTTTCCGGCCTGCTCTCTTATCAGGATTGATTATAAGAGCCACATGATAGTAGTCTGTGACACACTTTGTGAGCTTTTTAAGCCAATATCGCTCACCGCCCGCTGCAAATTTTTCCTTCAGGCTACATCCCTGTGCCAGACGGATTATCACCTGTTCCAAATCCGGCAGACGTTTTATAAGGCTTTTGGTACTGACACTCTGATTGACATCTCCTATACGATAAACATATAGTTCTCCATCATATATCCTAATCTTTTGTGCAAATGCAAGCGGTATAGTCGAATACTCCTGATCCTCATAGTATACTCCCTCTATAAGGCTGTATCCAAGCCGTCTGTAAAACTCTGTATTGTACAATACTCCGTGGAATGTAAGGCCCCAGTATATATCATCCCAAAAGCTCATCATCTGCTCAAGATTGTATTGTTTAGACTCGTCCGGACACCGCACATGCTTATGTTCTATCTGCTCCGTGCTTATATCATATGTGCGATGTGCATGTATAAACGCATCTGCATCATTTTTTTCAAGCATTTCCACTATGTCAGACAATACGTCCGTATCTACCCAGTCATCCGCATCGACCACCTGAAAGTATTTTCCCTCCGCTACCTGTATACCGGCATTTATGGCAGAACCATGTCCTCCATTTTTCTTACTAAGTACCCTAAATGTTCCCGGATATCTGCTAATGTATTTTTTAGCCACTTCAACACTATTATCAGGTGTTCCGTCGTCCACCACAATTACCTCGAGCTTGTCCATAAGCCCATCGTCAAGTATAAAGCTGCTCAAGCCTTTGTCAAGGAACTGTTCTGCTTTGTATGTGGGTACAATTATTGATAATACTTTCGTTTCCATCTCTTCTCTGGTTTCTTTCATGATTATTTTCTGATTAAGTGCACCATTGGTATAAACACCTTCTGATAGACTTTTTCATTCATATGAAGCTTATTTAACAGACTAAAAACCTTGTAGTTCTTTTCTATCAGACCATATATATATCCGTCTGCCGACTTTATCTCAGATGTAAATTTCTCCATCCTATCTCTCAGCATCTTTTTGTCCGGATTTTTTATAAGACACAGCTGATAGTAATCATCTATGAACTTTGCCGTCTTTATGCCCCATATTTGCTTACCTCCCGGTGCAAATTCTTCTGAATTACCCCCTTCAGCAATCAATGTTCTGATGACCGTCTCATAGTGAGACAGCCTCTTAAGCGAGCTTTCCATAGATATGCTCTGACTTACATCGCCTATCCTATACTGATATAGCTGCTCATCATATACATATATGGTATCAGCATATGCCATCGGCACTGCAGCATATTCCTGATCCTCATAGAAAATGCCCTCTGCCAGTTTATGTGCAAGCCCTCTGTAAAATGCAGTGTTATATAATATGCCGTGAAATGTAAGTCCCCAGTATACATCATCAAAGTGTTTTGCTATCACCTGTGATGAATATGGACCTCCCAGATTTGGGATATCCACACGCTTATCATGCTTCGTTCCCGGAACAACAAGATGCGCCTCGTAAGGCATATCTCCTTTGGCTGCTTTCTGCAGATCGTAGGTAGTATAGCTCATCAACATAGCATCCATGACACGCGTATCCTGCTTTTCCTGTGCTGCCTCTAATACCTGCAATGTAGTAATTAACTTCTTTAGCGCAAGCGTATCTACCCAGTCATCTGCATCGACCACCTTGAAATACTTTCCGCTCACATGCTCCACGCCTGTGTTGATTGCAGAACCATGTCCGCCATTTGTCTTATTTACTATGACAAAGGTATCCGGATACCAATCCACAAATTTCTGTGCCACTTCAACACTTCTGTCAGGTGTGCCGTCATTTACGACTATCACCTCAAGCTTATCGAGTATAGCCTTGTCAATATCTATTTCCTCAAAGCGGCCCTCCGTTGCCATTTTACAGTTGTGCTGTGCTGTCTGTGCATCTGTATCCCTGCATACCAGAAATGACGACAGCCCCTTATTCAGAAACTTTTCTGCATTATATGTTGGTATTATGATTGATAATATTTTACTCATTAACTGTTCTATCCGTCCTGATTACTATTATTAAAAAGAGTATTGCATACTCATTAATGCCTATTCATGAAATTAATTACCACGCAGTCTGCTATAGACCCATGCTGCCATCGGAAATATCTTAAAACCTGTTTTTCTAAGCATCCAGACGCTCTTCCTGCTGCACGCCTGGTACACTCCCGGGTGTTCCTCACGCAGCATCTCGTCAAACTTCTTCATCTGCTCAACGTTCCTTGCAGCATTGCCCTTTGCAAGAAATATCTGGTACTCATCATCCACTGCCTCGGCTATGCCGCGCTCAAGGTACTGCTTCTTGTAGGTCTGCAGATTTCCGTGCACGTTGTTGTACTCAAACAGTGCATCAAGCACCTTAAGGTGCTGGTCATGGCGCTTGATCATCATCTTTATGTCCACACTCTGCCCGCTTCTGCCAAGCCTGTACTGATACAGTGGCAGCGGTGAAAACGTGATGCTTGTGCAGTATGGTATAGGGTAGAGTATATACTCCTGGTCCTCGTAGAAGCAGTGCTCATCCACACGAATATCATTCTTCTGCAATACATCAGTACGGATGGTCATGGAATGTATAGTGATCAGCGGATCCATGACTGCCTCAGCAAAGCCCCACTCCCTGTTGTAGTGATAAGAGTTGGACACTGCCTTTCTGCGCTTTGTGACCTTCTTTGTCCTATCATCGACCAGATTGAAGTCATTGGATATGACATCCGAGTGCGTGTGCTTCAAAAGCTGTACAAATTGTGGCAGAAGGCTCTTGTCCAGCCAGTCATCACCATCCACCACCTTGAAATACTTTCCTGTTGCGCGCGGTATCGCATAGTTGATGGTAGATCCATGGCCTCCGTTCTCCTTAGAGAGTACCTTGAAGCTGTATGGATATTTCTGCTCGTAGGTATGTGCCAGGCTGGCTGTGGAATCTGTGGAACCATCATCCACTATGAGTATCTCCAGACTTCTGAGCACAGACAAATCTATAAACGAGTCAAGACAGTTCTTTATATACTTTTCAACATTGTAAGCCGGAACGACTATGGTTAAAAGCTTCTCCATATATGTTTCTCCATGTATACCTGTTTCCTTGTGTACTACTCTCCGAGTCCATCCTTGATGTACTGTATAAGGTGTTCAAGTGCCTCACTCTCATCCTCGCCATTGCAGATAAGCTCTATCTCATCGCCTGACTTTATGCATGCTCCAAGCACTGAAAGTACACTCTTTGCATTAGCTACATTTTTCTCGTCATATATAAATGTTACCTTTGATTTAAATTTCATTGCCTCTTTGCAGAGATTGCCGGCCGGACGTAAATGTAATCCGGTAGGATTTTTGATTATTATTTTTTGTGCTACCACTTTTATTACCTCTTTTCGGTTATATATCTATCAATGTGATGAACTGTCAGAGCCGGTGTTTCCTGACGATGAACCACCTGTGCCGGTACTTCCTGATCCGGTGTCGCCTGATGTTGTACCGCCTGTTGTTGAGCCCGAGGCTGTTCCTGTACCATCAGTTCCCGTTGTGCCGCCTCCGTCACCTTTCCTTCCGATAACTATCTGAACCTTTATCTCGCCCCATGTGTACTTGGTCTCATCCAGATTTGGCTTTACCGTCACTGTATGTGTACCTGTACCAAGGCCTGTCACATCAATTTTACCCTTCAGTGTAGTTCCCGAAAGTGTATCTATATCAGACTGGGTGCCGCTTACTATGACACTGCTCTTATCTGTTACAAATGTAAGCGTATATCCCTCTTCCAGTCCGTCATATGTGATATTGGAGCTGTTCAGCGTCATGGTTGAAGTTGCATTTGTTTCTATCTTTATATCTATACTGAGCTTTGCCTTGGATGAGTTCACTATAAAAACTCCATCCGGCAGATATCCTGTCAGGTCAACAGATGTACTTATATCGTCTGTTGCGCCCGATATATCGATTGGTCCCACATCTATAGATGTGATATTGTTCAATGCTTCTGCATTACCTTTGAGCATTACAGACTCCTCTGATAGTTCTACTCCGAGCACGCTCTTTCCTCCTGCCGGTGAGCCTGTCGTAGTACACTTGATAGGCACCTCCTTGGTACTTAGGACATCAACTGTCACTGCTATAGACTGATACTGGCTGTCCACATCAAGCTTTGATATATCTATCTCATCGCCATTATCATCAATCAGAGTGAGATCACCGCGATCAGTTATCTGATTATCTGATATTATGGTATTGTCATCGACCTTTATATTTACATTGGCCGATGCTATAGTTGAAACAATGGACTCAGGACCTCCGATCTTTACTACCTTTGGATTTGCCTGTGGCTTGTTTCCCAGTGCTTTCGCACCTGAGAGACTTCCATCCAATGATACCTTTACCTCAAACTGCTTCTGCATATATTTTTCAACCGAAAGCGGGAGCATATGATCTCCACCGTTGAAGGTAATCGAATGTCTGTACTTGGTGCATCCAATATCTACCTTTACGCTTGCCTTATTCGTATCATCCTTATCTACTATGATATTTGCAAGGTCGACATTTGCGTAAAAATCAGAATCGTCAAGCTCGTTCAGATAGCTTCTCTTGCCTGATACCGAAAAGCTAATGGTCTTTTCCGAATCCTTGATGGTAGGCCATAGCCCCTTGTCAACAACCGAATCACGGCCTGTGACGGTGACTGTTGTGGTAAATGTCTTTGTCTTGACCGGGTCATTGAGATTGTAGACCACAAGCCAGAGTATAAATGCAAATGCTATCGCAAGTATTTTAAAGCCTATATTATTTGTGAAGGTTTTTAGAAGCTTCTTTCCCATTCTTAAACCTCCTTTTAATTAATTCAAACTTACCCGGCTCCCTATGTCTGTTCTGCAGGAGCTTAAGCTGTGTGCGTAGATGATCGGCATCTATATCGTGCTCAATCTGCCCCTTGTATGCTGTAGAAACAGCTCCTGTCTCCTCTGAAACTATGATAGTAAGCGAATCACTTACCTCGCTGACTCCGACCGCTGCACGATGTCTGGTTCCCAAATCCTTCGAGAGTGACAGGCTGTCTGATAGCGGAAGGTAACATGTAGCTGACACCACACGGTTGCCACGCACGATAACCGCTCCGTCATGAAGCGGCGTATTTTTCTCAAAAATATTGATGAGGAGCTGACTTGTAAGTATGGCATCCACATCTATTCCTGTTCTGATATACTCTCCCAGATTTATCTCATCCTCCATGACTATTAGCGCTCCTGTCTTTACCCTGCCCATCGCAAAGCATGCACGCACCAGCTCGTCGATTGTCTTGTCAGAAAATTTCTCTATCTCGCCCTTTCCTGTATTGAAAAAATCACCCAGAAAGGTCTTGCCACCGATATTCTCCAGGGCATTTCGAAGCTCAGGCTGGAAAATAACAACAAGTGCCACGAGTCCTATATTGAAGAGCTTCTCAGCAAGCCACAGTATCGTATCCATCTGAAACAATGCTGCAACAAGTACAAACAATAGTATGATAATAAGACCCTTGAACAGATTCCATGCCCTCGTGGTCTTTATCCACAAAAGTATATGATAGAAGAGCACTGAAATAATAAGTATCTCTATAATGTCTATCACACCGATTTTTATGCCCGGCACATTTGTGAATGTAAGGAACTGATCCTTGAAGCGTATCAATACACCGCTCACATTATCCATAGCGCTCTCCTTTCTCTTATACTATGTAACAACTATTTGTCATCCTCAAATATATTTTCGTCTATTTCGAGATCTTTTGCAATAGCCTCTTTGCTGATATTTTCCTGATTATGTCTTTGAATCTTCTTTCCAAGGCTTCCTGTATTGCCAAAGTGCTTTACAACTTTTTCCTCCTTGGCAATCATCTTCTTTGGAACTGCCTTGACGTAATAGTAATATTCATCATCCTCAAATTGTACGTTTTCTGTACGTGCATAGTCAAGATTCATAAATATAAACTGTATGACAACACCTGCAAAAATAGCTACTACAGTGCTGAGCACAAGCCAGATTATCTTCTCCGGCAGTCCAAGCACCAGATAGGCAACAACAAGTGCAACAAACTGTATGAGCCCTCCCGCAATGGTTGCAACAGTCCATGAATTGTTGATTTTCAATCGTCTGACCTGATGCACCACCAGTGTAGTGATAACAAAAATTGCCATAACTATAAGCATCTCTTTATTTTCCAGAAGCTGTCCCATTGTCACATTGAGCTTTGTAGTGCTCTGCCCCTTTTTATCTACCACCTCTGCAAGCGCTGATGCATTCTGTCTGATTCCGTCAAGAAAATAGTACAGCAACGTGCCGCATATTATTGCAACTACCGAATAAGCTCTTCTTAAAAGACCTGCTGCAACCGGCAACACAGATGGTATGTGAAGCTGAAAGCATATAGGTGTGAGTATCACAAGCATGCCATCCTTCGGTGCAAAACGAAAATAGACAAAATACAATACTAAAAAAAGTACAAACGTGATGGCAAAAACCTCTATGGACAGCGCATACATATCTAAAAGTATCATAATCGAAGCTATCCAGAGTATTGCATTCACCGGAAGCAGTGCACACACAAGTGCTAAAAGCAGTGCCACAAGCATCGAGCTGATTTTCGCCATATAGCCGATATTTAAATCTATTGTTATAAATGCGATAAATGCAACGGCAAACTTAAGAACCGGAAGTATAAAATGCTCATACTCACCGCAAAATTTGACTGCCTTATCCTTAATTTCCAATAACTTGTTCATAAAGCCTCCCTAACGCTTAATTTTTTCCTCACGAGAATATATTCTGCCCACTGCCTTCAGGTGATTTGCGTATCTGCGCACTTGCCTTCTGCCAGCCTTATATCTTGCAGTATACACCACAATTGTGACAAAAATGTAAACCGCCATAAACGCAATATACAGTATGCCAATCGTGACACCTATTGTCTTAAAATCAAGCTTATTTATTTTGTCCAAAAGCTCTCCTGCATTGACAGCCACCCACATCACAACAAGACCTGCAAATGCGAATGTACCTGTAAAAAAGCTTTTTAATCCCTCTTTCCATATATAGTCCCATCCGTAGTAGCTTGCGGACTGCTTCTGTATACGGCTGTCATCGCTTTTACTGTCACAAAGGGCAATATTAAACAGTTCCCTTACTTTTTCTTCGTTAATCATAAATCATCCTCTTACCTGCTACCTGATGTATCTCATGCGGTTTTTATCATCCTGCTGCCACAGTTGCTTATCCTGGCTCTTTGGCGTGTCAAGCGCACTGCGGAGTGTGTTTGTCAGCTTTGTCTTGCATTCATCACAAAACCTGCCTGTGCGTATCATCCTGCCACAGTTCTCGCATGGTATGCCATATGATGAATCCGGTGAAAACGAAAGTCTCTCCTCACGTATCCACCTGTTTATCTGCTTCATGGATGTATCCGTCTCCTTGGCCACTGTCTCAACCGGCACATTTGGATTATCCTCAACGAATCTCTTTACTATATCAAATTTCTCATCCATTTTCTTCTGGCAGTTCGGGCAGTACTGCTCATCTGACAGTACATTAAATATTCTGCCACAGCCCTTGCAATTAGATATTCTCATCTGATAAAACCCTCCTAACTTCCCTGTCCTATGCAAATACACAGCACATATACACGGCCGGGACATTTCTTTGCTATCTCGTGCCCAATCGACTCCGCCGTACTGCCTGTAGTATATATATCATCTACTATTAGTATTTGGTCATATTGTACAATACTATCCGCCACTTGAAAAGCCCCCTCGAGACAATTTCTGCGTTCAACATACCCCATTGTCTTGAGTGGACTGGTATTTTTCACTCTGCGCACAAGCCCTTTTGACATCCTTATGCCTGTTTTTTCAGACAATGCCCTTGCAAAACACTCTGCCTGATTGTAGCCTCTCTGGCGCATTTTTTTACGGTGCATCGGCACCGGAATAATAACATTTATCCCACATCTCTGTATCCAGTCCGAATATCTTTCCACTGCTGTCTGTGCAAAATAATCCGCATACTCACGTCTGTTTGAATACTTGAACCTGTACATGGTCTGCTTTATGCTGCCCTTGTATGCAAAAAGTGCCTTGCCCTGCCTGTAGCTGTCATCCTCCCGCATCTGCCTGTGATGCTCGAGTGCCCGTGCGCAGTCGTCACAATACTCTCTTCGCTCAGACAAAACCGGCTTCCCGCAGCGCATACACTGCGGCTGCTCAACCGGAAAGAGCTTTTCACAGCATCTGCTGTGTATATATCTCTCAACCGGACCAATTATACCATCACATACCGGACAGCGCGGTGGAAATACCAGATTGATTACGCCTCTCCCAATATCCTTTATTTTGTTCACTAATCCCCCTGACTGTAATATCCCCATTTGTAACAATATTAACAAAAAAGCGACAATACATTCCTGCAATGCAGGGACATATCATCGCCCTCACGGCTGCCTGTTATAAAACGTATATTCTAGAATTCTTCATCTCTCTTGCCTGCAAGGAACTCTACATACTTTCCTGTACCGATAGCAACACATGTCATAGGCTGCTCTGCAGTCATTGTATTGATGCCGGTCTTTTCCTCGATAAGCTCCTCAAGACCTCTGAGCAGTGAACCGCCTCCTGTAAGCACGATTCCTCTGTCTGCGACATCGGCTGCAAGCTCCGGTGGAGTCTTTTCAAGTACTGAGTGCACTGCCTCAACTATCTGAAGAGTTGCCTCACGAAGTGCTTCCTCTGTCTCCTCTGAGCTGACTGTAATAGTCCTTGGCAGTCCTGTTACAAGGTTTCTTCCTCTTACCTCAATTGTCTCCGGCTGTGCGAGAGGGTAGCATGTACCAATCTTGATTTTGATATCCTCAGCTGTTCTCTCTCCAATGAGAAGGTTATGCTTCTTTCTCATGTATCTGACAATTGCCTCATCAAAATCATCTCCGGCTATCTTGATAGATGTGCTGACTACCGAACCACCGAGTGAGATAACTGCTATATCTGATGTACCGCCTCCGATATCTACTATCATATTTCCGCATGGCTTTGAAATATCAATACCTGCACCGATTGCAGCTGCGATTGGCTCCTCGATAATCTTAACATCTCTGGCTCCTGCTGCAAATGTAGCATCCTCAACGGCTTTCTTCTCAACCTCTGTAACACCACTTGGCACACATACACTCACGAGTGGCTTTCTGAAGCTCTTCTTACCAAGTGCCTTCTGGATGAAGTGCTTGATCATCTTCTCTGTAACTGTATAATCTGAGATAACACCCTGACGCAGCGGTCTGACTGCCACGATATTGCCCGGTGTCCTTCCGAGCATGAGGCGTGCTTCCTCTCCGATTGCCTTAATCTTGTTGGTGTCCCTGTCAAACGCTACTACTGAAGGCTCCTTTAACACAACACCTTTTCCTTTTATATAAACAAGTATACTTGCTGTTCCTAAATCGATTCCGATATCTGATCCGACCATTTTAATAGCCCCTTTCCTGCCATATCTTTAATTTTACACATACACTCTCTTATTATATACAATAAATCCCATTTTTCAAACTTTTTTTTGAAAAAAGATAATATTTAATAAAATTTTAAAGTTTATCCTTGTCTTTTTCCAGATATGGTTTCAAAAACCGGCCTGTATATGACTGTTTTACCTCGCATATCTCCTCAGGTGTACCCTGTGCTATGACGGTTCCGCCGCCGTCTCCGCCCTCAGGTCCCATGTCTATGATATAGTCAGCTGTCTTTATCACATCGAGATTGTGCTCGATAACAACTACAGTATTGCCTCCGTCTGACAGCCGGCGCAATATCTCAACAAGCTTGTGTACATCTGCAAAGTGTAGTCCCGTGGTCGGCTCATCGAGTATATATATGGTCTTTCCGGTGCTCTTTCTGCTCAGCTCTGTGGCAAGCTTGATACGCTGCGCCTCACCCCCTGAAAGCTCTGTGGACGGCTGCCCCAGCTTCACATAGGATAGTCCGACATCATAGAGCGACTGGATTTTGTTCTGTATCTTTGGCACATTTTTGAAAAACTCAAGTGCCTCCTCCACTGTCATATCAAGCACATCGTATATGCTCTTGCCCTTGTACTTTACATCGAGTGTCTCCCTGTTATATCGTTTGCCTCCACAGACCTCACACGGCACATATACATCAGGCAGGAAATGCATCTCTATCTTAAGGATTCCATCGCCGCCGCAGGCCTCACACCGACCGCCCTTTACATTGAAACTGAAACGGCCCTTTTTATAGCCCTTTGCCTTGGCATCAGGTGTTGATGCAAACAGGTCTCTTATCATGTCAAACACACCTGTATATGTGGCAGGATTAGAGCGGGGTGTACGGCCTATCGGTGACTGGTCGATGTCTATGACCTTATCAAGCTGTTCAAGACCATCTATACCGTCGTGATCACCCGCGATACACCTGGCTCTGTTTAAGGATTTGGCCAGATGCTTGTAGAGTATCTCATTGGTCAATGAGCTCTTTCCCGAGCCCGACACGCCTGTAACACAGGTCATGATACCAAGAGGTATCTGCACATCAATATTTTTCAGGTTATTCTCCCTGGCTCCTCTTATCGTGATATATCCGCTTGGCTTGCGTCTCTCCTGTGGCACCGGTATCTTTATTTTACCGCTCAGATATGCTCCTGTGAGTGATTTTTTGCACTTTATAATGTCCTTTAACGAGCCTGCTGCCACTATCTCACCACCGTGCGAGCCGGCTCCCGGTCCTACATCCACGATATAATCTGCTGCACGCATGGTATCCTCATCATGCTCCACAACTATGAGCGTATTTCCCAGATTCTTAAGATTCATAAGTGCACCGAGCAGCTTGTCGTTATCCCTCTGATGCAGTCCGATACTTGGCTCATCAAGTATATATGCCACACCTACAAGTCCTGAGCCTATCTGCGTGGCAAGCCTGATTCGCTGGGCTTCCCCGCCTGAAAGGCTTGCCGTGCCACGGGTAAGGGTGAGGTAATCAAGGCCAACCTGCTGCAAAAAGCCAACTCTCGCACGGATTTCCTTTAGTATCTGGTCTCCTATATAGTGCTGCTGCTCTGTAAGCTCTATATCAGCAAGGAACTTCACAAGCTCCTTCACAGACATGGAGGTCATCTCATATATGTTCTTGTCCGCAACCGTAACAGCAAGTGACGACGGCTTAAGCCTCTGCCCCTTACAGCTCGTACACGGAGTAATGCGCATAAACTGCTCATACTCTGCCTTTGCCGTATCAGAAAAGGTCTCCTTGTATCGGCGCTCAACATTGTCCACAAGGCCGTTCCATACAAGATCATAGACGCCTTCGCCTCTCTGACCCTTGTATCTGACCTTGAGCACTCTGCCATCTCCACCGTAAAAAAGCAGTTTTTTCATATCTGCAGATAAATCATCAATCGGTGTGTCGAGAGGAAGCCCATAACCCTCATGCAGCGCACGAAGTGTCGCATAGGTATAGCTCTTTGGGTCTGTACATGACTGCCAGCCCATCACTTGTATGGCACCCTCAGATATGGAAAGCGATGCATCTGGCACCATAAGCTGCGGGTCAAACTCCATCTTGTAGCCGAGTCCGTAGCAGGTCGGACATGCTCCGAACGGATTGTTGAAGGAGAAGCTTCTCGGCTCAACCTCATCTATGCTTATGCCACAGTCAGGACATGCAAAGTTCTGGGAAAATGTCATCTGCTCGCCATCTACTATGTCAACTATGGCATTTCCCTCTGTCAGTTCAAATACATTTTCAAGTGAATCAGTAAGCCTCTTTTCTATGCCCGGCTTTACAACCAAACGGTCTACAACAATGTCAATATTGTGCTTTATATTTTTCTCCATCGGGATATCCTCAGAGAGCTCATACATGCTGCCATCTACAATTACACGCACATATCCGCTCTTTTTTGCTCTCTCGAACAGCTTCTGGTGCTCACCCTTGCGGCCTCTGACCACCGGTGCAAGAAGCTGGATACGGGTGCGCTCAGGCAGCGCCATAACAGTGTCCACCATCTGGTCTATGGTCTGCTTTGTAATGGCACGCCCGCATTTCGGACAGTGTGGTATTCCAATTCTGGCATAAAGCAGTCTGAAGTAATCATATATCTCTGTGACTGTTCCGACTGTGGAACGCGGATTCTTATTGGTGGATTTCTGGTCAATGGAGATGGCAGGTGGAAGTCCCTCTATAGACTCCACATTCGGCTTCTCCATCTGCCCCAAAAACTGACGCGCATACGATGAAAGTGACTCCATGTACCTGCGCTGTCCCTCCGCGTATATAGTATCAAATGCCAATGATGACTTGCCTGAGCCTGAAAGCCCTGTAAAAACAACAAACTCATCTCTCGGGATGTCGAGACTGACACACTTTAGATTGTGCTCACTGGCACCTCGTATTTTGATGTATTTTCTTTCTTTTTTTGCCATAATTTGTGTTCCTCCAAATTGCTTCCAAATATCATAAGCTTTTATCGTATATCCCTCAGTGTGTTTTTCAGCATAATAAGCTTATCCCTGTACTCGGCAGCCGCCTCGAAATTGAGCTCTGCCGCTGCTTTTTTCATCTTTTTCTCTATATCTGCAATATGCTTCTCAAGCTCTTTTTTACTCATTGACTCCGGATCTTTGTCAAGAGCATTCTCATCGGCCGCTACCTTCTTTGAGATAGCTATGAGATCACGCACGGATTTCTGTATAGTCTGTGGTGTGATGCCGTGAGCCTCATTGTACTCTTCCTGTACCTTTCTACGACGCTTTGTCTCGTCAATTGCGACACGCATGGAGTCTGTAATCTTGTCAGCATACATGATAACATGCCCCTCACTGTTACGTGCGGCACGTCCTATCGTCTGTATAAGTGAGGTCTCTGAACGAAGGAAGCCTTCCTTATCCGCATCGAGTATGGCAACAAGTGTAATCTCCGGGATATCAAGACCCTCCCTGAGCAGATTGATGCCGACGAGCACGTCAAATACGTCAAGACGCAGGTCACGTATTATCTCCGCTCTCTCAAGTGTATCTATATCTGAATGCAGGTACTTTACCCTGATGCCAAGCTCTGCCATATAGTTTGTGAGATCCTCAGCCATACGCTTTGTGAGTGTGGTGATAAGCACCTTGTGATGGTTTGCAGTCTCCTTATTGACCTCTGACACAAGGTCATCAATCTGTCCCTCAACAGGGCGCACTGATATCTCAGGATCCAAAAGTCCTGTCGGCCTGATAATCTGCTCAGCACGAAGCAGCTCATGCTCATTCTCATACTTATTCGGAGTGGCTGAGACAAAGAGCATCTGGTCTATTTTACCCTCGAACTCCTCGAAATTGAGAGGTCTGTTGTCAAGGGCCGAGGGCAGTCTGAAGCCATAGTCCACAAGAGTGGTCTTTCTTGAGCGGTCACCCGCATACATACCGCCTATCTGCGGAATCGTGATATGCGACTCATCCACGATTATGAGAAAATCATCCGGGAAGAAATCTATGAGTGTCATAGGAGGCTCCCCCGGCTTTGCAAAGTTCAGATGCCTCGTATAATTCTCAATTCCTGAACAGAAGCCTGTCTCCCTCATCATCTCTATGTCAAAATTGGTCCTCTCTGCTATTCGCTGAGCCTCTATGAGCTTGTCCTCGCCTTTAAAATACTTCACACGCTCATCAAGCTCTTTTTCTATATTGAGGCAGGCCTCATTTATCTTCTCCTGCGAAACTACATAGTGGGATGCAGGGAAAATCATCGTGTGCTCAAGCGAGCACTTTACCTCGCCGGTCAGCACATCAACCTCCACTATCCGATCTATCTCATCACCGAAAAACTCAACCCTTATTGCTGTATCATCGGCATTTGCCGGAAATATATCAAGCACATCACCGTGCACTCTGAAGGTGCCTCGGTGAAAATCCATATCATTCCTGGTGTACTGTAAATCTATGAGAGCCCTCGCGAGATCATCCCTGTCCCTCTCCTGCCCCGGGCGCAGCGAAATACTCATACCTGTCCACTCATCAGGACTTCCAAGTCCGTATATGCAGGAAACCGATGCCACGACAATGACGTCCTTTCGCTCCGTGAGTGCTGCCGTGGCTGAAAGTCTGAGCTTATCTATCTCATCATTTACAGAGGAATCCTTGGCTATGTACGTGTCAGACTGCGGCACATAGGCCTCAGGCTGGTAATAGTCGTAGTAGGAAACAAAGTACTCTACTGCATTCTCAGGGAAGAACTCCTTCATCTCACCATAGAGCTGGCCAGCCAGCGTCTTATTGTGCGATATTATAAGTGTAGGCTTATTGAGCTGCTGTATGACATTGGCCATGGTAAAGGTCTTGCCTGAGCCGGTAACTCCAAGCAAGGTCTCAAACTGGTTACCCTCCTTAAAGCCCTTTACAAGCTGCTCTATCGCCTGTGGCTGGTCACCGGTCGGCTTGTATTTTGAATGCAGTTTAAAATCCATAACGCACGCTTCCTCCAAAAATCTGAAATACTGCTTTTCTTAAATATCTAAAAAAGACAAAGTCAATCATTTATAGTATGCACTTACGCGCTTTATTTTACTACAAAAAATCGACTTTGTCCACAATTTCAGAACATTCGTTCTTGTTTATTTATTTTATGTTTCCATTCACACCTAAAAGTGTGACCAGCAACGATTACAGCCATTTAAAATTTACTTCACACGTCCACAGCACTGCTTATATTTCTTGCCACTGCCACATGGACATGGGTCATTCGGATATACCTTGGCTGCAGCACGGCGCTTTGGAGCATTCTGTGCTGACTCATCCTTGTTGGTGCCCGAAATCTTTGCAACCTGCTCTCGCTCAACCTTCTGCTCAACCTGTACATGATACAGCAGTCTGACAGTATCCTCCTGGATAGCTGAAATCATGTCGTCAAACATATCAAAGCCCGCCATCTTGTACTCTACGATTGGATCTTTCTGTCCATAAGCCTGTAAGCCGATTCCCTGACGAAGCTGTGCCATATCATCGATGTGATCCATCCACTTTCTATCGATTACACGAAGAAGCACGACACGCTCAATCTCTCTGAACTGCTCAGGCTCAGGGAATTCTGTCTCCTTCTGCTCATAAAGCATGACAGCCTTTTCCTTTAAGTACTGCTTAAGCTGCTTTGCATTCTTGATTGACTCAATATCCTCTTTTGTAATCGGATCAAGAGGAATGACCGGAAGCACAAGTTCGTTGAGCTCTACAAGATCCCAGTCAGCTCTGTCAATTTCCTCGGAAATACATCTGTCGACAGACTTCTCAACCTGCTCCTGAACCATCTTAAGGATAGCATCACGCATGTTGTCACCGTTAAGCACCTTCATACGCTCGCTGTAGATAATCTCTCTCTGGTCATTGTCCACCTGGTCATACTCGAGAAGATTTTTACGAATACCAAAGTTGTTGGCCTCAATTTTCTCCTGAGCCTTCTCGATAGCAGATGTGAGCATCTTATGCTGGATCTGCTCGCCCTCCGGTACTCCGAGCGCATTGAAAACGCCCATCAGACGCTCTGAACCGAAAAGTCTCATGAGATCGTCCTCAAGTGAGATGAAGAACTGTGACTCACCCGGATCTCCCTGACGTCCTGCACGTCCACGGAGCTGATTGTCTATACGTCTTGACTCATGGCGTTCTGTACCGATAATCTTAAGACCTCCGGCAGCCTTTGCCTCATCGTCAAGCTTAATATCGGTACCACGGCCTGCCATGTTGGTTGCTATTGTAACTGCACCATGCTGTCCTGCAAGTGCAACAATCTCTGCCTCTTTCTCATGGAACTTGGCATTTAATACTGTGTGAGGGATTCCCTCTCTCTTGAGCATGCCGCTCAAAAGCTCTGATGTCTCGATGGTGATTGTACCTACAAGAACAGGCTGTCCCTTTTCATGTGCCTCTTTAACCGCATCCACAACTGCCTTGAACTTTTCCTTTTTGGTAGCGTATACAGCATCCTGCAAATCAATACGCGCTACCGGCTTATTTGTAGGTATCTCGACAACATCCATGCCATAGATATCACGGAACTCTTTTTCCTCTGTGAGAGCTGTACCTGTCATACCGGCCTTCTTATCAAACTTGTTGAAGAAGTTCTGGAATGTGATTGTGGCAAGGGTCTTGCTCTCTCTCTTAACCTTTACATGCTCCTTTGCCTCGATGGCCTGATGCAGTCCGTCCGAATAACGGCGTCCAGGCATGATACGTCCTGTAAACTCATCTACAATAAGTACCTCGTCATCCTTTACCACATAGTCCTGATCTTTGAACATGAGGTTGTGCGCGCGAAGTGCAAGTATGATATTGTGCTGGATTTCAAGGTTCTCAGGATCTGCAAGGTTCTCGATATGGAAGAACTGTTCTACCTTTTTCACACCATCCTGCGTAAGGTTTACAACCTTGTCCTTCTCATTTACGATGAAATCACCGGTCTCGTCCTGGACAATGCCCATGATGGCATCCATCTTTGAATACTCAGGAACATCCTCACCACGCTTCATCTGTGTAGCCAGGATATCGCATGCCTCGTAAAGTCTTGTCGACTTGCCACTCTGTCCTGAAATGATAAGAGGTGTACGTGCCTCATCGATAAGCACTGAATCGACCTCATCGATGATAGCATAGTGGAGACCTCTCTGAACAAGCTGCTCCTTGTAGATAACCATATTGTCACGCAGGTAATCAAATCCAAGCTCATTGTTTGTGATATATGTAATATCACAGCCATAAGCCTCCCTGCGCTCGTCATTGTCCATGCCGCCAAGTACTACGCCGACCTTAAGTCCTAAGAACTCATGAACCTGTCCCATCCACTCAGCATCACGCTTTGCAAGGTAATCATTGACTGTGACAATACACACACCCTTGCCCTCAAGTGCATTAAGGTATGCAGGAAGTGTAGAAACAAGTGTCTTACCTTCACCGGTTCGCATCTCTGCAATACGTCCCTGATGCAAAATAATACCACCGATTATCTGTACTCTATAATGTTCCATGCCAAGCACACGCTTAGCAGCCTCTCTTACTGTAGCAAATGCCTCCGGAAGAATATCATCAAGTGTTGCTCCGTCCTCCAGACGCTTTTTAAACTCCCTTGTCTTATCCTTTAATTCTTCATCGGAAAGCTTTCCCATTGCCTCCTTATATGACTCAACCTTGTCAGCAATCGGGTAAATTCTCTTAAGCTCTCTCTCACTGTGAGAACCAAAGATTTTTGAAAATGCGCTCATATTTTTCTCCTATAACTTCAAATTGCCCTTGTACAGGCTCACAATAGTGTTATTGTAACACTTTGAGGATGATTGCACAACCTAAAGGGATGAATGTTTTGTAAACATTTTATAAAAATATTGATGTTTGCGCCTTTAATTTTTGGGGGGCTTCGCGCGGAAGGCTGTGCGGTCCGGGGTAGCACACAGTATATTCCTCATAAAAAATATGAAGTCAGCCACGGCTTTTTGCCCGGACAGGCTGTGTTTTGGTGATAGCGCTTCATGCTATTTGAGTTTATGGAACACCGTGGCAGTTCATATTTTTTATTCAGAACACACTGTGTACTTCCCGGATCCACTTTGTTGTGCGCGAAGCATGGCAGAATTATTTTTTTAATTCAAAAGCTCTCCTTATGGGAGAGCTTTTGGCGCTACATGTTTGCATGTATTTATTATGTTTTTAATGTTATATAGCTTTTAAATACATATATCACTATATAAGGTTTACATATGGAATTTCCTATTTTATTATTTCTGGGCTTCATATGCTTCGCGGCATGCTTTTGCAAGCTGGTCACCGCAGGATGTATTCTTAAATCCACATTTAATTCCACCGATTTTTTCCTCTACCTGGGCTACTGTGAGTCCTTCAACGAGCTTTGGGATAGCCTTAAGATTTCCGTTGCAGCCTCCTGTAAACTTTACGTTATGTACTACATCGCCATCGAGGTCAAGCTCAATCTGTGTTGAACAGGTTCCTTTTGTTTTGTAAATATATGACATATTTTATCCTCCTGTGTTTTCATTTTTGTGTATACACGATTATAACATATATTTTTACATCTTTCCTCTATTTTTTTACATTTTCCAACTCAGTTTTTCAATTCAGAAGTTACTGTTCACACATAACAATGTGACCGGCAACGATTCAGATTCATAAATCTTATTTATTTACTATTTACGCCATAACGTAAGGGACGATTCGCGCGGGCACCGCGGTGGGCTGCATACACTCCGGTGTCCGCGAATAGCGAAGCTGCTTAGATACTGTCGAATTATGCACATGCTACACAGAAATGCCGAGGCATGGACGCCGAGGCAAGGAGAAATCGAGCCATGGATGGCGAGTTTCGACGTTTTCGTCATCCTATGAAAACCTACAAAGCATAATTTGCACAGTATCTTGGCTGCGCAGCGTAGCGGACACCGGAGTGTATGCGGCCCACCGCGGTGCCCGCGTGAATCGTCCCGTACTACTAACACTACAATACTACAGTCTCAATGAAGCAATATCCCCCACTCTAGAGGATTACCGGCTGGATCTGTCGTCCGGCCATCACTTCATTTATTGTGCCGACAACCTGTTTTCCATCACACACGAGTGAATTCGGTTTCTTCACACAATCATCCTGCCCAAACGGCACAAAATAAATATTTTTCATATTCATCAGCTTTCCGATATTCTTAAAGTTGATGCCTAGCGCATCATTTGTTGAGATCCCGATAACAAGCGGTCTGCCGTTTCTCAGATGAGCCTTTGCCGCGAGAAGGACCGGTGTATCCACTATGCCGTTTGCAAGCTTTGCCGCTGTGTTGCCGGTACATGGGTAAATCACCATCACGTCAAACAGCTTTCCCGGGCCGACACGTTCTGCCTCCTGCAGTGTCCTGATGCCCTCGTCCCCTGTGATTTCGGAGATAGTATGCATAAAGTCTCCCGCCTTTCCAAAGCGTGTGTTCATCATCTGTGCATTATAGGAATATACAGGTGTCACATGTGTGAAGCTATCCACAAGCCTCTTTGCAACATCCTTAGTCTTTTCAAAACTACAGAAGGAGCCTGTAATTCCCATTCCTACGGTGCAATCCGAAATAACCATAAGCCCTCCGTCATACCTTTTCTTTTCATACAGTCATAAAGTATTTTTGCACCGGTTTTCGGACAGTATATGCCCGGAAGGCCGAGCGCATGCGTACAGTTTATCTGATACCTCTTACAAGCCTCAAAATCACAACCACCGGGCTTAGATGCAATATCTATAATTATCGCATCTTTTTGTAAAAGCATGATTAAACTTTCACCTATAACCCTGTCTGGTACTGTGTTTATGAGAAAAAGTGTTTCTAGACAAGCCTTGGCAGGATTATTAAAATCCACCGTTTCATAGCCCAGTTCAGCTGCCTCAAGTCTTGCCTGTTTTCTCCTTGCCATCACCATGACACGGGCTCCCATAGCAGAAAAAATGCGAGCCATTGCCTTTCCGCATTTTCCAAACCCGCTCACAAGCACCTTTGAGCCATATATGCCATGTATGCTTTTTTGTATTGCTATGGACGCAGTGGCCTCGGCCGTGACAATGGCATTCTGCTCTATGACAGTCTCATCTCTCATAAAGTCACAGCCTCTGTCAACACCTGGGAAGCACTCTGGCATCATGCCGCCCCACACTGCAATATTGTTAATTATTATATTATGTTTTAATTTTTCTATATCACTATTTATAAGCTTAAGCTTTGAAAACGGGGTAGGAAAAACAATATTTCCCACACGCTCATAATCAATCCCACCGCTATTTCTGCAATCTGTCTGTTCTCCTCCCAGCATATCGGCAAGGTATTTTTGTCTTTGGTCCGTAACATATATTATAGTGTCTTTTTGCATAATACTTCTTCCTTTCGCTATAATATATGCGCATTTTTACCTTATGTGAGAGTATTTCGTTTTATCGTAACCGTTCAGTACCTTAACAGTTGCGAGCCGCAAGCACATTAGAATCAGCTGCATAAAGCTTTTCCATGGCTTTGCTTATTCAAAAAAAACAGAGCTTGTCATATATTAATATTACGCCAAGCTCTGTTTTTTTAATGCTAATTGAATTCTAACTGATTTTCAATTTATTCAATTCAATTTTATTTTTATAAATTTTATATTAGCTTATTACAGCTGTGTGACAACAAAAATATCGTAGATAGCTTTTATCGCCTTGTCAAAGTCATCATTGCTTACACCGATGATGATATTGAGCTCTGATGAACCCTGATCAATCATGCGCACATTGATATTGGCATGTGCAAGTGCAGAGAAAATCCTGCCGGCTGTACCACGGTTTGACTTCATGCCACGGCCAACAACAGCGATAAGCGCGAGGTCTGACTCGAGGTCAATGATATCAGGATGAGCAAGTCTTCTGATTGAGCTGATAACCTGCTGCTCCTTGCCCTCAAACTCTGCCTGATGTACGAATACTGTCATAGTATCGATACCTGATGGCATATGCTCTATAGAAATACCGTTCTCCTCAAACGCCTGGAGAGCCTTTCTACAGAAGCCCACCTCTGAGTTCATCTTGTCCTTGTCGATATTTACCGCAACAAAGCCTTTCTTTCCGGCGATACCTGTGATGGTATAATCAGGCTTTTGGCATGTGCTCTCAACGATGAGAGTACCAGGTGCTTCCGGGTCGTTTGTATTTCTGATATTGATTGGGATGCCTGCCTTTCTTACAGGGAAAACAGCATCCTCGTGTAGCACTGATGCTCCCATATATGAAAGCTCTCTGAGCTCTCTATAAGTAACAACCTTGATTGGCTGTGGATTGTCGATAATTCTAGGATCAGCTACGAGACAGCCTGAAACATCTGTCCAGTTCTCATACATGCTGGCACGGCATGCCTTTGACACGATGGAACCAGTGATATCTGAACCACCTCTTGAGAAGGTGACTACCTTTCCGTCAGGTCCTGCTCCGTAAAAGCCCGGAATAACTGCCTTTTCTGTCTGCTCAAGCTTCTTTGAGAGCACCTTGTCTGTCTTTTCTGCATCAAAATTGCCATTCTCATCAAAAAAGATGACTGTTGCTGAATCTATAAACTCATATCCGAGATAGTTTGCCATGATGATTCCGTTTAAGTACTCACCACGAGAGGCTGCATAATCTGCACCTGCCTTTGCCTTGAAATTCTCAGCGATAATCTTGAACTCCTCATCAAGCGCCAGCTTTAAATGAAGACCATTTATGATTGAATCATATCTGTCCTTGATTTTTCTAAGCATAACCTTGAAATCCTGATCCTTCTCAGCCAGATCATAGCATGCATAAAGCATATCTGTTACCTTTGTGTCTTTGGAATTTCTCTTTCCCGGTGCACTCGGCACAACATATTTTCTTGACTCATCACTTCTTATAATGTCGCCAACCTTTGTGAACTGCTCTGCACTGGCGAGCGAGCTGCCGCCAAACTTTACTACCTTTACCATTTGTCTACTTTTCCTCTGCTTCCTATATAAATAACTGTATTAGCCAATATTATACCGCTTTGATAAATCATTCGTCAATACTCAATATAATCAACATCAAGCTTCATAACATCGTGTTCTTTGTCAAATGTGATGATACCGTATGATGGCATGCAGCCCCAAAGCGGTGCACCGATGCTTCCCGGATTCATCATCGCAAGACCATTGTGCTTATCATAAAACAGCTTGTGTGTATGGCCAAAGAGCGCCAGGTCTGCCCCGACTTCCTTCGCATGCAGCTCCAGATGCATATATGACATCTTTACTCCATATGTATGTCCATGGCACATGAGTACCTTATAGCCGTCGATATTAATAAGTCTCTCTGTATCCCCCCGTGAAAAATCACAGTTTCCCGGCACATTGACCATGGTTATATGCGGGAACTCTCTCCTAAGAGCATCCGCATCCACAACGCAGTCTCCCAGATGAAGTATCATATCAGGCTCCTCTCTTTTGACTGCCCGAATCATATTTCCCACATTACCATGTGAATCACTCAGTACCAAAACTCTCTTCATGCGCGTCTCTCCTATATCTTGTTAATATATTATATATATTATCATAAGTTTTCCGCGTGTAAAATATTTTTTTCTTTATAATATACGCAAAAAAGCTCCATGCCGACTTCATTGTCGGCCCGGAGCTTTTAATCTTTAATTTTAACTATGCAAGCCTCTTCCACTGCTTGCTGCACTTATAATAAGAATAGAACATACATCTTTCTGCCTGCTCACATCTGACCGGTGCACTCTCGATATTGCACTGGCAATTTACAATAGCATCTGCTTTTCCCTTACATGAACCCTTAATCATTACATCGTCTAAAACTTCGTCTGACATACTCTTTCTCCTCACATTTGTTTGATAGTATATTTACCTGTTACAATATTGATATATTTTATTATTTTTCTCTGTACGGGCTATGCTTTACGTACTCTTACCATCGGCTTAAATACTAACATCTTGTCCGCAACAGTTGTGATTATACTATATATTGTATTTTAAATCCATATGTCATTTCTAACAAAACAAATGATTTTTTATGTCACATTTTTCACTTGACGAATTTCATTTTCATGTTCAAGCCCAAAAATCAAGGATATCTGAGTAAAACTTTTCCAAGGTATCATCATCCGCATTAAATATCTCGTGTTTTGAATCAGGATAGACCTTCTTAATGCCCTGAGGCAGCTTCGCAATAAATTCATCCTCAGCGGTATTTGAAACCAGATAATCCTTTCCCGCCTGGCATAACAGCACCGGTATTTTAATTTCCTGTGCATGCTTCTTTATATATTTGGATGCCTTGCGCCCGGCTCTGCACCATCTGTAGGTGGCGCCATTTGTACGATAGCGTTCCTCCTCCACCTTGCACTTGTATATGTAGTCATAGCGCGCCTTTGACAGACAACAGCTCGATTCAAAATCATACTCATCCGTATACTGTGTCTGGCTCGGCAGATATTTATCGTTCCAGTTAAGCACACTTGCGACAAACAGTATCGCCTCCACGGCAAAATGTGAAAAATTGCCATAAAGCATCTCTATCATAGGGCTTGAAAGTACTGCCTTTGTAAATACCTCAGGATGCTTCTCAAGATACAGGGCAGCTATCGCGCCTCCCATAGAGTGACCGTACAGGTAAAGCGGTCTGCGCCCCTCACGCTTCATCACAATCTCGCGGATAAACATATCAAGGTCACTCACATAATCGTCAAAGCTGTTTACAGTGACCATGCTCATATCTGATACACTTCTTTCCGAAAAGCCGTGTCCTCGATGCTCCACCATATATACTGAGTATCCGGCCTTTGCGAAATAGTAAATCATCTCATAATATTTAGGCATACACTCTGTAAATCCATGTGATATGACTATGGCAGCCTTTGCTACAGGTGTCGTCACATAGCCGTAATGTATGCGTGTGCCATCTGCACTCTTCATATAGCCATCTTCAAAATTAAGCCTGATAAAAGGCAAAACATATCTTGTTAATTCCTCATTATATTTTTCTTCTGTAATAATCATAGCATTCCTCACTTTTGGTATTTGATATTTTGTAAGTAACTATATCTCAATCCGGTCAATAAGATTCAGGTCATATTTTCTGACTATATCAAGTGACTTTTCATAGCTTTCCACATCACATATATTGTCCACTGTATGTGCATCAAGCCCAAGTATCACTTTGTTGCCGATGTCATGCGGTATACACCAGAAGCGCTCTGTCGGATAGTGCTTTCCTGCACTGATACCAAGCATGTTTATCTCAAGCGGTATGTCAAGCTCATTAAGTGCCTTGCACATCCTCGTCATCTCCCAGTCATAGACGGAATCAAGTCCCTGGTAATTTATTAAATCAGGATGTGCTAAATAGCTGTACATGCCTGTTTTCATGCCCTCTATAACAGTATCCACGTACTCGCGTATACGGCTCTCATCATCTGTCGGTGTGCCTGTATATGGGCCTGTCTGCTCTGATTTCATAAAATGCTGGCCCATTATCATGTAATCACAGCCAAGCCGGTCAAACATAGCCTTCTGCTCCTTAAAAAACTCCGGTATGTACTCTGCCTCAAAACCAACATAGAGCTTTATGTCGGATGCATATTCCTTTCCAAGCCTCCTGATGGTGGACACATAATCCGGTGCCTGCTCCATCGTCATCCTGATGCCCGACACATACCCATCCTTAAAGGGACACGGCACATGGTCCGAAAAACCAAGCTCTGTGATGCCCATTCTGATTGCTGCCTCTATATATTCACGCTCACTGCCATATGCATGCTGGCACCTATAGGTGTGCGTATGGTAGTTTGCCTTTAAAAATCCCATCATTACTTAAAGCTCCAAAAATCTATCTCTTATTGCTGTTCAAACAGCTATTCAAATACTACAATTGAAATCAATTTTATCACTTTTTGTACTTTATTACAATCTCATATTTTTGGGACTTTTTTCTCTATGAAATATATATGCGTTATGTTATAATCCATTGATATATGATAGTCATAATAATTCTATCCACCACACAATCATAAATGAGGGGCAAAATACCTTTTGACCCTCATATCATTATATTTTTATATACGGAGGAAATAATGTTCAAAAAAGGAGTGGTTCCCTCCCAGGGACTGAGAATTATCATCGTCGGATGCGGCAAGGTAGGCCGTACTCTCGTTGAGCAGCTTGGCAAGGAGGGGCACGACATAACAATTGTCGACAAAAACAGGGAGAGGATTTCCCAGGTATCCAATATCTATGATGTAATGGGTATTGCAGGAAATGGTGCCAGCTACAAGATACTGCAGGAAGCGGGTATTGATGATGCCGACTTAATCATCGCAGTCACAGGCTCTGATGAGCTGAATCTGCTATGCTGTACCATTGCCACACAGGTCGGCAACTGTGCTGCTATAGCCAGAGTCAGAACGCCTGAATACAGCCAGGAGGCCAAATATCTGCGCGACAAGCTTGGTCTTGCACTCATTATCAACCCTGAGCTTGAGGCAGCTATTGAGATGGCTCATATTCTTCATCTGCCGTCCAGCCTTGAGGTGACAAACTTTGCTCACGGTCAGGCACAGCTCATCAAGTATGAGATTCCCGAGGGCAGCATCCTCGACGGAACAAAGCTCATGGATCTGGGCACCAGACACCATGCCAACATACTTATCGGTGCAGTCGAGAGAGATGATGAGGTCACTATCCCATCAGGTGATTTTGTGCTCCGCAAGGGCGATAAGCTGTCATTTGTCGGCGAACGCAGACATACAAAGGAGTTTTTCAGCCACATCGGAGTCAATACACACAGCGTAAAAAATACACTGATTATCGGAGGCGGCAAAGCCGCATATTACCTGGCAAAGCAGCTCATATCACGTGGCATAAAGGTCAAAATAATCGAAAATAGCTTCGAGCGCTGTGAAGAACTTTCCATACTGCTTCCGGATGCTGTCATCATAAACGGTGACGGAACAGAACAGGCACTCTTAAAGGAAGAGGGCATAGAGACCTGCCAGTCATTTGTACCTCTTACCGGTATAGACGAGGAAAACATCATGCTTACGCTCTATGCGAAACAGGTTTCCAATGCAAAGGTCATAACAAAGCTTAATCGTATAACTTTTACCAATGTCATAAACAGCCTGGACCTTGGAAGTGTAATCTCGCCAAAATACATCACATCAGAAGCCATAATTGCCTATGTCCGTGCAAAGAAAAACTCTATGAACTGCAATATAGAGACTCTCTACCACATGTACGACTCAAGAGTTGAAGCAATTGAGTTCTTTGTATCAGAAAACTCAAATGTGACAGACATACCGCTTCGAGACCTAAAGCTCAAAAAGCATCTGCTCATCTGCTTCATCAACCGAAACGGCAAAATTATTATTCCTACAGGTAATGACTGCATACAAAAAAATGACACTGTCATGATTATAACAACCCATACCGGCTTTACGAATCTTCAGGATATTATGGAATAGTGGGGGAATGATATGAACACTTCAGTAATTCGATATCTTCTGGGATATATTTTAAAGCTTGAAGGCTTTTTGCTGCTTCTGCCATGTATTGTTGCCGGTATTTATTATGAAAAAAGCGGCATCTACTTTTTGATTGTTGCACTCATAAGCATAGCTATCGGTTTTATTTTTTCGGCTAAAAAACCGAGGGATTTTACCTTTTACCTGAAGGAGGGCTGTGCTACAACCGCACTGGGCTGGATTGTACTGAGTATATTCGGCTGTCTGCCGTTTTACATATCAGGAGAGATTCCAAGCTTCACAGATGCTCTTTTTGAGACCATCTCCGGCTTCACCACGACAGGAGCGAGCATCCTGCCTGAGGTAGAATCACTCTCCTATTGCATGAATTTCTGGCGCTGCTTTACTCACTGGATTGGCGGTATGGGTGTGCTTGTATTTCTTCTGGCAATCATCCCGCTTTCAGGCGGCAGCAATATAAACCTGATGCGCGCAGAAAGCCCCGGGCCTTCGGTTGGAAAGCTCGTTCCAAAGATGAGGCATACCGCCAGGCTTTTATACATAATATACTTTGGTCTTACGACTATGGAGATTATTTTCCTGCTTTTCGGGAAAATGCCTCTTTACGATGCCATCTGTACCTCTCTCGGCACAGCCGGAACAGGAGGCTTTGGTATCAAAAACGACAGCTTTTGCGGCTACAATGTTTATCTGCAGTGGGTTGTTACCATATTTATGACACTTTTCGGTGTCAATTTCAACGCTTACTACCTGCTTTTCTTCGGTCACATCCGTGACGCACTTAAGGTGGAGGAGGTCAGATACTATTTCGGTATCATAATAGCATCCGTTGTAGTCATAAGCGTGAATATCGCGCATATGTGTACCGGTGTGTTTGACGCAGTCACAAAGGCTGCGTTTCAGGTTGGCTCAATCATCACGACAACCGGATTCTCGAGCACCGATTTCGATAGATGGCCTGAGCTTTCAAAGACACTGCTTGTGCTTTTGATGTTCATTGGCGCATGTGCAGGAAGCACAGGCGGAGGTATCAAGGTATCGCGTATTGTTATCGCTGTAAAGACAATAGGCAAGGAATTAAATGGCTACATTCACCCAAAGAGTGTGAAAAAGCTCACCTTTGAGCACAAGCCTGTAGACCATGATGTTATCAGGTCAATAAATGTTTATTTCATGACGTATGCCGTCATTTTTGTTGTTTCAATGCTGCTTGTTTCCGTTGAAAACTATGATTTTACTACCAATTTCACGGCTGTCGCAGCTACATTTAACAATATCGGACCGGGTCTTTCTCTGGTCGGTCCGACATGCAATTTCGGCTTTTTTAATAATTTCTCCAAATATATACTGATGTTTGACATGCTTGCCGGAAGACTCGAGCTGTTTCCACTGCTCATCCTCTTCCATCCGTCAATCTGGAAGGAATTATTTATTCAAGCAGATAAAAAAGTAAAAGGGAATAGAAAGGAGAAACAAAATGTTCGCATGTAAAAATTGCGGTGGAAATGTGAAGTTTGACATCAAATCAGGCCAGTTAGCCTGTGAATACTGTCATTCACTTTTCGACCCTTACGCGTACGAGGACAAAACCTCTGACGCCGAGGTCCAGAAGGACTTCGACGCAACCATTTTCACATGCCCTCAGTGCGGAGGAGAAATCCTGAGCACAGACGATACCGCAGCAGGCTTCTGCAGCTTCTGCGGTGCATCAACTGTGCTCTACAGCCGCATGCAAAAGGAGCACAAGCCGGCTTATATCATACCATTTGCAAAGAGCAAGGATGACTGTAAGCAGGCCTACATGAGCCTCATGAAAAAGGCTATTTTCGCGCCAAAGGAGCTTAAGGATCCTAAGTTTATCGATGGATTCAGAGGTATCTACATGCCTTACTGGACATATTATGTAACCCAGAAGGCTCCTATTTCACTTCCGGCGAAAAGATCCCACCGTTCAGGAGATTACATTATCACAGACCATTACAGGCTCGAGGGAGATCTCGATGCCTACTACAAAGGCCTGTCCTACGATGCATCATCATCCTTTGATGACAGCATCAGCGAAAAACTCGCGCCTTATGATGTGAAGAATATGAAGCGCTTTACACCGGCATTCTTAAGTGGGTTTTACGCTGATACAGCTGATTTACCATCAACGATTTACGCAAGTGACGCAATGGATGCTACCTGCACAAACACAGTAAGCGAAATAAGTAAAGAGCCTGCCTTTACCGGCTTGTCAGTCGACAGTGACTCCGCTGCTCTTTCGCCTTTAAGTCTTGGCACTACTGTAAAAGAAACAGATTACTCGATGTTTCCGGTATGGTTTTTGTCATACCGCAATAAGGATCGTGTGGCATATGCCACAGTAAACGGCCAGACAGGCAAGGTTGTTGCAGATCTGCCTATATCTGTCGGTAAATTCCTGCTAGGCTCACTGATTGCGGCAATTCCGGTATACATTTTATTGTGCCTGCTGACAGTCCTCACCCCCGGCATGACTCTCACCATAGTAGGTGTGCTTGCGATTATCGCAAATATCTGTTACTCACAGGAGCTGACCATGATTGCCGTAAAGGAAGCCGGCACCGAGGATAAGGGCCGTATCGCAAAAGAACAGCCGGAGGCTCTTGGTGCAATCAACAACCACAGACGCCTTAAAGCTGCAAAAAAAGCCACTAAAACCATAAAGAAAAAGACAAACACATCGTTTGTAGCTTACTTTATACTTTTTATATTTATCATTCAATTTGTACCTGCGCTGTTTACAATCATTGCAGGTATCGGAAGCGGCTTTGGCAATGCAGACGGCAGCCTGATTTTATTTGTTATTTTGACCATTATATCATTTATTTTTTCAATCAGAGCCTTCTCAAGCTTTGACCGTATGCCCGGACACAAGGGAGTTGCAGGACTCATCTTTGGCATGGTATCCATGCTTATTGGCGATGCAGTGCTACTTTTCCAGCCGGTGCTAGATGCATGGTACTATGGTGCTGCTTTTATCATCATTGCCTCAGTGCTTATCACACTGATCAATGTCATCCACGCATTCAATGTGCTCACAACTCGCAAGCTGCCTCAGTTTGCCACACATAAGGGAGGTGACGACCGTGCATAGAAATAATTTTAAAAGTCCTTTTTTGCATTGTATAAAATGCAGATGCTCAGCTTTATTTACATTATTTTTGCTTGTTACAGTCCTTGTTTTGAGCAGCTCATCAAATGTATATGCCACCGAGACAGCCGCAGCTTCCAATCTAAGCGGTACAAACAAGTCTACCGGCTATGAGTACATCCTTGAGGACTCTGCCAATTTCATTGACGATGCCGCAAAGAGCAAGCTCATCTCACAGATGAAAAAGACAACCGACTACTGCAATATAGCCGTTGTCACCACTACCTCACATCCTTACGGAAGCACTGAAAGCTATGCAGTCAATACCTTTGAAGACTATTTCGGAACCGGTGCAAATGGTGTCATTTTCGTGATAGACAGAGATTTAGACGAGATTTATCTGGCTTGTGAGGGAAGCACGCAGAGAACCATCCCGAACTCAAAATGTAACTCCATCTGTGACAACACTTATATATATGCCACCTCAAGTCATGATTACGACTATTTCACCTGCTGTATGGAAACAATAGACCAGGTCAACACAGTCCTCGCAGGCGGACATATATCACAGCCTCTCAGATACATTTCCAGTATCTTTATCGCTCTCGCTGCCGGCATGATTTTTTGCTTTGTATATGCATTATCCCTGTCAAAGGGCCGCAAGGCTAAGAGCAACGAGCTCATGGGTGCAGCATTTACAAAGGTAGAGATTCAAAATGCACGCGCACGCTTTATGAACCAGACAAGACACTACAGTCCACAGAGCTCAGGCTCAAGTGGCGGTCACAGCGGTGGTGGAGGCCATAGTGGCGGCAGTCACAGTGGCGGCGGTCACCACATCTAACCTCTGATTTCAATAAATACAATGCCATCATCAGCCCCGGCAAATGCCGGGGTTGTTTTATTACAAAAACACTAAAAAATCTCAATTTATGATTGTTTTTAGTACAAATACACTATATAATATTTGTAGTGTTTTACATTATCTTTTAGATTAGACTAATTTTGTTGTGGAGTGGATATGATTAAACGTAGATATATGAGAACGCGACAATTGAAACCCGGCATGATTATTGATCAGGTCATCAAGGATCCTACCGGACGTAACCTGGTGGTACAGGGCTCAGCTATCGATGATTATATCATCTCTTCGCTGCTTAAGCTCGGTATAATGTCAGTATACATCCGCGAGGGAAGTGCAGACCCTGACGATCCTGATGCCATACTGTCTCCCAAGGCTGCTGCCATGGTCAAACAGCTGCGTACAGACGACCGTTCCAAGGTCACCTTAAGCGACAGTGTCAGGCAGCGTGTATCAACCGGTGTCCAGTACATCTTCAACAACACAAGCTCAAAGGAGCTTACACAGACTACAAACCAGATTGCCGACTCGCTTATGGAGGCTATCAACGAAAACGATGCCATAGCTGTCGATATCAGTTCTCTCAAAACAAGCGATGAGTACACCTTCAAGCACAGTGTGGATGTGGCTACTATTTCGATGATTCTTGCCAAGCAGATGAAGCTGCCTGACAACGAAATCCACGACATAGGTGTATCCGGCCTGCTGCACGATATAGGCAAGACAATGATCCCCAATGAGATTTTAAACAAGCCGGGCAGGCTCACGGATGATGAGTTTAATATCATGAAAAAACATTCCGTGTACGGCTACAATATGCTAAAAGACCGAAAGGATTTAAACAACTCTATACTGATGGGAGTGCTGCAGCACCACGAACGCATTGACGGAACCGGATATCCACTCGGCTTTGATGCACCCAAAATCTGTCAATTTGCAAAGATTCTGTCTGTTGCAGATGTCTATGATGCGCTTGTCACAAAGCGTCCGTACAAGGATGCCTTATCACAGCGAGATGCAGTTGAGATGCTTATGTCCATGACAAACCAGCTTGATATAGGTGTCATGCGTGCTTTCATGAGCAGTATGATTCTATATCCTGTTGATTCAATTGTACAGCTTAGCAATGGTGAAAAGGCAAGAGTTGTAAAAAACAGCGAGTACTACATTCTTCGACCAACTGTTGTCGGCGTCGATTCCGGCAGAGTATACAATCTGGGCAATGATTTGAAGTGCGCAAGTATTATTATACTTTAGACATAATGATTTGAGCCACCTTAAGAATAAAAAAGCTGATGCGTCATGCTTACATGCAGGCATCAGCTTTTTGTTCCCAATGGTTTTATAGTTATTAATAGCTTGCAAAAATAAAAAAGCCCTCAGCACTGTGTACTGAGAGCTTTTTGTTTTAGCAGTCCGTACGGGAATCGAACCCGTGTTTCCGCCGTGAGAGGGCGGCGTCTTAACCGCTTGACCAACGAACCGTGTATTATAATACCATGGTCAATCGGATAATGCAAGCTTTTTTTGAAATTTTTTTAAAAATTTTTATTTGTTATTTATTATTTATCTGCCTTTTTCGCCTTCTTTGCTTTCTTTATACGTTCTCTTTTAAAACGTTCCTTCAGACTCTCTGTAAAGGTATCGAGATACCTGTTCTCCACCTTCGGATTTCTGAATCCCTGTGCCCTGTTAAGCGCAGATTTCTTTAAAGCCCCCATTGAATCAATAACTCGGTCTGCACTGGCTCTGATACGTTTTCTCTTTCTACGCTCCTCGACAGCCTCCGCAAGCTCCTGTGACCGCTCCTGCGACCTTTCGTCTGCAGCCTTCTTACGCTCTTTAACCTCTTCCACAACCTCATCCATATAGGTGTTGAAATTGTTCTGCAGATTAACGATTGTCCTACTGAAATCTGTAAGCGCTGACACTGTGATTGCAGTGTCTACAGCTAAAAAGCCCATAAGAAGCAGTGAGAAAAACTCATACCATATAGGTGACATCCAGCCTGTGATGAGCTTCGTAAACGGTGCAATAAAATATACCACTATAAGTCCTGCCACCCCAAAACCTACAGAATATGGAAAACACACCCTGCCGTTTATATTAAGCGGCATGCTGCTGTAATCCCACCAGTATGCGTGAAACAGCTTCTCAAGCGCCCATGATGTGCCATATTCTAAGACAATGCTTCCAAAAAATGCCACAAGAAATATCTGCCACCATGTAAATGTCGCATCAGTATGAGCAGAAATAAGATCTGCTATCGCAGTGATCGCGACACCTCCGGCTCCGTAAATAGGACAGAGCGGACCATAGAGAAAGCCTCTGTTCTCCCATTTTTTTGCTCTGATGGTACAGTAGATGCTCTCATATATCCATCCCATACAGCTAAATATAATAAAATACACAAAATATCTTGATAACCACATATATAATCCTTTCTCCCCGGATAATTTATGATATACAGCAAATGTCATTGATTCCCTTATGTCTGCAAATTAAAAATCACTCTCCGGATACATCTCATCTAAGTATATATCATACCATTTTGTACACTCATTTGTCCATGAGTCAACAGCGTTTTCGTATTGCTGTCGCAGCTTATCGACATTTTCCTTAGTCCAATCCGCATTTATTATGTTTTGATTTAATTTTTCTGCTTCTTCAGCCGCCTTCACCATCGGCTCCGCCGCAAGGGCAAGCTTCCACTCGAGGTACGCCTCATCTGTTGAAAGCTGTCTGGTCTCATGCCTCTCCCTCTTAGGAACAGCCGCAAGTGCCTCGACCATCGCAGCATCCTTTGCCTGCATGAGTGCCGGCAGATTGCCATCCTGTGATGCCTTAAGCCTTGAAATATAATGGCCATAGCCAAACGGATAGTACATCACTTTGTCCTTTTCAAAGACCAGTATGGCATCAGCCACCTGCTTTATGAAATACCTGTCATGCGATACAAAAAGCATGGTGCCGGTATATGCCTTAAATGCCGATTCGAGTGTCTCCTTCGCCGGAATATCCATGTGATTGGTCGGCTCATCGAGTATCATTAAGTTCGGACGGCCTGTCAGAAGCTCTGCTAACACAAGCCTGGACTTCTCACCACCTGAGAGCGAGCTGATGCGCTTTGAGGAATTTGCCCCTCCAAACAGATACATGCCAAGTGTCTTTCTTAAGTCCTTCTCCACAAGTGCCGGAAAAAGCTCGTGAAAATGGTCTCTCACGGTCTTATCGCTGTCTATAAGTGCCGACTGCTGGTCAAAATATCCCACCAGTAGATTATTGCCGAGCTGGCTTGTGCCCTTTATTGGCGGAATAAGCCCTGCCACCGTCTTTAGAAATGTTGATTTTCCTATGCCATTGTCACCGATTACGGCAATCTTCTGACCACGCCTTATACGAAGCGACAGCTCAAGCAGTGCCCTGCCGTCGTAGCCAATTTTTAATTTCTTCGCCTCGTAAACCCATTTACCGCCCGGAAACTGTGGCTCGATATTGCCTGTAAAAATATGAGCTTCGTCTTCAACCGGCTTTTCTATCAGCTTCATGCGTGCCAGCATGGTCTTTCTAGAGCGTGCAAACGCAGCTTTCTTAGGCTTATGCTTGAATTTGTCGATAAGCTCATTATTGTGCGCAATCTCCGCCTGCTGGCGCTCGTAGGCTTTGCGCTGTATCTGCAGATTTTTAAGTTTCTGCTGCCTGTACTGCGTGTAGTTGCCGGCATATCTGTGCAGACTGCCATTTTCAAGCTCATAAACACCAGTCGCAACTGCATCAAGAAACGCCCTGTCATGGGACACAATGACAACAGCCTTGGGATAGTTTATCAGATAATCCTCCAGCCACTCGACAGTTTTCATATCAAGATGATTCGTCGGCTCATCAAGAAGCAGCAAATCCGGCTTTTCAAGCAGCAGCTTTATAAGTGAAATCTTGGTCTGTTCACCTCCAGAAAAACTGCCGAGTGTACGGCTTTTTTCTTCTTTTTCAAAGCCAAAGCCTGTAAACAGCCTGTCGTACTCCATCTCGTAGTCAAACCGCTCTTTTGAAAAGGTATCTTTATCCGGGCAGCTCTCAAGCAGTATCTGTTCTATTGTCAAATCCTGATTTGATTTATCCGCCTGTCTAAGCATATCAATTGTGATATTTCTGGACATGGTGATTCCGGTTTCCGGGTTTCCCGACGGTTTCTTCTTTTTTGCTCTTTGAGTTCTTTTTGCCGTGCCATCTAAATCACTGCCTGCAGTGGCAGCTCCCGTGACCATATCATTGCTTCTGCCGTAGCTGCCCCTGCTGTCATCCCTGTCCGGTGTCAGTTCTCCAGCAAGAAGCCGAAGCAGCGTGGTCTTTCCAGCACCGTTTTTGCCGACTACAGCTATTTTTTCTTTTTCCTTTATATAAAAATCAACATGGGACAGAATCGTCTGACCTCCTGCCGAAACTGTCCCATCTTTAATCTGGTATAACATATCTAATTAATATCCTTCAAGCTGTCCAAGAGCTCAAGATCCGACTGTAAAACCCTGATATTGGACGTAACAGGCTCCTGTCCCGGCTTTGTAACTGTGATTTCAATAACAGAGTCTGCCGGGATGCCACTGCCGAATGCATACTGTAAAAAGGATACAAACTTTGGGTGGTTTGCTGTAAATGTATTTTTTGCTTTCATCATTTTCATTATGCTTGCTGGGTTCATGTATTTTCTCCAATCTTATCTATATGATATCTCTTTCGACGCACATATCTTTACGTTCATTATATTATACCATGAGTCAATTCTATAATCTATCATTTTAGAATTTTTCTGTGTATCTGTCACGATTAATTTCTGAGTCTGCGCAATTCCCTCGGCGTCATGCCAAACTGCGCCTTAAACATCCTGCTAAAAACCTTGTAATTCGTGAATCCATTGCGCTCCAGAATATCTGTTATCGAATCCTCTGTTACAAGAAGCTCTTCATGAATATGGTCGATCCGTACCAGATTGATGTACTCCAGAAAAGTCACACCCATACATCTTTTGAACATACGGCAGAAATACTCCTGATTCAGCGATGCTATATCAGCCGCTGTTTTTAATGAAATCTGCTCCTGATAGGACTGCGCGACGTACTGCAGTACTCCTTTAAGACGGGCTATCTGTTTTGACTCTTTTTCCATATTAGCATTAATGTGTGAATAGCTCGTATACAAAATATAGAGAAATTCATTCATCTTTGCCATCAGACGAAGCTCATAGCCTTTATCCTTTTTGCAGTAAATTCGTGTTATTGCTTTTAGAAGAGCTTTCATCCGATCATATTTTTTTGTATTCTTTTCTCCATCAAAGCATTCCAGAAACCTGACATGCTCATAATCCTCTATATAATTATCCAAATACATATATGGTACCTGTATAAGAAAGGCTTTAACCATCCCCTTACTCTTTGTGCTGTGGATTTTACTTGAATTTATGATATAGAACTCATCTTCATGAAGAATATGTCCATCATTCGCATATATATCAGTGTTTTCATTACTTGATATCTGTAATTCTCCCTCAAGTACATAGATTATCTCCAGATGATCATGCCAGTGGCTCGGTGACATCTGGCGGTATGTCTCATATAGGAGACAGTATACCGGCAGATGTGGTATTGATTTTATATATTCGTGCGTGTATTGCTGCATGTGAACCTCCATATGCGTAAGCTTTTATACTAGAATTTACAGATTTGAAGCCTTAATTATATATAATATAATGGCAAAGCAAAAAGTCAATATCGACATAAAATAAAGTCATTATCATGATTGAAAATCATTCTATTTTAGCTTACAATTCTTTTATAATATATGAAAAATTATGGTAATTTTATAAATAAAATGCCATACAGACACAAAATTAACTCTATAAACACAATATAAGGAAGGTATCTGCTATGAACAAATGGTCACGAATCAAATTCACTCCTAATCTTCCACTGGGGGCAAACGGTGAAAGAGTTACAGGAAGCAAGGCTCACATCGAGCTTTCAAAGGAAGCTGCCAAGGAAGGCATGGTGCTTCTCAAAAACGAAAACAATGTACTCCCTCTTGCAGCGGGTTCTAAGGTAGCCCTTTTCGGAAAAGGCACCTTCGACTATGTAAAGGGCGGCGGCGGAAGCGGTGATGTAACTGTTGCATATATCCGCAGCCTCTACGAGGGACTTAAGCTTCAAAAAGATAAAATAAGCGTATTTGAGGAGCTGTGCGATTACTACCGCAACGACATTAAGAAGCAGTATGCAGCCGGTGCGGTACCCGGCATGACTATAGAGCCGGATGTGCCGGTTGAGCTTTTAAACAAGGCAAAGGCATATACCGACACTGCTATCATCTCAATCTGCCGCTACTCCGGAGAAGGCTGGGACAGAAAGAGTGTTATTGACCCAAACAACAGGGCTCTCTGGGACTACGAACGCGAGATGACGGAGAAGTCGGCAGAGCTTTTTAAGGATGGTGATTTCTGTCTTTCCATAAAAGAAAAGGAGATGGTTGACACTGTAAAAGCCAGTTTCAAAAATGTAATCGTGATTTTAAATGTCGGCGGAATGGTTGATACATCTTGGTTTGCTTATGATGATCAGATTCAGTCAGCACTGCTTGCCTTACAGGGTGGCATGGAAGGCGGACTCGCTGCCGCTGAGCTTTTAGTAGGAGATGGCAATCCTTCCGGAAAAACTGTCGATACATTTGCCAAATCGCTCGACGACTATCCGTCTACTTACAATTTCCATGAGTCAAGAGACTATGTGGACTACACCGATGATATATATGTCGGATACCGCTATTTCGAGACAATTCCGGGAGCAGCGGAGAAGGTTGTTTACCCATTCGGCTATGGCCTCTCATACACCACATTTGATGTGGAGACTGTTTCTGCCGGTGTTGTGAATTCCAACTGTACATCTGAGGCCAATAAGCTTTATGCAAAAGTCCGTGTGACAAATACAGGTAAATTCTCAGGAAAAGAGGTTGTTCAGGTATACATTGCAAAACCACAGGGAAAGCTTGGCAAGCCTGCAAAGGAGCTCGTAGCCTTTGAAAAGACAAGAGAACTGCAGCCGGGTGAATCACAGCTTATAACCCTCACATGGGAAATAAACGATATGGCATCATATGATGACCTTGGAAAGGTTAAAAAATCTGCATATGTGCTTGAGGCAGGTTCATATGATATATACATTGGAACGAGCGTCCGTGATGTGACAAAAGCAGATTACTCATATATATTAAATCATGATGTAATCACCGAGCAACTTTCTGCAAAGCTTGTACCTACAAGTCTGCCAAAGAGAATGCTCTCTGACGGAAGCTATGAAGCTCTGCCTCAAAGTGAGCCTGTTGACACCGACTACTCAGCTATTGGCAATATTGACCCTGCCCTGACCGAGGGGGTTGGTCCCGGTCAGAGAGCCATTCCATACTATCGTTTCAGCGATGGCATGGCTAAAAACGGCAGTCACGACATCATGGATGTTGTGGAAGGACGTATCACGCTTGATGAATTTGTATCAGAGCTTTCCATCGATGATCTCATTCATCTGCTCGGCGGACAGCCAAATACCGGTGTTGCAAATACCTTCGGTATCGGAAATATGCCTGAATACGGTATTCCTTCTGCCATGACAGCAGATGGTCCTGCCGGAGTGCGTATAGCGCCTGAGGTCGGTATATATACCACTGCATTTCCATGCTCCACACTGCTCGCATGCACATGGAACCCGAATGTTTTAGAGGCAGTAGGACGCGCGGGCGGTGAAGAATTAAAAGAAAATAATCTTGCCCTGTGGCTCACACCTGCCATTTGTATTCACAGAAGTCCTCTCTGTGGACGTAACTTTGAGTACTACTCAGAGGATCCATTTGTCACAGGAAAGCTCGCAGGTGCCATGGTACGCGGAATCCAGTCAAACAATGTCGGTGCCACACTCAAGCACTTTGCCTTAAACAATAAGGAAACAAACCGTAAAAACAGTGATTCACGCGTTTCAGAAAGAGCTGCCAGAGAAATCTATCTGAAGGCCTTTGAAATGATTGTAAAAAATGAAAATCCATGGGCTATTATGTCCTCTTACAATATGATAAACGGCTATCGAGCCTCTGAATGTGAAGACCTTTTGACAGGAATACTGCGTGATGAGTGGGGCTATGAAGGAATGGTCACAACCGACTGGTGGACCTGTGGCGAGCATTACAAGGAGACAAAAGCCGGAAATGATCTTAAGATGGGAAATGGATATCCTGATCGTGTAAAGAAGGCTTATGATAAGGGTGCCATCTCTCGTAGTGAGATGGAGACCTCTGTAAAGCGTATATTAGGATTCATATTAAAGCTTGATTAAATTTTACTCTGCTTTATGTAAACCTACCCGGTTCATAATACCCGATACTTATTATACAAAAAACAAAAACGGACATGCAAAACTGCCATGTCCGTTTTTGTATTTGTATATCTCAATCATTAATTCTGTATTTTAGCATATTCCTCAATTTTACATACATGCTCTTTTGTTTTTTCATCATAGTTAATTGCCACAAGCAGGATGTTTCCCGTATATTGCAATAATGAATTCGGATACTGTCTCTCACGAATCTGCTGCATGGCTGTATCCGCATTCTTATTCCATTTCAGCTCCACAACAAGCGCCGGATAATCATTTATATACTCAGGCTTCGGAATATAAACAAAATCAGCAAAGCCACGCCCTGTCGGTAATTCCCTGACCGGCTTAAAATAATAGTTCATTGTTCCAAGATAAGCAATGGCCAACACACTGCTAAGGGAGTTCTCGTCATTATATTGAATCACCGAGGTATACTCCATATGAATCTGCTCAATTTTTGCTGCCACAGTATTTACATCTTTGTTTATTGTTGCATTAAACAAATCTATTGACTGTCTCTCAAACTGTAGGATTTCATCCCATTTGTTTTCCCGAACCGCATCCATAAGCTCATTGCGAAGCTCTTCATTCGGAATATATGCCATCTGATTTTTCTGATTAAAAGCCAGATATCCAAGATGTATAAGCAATGTCAGCACATCATCTTTGTTTTTAAATGATACCATATCATTCTGAAACGTGGTTGTTCTGACTTTTATCTCATTTCCGGAAATCATTGAAATAATAGCGGCTCTTAATCCATCAAAATCCATGTCAATAAGCGGAATCAGAGATTCATATGTGCCGGTCTGTGACCAATAGCTTTGGAAGCTGCCTCTCATCATCACGCTCACTACCGCTTTTGGATTATACACATGTTTACCCGAAAGCATATAGCCATCATACCAGTTTTTTACTGCTTCATAATCCCTGTCATACTTTTTGCATAACTGCTTAACCTCATCATCTGTAAAGCCAATATATGATGCAAGCGCTCCTGCATCAAGCATTGTGAACTCTTCAAAATTGTTAAGTGCTGACTGGGTTTTTAGCTTTTTAATAGGAAGTATGCCGGTAAGATAAGCTAACGCAATATACTTTGTCGGCTCTGTCCCTTTAAACATTCCTCTGAGGAAATTAATATATTCCTCCTGCAGTTCCTTATTATCAGCCTCATCTCTTATCAACACATCCCACTCATCTATTATGATAACAAAGGTATTTCCTGTGGCTGCGTTTATATAAGACATGGCTCCATAGGCTGTTTTAACAGTGTCCGGTATCACATCACCATATGCTATTATAAGCTCATCAAGAATACCATTATTGATGTATTTCACGGTGTTTTGCACTTCACCCGCATCCATCATGCACCACTGGACATCAATATGAATAACATCATATTTATTAAGGTTTGTCTCAAAGGAATCAAGCCTGCCTACCTTTAGAGTGGAAAACATATCAAAGGAATCACATCCTCTGCTATAATAAGCAGCAAGCATATTCGCCGTGATGGACTTTCCAAAGCGCCTCGGTCTGCTATTGCATATGCATGCCATATCAGAACCTATAACCTTATTGGTGTATGCCAAAAGCATAGTTTTATCCACATATATTTCCGATTTCAATGTCTTTTGAAAAGCTTTATTTCCCGGATTTAAAAATCTTCCCATGAATTTTCCTACCTTAATGAAATAATTTAACAACCTATACTACATGTTAAGTATAGCAGTTTTTAATCAACTTCACCATATCAACTTTAAATATATACAATTTAAACTATTACTTTCCATAAATATTGTACTCAGGCACATCCACGCCATCTGTTCCGGCATAGTATGACATCTCCACCTCGTTGAGTCCTTTTTTCTTGTCAAGAATCACATTGTACTGGGATGAATATATTACATCTCCATTTTTATTAAATCTGTATTCAATATTCACTCCATCTTTACCTTTTAATGCCTTTCTTGGAATTTTTGCAAGGAAGATACGCTCACTGTCGGAAATCTTCTTCACCTCGACTGCATCCACCCATTTGAAAAATACTGGTGCCGCCACTCTTGTATCATCCATGCTATAACTGTCGTAATCATAATAGGCTGTGTCTTTATCTTCTGTATCCTTTAACACATGATAGCCCATCTGTATGCTGTCCACGCCATCAAGACCGGTATCATTGTTGTTATAGCTGCCCGAATCGTAAGGCGAATATACATATAAAAGGATAAGCTGTGAGCTCTTTACCTCATTTATGCTATCTCTGAATAAATGTGCAGCCTTTATATGAGATACATTGAGCTGTCTTAAGCTGTCATTTGTCTCACCTGCCAGCTGTCTTGCATACATGGTGACCATACCCTTATTTTCCATAAAGTCCGCATCTGCCGCAAGCGCCGGAGATGCATCCGTGGAAAGTGACATCAGATATTTGTAGTCTGTATCCTCCATACATACTGTATTGTACCTTGCAACCAGATAATCAGGCCTTGCAAATGCAAGCACAAGATAACATACCCCGATTACTATTATTCCGTACCGAAATAGCGAAAAAGCAGGCTTACATATAGATAAAATCACTCCGAGCATAAACAGCGCTATCACTCCAAGTGCCCAGAACACACAAAGCCTGGTGGCTGTCAGCCCGTACTCTGACACATACAGTCCCATACGATATGCACTTGATGTAATCATGATATATGTGCACAGTGTTATTAAAATTAAAAATGCATTTAATATTTTATTTTTTCTGAACAGTCCACTTCCGAGCAATACGATAATCACATTCAGTATACATACGAAAAGCAGCTGGAAAAAGCCTTCTCTCGCATACCTGGCGTAGGTATAGCCACTTGGAAGCTGCATAAGTCCCCCGAACAGATACACAATCTGTATAAAACAGAAAAATACATATACCACTGATATAGTTGCAGCTACAGTGATGCCGATTGCAGCCGGAAATGCCGGAGTCTCAACCGGTGCATCCGATATACGCTTCTTGCTCAGATACTTTATACCACAGTACGATGAGAAAAGCGCAAATACAAAAAGTAATACCACCTTGCTCACTGTAAAGAAATTGATATCAGCAAATATTTTCTTTATTACTGAGGCAAAAACCGCATCCGCAGAGCACAGCAGCACAACTATCAGCACAACCAGAGGAAATGCAATTGCTATTCCGATAAACACATAAAGCATTCTGTGTTTTTTCACATGTCCCGCTGTGGCAGTTGCATTTGCACTGTCACCGACCACACTTTCACTGCCCATATTGTCACTATCCATGCGCTCATTTCTCATATAGTCGGCAATATCCATAAACGGCTCAGCCATACACCCAATCGCTCCAAACACCGCCTGAAATGCCGCAGTGATATACTTTATGAGCCCCCACTGTCTGTCATTGCAGAAATTGTGAAGCAGCATAAAAACAAGAAACACAAGTATCCAGCAAAAATTAAATCCTTGTATAATTTTATTGCCGGTCAAGCCTGATGATAAGCCTGTGAGTATCATCATCACACTGTACCATATAGTGAGCGGCTTTGCCTCTATATGAAGTATCTTCATACAATACAGGCTGTATACTCCTGTGACGATTGCAAACAACGTAACAAGTATTCCACCTGTATTCTCATACAGGAAAATGGTGTACAGCAGCGCATATATTATCGTAGGTATACATAGCCTGCCAAAAAAATCCGCGTTTCTCCTGCTTTGTTCACGCCGTCTTCGCTCCGCCTCCTGCTGCATCTTCTGCAGTTCAATACCCGACATCCCCATATGTGGCTGTGAAGTCTGTGGCGTGTTCTGTGAAAACTGTTGGGGATTCATGCCCCCGATATTATTATTGTCCATAGCTACCTCCTTACTATCTATGTAGTTATTTTCTCATATTTTTTACTTACCGGCAAGCTAATTGTACTACACCGCTTTTAGTTTTGCAATATTTTTTTATCGTGTTACGATAAACTTCTTTTAATTGCTACAATTAAGGGGGTAAATGTCAGGTAAGTGTCACATTAAAAATGAGGAAATAGTAACCTGAGACGCGTAAAAAAAGTTGTTTGAAAATGTTAAGGATTACTGATAAAACAAAAAATCGCAGATACCATATTATGATATCTGCGACTATACTTATCTTATTTTCTCCTAAAGACACTCCAATGGATATTGACTTAATGCAGTCATAGAGTTTTATTTTAAACTACTGCTACACATTAAACGCTTTAATTCCCGGATAAACTGCGCTCTTTCCCAGCTCCTCTTCAATTCTTAAAAGCTGGTTATACTTTGCAACACGCTCTGAACGCGAAGGTGCACCTGTCTTTATCTGGCATGTGTTGAGTGCCACCGCAAGGTCTGCAATTGTTGTGTCGGCAGTCTCACCTGAGCGGTGTGAGCTGATTGCTGTATAGCCTGCCTTGTGTGCCATCTTGATAGCCTCAAGAGTCTCTGATACTGAACCGATCTGGTTTAATTTAATCAGGATTGCATTTCCTGCTCCAAGGCTTATTCCCTTTGCAAGTCTCTCAGTATTTGTTACGAACAGGTCATCTCCCACAAGCTGTACCCTATCGCCCAGACGCGCAGTAAGCTTCTGCCAGCCTTCCCAGTCCTCCTCATCAAGACCATCCTCGATTGATATAATAGGATATTTGTCGCAAAGCTTTGCCCAGTGCTCTATAAGCTCCTCTGAGGTATACTCTGTGCCGGCCTTTGGCAGCTTGTAAAAGCCCTTTCCCTTTTCACTCTTCCACTCTGATGATGCGGCATCCATGGCAATCTTGAAATCCTTACCCGGCTCATAGCCTGCCTTCTTTACAGCTTCAAGAATTGTCTCGATAGCCTCCTCGTCAGATTTGAGTGCCGGTGCAAATCCACCCTCGTCACCGACTGACGTGGCAAGACCGCGCTCCTTTAATATGGCCGCAAGTGCATGAAATACCTCAGCACACCATCTGAGACACTCCTTGAAGGAAGGCGCACCTACCGGCATAATCATAAACTCCTGCACGTCAAGTCCTGATGAGAGTGCATGACATCCACCGTTTACAATGTTCATCATAGGTACAGGAAGTCTGTTTCCCGAGATACCACCTAAAAATCTATAGAGAGGAATATCAAGTGATACAGCTGCCGCCCTCGCACACGCAATTGATACAGCAAGAATGGCATTGGCTCCAAGCTTAGACTTGTCCTTTGTGCCATCTGCCTCTATCATAGCCGCATCTATTGCATAGATATCACTTGCGTCCATACCTGTCAATGTGTCGTTGATTACAGTATTTATATTTTCTACTGCCCCGGTAACACCCTTGCCCAGATATCTGCTCTTGTCTCCGTCACGAAGCTCAAGCGCCTCGAACTCTCCTGTTGAAGCTCCTGATGGTGCTGTGCCTCTTGCAACAGTTCCGTCAACCAGATAAACCTCTGCCTCAACTGTAGGATTTCCTCTGGAATCAAGTATTTCTCTGCCCACTACCTTTTCGATTTCTAAATAATTCATTATGAACCTCCTTATGTTGTTTTTCTGATTCAATTTTACATACAACTATTTATAACAAAGAAAAATGCTACACAGTTAGTTTAATCTAACTAATGTAGCATTTCAATAGTTCATAATGATAATATTTCCCAATTATAGAAATATTATGTTCTCACATATCATTTTAAATCTATACATCCTCAAGCATTGCTTATATATATTACCTCTTTAACAGCGACTATCTCTCTGCCTCAATCTCACGCGCAACATACACACCGCTTGCCGACGCATGTGAAAGTGAATGTGTCACACCGCTTCCGTCTCCGATGATGTAAAGTCCCTTATATTTGCTCTCAAGCTTATCGTTAAGCTCTACCTCCATGTTGTAGAACTTGACCTCTACGCCGTAAAGCAAGGTATCGTCATTTGCAGTTCCCGGTGCTATCTTGTCGAGCGCGTAAATCATCTCAATGATTCCGTCCAAGATTCTCTTTGGAAGCACTAGGCTTAAGTCTCCCGGTGTAGCTGAAAGTGTAGGTGTAACGAGTCCCTCCTCAATACGCTTCTCATTGCTTCGACGCCCTCTCACAAGATCACCAAAACGCTGTACAATTACACCGCCACCAAGCATATTTGAAAGGCGCGCGATGCTCTCACCATATCCGTTGCTATCCTTGAATGGCTCTGAAAAATGCTTCGCAACAAGAAGGGCAAAGTTCGTGTTTTCAGTCTGCTTGTCTGCTCCCTCGTAGCTGTGTCCGTTTACTGTTACGATGCCGTTTGTGTTTTCATTTACCACGATGCCATGCGGATTCATGCAGAAGGTACGCACATTATCCTCAAAAAGCTGTGTCCTGTATACAATCTTGCTCTCATACAGCTCATCTGTCAGATGTGAAAAAATCAATGCCGGAAGCTCAACACGCACACCAATATCCACACGGTTTGACTTGGTTGGGATATCAAGGTCATTGCATACCTTCTCCATCCACTTGCTTCCGCTTCTTCCCACTGAGATGATACAGTATCTGCTCTCATATGTGCTATCCGCTGTTTTTACTGCATATCCGGATACATTGTCTGTGTGAGCCTCTTGTAAACTGCAAGCATCAACACCTGCCGTATTCTCATCATACAGCACCTCTACCGACTCAACAGGTGTATCGAAATAAAAATCCACCTTATCCTTCAGATGTGCATACATATTTTCCAGAACAACATAGTTTATATCAGTTCCGAGATGTCTGACCGATGCATCCAAAAGCTTGAGCTTGTTCTGCATGCAGACCTTTTTGAGCTTTGTGCCGGCTGTAGAATAAAGTTTTGTGCCCTCACCGCCGTACTTCATATTAATCTCGTCAACATATTCCATCAGATCAATGGCCGGCTGCTTGCCGATATGCTCGTACAAGGTACCGCCAAAATCATTTGTGATATTATATTTTCCGTCTGAAAAAGCACCTGCTCCGCCAAAACCGCTCATAATAGAACAGCTCTTGCAGGAAATACAGCTCTTTATTTTCTTTCCGTCGATAGGACATTTTCTCTTAGCAAGCTCATGCCCTGCCTCAAAAACCGCTATTTTGCAGTCAGGATTCTTCTCGATAAGCTCATATGCTCCGAAGATACCTCCCGGTCCTGCTCCAATGATTATCACATCATAATTATTCATCTGTCAATTGCCTCCCATAATACGTTGCTGTTTGTACGCCCAAAATGGCGCACGCCAATCACTTATGATACTATATTTTCTCCATTATCGCAAGAGCAATCTCTATATTCCAGCAAATCTCCAGGCTGACAGTCAAGTGCTTCACATAGCTTTGCAAGCGTGGATACCTTGATTGCCTTTGCCTTGCCGTTTTTTAAAATTGATATATTTGCCATGGTGATTCCCACACGCTGCGACAGCTCCGTAACGCTCATCTTTCTCTTTGCAAGCATTACGTCTATGTTAAAAATAATTTCGCCTTCCATGTATCTCTCCCGCTCAAATAAAACTGTAGCGCACACGCTATATTGTCAAATCACTCTGCTCCTGCAGATCTGCGGCCTTTACCACAAGATGTGACAAAACCGCCGCCACGACCGATGCCACAACACAGGCAAACACTATGAACACAAGAGCCAGTATCACCCCCGGATGATTCACATATATCCTCCACATGCAGACATTCACAACAAAAAAATACAATGCATCAAACAGAATTATTTTCGATGCCAGCTTTATATGTCTCGCATTCTCCATGGAAAACGACCTGTCTTTTCCGATATTTACAGCTACTCTCCAGCCCAGATACAATATAACATAACACGGAATTGCACTGATGATAAACATAACAAGCCATGGTATATACATATCAGAAATCTGCGGATCAGACGCAATAAGCACATGCCCTATCCATGGTATGGCAACCGCACAGACCACTAATCCGCAAAGTGCTACCGCTATTATTACTATCTTTAACCATTTTTCGAGTTCTTTTTGTCTCATTTATTCACCTTGCTTCTCATTGAGAAGTCCATACTCTGCAAGAAGCTTTTTTTGATACTCCTTATCATTTGAAGCTTTCTGCAATTCATCATATTTGCCTTCGGACAATAAAATCTGATTTAGCTGGTTAATCAATTCTATTCCTTGTTCTAAGCCTTGTTCTAAGCCTTGTTCTAAGCCTTGTTCTAAGCCCTGTTCTAAGCCTTGCTTTATTCCTTGTTCTAAGCCTTCCTCGATAGCATCAGCTCTTTCAAGCTCAAGTTGCCTGTCAAATTCGTAATTTAACTGCATACTCTTCGTCACCTCACTTCTGTAAGTCTTTAGAAACTCCTTCAGAATATCATTGTCAATACAATAGTCTATAGCCTTCTCAATATCTATAGCAAGATCATCAAATGCCCCGTCTGCATGATACTCTCTGACCTTATTTACAAATGTCATATAATCATTCAGCCAGCCACAGGACTCCATAATAGCCTTGTTCTTTCCGTCGTTTATATTGTACACCTTACATTTAAGCTCAAGATTCGGCTCGTCGGTCGGCTTCTCAAACGCATCGGACAGCTTAAGCTCCTGAACCTCAGGCTGTTCCTCCTCACCATTGTAAAATACCACAAAATGTGGTGTCGGTATCTTTACCAGTCTTCTGCCATAGATGTTCTTGCCCTTTTTTGTTCCTTTTTTCTTGTCGCTGAGCATATCTGACAATATCACACTGAAATAAATAAGACTTCTCACCGGCATATTCGGACAAACTGTGGACTGATGCTCATATATGCTCAATCTAGCATCCACGATAAACGATGCATCATTTCTGACCGAAAGTGAAATGCCACCATCGTGAATCACTATCTCAACATCCTCCGGATTGTCATAGCTAGACCCATTCATTGCGTTATACAGCTGTAAGGCTCTTTCCTTATCCTGCATCAGCATACTGAAAACATCACTTTTGTACTCTCTGTTACCACTCATATAAAATCCTCCTTCATTTGAAAACACTAAAGCAGGAAATATCTGTGTGGTAAAAACCCTCTTATCCTGCTTTAAATAAAATAATGAAACATTTAAAAGCAAGAATTTCAGGGAATATGAAAAATAATTAAGGTATTGAAGACCCTGTACGCCCTTATCGCCGGACGACATCTTATTATGCCTCACATATTTACAGAGCATATAGTCATATCTGTAATAAATGTGCCAACGACCGCACAGGTTGCTATAGAAAAACTGCTTTGATTATATTCTAACATATGTGGATAAAAAAACAACAAAAAAATACGCAACAGAAAAGTCTGTTACGTATTTTGATTTTTTTATTAAAAACATAATAATCTGATGAAGGCAGCTACTATAAGTATTAATACTAATGCTTTTTCTGCAATATATGATTTTGCATCCGGTACATAGTTCTTCTCCCAGATTGAGTATACACATCCACACCCCACTACAAACATGCAATATAGCTTAAACGACTGCGAATTCATACAATCAGTGAAAAACATTATAATAATCCATGCTATTAAAAATAACAGTAAAATTAAATATTTTAAAAATAATTGAATTTTCTTCATGGCAAATCCCCCCTAAATATATAACTACAGCATTATGATTCCATAAATAGCTTCCTTCACTTAGATTATATTCTAACATATATGAGAAAAAAAACAACAATAAAATACGCAACAGAAAAGCCTGTTACGTATTTTGACTTTCTTTATTAAAAACATAATAATCTGATGAAGGCAGCTACTATAAGTATTAATGCTAATGATGTGGTGCTTCTTGGAAGATAGGATGCCAACCCGGTCCAGACCTCTCCAGATAGTTGGTCTGCTGGAATGTTTATCATAAACAGGGCATGATTTATGGCGGAATGAGCAGTCGTTCTCGTGCCATTTATCAGGTCTTGCTTGGATACGAATATGTTTAACTCCATTCTTATCCGAGTAAAGATTACTATTTTTTATAACTGTGTTCTTGACATTAAGGACACTTTTGCATAATGTATTAACTGAAGCCACTTGTTGAAAATTATTATTGTTATATGTATTCAAATCCCTGTGGTTGAGGATTTCCTTAGTGGCGGAATTGGAGTTACTGACGATGCTGCAAGCTTTGCACTTGCATATAAATTGATTTTTGGATAATTGAAAGGAACAATTATGACGCTTAACAAAGCTTTTAAGGATGTATATTGTAAATTTCTAACAGAACAAGGATATCAATGGTGCTCTAAATTGCAAAGATTTGTGAAGGTGGTAAATCAGGAGCTGATCTATTTTATTGGATTAAAAAAGGTTCCGGCATGGCTCAAAGGCAATAAAGGTTTTACCATTACTGCAGGTATTATGTCGGTATATTTTTCTAAACGTGCTGATTGGACACATGGCTGCACCAAGGACAAACTCTTTAAATGGGCGTTTGATTATACCGGACTTCAACTTCAAATGTTCTCACCGACCTATGAATATGGAATGGGGTTTGAGTACAATGAACAAAACATGATTGAGGTAGTAGAGAAGTCTGCTGAAATAACAAAGGAATTAGTTCTTCCAGTGTTTGCTGAGGTGACAGATTTAACATCTTATGTGAAGTATGCGAAGGAATATACAATAAATGTTCTTAGAATGTGTGATAAATTTATTGACGATTCACTGGTCTTAATACTCACAAATAATCATGATGATTTTATGGAATGCTTGCAAAAAGAGAAAGAGAGCGAAAGAGAATTTATAAAGCAGTGTATCGAAGAATCATATACGACTCCAAGGGATAGGGTATATAATAACCCTGAATTATTGAAAGCTGCACTTGAAGAAGCTGAAAAATGCAAAAAGACCAATTTGGAGATGTTAGCAAAATACAAAATAAACATATGATTATTATAGAAAATAGTGAAACTGGATTCCGGTAATATGATAAGAACTATTTAGAAAAGATTTTGTAATCAGTAAACTAAAAATAAGTCCGGAGTGTATGATCTGACACTGTTAGATGATTCTCCAAAATAATAAAAGAAAAATGTCGGATTTGTGATATAAGCGAATTCGACATTTTTGTATTTAGATTGTAAAAGAAATAAAAAGAAATAATGCTATTGACGACGGTGTATTAAACTCTTCACCTCTTGAATATGTTGGTTAGAGCGACGGGAGGCTTGAAAAAAATTTAACGAACTTTTTTACAATCTTTAGGTATCGTGATTTTAGTTTCGTATGCATCACCTATATTGACATTATTCTCATTAAAATTTATTAGAAAAACACAATAATCTGATGAAGGTAGCTACTATAAGTATTAATGCTAATGCTTTTTCTGCAATATATGATTTTGCATCCGGTACATAGTTCTTCTCCCAGATTGAGTATACACATCCACACCCCACTACAAACATGCAATATAGCTTAAACGACTGCGAATTCATACAATCAGTGAAAAACATTATAATAATCCATGCTATTAAAAATAACAGTAAAATTAAATATTTTAAAAACAATTGAATTTTCTTCATGGCAAATCCCCCCTTAAATATATAACTACATCATTATGATTCCATAAATGGCTTCCTTCACTTATATAGACGCAATCCATGCTTATATGCTTACAAAAAACAAGAATTTTTTCAATTTCCTACTCTGTCACCACCGCAATTACATAATCCTCAAGCTCACGAAACACTACCCTTTTTTCATAAGCCTCCATAGTCTCATCGTCCAGCTCCCCTGAAAAGCCTGTACCGACGAGCTTCATTATCGCCTCATACTGCGTCCAGTATTTTGTAAGCTCTATCTGAAATGCCTCAGATTCATTCTCAAAGCCTTCGAGTCTGTCAAGCTGCGCCTTTCGCATTATACGCTTTGCCACTTTGTAGCTCATGCGCTTTGTATGCTCTATGTCCACGCCAACAGGTCTGTCTGATATTACAAGCACCACATATGGACCGCTGTGTGCCAGATTAAAAAAAGCTGCGCTCTCATTCTTATATCCTGCTGCTATTTCCGGCTTACCATGCTCATTTCTGACAAGCTGTTCATCCGATGATATCCCCAGATATTTGTAGAGCATGTATCCCGCCAAAAGCTCCTGATTTGCTGTGCCACACAGCCTGTTGCTGCCTGTTTTTACACCTTTTTCTGAAATAATTGTGTATTTATCCACATAATAGGCGGACACATGTGGAATTATCTCCTTCTGCCGGCCTGCGATGGAATCCGTTTTTTCTATAAAAATCTGACAGTTATTGTTTATTTTCCATACCATCCCAAGTCACCTTTCTATAACTCCAACCTTCCCCTGCCTTCATCAAAATACAACCAGTATTATAAATTACCCATATAATATCTGCAGCTTATGCTAATTATCCCTACGATATCTGCAGCTCATACAGCTTCCTGTATATGCCATCCTGCTCCAGAAGCTCCCTGTGCGTACCGCGCTCACATATACGTCCCTTGTGCATGACCATGATGCAGTCGGCATGCTGGATAGTGGACAGACGGTGCGCAACCATGATTGTTGTCCTGCCATCCATGAGCTTTTCGAGTGCCTCCTGTATGAGAATTTCTGTCTCTGTATCTATGTTGGCGGTTGCCTCGTCCATGACCAGTATGCTCGGATTGTGGGCAAGTGTCCTTGCGAAGGACAATAGCTGACGCTCTCCTGCCGAGAAGGTCGCGCCACGCTCCGTAACCGGCTCGTGATAGCCCTGCGGGAGCTTTTCGATAAAGTGTGAGGCATTTACATATTCTGCTGCCGCCTTCACCTGCGCATCCGTGATATCGTCATCATTCAGGCGGATATTGTACGCCACATCCCCCTCGAATATAAACACATCCTGCTGCATCTGACCGATTGCACTGCGAAGCTGCTTTTTGCTAAGCTGTCTGATATCGATGCCATCAATGTAGATATGTCCCTTTTGTATATCATAATACCTGCCTATAAGATTTAAAATGGATGATTTTCCCGCTCCGGTTGCGCCGACAAAGGCCACCTTCTCGCCCGGATTAATGACAAATGAGACATCCTTAAGCACATAGTTTTCGCCGTCATAGGCAAACCAGACATGGTCAAATTCAATTTTTCCGGTGATTTTATCCGGCTGCTTTGGATTTTCGATCTCAGGAATAAATTCATCCTCATCCATAACCGTAAATATCTTCTCTGCTGATGCAATTGATGACTGCAGTGTCGAAAACTGCTCTGCAAGTTCCTGTATCGGGTCGAAAAATGACCTGATGTAATTCGAGAAAATATACAGAGTGCCGACCGAAATAATCTCATCAAACACATTTCTGCTTCCGAACCACAGCACTATCATCAGCGACAAAATGCTCAGAATATAGATAAGCGGACGGAACACCGCATACATGAGCATCTCCCTGTAAAAAGCCTTGTAGAGCTTTGTATTTTTATCATGAAATTCCTCGAACTTGCGCTCCTGTCTGCCAAATATCTGTATAATTTTCATTCCCGAAAGATGCTCGGACAAAAATGTATTGATGTCCGTCAGGCGCGTACGGTAAAGCCTGTAAATATTTCTGGCAATTTTCTGGCACAGCACCGTAAGCCCAATTACAAGCGGCATCAGCACAAATGATATCGCAGCAAGCCTAACATCAAGCACGAGCATAACGCCTGCAAGTCCCACTATTTTTACAATATTTCTGAAAAGCTGTACGAGAATGCCCGAATACATCTCATTGAGAGCCTCAACATCATTTGTCACACGGGTTACAAGCTTTCCGACCGGCGTGATATCAAAATACCTGCTGCCAAGAGACTGGATATGTCTGTATAGGTCTTTTCTCATCTGAAGAATGATATTCTGGCCTGTTTTCTGCAGTATCCAGGTCTGAGCGATGTTGAATGCAAAGCTTAAGGCAAGTACAACCGCATATTTGATAGCTGTAGCAATTATTACATCATAATCCCCATTTGCTCCAAAAGTATCAATTGCATCTCCCACCAGCATCGGCCTGTAAAGGTCAAAGGCTGTCAGTCCCAGCACCAGCAGAAGGGCAAAAATCACCCAGTGGGCATACGGCTTCATGTAGGCTATGAGGCGCATTGTGGAACTTTTTTTATTCATTTCTTTTTTACTTATATTTTTACTCGAATTCATACTATAATCTTCTCTGTTATTTCGTAACTATTCATCGTCAAATCTGCAAATCTGCATAGCAACGCTTTTCAAGCACTTTAACTGCCAAGCTCACTCTCAAGCTGCTGCTTATGGCTGATATCAGCGTAAAAACCGCCAAGCTCAAGCAGCTCTTCAGGAGTACCATACTCTGTCAGTTTTCCGTCAGAAAGCACTGCCACATGGTCAGCCTTCTGCAGTGTGGAAATCCTGTGGGCAATCACTATGGTTGTCTTGCCCTGTCTGGTTTCCATGAGGTTTTCAAGTATCTGCTCCTCTGTATCGGTATCGACAGCAGAAAGCGAATCATCCAGTATGAGGATTGCAGAATCCTTTAAAAGTGCTCTGGCTATCGAGCTTCGCTGCTTCTGTCCTCCCGAAAGTGTCACTCCGCGCTCTCCAACCATGGTCTTGTACTCATCCGGAAAGCCCATGATATTATCGTGTATACACGCGTCCTTTGCAGCCTGTTTTACCGCATCAAGAATTGCCGGGTTGTCGGCAATCCTGTCCTCCAGACCAAATGCTATATTCTCCTCGAGTGTGTCGGAAAACAGGAAATTCTCCTGTGGCACATATGAGATATCACGATGTAAAACCGCCAGCGGATAGTCTGTTATCGGGCGGCCATCCAAAAGTATCATGCCGTTTTCACAGTCATAGACTCTAAGCAAAAGGTCGGCAAGTGATGATTTTCCGCTTCCGGTACGTCCTAAGATACCAAGCATCTCGCCCTGCTTCACATGTATGCTCACGTCTGAAAGCACCGGCTTGGTGCCGTCAGGGTATGTGAAGCTGAGGTGGCTAAGCTGTATATCACCATGTATTTGTATTTTATCATAAATACCCTCAGCTAAATTATCTGTATTGCTACCTGCCATGCCATCATTTTCTATTACATTTTCCGGTGGCACCATATCGACAATATCAGGTTTTTCCTCGAAAATAGTCCGGATTCTGCCCCATGCCGCAGCCGCCTGGGAAAATGTGTTGATACAGTCGCCTGCCGCAATCATAGGCCACACAAGCATATCGATGTATGAGTTGAATGCCACGAACTGACCTATCGAAACCTGTCCGTCAAGCACCATCCTGCCACCTGCAAGGAGTGTCACTATCACGCTTATTCCGATTACGGCATCCAGCGTCGGGCCAAAGACAGCGCGAAGCTTTACCACAGCAAGATTTTTCTCCCTGCTGTTCTCGCAAGCCTTTTCAAACTGCTTAAAGTCCTCGTCCTCCTGCGCAAATGCCTTGACCACGCGGATACCGGCAATGCTCTCCTGCACCTTGTCAGAAAGATAGGAGAAAGCATCCTGCCTTTTCACCTGACGTTTCTTTGACTCTATTCCATAAAAATAGCAGCCGATTGCAATGAAAATAAGTGGAATAAAAGCAAATAATGTCAGCTTAAAATCCACGTATACTACCATTTTGACAAGCACCATCACCGTCATGATTACTGCGTCAAACACGGTGATGACAGCCATTCCGGTTCCCATCCTGACAGCCTGTAAATCGTTAGTGAAATATGCCATAAGGTCTCCTGTCTTATGGCTGTTGTAATAGCGCGCCGAGAGTGTCTCCATATGCGAAAACATATCATCGCGCAGTCTGTATTCTATTCCTCTTGATGCTCCTATGATGAAATATCTCCATCCAAAGCGCCCCGCCATGATTATCAGGCCTGTTATCAATATCTTAAATATAATGCCGCCCACGCCCGCCATATCAAGCTTTCCTGCAGTGATTCCGTCGATTATCTCTCCAATAAACTGCGGAATGTACAGATTTGCAAGGTCTACTGCAAGAAGCACAAAAATGCCTATCGCATAGTGCCATTTGTATGCAAGCAGATATGGGCGCAGCGAGTATTTTTTATCGTTCATGTTATTCCTCCGTATTTTAAATGCCACTGTATGGCAAGCATGCGGCCGCATGCTGGGTTAACCACGCTACATTCCACATCTACCTCCACAAGTCTGCTACGAAATACGTAAGTGCCGCCCATGTATACACAGAATAGTATATGCCGTGCTCGTCCACTCCATCCTCAAGTATCTTCTTCGCCTGCGCCTTAGTCAGAAGGTCGAATCCGTCAAAGAGCTCGCCACCCACTGCGCCCTCCTGCGACATTCCATTAAGGCTATCGCGGTTAAGTACAATCTTTACAAGGGCGTTGCTTTCATCTGTCATGCCCGGTGTACTGAAAAGACATGGATTGATTACAGATACCGTGTCTTTTTCTGTCACTTTAAGGCCGGTCTCCTCATGAAGCTCACGCATGGCGGTTTTTATAAGTGGCACTGTATTATCATTATCCCCGGTGCAATCCTCCGGGTCAATAAGTCCTGCAGGTACGCTGAGCAGATACTGACCTGTCGGATATCTGAACTCGCGGTTCATTAACAGACATGGCTCATGACCTGATTTCTCGTCATCATCTGACGGATTCCATATTACCACGCAGCTCACCGCATCCGGAAGCATTTTCTTGAACTCCTCTGTGGATTTAGCGGCTACAAGGTCTTCTTCATCTCTCCTTGTGGCATTATAATAATGCCTTCCCTCCCGGTACTGAAGGTCAAACACCTTTATAAATTTTGATTCAAATAAGCTTTTTATTTTCATAAATTTTTGTCTCTTTTCATTAAACCTTTAATGTGCTCAGATACTCCTTCTGCTGTGGCGTGATGCGATAGCTCTCACGCGCCTTTTGTATCGCCTTGTTGTGGCTCCAGCTATCCATAAGCCTTTCCTGCAGTATCGGCAACACTGCATCATACTGCTTTGCAAGTGCCGTAGCGATATACCATGCCTTCATCATGTTTACATAATACTCCTTGGAACGGATTTTTGCCACATCTAAAGCATATTTTATATCAAAATCCTCATCGAGATATAGGCGCATCAAAGTGCCAATGCCATACCTGACGGTGTAGGGCTTATCCGAATCCAGCCACTTATATACATGCAAAAGAAGCTCATTTTTGTGCTTTTTGAACACAGCCGGCACACCACTGTCGCAGGTCGCCCAGTTGTCTATGTATGGCAGGAATGCTTCCAGATAAGCCAATGCCGTATCATAATCCTTCATCTGCATAATCAGAAACATATGCAGGTTATTTTCCTCATAGTAGTAATGTGGCAGAGTATTTAGAAACTTTTCCACATTGTCACAGTCATTTTCCTTCACTATATTACAGACCCATTTTTCTTTTTGAACCGACAAAAAGAGCCTGCTGCCATGAGCAAGCTCCTTTGCGTACTTTCTAAGCACCGGGACTCTTATTCCTATTATGCGTTCTTTTTCAATATTTGGCATAAGCCTCGCATGAAATTCCCTGTAATTTTTATCCTGCAGCGCAAACAGATTCTCTAATTCTGCCAACAAATCTTTCCCTCCGTAATAACAGGATATCTGATAAGCAGCTTCTCATCAAGATTCTCCCTATTCATGTCTACCGCTGTGATCTGGCTATTGTCATATGTGGTGTAATAATAGATTCCCTTGTCGCAGTTGCAGCATGAGGTGTAGAGCGTAATCTCATATTTGCCCTCTGTCACCTCGCACAGACCTCTCTGCTGGTCCACAGAGCCTAATATGTGGAAGAACTGGCTCACACTTGCATTCTCACTGTCATCCGATTTGGAGTTTTGCTTTGTGAATGCCACACGTACAAAGCGTGACTGCGATGATAAATCTCCCGGCAGTCCCAGACCTCCCATTCCGCGGCTATATGCACTAAGCTCCACTCCCGGTGCAAATGTATTTTCAGGCTGCTTTGTGGATAAGCCTCTGTAATTATTGAGTGCAGCCATCTGATATGGGAATGGCGGATTGTTTGTGAGCACACCTACCGGATTGTCGTAAACATGCATACCGTCTGCCATCGACTCCACCACAATGCACTCATTTTTGTCGGCTATAATCCAGTGAAGCTGTGCAACCGGAAGCTGACTGCTAAATGGTGTATCTACCAGCATAATACGATTTAATTTTTCCTTTGCATCCGCTACCGTAGCGCATAGTGACAGTATCCACGGTATAAACTCAAACTGTGCCACCTTTGTCTTTGCAATGCCGCATATGCCATTCTCGCATGAGCTGTTTTCGTCTGCTGCCGCATACGCTGCATTTCCCACGAAATTCAGTCCTGCCATACCGAGTCCCTTTTCATTTATAGCATCATAGTAAAGAGGATAGTCACCTGCCACATGTGCCATTCCAATGATTGCATAATGGTTTTCAAGCTTTCCTGCATGCCTGAAATCAAACACGTAGTTTCGCGGTGTTACCGCAATCTCATCTCCATATGAAAATTCGTAGTCGAGTGTTCTTCCAAAATAGAAATCCTTTGTTTTATAAGCTGCTGCTGTACACATAATTATGACCTCCTTGTTATGCTGCCATACTTAATCAGTATCTCTTAAATTGTAGAGTACTATACATCATATTTGCAATTATTTCAAGCCACACACCCATTCTTGGGCTACTTCAATACCACTTCAAAGTCAACTTCAATATCACTTCAAACAAATTTGATTTTTATTGAAGTATTTGAACAAAAAACAGCAGCCGGTATGATAACCGGCTGCTACCTTAATAAGTGCTGTGCTATTCCTGTATTATGCCTGTTTATTGTCCTGCTCATTATCAAGTGCGATAAGCTTTGCAATGATTTCCTCGCATATCTGTGTGACATTCTTGCCATCTGTAGCAACTGTTACATCTGCCACCGCCTCATAGCGCTCCTTTCGCTTATCCATAAGGCCACTGATATACTCAACATTCATGTTGCCGTTTAGTATCGGGCGCTCGTCACTATCCTTTACTCGCTCGTAGATAGTCTCAGGCTTTGCTGTAAGGAGAACTACACGGCCGTTTTTCTTCATATGATCTGCGTTTTCCTCTCTCATGACAACACCACCACCGCAGGAAACGATAGTCTGCTTTCTCTTCTGAAGCTCTATAAGTGTGTTGCTCTCTAAGTTTCTGAAATATGCCTCACCGAACTCATCAAATATTTCTGAAATTGACATGCCACGATTCTCAACAATCATCTGATCCATCTCTACACGGTCCATCTCGAGCTTATCCTTTAATTCTCCTGCTACAGTGCTTTTTCCTGCGCCCATGAAGCCAATCAGGAAGATATTGTAATCGAAAAGACTCTTTGCCTGGATACGACGGCTGTTCTTCATGATATATTTGAAAATATCAAGTATCTCTTCCTCAAATTCATTGTCGCCAAGCTTTGCCGCAAGTGCATCTGTCTGCTTTTTCTCCTGCTCCGGCTGTAAGATTGGGATTCCTGTTGCCTTCTTGTATGATATAATTTCCTGAATGTGTGACATTCTGACTGCAAGCTGCTTAATTATTATATCGTCACATTCTCCAATCTTTGCGCGGATTTCCTCGATTTTGTCCATGGTGTGTCTCCTTACTTATGTGTGGTTTTCATATTGGATTTAGGTATTTAAGCGAAATATCGTCAAATTATATTTATTATAACTTCATATTATATTATTTCTCTTTTTTGATAACCACAAATTTCTTAGTCATAGTATAACAAGACTTTACCAATTTATCAAGCAAAATATTTTAATGCTTTAAAGTGTTATTGTGTCAGATATGCATCCACAATATCAGACGACACATTTTTCTTAATCGATTCATATATCGGCTGACACTCCTTGCGAATCTGCTCATGCACTTCATCGCTTAAAGTGATGATTTGTGTGCCGCTATCCTCGATTGTCTTGATTTTTGAGGCAATCCGCTCGTCAGACTGCTCTCTGGCATACTGTTTCGCTGTCTCGGCTGCCTCACGGATAATCTGCTGCTGCTCATCTGTCAGTCCTTTCATGAACTCCTCGCTTACTATGAGCGATATCAGATGTGGCAGATGATTTGTCTCCACTACATAATCCTGCTGCTCGTAAAGCTTGTTGGATACGATTACCTCATACGGATTCTCCTGCGCATCTATAGTGCCCTGCTGCAAGCCGATATACACCTCTGAGAAGGTCATAGGTGTAGGGCTTGCTCCGAGTGCCTTCCAATATGCCATATGATAAGAGTTTTCCATGGTACGGATTTTCTGACCTTTAAAATCAGCAAGGCTTTCTATCTTTTTGTTTGTTGTCATGACGCGGAAGCCCTGGTCTGCATAGCCCAAAAGCTCATAGCCGGCGTCATTGTAGACCTGCTGCATTAGCTTCATAAACTTTGGATTGTCCACATGCTCACGCACCTCATCAATATTGTCAAAAAGTGCGGGCATATCAAATACTGCAGTATCCTTCATAAATGTAACCTGCGGTGCAGTGTTTTGCACTACAAATGGTATATCTCCATCCTTGCAGGACTCAAGCAGCTCTCTGTCTCCACCGAGCACACTGTTCGGATAAACATTTATTTTCATCTTGCCATCGCTTAATCTGTCAACTTCATCGGCAAACTTCTCCGCATAAATCTGTGTAACGGTGTCCTCCGGGCTTGAGCTGCCGAGAGGCCATGCATAGCGCTGCACCCCTGCATCCTTAGCTGCGGCCTGCGAGCCTTCACCAGCAGAGCCACCGCACGCGGCAAGTCCTGCTGTAAGCGAAATTATCATCATGACGGCTGCTGCTCTTCTCCACAATCTATATTTGCTATACGATTTACGCGGTTTATTATATTTACCAGCTTTTTTACATAAAAACAAGCCAAATCTACTCATATTTTTCTCCATTTTATGATTAATTACTGTTTTCCTAGTGTGGTGTAGTTAATTAAAAAACGCTATACCTCAAATGCTCTCCCGAAATTTACTAATCAATGATTCCGAGAGTACATTATATACTACAGGAGGAAGAGACTAATCGCCGGTACAAATGTAAGTATCAGCAGTGCCAGCAGGAAATATCCTATCATAGGCGCCGCCTTCTTTGCAATCCGCATAACCGGTACATCCGTCAGTGAGCTTGCCACAAATAGGTTTACACCGATTGGAGGTGTAACGAAACCGATTGCAAGGTTTACGATCATCACTACTCCGAAATGGATAGGGTTCATGCCGATGCTCTGCACGATTGGAAGCAGAATCGGACTTAATATAAGGATAGCCGGTGTGGTATCCATAACCATTCCCACGATAAGCAGGAACACATTTATAACAATAAGAAGTACTATCTCGTTTGTAAAATGTGCAAGTATCCATGCGCTAACTGTCTGTGGCACCTGCATGAGTGTGAGCACACGTGAAAACGCGGTCGATGCGGCAAGAATAAACAGTATAGGTGCATAGGTTTTCATCGCCTCCACCATGATGCCCCATATCTCTTTTACCTTTATGGATTTGTAAATAAAAAGACTTACAAAAAGCGCATAGAATACCGAAATCACCGCTGCCTCTGTAGGCGAAGCTATACCGGCATAAATACATCCAAGCACTATAACCGGGCTCAAAAGTGCCCATATACTGTCCTTCAATATGCTAAAAATTCCCTTGCTTCTAAGCTCTGAGACCTTTGCATTTATCTTTTCCTTGTCCTCTCCATAGCGCTTGCAGTGGTAATATGCATAAAACATGAGAAGCGCTCCTATCAAAAGTCCCGGAATGATACCTGCCAGAAATAGATCACTGACCGACTCACCGGTTGCCATCGCGTACATGATAAACGGAATACTCGGTGGAATGATAACTCCGAGTCCTCCCGCAACCGCAACAATCGCCGTTGAAAAATCCTTTTTGTATCCAAGCTCCATAAGAAGCGGTATGGTCATGCTTCCGACTGCAGCTACGGTTGCAGGTGCTGAACCTGAGATAGCTCCGTAGAACAGGCATGTGATGATAACCGCACATGGGATTCCTGCAGTTCTTTTTCCTATAAAATACACAAAAACATCAAACAATTTTTGTGAGATTTTGCCATGTGCCATGACGATTCCGGCAAGCACAAACATGGGCACCGCTAAAAGCGGGAAGCTGTCGATTCCTCCGAGCATGGAGCGGATGACATAGCTTGCGCTGGCTGTAAAAGATGAGTCAAACGCACCCGGCAGCACTGCCACTATTCCAAGGGAAATAGATACCGGAATCGCGATAATAAGACATATTACGAACAATATAAAAACTACTACTGCTGACATCTATTTTTCCTTTCTTTTTTTAGCTTTACTGTCAATTGCTTCAATCTCCTCCACGAGCTCTTTCTCGCGGTAAGAATCTTCAACAACGGCTTCCTCGATAACCGAGGCGATACTACCTTCTTCAAGAGGCTTTTCATCTTTTTTCAAGACAATTTTCCACTCGCCAAACCATCTCTGCGCGATGCGGAAAGCCGTGATTATAAAGCATACAAACGGTGCCGCCTGCACATAGTACATAGGGATACCGCAGGCAGGACTCACCTGACCGCTTTCTATCGTATTTTTCAGATATATGAATGAATACGGTATCAGATATACGAAAAAAACAAACTCAACTGTCAGATTGAGCACCTTCCAGAGCGATTTTCCTCTTCGTGGAAAAAGCTGTATAAACTGGTCTATCTTTATGGATATGCATTTACGTGTGCAAAGACTAACACTCAAAAATGCCGACCAGATAAACAGGTATCTTGTGATTTCCTCAGACCATGAAAGCGACATGCCAAGGACGTATCTGGAAAACACCTGAATCCCCATTATAAGTGTCATCGCTATAAGGAAAATGACCATCAGAAATTCTTCAAGATATTCATCCAAATAATGTAAAATTTTCTTCATGTAATATCCCCTTCCTTCGGAAATATGTTTTTATTTTAGCAAACCATTTACGATTTTTCTAATTATTATATGCCAAAATTCTTTAATCTTTCGCAACTGTTCAGTACCTTCACATTTGCGATATTTTAATAAAAAACCTGTCACACTTTTACATGCAACAGGCTTTTACTTAATGCACAATCAATTACATACTCTTATGAAGTAATCCAAGTACTGTAGACAGATCCTCAACTCCCATCTGTCCCGGAGCTGATGCCTTTTTAGCGGCACCGAATGTCATTGAAGATCCGAATACCTCACCGCAGAGACGGCTGATAACACCTGTGCCCGCCATTGACATTGTGATGATTGGTCTGTCAGCGTAATCTGTAACCATTTCCTCTGTAGCAGCAAGAAGTGTGAGCACGTCACGCTTATTCTGTGGCATAACTGCAATCTTAGGAATATCAGCTCCCATATCCTGCATCTTGCGAAGTCTGTAAACGATATCAGACTGTGCAGGAGTCTTGAAGAAGTCATGGTTTGAAGCGATAACTCTTGCGCCTGCAGCATGTACGCCATCGATGATTTTCTTTACAATCTCATCGCCTGTGAAAATCTCTACATCTACAAAATCAACGTATCCTGTCTGTGCAGCCTGGATGTTAAGCTTGGCATAAGCCTCAGGCTCGATTGCTTTCTCTCCGCCCTCTTTTGAAGTACGGAATGTCATAAGGATTGGAATATTTCCGAGAGCATCACGAAGCTCCTTTAATACTTCCTCAACCTTGTCAAACTCGAATACATTCTCGAACCAGTCAACACGCCACTCGACCATGTCAACAGGGATAGAATCAAATGTCTTTGCCTCTGCGATGATGTCATCTTTTGTAACGCCTACGATAGGAACGATGATTTTTGGTGCGCCTGCACCGATTTCAATATCTCTTACCTTAATGGTGTTCATGATTTTTTCCTTTCTTACTTTATATTAGACTGTATGATAATTATACTCCCCAGTATAATGTAATGCATTAATCCTCTTTTGAAAGCTCTACCATCTTAGTATAGCGCAGGTTTACGAATAATCCAAGCACCACGCCGATTGCTGTGAGCACGATGTTCATTACCATAACCTGTGATGGCTGCATCTTTGATGCTGCTGTAAGGATTGTGTAGTTGCAAAGTGATGAAGCGATCATTACGAGCGCTGTAACTGTTCCCTTAATCTTAGGGAAGAGCATGTTGCATACAGATGTTACAATCTGTAAAAGTCCGCCTGCTCCTGCCCATCCGATGATGAATGCACCTGCGATCATGAGTGGCTTTGTCTGTCCGGCTAACACAACTACCATTGTTGCAAGACAGATTACAGGGTAAACAAGGATAAATCTAACGTCCTTGATTTTTCTTGTTAAAAGAGCTGTTACGATAAGAGCTATCATGGTTCCTGCTGAGTAGTATGACTGCATAACTGAAGGATCAGCCCAGCCTACGTTCTCTTTTGCAAAGTTCTGTGCACAGTTGAGCCATAACTGGAAGGTTCCTGTACATGTAAATCCAATGATAATCATTGCGATTGACTCAACAGAAAAATGTGTGTGCTTTAAGCTTGCGATAAGTCCTTCTTTCTTTCCCTCTGCCTTTGCATCAGTATCCGGAAGCGGGAAGATCATTACTAATACCAAAAGCACGATGTAGATGATTCCGCATCCGAAGAACAGTGTGTTGTATGATGTAAGTCCTGCTGCTGTTGTAGCAACTGTCATACCAAGTACGAATGGTAAAAGCATCTGTGCGATAGCGATAAAGAATTTGATTCCCATTGTTGCAACGCCCGGTGCTTTGTAGATAATCTCAGCTACTGCAGGGTAAATTCCTGTATCAAGGAATGAGTTTGCAATACCACCGACGATAGCGCAGATATATGCAATCTGATATCCACCGTGTGTTCCTGCATTGAAAGCAAGTGCAAGTCCGATCAGGTAGATAGCATAAGAGCCGCTTCCGATTGCTGTTGAGATACGGCGTCCGAGCTTATCTGATAAAGGTCCTGCAAACGGAAGTGCGATAAGACGTCCAAGTCCCAGGGCTGCTGAAATAGCTGTAATAGCCATAACCTGCACTCCCCATGAAGCTGCGAGAGCCTCCTTGATGACTGCCTGTCCGAGGATAGAGCAGCCCACTCCGTGTATAAAGTAGTTTAAGTAAAGGATTAATGCGCTAGGTAAATATTTTTTATTCATCAGTGTTCTCCTTAATTTCTGTCAAAATAATTCAATGTAATTTAATTTCTGTGGCTGATTAATCATCATATCTGATGTTTAATACTTCCTTCATATGCTCGATTGGCATATCTTTTCCTGTCCAGAGCTTGAAGGCTGCTGCTCCCTGGAAAAGCATCATTCCAAGACCGTTCATTGTCTTGCAGCCCACCTCTTTTGCCATAGAACGCATCTTTGTCTCAAGTGGAGAGTAAGGTACGTCGATTACGATAAGCTCAGGACGGAAGAATGATTTGTCAGGTACTACAGACATTCCCTCGAGCGGCTTCATACCAACACCTGTTCCGTTTACAAAGATGTAGGAATCAGCCATCTCTTCTCTTAACTTCTCCTTGTCATCAAGGTCGTAAAGAGTAGCCTTGCAGTCTGTCTTCTCGTTGATTTTTCTAACTGTCTCCTCAGCGTTTGCCCAGAACTTGTCATGGATGTTGAAGATTGAAATTTCCTTGACACCGTCAAGTGCTGCCTGAATCTCGATAGCTGTAGCAGCTCCGCCTGCTCCTGCGATTGTCATCTTCTTTCCGATAACATCGATGTCGTTATCCTTTAGTGCCTGCATGAAGCCGATACCGTCTGTGATGTGTCCTGTGAGTACTCCGTTCTCGTTTACTATTGTATTTACAGCTCCGCAAAGCTCTGCTGCAGGTGAAAGCTTGTCTAAGTACTGTCCTACAACTGTCTTGTTTGGCATTGATACATTAGAGCCTACAAGCTTTAATGCTCTGATTCCCTTAACTGCATCCTCAAGAGTATTGTTGTCAACCTCAAATGCCAGATAAGCGTAGTCAAGTCCAAGATATGCAAATGCCTCATTGTGCATTGCCGGTGAGCTTGAATGTCTGATTGGGTAAGCCATAAGTCCGATGAGTTCTGTGTGTCCTGTGATTCTCTCTGCCATGATTAAATCTCCTTCATTTTTAAATGTAATAATATTGATTATTCGTATTTTACTTAGCTATTTTTTTCAACGATGCCCACTTCGTTAAAAACTTAACAACCTTTGATAATGATATTATAACGCATTATTTTTGGTACTTCCAATGCTTATTTTGTTATTTTTTAATAGCTTTACTGTACTAATCATGTTATAATATGCACAAATAAAGGCTATGATATTTGTAATTAATAGACTATATCTATTATTTAAAGGAGAATTATGCATGACACTCAATCAATTAAGTTATTTTTACCAAGCGGCAGTTCTGGAACACTTCAATCAGGCTGCCGAAAAAATGAATATCACAGAGCCAAGCCTCAGCCGTTCGATAGCTGCTTTAGAGGACGAGCTTGGCGTCATTTTATTTGAAAAGAGAGGCAGGAATGTAATACTGACCAAGGCCGGGGAGATTTTTTTAGAACACGTGTCTACTATTCTGGACGATGTAAAGAGAGCCGAGAACAAAATGCACCAGATTGCAACCGACGGCGGACACATCGATATCGCCTACGTATCACCTCTGGCAAAGGTGTTTATCCCAACTATCGTGCGCTCTTTCCTCACCGAAAAGGAAAATAAAAATATCACTTTCAATTTCTTCCAGGACATCACCTCCGTGAATATTGATGGATTAAAAAAAGGCAGGTATGACATAATTTTCGGTTCATACTCGCCAGATGAAAATGGTATTGATTTTGTTCCTATTATAAAGCAGGAAATAGTTGCCATACTGCCTCCAGGCCACCCACTGACACTTAAGGATACCATGGAAGCCACTGATTTCGCTGACTATCCCGTGCTCGGCTATGCCAGACACTCAGGCCTTGGCAAGTACACCAGAAGCTTTTTCAAGAAACATGATGTATCGCCAAACTTCATATGTGAGTCACCCGATGAGAACGGCATCGCCTCCCTCGTGGCGCAGGGCTTTGGTATTGCGCTTGTCGCAGATGTCGATGCAATTCACCGCGATGACATCTGCATACGCCACCTCGTATCGCATGAGTCATTCTCACACACTGTATACATGGGCTACATGACGGGCAAATACCAGCTTCCGGCTATCAAGCGCTTCATAGAGTTTGTGCGGAAAAGCTGCTGCTAGGCCGTCTCCTCGATCACAAACCTGATAAATGCCTTCGCAACCGGTGATAAATATCTCTGCTTAAGCGTTGCCAGATACACTGCTCTCTCATAAGGAGGATTGTATATATCAAGCGTCTTTACAGAAAGCGACCGAAGTATTGGAATATCAGGCATCACAGCTATTCCAAAGCCCTGTGCCACGAGCCCTGCCATACTCGAATCCTCCTCCATCTCGAAGGATACCTTCGGAAACTGTCCTATCTCCTCAAACATCTGGTCAATGACCGGACGCAGACCGCTGCCCTTCTCAAAATAAATCTGCGGATACTCTATTGTGTCCCGCAAATCCACACTGTCCTTTATGGAAAGCGGATGGTCCATGGGCACTGCAAGCACAAGCTTCTGATTCGCAATCTTCTTAAAATCTATATCCTGTTCCCCATCCTTATAAGAAGAAAAAACTATGTCATATTTGTCATCCTTTAGTCCATCTATAATTTCACCGGTTGTTCCAACCGTAAAATGAAATTCTATATCATAATCGGGGTATGCGTCGAGAAATTTACGCACCAGCTTTGGCGCGAACTCACTTCCCATCGTATATATATATGCCAGATGTATGATTCCATGCCTGCTGCCATTGACCTCCTGAATACGCTGCACACCCTCGTTGAGCACCTTTAATGATTCCTCAACATACGGCAGAAACATCTTCCCATATCTGGTCAGCACGACGTTTCTTCCCTTTTTCTCAAACAAACGTGTGCCAAGCTCCTGCTCAAGCTGTGAGATTGCATGACTTAAAGACGGCTGCGTAATCGACAGCATCTGTGCCGCCCTTGTATAATGTTCTTCCTGCGCCAGTACCTTGAAGTACTGCAATTGACTCAGATTCATAGTACACCCCCTGTGTATTTAATATCTTTATTTAGTCTAGAAATAATATACACCATTTGATAGACAAAAACTATAGATTTCGTATAAAAGATGCATTGGACATTTATACATTTTTGCTGTACCTTGAACGTAACATATATAACAGCCTTTGATTAAAATATTGACAATCAGTTTAAGAAATAAAACTATAATGTAATGAGAGCAATTTACACCACCGTGTGCCCACCCGGTTAGCAGATTAAGGAGAAAAAACTATGAAAAACAAATATCCACATATTTTTGAGCCAATTACAGTTCGCAGAATGACAGTAAAAAACCGTATCGTCATGACTCCAATGGGAACTAACTACGGTGAGCAGAACGGAGAAATGAGCTTTCTCCACATCAACTACTATGAGCAGAGAGCAAAGGGCGGCACAGGTCTCATCATCGTTGAGAATGCAAGCGTTGACTCTCCACAGGGTTCAAACGGAACTACACAGCTTCGTATTGATTTGGACAACTACATTCCAAGACTCTTCAAGCTCTGCGAGAGTGTTCACAAGCACGGTGCATGTATCGCGATACAGTTAAATCACGCCGGTGCTTCTGCAATGAGCTCACGTATCGGAATGCAGCCTGTATCTGCATCAGACGTACCTTCAAAGGCAGGCGGGGAAATCCCAAGACCACTAGAGAAGGATGAAATCATGCACATCGTAAAGAAATACGGTGAAGCAGCCAAGCGTGCCCAGATCTGCGGCTTCGACGCTGTTGAAATCCACGCAGGTCACTCTTACCTCATCAGCCAGTTCCTTTCACCTATCACAAACAAGAGAACTGACGAGTTCGGCGGCTCTGCAGAAAACCGTGCAAGATTTGCAAAGCTGGTTATCGAGGAGGTTCGTAAGCAGGTTGGACCTTTCTTCCCTATCTTCGTCCGTATCAGTGCCGACGAGCTTATGGAAGGTGGAAATACTCTTGAGGATACACTTGAGTACTTACAGTACTTCGAGAAGGAGGTAGACGTATTCGACGTATCTGCCGGTCTTAACGGATCTATCCAGTACCAGATTGATGCAAACTACTTACCTGACGGATGGCGCTCATTCATGGCAAAGGCTGTAAAAGAGAAATACAACAAGCCATGTATCACAGTAGGAAATATCCGTGACCCACAGGTAGCCGAGGATATCCTTGCAGGAGGCGATGCTGATTTCATCGGTATGGGCCGTGGACTTATCGCTGATCCTGAGTGGGTTAACAAGGTGGAATTCGGAAATGTGTGCGATATCAGAAAATGTATCTCATGTAACATCGGATGCGCAGGACACAGAATCGGTCTCAACCAGCCAATCCGCTGTACAGTTAACCCTGCCGTAAACAGCGGTGAGGATTACATGAAGACAAAGGTAAACAAGCCTTGCAACGTAGTTGTAATCGGTGGTGGTACAGCAGGTCTTGAGGCAGCATGTACAGCAGCAGAGGTTGGATGTACCACTTTCCTTATTGAGAAAAAAGCTGAGCTTGGCGGTCTTGCATCAGTTATCTCTAGGATTCCTGACAAGAAGCGTCTTGCTGACTTCCCTAACTACATGATTCACCGCGCAGGCAAGCTTCACAACCTGTTTGTTTTCAAGAATACAACAGCAACAGTTGATATGGTAAAGGCCTTAAATCCTGATATCATTGTAAACGCAACAGGCTCTGTACCTACTCTCCCACCTATCACAGGCCTTCACGACCTCGTTGACAAGGATGGCTCAAACGTAGCTACAGTCCTTAAAATGATTGAGCGCATCAACGAGTATCCGGAGGATATGAAGGGACAGAAAATCGCCATCATCGGCGGTGGTGCCGTAGGTCTTGACGTGATGGAATTCTTCACAGAAAGAGGCGCAGAGGTAACAATGGTTGAGATGCTTCCAATGATTGGAAACGGACTTGACCCTGTCACAAAGTGTGACACAAACGCAAAAATGGCAAAATACGGTGTAAAACAGATGACCAACACTGCTCTGCAGGAGGTTAAAAATGACCGTTTCATCGTAAAGAATCCAGAGGGTGAGATTGAGGAAATCCCATTTGATTACGGATTCATCTGTCTTGGTATGAGAGCCAACACACCTGTTCTTTCAGAGATTGATGATGCCTTCAGTAATACCAATGTTGAAATCGTAAATATCGGAGACAGCAAGCGTGCCCGCAGAATCATTGAGGGTACAGAGGAAGGTAGAAATATCTTAAACGTGCTTGCCCGTCACGATTATTTATAAAACCTCGTAACTATTTCTGATTATGGGAATAGTTGCAAAATTCTCCTTTAAAATAATAAACCTATAAAAACTCCTAAAAAACAACAGCTCGCGTGAAACCGCGAGCTGTTGTTTTATCATATTCCTGTATAACAGGAAGCTATCTAATAATATTGTAATAAGAACTTAAATCTAGCTGAAGAACAGTTTCTTCACATCATCAACCGGCATATCCTGTCCTGTGTAAAGCTTGAATGCGGCGACGCCCTGCCATAAGAGCATTCCCTTTCCGCCTACGCATGTGCAGCCTGCCTCTTTTGCTTCACGAAGAAGCTTTGTCTCCTCCGGATTGTAAACTGCATCTGCAACTACAAGCCCCGGTCTGAAAGCTGAAAGATCTTTTACCACGCTCTGATCATCCAGAGGCTTCATGCCAACGATTGTTGCATTTGCAAAGATATCGCTTGACTGGATTTCCTCTGTCATCTTGGCTGTATCATCAATATCGTATACATTTACAACACATTCAGGAACTGCTTTTTTGATCTTCTCTGCAGTCTGTAGTGTACGCTCGAAGAAAGCATCATTTTTGTTGAAAATAGTAATCTCACGAGCTCCGTCCAATGCGCACTGCACCTGGATAGCTGTAGCGGCTCCGCCGCCTCCGGCAACAGTGATTTTCTTTCCTTTGATGTCAATTCCGTGATCCTTTAAGTTGTGTACAAATCCCTCACCATCTGTGATGTGTCCTGTAAGCTTGCCGTTGTCATTTACTATAGTGTTTATGGCTCCGATAATCTGGGCTGCCGGTGAAAGCTCGTCCATGTACTTTGCAGCCTCTACCTTATCAGGCATGGTCACATTACATCCACGCATATTGAAGGTCTTCATTGCTGCAATAGCATCCTTAACCTTGTCTTCTTTTATATCAAATGCAACGTATGCATAGTCCAGACCGAGTTTTTCAAAACTGTAATTGTACATAGCCGGTGAACCAGAATGACCGACCGGTGATCCTATGAGTGCTAATAAGCCTGTGTGACCTGAAATACGCTTTTCCATTGTAAATCCTCCTAAGTGTTTCGTTTTGTACTATGATAACTCTTTTATAAGACATGCGCAAGCACTTTTTTCATTTAAAGGTTTAAAGTGTTAAAGTTTATTTATAATTGTAATTTTTATAAATTTTTGATATGATTAAATTATCAAAATGTATTTATAAAAGGGGGATTTATGCCAGAATTATAAGGAGAATTACAATGTTTGAAGTCAATGGTATAGCTTCGAATATGAGTATAATACTTCTCCTATTGCCATGTAAGCTTCGATCATACAAAAAGGAGAGTATCGCTACTCTCCTTTTTGTATCTAAAAATTAAAATTAATATTTTTCTTATTTGTTCTTACTTGTTTTTTTTGACTTACAGAAGCTTTGATTTCTTTTAGCAACCTAGCCTTTTCTCTTTCAAGTTCAGAAACAGACATTTTCTTATATTTTTTTGGTATTGTTAATACGTCATTTTCATATGCAATCATAATCTGTTACCTCCTTAAACTTTATGTCAAAATTAATCTGTAAATTTTCCAATGCTTTTATTTGTGCCTCTTCTTCATTATAACCAATTTTTAAAAAACCTTCAACAACCAATTTATAGTAGTCCTCATTTATTCTTTCATTTGCAGAATACATATATAATTTTCCATTATGACATGCTACAATTCCAACAACATAATTATGATCATAATTTGAATTAAAATCCGCTATACTTGGTGGAAAACTATCCGGATGAGAATGAATTGTTATTATATTTTTACATGATTGAATTTTTTTAATTATCTTGTTTGAATAAATAATTCGTTTTTTTACTAAAGAATTTGTCTCTTCAGCAATTACTCTAATTTCATCTAAATCAATCCAATACATATCTTCAAATTCTGTTCCAGATCTATGTATTAACATATTCTTAGCTAATTTATATAAAAGTCTGCTTAACTCTGCATTATCTGCTATATTATCAAATTTACGCTTATACTCACCACTGTTAATATAAGCTGAATTTACTATAGTTTCCTTGTTTCTTCCCTTTCTCTGTTGTTCCATCATCCCCCCTTACAAAAGCTTTAAAGTCTCTTAACGAGACATGCCTTTCCTCATCTTTATATATTCACGAAATACAGGCCGGATTGGATCAGAAATATCCTCCGGAATATCATCCACATCGAAAAACTTAAGCTCCTCGACTTCCTCCTCCTGACGCTTTATCGTGCCATGATATTTGCGGCATATGTATATGATTTCCACATTATAGACTTCATCGCCGTTAGGATAGATGTAGTGAGTCTCCTCGCCTGAATTGATATAAAACAGCTCCATCTCGTCTGCAACAAGTCCCATCTCCTCAAAGAGTTCTCTTTTTGCAGCCTCCTCAACAGTCTCTCCAAGCTCTATAGAACCGCCTGCGTAGCCCCACTGGTGATTGTCTGTGCGCTTTTCGAGAAGCACCTGTCCGTTTTCATTTTCAACGATGATGCTCGCTCCCGCCTGCAGTAAAGGGGCATGTCCGACCACCTTTCTAAGATCCATTATATAATTGCTCATGTTGTGTCCTTTCTTATTATCCCATCAAGCAAAAAATCCGCTGTACTATAATACCTATAGTATAGCGGATTTCAAATTTGTTTTCCATATATAAAGCACATGAAATTCATCAGCTCACAGCCCTGTATTCCTCAAGCGCTTCCTTTGCCCTTGGCGTAAGCCTGCGTGGAACCGAAATCTCAACAGTCACATACTGGTCTCCCTTTACTGAAGGATTCTTCATGCTCGAAATACCCTTGCCCTTGAGACGTATCTTGCTGCCGCACTGTGTACCTGCCTTGATGCTGCACTCCACATCTCCATAAAGAGTATGCACCCTCGCCTTACCACCGAGAGCCGCTGTTGTAAACGGAACACGGATTGTACTGTATACATTCTGTCCCTTCCGCTCAAACTCACTGCTCGGTGTCACATTTACGTTGAGAAGCACATCTCCGGCTGCACCACCGTTTCTGCCCGGATTGCCCTGTCCTTTAAGTCTGACTGTCTTGCCCGACTCGATTCCTGCCGGAATATGGATGGACAGATTAGAAACCTTGCCTGTGGACGGATCCTGTAACGAAATAGATTTCTCACATCCGAAAACAGCCTCGTCAAATGAAATCGTAAGGTCAGCCATGACATCTGAACCCTTACGACCTGCCGGGCCTCTTCCACCTGAAAAATTACTCCAGCTACCACTATTACCGGTAAATCCACTGTTACCACTTGTACTCCAGCCACTGTGATTACCGCCTCCGTGCGAGAACATATCTCCAAACATTGAGAAAATATCATCCATATCCCCGGAGCCGTTTTCAAAATGGAATTCCTGATGTGTAAATGGTCCGCCATTTGAGCTGTATGAGCCACTGAAAGAGCCATTGCCGCCGAAGCCACCAAAGCCACCCTGTGCAGCCTGTCTTGCAGCCTCCTCTGAAAAGCCCTCCTGCAGACCTGCAAAGCCAAACTCATCATAGAGCTTACGTTTTTTCTCATCACTGAGGACATTGTATGCTTCCGTGACATCCTTGAACATCTCCTCAGCGCGCGGATTACCTGCATTGGTATCAGGATGATACTTCTTTGCCAGCTTACGATAAGCCCTCTTTATTGCCTCTTTATCCGCACTCTTGTTCACTCCGAGAGTCTCATAATAATCTCTTTTTGCTGCCATTATACTCACCTGCCTTTCTATTCACCTGTAAGATTACCTGTAACAATTTATCATCATAATTAAACAATATACATTACACCATATAGTATAAGCGGACTGCACAGGCAGCCCGCTTATCATTTGCAATATCTGATTATCCCTCGATGGAGATACATTTCTTTTCCTCAACCTGTGGTTTAGGCTGCTTCTTTGGAATATCCAGGCGAAGGATTCCATGCTTGAAGGATGCCTTTATGTCATCCTGCTCAATCTCATCACCCACATAGAAGGTTCTCTGACAGCTTCCCGAATAGCGCTCTCTGCAGATATACTTCTTGCCGGCTTCCTCTTTCTGATCTTTCTCTAAGTCTTTCTCTGCTGTAATGGTCAGATAACCATTCTCTAAAGAAGCCTTAATCTCATCCTTTTTGAATCCCGGAAGATCCATCTCAAGCTCATAGCCTTTGTCACTTTCCTTGATATCGGTGAGCATCATTCTCTTTCCGTTGTGTCCGTATAATTTCTTCTGTGCCTTCTGTACGTCCCTGTCATCAAACCAAGGATCATTGAACCATGGATCACTGAAAAATGTATCAAATAAGTTGTTGTTTGTAGTTGTTAATAACATAGGTCATACCTCCTTATATACCTGTAACTTTCCTTTTGGAAATTTGCTTTCTTTTGTTTACAAGTATGTTATAGCACTATTATTAGCACTCGTCAATAGCGAGTGCTAATAAAAATTATAAACTTTTTATTAACCATTACAGCACAACCTTATCTTCTGTGGATAATACTGCAGCACCATATACAGCTTCATCTTATCTACCCTGTTCCAGTCTT
>ERZ773114.3-NODE-3-length-217938-cov-6.676767_pt1 | contig 217938 bp, 183 predicted proteins | sample MGYA00580564_ERZ773114 | MGnify/ENA primary metagenome ERZ773114 (study PRJEB29015, sample SAMEA2737836) | human gut metagenome | biome: human gut; feature: human-associated habitat; material: faeces | place: China | collected 2012 ... | reverse complement strand
ACCTCCTTGAGGATATCAACAAGAGAGGAACCACAGTTGTCGTGGTAACCCACAATAAGGATATCGTCAATGAGATGAAGAAGAGAGTTATCACCCTGAAGAAGGGCGTTATAATCAGTGATGAGAAGGAAGGAGGCTACATAGATGAAGATTAGTACATTTTTCTATGTCCTCAGACAGGGCTTTGCGAATATAAGAAGAAACATACTGTTCTCACTTGCATCACTGGGAACCATCATATCATGTCTGTTCCTTTTCGGAATCATATATGCGGTGGTTGTAAACTTCCAGTCAGGTATGCAGGAGCTTGAGAAGACAGTCACCATATCTGTATTCTTCGACGAGGATGCGTCAGATGAGACCATACAGCTCATAGGTGAACAGATAAGAACGGTCGATTATGTTGAGACGATGGATTTCATCTCAGCCGATGAGGCATGGGACAAGTTTGCAGATCAGAACTACGATGATCCACAGGTTGCAAAGAATGCATTTGGCGGAGATAACCCGTTAAAGAATGCTGCGTCATATGAGATCACGCTCAAGGATGTATCAAGACAGCCGGAGTTCGTGGCATTTGCCCAGGGCCTTTCAGGAGTCAGAAAGGTAAAGAGTTCTGACGTGACTGCGGACAGCATCACGACACTGTCATCCCTTGTGGGATATGCATCCATAGGAATAGTTGTGATACTGATGCTGGTATCTATATTCCTTATAAGTAACACGATCACCATAGGTATCACAGTGCGAAAGGAAGAGATAGGGATCATGAAGCTGATCGGTGCGACAAATGTATTTGTAAGAGCACCGTTCATCATAGAGGGTGTGATCATAGGCGCGGTCGGTTCGGCTATACCTCTGGTCCTTCTGTACTACATGTACGATAAGATACTGACATACGTTGCCGGAAGGTTCAAGGTTGTCACAACGCTGTTCGCATTTGTGAGCCAGCAGGATCTGTTCAGGACTATGGTACCGGTCGGACTTGTGCTCGGTATCGGTGTTGGTCTGGTAGGAAGTATTCTTACCACAAGAAAGCACCTGAGAGTGTAGTGTTAAATGCGGTCAGAGCAATGCACAAAAAATTCACAAATTGTTATTACTTTTTTAGGAACAATATGTGTTATAATGCTGATAAGTAGGGCAAAAAGATAATAACATTATGAAATGCGATTAGGAGGCATGAATGATGAGAATAGATTTATACAAGATAAAGAAGAAAGGTATGCAGGTGGCAGTGGTTACTACAGGAGCACTGCTCATGTCGTTTACATCCATATTTGCGGCTCCTGTGTTCAGCGTGCATGCTGAGGAGACCAAGGAGGATGTTGAGCAGCAGAAGGAAGAGGCTCAGCAGGCTCAGGAAGAGGCGAATGCAAACGCAGAGAAGTATCAGAAGAAGGTAGACAAGCTTACAGCGGCTGTAAATGAGCTCGATAAGCAGGCCACAGATATAAGCACACAGATCGTGGAGAAGAAACAGCAGGCTGAGGATCTTCAGAATGAGATAGATGAGACTCAGACAAAGCTTGCAGAGGCTCAGGTCAGTGAGGATAATCAGTATGAGGCGATGAAGAAGAGGATACAGTACCTCTACGAGGAGGGCGATGTTGCTTACATAGATGCACTTATGTCATCGGCTTCATTTGAGGATAGTCTTAACAAGTCTGAGTATGTTGATCAGCTCAGCACATATGACCAGAAGCAGCTCAACAAGCTGGTAAAGACTAAGAATGACATAGCAGAGTATCAGCAGACACTCAAGGATGATCTGGCGGATGTAGAGAAGGTAAAGGCAGACCTGGAGACCAAGCAGGCAGACCTCGATGATGTTATAAGCCAGAAGAATGCGGAGATCAACAAGTACAGTGATGATGTTGAGATGCAGAAAGCTCTTGCGGCTGAATACGCAAAGCAGGAGTCAGAGCTGGATGACAAGCTGGCAGAGCTTGCGCGTCAGGAACAGCAGAGACTGGAGGAGGAGCGTAAGCAGAGAGAAGCTGAACAACAGCAGCAGGATAACAACGGTGGAAGCGATAACTCAGGCAGTGACAGCGACAACAGTGGAAGTAACAATGGCGGTTCAACAACCGGTTCAGGTCAGTTCATATGGCCTGTATCAGGACCTATCACAGACTACTTCGGACCTAGAGAGTCACCGACAGCAGGAGCAAGCTCCAATCATATGGGTATAGATATAGGATGTTCATACGGAGTGCCTATCGCAGCGGCTGATGCAGGTGTTGTAACGGTAGCCGAGTGGGGCGAGAGTGGTGGTAACTACGTTATGATAGATCACGGTAATGGATTTGTGACGATGTACCTTCACAACTCATCACTTGCAGTAAGCGTTGGCGATGTGGTTTCACAGGGACAGACCATTGCGTACGCAGGTTCAACAGGATATTCAACAGGTACACATTGCCACTTCTCAGTATTCCTGAATGGCTCATATGTCAACCCACTTGATTATCTGTAAGATGAGGTTGAGACATGGCATAGGGATATGTGTCATATCATAAGATCTTAATATGATCATATATAGAATAGAGAAAAAATGCGTGATTCATGAAATATGGATCACGCATTTTTTATGTTAATAGGGGCGTGGATATGGGCGAAGTACCATATGTTGTGGTGGTGAGAAAATATGTCGAAAACAATAGTTTTTTTAAGAAAAAATAGGATTAGTGTCGGTTGACATAAGTGGTAAAAGTATTTATACTCACACTGGACTGAGTATTTATTTAAGGAGTATATTATGGTTTTTTCGAGCATGGAGTTCTTATTTAGATTCCTGCCTTTATTTTTGCTTATCTATTTTGTGACAAAGCCGAAGTACAGGAATGTTGTACTGCTTTTAGGCAGCCTTGTGTTCTACGCGTATGGCGAACCCATATACGTGTTCTTGATGATGTTTTCTATTATATTTAACTATTCGGTGGCAAGACGAATCAAGCGTTTTTATGATATAGAAGTATATTCGGAGATCGACTGTTCATTTGAGAGAAACTGCTGGCTGGCGGTGGCTATGGTGTTTGATTTTGGAATGTTGTTCATATTCAAATATATCAACTTCTTTATAGAGATAATAAACACTGCAGCGGGAACAAAGATATTTGATAGCGTGGCGATCACACTGCCGCTTGGAATAAGCTTCTATACGTTCCAGATAACATCGTATATATTTGACGTGTACAGGCTCAAGTATCAGGCGGACAAGAGTATAATCAAGTTCGGAACATATGTGAGCATGTTCCCTCAGCTCATAGCCGGCCCTATAGTCAACTACGATGAGGTGAAGCCTGAGCTGGATCACAGAGAGGTCAAGGCGGACGATATAGAGCGCGGTGCGACACTGTTCGTATTGGGACTTGCGTACAAGGTGCTTCTGGCAAATAAGATAGCCAGTCTGTGGAACGATGTGCAGACGGTTGGCCCTTATGGAATAAACACTGTGACCGCATGGCTTGGTTCATGGGGATATTCATTCCAGCTCCTGTTTGATTTCATGGGTTATTCCGTGATGGCAATAGGAATTGGCCTTATACTTGGCTTCAGGATACCGGAGAACTTTGTCGATCCTTATATGGCACATTCCCTCACAGATTTCTGGAGACGCTGGCATGTTACACTCGGACGCTGGTTCAGAGAGTATGTGTACATACCGATGGGCGGCAACCGAAAGGGAAAGCTCAGAATGATACTTGCCATGTTCACTGTGTGGATGTTTACCGGATTGTGGCATGGTGCGGACTGGAATTTCCTGATATGGGGCTTGTTCCTGTTCGTGTTCCTTCTCATGGAGAAGCTGTTCCTTGGCAAGGTATTTGACAAGGTGAAGGTTCTTGGCCATGTGTACATGTTCTTCCTGATACCGATATCATGGACAATATTTAACATATCTGATCTGAAGCTTCTGGGACTGTACCTGAAGAGAATGTTTGGCATGAACATAGAGGGATCAGTCACCACACATGCCATGGACAAGCTGATCATGCTGGGACACACATACTGGTGGCTGCTGCTGATCTGCGTGATCTTCTGTACACCGTGGCCTAGAAAGCTCATAGAGAAATTCTACAAGAACTGGGTATGCAAGCTTATAATGCTCGCACTGTTCTGGTTCTGTGTATATCAGATAGCAAAGGGTGGCTCCAATCCATTCCTTTATTTTAGATTTTAGGAGGTGGGCAGATGAAGAAATTATGGCAAATGATAAAAGGCTGTCCACTGTTCTCGATACTCATAATATCCGGCGTGATAGTTACCGCAGGCGGTTATGTGGGAGCTGCGCTTGGCGTGTATAAATGGGATGTCAGCTTTCATCATCCTATGGCCCAGACTGTGCTGCTTGATGAGAGGGTGGCAACCGGAACTGACGCAACAAGCACTGATGCTCCGGGAAAGAGCGAGCTGACGTCGGAGTCCACGGGCAGTGCGGCTGCAGAGGAGCAGACAACGGAGGTGAAATCCACGGAGAAGCAGACTTCTGAGAATGCATCCACGGAGAAGACAACAGAGAAATCTACAGAGAAAGCGACCACCGAAAAGGCAACTACGGAAAAAGCAACCATAGATACAGGCGGTTCGGCTGCTCCGGTGACAAGACAGACTCAATACAAGAAGGTTAAGAAGAGAAAGGCAAGAAATAGCTGCTACAGAGATCTCACACAGATCGCTCTTGAGACCCAGTACCCATATATAAAGGTTGACAAGTCTTATTTTGACGATGCTCTGTTCATAGGTGATTCCAGAGTGGAAGGACTGGCGTTGTATTCCGGACTGGACAATGCAGAATTTGCATATATGGAGGGCCTTACTTCATTTGGACTGATGGGTGAGAAGATCGCCTCAAATGGAACAAAGACACTCACAGAGCTGCTTAAGAGCAAACAATTCAAAAAGATATACATCATGCTCGGCATAAATGAGGCGGGTTACAATACGGAGACATACGCATCCACATATATCGATGCGGTGGCCCAGATACAGGCGCTTCAGCCGGACGCAGTGATCTTTATGATGGGCTGCATGCATGTATCCAGCGACTATTCGGCAAGCCACGATATTGTGAACAATGACAATATCGATGACAAGAATGGTGCCATAGCTGCATATGCTGATGGAATAAAGCTTTTCTATCTGGATATGAATACGGTTGTGGACGATGGCAAGGGTGGTCTTGTAAAGGACTATACCTGGGATGACATACATTTGCAGGCGCAGTATTACAGTCTGTGGGAGCAGTATCTGTATGAGCATGGGCTCAAGGATGATGCTTTCAAATAGATAAAGTGCTGCGGGACCTGGCGGCATTTTATCATTATCGGGAGTTGATCAAATGGCAAAAAGACTGGTAATAAAAGATAAATATAAGGGAATCCTGTTCATAATCATGGCAGGGTTCTTTTTCTCACTGATGACCTTCTTCGTGAGACTGTCTGGAGATCTGCCAACTATGCAGAAGGCATTCTTTAGAAATGCAGTGGCCGCTGTTGTGGCCATTGCCATGCTCATGAGGACTGAGGAGAAATTCAAGATAAAGAAGAGCAGCTGGCCGGGAATCGCGGCGAGAAGCATATGTGGAACGACAGGACTTATCTGCAATTTTTATGCAATCGACAAGCTCAACATAGCGGATGCCAATATCCTCAACAAGCTTTCCCCGTTCTTTGCTATCATCGCATCATACTTTGTGTTGAAGGAACGGGCAAACCGAGTAGAGTGGGCATCTGTTGTGCTGGCTTTCGCTGGTGCATTGTTCGTTGTGAAGCCTTCGTTTCATATGGATTTTCTGTATGCCATGGTTGGTGTGGCAGGCGGCCTTGGGGCAGGAATAGCCTACACCTATGTGAGAAAGCTTGGAAAACAGGGGGAGCGCGGACCGGTCATAGTCATGTGTTTCTCTGTATTCTCATGTCTGGTGACGCTTCCATTTATCATATTGGACCACGCACCTATGACATGGCAGCAGATTGTGTGCCTGCTCTGTGCCGGACTTGCGGCGGCTGGTGGACAGTTCAGTATAACCGCAGCATACCAGAAGGCTCCAGCCAGGGAGATATCGGTATTTGACTACAGTCAGGTCATATTTGCGGCTATATTGGGATTTGTATTCCTGGATCAGATCCCTGACATGCTGAGCATTATAGGATATGTGATAATCATAGGAAGTGCAGTTTTCAAATGGTGGTACACCATGAGACAGGATCGCACTTAGCATGATCGGCAGGGCTGAGAGTGGCAGTGCCTTGTACAAATACTTGTAGAATAATTGATATATACAAAAAGACGGATGTCAGAAATGGAAAATGGGTAAAAGTTTCATTGTCTGATATCCGTCTTTTTTATAAAGTTATAAAGGAAGGTTTTAGGTGTTGTGACCGGACTTGTGAGGTATCCGGCCTCCCATCTATCTAAATTGGATTGTTGTTAGTTTGAGTGACGGCAGATACGCTGGTGCTGCCTGGGCATGTCGCACATCTGCTGTCCTCATCAATCTGTATATATAATAAGATGGTACTGTGTACATTCTGTGTATCGGATGTTAAAGAAATATGTTCATAAAAGAAATAATATATAAAGCGTAAATAAATGTTCTATAAATGGTAAAGCTTCTGAATATAGTGAGTATAAGGTTGTGGGTATAGTTGCTGACATGTTAAAATGAAACACACATATGATCATAATTGGTGGATATATCAGATGACAATATTGGATAGAGCAGCTTTATTATGGAATAGTAAGGGGGATTAATATATGGATAAAGAAAAGGTTATACAGGAGCTTCAGGAGAGAACAGAGGAGATAAAGGAAAAGGCCGGGGAGCTTCATAAGGCGATAGAGGAGACTATATCGCAGAAGAAGCAGATGCATTACACGGAACTGGGCGGTCAGGACGGGCAGCCGGATGTGCCGGTTAAGGAAGGATACGGTCTGGTGCTCGGTGGCGGTGGTGGCCGTGGCTCCTATGAGATCGGAGTGTGGAAGGCTCTTGAGGAGTACAGAGATGTGATCGATATAAAGGCGGTATCAGGAAGCTCGGTAGGCGCACTGAATGCGGCATTGTACGCTTGCGGCGATCTGGATAAGGCTACACAGATGTGGTACGACATAACCAACGACAGGATACTGTCCAACAAGGATATAGACGAGGACAACAGGAACAAATGGTTTGAGTCCATCAAGGAGAAGCTCACGACCATAGACAATCCAGTCATACAGAGTGCAATAGAGTGCATAGGACTGGATGCTGTGGCAAAAGGCATGAGGATAAAGGATGGCTTCTTCTCCAGAGAAGGACTTATGGACATACTGGAGAATTCACCAGTACTTGATGGTGTGTCGAACAGTGACATGAGCTGTTATGCTACATGTCTCAATGTGGAGGGCAAGCCTACTCCTGAGAGATTCCAGCTGTCAGGCATGGAACCGGAGGAGATAGAACGTATACTTCTTGCTTCTTCAGCCATACCGGTCATATTCCCTATGGAGACGATAGACAAGACAAAGTATTATGATGGAGGCTTCTTCCTTGGGGGAGATAATGTGCCAATACAGCCTCTCTATGATGAGGGCTACAGAAAATTTGTCGTGGTGCATCTCGATGAGAGGAAGACCGACAGATACGATGATGCAGAGATGATACATATATATCCATCTATTCCTCTTGGTGGTGCCATAGATGGCATGCTTGACTTTTCGCCTGAAGGTGTTGAGAAGAGGATAACACAGGGATATGACGATGCAAAGGCGGTGCTTGTTGAGAAGTTTGGCCCAAGACTGTTCTTCACCCGCCATGGGCAGACCGTGTGGAATGTGGAAAACAAGATATGTGGAGCCACGGATATTGAACTCACAGAGCTTGGACATCAGCAGGCGGAGCAGCTTGGTGAGATGATAAAGAATGGAGATTATCACATAGATGAGATCCTGTATTCGCCTCTGGTCAGGGCTTCGGAGACGGCAAGACATATATCCGAGATAACAGGAATTCCTATGAGAGCCGAGGAGAGACTCCGTGAGCAGTGTTTTGGCAAATACGAGGGAACAGCCAGAAACGGCGCTATATTCGCCAAGGCGAAGACGCATTTTCTGGATCACTATGAGGGCGGAGAGACCATGGTTCATCTGTGTCAGAGGGTGTACAATTTGTTAGATGAGCTTAAGGCTGAGTCGGAAGATTCCGGGAAGACATATCTTCTGGTTGCCCACAATGGAATATCAAGAATAGTACAGTCGTATTTCAATGATATGACAAATGAGGAATTCGCAGCATTTGGCATAAAGAACTGTGAGATAAGAGAATATAGATTCTGATCGCCACATGTGTGGTATCAGATGTAAAAAAGAGAAAACAGCAGGCAGATCAATATGATGTGAATGTGGTTTTCTCTTTTTTTCTGGGATATCCCCAAATGCTCCTGTAAATGTGTATAAAAGAATACTTGATATTATTTATCACTAATATAGTTGACACAGAGCCTACATATGTGCTAATAAATATATGAACATATAATCATGCGTTTAAATATCAACGTACGGCATGAGAGCTATGCGATGCGTTTATGGAGAATATAAAATGTGGAAAAGGAGAGAATCATGGGAGACAACAGTTTTTTGAAGATCAGTGGGATAAAGAAAAGCTTCGGTTCAGGGGAGAACCGAACTGAGGTACTTAGAGGAATTGATTTTGAGGTCGCAAAGGGCGAGTTCTGTGTGCTGCTTGGCCCATCGGGGTCTGGCAAGTCAACTCTGCTCAATATCATAGGTGGGATCGACAGCCCGGATTCCGGTTATATCTCCATAGATGGAGAGAAGACAGGGGATATGGATGAGAAGACACTGACCAGATATAGGAGAAAGCATCTCGGTTATGTATTCCAGATGTATAATCTCATACCTAATCTCAATGTAAAGGAGAATGTGGAGGTTGGAGCATACCTTAGTGATAATCCTTTTGATGTTGATGATCTGTTAAAGACTCTGGGGCTTTATGATCACAGACATAAGCTCCCAAATCAGCTGTCGGGTGGACAGCAGCAGAGGACCTCGATTGGAAGGGCAATCGTGAAGAATCCTGATATACTTCTCTGTGATGAGCCGACAGGTGCCCTTGACTACAACACTTCCAAGGAGATACTTAAGCTCATAGAGGATGTGAACCAGAAGTATGGCAACACAATAATCATGGTCACCCACAATGATGCCATCAAGAATATGGCGGACCGGACTGTGAAGATCAGGGACGGCATGATAAGACGCAACATTGTAAATGAGAACAAGATATCCGCTGTAGAGCTTGACTGGTAATTGGGCAGACAGGGTAGATGTTCAATAGGAAAGGGGATCTGTTATGAGAAATCCATTGTGGAGAAGAATTCCAAAAGAACTGAAGGAAGAGCTTGGAAAATATATAGTCATATTCCTGTTCATGGTCATCACGACGGGAATGGTGTCGGGCTTCATGGTTGCAGGTGAGAGCATGAAGAAAACCTACGACAATACATTTGACAAATACAACGTGGAGGATGGACATTTTGATCTGTCGGATGAGGCGTCAGACAATATGAAGGGCAATATAGAGGATGAGGGCGTGAAGCTCTATGATATGTCGTATTATGAACTGCCTATGAGTAAAATCGGATCAGACTCTGATGGCAATAGTGGTAATGTGGAAGGCAATGCAGAGACAAAAGATGATACGGTGAATTCTGTAAATGATGCTGCAGATGATGGGGGAAGGACACTGAGGATATTCGCACCAAGACACGATGTAAATAAAATGTGCCTGATGGATGGTGAATTTCCTGTAGGAACTGATGAGATCGCCATTGACAGAATGTATGCGGTGAACAACGATATAGAGATCGGTGATGATATAAAAGCGGGTGACAAGGTATACAGCGTGTGCGGATTTGTGGCACTCTCCGACTACAGTACCATGTTCCAGAACAACAATGATACCATGTTTGATGCCACGATATTCGGAATTGCGGTTGTGTCAAATGAGGAATTTGATGATCTTCCAGAGAAAAATAAGACCTGGTCGTATTCATGGATGTACGATGATGGAATGCCGGATGAGGAGAACGATGAGAAAAAGCTGGCGGATGACCTTCTTGAGATTGTGTATACACAGGCGGTCATGAACGGCATTATGGTGGAGAACTACATTCCAAGGTATCAGAACCAGGCGATCAACTTTGCAGGGAATGATATTGGCAGTGATACAAATATGATGAAATGGTTTGAATACATCGTCATAGTTATACTTGCATTTATATTTGCGGTAACCATCAGCAACACTCTGACAAAGGAAGCGTCGGTTATTGGAACATTGAGGGCTTCAGGATATACGAAGGGCGAGCTGCTTATTCACTACATATCACTTCCTGTCATAGTTACATTTGTGGCATCAGTGGTGGGAAACGTGCTGGGCTATTCGGTGTTTAAGGATATGGGTGCGCAGCTTTACTATGGAAGCTATTCCCTCACTAAGTATGTGACGTATTGGAATGCCGATGCATTTGTGCTTACCACAGTCATACCTCTTATAATCATGATCGTTGTGAACCTGTTAGTGGTAAACAGCAAACTGAAGCTCTCACCACTGAGGTTCCTGAGGCATGATCTCAGCAGATCAAAGAGAAAGAAGGCGGTGAAGCTGCCTCACTGGAAGTTCATGACAAGGTTCAAGACCCGCGTCATACTTCAGAACATTCCAGGATATGTGGTCATGCTTCTTGGAATTTACTTCGCACAGGTTCTTCTGATGTTCGGACTTATGTTGAATCCTATGCTGAAGCACTATCAGAATGACATATTGGATAATATGGTAGCTGACCACCAGTATGTTCTGGATTCACAGGTGGAGACGGCAAATAATAATGCGGAAACCTACTGTATGAAGACGCTAAGGACGACCGGAGATATAGATGATGAGATCATGGTGTATGGAATACACTCGGACAGTAAATATTTCCCGGTTAAGCTGGACGACGGAGATGTGCTGGTATCTGACAGCTACGCAGACAAATATGAGATAGTTGATGGCGACAAACTTGAGCTCAAGGAGAGCTATACTGATGACACATATGATCTCAAGGTGACGGGTTCTGTGGTGTATCCGGCAGCCCTTGCGGTGTTCGTGACAGAGGGTGATTTCAGAAAAATATTTGACAAGGACGAGGATTACTTCACCGGCTATTTCTCGAATGACAAGCTGACCGATATAGAGGATCATGTAGTGTCAGAGATCACAAAGGATGACATGATAAAGGTGTCCAGACAGCTCACCAAGTCCATGGGAGGTATGTTCTACATAGTGGTTGTATTTTCACTTGTTATGTTCATGCTTCTCGTATATCTGCTCACAAAACTAATAGTGGAGAAGAACACGGTGTCCATATCCATGGTTAAGATACTGGGATATGACATAAAGGAGATCAGTAAGCTGTATCTGTCATCCACAACTGTCATGGTTGCGGTGGTGACGCTGCTCGATATACTGCTCAGTTACCTGTCGATCAAGGTGATATACAGGGCAATGCTGATAGATATGCTAAGCGGCTGGATGCCGATATACATGGCACCATGGATATTCCCACTCATGTTCGTGCTCAGCTTTACCGGCTATCTGGTGATCTCACTGTTGCAGATGAAGAGGATAAAGAAGATTCCTATGGACGAGGCGCTCAAGAATGTGGAGTGATGTGTTAGGCTGTGTTCAGGTATTATGAAAAAAAGAGAAAATTTTGTGCTGTAAATCCCCCGAATCCCTGGAAAGGATACATGGATTAGAAGTCGTGTATCTTTTCAGTGGGAATCCGGGAGTTTGAGCACAAAATTTTCTTTTTTTGCTATTTTGTGGGAAATGTTCCCAAAGCTGTCAGGTTGTCGACCCGGACAGGCTCATGCCAGCTAGATGGTTCCTGTGACGGTCACGGTTGCTGTTCCCGGTGTTGTGGTGATGACTCCCGTGGCTGTATTCTGTGTGAATGTTGCTGCTGGAACAGTGATCTGTCCGGCAACTGTTGCGAACTCGCCTGTTGCTTCATTGTAGGTGTAGCTGGCTGGCGCTGTCCATGCATTTCCATTGTATGTCACAGTGATTCCGGTGAGAATCGGATTGAAGGTATCTGTGATGATGACGTTGTCACTTGCGGATGCCTCGGTGTTGCCGTAGTTCTCTATAAGGAAGGTGTAAGTGATCTGACCATTCTCTGCAACTATGCTAGGACTCACAGACTTTGTGATGGCGAGATCGGGAGCTGCAACAGGGGAAACCGACTCAGTTGCAGTGACTGCGTTGGTAAGTCCTGCGCCGGTTACTGTAACAGTGTTGGTCACGGAATCCTCATTGCCTCTAGGTGTAAATTCATTTGTTGTTGTCTCATATATAATAGTAGCATTTCCACCCGCTGGAACGGAGATTCCAGTGAGTGTCAGCGGAGCTGCAGCACCGACAGCCGGAGCGGCTACCAGAGTTCCATTGGTGTAGTATCTGATGGAATCCGGAATATATGTGAGAGGATATACTGTTGTATTTCCCACTGCATATGCTCCCAGATTATCTGTGAGAGACAGACCTGTGAGTGTGGTAGTTCCGGAATTGATGAGACTTATCACATACGTGATCTTATCCGGTGTTCGGTAGGTGTCCACCACAGCCGTCTTGGAGACTGTGAGGACTTCAATTATTTCTCCAGTTATGATATTGGAATTGGTGGATCCTCCGTTGTAGGACAGAGTTGCCTGATTAGTGAATGTTGCCATTACTTTACCTCCGTATTGTGTTGTCAGAGGTTTATATACCTCTGATATAAAATATGTGCTGTGGAGGCTTTGGGTTACAGATATTACTCACCATCTGCGGCACATTTATGTTATACTAAAAGATAACTATGTGGTTTAAAGAGCTGTTTTTATATACAGGAGGAATATAGGTGAGAAGGAAAAGGTGGTCGTACCTGATTGCCTGTGTGGTGCTGGCAGGTGGGCTGGCAGCGCCTGGCACATATACCAAGGTGTACGCGCAGGATTATGAAAATGTAGAATACGTAACCAGTGTGTCAGAGCTTAGAGATTCCATGGACGAAGCTGATGTGGTAAACTCGGCCGATGTGATGGATAGAGGAGCGGATGTCGACGCAGCGGCAATGTACAGCAGTGAGTCAGCCGACATATACAGTCTTCGCAGGATCATATTGTATACAGATGAAGTGCCGGAGACCTATGGCGCGACAACAGTCATCTGTTATGACAAATACGATTACTATGTGCTTGGCTACGATACCGAGGAAGCGACGAGACAGGCATACGAAAAGCTTCAGGAAGAGTACGAGCCTGACAAATGTATGCTTGATCAGGTCATATATTCAGAAGATGTGTTGGCGGATTCAGATTTGGATTCAAATTCGTATGCTGCACAGCGGAACGTTGATGCCATGCTTGCCGCATCGGAGACATATAAGGCTGTAAGCTGGGGCACAAGGTACATGGGAATGGACAGGCTCAAGGCGGAGGTGTCAGAGTACAAGCTGGATGCTAAGGTAAATGTGGCGGTCATAGATACCGGAGTTAATTCCTCGGATACTCTGTTTGAAGGCAGGATAAATGAGGAAGGAAGTATGAACTGCTGCGAGGGCGAAGACCGGAGCGACTACGGAGACAACATGGGACATGGAAGTCATGTGGCGGGTATAATAGCGGATGCGACACCGGACAATGTCCGGCTCACGATCATCAAATGTTTCACAAGCCGGGGAGCAACCACAGTGTCAACGGTACAGCAGGGAATCATGGCTGCGCTTGACAGCGGTGCGGACGTGATCAATATGAGCTTCTGCTTCTATGGTAAAAATGCAAGTGACAACACCAGGTCGAAGCTTGACGAATTGTTAAAAAGTGCAAAAGAAGATGGCGTCATCATGTGTGTGGCAGCAGGCAATACGAACAGCACTGTGAACAACTGGGAGATCAGCGACGTGGAAGGTGTGTCATATCCTGCGGACAGCAGTGATGTGATAACAGTGTCGGGGCTTATGCAGAAGGCTGGAACGGAGGAGACAGCAGACAGGATATCGACGGATGCGGTGAAATTTGACGATAGCTATTCTTACTATGGAAATGCTGTAGATTTTTCCGCTCCCGGAACGAAAATAACATCGGCGTGGAAGACCGGAACAAATCATGGGTTTTCCACTTCAGGAACATCCATGGCGGCTCCGCATATATCAGCGGCGGCGGCCTACGTGAAGCTGGCGGAGCCGGAGCTTGACAGTAGTCAGTTGAAGAGCAGACTGATATCATATTCCGTGGATCTGGGAACAGCGGGAAAGGATAAATACTACGGTTACGGTTGTCCATACATGGCGGATTATTTTGCTAATACATTTGGCGGAAAACATCCGGAGACAAAGGTTGGAACCTGTGCGGTGGAAAGTCTTGGAAATGCGAAGGATGGACTGAGACTGTCGTGGACTTCGGCAGATAATGCAAGTGGGTATAAGATATACAGGAAAACTGCGACAAGCGCATACAAATGTATAGCTGAGATAAAAGGTTCAGGAGTCAGAACATACACTGACAAGACTGCGGCGGCTGGAATCAGATACAGATATGCGGTGAGGGGCGTGAACGGCACGGCCGAGGGTCAGCCGGCGGCTACAAAGGCACTGGTCAGACTTACCCAGCCGAAGTACAACGTGAAGAATGCATATTCCGGCGTGAAGGTATCCTGGAACAAAGTAAAGGGCGCGAGTGGATACAAAATATACCGCAAGGCACCGGGGCAGAACGGATGGAAGCAGTACAAGGTGCTGTCAGCGGGAACGCTCACATTTGTCGATAAGAATGTGACTAATTACAGAAACTATACATACACGGTCAAGGCGTTCAAGGGTACTTCTGCAAGCTCGTATGATACTGCGGGGGTCAGGTTGTACAGGATGCCGGGATGCAAGGCGAAAACGGTCAGATCAAATTCCAGAAAGACGATGGATGTAACATGGAACAAGGTCAGGTATGTCAGCGGGTATCAGATCCAGTACAGTACATCGTCGAAATTTGACAGATATAAGGTGGCAACGATAAATAAGTCCACAAAACTCAGACGCAGGATAAGCTCTCTGTTCTCAGGAAAATATTATTATGTGAGGATGAGAACCTACAGAAGAGTTGGCGGCAAGACCATTCATGGCGGCTGGAGCAGTGTACAGCGCGTAAAGGTAAAATAGTGAAAGGCAGATAAGATGGCAGAAAATAAGGATTTGGAAGGATACAAGATCTCCACGATGGAGGATGAAGAGGATTATTTTGACAATGTGGAGATGGAGCTCGACTACAGCATCAGTATAACTGAGGGTTCCATGGAGCTTGGAAAGGACAATATAAAGGAACAGAAGAAGTACATGCGTGACAGCCATGGAGACATGGACGACGAGGAGTTCCTGCAGAACATGCAGTCGGTGAACAATGATGAGGCGTTCCTCAGAAGAGCTGCGAAGCGCTTGGAGGTGTATGAGCACCAGAAGAAGGTGCCGTACTTTGGCAAATTTGTATTCAAATATAAAGATGACGAAGAGTATCTCACGGTATATGTGGGTATGAGCGGTTATCAGTCAGATATGAATGGGCAGCAGCTTGTGTACGACTGGAGAGCACCTGTATCCTCTATGTATTATGCTTATGAAAAGGGACCGGCATCCTACAATGTCCATGTGGATGACATGGAAGATGACGAGTTTTCTGGAGACATAGTGGAGAAGAAACAGTTTCTGGTGTCAAATGGCAGACTTAAAGACGCGGTGGATACTGACTCCAACATCAACGACGCCATATTGCTGGAGGCCCTTGGCGGCAACAGTGGTGTGAAGATGAAAAATGTGGTGGCTACCATACAGAAGGAGCAGGATGCGATCATAAGAAACCGCACGGCGTATAACCTTATAGTGGACGGCCGCGCCGGAAGCGGCAAGACGGTCATAGCCATGCATAGACTGGCGTGGCTGTTGTACAATTACAAGACACTTGAGAGTGACAATGTCATGATACTGTCTCCAAACAGTATATTTGGTGATTATATATCAGAGGTTCTCCCGGAGCTCGAGGAGAACAGTGTGCCTGAGAAGGAATTTGACAGTCTGCTTGAGGAGCTTCTTTTCATAGAGGAGGAATATGAGAGCAAGCTGGATCAGTCGGAGTTCATTATAGACAGCGGCGATCAGGACAACCAGAGGATGAGAAATATCAAGGTCAAGTCGTCCATCTCTTTCTACGACAGTTTCAATGAGTATCTGGACAGGTATGTGTCAGGTATAAAGTTCAGAAATTTCCACTATCAGAAGGTGGAGTATACAGGCGAGGATATAGCTGCCATGTTCAATGGAAGATTTGCAAGAAAACCTGTGTATGAGAGATTCGAGAACATAGCATACTTCATAGTAGACAGGGTGGAGGATAATTCACCAAAGGAGTTCCCGGACGAGAAGAAGCGTAATCTGGCAAGGCAGATACAGAAGCAGATGGTAAATTTATTTGCAGAGAGGAATCTGGTTGAGTTGTATGTTGGATTCCTGGCGGAGATGGAGAAGAAATATCCGGGTATATCGGAGTACAGAAATGAATATGGAAAGATATGCTATGAGGATATCCTTCCTATACTTTACCTGCAGGTGTATTTCTACGGATGTCATTCCTACAACAATATCAAGCACCTCGTCATAGATGAGATGCAGGATTACAATATATTCCAGTATGCGGTGATAGACAGGGTGTTTGGCTGCAAGAAGACTATCCTCGGCGACAGGTATCAGGTACTCTTCTATGATCCTGAGGAGACTGTTGTGGATGTTCTGACGAAGATATTTGCAAAGAGGAACGGACAGGGCGGCTATGAGCTCAAGGAGCTGTTCGCGTCGTACAGATCCACGGCGGAGATCACCGAGTTCTGCAACGGTATACTTGGCGGAGAGGGCGTAGGCGGCAACACTGTGGAGAGACACGGCAGGGTGCCTGAGGAGATACAGTGTGAGTCACTGGATGAAGCTGTGGAGTTCATAAATGACAAGCTGAGCTACGGAGACATGGACGCCTACGACAACATAGCAATCCTGACAAATGACGAGGCAGACGCCTACGAAGTGTACAAACAGCTTTCCGAGTACACCGAGGTGACGCTCATCACCAATCAGTCGGTTGTCTATGCGGGCGGTGTGGTCGTACTTCCAAAGTTCCTTGCAAAGGGAATGGAGTTCGATGCAGTGTACGTCATGACGGACGGAACCTACGACGGAAGCATGGTCACAAGACATGCGCACTATATAGCCTGTACGAGAGCACTCCATGAGCTGTATGTGCTTGATGTGGAGCAGCCATAGGAGTGATACAAAGACAGAAATATTATATCTAGAAATATTTTTCGGGAAAATCGCGATTCCAACTGAACATATATGATGTACTATACGGCATTTCCGCTTTGGGAGATGCCGTATTTTTTATTGTTGCTATATGGCAGATGGTACGCCTGAGCAGAAATGTAATTGTGAGTGTCAGAACTCTGTAAATTATTCGCCAGCTAATAATTGAGATTTGTGTTGATTGTGCAAAAATTATACATAAAACGAGATAACGTATTTTTATTGTTGCAATATCTACAAAGAAATGTTATCATTAAGGAAACGAGAAAACTAAAAATAGTTTCTGAGTTTCCTGAGCGGGAAGCATGTACAGGAAGCTGACAGGTACGGATGGACAGGAGGGAGTTATGGACGGAGAAGCACAGCAGCAGCTTAAATTGAGGATATATGAGGCGACCATAGAGGAGTTCCGGGAGAAAGGGTTCAAATTCACCATGGACGATATGGCAAGGCGACTTGGAGTGAGCAAGAAAACCATATATCAGGTCGTCAGGGACAAGGAATCATTGTTCTTTGACACGGCGACATATATATACGAGCAGATCAAGAGAAGTGAGCAGGCGGTCATGGATGACGACCACCTGACCACTGTGGAGAAGATAAAGGCGATACTCATAGCCATGCCGGACAGCTACAGCGAGCTGGACTGGAGGCAGATATACCAGTTGGAGAATTCATATCCACGGATATTTGCCCGGGTGAGAGTAATGATGGAGCAGCAGTGGGATAATACCATAGAGCTTCTGAAGCGCGGAATTGCCGAGGGTGTTATAAGGAATATTCCGATTCCGGTCATCAAGACGATGTTCGAGGCCACGCTTGAGAAATACATGGAGACTACAGTCCTGATAGACGCGGGACTTACATTTGACGAGGCGGTGCAGTATACACTTGATGTACTTATGGATGGCATATCCTGTAAGGAGTAGGAACCGCTATGAATGAAGTGATTATATGGAATTGATGCCCGCGGCCGGTTTCATTCACCGGGGCGAGATGGGCGGTATATATAAAAGACAGGAGGTTGTGTTATGGGTAAGAGATCTGAGGTTGTATTTGGCAACAGGATGAGCGGTCAGGTCGTCAAAAAGGCGGAGAACTCCAAAGAGAGATTTGTAAAAAGATTCGGTGATGACAGTGACGTGGATTATCCTCTTGCAGTTGTGAAGAATCCGTATATTGGAGATACTCTCGGTGTTTCCAATATTGTGATCGACGGCGGAGTCAGTGATTATGCGGATGCCGGTGAACGTGAGGCGTTTGACAGGGACAAAGGAATCATAGTTGGCAATATCAGGATGGGATTCGGACACTACAGGATATCCATGGCGATAGCATCAGCGGCCAATCATCTGGGATACAAGCCGTACTGGATGGATCTCAATTCCTACAGTGAGACCACTGGAGGAAAGGTCATAGAGGCGCAGAATAAGCTCTATTCCCTGGGATCCAGGATCTCTGGAAAGAGTAAGGCTTTCAACAAGGTGGTGTGGGAGCCTATGAATTATGAGGGCTTCAGGAAGCTGTCATACAATGCCTCGGATCAGATGAATGCGGAGCTCATGACACCCGTATTCGGGAATGTTCCGAAGGATATCCCGCTTGTGGCGACACATGTGTGGCCTGCCCAGGCGGCGGTTCATGCAGGGATGAAACATGTGGTGAATGCAATCCCTGACAACTGGCCTATGGCGCTCCACCTTGCGGAGGGAAGCCTTCACACGGTTCAGACCAGATCGGCATACCTCGGATACAGGACCCTGAACGGAATGCAGGGCGACGAGGTGCTTAAGCCTATGCCCGGTGATTCAATCAGATACGTTGGACACTATATAGACCATGAGCTGGTGGCAGCCATAGAGGAGGACTGCGACAGGAGAATAGAGAGAAGAAAGAAAAAGGCACCGATGCGTTTTCTTCTCACCATAGGAGGTGCCGGAGCACAGAAGGATATATTTGCAGCTATCATCAGGACGGCGCTTGCCAGTGTGAAGAAGGGCAACATGGTCCTGTATGTAAATGTGGGCGACTACATGAACGTGTGGGAAGAGCTGGTGAGAGAGATACCCGCCATGGAGAGCCTTGTCACTACACATTTCGATGACTGGAGCGACACCACAGCATTTGCGGATAAGGCTCTTAAGGAAGAGGTGTACGGAATACACGCATTTTGCCATGAGAATATATATGAGGCTGTGTACTGCACCAACCTTCTCATGAGAAGCTGTGATGTACTCATAACGAAGCCGTCTGAGCTGGCCTTTTATCCAGTTCCAAAGCTGTTCATCAAGAGAGTTGGCGGGCATGAGCAGTGGGGGGCGATACACTCGGCGGAGATCGGAGATGGAACACTGGAGTGCCGTGATATACCGCACACTCTACAGATGATGAAGCTGTTCATGCAGGATGACAGCATACTCACAGATATGTGTGAGAACATAAAGCGGAACAAACTGGATGGAATATACGACGGAGCGTATGAGGTCGTAAAACTGGCGATGGATATGAAGAACTGAGAATGGAGGGTTACATTATGTATAAGGTAAAGAAGAAAGAGACATTTATACCATCATCAAATGGCAAGGACAAGCTGCACGTTATCGTGTGGGAGCCACAGGGGGAGATAAGAGCGATACTTCAGATAGCCCATGGAATGATAGAGCTGATAGACAGATATGATGAATTTGCAAGGTATCTTGCAGCAAAGGGCTTTGTGGTGGCAGGAAATGATCATCTGGGACATGGACTCACGGCGGCAAATATGGATGAACTTGGATATATGAATGCCTACGATGCGAGCAAGGCAATAGTCGCGGATCTTCATAGAGTCACTAGAAGTCTGAAGAAGGCATACAAAGGAGTACCGTTCTTCCTGATGGGACACTCTATGGGTTCATTTATGGCGAGACGATACATGAGTGACTACGGCTGGGATCCAAAATATCCGTCACCTTACACGGAGGGCTCAAGTGTGGACGGCTTTATCTGCATGGGAACTGGAAGCATGCCTGAGTATATGCTGCAGATCGGAAGACTTGTGTTGGAGCTTGAGAAGAGTCAGCACGGCGAGAGATACAGAAGTACCCTCATGGAAGTGTTGGCATTTGGAACATACAACAGGGGTATCCCGAAGACCACTATCGTGGACGGTGAGGTGAGAAAGAGGACGAATAAAGACTGGGTGAGCCGTGACCCGAAGCGCGTGGATGCATATGTGGATGATCCGCTGTGCCAGTTCTCATTTACCCTGAAGGGCTACGAGACGCTGTTCAATACACTCCACTATATACAGGAGGACAGGAACATAGCGAAAATACCGAAGAATGTGCCGGTTCTGTTTGTGTCCGGTGACAGGGATCCTGTTGGACATTACGGCAGGGATGTTCTGAAGCTCTACGAGTTATACCACAGGAGAGTTTCGCACAATGTGGCATGCTATCTGTATGAGGACTGCAGACACGAGATACTGAATGAGCTGTGCAGGGATAAGGTATTTGACGATATTGACAAGTGGCTTGAGACAAGGCTTGCAGATATAAAAGGTTAGGCCTTTAAGGAGGTTATATATGGGAGAAAATTCACAGGATAATACACAGAATGGCGCACCTACGGGCGGCCTTCAGAAAAAGACAAAGATAGCCTACGGAGTAGGGGCCGTGGGAAAAGACATGGTGTATATGCTGGTAGCCAGCTATATACTGTACTACTACAATTCTGTGCTTGGTGTCAGCTCAGTGTTCATAGGAACAGTGCTGATGGTGGCGAGAGTGTTTGATGCATTTAACGATCCTATCATGGGTATCGTGGTGGCAAAGACCAGAAGCAGATGGGGAAGGTTCAGACCGTGGATATTCTCGGGAACCGTGCTGAACGCGGTTGTCCTCTATGCGATGTTCGCCGTGCCGGAAAGCATGGGAGCTGGTGGGATGAAGGTGTTTCTGACAGTGACATATTTCCTGTGGGGAATCACATACACGTTGATGGATATTCCGTACTGGTCCATGATCCCGGCCATCACTGAGCCGGGCAAGGAGAGGGAGAATCTGTCTGCACTTGCAAGATCCTGCGCGGGCGTGGGTTCTGCCATCCCTACTGTACTTACTATGATAGTAGTTCCAGCCATCAGCGGCGCAGCCCTGGCGGCGGACAAGCTGAAGATTACGGATTACCGCATCGGCTTCAAGTGGTGGGCTCTTCTGGTTGCAGTGGTGTTCGCCATCTCGGAGGCTATTTGCGTGGCAAATGTAAAGGAGAAGGGTGACACAGTAGTGGAGTCCCATGGCATAGGTGAGATGTTCCATTCTCTGGTGACAAATGACCAGGCTCTGGCGGTGGTCATCACCATCGTGCTCGTAAACTCTGCACTCTATATAACAAGCAACCTGCTCATATATTTCTTCACATATGACATAGGAAGTGAGAGCGGATATGCGCTGTTCTCCGCATTTGGCGGCGGTGCGCAGATACTTGCTATGATGCTGTTCCCGCTCTTTAGAAAGAAGATGTCCAAGAGAAAGCTGTTTGTACATTCGGTAGTATATGAGATCGTCGGATATGTGATGCTGCTTGCCTGCAGCCTTGCCGGTGTTACCCGTATGACGGTGGGCGGAGTGCCTTGTTGGTACGTTCTGTTCATCCCGGGACTTCTGGTATTTGCGGGAAGCGGACTTCTAAATGTGCTGATAACCGTGTGTCTTGCCGACAGCATAGACTACGGAGAGTACAAGAATGGGCAGAGAGATGAGAGCGTCATATGCTCCATGCAGACATTTGTAGTAAAGCTTGCATCGGGAGTTGCAGTGTTCTTTGCCGGACTTGCGATCAAATGGGTCGGACTTATCCAGCTGGCAGATGGAACATCGGAAGTCATAGAGCAGAGCACAGGAACTCTCATGGGACTTTCCATGATGATGACAGTCGTTCCGATAGTCCTTCTCATCATAGGACTTGTATTCTTCATCAGGAAATACAAGCTGACCGAGGAGAGGATGCAGGAGATCATGACGAAACTTAGATAGGAGGAACCGCTATGAACGAAGTTCATACTTGGAATCGGTTCCGACGACCTGCCCCGCTCGCATATGCGAGAGGGGCGATACATATTAGATAGGAGGAACCGCTATGATCAGATATATAGAAGAACATCAGGTATTCATACTGGAGACAAAGTCGACGCAGTATGCCATGTGCGTGCGCCCGGATGGACACCTTGAGCACCTGTACTACGGTGGCAGGAGTCTGGACTGCGGAGATCAGAATATTGTGGGACTTTGGGATGTGGCACATGACCGCAGCCTGTTCGAGACCGGCAATGCCATAGCGCTGGATGGTGGACTTACCTTAGAAAGTCTGCTGCAGGAACTGTCGTCAACCGGCAAGGGGGATGTCAGCGAACCATTTGTCTGTATGACCCATGCAAATGGCAGTACGACCTGCGACTTTGTGTACGAATCATACGAGATAAAAAACGGCAGGGATGAGCTTGAAGGACTTCCGTGTGCGGTGGAATATCATAGGGGAATAGATGGCAGATTCAACACAGTAAATGAGCAGCAAGGCACAGAAGTGGGAAGCGGTGTGGCTGGTGGATTGCAGAGCATACAAGCATATGAGCGACAGAATACAGCGGGCGAGGTAACACAGCTCACCATAACCCTCCGGGACAAATTCTACAGACAAAGGCTTGAGCTAATATATGTCACATGGGATGACTGCGACGTGATAACCAGAAGTGCCCGCCTGACAAATGAAAGTGATGACGTGGAGCGGGTGGACAGACTTATGTCCATGCAGTTTGATATGAGAATGTATCAGGAATATGACATGATACATTTCGGAGGAGCCTGGGCGAGGGAAATGCACAGATCGGTGCACCCTGTAAGGCAGGGAAGAGTGTCTGTCTCATCGTCGACCGGAACCTCGGGCAGCAGGGCCAATCCGTTCTTCATGGTGGTTGAGCACGGTAGTTCAGAGGAACACGGTGAGTGTTACGGCTTCAATCTCATATATTCAGGAGACCATATGGAGAGCTGTGAACAGAATTCATATGGACGTATGCGTATACTCAGCGGCATCAATCCGGAAGGATTTTCATTTGCGCTTGAGCCGGGACAGTCATTCCAGTCGCCGGAGGCGGTCATGACATATTCAGATTCAGGATTTGGCGGTGTCAGCAGTCATATGCATGCATTTGTCAGAAGACATATAGTCAGAGGCCACTGGGCGGATCGGGAGAGGCCTGTTCTGCTGAATAGCTGGGAGGCCGCATACTTTGATATAAATGAGAAGAAGCTGCTGAAGCTTGCAAAAGAGGCAAAGAAGTGCGGCATAGAGCTGTTCGTCATGGATGACGGCTGGTTCGGACACAGGGACAATGACACATCCTCACTTGGAGACTGGCAGGAGAACCGCAGCAAGCTTCCGGGCGGAGTGAAGCAGCTTGCGGACAAGATAAATGCACTTGGACTTGACTTTGGCATATGGGTAGAGCCGGAGATGGTGAACGAGGACAGTGATCTCTACAGGGCACACCCGGAGTGGGCGGTCAGAGTGCCGGGACAGAGCCATGCCGAGGGGCGTCATCAGATGATTCTGGATCTCACCAATAAGGATGTGAGAGACCATATAGTGGAAGCCATGACAAATGTGTTCTCATCTGCCAATATATCGTATGTTAAGTGGGATATGAACAGGATCATGTCTGACCGCTACAGTCAGACGCTGCCGCCTGACAGGCAGAGTGAATTTGGACACAGATATGTGCTTGGACTCTACGACATCATGGGAAGACTCACGGAGCGTTTCCCTGAGATATTGTTTGAGGGATGTGCCGCCGGGGGAAACAGATTCGATCTCGGTATACTGTGTTACATGCCGCAGATATGGGCGAGTGATGACACGGATGCCAGGGAGAGGCTTGAGATACAGACGGGTTACAGCTATGGCTACCCTATGTCGGTAGTCAGCAGTCACGTGTCCGGATGCCCGAATCACCAGACACTCAGAGTCACCCCGCTTGAGACGAGATTCGGAGTGGCGGCATTTGGCGTGCTGGGCTATGAGTGCAATCTGTGCGATATGAAGAAGAAAGATCTGGAGGCAATAGAAGAGCAGGTGGAGTTCTACAAGAGACACAGGCCCACACTTCAGTTCGGTGAATATCACAGGATCGAGAATGGCACAGTGTCAGATCTCCGGAGGAATGTGTACCAGTTCATGACGGTTTCCCAGGATGGCTCCGAGGCGGTGTCCTGCTATTATGAGGGACAGGTGATACCGAATTACACTTACAAGCATATGCGGACTAAGGGACTTGACGAGAATGCAGTTTATGTCATGGAGGGCAGAAGCCTGCAGTACAGCGTAAAGCTCATGGGAGATCTCATCAACACTGTTACGCCGGTGCATGTGAAACCTGATTCACTGACCCAGAGTGCGATAGACAAGGTGGTAAAGCTTCAGGGCGAGAAGGAATATGTAAAGGCGTCCGGTGCAGTGTTTAACCGCGTTGGAGTGAACCTTGCTCCGAACTTTGCGGGAACTGGCTACAACGACCAGACCGCTCTCTGGACAGAGCATGGACTGAGGTTATATACCTTCACCAGACAGTGATATATATGATCACATGCAAATGCTCATATATGGAATTGAATCACAGGAAAAACTTACATTATAAAAATAGTGGAAATAATATATGGAATGTGTTATCTTACTCTTATAGAGAACTGTTCCTAATAGAAAATTATAAATACCAGAAGGAGGACTATACAATGAGTGAGAAGCGTAACACATGGCAGAAACAGGTCATATACTCTGTTATAAAGGAGCTCAAGACTCATCCTACAGTCCAGAGTCTGATAGATGAACTGGAAAAGAGAGGATATAAGATAGGCAAATCAACTGTGTACAGGGTGCTCTCTGATGCGGTTGATGAGGGAATTGTCATGAATGTGTATTCAGGGGACAAGATGGAGCATTTTGATGGCAATACCGAGAATCACTATCACATACGCTGCAAGGTATGTGACAGGATATTTGACAGTGAGCTTCCATATCAGGATTCCATCACACAGATGGGCGTGGAGGCGGACCGCGATTTCGTCATACTGTCACACAACCTGGAATTCATCGGGATATGTCCATCCTGTAAGGACAGCCTGAAAAGTCTGTGATGGGGAATGCAAAAGACCGGTACACATAAACGCATATTGTATGCGGTGTATGTGTACCGGTCTTTTTGTATGTGCAGGCAATGCCAAGAGCCTGTATCTTATCTGCTCTGTCAGTTTCTCTTTTTCTGTGAAATGATATTTGCAGATTTTATTTCCTTCTTTATAAATTCAGGAATCGCGGAATTGTCTTTCTGGTCAGATTCAGGTGTGTCCGGCTGCGCCTCAACTGTATGTGAGTTTACACTTATAGGATCCACGCGTGGATTGCTGATAAATGTCTTGTTGGCCGAAGGCTTTACAACTGTCATTCCGAGGATGGACTTCTTGTTGCGAAACTCTCTTTCCTCCTCTGGTGTGCGCTCAGGGGCGGCATCCACCAGATTGCCGTCTCCGAAAAGGTCTATCTCAAAGCTGCTGTCATTTTCCTCCTGCTCATCATCCGTATCGTCATCCAGCGCATCTGTAATTATCGGTTCTGCGTGGATGGAAGTATCCGTATCGTCGTCTGCAAATGCACTGTCGAGATCAGGATCGTATTCATCAGCAAATGCGCTGTCAAGATCAGGGTCATATTTTTCATCTGATTCAGTGTCGCCAAATTCAGAATCGGAGTCGACATACTCCTCAGGCTTCTCAAAAAATGTAGGATCTATATCGAGCTTGAAGTCGACCTCTGAGTGACCCACTTCAATGCCGCAGTCGTTGAACAGCTTGGTCGTGTAGCAGTTTTTCAGCTTCTCGATGAGTTCAGTGTTTTCGTACTTGAGCTGTTCGAGTATGTTTGCGATTATCATTCCCTGATATTCATCCGTCCATCCGTCCTCAAGCTTTACTGCGATACCGAGCTTCATGCTCTTTATCGCCATACAGATAACACCCCTGGAGCCGTCCTTCATTATGAGGTCAGGATTCTGGTTGATATAATATGAAGGTGTTCCGTAATCGTTGATCTTCTCAGGATATTTGTGGATGCATGAGAAGTTGTAGTCTATAGTCTCCCGGAGTTCGTTTGACAGGCTGAATGGATCCATGAGCTTTGCGTAGGACATGGCGATGCTTCTAAGTGGCAGTGCAAATACCGGAACTCCACAGCCGTCTATGCCGAGCCCGATCTTGAATGTAGGGGTCTGGCTGAGCATGGATATGAAATTGATTATCTGCTGCTGTACAGGGGAATCCTTGAGCTGATAGCCGTCCGGCTTACCGGTGAGCTCTCTCTGGAGCAACATAAGGCTGAAATGTTTTCCCGAGCAGCAGTGCTGAAGTTTGCTTTGTCCCTGCCTTGGGTGGAGCTTTGACCTGTCGGTGAGCTTTGCCGCCAGCGCTGAAGCTGATGTGGAAGCGCATGGCTTCATGATCATGTCATCGGGATTCAATCCTGTCTTGCGCGAGATCTCCTCCAGCACAAATATATGATGGTTGCTTCCCCAGTGGGAAGAGTTGAACATGGCAACATCCTCGTCGGTGAGGTTGAACCTTCTGTGAAGTCCTGCCAGCAGTGTAGGCAGCACCTGTATAGGCTTGCTTGCGGAACGCATGAAAGTCTGTTTCTCTATGTCGCCAAGGTAGGCGATTGTATCTCCTGTGGATGACACAACTGCGATGGAGCCGCGGTGTGCATTCTCAACAATATTTCCACGGTATTCTTTTACTAATATCTCTGACATATATTCAACACCTCATTTGTATTTTGTATGATTTTCTTCCGATATAGTCATTATATGAAAAAGATATCCGTTTGCAAAATGAAAATTACATAATATATAAGAAAAATATGAGAAATGTAATTGAGTGTAAGTAAGTAATAACTAAAAAATATCGCCTGATACTGACAAAATACATCATTTGTCATATATACCCTGAGTAAAAAATGTTTAAAAAAATCGAAAAATGCGCATTTTTTTTGTGAAAATGCATAAAAAACTTTGATTATTATAAAAAGGATGGTATAATGTCTTTATAATTTTGCATGGAGAGGTGACTTACATGATTAAAAAAGAAATGATCGCCATGCTCCTTGCTGGTGGACAGGGCAGCCGTCTTGGGGTTCTTACATCCAAGCTTGCCAAGCCAGCGGTAGCATTTGGCGGCAAATACAAGATAATCGATTTCCCACTGAGCAACTGTATCAACTCGGGGATTGACACAGTAGGTGTACTTACACAGTACAGACCACTCAGACTTAACCAGCATATCGGAATCGGCATTCCTTGGGATCTCGATAGAAACATTGGTGGTGTCACAGTGCTTCCACCATACGAGAAGAGCAACAACAGCGAGTGGTACACAGGTACTGCCAACGCTATCTACCAGAACATAGAGTTCATAGATTATTACAATCCAGACTATGTTCTCATACTTTCCGGTGATCATATCTACAAGATGGATTATGAACACATGCTTGACTATCACAAGTCCATGAATGCGGATGTGACACTTGCCACATACCAGGTTCCATGGGAGGAGGCAAGCAGATTCGGAGTAGTTATAACGAATGATGACGGCATTATCTCAGAGTTTGAGGAGAAGCCGGAGAACCCAAGAAGCAACAAGGCTTCCATGGGTATATACATATTCAACTGGAAGATCCTCCGCGAGGCACTTGTTACCATGAAGGATCAGCCGGGATGCGATTTCGGTAAGCATATTATTCCATACTGCCATGAGAACGGCAACAAGATATGTGCATACGATTTCAAGGGATACTGGAAGGATGTAGGAACTCTCGGTTCATACTGGGAGGCCAACATGGAGCTTGTCGACATAGTTCCTGAGTTCAATCTGTATGAGGAATTCTGGAAGATATATACGAAGACAGACGCCATACCACCTCAGTACATAGATGAAGCGGCAAAGGTATCCAAGTGTATCATCGGAGAGGGAACCGAGATATACGGAACCGTTGAGAATTCAGTTATAGGCTCTTGTGTAACCATAGGAGAGGGTGCGGTCGTTAAGGATTCGATTATAATGAATGGGGTTACGATCGAAGCTGGTGCCTATGTTGAAAAGGGAATCATTGCCGAGAATGTCAAGGTTGGTGCAAATGCCAAGCTTGGAGTTGGTGAGGAAGCTGTCAATGAGATGAAGCCTAATATCTACGCATTTGGCCTTGTTACTATAGGTGAGAACTCAGTTATACCTGAGGGCGTAACAATAGGTAAGAACACTGCAATATTCGGTGACACAGATCCTTCGGATTATCCGGACGGAACACTTCCGAGTGGCGGTAGTATTATAAAGGCAGGTGAGTAGACATGAGAGCATTAGGAATTATTCTGGCAGGTGGTAACAGCAATAAGCTGGGAGATCTTTCAGCAAAGAGAGCCGTTGCAGCCATGCCTATCACAGGAAGCTACAGAGCAATTGATTTCGCACTTTCCAATATGACCAATTCTCATATTCAGAAGGTAGCGGTATTCACACAGTACAACACAAGATCACTGAATGAGCATCTGAACTCAAGCAAGTGGTGGGATTTCGGAAGAAAGCAGGGAGGTCTGTTCATCTTCACACCTACCATCACAGCAGCTAACAGCTACTGGTACAAGGGAACAGCAGATGCACTTTATCAGAATATCAAGTTCCTCAAGGAGAGCCATGAGCCATATGTAGTTATCGCTTCAGGAGACGGTATCTACAAGCTCGACTACAACAAGGTTCTTGAGGAGCATATAAGCAATGGTGCAGATATCACGGTTGTATGCAAGGATATGGCACCGGGCGAGGATGACATCAACAGATTTGGTGTTATCAAGATGAACGAGGATGGCAGGATCATAGACTTCGAGGAGAAGCCTCTTGTGGCAGGAACCAACACGGTTTCCATAGGTGTATATGTCATAAGAAGAAGGCAGCTCATCGAACTCCTTGAGACATGTGCCAACGAGGGAAGAAATGATTTCGTAAGAGATATTCTCGTGAGATATAAGGGTGTCAAGAGAATTTACGGATACAAGATGGACAGCTACTGGAGAAACATAGGAACAAAGGAGTCATATTACAGAGCTAATATGGATTTCCTCAAGAAGGACGTAAGAGACTTCTTCTTCAAACAGCATCCGGATATCTACTCAAGAGTGGATGATCTCCCACCAGCAAAGTACAATGCAGATGCGGTGGTAAATAACAGCTTGATAGCAAGCGGTTGTATCATCAACGGAACCGTTGAGAACTCAGTTATATTCAAGAAGGTATACATTGGAAATAACTGTGTGATCAGGAACTCGATCATACTTAACGATGTCAACATCGGTGATAATTCCATCATCGAGAATTGTATCGTGGAGAGCAGGGATACACTCCGCGCGAACACAGTACATCAGGGAACACCTGAGGACATCAAGGTAATAGTGGAGAAGGATTTCAGATATGCGTTGTAGGATGCATACGGTATAAGTAGTACAAATGACAGTTGCGTGTGGGATCGCAATGTGTGTCAGGGTTAAGGGGGTAATTCAGATGCAGATAACTGATATCAGGATCAGAAGTGTTGAGAAGGAAGGCAAGATGAAGGCGGTTGTTTCTATTACGATCGATGACGAGTTTGTTGTGCATGACATCAAGATCATCGAGGGTGAGAAGGGCATGTTCATCGCGATGCCGAGTAGAAAGGCAGCGGATGGAGAATATAGAGATATCGCTCATCCGATCAATACAGCTACAAGAGAGCGTCTGCAGAGTATGATTCTTTCAAAGTATCAGGAATCTTTGGAAGAGTAATACCAGTCTCAAATAGACATTCAGAGCCAGTGCTAGAGGCGTAAGTCACCAAGCTGATAGCATTGGCTCTTTTTATATGGTCTTGTAAAAAAATATAGTATAAAGTAGAATGTATCTGTTTAGATCCAGATAGAATATGGAGGATATAATAATGGTAAAATCAGTTATACTTGCGGCAGGCAAGGGAACAAGAATGAAGTCAGATAAGCCAAAGGTAGTTCATCAGGTGATGGGAAAACCGATGGTATATTATTCTATAGAAGCGGCGCGCCAGGCGGGTGCAGACGAGGTGTGTGTGATCGTTGGATACAAGGCAGACGAGGTGAAGTCAGCCATAGCTGCCAGTGTCAACGATGTGAAGGTTGACTATGCGCTTCAGGAGGAGCAGCTCGGAACAGGCCATGCGGTAAAGTGTGCTGCAGATTTTATTGGACGTGATGGGGATGTGATCATACTCTGTGGAGATACACCGCTTGTGACAGGGGATACACTCAGAAAAGCACTTGATTTCCACAAGGAGAGCGGGAATGGTGTAACTGTAATATCGGCGATGCTTGATGATCCATTTGGATATGGAAGGATCATAAGGGACGGTGACAGCCTGGCAAAGATCGTGGAGCAGAAGGATGCTGACGAAGCGGAGCAGGCTGTGAAGGAAGTTAACTCGGGCATGTATATATTTGACTGCGCAGCACTTCAGGATGCACTGTCACAGATATCAAATGACAACGCCCAGGGAGAGTATTATCTTCCGGATGCGATAGAGATAATAAAGAAAATGGGGCTTCCGGCTTCCGCTGTTCCGATGGACGATGCTGACCAGATAAGAGGAGTCAACACCCTGGAGCAGCTTGCAGATGCTGAGAAGATCATGGAGAACAGATAACAATAGAACGATCCACCTGGGTGGAGGAAAATGGAGAGACCAAATGAAGATCATAGTTGGACTTGGCAATCCCGGTGCGAAATATGCCGGAACAAGACACAATGTAGGATTTGCGGTTCTGGATGAGCTGGCAGAGAGACATAATATAAGGATAGACACTGCAAAGCATAAGGCACTTATAGGAAAGGGTATAATAGGCGGAGAGAAGGTCATACTCGCCATGCCTCAGACATTTATGAATCTCAGCGGAGAGAGCGTAAGGGCGATAATGGACTTCTACAAATGCACGGTTGAAGATCTGATAGTCGTGTACGATGACATAGATCTTGACGTCGGCAAGCTCAGGATCAGACAGAAGGGAAGCGCCGGCGGTCATAACGGTATGAAGAATATCATACAGCATGTTGGCAGCCAGGAATTTGTCAGGATCAGAGTGGGTGTTGGCAAAAAGCCGGATCACATGGATCTGGCTGATTATGTGTTGTCGAGATTTGGAAAGGAAGATCTGGCGAATATAAGAGAGAGCTGCGGTAATGCCTGTGATGCGGTGGAGACCATACTGGCGGATGGCACAGTTGCAGCTATGAATAAGTTTAATTGAGAGTGATGGAGAATGATACGTGTACTTGGTGAGCCATTTGAAAAACTGAATATATATACAGAGTTGAAGGAGTGGCTTGCATCCGGAGATGGATTTGTCAATGTGACAGGTACGACGGGCGAGGGCACGGACAGAGTATTCATGATGCAGGGCTTCGGTGATGACGCATCGGTGCGCCTGATACTGACATATAACGACAGGCGTGCGGAGGAGCTGTACAGCGATATGAAGTTCTACGGAAGGGATGTATATATGTATCCTGCAAAGGATATTCTGTTCTTCAGTGCAGATGTCCACGGCAATGCCATAACCAGACGGCGCATGGAGGTCCTTCGGCGTCTGGCAACGGGAGAACCATGTACGATCATAGCCACGGTAGATGCAATGTATGACAAGATACCTGCATTGTCCTATATGAAAAAATACGTGATAAATATCCATGCGGCACAGTCTCTTGATCTGGATGAGCTCAAGGGCAAGCTGGTGGACCTTGGTTATGAAAAAACTGACAGTGTGGAGGAGCCGGGACAATTTGCCATACGAGGCGGTATCGTGGACATATTTCCGCTGACTGAGGAATGTCCATACAGAATAGACATGTGGGACGATGAAGTCGATACCATCAAGACATTTGATGCGGAGAGCCAGAGATCCATAGAGAATGTAGATGAACTTGTAATTTATCCCGCGGGAGAGATGGTGCTTTCAAAGGAGAGGATCGACAGAGGTATACACAGGCTGGAGGCAGAGCTGAAGCCGTATGCGAAGAAGCTTAAGGATTCATTTCAGACGGAGGCGTATGCCAGGATAAAGGGCGAGATAGCCACGCTGAAGGAACAGCTCACGGAGTTCAGTGCGATATACGGAGTGGACAGCTATGTTGATTATTTCTACAGTGACACGGTGTCTCTGGTGGACTGCCTGCCGGAGGATGCGTACATTTTCATAGATGAGACGAAGAAGGTCACGGAGAAGGCGGATGGCAGTGAGAAGAGTTTTCTTAGCAGCCTGACGCACAGGCTGGAGGGGGGATATATCCTCCCGGGGCAGATGAAGGTTCTGTTCACTTATGATGATGTCCTGGAAAAATGCAGACGCTACAAGGTTGTGGGCTTTGACTCATTTGTGGGTGAGGATGACCGTGTAAAGTATGCTCACCGCGTGGGGATCGAGAGCAGGGAGGTTCACAGCTACAGGAACAATTTTGATGCGTTGGTTACTGATATCAAGAAATGGAAGAAGGACAAATACAGCGTCCTGTTCGTATCGCCATCATCGGTCGGTGCGAAGAGAATGGTCGATAACCTCATGGACAATGACGTCATATGTCATTACCTGAACGACCCGGACAAAGCTCTGGCTGCCAGAGAGATGGCGGTCATGCCGGGAAGGCTCAGAGCCGGTTTTATGATACCGGAGATGAAGCTCATCGTGGTCAGTGAGGGAGATGTGTTCTCCAGCAAGACATCACATTCGCAGGCTTCGAGGAAGAAGCTGCCGCGTGCCGGGGAGATAGTAAAGTCATTCTCGGATGTGAGCGTGGGCGATTATGTGGTCCATGAGAAGTACGGAATAGGTATCTATCGTGGGCTTGAGAAGATAGAGGTCGACGGCGCCTTGAAGGACTATCTGGTCATCGAGTATGCTGAGGGCGGCAAATTATATGTCCTGGCTTCCGAGACGGACAGGATCCAGAAGTACAGGAGCAAGGAGAGCCGAGCCCCGAAGATCAACAGACTCGGTGGCAGTGAGTGGCAGAAGGTAAGAAACAAGGTTAAGGGCCATGTCAGCGAGGTGGCTCAGCATCTTGTAAAGCTGTACTCAGAGAGACAGGCGAGGGAAGGCTTTGCCTATTCTCCTGATTCCGAGTGGCAGAAGGAGTTCGAGGAGACATTTCCTTATACTGAGACTGACGATCAGTTAAAGGCCATAGAGGATGTCAAGGCGGACATGGAGAGCCATAAGATCATGGACAGACTGGTGTGCGGAGACGTTGGATTTGGCAAGACTGAGGTGGCGATCCGTGCTGCGTTCAAGGCTGTCGGTGACAGCAAACAGGTTGCGTATCTTGTGCCGACCACGATCCTTGCCGAGCAGCATTATGAGACGTTCACAGAGCGAATGAAGGATTATCCAGTGACGGTGAGACTGTTGTGCAGATTCTGTACCCAGAAGGAGATAAAATCTACACTCAGAGAGCTGAAAGAGGGCAAGGTGGACATAGTCATAGGAACCCACAGGCTGCTCTCAAAGGATGTGGAGTTCAAGAATCTGGGACTTCTCATAATAGATGAGGAACAGAGATTCGGTGTAAATCACAAAGAGAAGATAAAAGAGATGAAGACCAATGTGGATGTTCTGACACTGACGGCGACGCCTATCCCGAGAACACTCCATATGAGTCTTGTTGGAATCAGAGACATGAGCCTGCTTGAGGAGCCTCCGGTGGACAGGAGGCCGATACAGACATATGTCATGGAATATGACAGGGAGCTTGCCAGGGAGGCGATTGCCAGAGAGCTTGCAAGGCATGGTCAGGTATACTATGTGTACAACAGGGTCGAAGGCATAGAGAGATTTGCGGATGATGTGAGAAGCCTCGTGCCATATGCAAATGTAGAGTTTGCCCATGGACAGATGGATGGCCGCACGCTGGAGGACATCATGTACCGGTTCAACAAAAAGGAGATAGACGTGCTTGTATGCACGACCATCATAGAGACCGGACTTGATATACCGAATGCAAATACCATAATCATACACGACGCTAACCTGTTTGGTCTGGCACAGCTCTACCAGTTACGCGGAAGAGTTGGTCGCTCGGACAGAAGTGCATTTGCATTTATGTTCTACAGGCGCAACAAGATGATATCCGAGGTCGCTGAGAAGAGACTTAGAGCGATAAAAGAATATACGGACCTCGGCTCGGGAGTCAAGGTGTCCAAGGCGGATCTCAACATCAGAGGTGCGGGAAGCGTCCTGGGCGAGAGTCAGTCGGGCAACTATGAGGTCGTGGGCTATGACCTTTACTGCAAGATGCTTAATGATGCGGTCAGGGAGCTCCGCGGCGAGAAGGTTTTCCATGAATACGAGACGGAGATAGACCTTCCGGTGGATTCGTTCATCCCTGAGACGTACGTCAAAAACGACTTTGTCAAGCTGGAGCTTTGTAAGAGAATATCCCTCATCAAGAATGAGGATGAGTACAATGACATAGTGGATGAGCTCATTGACAGATTTGGCGACATCCCTGACGAGACAATGAATCTTCTTGATGTGGCACTGTTAAGGGCAAATGCAAATATCTGCTTCATAACCCGTATATGGTACAAGGACGGAGACCTGAGATTTGTCATGTACAACAGGGCTGACATAAATGTAGATGGGATAGATGAGCTCGTTAAGAGTTATTCAGGCAGGATGAAATTTGTCATGGGGGCAAAGCCTGAGTTTATATTGAAGCTTGGACGGGAGGAGAAAAATGATCTTCTCAGAAAGGCGGAATTTGTCGTGGCGGATATGTCCCAGATGTTGATAATGACCCACAGTGAAGAAGACAGTGTGGATAACAAAGCATAGATAATGAGTTAGAAATATACAGACAGGAGAATACAAAGATAAGGAGGTGCGGTTCAGTTGAAGAGATGGTTGTGTGTGTTGCTGGCGCTCATATGTGCATTTGCCGTGACTGGATGTGGCAGTGATGCCACTGAGGAGACTGGCAAGGAGGTAGTTCTCAGATACAACGGGCAGAACATAGAGATAGACGAGGTGTATATTTATGCCCAGACTGTGAAGGAGGAGTACGAATCAAAGTATGGCAGTGACGTGTGGAAACAGAGCATAGTGACTGATGATGGTCTGGAGATGGATGCCGTGGATGCAGCAAGGCGTCAGGCGATATCAAAGCTCATAAAGACCAAGACTCTTATAACTAAATCCGGGGAGTACGGCATAAGCCTGACTGCAAGCGAGCAGAAGGATCAGGATACGGCGGCGCAAGAGTTCTATGACAAATTGACTGATGCCCAGATCGCAGAGGTTGGACTTGAACTCGATACGGTGAAGAGAGTTTTGCGTGAGAGCGCACTGGCAGACAAGATATATGATTATGTGATGAAGCAGAGCTCCACGGAGATATCCGATGAGCAGGCCAGGATGAGTACATTTTATGACATGTTCTTTGAGTGCTACTCGGAGGACGATTATGGAAATATCACCCTGTACTCACAGGACAAGATAGATGAGCAGAAGAAAAAGGCGGATGAGGCATATGAATCCATAGAGGAAGCCTCGGATGGCACAGATATGGATATATCATTCCTTGGAAGCGCAAAGGAGCTTAAGTATGCGGGAACACATACGATGAGCAGGGATGATATATTGAGCACCTATGGCCAGGATACGCTGGACATACTGTACAGCATGTCGGATGGCGAGATATCCACGGTGGTGGAGACTGAGTATGGTTACCATATATTCCAGATGATAAGCATTACGGATGAGAAGGCCACGGCCGAGAACAAGAAGAAGCTCACGGATGCCGCTGATGCGGAATACTATGACAACCTTATGAAGGACTGGATAGATGAGCTGGACAGCGGATATTCATACAGTAAGAGTGTGGATATGGATGTGTACAACAAGATAAAATTTGACGAATAAGAGGAGAAGAAAGATGGCAACAGTATACGATATCAATATTAAGAAGCTGGATGAAAAGGCAGTCATACCGACATACGGTTCAGAGTACGCAGCGGGGGCGGATCTGTATGCGTGTCTTGATGAGGCGATTACTATAGAGCCGGGACAGACGGTGATGGTTCACACGGGTATAGCCATGGAGATACCTGAGGGATTTGCAGGACTTGTGTATGCGAGAAGCGGTCTGGCATCCAAGAAGGGGCTTGCACCGGCCAATAAGGTTGGAGTTGTGGATGCGGATTACAGAGGGGAAATCATGGTTGCACTCCACAATCACGGAACCCAGGCACAGACGGTTGAGCCTGAGGAGAGAATAGCACAGCTTGTGATCGCTCCTTATATCGTTGGAGCATTCCATCAGGTGGACGAGCTCAGCGATACAGTCAGAGGAGCCGGCGGATTCGGTTCAACAGGAAAGTAACAAAAAAGCGGCCGTGCATCATCATTTTAATGGTGTGCCAGACCGCTTTTCTTTTATTTAAAATACTTTCCGCTTTCATCCCACAGGACTGTGGTGCCTGTCTTCAAGGACTTTGGTACATCTATGATACGCTGGTTCCTTGAGCCCTTGAATCTCAGTGACAGATCCTTCTGTTCGTCTATGAATTCTCCGTCCACAAGGACGTCAATGTAGGAGAGAAGTTCTTTTGTATACTCCCATTCATTACACATGCGGTCTAAGAGATCGGTTTCAAATGTATAACCGGTGTAGCACCAGATGGTCTTGTCAGGGTAGGTCTCCTTGAACTTTCTTGCCAGAGGAAGAAGCCCCTGCTGGTTCACATATTCCATAGGTTCTCCGCCGAGCAGGGAGAGACCTGCTATATAGTCCTCCTTGCAACTATCTATTATGTGGTTGATCTCCACATCCGTGAACGGCTTGCCGTAGCCGAAATCCCATGTGTCAGGGTTGAAACAGTTCTTGCAGTGGTGTGTGCAGCCGGATACAAATACAGACACTCTGACGCCGGTTCCGTTTGCCACATCAAATAGTTTGATATCTGCGTAATTCATAATGTGATCCCTTCTAAATTTATCTTAAAACAAAAGTATGGCCTGCGTTGCCCTCTACGACATGCAGACCATACAATTGAAATTATTAATGCATACTGTTATTTTATATCAGTTGCCTGAATATATCAAGTGTTTTTCTATAAAAGACTATAGATGAAGCACTCTTGCCTTTATCTCTTTGGTCTTGCCCACGTTCCAGAAGTTCTCGCCCAGATAACCGCAGGTTCTTCTGGTAACATTCATCTTGTTGTGATCCTTGTTGCCACACTGCGGACATTCCCATTCGCCGTCATCGTTGATGAGGATCTCACCATCGTATCCACATACATGACAGTAGTCAGACTTGGTGTTGAACTCAGCATACTGTATGTTGTCGTATATATATCTTACGACCTCTGCCAGAGCATCCAGGTTGTTGCGCATGTTTGGTATCTCAACATATGAGATGGCACCACCTGATGATATGGTCTGGAACTGGCTTTCAAATCTGAACTTGCTGAATGCATCGATCTTCTCACGGACATCAACGTGGTAAGAGTTGGTGTAGTAGCCCTTGTCTGTGACATCCTTTATGGTTCCGAAACGCTCTTTGTCGATACGTGCAAATCTGTAGCAAAGGCTCTCGGCCGGAGTTCCGTAGAGTCCGAAGCCAAGTCCCGTATCTGCCTTCCATTTGTCGCAGGCTGCGCGGAGCTTGTGCATAAGCTTCAGTGCAAATTCCTCGCCCACAGGATCTGTGTGGCTCACACCACGCATGAGCTTGGTGGCCTCATATACACCGATGTATCCCAGTGATATGGTTGAGTAACCGTTGTGGAGCAGTGGATCGATGACCTCGCCCTTCTTAAGTCTGGCGATGGCACCGTACTGCCAGTGGACTGGGCTGACGTCAGAGGTTACACCCTCGAGGGCTCTGTGGCGGCACATGAGTGCGTCGTAGCAGAGCTGCAGTCTCTCATCCAGAAGACTCCAGAACTTGTCATCGTCTCCCTTTGCAAGTATAGCTATCTGTGGAAGATTAAGACTGACAACTCCCTGGTTGAAACGGCCTTCCCATTTATATTCTCCGTTCTCATCCTTCCATGGGGAGAGGAATGAACGGCATCCCATGCATGAGAATACATTTCCCTCGTAGTTCTCACGCATCTTCTTGGCTGATATGTAATCAGGGTACATTCTCTTGGCAGAACACTTGATGGCGAGCTCTGTGATATAGTCGTACTCACCGCCCTTGAGGCAGTTGTGCTCGTCAAGGACATATATGAGCTTAGGGAATGCAGGTGTAACATACACGCCTGCCTCGTTCTTGATTCCCTCAAGTCTCTGTCTGAGGATCTCCTCGATGATCATGGCGTTCTCCTTGATGTACTCGTCGTCCTCTCTGAGGTTGAGGAAGAGAGTGACAAATGGAGACTGGCCGTTGGTGGTCATCAGAGTATTTATCTGATACTGGATAGTCTGGACTCCCGACTTCAGCTCGTCCTTGAGTCTCTCTGTGATGAGCTTCTCAAGTGTGTCAGGGTCTATCTTGTCGCCGAACTCTTCGGTGTATCTCTTTTTATATTTGTTGTAGCTCTTTCTGAGGTACTTTCCAAGGTGACGGACATCGACTGACTGGCCGCCGTACTGGCTGGATGCGACAGATGCGATGATCTGAGTCACGATGGTACATGCCACCTGGAAGCTCTTCGGGCTCTCTATGAGCTTGCCGTTCATGACTGTGCCGTTGTCAAGCATATCCCCAATGTTGATAAGGCAGCAGTTGAATATAGGCTGGAGGAAATAATCTGCGTCGTGGAAGTGGATGGCGCCCTCCTCATGAGCCTTGGAGATCTTCTCAGGGAGGAGCATTCTCTTGGTAAGATCCTTCGATACCTCTCCTGCGATAAGATCACGCTGTGTGGATGCGACGGTGGCATTCTTGTTGGAATTCTCCTCCATGACATCCTTATTCCTGTTCTGGATAAGACTGAGGATAGAATCATCAGTCGTATTTGCCTTTCTGATGAGCTCGCGGCTGTATCTGTATATAATGTAGGTCTTGGCAAGGACAAACTTGCCGTCGGCCATAAGCCCCTGCTCGATGATATCCTGGATATCTTCAACGAGCATTCTCTTTCGGTTCTTGGCTTCGATGCTTCCGACGATCTCCTCGATCTTCTCGTCAGAGATCTTCTCACAAGGCTCCACCTCCGAGTTAGCCTTCTGGATAGCCAATATGATCTTGCTTCGGTCGTAAGTAACAGCACGACCGTCTCTCTTGATAACTTGCATTTCCCATTCTCCCTGTGTGTGATGTGAATGGGCGTTAAAAAAAGTACGCCCCCTAAATATTGTATACTACCATACAGGAGACATCAATATATGGTATGCCGACTGAAAAAGCCGCAAAAAAATTAGCGACAAATAAGGTGCCTCGTCGCAAATCTCACACTGATGTCTCAACATGGTCGATTATATCATTCCCAATTTTGTTTGTCTACAGGTTATTTGCAAAAAGTACAAAATATAGAAAAATAAAAAATATGTAGGCACAACATATTGTGGATTTGCCTTTGATTAATGTGGGACAGATAAAATACATCACAAAAACAGATGTAAAACTGCCTGTTATAGGAATGTGAAATCATTTGTGAGAATTCTATGAATTATTTCAAATTGCTTTATTTTTACAGGAAAATATGGTATAAGTTTACTCGTTGAAGTTTATCATGAAGATGGTTACACTTCTAATAAAAAGTAAAAGAGGTATGATTATGCGAAAATTTAATAAGGGATGTGCAGTTGTTCTTGCACTCGCTCTGTCCATGTCATTTATGACAGGCTGTGGCGACAGTAATGGTACGAGTGGAAAGCTGGATAATACAGCGAGTAAGGCAACATCTTCTGATGCTACAGAGAGTGCTGACAATTCATCAGAAGAATTTGCTTCTATAGAAGATATGATAGACCAGTACGCAGCCGATGTAACACTCGGTGAGTACAAGGGCATGGAGTATGAGGAGAAGGGCACTGATGTCACGGATGATGAGGTTCAGGCCAAGGTAGATTCATTTGTGAGTGGACTTGCTACATTTGATAAGGACACAACCAGCGAGGCGAAGAACGGAGATACAGTAAATATTGACTTTGTCGGAACTGTAGATGGTGAGGAGTTCGATGGAGGCAATACCAATGGCAGCGGATATGATCTCGTCCTTGGTTCTGGTTCATTCATAGATAACTTTGAGGATCAGATAGTTGGACATAAGCCGGGAGAGACATTTACCGTGAATGTAACCTTTCCTGAGAATTATGGCAAGGATGAGTTAAATGGCAAGGCGGCCAAGTTCGAGACGACACTTAACTATATAAAGATAGATAAACCGGCTACATACAATGATGAGCTGGTTGCAAACAATACTTCATATAAGACAACTGCTGAGTATGAGGCATCTGTACGTGAGCAGCTTAAGCAGAGCAAGGAGGATTCAGCTCTTGCAAGTGCTCAGAATGAGGTCATGGTTGCCGTTATAAACAACAGTACAATAGAGAACATATCAGCAGATGATGTTCAGGCGAATGCTGACAAGATCATAACATCCATAAAGACTCAGGCAGAGACAAACGGAATAGAGTATGACACATATATCTACTACTACTATGGATATGATGACAGCGCTGCATTTGAACAGTATGTACAGCAGGTTTGTGAGGAATCACAGAAGGAGAGAATGGTAGTATGTGCCATTGCCAAGAAGGAGAATATCAGTGTCACAGATGACGAGGCTGATAAGTATATAGCTGATTATGCAACGAAGAACAGTGTTGATGAGTCTACGCTCAGACAGAATCTTACAGACGTTGAGATAAAGTACAACGCTCTGGCAGAGAAGGTCATGAATTTCCTTATGGACAATGCAAAGGCAACAGCGGCTTCGACAACTGAAACGACAGAGACCTCAGAGTCAACAGACAGCACAGAGGCCGCTGACGCGGAGCAGGCTGAAGAGTAAATAAAGGGGTACGGAGAAAAGATATGAGAGCAAGGAAGATAATTGCAGCAGGAATGGTGGCAGTCATGTGCGCAGGTCTGATGACAGGCTGTGGCAGCAATGACACAAAGAGCCAGTTTAAGAAGTTTTCAAAGTGTGCGACCATAGACAAGGCGGCATACACTGATATCGAATATGTTCCGGCATCGAGAGAGGTGACCGAGGACGATGTAAACAGTGCGATAAGCAGTTTTTGCAGTGACAATTCTGAGACTACACAGGACAAGACAAGTGCAGTAGCTGATGGCGACAAGGTTAACGTAGATTATGTTGAGACGGTTTCCGGGACGGAGAAGGACAGCAAGACTGGCTACACACTGACAATGGGTAGCAATACTCTTGGTGATGGAAGTGATGATCAGCTTATAGGAAGCAAGGCCGGTGATGTCAGAACGGTGACAGTTACATATCCTGATGATTACAGTGACACCACCGTTGCAGGGCTCACAGCAGAGTACAAGGTTACGATCAATTATATATCAGTTACCACGGTGCCTGAGTACACAGACGCATTGGTCAAGAAGGCTACTGATGGTGAGTACACAACAACCGATGACTACACAGCACATCTGAAGGAGGATGTTCAGAAGGACAAGGACGATTCCGCGGACGAGACAGACAGAGCTTCTGTTCTCAAGGCTGTTGAGGAGAAGGTTACATTTGACAAGTATCCTGAGGATGAGGTAGCTTCATACGTTCAGTCCATGGTGTCAAATGTGAGAAGTGCCGCAGACAACTACGGAATCGACTTCGAGGCATATATGAAGTATTTCTATGGATATGAGGACGAGGCATCATTCCTTGAGTACCTTCACACCACAGTTGAGAACGTCATGAAGGAGAAGATCGTTGTGTCATGCATAGCAATGGACAATGACCTCATCGCCGATAACGCAGACATAAAGGCGTACAGACAGAAGGTTATGGACAAGAACAATCTGGAGAATGACTCAGACGTGGACAAGTATTACTCAGAGTCAGACCTGATGTTCTATGCCACAGAGGAGAACGTGCTTGACTATCTCATGAACAGATCAGTTCAGGTGGAGGCAACTGCAACAGATGCATCTGAGGCAGCCACAGAGGAGTAAGCTGCACGCGATATATTTGAATATGGATAAGCTGATAGAGACCGAGGTTTTATGCCCGGTCTCTATTGTCGTCTATAGACAAATGAATCTGTGGTTTATCCACATTGACTAAGGGGCTCCGGGGATTTAAAATGAAAGAAAACATGTCTTTATTTTAAAGATAGAAAAGGAAAGGGGATATTATGAGAAAGAACATTGCGAGAAAATGTCTGTGCATTGCTCTGGCTTCAGCCATGATGCTCGGTGAGGCGGGCACGGCTATGGCAGCCAGTGTGGAAAATGCGGCAGACGGAAGAACTGCTGCCACAGTGGCGGCGGAGGAACAGGCTGATGTGGCGGCAGCCAATGTCAGCATATGGTATGCGGGAGCTTATAAGAACTCAAGGACCATAACGATCAATGCAAGCGGCCAGGCTTACAGAGTTGAGGTCTGGGTCAATGGAGTAAAGTGCGGGGAACAGTACAACGGAGAGGACCAGCAGTCCTTTAGTATTAACTGTGAGATCCCGGCGCTGCTTGATTCCACCTACAACGCAGAGGTCAGAGCCTACGATTCAAATGGAGAGGTGACTGTACAGAAGGTTTCACCGGTCAAAACTGACAAGGTGAGCTTTGATGGTGATCCTAGTGTTAGTGTAGGATATACAGTCGGAAGCACTGGCTATGCAAAACCAGGCTATGTGTCTGTCAGCGTATATCTTGATAGCAGGCATTCAGATGAGGTCAAGTATGAGGTTCAGAGAGCGACCAAGTCAGGTGGGCCATTTACCACGATCGCAACGGGAAGTGAATCTTACACGTCAAGACTTGCATATCTTGACAGCACTGTGAAGACCGGAACTACATATTATTACAGATTCAGGATCGTGAGCGGTTCAGATCAGTATGTGAAGACGAGCAAGGTCATAGCTACAAGTAAGACAGCTTCAGTAAAGGTGGGCATTCCAGAGGTGGATCAGCTCTATGCTTCAAGCATGAATGTATCAGAAAAGATAAGTAAGCCGGGAGTATTCTTGTGGATGACCAGCAATTTTGCAAATCAGTACGATGTGTACCGCTCAACAAACAAGAGCAAGGGCTACAGAAAGATAAAGACTATATATTCTGCTGATTTCACGGACACAGCGGTCAAGAGTGGAACGGTATACTACTACAAGGTAGTGCCAAAGTATTACGACTCACAGACACGAAAGATAACAACAGGAAAGACATCTGGTGTTGTCGGCGTAAAGTTTATCATGAATGCAGCAGGTGCACCTAGCCTTATACAGACAGGCAACAGATCACTGAAGTGTACATGGGCTGCGGACAATACCGCAGACGTATCATACGAGGTATGGGCAAAGAGAACCGATATAACCGGTGATGCATACAAGCGTATGGTGGTCACCAAGAAAAACTCATGCACCCTTACAAAGCTTGATCCGAACGGAACATACAAGGTGATGATAAGGACAGTCAAGAAATCAGGAGCTGCCGTGAGATATGAGACGACAGATACATCTGAGAGGACCATGGGTTACACCAAGAGAGTCCAGGATCTGACTGCGGGAGCTGTATCTTCATCACTGAACGGCAAGAAGGATGTCCTGTCTGTAAGATATTCTCTCACATGGTACAGAGACTGGGGCGCATCAGGATATGTTATATCAGGCCTCAACAGCAGTACAGGCAAGATAGAGACCATCAAGAAGATAACATCGGGAAGAAAGACATCATATACATTTACAAACACAAGTGCCAAGGGCAAGGAGCGCAAATACTCCCAGATATATGTGAGACCATATAAGGGAAAGGCAAGAGGCGAGGATAACACTCTGTGGAATTCAGAGATGCCAAGTGCAAAGCGTGTTAAGGCTGTAAAGAAGAGCGCGACATCGACCAAGATAACATGGTCTGCTGTAAGCGGTGCAAGGGAATACTATGTATACAGAACTACAGAGCTCGGTGTACGTCAGTACATAGGAGCCACAAAGGCGACCAACTTCACGGATGTGAACGTGACAGACGGAATGAAGTATACATACTCTGTTGTTGTAGGCACAGACTTTGGATTCAGCAGCGGATATGATATGTATGTCAGTGACTATACACACAAGCTTGCATCACCGGCCATAACAAAGGTTGTAAATGGTTCCAGGGGTACAGCGACTGTAACATGGAAGAAGGTTACAAATGCAACCAGATACTATGTATATCGCTCAACCAGCAAGAATGGAACATACAAGCTGGTCGGCAAGACTGGAGCTACAAAACTTTCATACATGAACAAGAAGCTCAAGAAGAGAACGACCTATTACTACAAGGTTGTGGCTTCAACAGTTAATGATGGAGGAAAGACAGTCAAGTCAGTTGCATCACATGCAAAGGGAATAAAGATCCGCAAATAGATGAAAAGGGGTAAACTATGAAGAATAGATTGATAAAGAAAGCTTTATGCGTGGCGCTTGCTTCAACCATGGTGTTTGGTGATGCATTGCCAGCAATGGCAGCAGACGGCAGTGCAGATGTACAGTCCGCTCAGGCTGAGGTGGCGTTTGCTGAAGAAGCATCCATAACATATTTTAGTGTAGGAGGTCAGGATACCGTAAGCAGCGGTTCTGTACATATAAGCGCTCTGGGATATGGAACAGAGGCTGTTCTCTATGTAAATGGAGCATGGTATGACTCGTGGACAGACAGTGACTATGACGGAAGCTGGCATGTGGATACGGAATTCAGAGGAGTTGCCGGTGCGACATATCAGTTTAAGCTGGTAGTCAGTGATGACAATGGACAGACGGTGTCGCAGGAGTCGGGAAAGATATATTTTGAAGCACCTAAGTTCAGCCGCAGCAGGAAGCCTTCAGAATACGTATCATATTCTACGGGAGATACCGGATATAGAGAATTAGGTGGAGTATCTGTGTCGTTCCCATTTGACAGCTACGTACAGAATGATATCTGGTATGAGGTGTACAGATCCACAAAGCCATCAGGAGGCTTTACGAGGATTTTGTCAGGCGTCGGTTACATGTATGGAGCTTCTGAAGTGAGGTATTATGATGATAATGTAAAAGTAGGAAATACCTATTACTATATGGCGAAGATAGTAACCGGAACTGACTCATACAATAAGACATCCAGGGTTGTAGAGACATCAGCCGTTGCAAAGGTGGACTGCAGGCTTGGAACAGCGGAGCTTTCAGTCGATAGAGGCGCAAAGGGTGCTGATATAACGGTAAGCGATTACGGCGCTGCCAACCAGTTCGATCTGTACCGTTCAACTTCAAAGACAAAGGGCTTTAAGAAGATAAAGACGATATACACACCGGAGTATACAGATACAACAGTTAAGGCTGGAAAGACATACTACTACAAGGTAGTTCCAAAGTATTATGATGCCTCTACCAGAGCGGTTTCAAAGGGAACTGCAAGTGAGGTCCGCGGCGTAAAGATACTCATGGGTACCACAGAGCTCACAGCGGTTCAGAACACAAAGAGCTCAGTAAAGCTCACATGGGATAAGGCAGCCGGAGCAAATATGTATGAAGTCTGGTATATGAGATCCGATATATCGGGAGACAGATATAAGAGAGCTGTTGCGACAAAGGGAACATCATGCACCATCAAGGGACTTGCATCTGGCGCTGAGTATTCATTCAAGCTTAAGAGCCAGAGCGTTTCAGGTGGAAAGGTCATTTGTGAGAACGTGACATACAAATGGCTCCAGACCGGATACACAGAGAGCGTGAGAGAGCTCGAGGCTGTCTCATCCACGGTATCTGCAAGCAAAGACAAGAAAAACCTGACGATATACACCAATCTCAAGTGGAATAGAGTCTGGGGAGCTTCAGGCTACAAGATATTTGCGAGAAATAACTACACAAATAAGCTTGAGCAGGTTGCAGTGATCAAATCTGCAGCCAGAAATACATACAAGTTCAAGAATACAGGAAGCAGCAGTAAGGGTATTAAGTATTACTCTGCATACGTAGTGCCATACAAGGGTAAGAAGCAGGGCGAGATGACATCCGTCAGCGTCAACTATATCCCTCTTGCTAAGAATGTAAAGGCTGTGAGAAAGTCCACATCCGAGGTCAGAGTTACATGGTCAGCGGTGCCTGGTGCAGATTCTTACACAGTATACAGAATGAACCCTGTTCTCGGCACAACCCAGTGGCTGGGACAGACAACGTCAACAAACTTCAGTGACCGCAAGCTCACGACCAAGCTTGAGTATACATATTTTATACAGCCATCGACAATTGTCAGCGGGGTTAACTGCAGCATTGACTATGAAGTTGCAAAGCAGTATAAGGCAGTGTATACACATGCTGTAGGTACACCAAAGATGTCAGGTGCATCTAACACCGGAGCCAAGAAGATCACAGTAAAGTGGAGTAGCGTTACAGGAGCGAAGAACTACGTAGTATATCGCGCAACAAAGAAGAATGGTAAGTACTCTAAGATCGGTACAACATCATCATGCAGCTTTACAGACAAGAAGGCTGCAAAGGGCAAGACATACTATTACAAGGTCGCTGCAGTGGCAGTTAACGACGGTGGATGTGCTGCTCAGTCAGCATACTCCAAGACCGCCAGTGCCAAGAGTAAAAAGTAATGGCATATGTTAGGTAATAACAAGCAGTAGATATATTTGCGGGAAAACATATATACATGCATGGAAATGTGGTAGATATGTTTTCCCTTTTTTATGGGAAAATGCTTGCGGAAATGCAAAAAAAGTGGTTGACATACCAAGGCAAACAGTATATTATATTAACGTTCGTTGTGAACATGCGGAAGTGGCGGAATTGGCAGACGCGCAGGCTTCAGGTGCCTGTGGTAGCAATACCGTGTGGGTTCAAGTCCCATCTTCCGCATTTTTTTATACCATAGTATGCGGAAATGCTGAGCTGTGGAGTCAATAATTTATGATATTTAGGAGGTATGTGCGGCAATGGCAGAGAAGAAGAATGTGGTTACTTATTCAGGTCTCAAGAAGATAGAGGAAGAGCTTCAGGATCTGAAGGTTAATAAACGTAGAGAGATCGCAGCTAAGATCAAAGAGGCCAGAGAACAGGGAGATCTGTCAGAGAATGCAGAGTACGATGCAGCCAAGGACGAGCAGAGAGACATCGAGGCAAGAATCGAGCAGCTTGAGGCAATGCTTAAGAATATAGAAGTAGTTGATGAGGATGAGGTCGATACAGGAGTTGTGGGTATCGGATGCAAGGTAATTGTATATGACTACGAGTTTGCCGAGGAGATCGAGTATGATATCGTGGGATCATCACAGGCTGATATCATGAACAACAAGATCTCTGATGAGTCACCAGTTGGAATGGCACTCAAGGGTGCAAAGGTTGGTGAGGAAGTTCTGGTGGAGGCACCGGACGGAGAATTTAAGTACAGAGTACTTGATATTAAGAGACAGGAGCTGTAAGAGAAGATGGCAGAGCAGAATAACAAGGGAAAAGATCAGGATCTTAATAAGCTGCAGATGGTGCGCCGCGAGAAGCTGGCAGACCTTCAGGCGGCAGGCAAGGATCCATTTGTCATAACAAAGTATGATGTGCAGCAGCACAGCGCAGATGTGAAGGAGATGTACACAGCACATGAGGCAGAGCTTCTGGCTGGTAGACAGACACCTTCAGTTGAGGACCTTGAAGAGGCAGAGAAGAGAGAAGTTTTAAACAACGATTACAATGAGAGAAGAGCCATCATGGATGCTTCACCTATCAATGTGAGCATCGCAGGACGTATGATGTTCAAGCGTGTCATGGGTAAGGCTTCTTTCTGTAACATTCAGGATCTTAAGGGCAACATTCAGGTGTATGTTGCAAGAGATCAGATCGGTGAGGAGTCATACGCTGACTTCAAGAAGTCAGATATCGGTGATATATATGGAGTTAAGGGATATGCATTCAGAACAAAGACTGGTGAGATATCCATACATGCAGAGGAGATCACACTTCTCTCTAAGTCACTCCAGATCCTTCCTGAGAAGTTCCACGGACTGACAGATACAGATATGAGATATCGTCAGAGATATGTGGATCTCATCATGAACCAGGACAGCAAGGAAGTATTTATCAAGAGATCACAGATATTAAAGGAGATCCGTAACTTCCTGGCAGGACGTGACTTCATGGAGGTTGAGACACCTATGCTGGTCAGCAATGCCGGTGGTGCCGCAGCCAGACCATTTGAGACACATTACAATGCACTCAATGAGGATGTAAAGCTCCGTATATCACTTGAGCTCTACCTGAAGAGACTTATCGTCGGCGGTCTTGAGAGAGTATACGAGATCGGACGAGTATTCCGTAACGAGGGTGTTGACACACGTCACAACCCTGAGTTCACTCTGATGGAGCTGTACCAGGCATACACAGATTACTATGGTATGATGGAGCTCACAGAGTCCATGTTCCGTTACCTCGCAGAGAAGGTATGTGGAAGCACCAAGATCTCATACAACGGAATCGAGATCGACTTTGGCAAGCCATTTGAGCGTCTGACTATGGTTGACGCTATCAAGAAATATACAGGTGTTGATTTTGACCAGGTTGCTGATGACGCTGAGGCGAAGAAGATCGCTGACGAGCATCACGTAGAGTACGAAGAGCGCCACAAGAAGGGCGACATCGTGAACCTGTTCTTCGAGGAGTTCTGTGAGGAGAAGCTGATCCAGCCTACATTCATCATGGATCATCCGATCGAGATCTCACCACTTACGAAGAAGAAGCCTTCAGACCCTACAAAGGTTGAGCGTTTCGAGCTCTTCATCAACACATGGGAGATGTGTAACGCTTACTCAGAGCTGAACGATCCTATCGATCAGCGTGAGAGATTTGCCGCTCAGGATGCGAATGCCGCAGCCGGAGATGACGAGGCTGAGCACACAGATGAGGATTTCCTCAATGCGCTTGAGATCGGTATGCCTCCAACAGGCGGTATCGGTTATGGTATAGACAGACTGGTTATGCTCCTTACAGATTCACAGGCGATCAGAGATGTTCTTCTGTTCCCGACGATGAAAACCTTGCCGAGTGAAAAATAAGAAAATAACGGGGTTTTGACAGCTTTTGCCGGGTTTCGTTAATCCAAATTTAACCCGAAAAAAGGGGTTTACGACAAATTTACGACAAATGACTTCGAGGACAAAGGCGGATTTTTACGACAAATCGCTGTCGTAAACACCGTGAATCGAAAATCGTTAATCCAGTGGCTTCATTGTAGTGGCTACATCGTAAAAACGGCAAAAAAACCTTGTGAAATGGGTATCCGCAGTCGTTTACGACAGGAAAATCCGAGTTATTTACGACAACGAAAACAGAGCTTCAATCTTACGGTTGAGGCTCTATTTTTTTTGCCTGAAAATCGTATCCTTTTCTGATTTCTGTTTTTTCGTATAATGAAGATGTCAGGAGGTGCATTAGATGAAGCAAAAGGCTTTTCATATATATTTAACCGAGCAGGAACGAACTCAGGTCACAGGCGCTTTAATTGAACTCAAAAACAACCTTATAGCACAAGGCAGATATACCGACGCAGTGGACGATATACTTATAAAAATTACGAAGGCTCGAAAGAAACGCCTTGCTGTGCATTACATTTGAATAAGATAGGTCAAGCCGCTTGTTTCTCTTATTTGAGAAGCAGGCGGCTTTTTGCGTTCTTAAAAAATTTTTGAAAAAATTTCAAAACAGAGTCCCCAAAAGGTGTCTCTCAGTGGGAACAAGTGAAGGGGTTAAAAAAACACTCCTAAACGGAGTGTCTCCCTTCGCTGCTTTTTGACAACTGAATATACAGGCACTAAGGACTTTATTTCTGATGATAGCCCGAAGGAGGGTACGCCATAACCTCTCTTTTATGAGAGTAAGCGAGAACTCCCGTCCCGAAACTCGAATTGCTACCGAGCTTGGCAACGACAGTCAGAATGATAATGATACTTCCCTATGGGGCTGGCGGAGAACCCGGCAGAGGTGAAATTCCTATGATACGGTGCAGCTCACCGTAGCCTTAGTGCTTCCCGTACAAAGCAAAATGCTTTCCGCAGGGGGTGTTGAGAACAAATACTGCGGCTGATACATAGCCGACCTTATATAAGATCGGTTATGAATACAGCGAAAGGAGGAAAAGCGAAAGATGTCAAACTGTAAAACCATAGCGATATGTAATCAGAAAGGCGGCGTGGGCAAAACCACTACGGCGGTCAATCTCGGTATCGGTCTTGCTATGCAGGGCAAAAAGGTACTTCTTGTAGACGCTGATCCGCAGGGTGATTTAACCACTTGTCTCGGCTGGCAGGAAACAGACGAGCTTCCCGTCACAATCTCGGATAAGCTGTTGTCCGTTATCATGGATAAGAATGAAAATCCGTATGACGGGATTCTAAAGCACGAGGAAGGCGTGGATTTAGTACCGTCCAACCTTGAATTATCGTCGATGGAAATGAGCCTTGTCACCGCTATGTGCAGAGAAATGGTAATGAAGAATTATCTGAGTGAAATCAAAAATGGATATGACTATGTTCTCATAGACTGTATGCCTTCGCTGGGTATGATTACCCTGAACGCACTCACAGCGGCGGACAGCGTGATTGTACCCGTTCAGGCTCAGTATCTTCCAGCGAAAGGAATGACGCAGCTTCTCACGACTATATCCAATGTGAAGCGGCACTCAAACCCGCAGCTAAATATTGACGGGATACTCTTAACCCTTGTAGACGGAAGAACAAACCTTGCCAAAAGTACCGTAGACGCATTGCGGGAGCAGTTCGGAAGTCATATCCGTATTTACCGGACAACGATTCCCATTGCTGTAAAAGTCGCAGAGGTAAGCTCAAAGGGCAAGAGCATTTATGCCTACGAGCCAAACAGCACGGTGTCTAAGGCTTATGCCGACTTCACAAGGGAGGTGTTAGCCGATGGCAGGCAGAAAGAGCGACTTCGTTCTGTCAACGAAAAGTCTCGATGACCTGTTCTCCACACAGGAGGAACGGGACGAAGCGAAGCTGCAAAAAATCAGGGATATTCCGCTGACTGAGATTGACGATTTTCCCGACCACCCTTTTCAGGTACGGGAAGATGAGGATATGTTTCAGCTTGTAGAGAGTATCAAAGAGCGTGGCGTAATCACTCCCGCAACAGTCAGGCAGAAAGAGGACGGCAGATACGAGCTTGTTTCAGGTCACAGACGAAAAAAGGCTTGCGAGCTTGCCGGATTTGAAACCCTGCGTTGTGAGGTGGTAGACCTAAACCGGGACGAAGCTACGATTTTAATGGTAGAAAGCAATTACCAAAGGTCGCAGATACTTCCCTCGGAAAAGGCTTTTGCCTACAAAATGCGGTTGGAAGCGATGAAACGACAAGCAGGCAGACCGAGCAAAGAAAATTTAGTCCCAGTGGGACAAAATTATTCGAGAGAAGAACTTGCGTCACAAAGTGGTGACAGTCAAACTCAAATTCAGCGTTATGTTCGCCTTACAAACCTTGTTCCCGAATTGCTTGAACTTGTGGACGAGGGCAAAATCAAAATGCGTCCTGCGGTTGAGCTATCGTATCTCGATGAAGATTGCCAGCGTGATGTAGTGGACGAAATCGACTTAAACGACTGCACACCCTCACACGACCAGACAATCCGTATGCGGAAGTTTTTTAACGACGGGAAGCTGACCACCGAAGCGGTACAGGCGATTATGAGCGAGGAAAAACCAAACCAGCGTGAAAAAATCATACTGCGTGGGGATAAGGTGCGGAGCCTGATTCCGAAAAGTGTTCCGCTAAATCAGACGGAGGAATATATCTGCAAGGCATTGGAGCATTACGGCAGGGTTATGAAAAACCGTGCCGACCGTGACAGCAGATAGGCGGAGTATGCTTTTTCGTGTCCCCTTCCTCACACTCTAACCCCTTGATTACTACCTGACTATCCGAGAAAAAACTATCTCATTCATTCAAGCTATCTCAAAAAGTATATCTGTCTTAGCAGTTAAAACCGCCTTCATTTCGCACCGTTGCTTTAAAAGCAATTCTCGGTTACAATGGAGAAAAGAAAAGCAAAGGAGCGTGGAGGATATGAAAAAGAGAATCGCAGTTTTAACAGCAATGCTTTTAGTCTTGGGATTAACGGGCTGCAACAATACCACAGCAAAGAATAATCCGCCCGAACCGTTTTCTTCTTCGGAGAGTATTGAAATATCCTCCGATACAGATACGCTTCCGGCAACAGAAGAAACAAGTGAGGTTGAGCAAACGCCCGAACCGACACAAAGCACCGAGCCTGCCGAAACGCAGAGTACCGCAGAAGTAAGGGATACGGAAAGCAGCAAGGAAAAAGAGCCTGAGCAGACCGCCGTACAGACTTCTGCTCCACAGGACGAGCCACCACAGAAAACAGAAAGCGAAACACCAACAGTTACACCCGAAACAGAAACACCGCCGCCTGCACCGCCCGTTCAGACGGAAACGACAGAAAGCGCACCGCCGCAGGAAACACCGCCCCAGCCAAAATCCATTTACGATTATGAATTTGACATCGACGCTATCCGTGCAGAACTGATTGTGGTCGGTGAAGGAATGGGACTGACGCACAGCGGCGATTTAACGCCGGATACGGCTTCTTGGTCTACGCCTGTTACGGCTTCCCCGGATTTTCAGGGAGCTAACTTGGAAAGACGGTTAAAAGATTATGTGCGGTCTATGCCGGGACTTATCACGGCATACGGCGGCAGTCAAATTGAATACTTCACGATCTACGCAGAGCCGCTTGGCGGCGGGAGCTACCGCTTCTACTTCCTGTACTGACCGTGAGCAAACCACTTCCCTCTGTCAAAAAGGCAGAGGGATTTTTTTATACCCAAAAACGAAAGGAAGGAAACGCAATGAAACATTTTTTGAAAAATAAAGGCAAGCGATTGACAGCGACGGTCTTGTCTGCCGTGATGTGTCTGATGGCTCTGCCTATGTCCGCTTTTGCCTTTACCGCCGAGGAGGGCAAAAGCGTGGAAGCCTATTATGGCTCTTATTATCTCGGTTCAGACGGAGAATATTACCGTTCTGCCGATTATGATTTTATCGCCTATGACAGCAATGGAAACACGAGCTTACACGCTCATGACGGCGGAGGGAAAAGGGCGAAGCTTATGATTCGTGACGGAAGCGGCGAAAGACAGCTTATGTGCATTGAATCCGGCGTAGATTACAATGCCGGGGGCAGCTATGAAAGCACAAGCGGAAAAAACAGCTCCTATTTTCAGAATCTCCCTGTTTCTGCTCAGTATGGCATTATGCTGACATCTCTTTACGGCTGGCAGCCCGGAATGACAGCGCCGATTGGCGGCACGAACGAGGACGATTTCTCGATTGCCACACAGACGATTATGTGGGAGTATCAGCAGCAGTTGAGAATCAGTCCTACAACCTTGCAGGCAAACAGCTATGGCGTTCGTGGGGACACCTATTTTTCAATGATTCAGGGCAGACCTGCCGAGCAGTGCTATAACTGGATTTTGGAACAGATGAAAACTCATTCGACAGTACCGAGCTTTGCTTCCAATCAGGCGGGCAGCGCACAGACCTACACCCTGAAATATAATCAGGCACAGGATAATTACAGCCTTACCCTGACTGATACCAACAATCTTTTGACGGACATTCATTTTACTTCAGATAAAGGGATTATCGTTACACGAAACGGGAATGAATACACCTTTACTTCCAAAAAGATGATTGAAAACGCCGTCAGCTTATCCGCACAGAAAAGTATTCCGAATGTTGTGGGCAATCTCCTTATTTGGGGACACCCCGGCAAGCAGACAATGGTATCCGGTGCGGAAGATCCCGTGTACTTCTATATGAACATCAAGACTGAGACAACGGGAATCGGTCATATTGTCAAGCATTCTGAGGACGGAAAGGTAGACGGTATCCGTTTTACCATCAGCGGAAACGGCGTAAACAAGACCGTTACCACAAAGGCAGACGGTACGGTGGATATAGAGCTTATGCCTGGCGTTTATACGGTGACAGAGGAAAGCATTGAAAAGTATGAGCCGCAGAAGGTGCAGCGTGTCACGATTGTAAGCGGCGGCACATCTACTGTTACTTTTTCCAACACCTTAAAGCGTGGCGATGTTCAGGTTATCAAATCCTCTGAGGATAACTTTGTGGAGGGCGTGACTTTCCATCTTTACGGTACTTCTCTCTCCGGCATTGCCGTGGACGAATACGCTGTGACCGACAAAAATGGTGTTGCAACCTTCAAGAATGTCCTTATCAGCGGCAAAACGCCCTATACCCTTGAAGAAGTGGACACCGCAATCCGTTATGTCATTCCCGAAAATCAGACTGCTCCCGTGAAATGGAAAGAGGTTACAAGCCGCAGCTTCAACAATATTTTGAAGAAGTTTACTGTTATCGTTACCAAGAGCGACGCCGAAAAAGGACTCCCACAAGGGGACGCTTCTTTGGCGGGTGCAAAGTACGGTATCTTCAAGGGCGAGCAGCTTGTAGATGTGTACTATACCGATAAAAACGGTCAGTTTACAAGCAAGGAATATATCTGTGGGGATAACTGGACGATTAAAGAGCTTGAGCCGAGCGAAGGGTACTTGCTTGATCCGACCGTTCATCATATCGGTGCAGAGCCGCAGCTTTATACCATAGAGCATAATCTGACTTCCAATGATGTAATCGAGCAGGTTATCAAAGGCAATATCGCCCTTATCAAGCACACCGATGACGGGGAAACCCATATTGAAACACCCGAAGAAGGAGCAGAATTTGAAATCTACCTGAAATGCGCAGGCAGCTATCAAAGCGCTGATCCCGATGAGCGTGATGTAATCGTCTGTGATGAAAACGGCTTCGGTCAGACAAAGGATATGCCTTACGGAATTTACACCGTTCACCAGACAAAGGGTTGGGAAGGTCGAGAACTGATGAAAGACTTTGATGTGTTTATCTCTCAGGATTCGCAGACCTACCGCTATTTGATTAACAACGCAAATTTTGAAAGCTATGTAAAGGTAGTCAAGGTGGACACAGAAACTGGAAAGACAATCCCTTATGCGGGTGCAGGCTTCCAAATCTACGATCCTGACGGAAACCTTGTCACAATGACCTTCACTTATCCTACTCCTACTACCATTGATACCTTCTACACCGACGCAGAGGGTTCGCTTGTTACGCCTGAGAAGCTGCCTTACGGCAAAGGATATTCCATTTTCGAGGTGCAAGCACCTTACGGTTATGTCCTTGACAGTACGCCTATCTTCTTTGATGTGGCGGAAGTCAATTCCACAGAGGAAAGCGGGGTTACGGTGATTAAAGTAGATAAGCCCAATATGGCGCAGAAAGGCACGGTTACGGTGGAGAAATCTGGCGAGGTGTTCTTCGGCGTGTCCGCTATCGGAGGTATGGACGCAGACGGAAACGAGCTGCCGACCATCTACCAGCCGTTGTATGAGGTTCAGGGGCTTCCCGGCGCTGTCTATGAGATAAGAGCCGCAGAGGATATTATTACGCCTGACGGTACGCTGAGAGCCTCTAAGGGCGAACTCGTGGATACCGTAACGACCGATGAGACAGGACTTGCAAAAAGCAAGGAACTGTATCTCGGAAAATACGAGGTGCAGGAAATTACCGCTCCTTACGGAATGGTATTGAATGACGAAATCCATTCGGTAGAGCTTGTCTATGCCGGACAGAATGTTGCTGTTACCGAAACAGCAACCAGCTTTTACAACGAGAGACAAAAGGTTGAAATCAGCCTTGAAAAGACACTTGAAACAAGTGAGCTGTTTGAAATTGGCAATAACGGCGAAATTCAGAATATCAGCTTTGGCTTGTTTGCCGCAGAGGAGCTTGTCAGCGCAAGCGGCACGGCTATCCCTGCCGATGGTTTGATTGAGATTATCACCCTTGATGAAAACGGTAAGGCAACTGTAAAAACCGACCTTCCTATCGGCAGCTACTATGTTCAGGAGCTTGTGACAGACAAGGCATATATCCTGAATGATGAAAAGTATCCGGTTGCCTTTGAATATGCCGGACAGGAAACGGCAACGGTTGAGATTGCCGCAAACAACGGTGAAGCGATTGAAAATGAGCTGTTTTACGGCTCTGTTTCCGGTAAAAAAGTAGACGAGAACGGCGAAGCACTGAGCGGTGCATTGATCGGACTGTTCAAGACGGATAATGACGAATTTACAAAGGAAAACGCACTTATGACTACCGTATCAGAAAAAGACGGTAGTTTTTCTTTTGCGGATATTCCTTACGGCACTTGGTATGTGCGTGAAATTGAGCAGCCGGCAGGCTTTGTGCTTGATGAAACTGTCTATCCTGTAACCATTTCCGAGGACGGGCAGACCATTGAGATTGAAATTGTCAATAAGTTTATCCGTGGCAATATTGCTTTGACAAAGGTGGACGCTGACTATCCCGACAACAAGCTGACCGGAGCGACCTTTGAGGTCTATAAGGACAGCAACGATAACGGCAAATTGGACGAAGATGACGAATTGCTTGGTACACTTACCGAAAAGGAAATCGGGCAGTATGAAATGAACGACCTTCTTTATGGTCGTTACTTTGTAAAAGAAACGGTTGCTCCCGAAGGCTTCCTGCTTGACGGGGGCGTTTATGAGGTGTTTATCGACACCGACGGAAAGAACTATCAGGTGGAGAACAAGGCGGGAGTCGGCTTTATCAACGACGCTATGAAGGGCAGTCTGAAAATCGTCAAGACTTCCTCAGACGGAAATGTGAAAGGCTTTGCTTTCCGCATTACCGGAGCAAATGGCTATGATGTAACGCTGGAAACTGACGAGAACGGCGAAATCCTGATTGAAAATCTGCGTATTGGTGAGTACACCGTTTCCGAGGTCAGCAATGCGGCTTCGGCAAATTATGTGCTTCCTTCCGATAAACAGGCAACGGTGCAGACAGGCTCTACCACGATTGTGGAAATGCACAATGTACTGCGTGATACGCCGAAAACCGGGGACGACAGCCATACCGGACTTTGGTTCGCCCTTACGGGACTTTCCCTGATCGGCATTACCGCCTGCGGTATTGTAGGCTTTAAGAAAAAGAAGAAGGGAGAGAATCAGTAATGGAGCTTAAAGCGATTATCGCTATCGCACTGGTCGCTTTTATCATCGGCGGCTTTATTTTTTTGCAGGTGCGAAACAGAAAGAAGAAATAACGGATTGGGGGCGGAGAGAAAAACTCCGCCCTTTTTCCATTTTTGGAGGGCAAAATGAAAACGCTGAAAACCGTTGAGCGCCGGGTAACGGAAATTTTGAGGGAACACCCCGACGCACGAAATGACGATATGAAGCTCTATCTGCTTGTGAGCGAGTCCTGCATTTATGAAACGCACGGAATCGGCACAGTTAGCTTTGCTGATGTAATGACAAATTACAAAGCGTTCGGTATCCCTTGCTTTGAGAGTATCCGCAGGGCAAGGCAGAAAATTCAGGCGAAATGCCCGGAGCTTGGCTGCTCCCCTGAAGTACGCAGGGCAAGGCACAGAATGGAGCGTGTGTATTCTGAATACGCAAAAGACTAACTATGAACGATAAGGAGGTAATGTTGAAATGTCTGCTACGTTGATAGACCGTATTGAGATCAGAAAAGACGGCGTATATCTTTCCACACATTCGACGGACGATGTAGGTTCTTACAAGACATGGCAGAGTGAAGAACTGTCAGAGGCATACAAAAGAGACGGGCAGAAAGGGCTTGATCGTGAAATGTTCCGTATCTTTTATGAATATGCGGAGCTTGGAGATTTTCACAAAAGCACAGCAAGGTATCACCGCATTTCCGATCTTCCCGAAGCAAAGGCATTGCACAGGGAATGTTTTGACCAGATTGACGCTTTTGAAAAAAGCTGCCAAAGCCCCTCAAAGTTTCGGGCTTATGACCGTGAAATGAGGGAAAAGCTCTATGATAAGCTTGCTGAAAAGTGTGGTGAATATGATAGGAAACAGAAAAATAAAGACTATGAGCGATAGGGAGGATTAAGAGATGGCAAATAAGAAACCGACAGCCGCCCTGACCTTGCAGCAGAAGGTCAAGGTGCTGACAAAGCTTTTTGAGTCCGGCTGTAAAACAGAAAAGGACTTGAAGGCTCTGAACTTGCAGAGTATTTTACAGATTCCCGATATAACCGTTCCTGATATGACGGTCATTACCGAGCTTCAGGAGCAGGTGGCGAAAAACAGACTGTTCTCCTATTTGGGAGGTGGTGCAGATGAACAGCACACAGACGGACAGGCACATCATTTGGAGTAATATGAGCCTTGACCCTGATGATTGGAGAGATGGCTATAAGGAATTTCTTGAAATCAATGAGCTTAACGATGATCCGAATGATGAAAATGAACTTTATAAGTGGATGGTTGAAACCAATGAAGATTATCTTGCCGATGAGCAAATGAACTTAGATGTTCAGCTCTCACAGCCGATTATCGTGATTGGCGATATTGGCAGATGGAACGGCAGGGTTATGGGATACAAGACGATTGATTCCGGTAATATCAAGGACTGCCTGTATTCTGATACTGATTATACGGAATGGTATGTGGACAAGTACGGGGATTTAAGGGCGGACGCCGCCCATCACGACGGCACAAACCATTATCTGTATCGTGTGTTTAAGGATACGGCAACCGAAAGCCAAATCGAAAACCTGAAATACAAGCTCTACGAGGGCAAGGCAACGAGAGCCGACATTACGAGAATTACAAGGCGGCTCGGTGACGAGATTGCCGCTGTTTACGGATTTCACATACCGAAACAGAGAGTGGCAAAAGAACAAGCGAGGTGATGGAAATGGATATAAAGACAATGACTGCTGATGAGAGAAAATACACCTACCGTCAGAGCCAGCAGATTTCAATGCAGGCGAGCTTCATCGGCTATCTGAGGGCAGACTTTGGAAGCAGCGGAAAAGAGTTTTATTCCTCATGGAATGATTTTCGGAAGGATTTGAAAACAGACGAGTTCAAGACGGAATTTGACGAGGTTATCAACTCTCTTAGAGAGAATAACGGTGTCCTATCGGGGCGAGGGGCAATGTCGAAGTATTGCTATGGCACGCCGGGGAGTTCTTTTGAAAATGACCGCAATGAATACGGCGTCCGTGTGGATACGGAGAAATATACCTATCTTATGCGGCTGAATCCGAGACAGGGAGAATATAATCTGTACTGCTATTGCTATGAGAAGAAATGGCTTGACAGACATATCAGTCAGGCAGAAAAAGGTATCCGCTTTATTGATCCGCATTATAAAGAGCTGTTTCGTATTCCTGACGGAGATAAAATCCGCATTACTTTGAATAGCGGCGAACAGCTTGACCGTGAGTGCAGATATATTGACGAGTATCATTTGGAAGTTGGAAATAACCTCTATCACATCTGCGAGTTTGCAGAACGAATGGAGCAAGCCGGAAATACGGTTATCCCCCTTCGTTCCTCCCTGCCTGAAAAGTGCTTTAGTGTGCTTGAAATGACGGATCAGATGATTATTATTGAGCGTGGGAAGATGGGATATGTCCTTGCCGGAGTATGTGTCGAGGGCAAAAGCAGCCGTGAAGGAGCAGATTTAGGCAATGAAGCGGCGGGGATTACAAAGGCACAGGAAGCGGCAATGAAAGCAGGCTCGATGTTTGGCTGGCACACACCCGCCGCTGATCCGAAGAATTATGATGAGAACGGCACTCTTAAAAAGCCGAAGAATAGAAACAAAGACTATGAACGATAGGGGGTGTTTGTAGGTGGCACGAAAATATGACCTGATTTCCGAGCTGTATAACCGTACCTGTAAAACGGTTGTGATGTATCCGCAGAATTGGGAAGCGTTTTTGCGTTCTGCCTGCCGGAACTATAAGCTGCGCTTTGACGAGCAGCTTCTTGTCTACGCACAAAGACCGGACGCAACGGCGGTACTGGAAATTGAGCGTTGGAACGGGAGCTTTGGTCGGTGGGTAAACCGTGGCGCACACGGCATTGCGGTATTCGAGGACGCAGACAGAAGCAAACAACGGCTTGTCCATTACTTCGATATTTCCGATACCCATGAAAGCCGTTATTCCCGTCCGGTTCCCATTTGGCAGATGAAGCCGGAATACGCAGAGGATATTATTGATACCCTTGAAAGCACCTTCGGAGAACTTGATGATAAGACCAACCTTGAAGCCGCTATCCTGAGCGCCGCTAAAAACGCCGTGGAGGATAACATTCCCGACTATTTATCTGATTTGCTTTATTCCGTAGAAAACAGCCTGTTGGACGGTGTGAGTGAAGAAGAAATCTCGGTAATTTATAAAGAGACGGTACAGAACAGCGTGGCATATATGCTGATGTCCCGGCTTGGGTTGGATACTGAGGGCTTCTTTGAGCCTGATGATTTCCGTGGCGCTGTGAACTTCACAACGCCGGAAACGCTGAACGCACTCGGCTTTGCCACCAGTGATATTGCGGAGATGGGACTTGCGGAGATTTCTCGTACCATTACCGCACTCGACAGAGAAAATCGCATAATTGCCGGAAATGGGAAAGCCGATTACAATATAGGCAGAGAAAACGACGAAAGGAGCTTTGGAAATGAACGAGATCAGATATACAATGCAAGGAGATTACAATCTGCCGAACCTGACAATGCCGGAACAGCCGGAGGTGAGCTTGGGCAGATACGCTCAGATGAGGAGGAAATTTCTGAGGGAACATCACAAAGTCCGCTACTACAATCTTCTGACGAGCTGCACTCTGACCGAACACTTGGCGGAAACCGAGCAGAGAGCCTTGACGATGGAGGAAACCCTGACAAAACAGATGGCGGCGAAGGAAGGAATCACGGAGAGCCTGAAAGCGGCGGATATGATGTCGTGGGTACGGAAAATGAACAACTTACGGAACAGAGTGCAGGAGATCGTCCTGAAGGAAGTAGTGTTCGCTTAGTCTATGACCGCAGCCACGAGGATAAAAGCCTTCCCTTTTTCGGCGGTGACGATACGATTAACGAAATACTCGGAACGACGCCGCACCTGAAAGCGTCAAAGGACGAAATTCGTGCCTTTTATGTAAACACTCTTGACGATACTGCCCGAACGGAATATATCAAGAGCATTTTCAATGACGATTACACCGAGCTTATCCTGAGCGATGGCAGGCGTGTCGGTTACAAAACCTTTGAGAATGTCCTTCATTTTTGGGAGGGCAGCTACCTAAGCAGAACGGCACAGAGCTATTTTGATTGGGGCGTTGTGGCAAAGCATTTTGAAGCAATGCGGCTTCTCGGAGAGCTTCAGGATACGATAAAACCGCTTCCGTCAATAAACGGACAGCTCACACTGATGTTAGAGGCAGAGGACAAAAAATCCTCTGCCTTTACCTTTTCTCAGGAGATTATCGACGCTGTTCTCACTCGTGGAAGCGGCATATCCGAGGGGAAATTTCGTATTTATGAGCAGTTTGAAAAGAGCCTTTCTGCAAAGGAAAATGCAGACTTTCTCAAAGAGGAATATGGCTGGGGCGGTGCTTATCCGGTTATTGTCGGTGCGGGAATTGACGAGCAGCACGACGGAAAAGGTATTACTATTTCCAAAGGGATTGGCGATGATAAGCCGCATATCAATCTGAAATGGAATCAGGTGGAAAAGCGCATTGCCGAGCTGATACGTCTTGACCGCTATTTAAGTCCGAAGGAAAAGGCTGTCTATCCTGAATGGCTGCAAAAGCAGGAGGAACGCAGAGCCGAGCTTGCGGAGGAACGGAAAAACAGAGAAATCCTGAATACCGCACCGCCCGAAAAAGAGACAGAAAAGGCTTCTGATAATGCCGAGCCGACTTTTGAGTATGAATATCATCTTGGCGATACCGTCTATATGGGCGCTGATGAATATGAAATCCTATCCTTTGACGGGGAGCGTGTAATGCTTCATGATACGCAGTACCCTTTATTCCAAAAGGAAATGGAAAGAGCTGAGTTCGACCGCAAGGTGCAGGAAAACCCAATGAACGACCACCTGAAGGTCAAGAATTTAACGCCCGAAAAAGAAATTGTTTACGATCCGAACACTACACCCATAGGTGATGATGACTACTTTTTCCACCGTCCGGGTATGGGAGAATTTGAAGCAATCTATTATAACCCCGACTCCAATGCCGGAGGACAGTTTGTTGTCCTGCATATCCCCTATGAACTGATAGTGGAAGCCAAAGAAAACAGTAACTCGGTCAGCGAATTTTATGAGTATTTTGACAGCGAGGCATATACGGAACTCATTGATGTAGGAACGCAGGAATTTGCGGACTATCTTGAAGCGTATGCAGAGCCTGAACCCGATTATATTGGACGGACAGAGGAAACAATGCAGGCACTCACCACACAGGCAGAAAAGGTGTTGAGTAACGGCAATAAGGACATACCGTATTCTGAAATAAAGGCAGAAAATAAGAATAACCTTGTCCTGTATCAGGTTGGAGATTTCTTTGAGCTTTACGGAAACGACGCCACCTATATGTCTGATACCTTCGCCCTTAACCTTACAAACAAAGCGGTTGGTGGGGAGCTTGTGTCGATGTGTGGTATCCCCTCCGGTCAGCTTGAAATCTATGCAAATATGCTGACTGACAGAGGGAATGATATGGTAATTGCTTCCCTTGAAAATGGAGAACGCATTATCCACAAAGTTGTCTCAACCAATAAGGAAGATCCGGTGGAGTCTAAACCAGTGGGTAGAATCGAGTATCTCGATAAAGCCGGAGATGTATTACACATTGAAGATTATCTCAGCGAGTATCAGTTCAAAAAAGATATTGAGGAAGAAAGCTCGTTTGGTACGGCGTTTCGTTTTTATTTATATCGGGACGCTGACGGAAAAACCATAGACCAATCCTTCCTCTCAAAGCTGGATGTTCCTCTGAATGTGTATGAAATTATTGACAGTCCGTATTTGCAGATTGCCGAGCCTGAAACGCTGCTTGACAAAGCAAAAGATCTGCTCAAAGAGTGCCATATAAGAGAGTTTGGAACAGTCGGTGATTTGGATTTTTCTGATATATCAGACATCAGAATTGCTTTTATTACTACAGAGGACGAAAAGCATACAATAGAAGCAGTCGTTAATTTGCGTGATTTTAAGATTGAGACATTGGTGGATAACCGTGTAGTCGTTCGTTCCAAGCAGTTTGAAAGCCTTACGGATATGATAGAAAAGGCTTTACCCAATTTGGATTATGACGAATGGGTTTTCGTATCCGAGGAAGAGCTTGCACCATTTTATAAAGAACCTGAGCGTAACAAAAATGTGCCGCTTACGCCGAGCTTTTCACAGCCGAAACGGACAAGGGTACAGACCTTTGATTTACACCCGGATATTCCAATGTCGGAGCGTCATACCTTTGACCTTGCTTCCAATCCGGTGGAAGAAGCCGGCAAAAAAGAGCGTTTCCGCAGAAACCTTATGGCAATCCAGCTTCTCAAAAAGTGTCAGGACGAAAATCGATTTGCCACGCCTGACGAGCAGAAAATCCTTTCAAAATATGTAGGATGGGGCGGCATACCCGAAGCCTTTGACGAAAATAATTCCTCTTGGGCGACAGAGTTTTTAGAGCTTTCTGCTACTCTCTCACCCGATGAATACGAGAGTGCAAAGGGTTCTGTCCTGACTGCTTTCTATACGCCGCCTGCGGTCATTTCCGCAATCTACAAGGCAATGGAGCAGATGGCATTTCGTGAGGGAAATATCTTGGAGCCTTCCTGCGGAATTGGAAACTTCATTGGTATGCTGCCGCAGTCCATGCAGGAAGCGAAAATGTACGGCGTGGAGATTGACAAGGTTTCTGCCGGAATCGCACAGCAGCTTTATCAGAAAACCTCGATTGCAGCGCAGCCGTTTGAGGAAGCAAATGTCCCCGACAGCTTCTTTGACGCTATCGTGGGCAATGTGCCGTTTGGGGATATTCGTATCAACGATAGGCGGTACAACAAGCATAACTTCCTGATACACGATTACTTTTTCGCAAAGTCGCTTGATAAATTAAGACCGGGCGGCGTGATGGCTCTTGTGACCAGCAAAGGTACAATGGATAAGGAAAATCCCGCTGTCCGAAAATATATCGCACAGAGAGCCGATTTGCTCGGCGCTATCCGTTTGCCTAACAACACCTTTAAGGGAAATGCCGGAACGGAAGTTGTTTCGGACATCCTTATTCTGCAAAAGCGTGACCGCATTATGGACATTGAGCCTGAGTGGGTGCATCTCGCCACCGATGAAAACGGGTTTAAGATGAACGCATACTTTGTGGAACACCCGGAAATGGTGCTTGGCGAATGGAAAACCGTGTCCGGCAGATTTGGCGATGAAAATACCGTTGTTCCCTATGAAAACGCTGACCTTGCCGCACAGCTTGACGAAGCGATTTCAAATATTCACGCCGAGATAACGGCATATGAAACCGAAGAACTTGAGGAGGAAGATACCTCTATTCCCGCCGATCCGAATGTACGCAACTTCTCCTATACGGTGGTGGATGATAAAATTTACTACCGGGAAAATTCAAGAATGACTCCCGTAGACTGTTCTGCCACGGCTGAAAACCGTATTAAGGGTATGATTGGGATTCGTGACTGTGTGCGGAATCTGCTTGAAATTCAGACTTTGGATTATCCCGATTGGGAAGTTGAAAAAGAGCAGCAACGCTTAAATGAACTGTATGATACTTTCTCAAAAAAGTACGGTCTGATTAACAGCCGAGCCAATGTATCCGCTTTTTCGCAGGACAGTTCCTTTTCCCTGATCTCCGCTTTGGAGGTGCTTGACGAGGAAGGAAACCTTGAACGCAAGGCGGATATGTTTACCAAGAGGACGATTAAAACCCATACGCCCGTTACCTCTGTTGACACCGCAAGCGAAGCGTTAGCCGTATCTATGGGCGAAAAAGCCTGTGCTGATATGGAATATATGTGTGAGCTTACAGGCAAAACCGAAGAAGAAATTTATCAGGATTTGAAGGGCGTTATCTTCTTAAATCCAATGCACGGATACGGTGACAGCACCGAGGCGAAGTATCTGATGGCGGACGAATATCTCTCCGGCAATGTGAGGGAAAAGCTCGCTTGGGCAAAGCGGTCTGCCGAGGTCTATCCCAATGATTATAAAATCAATGTGGAGGCTCTTGAAAGGGTGCAGCCTGCTGATTTGACAGCCAGCGAGATTTTCGTGCAGCTCGGTACGACTTGGCTGCCCGAAGAAATCGTACAGCAGTTTATCTATGAGTTTTTGGATACGCCGCTGTGGGCAAGGTATAATATCAAAGTCCACTACTCAAAATTCACAAGCGAATGGAATGTTGAGGGCAAATCTTACGACCGTTCCAATGTGAAGGCATACAATTCCTACGGCACAAGCCGGATCAACGCCTACAAGATTATTGAAGAAACGCTGAATATGAAGGATGTCCGTATCTTTGATTATATCGAAGATGATGAGGGAAAAAAGAAAGCGGTTCTCAACAACAAGGAAACGCAGATTGCACAGGCAAAGCAGGAGCTTATCAAGCAGGGCTTTAAGGACTGGATTTGGAATGATCCTGACCGCCGTGAAAAGTTAGTCAGGCTCTACAATGATAAATTCAACAGTATCCGTCCCCGTGAGTATGACGGAAGCCATATCATTTTTAGCGGTATGAATCCTGAAATTGAGCTGCGGGAACATCAGAAAAATGCCGTTGCCCATATCCTCTACGGCGGCAATACGCTGTTGGCACACGCAGTAGGCGCAGGCAAAACCTTTGAAATGACCGCTGCCGCAATGGAATCCAAACGGCTCGGACTATGCAGTAAATCGCTGTTCGTTGTACCAAATCACTTAACGGAGCAATGGGCGGCGGAGTTCTTGCAGCTCTACCCGGCGGCAAATATTTTAGTCGCAACGAAGAAAGATTTTGAGATGAAAAACCGCAAACGCTTCTGCGGCAGAATCGCCACCGGGGACTACGACGCTGTGATTATCGGGCATAGTCAATTCGAGAAAATCCCAATGAGCTTTGAGCGGCAGAGAATGATTTTGCAGCAGCAGATAAGGGATATTACGGACGGCATTATAGAACTGAAAGCAAACAGGGGCGATAAATTTTCCGTAAAACAGCTTGAAAAAACAAAGAAATCTCTGACTGTGAAGCTGGAGAAGCTGAACGATCAAAGCAGAAAGGACGATGTTGTTACCTTTGAGGAGCTTGGCATTGACAGGCTCTTTATTGATGAAAGTCATTACTACAAAAACCTTTTTTTATATACCAAAATGCGGAATGTGGGCGGCATTGCTCAGACGGAAGCACAGAAATCCAGCGACCTTTTTATGAAGTGCCGCTATCTTGATGAGCTTACCGGAGGGCGTGGCGTGGTGTTTGCAACAGGTACTCCGATTTCAAATTCGATGGTGGAACTCTATACCATTCAGCGTTATTTGCAGTACAGCACGCTTGAAAAGCACGACTTACAGCACTTCGACGCTTGGGCTTCCAACTACGGGGAAACGATGGTTGTGACGGAACTGAAACCCGAAGGAACAGGCTACCGCTCTAAAACACGCTTTGCGAGATTTAACAATCTTCCCGAACTGATGGCGATGTTTAAGGAGGTTGCGGACATTAAAACCGCCGATATGCTTGACCTGCCAGTACCGGAGGCTCTGTATCACAATATCGCTGTAAAGCCTTCACAGATTCAAAAGGATATGGTTGCTTCTCTTGCGGAGCGAGCTGAAGCAATCCGTAATGGCGGCGTAGATTCAAGAGTGGATAATATGCTGAAAATTACCAACGACGGAAGAAAACTTGCGCTTGACCAGCGTATGTTAAATGAAATGCTCCCTGATGATGAGGGCAGCAAGGTCAACGCCTGTATAAACGAAGTGTACCGCATTTGGGAGGAAAGCATGGATAAGCGTTCAACACAGCTTCTCTTTTGCGACCTCTCAACGCCGAAGGGCGAAGGGATTTTTTCGGTTTATACCGATATACGAAAGAAGCTCACCCTGCGTGGTATTCCCGAATCGGAAATTAAGTTTATCCACGAAGCAGATACCGAAGCCAAGAAGCAGGAACTTTTCAAAAAGGTACGAAAGGGCGAAGTCCGTATCCTGCTCGGCTCAACACAGAAGATGGGAGCCGGGACGAATGTGCAGAATAAAATCATTGCTTCCCACGATATTGACTGCCCTTGGCGTCCGTCAGATTTGGAACAGCGGGCAGGAAGAACGGTCAGACAGGGCAACGAAAATCCGAAGGTACACCTCTACCGCTATGTTACAGAAGATACCTTTGACGCATATCTGTATCAGCTTGTGGAGGGAAAACAGAAGTTTGCAAGTCAGATAATGACGAGCAAATCTCCTGTGCGTTCCTGTGAGGATATAGACGAAACGGCTCTCAGCTACGCCGAGATAAAAATGCTCGCAACTGGCAACCCATATATCAAGGAAAAGATGGATTTAGACATTCAGGTGTCGAAGCTGCGGCTCTTAAAATCCAGCTACCTATCCGAAAAATACGCTTTAGAGGATAAGATAATCAAATACTACCCGAAGAAAATCGCACAGACAAAGGAATTGATTGCAGGTCTTGAAAGCGATTTGAAACGGGCAAATGAACACCCAAAACCTACAGATGACCGCTTTGTCGGCATTGAGGTACAGGGTGTTTTCTTTTCGGAAAGAGTGGACGCTGGGCAGAAAATCATTAAAGCCTGCACGAAGATGACCTCTCCCGATCCGATTCCTCTCGGAAAGTACAGGGGTTTTGATTTGGAGCTTTCTTTTGAAGCCTTTGAAAAAGTCTATCAGATAAGGGTAAAGGGCGATACCTCCCGTACTATCTCTTTGGGTACGGACGCTGCCGGCAATATCAGCCGAATTGACAACGCCATTGAGAAAATCCCGGAACGGTTAGAGTTGCAAAAGCAGGAGCTTGAAAGCGTTGAAAAACAGCTTGCCACCGCAAGGAAAGAGGTGGAGAAGCCGTTTGACAAGGAGCAGGAGCTTACTGAAAAAACGGAGCGTCTGAGCGTCCTGAACGGTCTTTTGAATGTGGATAAGAAGCAGAATGAAATCGTTGACGGTGAGATTGACGAGGCTGAGCCGCCTGCCCGAAAGGAAAAAGAGCTTGAAAGATAAATCAGGAAAATCGCATAATTGTAGAGAGTTTGACACAGAGTTATAATATAGAAAAACGCAAAGGAGTTTTGATTATGGATACGAACAATCCGGTCAGCTTTTTTAACAGCGACCTTGATCTTGAAAGCTACTTATCTGAAACGGTAGTCAAAGCAGGCAGGAATGACGAAGCATACAAGGCGGCAAAGCAGAGAGTGTCCGAATGTAAAAACCGGATTCCGAAGCTGACTCAGGTGCTTGATTTGGAAAAGCCTGCGGAGCTGTCTCTTGACGATTGCAAAGTTTTGATTGAGTATCTGCTTGCCAATAACCGACTTGCCACAGAGGAATGCCGCCTCTGCTATTTGCGTGGCTTGGTTGACGGAATCGAAACAAAAAAGATATTTGAGTAAACGAATGGGACGGAGCAATCTGTCCCGTTTTACATAGCACGGTAGAAAAAGACATAAAGATGTGCTATAATTTTTTAGGAAAGAGTAACGAATTGCTATTTGTAACTATGTTATAAAATAATCCGCTCCAAAATACTATCAGAGTAGGTAAAAAATTATGTTATTAAATCTTTGGGATATTGATATGCTCACACAAAACTTTATGAATCTGTATAGTCTTACAGGAAGTCAGATATGCAATATTCTTAGACGGTTACACTTGAATAAAAATTCAGATAGTGTTTCGATATTTTGCGAAGAAACCGGAATGAAATTAGATGAGGTAGAGGTTTCAGATGATGTAGAATTTGTTGGGAAAATTGTATCTACAACGACGGATAATTTTAGTTATATAAAAAAATCTGGACTTGTACCAATAGATGTTCTCTTGGAAAGCGAATCACCAATTAGCAACCATTTGAATAAGTACCAATTAAAAATTATGCCCAGTGAACATAAGCTATTTTATAAAGGAAAACAATTCCATATCCCTGCTTATGGTGAAGAATGCGAATGGTGTGCATACGGAGAGGATAGATGTAGATTTGAGGACAAAAGATATAAAGATATGTATTGTCCATACTTGAAAGCAATTTTACCGCTTGCCTTGAAGTTATATCGTGATAGATCTGAAATAGAGTTGTTTTTATTAGCGTCAACAGAGGAAATGTTGGGATATTCCACAGTTAAGTATTATCCCGAAATTTTTGTTACAATAGATGACTTAGTAAAAAATCTATTCAAAAAGAAACTGAATATTGGTAGTGAATGGGCTGAACAAAAACAGCATTCATATATTGTTACAGTTGATGTAAAATACAATGATATGTCATATCGGAATAATTATATCAGTGGCACAGACGGAGGAGACGCAACCGACATTTACTTGGCGTATGAACAATTTTGTTTCAAAACATATGATTATGCAGAAGAAATGCCAAAATGCTTTTGGGATAATGTTTGGTTGATACGCACTTGTTTGAATAGGCTTTGCTCTTCCGATGGAATATATAACGAAATCTGTGCAGGAATAAAACACAATGTGAAAATTCCTTATGATAAGTTAAAAATTGATTTGGTTTAAGCTAAAAAATGCTTTGTAAAAGTGAAAGGTAATACATAGCCGCTTGGTTTTCTTATGAGAATCAGGCGGCTATATTTTTGTTTAAGGAGGTGTTCGCACAATGGGCGAAACAGATTACAACACCCTGCTCTATGAGAAAATGAAAGCTGAGCAGGACAAATACCGCAACTGGCTTCTGACACAAGAGCCAGCCGAAATCTTAAATCACACCTACGAATATACAATGCGTGAGGATATTGTGATGGCAATGGAGGAACTGGAGCTTACGCCGAAGCAGGCAAAGGCGCTCTTGAAATCTCCCTGTCCGCTTGACGATGTGTATAAGGAATTTAAGGACAGAGAGGTCGAGCATATGGATACGATTCGTGATTCCATTGAAACAGAAGCAGATAACAGTATTCGCAGAGAGAAAGCAAAAACCGGACGGGAAAGCAGGTGATCCTATGCCGTATATCCCACCGGAGGTTATTGAACAGGCAAGGCAGATAGACTTACTCTCGTATATGAAAGCATTTGAGCCGGGTGAACTTGTCAGGATTTCCGGCAACAATTACACCACCCGCACTCACGACAGCTTAAAGATTTCCAACGGCAAATGGATGTGGTGGTCGCAGCGGATCGGCGGGTATAATGCCCTTGATTATCTCATAAAGGTAAAGGAATATTCCTTTGTTGAAGCGGTGGAAACCCTGATGGGCAAAGCGGCGGTTATGCCTACCCTAACGGTCAGACCGAAGCAGGAAGAAAAGCCAAAGGTACTGCTTCTGCCTGAGAAAAGCTCCACCACAGATAAGATAACCGAGTATCTTTTCGGGCGTGGCATTGACTATTCCATCATCGAATACTGCATTTCAAAAGGCTATATTTTTGAGAGCCTGCCCTATCACAATCTTGTATGCGTCGGTTTGGATGAGAATGGAAAAGCAAGATACGCTGCATACAGAGCGACAATAGACCGCCGCATTTTGGGTGATTGCTCCGGTAGTGACAAGCACTATTCTTTTCGGATAGCGGACAGCAAGAGCAATACCGTTCATTTGTTTGAGTGTGCCATTGACCTGTTATCATTCGCTACTTTTGCGAAGATTTCAGGCAGGGATTGGCGGCAGGAAAACCTTGTTTCCCTTGCCGGGGTTTACCTCCCGAAAGAGAAAATTGAGGACAGTACCACGCCAGCCGCACTTGTTCAATATCTGAAAAGCAAACCGCATATTAAAAAAATCGTTCTCCATTTGGATAACGACAATACGGGCAGAAGGGCAACCGAAGCATTGAAAGTGATTCTGCCGGACAGCTATGAAGTCATTGATGATCCGCCGCTGAAAGGTAAGGATTTCAATGACTTTCTTTGTATTCAGCTTGGAATAACACGAAATAAAAATAAGGAAAGGAGCTGTGAACGCTCGTGAAAATTAAAATCTATCAGGTAAATATGGAGCGAGATCCCAATAATGTCTGCTTTATGGGTTATGACCGATTGGAGAAGCTTCAAGGCATGACCGATATTGACAGCACTATCTACGACAAGGTTTTTGAGGGGGAGGTAAACTGCTTCACGCTGGAAAAACTTTATGAAATATTCAACCGTGAACACCCCGCAGGCTATAAAGGACGCTCAATGTCCGTGTCCGATGTGGTGGAAATTGTTGACGGCAACACGGGAAAGAGCTATTTCCATTTCTGCGACAGCTACGGTTTTAAGGAAGTCTCCTTTGAGCCTGACAAGACTCAAATCAGCGAACGGTTTTGTGACGGTGACAAGGCGGAAACCATTTCCGTCCTTCTCATTCAACCGGGGAAATATCCGAAAACCGTTGCAATCGAAGATTCCCTTGAAGCAATGCAGGCACTTGTGGGCGGCGATATTGAGGAATATATGCCCTTTGAAGATGAGGTGGCAATCATCTGTAATGAGGAAGGAAAGATAAGCGGACTGCCTCTGAACAGGGCGGTTTATGATTCCGAAAACCAAATGATCGAGATTATGGCGGGAGATTTTTTCATTTGTCACGCTCCATTTACTTCGGAGAAGTTTCTGAGCCTGCCGCCTGATTTGGCGAAAAAATACTCGGAAAAATTTCGGTATCCTGAGCAGTTTGTCAGGACGGATAAAGGCATTGCAGCCATACCGTATAAGCCGAAATCAAAGGACTTGGAACGATAAATCAGCGAGATATGGGGCTACCCCGGAGAGATTGCGTTAGCTTAGCGAGCAGACTGTTTTTACTCCTATCGGTGCAAAAACAGTAAAACTCGTTAGGGGACTGCCCCTAATACCCCGCTTATCAGAAAGGAAAAGATTATGCACGAATTACTATTCTTTATCATTGGCTGTCTGCTCGGCTGCATTGTCGGCGTTGTTACAATGTGCCTTGTGCAGATCAACCGTATTCACAATATTCATTCTTCGAGGAAGGAGGAGAAAGACTTATGAAGCGAACCGTAAAAAAACAGTTTTGGTTTTCCAAACCCGAAGCGCAGGACTTACAGAAGAAAGCAAAGAAAACTTGTCTGTCCGAAGCTGCACTCGTCAGGCTTTTGGTGCGTGGCTACGAGCCGAAGGAACGCCCTGACGAAAAATTCTATGATGTTATGCGTCAGCTTTCCGCTATCGGCAACAATATCAATCAGCTTTCCGTTAAGGCAAACGCACTCGGCTTTATTGATTCGCAAATGCTGAAAAATGAAGCGCAGCGTTGGCATAAATTTCAGGCAGATATTGAGCGTGAATTTTTGCGCCCTGAGAAAAGCGGATTGAAATGGCAGTAAGCAAGCTTTGGAAGGTAACGGAACGGCTCGGTCAGGTAATCGACTATGCGACCAATCCTGAAAAGACCGCAAATCCCGAATACTCGCAGGAAGAATATCAGGCGCTCAAAGATGTGCTTGCCTATGCGAAGGACGAAGAAAAAACCGAGCGGGAATTTTTCTGCGAGGGTATCAACTGCAATGTCTCTACCGCCCGTGACCAATTCATCACAATCAAGGAGCAGTACGACAAGACGGACGGGATTCAAGCATATCACGGGTATCTGAGCTTTAAAGAAAATGAGGTCACGCCGGAGCAGGCACAGCAGATCGGAATGGAGTTTGCCAACCGTATGTGGGGCAAGCGGTTTCAGGTAGTCGTAACCACACACCTGAATACAAAGCATTTGCATTGCCACTTCGTTGTCAACTCCGTTTCCTTTGCAGACGGAAAGCGGCTGCAAAACAATGAAAAGTCTTGGTACTACTTCCGGCATATCGCAGACGAGATCTGTCTGGAGCATAACCTTTCCGTCGTGAAAAATCCTGAGCTGCACCAGTCCCCGAAATATCTCACAAAGAAGGACGAAGCGGGTATGCCTACCCGATACAATAATGCCCGCAAAGCGATTGATGAAGCGATTGCTATGAGCCATAACCTAAAACAGTTTCAGTATGAGCTTGGCGTTATGGGGTATCACTCCAATTTCAGTCCGTCCCGGAAATTCAGCACGGTCACGCCGAAGGGTGATGGCAAGCCGATACGAACCTATCGGCTTGGTGAAGATTACACGAAGGAGCGGATACTGGAGCGGCTGATTCAGAACAGGGACAATGTTGCTTTTGTTCCGTTCCAGCCAAAGAGCTACCGTGTCAGGCAGTATCGTCTGCCGACGAGGGAGGATAAAATCAAAAAGGTAGGCGGTCTTTACGGCTTGTATCTTCATTACTGTTATAAGCTCGGTTATTTTCCAAAGTACAAACTGAAACAACAAAATTCCGCAAGGCTTCACTATCTTCTGAAAGATGATTTAATGAAGCTGGACGAACTCACAAAACAAGTTACGCTGCTCGGCAAACACCAAATCGGTGATACGGAGCAGCTTTTTTCATATAAGCAATCGGTTGAAGCAGAAATCAAAACACTTACTGCCGACAGAACCCATCTCCGAAATGAAGTGCGAAAAGCAGGTATCACAGATGAACGGCTGTCTGAGGCAAAGGAAAAGATTTCAGAAATATCCGATCGCTTAAAAGAGCTTCGTAAAGAAGTGAAACTCTGTGATGGAATTGCCGAGAGGTCAGGCATTATGAAAGAAGCCTTAGAGCAATTGCAGGCAGAGGAAGAAAAATCTAAGAGAAAGGAGAATCGCAGCTATGACAAACGGCGGTGACGCAGCGGAGCAGATCGTCAGGCTGTCGCTTGAAGGATTTGAAGTCGCTGCAAAACTCACAGGCTCGGCGGCGAAAAATATCGCTGTTCTTTTGACTTCTGTTTTGAAGCAGGAAGTCAGCCAGTCGAACAAGACAAGGGGCAAGGCGAGACTTACCAATATGATTAAGTCCGGTAAGGAATTAAAGGTATTCTCTCTCTCACAGAGGGACTTGCAGAAATTTACTGAGCAGGCAAAAAAATACGGTGTTCTCTACTGTGTCCTTCGGGACAAGAACACCAAAGGCGGAGATGTACCCATTGATATTATTGCCCGTGCGGAGGACGCTTCCAAAATCCAGCGCATTGTTGACCGCTTTGAGCTTGGCAAGGTAGATAAGGTTTCTATTGTTGCGGAAGCGGAAAAAGATGTGGCAGACCGTGAAGCGGCTGAGAAAGACGTCCCGACCAAAACGAGGGGCGAACGTATTGTAGAGGAAGCAATGGGCGATCCCGCACAGAAGGAGGGAAACTCTATGCAAAACCCTACGGTCGCAAAGACGGACAAAAACCCTCCGTCCGAGCGAGACTCAGAAACGACAGGTACGCACACTGATAAGGGTATCGCAAAGGCGGCGGAGAAAAAAACGTCAGTCAAAGAAAAACTTGACCGATATAAGGCGGCTGCCAAAGCGGAAAAGGAAGCAGAGCGTACCGTGCCGGAGGCTTCCAAAGAGAAGCCGAGAGCAGCTGAACCGAACAGGCAGACCGTTCACACTCAGCCGAAAAGCAAAAAGAAAACGAAAGAGAGGTGAATCTGAATGGATAATCTGAATGAACACTCACACATTGCAGAGTTATTGGAAACACTTGACCAAAACGGTTTGACAAAAGAGAAAACTGAAGTGCAGTCGCTTGTAACTTATATCGGCAGTATGGAAGAAACCCTAACGGGAATGCTTGGCGAGCTTCAGGATATGCGTCGGGAAATCAACCTGATCCACAACAGCACTTTAAGAAGCAAATGCCAAAACCTTGTGCAGAAAACGGACGATAAAATCCGTCAGGGATTTTCCGCAGTCAAACAGACGAAGGATAATCTGATTAAGTCTGCCGGAAATGCAATGAAGGAGTTTCGTGAAAAAGGAAAAGATACGCTTGCACAGTCGGTCAGGGCAATGAAAATCCCGGAGGCTTTTGATAAGCTGTCCTCTCTGTTTCACAGACTGTCAAAGGATATGGCGCAGGATACAATGAAGCTATCGTCTATGAACGCAGAGCTTCAGAGCGCAAAGGGGCATTTCAAAAATATGGGGCTGCTGCTTATTGGGAAAGCCGCAAAGGAAGCAGAGCATACCAAGACGGATAAGGGGATTTTATCAAGACTGAGCCGCTTGTTTGACAAAGCCCAAAGGGGCTTTTCTTCATTGGAGCAAAAGGCGATGGACGCAGCGGATAAGCTCAGGGTAAATCGTGTGAAGGTTTCCGTAAAGGAAAATCTTAACCGATATAAGGCGGCAGCTAAGGGAGAAAGGCAGACGGAAGGACAGTCGCTTTCTCCCCAGCCAAAAATCACAGAAAAACCGAAAGAGAGGTAACGATTATGACCAGTAATTTCAAAGCGAACAAGGGCGGCTCCTACAGCCGCCCGCAGCTTTCGCCGGAGGAATATAAAGAGAAAAAGAGAGCCGAAAAAGAGGCGGTATATCAAATGCTTGATGATACTGCCGCCGAGGTGGTGCAGTCCCCTGAAAAATTCAAGGGCTATCTTGATGTGCAGAGCCGAATGGACAGATACACGGCGAACAATGCCCTGCTTATGTATAAGCAGTTTCCACAGGCAAGTCAGGTCAAAGAATTTGACGATTGGATTTCCGAGGGTGTAAAGGTCAACAAAGGCTCTAAGACCTTTATTATTCTCGATCCTTATGAGTACACCAAGAAGGACGGTACGCCGGGGATTGACTTCAACCTGAAAAGGGTGCTTGATGTTTCGCAGACAAACGGCAGAAAGCCCGCAGCGCCCACCGTCAACCGTGATCCGCAAAAGCTGGTTACGGTTATGCTGGATACCGCACCGATTGATGTCAAAAGCGTAGATGAGCTTCCCTATCCGAATATGGGAGCGTTCTATAAGAATGAAGATCAGACGCTTTATGTGAAAAGGAATATCGGGGACAGCGTGGCGCTCTGCCAATGTGTGGCGCAGGAACTCGGACACGCCGAGCTTTCTATGAACAGCGAAGCGTACAGCCGCCGGGATATGGGATTTCAGGCGGTGTGTATCGGATATATGCTTTGTAAAAAGTACGGTGTGGATACACAGAACTTTGCCATTGACCGTATTCCCGATGAACTGAAAAACAAAGAGCCGAAGGAAATCAAGGCGGAACTTGGCAAGGGGCAAAAGGCGCTCAAAGATATAGTGTCCCGTGTCTCCGACGAGCTTTACCGCCAGCGTTCCGAACGCTCTAAGGAGCAGGAAAGGTAAAAACGGTGAATAAATATGAAAGAGGAACTTTATCATGTCGCTTTGGACGATTATGAACACGGCGTTGTCATTCGTTCCCTGAACGATAAAAAGACAGACCTGAAAAAAGAGGGCAAGTCTACCGACGCCGTTGACGATCTGATTATCAAATTCGGACACGCCCCCAAACGAAAATTCAAAGTGATAGAAAAGGAAAAGGACTGCCGTGAATCGAGATAGCGAAAGGCAGTCATCTATTATCCTCTCCGCCATCGGTATTCTTCCTGTTGTGTGGCTTGGACTTTTGATTGCACCGTCTGTAAAGGGCGGCTTGCCGGAGATACTGCCGAGCCTGATGACCGTATTTAACAATCCGTTTCATATAGAGCTTTGCGGGGACAGCGTAAAAACTGTCCTCGTTTTGCTTCTCTGCTACGGAATGGGAATCGGGATATATTTTTCAACACGCAGGAACTACCGCAGACGGGAGGAACACGGCTCGGCAAAATGGGGCAATGCGAAAGCCGTAAACAAAAAGTACAGTCAGAATCCGCCCTCGGCAAATAAGATTATGACGCAGAATGTGCGGATCGGGCTGAATGCAAAAAAACACAGGAGAAATCTCAACACACTTTGCTGCGGAGGCAGCGGAGCGGGAAAAACACGCTTCTTCTGCAAAATCAACGCTATGCAGGCGAACACCTCTTTTGTGATTCTTGATCCAAAGGGGGAAATCGTGCGGGATGTAGGAAAGCTGCTTGAAAAGAAAGGCTTTGAAATACGAGTGCTGGACTTAATCTCTATGGAAAAAAGCCATTGCTATAACCCGTTTGTCTATCTGAGAAACGACAACGACATTCAGCGTCTTGTCACAAACCTTTTCAAAAGCACCACGCCGAAAGGCTCACAATCAAACGATCCCTTTTGGGATACCGCCGCTTCTATGCTGCTCTTGGCTCTTGTGTTCTATCTGCACTATGAAGCACCGGAGGAGGAACAAAACTTCGCTATGGTAATGGAAATGCTCAGAGCCGCAGCGATTGAGGACGAGGAGGACAACAGACCTTCTCCCCTTGATAATCTCTTTGCGGATTTGGAACTGGATAATCCTGACCATATCGCTTTGAAGTATTACCGTTCCTATCATTCCGGCTCGGCAAAGACACTCAAATCCATTCAGATCACCCTTGCCGCAAGGCTTGAAAAGTTTAACCTTGAAAGTTTGGCTTCACTTACTTCCGCAGACGAGCTTGACCTTGCTTCGCTTGGAGAAAAGAAGGTGGCGTTATTCGCTTTGATTCCTGACAACGATTCCAGCTTTAACTTCTTGGTATCAATTCTTTACACGCAGCTTTTCCAGCAGTTATTTTATTCAGCCGACCATATACACGGCGGTTGCCTGCCCGTTCCGGTGCATTTCCTGATGGACGAGTTCGCAAATGTTTCGCTGCCGGACGATTTCGACAAGATACTGTCTGTTATGCGTTCCCGTGGGGTATCGGTTTCGATTATCCTGCAAAACTTGGCGCAGCTAAAAGCCTTGTTTGAAAAGCAATGGGAAAGCATTGTGGGCAACTGCGATGAGTTCCTATACTTGGGTGGCAACGAACAGTCCACGCACAAGTATGTCTCAGAGCTTCTCGGCAAGGAAACGATTGACACCAACACCTTTGGAAAATCGTCAGGGCGGAGCGGTAACTACTCGACAAACTATCAGATTTCCGGGCGTGAGCTTTTAACGCCTGATGAGGTCAGAATGCTCGATAACCGTTATGCCATTTTATTCATTCGTGGCGAGTTGCCGATTATGGACTTGAAATATGACATTATGAAGCACCCGAATGTGGCATTGACCGCTGACGGAGGTGCCGGGGTGTATGCACACGGTGAAGTCAGGGACGATGTTGCCACGATTGCGGTGGAATGGATTGATCCGAAAGCCGTTCCCGATATGGAAGTACCGGAAACAACCTATGAATTATTGTCTGATGAGGACTTTGAAACCAAAAACAAACAAAATTAAATGGAGGAAATCACTATGAAGATTTTTAATACGATGAAGAAAACCACTAAGGAAACCAGCAAGCTGCCGATGAACGGCAAGGTTAAGAGAGGCTTCCGTTTCTACTGTGCCATTGTTGCGGCTCTTACCCTTGTTATGGGTATGTCCGTAACGGCGTTTGCCGCAGGCGGCGATCCGATTCAGGTAGTCAACAATTTGTCCGATTTCATTTTCGGGCTGATTCGTGCAATCGGTCTTATCCTGCTTGGTTTTGGTATCGTTCAGGTAGGACTGAGCCTTAAATCTCACGATCCGTCTCAGAGGGCAAACGGCTTTCTGACTTTGGCGGGAGGCGTTATCATCACCTTCGCAAAAGAAATCCTTACCCTGATTACAGGCTGATTTACTGACACTTACAGGGGGTGTTCCCGGATTGTTTCGGGAACACCCTTAATTTATTTTGAGATAGGAGGTGCTGACTTGTGAGCGATAACTGGGTTGTTCAAAACCTTGAGAACGCCCTTGAAACTTGGAATGAAAAACTCGCTGAAATATGGCAGCTAATCACTACCACGCCGCAAAACTTCAAGGGCGGCGGCATTTGGGGAGTGATTGTAAATATCAATGGTGCGGTACAAGCGATAGGACTTGCCCTGCTTGTCCTGTTCTTTGTCGTGGGAATGGTAAAAACCTGCGGCTCGTTTACAGAAGTCAAGAAACCGGAACACGCACTTAAACTGTTTATCCGCTTCGCTCTCGCAAAAGGGGCGATTACCTACGGTATGGAGCTAATGCTTGCCCTGTTCAATATTGTTCAGGGTACGATCTCTACGATTATGAACGCCGCAGGCTTCGGAAATCCGCAGCAGACAACCTTGCCGCAGGAAATGGTAGATACCATTGAAAGCTGCGGTTTTTTTGAGAGTATCCCTTTATGGGCGGTTACGCTGATCGGCGGTCTGTTTATAACGGTAATGTCGTTTATCCTGATTATGACGGTGTACGGCAGATTTTTTAAGCTGTATATGTATACGGCGCTCGCTCCCGTTCCGCTCTCCACCTTTGCCGGAGAGCCAAGTCAGAATGTGGGCAAGAGCTTTATAAAAAGCTACTGTGCCGTATGTCTGGAAGGTGCTGTCATTGTTTTAGCGTGTATTATCTTTTCACTCTTTGCGGCTTCGCCGCCCGTTGTCAATCCTGACGCTGCGGCGGTCACGCAGGTGTGGGCATATATCGGAGAGTTGCTCTTTAATATGTTGGTGCTTGTTGGAGCTGTAAAGATGAGCGACAGAATTATCCGGGAGATGATGGGGCTTTGATTAGTCTGAATTTAAGGAGGGATTTTATTTGGAAGTAAAAATTAACCGTGAAATCAGAAACTACACGGAAGCGATGTTTTTCGGACTGTCCCTGCGGCAGTTCATTTTTTCTGTCTGTGCCTGTGCGGTGGCGGTAGGACTCTATTTTCTGCTGAAACCCTATGTCGGCACGGAAACCGTGTCGTGGATGTGCATTTTGGGAGCTGCGCCCTTTGCGGCTCTCGGCTTTATCAAATACAACGGAATGACCGCAGAGAAATTTATTTATGCGTGGATAAAATCAGAGTTTCTTATGCCGAAGAAGCTCGTGTTTCATTCCACCAACACCTACTTGGAGCTGATGAAGCCGGGTATGGAAAAGAAGCAGAAGGAGGTTTTGAAATCAAATGATTAAAACGCTTACCAATTTATTCAAACAGGATAAGGAGAAGTTTGTTGTGCCGAAAGGCGTTCAGGATGTGATCCCCATTGCCGCCATTTATGATGACGGTATTTTTCAGGTCGGCAAGGACAAGTTTTCCAAAACCTTTAAGTTTTCAGATATTAACTACGCTGTAGCAAGCCGTGAAGATAAAGAAGCAATGTTCCTTGAATATTCGGAGCTGCTTAACTCTCTTGATTCCGGTGCAACGACAAAAATCACAATCAACAACCGCCGCCTGAATCGGCTGGACTTTGAGAAAACAATCCTGATTCCAAAGACGGGAGATAAGCTGGACGAGTACCGTGAGGAATACAACAAAATGCTGCTCGAAAAGGCTACCGGGGCAAACGCTATTGTGCAGGATAAGTATATGACGATCTCGGTCAACAAGAAAAATGTGGAGGACGCCCGTACTTACTTTGCCCGTGTGGGCGCAGATTTGATTGCTCATTTTGGCAGGCTCGGCAGCAAATGCGTGGAGCTGGAAACAGACGAGCGGCTTCGTATCTTCCACGACTTCTACCGTGTGGGAGAGGAAACAGCCTTCCGCTTTGATATTAAGGAAACGAGAAAGAAGGGACACGATTTCAAGGATTATATCTGTCCGGATTCTATGGAATTTGAAAAGGATTATTTCAAAATGGGAAACCGTTACGGCAGAGTTCTTTTCCTTCGTGAATATGCTTCTTATATCAAGGACAGTATGGTGGCGGAGCTGACCGATCTGAACAGAAACCTGATGATGTCGATTGATGTTGTCCCCGTTCCCACAGATGAAGCGGTCAGAGAAGCGGAAAGCCGACTTTTAGGCGTGGAAACGAACATAACCAACTGGCAGCGCAGACAAAATTCCAACAACAATTTTTCCGCCACCGTTCCCTATGATATGGAGCAGCAGAAAAAGGAAATGAAGGAATTTCTCGATGACCTGACAACCCGTGACCAGCGAATGATGTTCGCTGTCCTGACAATGGTGCATACGGCGGAGACAAAGGAGCAGCTTGACAATGACACCGAAGCTCTGCTTACCACAGCGAGAAAACATCTTTGTCAGTTCGGCGTTCTGAAATTTCAGCAGATGGACGGATTGAATACGGTTATGCCCTTTGGCACACGGAAGATTGATACCTTCAGAACACTTACAACGGAAAGTCTTGCCGTGTTCATTCCGTTCCGGGTGCAGGACATCTACCACGAAAACGGCATTTATTACGGTCAGAATGTAATCAGCAAAAATATGATTATCGCTGACCGCAAGCAGCTCTTAAATGGTAACGAGTTCATTTTGGGCGTATCCGGCGGCGGTAAATCCTTTGCCGCAAAGGGTGAGATTATCAATCAAGTGCTGTCCAGCAACGCCGATATAATCATTATAGATCCCGAACGAGAATATTCCCAGCTTGTAAAGGCAATGGGCGGCGAGGTAATACACATCTCCGCTACTTCTGCAAACCATATCAACGCTATGGATATGACAAAGGAATACGGGGACGGCGCAAATCCGGTTATCCTGAAATCGGAGTTTATCATGTCGCTGTGCGAGCAGCTTATCGGCGGTACAAACTTGGGGGCAAAGCAGAAATCCATTATTGACCGCTGCACCGCTTCTGTGTACCGCACCTATCAGCAGAATGATTACAAAGGCGAAGTGCCAACCTTGCAGGATTTCCGTGAGGAGCTTTTGAAGCAGGACGAGCCGGAGGCAAAGGAAATCGCCCTTGCCATTGAGCTTTTCACAAACGGAAGTCTGAATACTTTTGCGAAGCATACCAATGTGGATACCAACAACCGCCTGATCTGCTACGATATTCTCGACCTCGGCAAACAGCTTATGCCTATCGGTATGCTTGTCGTGCTTGACAGTATCCTAAACCGCATTACGCAGAACAGGGCGAAGGGCAGAAACACCTTTATCTTTATAGACGAGATTTATTTGCTGTTCCAGCACGAGTATTCCGCTAATTTCCTGTTTACCTTGTGGAAGCGTGTCAGAAAGTATGGAGCTTATGCGACGGGTATCACGCAGAATGTGGACGATCTCTTGCAGAGCCATACCGCAAGGACAATGCTTGCAAACTCCGAATTTATTATTATGCTCAATCAGGCTTCCACCGACCGCCTGAAACTTGCCGAGCTTCTCAATATCTCCGATTTGCAGATGAGCTATATTACCAATGTGGAAGCTGGACATGGGCTGATTAAGGTAGGCAGCTCTCTTGTGCCGTTTGCGAATAAGTTTCCCAAGAATACAAAGCTGTATAAGCTGATGACAACCAAACCGGGCGAGAGTGCATAACTCTCGCCTTTGCCTTATAAAGAAAGGAAAGTCTATGAAAAAAACAATATGTATCATTCTGATTGTGGCGTTTGCTGCTTTGTTTAGCACAAGCGCCTATTTTATTTTCGACCATTACAGGCAGGAAGAACAGCAGGCGGAGCTTTACGACAGCCTTGCCGATATTGTGGATTCTGCCGCAGAAACAGAGGAAGAACCCGCAGAGCCGACTTTATACACCGAAGAAAAGACGGTGCTGCCGGAGCTTGCCGAACTGTATCAGCAGAACAGCGATTTAGCAGGCTGGATTCGTATTGAAGATACCAATATCAACTACCCGGTAATGCACACGCCGGACAACCCAGACTTCTACCTGAAGCACGGCTTTGATAAGAAATACAGCGACTACGGCTGCCCTTATGTGCAGGAGAATTGTGATGTGCAGTTGCCGAGCGACAATGTGATTATCTACGGACACCATATGAAAAACGGCTCAATGTTCTGCGACCTTGAAAAATTCAAAAGTCAGGACTTTTGGCAGGAGCATAAGACAATCTCTTTCAGCACCGTAACGGACAGATATGAATATGAAATCATTTCCGTATTCAAGACTTTCGTTTACTCGGACAGCCCTGATTCCTTCAAGTATTATCACTTTATAAACGCTGAAACACCGGAGGATTTCTCCGCATTTGTTGATAAGTGCAAGGAACTTGCCCTGTATGATACCGGGGTGTCGGCAGAATACGGGGATAAGCTGATAACCCTTTCCACCTGTGAATATTCCCGCACAAACGGAAGGCTCGTAGTGGTGGCAAAGCGAATCTCAAACTAAGCGGCAGCGGCAAGAAAACGAGGAAACGGAGGTGAGATTTTGGCTGATATAAAGACAAAGGATTCCATAAAAGGCACAATCCGAACGCTTGACAAAGCCGCCATTGCCGGACAGCGTATGAAGCAGGCGTATGTTCAAACCAAAGAAAATGCGGAACATTCTACCCATGCTCAGGAAAATAGTGCGGAGGAATATGCTTCTAACCGTGTTGAGGGCGGTGCTGACCGTCTTACTCACGAAGCAGCTTATCAGTTTGATAAGCAGGGACGAAAAGGCGTGGAAGCGACGAAGCAGAACATTTCAAAGGCGAAAGACGGAGTCCGGCAGTTTAAGGAAAAGCGGGCGGCGGAAAGCTTGAAAAATCAGTCTGTCCGCACTCCCCGAAACAAAGGTGTAAAAGCCGTTCAGGAAACGCAAAAGACGGTAAAGCAAACCGCCCGTTCTTCTGGTAAGAAAACAATCAAGACGGTTGGGAAAGGCTCTGCAAAAACGGCGCAAAAGACAGTCAAGACCGCCGAGCAGACCGCTAAAACTTCAATCAAGACAACGAAACAGGCGGCAAAGGCGGCTCAGAAAACGGCACAGGCTACGGCGAAAGCCGCTCAGCGGGCGGCGCAGGCTGCCAAAGCTACCGCAAAAGCGGTTGTAACAGGTGTAAAAGCAGCGGTCAAAGCTACCATTGCCGCAGTCAAGGCGATTATAGCGGCAACCAAGGCTCTGATTGCCGCCATTGCTGCCGGAGGCTGGATTGCAGTTGTGGTAATTATCGTAATTTGCCTGATTGCACTTTTACTCGGCTCTGTGTTTGGAATATTCTTTTCAGGCGAGGACAGCGGAACGGGTATGAGTATGCAGACGGTGGTGCAGGAAATCAACACAGAGTATGATACCAAGCTACAAGCTGAGAAAGACGCTGTAACCTATGATGTGCTGGAAATGAGTGGAAGCCGAGCCGTGTGGAAAGATGTGCTTGCGGTTTATGCCATTAAGACGAATACGGATAAAGATAACCCCCAAGAGGTTGCGACAATGGATGATGGTAAGAAGCAAATCCTGACGGACATCTTTTGGGAGATGAATCAAATCAGTTCCCGGACAGAGAGTAAGACGGAAACGCAGATCACCGAAACCGATGACGGTCATGGGAACATTGTGCAGACGGAAACAACCGTTACACGCACATATCTGTATATTACAGTTTCTCATAAGACAGTCGATGAAATGGCGGCTCAGTACGGTTTCAATCAGGAGCAGAAGGACTACCTTGCTGAATTGCTGAAAGATGAGAATAATTCCCTTTGGTCGCAGGTACTTTACGACATTACTGGCGGAGACGGACAAATTGTGACCGTTGCACTCTCTCAGGTCGGCAATACGGGCGGCGAACCGTACTGGAGCTGGTACGGATTTGGAAGCCGTGTGGAATGGTGTGCCTGTTTCGTGAGCTGGTGTGCCAATGAGTGTGGCTATATTGATACTGGGGTTATCCCGAAATTTGCAGGCTGCGTCAATGGTGTTCAGTGGTTTAAGGACAGAGGACAATGGCTTGACGGATCTGCCGAGCCTGTTCCCGGTATGATTATCTTTTTCGATTGGGACAACAAAGGCTCGTCAGGCCCGCAGGACGGAGAATCCGATCATGTGGGAATTGTGGAGAAAGTCGAGAACGGTATCGTCTATACCGTAGAAGGCAATTCCGGCGATAGCTGCCGTATCAATCAGTATTCCGTAGGGCATTATGAAATACTTGGGTACGGTGTGCCACAGTATTAACCTATAAAAAGAGGAAACAGATGGCAATTTCTCTGTTTCCTCTTTTAGTTTACATAGTCATTGGCAAACTTAAATCAACTTCAAAGCCTCCATATTCGCTATGCCTTATTTGCATTTTCCCTTTGTGTGTGAATATGATTTGTTTGACAATTAACAAGCCTAAACCGTGTCGTTGTTCAGAGGTGTTTTCGTCGCAAACCATATAATGCGGAGAGTGATTGAGCTTTTCAATCTGTTCATTCGTAGCACCGATACCGTCATCGGCAACGACAACCGTATAAACATTATCTTCAGCCATAACACGAATAAAGATATGACAGCCCTGCTCGTTATGGTTCATACTGTTTTGAATCAGATTACTTACTGCTCGTTTGATTAAATCTTTGTCAATACATACGGGACAAGAGGTTAAGGTTTCGTTCGTTTCCCATTCAATCGTGAACTTTTCATCAATATTCATATTGATAAAATCGACCACAACCTGACGGACAACAGCAATTAGATTTTGTCTTTCAGGATTGATCGGCTGCATATTATATTCCAATTTGGACGCAAGATTTAGGTCATTGATTAAGTTCCGCATTCGCTCACTTTGCTTTACAATAACCGTAGCTTTTTTGCGGTCATCTTCCGACAAACGCTCATCGCTTTCCAACTGACCAGCATAACCCATTACCATTGACAGCGGTGTGCGTATATCGTGGGATACGCCGGCAATCCAATTTGCTCTTGCAGTTTCTCTTTTACGGAGCTGCCTGCTCTGAGTTTGCAAAATATCTGAGGTCTTGTTAATGTTTATCGCCAGCTCTGATAAAAGCCCTTTTTCTCTAATATGGACTTCTTCGTTCGTAGATAAAGCCTGTATTCCACTGACTATCGGTTTCACGGATTTTAACAGCTTGGAATTGGCAATCACATAGATTATAAAAATCAAGGCTATATTGATGGCTAAAATAGAAAGAACGGTTTTGGGCAAGTTGGCGATTAAATTGTAATCCCAACTCGGCCACATATGTTTCCAAAAGCTGTCTTTCGGATAACCGAGAACCACAAGCCCGTTTTCTGCCTCTCCTGTAAATGTAGGATACCCGTCTATGTAGCCACGGGTAAGACTCGCTATATCTGAAACAGTATATGACATAGGTATGGTTTCGGGAAGATTATCCGTTTGCCATACAACTTTCATTGTTGCATTGTCAATGAAAAGCGCCCATACATTCGTGTTTTGAAGTTCATTCGCTGTTTCTTCGGTCAAAATATATCCATTACTGTCCTGTAACAGATTATCCGCAACCTCCTGTGCAGTTGTCCACGGAGAGCCGTTTGGAGATTGATTTAGCGTATATATCACCAATAGAGTGAAGTTCAGAATAATGAGCAATACCGAGGACAATAGCATAATACCGACAAAACGCCGTATTAGTTTAGGTACGCTTTTCATACTATTTGCCCTCCACAATAAGTTTGTATCCAAGTCCCTTAACCGTTATTAAAGAAACAGGCTGGGATGGATTCGCTTCGATCTTTTCTCTGATACGGCGAATATGTGCCATCAGCGAATTTTCATAGCCAAAAGGATTATCGCCCCAAGCTGCTTCACACAGTGCGTCGATCGTAACGATTCGTCCTGCGTTTCGATATAAAGCAGAGAGGATGTCGTGTTCCTTTGCCGTAAGAGAAATATGCTCTCCGTTCTTGATAATCTCTGCACGCTCAAAATCAATTTCGCTGTCGTGCAGTTTCACAAGGGGATTTTCAGCTTTATAACTCCTGCGAAGAATGGCACTCACACGGAACAAAAGCTCTTTTGGCAAAAATGGCTTTACCATATAATCGTCTGCGCCAAGACCAAAGCCACGAAACTTATCATCATCCTCGCCACGGGCAGTTAAAAACAGTACGGGATAATCAGCTGCTTTTTTAAGCCGCTCCATCAGATCAAATCCATTCCCGTCAGGGAGCATTACATCGAGAATTGCGAACTCAGGTTGATAGGCTTCAGAAACAGCGATTGCTTCATTTACGGTCTTTGCTGTTCTGATATTTTGAAATCCGTCCTCATTCAAGATAGAGACGACCATATCTAAAAGCTCTTGCTCATCATCTACAAGCAAAATGCGTTTTTGTTTCAAGTAATCAAAGCTCATACGGATACCTCCTTTATATTTCCTATTATATCATATAAATGTGTCATTTTCTAGTGTGCGATGAAATGTAAGGTAAATGTAAGGACACGAGAAGGTTAGCACAAGGTTGAGAAGCTACAATATACTTGCGATGATAAGAAAGGAGCAAAATACAATGAATATCATTGAAACTCAAAATTTAACAAAATCGTATACTGATTTTACAGCGGTTTCGGGTGTCAATCTGCATATTCCGAAAGGTGCTGTCTATGGCTTTCTCGGTCCAAACGGTGCTGGGAAGTCTACTACAATGAAAATGTTTCTTGGACTTACCAAACCGACAAGCGGTTCGTTCACGATTGATGGGAAGCAGTACCCCGATAACAGAGTACAGATTCTAAAAGAAATCGGCTCGTTCATTGAAGCGCCTGCTTTTTACGGAAATTTAAGCGGTGAAGAAAACCTTGAAATTATCCGTAAAATATTGGGACTTCCCAAATCCTCCGTAGCGGAAGCTCTTGAAATTGTGGGACTGACACAATTTAAGAAACGGCTTGCCAAAAAATATTCCCTTGGAATGAAGCAGAGGTTAGGTCTTGCAAGTGCTTTGATCGGAAAGCCGCCGATTTTGATTTTAGACGAGCCGACGAACGGACTTGATCCTGTCGGTATTCACGAAATTAGAACGCTGATTCGGTCTTTGCCGGAGAAATTTGACTGTACAGTTTTAGTATCGTCACACTTACTGTCCGAAATAGAATTGATGGCTGATACGGTTGGTATCTTAAATCACGGTCGTCTACTGTTTGAGGGAACGCTCGATCAGCTTAAATTTAACGCAGCTTCGCAAGGCTATCCTACGGATAATTTGGAAGATACTTTCCTTGCCTTGATTGACGCTGACAACAGGCAAAGAGGTGAGGTGCGATGAGTGTTTCTTTGGAATGCAAAAAGATAAAACGAACCGGATTTTTACCTGCATTTTTAGGCGGCGGTATTTTGGCGGCGGCTGTTCCTGTTATCAATATGGCTGTTCGTTCTGAACAGTATCTTAATCTGCCGGATATTCCGATACAAATTCTGCTCGGTGCAAATTGGCAGATGATGGCGATGTTAAATGTGCTGCTTGTTGTAGCCGGAACCTGTCTTTTATATCATACCGAATATGCGGACAATGCTATGCAGAAAATGAAGTCTTTACCTATTCGGGAAAGTTCTATTTTCTTGGGCAAAGCAGTTTTAACGATTTTTATGAGCCTTTTTGTGCTTGTAATAGAAGCGGTAGCAATCGCATTTTGTACCTATCATTGGTTTGAAATCGGAAATGGCTTTTTTAGTGAACTGTGCAAATATTTCGGGTATTCATTTTTGTTGATGTTACCCTGTGTGATTTTGTCGCTTCTTATTTCGGAAGCCTGCAAAAATATGTGGGTGTCGCTTGGTATCGGTGTCGTCTGCGTGTTTACCGCAACAATGTTGCCGACAACCAACTTTGCCCTTTCGCTTTTTCCATTTGCAATGCCTTTTCAGTTATTTGCAGGTGCGGATATATCGCAGTCCATGCACTATATCTATGCGGTAGTCGCAGAGCTTGTAATTTTTGTCTTGGCAGAGCTTCTATTTATAAAAGTGAGGAGGTCGTTTGAATGAGCTTTTTATCGCTTGTCGGCGTGGAATTCAAGAAAATTAAACGCTCAAAGATACTACTGATTTTCCTTGTTGCAGCTGTTATCTTATGGATACCATCCATTTTGAATGCCCATATGAATTTCGATATGCAGGCAGAGGGGATCTCGCCAGAAAATAATTTCTTTATTCAGGGCTTTATGGGGATGTCATGGTTTATGTTCCCTGCAAGTATGGTGGTCGGAACAGTTCTTTTAAGCCAAACAGAAAGAGCAAACAAGGGAATTTTGAAAATGCTTGCCTTGCCGATCGGCACAGCGAAGCTCTGTATGGCAAAGTTCGTCGTTCTGATTGCGTTGGCAGCAACGCAAATTTTTATGATGACGGGTATGTATTATATTAGTGCAGCTATTTGTTCAGGAACTCAGGATTACAACTTCATTCTGTCTCCGTTATTTGTTGCAAAGGAAATTGGTTTCCTCTTTTTGTCTGCCATACCGATGATTGCGTTTTTTTGGATGTTATCAGTATGTATTCAAACTCCGATATTCTCTGTTGGTATTGGGTTGGCATCCATTGTGCCGTCTGTATTGGTGATTAACACAAAGGTGTGGTTTGCTTATCCGATGTCGTATCAGTTTTTTGTTATCACATCGGAATATGGAAAACTTGCAACAAATCTTGACACAGCGCAGGTTGAGCTAATACCGTGGATACCTGTTGCTATTGTTATTACAATTTTATGTTTGGGCATTTCCTGCCTTCGTTTCGGGCAGGCTGAAAGGAGATAATTACTATGAAAAACAAAATTTTAACCGCTGTAAGCACCATTATGCTTTTTGTCCCGTGGACTATTTTACCGCTCAGAACTTTTGACTGGGCATTAGAATCCCCTGTCGCTGAAATTATGATTGCCTGCTACGCTGCGTTTATGATTTTCAGTGGAGTGTTTACCATTATTTCATATGTCAAGGCAAAGGCTCAAAACAATTTGATGAAAGTTTGTTTAATTGTAAACAGTCTTTATGCCGTTGCCGGCATCGTATTCTTGGGAATGATGATCAATACGCATTTTATGTGAGGTAATCGTTATGAAGAAAATTAAAATCGTCGTTTCTGCATTTTTAATCATAAGTATTCTTAGCTGCCTTTCGGGGTGTGGTTCTAATCACGATAAAGGCAGTTTGAAAGATAATCTTATTGACGGTTGGGATAATTGGATTCAATCTTTCAGCAAACACGCATTGACAAAAGAAAAAGATTTGCAGGGCGAGAAAGATGAGGGTATTGACGCCTATACCGGTACTTATGTAGCTACCTATAACGGATTTAACGGAAAAGAGTTCATTTTCGGTGGAACTGCTTTGAATCGTGAAAACGGCAACCATCTACAAGTAACCTACAAACTTACAATAGAGGATGGGACTGCGGAACTGAATTGGATTGCGGGTAGTGATGAATATTCGGTTGCGAATGCCAATTCAGAAGATACGAAAGAGTACACCATTTCATCCGGCGATAATTATATTATTCTCAAAGGTGAAAATTTCAGCGGAAGCCTTGAACTGACGGTCAAAGATGCGGAAAACTAAGAAGTATAGAAAATTGGTAGTATATGCCGTAATGGGTATCGGCAGTATCCTTATAGGGATATTACTGATACCCACAGGCATTTTTGTAATATTTATTTATTGTATTTACAGAATTATGGATCGGATTGTTAGTTTGTGTGACAAATGCGAAAATCTGTAATCCAGTAGAAAGTGAGGCACTATTTTGAAAAAGATTTTACTTGTGGATGATGACGAAACATTCAGATATGTTTTAGCGGAATTATTGAGAAAGGAATTTGAAGTTATTGAATCATCCGGCGTTAACAACGCATTAAAAAAGCTGGAAGAGGCTTCTGTTGACTTGATTTGTTCTGATTATAATATGCGAGACGGAACAGGATTAGATTTACTACACGCCTGCAAGGAAAAGCATATTTCTGTTCCATTTATACTTATGTCCGCTGATGACGGCAATCATCTTTCAAGAAAAGCTGATTTGTACGGTATAACTTTTTGCGAAAAAACGGATTATGATTTTCTTGATAAAGTCAGAGCTATGATATAGAAAGGAAGAGGAATGAGTTGTTTAGGAAACATAATATGGTTTTTATGCTGTGGTTTATGGCAAGGTCTTTCTTGGAGCATTGCGGGTATATTGTGGAGCATTACAATTATCGGAATTCCAATCGGTCGTCAATGTTTCAAATTTGCCGCCCTTGCATTTTTTCCATTTGGGAAAGAAATCAAATATGGCGGAAGTCCTATATCTGTGATCGCCAATGTGTTTTGGATAATTTTAAGTGGTATTCCTTTGGCATTATCCTCTTTCCTCAATGGACTGCTGTTGTGTTGTACGATTATCGGTATCCCTTTCGGTCGCCAATGCTTTAAGTTTGCGAAACTGGCTTTAGCACCGTTTGGCGCAACAATTGCTTGAACTGTCTTTAAGGCAAGGAAGTAAAGAATGAATTATTCAGAATGGACTTTCAATGAAAATAGTCCGATTTACATACAATTATGTCATAAACTCAGGTATAGCATTCTCGGCGGTAAGTTATTGCCCGGAGAGACTATTCCATCTGTTCGCAATATGGCGACTATGTTACACCTCAATGTTAATACCGTTGCAAAAACATATAGACTGATAAATCAAGATGATTTGATTTTTACACAAGGGAAAAGAAATTATTGTGTCACATTAGATAGCACTCTCATCCAAAAGAAACGCATTCAAGAGATAGAGCGTCTTTGCCATAATTATATAAGCGTAATGGCAGAATTAGGATTTTCCAAAAAGGAGATTCTATCTTTTATTCAGGAATACAGTCGCAGTGAAAACTAATATAACACTGCTTTTACATAGAGGAAAAGCAGCCTTGCGGCTACTTTTCGGGTGCAGTATCAATTAAGGCTTTAGCAGTTGCTTTGACGACTTCCAATGACCGTTCATCGCAAGCTGAAAGCATACGGAGGAGATTTTCTACCTCGGAATCTTTGGACGGCTTCTCAGGGTAGAAAATCGAATCCGCAGAAATGTTCAATTCCCGGACGAGCTTATGTAGGACATCGAAACTCGGCTTCTTGCCTTCGTTCTCGATTCGATATAGGTATCGCTCAGTAATATTTGCTTTATCGGCTAACGCTTCTATGGTAATTCCGGCGTTTTCACGAGCTGCCTTAATGATACAACCAAGCGTTTCAGGTTTGTTATGCACTTACAGTCCACCTCCATATATAATTATACTGATTTATGTCATCTTTATAATGGCACACCAATTCAATTATAAGTGGACTGTCAGTTCTCAAATGACTGAACTATATAAAAATGAACCCTGCCAAATAAAAAAAAACGAGGTTTTGACAGGGCGATTTAATATGCCTACACCCTCCGATTCTGAGTTTTTTGGATCGGAGGGATTTTTTATGCGCTGGACTACTTTCGGCGTTCCGCTGCTCGTGATGAGCAGCGAATATGAATCTATGAAATAGGCATTATCAGAGGGGATTTCATCAAAAAAAGCATTTGCCCCGCAAAGGGGCATTGCGGCTTATATAATGAACTGATATGCCATAAATACAATGAACTAAACGCACTTGCACGGCGAAATTTGTCGCTTTGCAGGTGCGTTTTTATATTTATGGGAACTCCGGCGCTTTATAGTGTCGGCTGTCGATCCCCGCCTTCAGTTTGAATTTTTACGATTTTGAAAATTCAGACTGGAGGTAAAGAAAATGTCAAAAGACAAGTTAGATATTCTGAAACAGGGGTTTCAGAGCGAGTGTAAGGTTATCAATTTACAGTATGAGTATGAGGGGTATAGAGGCAAGGAACAATGGGCGGTTATCTCGGAATTATCCGAAGAAAAAATACTTGAAAGGTACAAGCCTTTCGTTCAGGAGTACATACCGTTTCTTGTATTGCCACCGATGTATGGAGAAGTGCGGCAGCAGTTTCGCAGAAATGAGAACAAGCACTATATGAGAATGGTCAGAGGTCATTTTTATTCGTTGGAGGAGGATTTAGAAGAGCATCATCCTGAAGCTGCCGTGGAGGATTGTGCGGCTCAGGTCTTTGCACAGGAACAAAGCAGAGAGCTTTGGGAAGCGATAAATTCCCTGAACGAGAAGCAAAGGAAGCGGCTTATTGCCTATTACTTTGAAGGAAAGACATATCGTGAAATTGCCGATGAGGAAGGAGTCGATCATAAGGCGATAATTCACAGCGTTGTACTTGCCTTGAAAAATCTAAGGATTTTCTTGGCGGAGAGTCCCCAAAAGACCTTTCCCAGTGGGAACAAGTGAAGGGACTTGTTTCTATTCCGGATATGGAACGCCTTTCAAATATTTGTATTGAGAGGTATATATAAATGGAACTCAAAGAAAATCAAATGGTGAAGCGTGGAGAAATCTATCTGCACGATTTCGGAAGCAATGAAGGCTCAATACAGAATGGGGTAAGACCTGTTCTTGTGGTTCAATGTGACGAGGGCAATCAGGCAAGCACGACTACCGTTGTTGCGGCTCTTACATCTGTCATTAAGAAACGCTATTTGCCCTCGCACATTATTTTGGGCGATAAGTTTGGGTTAAAAGAGCCGTCGATGGTTATGCTTGAACAACTGAAAACAGTCAATCAGGCTGAGCTTACCGAGTATATCGGCTTTGTTGACAGCGAATATCTGCTCAGAAAAGTCAATATTGGCTTAAAAAAGGCACTTGGCTTGTGGGTGGATAGACCTCAGAAGCAAAAAGGCGATATTCGATGTTTATGCAGTAAGTGCTTGGAAGATTACAAATCCAATCCCGATTATATCGTAAGGCGGCTTGATCCGTTTGCGAAGGAAAAACGCAAATGTGATAAGTGCCTGAATATGGGGTACGATTACCTGATTTACGATAGGGACATTTCAAAGAGGTAACGCATATGGCAGATACAAATACTACAAAGCCGTATGTGCCTGTTTGGGAAAAATATGCTCTTACAATTTATGAAGCGGCAGAATATTTCGGAATTGGGGAACATCGGCTGCGAACATTGGTAAGGGAAAACCGTCAGGCGGATTTCGTGCTATGGATCGGAGTGAAGGTTGAAATTAAGCGAAAGCTGTTTGAGAAGTTTCTGAACGAAATAAACGCACTTTAATGTCAAGTATGCGATTTCAACCTTCGCACATTTGTCAAAAGGCTCGTGTCTGACTATGATTGAGGGGAAGGCACGAGCCGGACAAATGGAAAAGGAGGACGCCGCATTGAAAAACTATGTTTATGTTCCCGGTCTTAGCGAGGTTGTGGAAGATGAAAGAAAAAAAGAGCCGAGCAGAACGGAAGATGATAAGTTCATTACAGCAACAGGCGCAGCTAAAAAGGTTGTCACTACACACGACAACGGCATTGTAAGAAATAAGAAGGTTGATGACCGCAGCTTTCGGATTCCTGTGTGGGAGAAATATGCCCTGACAATAAAGGAAGCGGCGGAGTATTACAATATAGCCGAAACAAGACTGCGTGATTTTGTAATGAGCAATCGAACCAAACCGTTTGTACTGAAAGCCGGGGGCAGGCTGTTAGTGAAACGCAAGGTCTTTGAAGCGTTTTTAGATCAAAACAATATGATTTAACAAGGAGGGCAACACAATGAACGGGCAGGATAATCCGATATTTCAGAGAAGTTATCCAAATGCAGAAATGTGTAATCAAAAACTGAAAGAATTGCCGATATGGGAAAAGCCGCTGTTGACGGTGGTCGAAGCGGCAAAGTATTTTCAGATTGGGGAATCCAATATCAGAAGGCTTACAAGAGAACATAAGGACGAGGACTTTATACAATGGAAAGATTCCCGTGTGTTTATCAGACGGGAGGAATTTGAAAAGTTCTTGGATCGCACCAATGTAATTTAGAAGGAGGTATCGACTATGGCAGAAAAAAGGCGTGATTCCAAAGGCAGGGTTCTTTGGGCAGGCGAATCGCAGCGTCCCGATGGGAAGTATGAGTTTAAGTACGCCGATAACAACGGAGAGCGACACTCGGTATATAGCTGGAAACTCGTCGCAACTGACCGTGTACCGGAGGGAAAGCAAGTAACGGAGTCGCTTCGGGAAATGGAAAAGCAGATTAAAAAGGACTTGGAGGACAATCTTCTTGTGTATGAAACAAGAAAGATGACGCTCAATTCCTTTTGGGACGAGTACATTGCCTTGAAACACGAACTCAAAGACTCTACGAGAAGCAATTACATCTATATGTATGATAAGTATATCAGACCGGAAATCGGGCAGAAAAATATCACAGGCATTAAATACAGCGATGTTAAGAAGTTTTATATGTCGCTGATTTACGAAAAGGGCTTCAAGCCGAACAGTATGGAAATCGTCAACACGATTTTGCACCCTGTTTTTACTTCAGCAGTCCGTGACGGATATATCCGGCTCAATCCTTCCGATGGCGTAATGGCGGAAATCAAAAAGAGCCACGCTTGGGAAAAGCCGAAACGCCACGCACTTACAGAACGGCAGCAGGAGCTATTTGTGAATTTTACGGCTCAGTCTCACCAATATAGCCATTGGCTTCCGCTAATAACAACAATGTTGGGAACGGGCTGCCGCATAGGCGAAATTCTCGGCTTGCGCTGGGAGGACTGCGATTTTGAGCAGAACATCATCAGCGTAAACCACACATTGATTTACCGTAAATTTACGGACGAGCCTTGCCATTATGCAGTTACTACGCCAAAGACGAAAGCGGGAGAACGGATTATCCCTATGCTTGCAGATGTAAAGGACGCATTGAAAACGGAATATAAGCAGCAGATTGAGGACGGCTTTAACGAGAGCGTAATCGACGGGTATTCCGGGTTTATTTTCAAATCTCGATATAACACAGTTTTATCCCCGCACGGAGTAAACAGGGTGCTTGACCGCATTATCAAGGCATATAATACACAGGAGGAACAGGCGGCGAAGAAGGAAAGAAGAAAAGCGGAGTTGCTTCCGCACTTTAGCTGTCACAATCTCCGTCATACCTTCTGCACACGCTTCTGCGAGAATGAAACAAATCTCAAGGTCATTCAGGAGATTATGGGACACGCCGACATTACAACGACGATGGACATATATAATGAAGCGACAAAGGAAAAGAAAATGGAATCCTTCGCCGGACTGGAAGGAAAAATCAAGATAAGATAAAAAGAGGAGCTTGCCGCAGCAGGCAGGCTCCTTGATTTTTGCGAAAAAATATGCTATACTATATAAGAAATCAAACGGCGCAGCGTGCTTATTGCAGGCGTAATCGGAATGTGCTTCATTGCTGGACAATGTAAACACCACCGTATTTTTACGACAGATTTTACGACAAACCAAATCTGAATACGCTGATTTATGATAGGTTATGCAGAGCGATGAAGCCGATTTGGATTAACAAAGTCAGAGAAAAGCAGGATAAATCAGGGGGTATCGTTTCTCCCCCGGAAATCCCGACTATGAAGAGTGAGGGTGGTTCAGATTCTGATTCAGTATCTGAGACAGCCGGTGACAACAACGGATTCTTCACACCAAACGAGAAGATCGATTTCTCCAAGGTAGATATAGAGCCACTTTTTGCTGATGAGGTTGATTTTGAGACATTTTCAAGATCAGACTTCAGAGCGGTAAAGGTTAAGGAATGTTCAGCAGTGCCAAAGAGCAAGAAGCTCCTTCAGTTCACACTGGATGACGGCACAGGCACAGACAGAACCATCCTCTCAGGAATCCATGCATTCTATGAGCCAGAGGAGTTAGTCGGCAAGACACTTATTGCAATAACAAACCTTCCACCTAGAAAGATGATGGGAATCGATTCATGCGGTATGCTTCTTTCAGCTATCCATGAGGAAGAGGGTGAGGAGAAGCTTCACCTTCTGATGGTTGACAACCATATTCCGGCAGGTGCTAAGCTCTATTAAGATGAGAAAACTGAGCCTTGCGGCGGTGTGCGCTTGCGAACACCGACATAAGGCGAAAAACACACGGAGACGTCAGTCGACGTGATGTAAAGATGTACCGTTTTACCAAATAGACGGGACATACTTCATTTGATAAAAATGAAAAACAGCGATTTACATCAAAATTACATCATTTGATGCAGAAATCGGTGTAAGTAAGAAAAAATTGCATGATTAGTACGATGAATGGGCAATTCCAATTGGAATTGCCCATTTTTGAAAAGAGGAAAAATATGAATATTAAGGTATATCTTGGTGCAAACGAAGGTAATAATCCCTCTGCAATTTCTTTACTTCCGTGATACAAAATCAAAACTTTTCTCCTTCATCCTATACTTCCTCGGTGTCACTCCATACTTCTGTTTAAACGCCTTGATAAAATGGCTGCAGTCACAAAATCCTGTCTCCTGGCTGATATAAGTTAGGTCAAAATCTGTGAATTGCAATAAGTCCTCCGCTTTTTGCAGTCTTACCGTGAGAATCATCTCCTTGCAGGTCTGTCCATAGTACTCCTTGAATATTGCGGCAAAATACGAATAACTCATATGAAATTTTTCTGCCAGCTCCGCCACCGAGAGATCTTCCTGGTAGTGCTGTGAAATGTACTCAGATACCTCTGTAAATTTTTCGCTTAATACAGTTTCCTTTTTCCTTTTTTTTATCTGAAAGCCTTCCTGCTTCCAGACACGAAGAATTTCTGCCATAAGAAGACAATAATTCGAATGCATAATAATGTCATAACCAAATTGCTTTTCTTCTAACGTCTTCACTGATCCCTGAATCAGCTGCTTCATTTTTTCCTGATTAAATTTCTCTTTCGAAAAATAAACCGATAGCTTCTGCTCCACTGCGGCCATGGCGATCAGACTCGAAATCGATGGAAGTGCCGAACCGGATATATTCAGATGTGCAGGATCGAATTTCAGGACATAGTAACGGATTGGAAGCTGTCCTGTTGAATAAATTGCATGAGCCATCTGTGGATAAAATACGATCAGATCTCCCGGTTCCAATACATAATTCTCTTCTCCTGCCTCTACATACGCCTTTCCCTCCACCATGTAAAGAATCTCCACAAAATAATGCCAATGTGGAAGAATTGGGAACATCTCAGATGTCTGTGCATCAAATAAAAAGGCTTCATATGGTTTGTTTAATTTGTCTAAACATTCAAAATAAGGTTTCACAGATTATCTCCATCATAGATTTTTACAATTTTATAATAGATTCATTATATCATGTCTTTTTTCTACATGATATACTTCCAGCAGAAAATATTCAGAAACTATATAATTCGAAAGACAGGAGGTTTTTACCAAAATGAAAATTCAAAATCAACTTGGATATATTAAAGGAATTACATTTGCCCCATTTCACAAACGTGGTTCTCTTTCTACACAGACTGCCCGTGACAGTTTTGATTATATGATAGAACACACTGCTGCTGATTTCGTAATCCTTGCTCCTGTAGGGCTACAGGACCACGCACACTCAGAAGAGATCTGTTACACTTCCAGTGCCACATTCTCAGATGAAGAATTAATCAATATGATCCGCTATGCAAAAAGCAAGCGCATCCGTGTTGCCTTGAAACCTACCGTTAATTGTAAAAATGGTGTCTGGCGTGCTTACATCAGTTTCTTTGAAAAAGATGTTCCATGTGAACCGAAATGGGAAAACTGGTTTGCCTCTTACACAGAATTCCAGACACACTATGCCAAAATTGCAGAAGCCGAACAATGTGATCTTTTTATTGCAGGATGTGAGATGGTAATGACGGAACACCGCAGTGAAGAATGGAGAAACGTAATCGCTGCGATCCGAAACTATTACCACGGACCTGTTTCCTATAATACCGATAAATATCAGGAAGAAAATGTAACCTGGTGGGACTGTGTCGACATGATTTCTTCCAGCGGATATTATCCGATTGATCAGTGGGAACAGGAACTTGACCGTATTGAAAAAGTCGTTCAGAAATTCAAGAAACCATTCTTCTTCGCCGAAGCAGGATGCATGTCCAGAAAAGGATCCTCACTGGTGCCTAACAACTGGGCAATTCAGGGAGATTTACGTCTGGAGGAACAGCCAGACTGGTATCGTGCTATGTTTGAGGCCTGTGCAAAGCGCTCATGGGTCAATGGTTTTGCCATGTGGGAATGGGCCCCGGTTCTTCCGTCCAGAAGTATTGCATCAAGAGATACCAGCTACGAAATCTGCAACAAACCGATACAGGAGGTTATTAAAGACTACTATGGGAGAGACACAAGAAAATAGCATACAACAAACTTCAGAACAGGATCTCTGGCAGGAAGAAGCTGCCATGATGCACATCTTCAGCCGGAACAGAAAAAATAACCTGCGCACGCTTCTTTCTCTTTTCAAGGGACACTATGGCGCGCTGGTTGGTTCCATTTTCTTTTTCATTATCAAGCATTCCCCAACCTGGGTTCTTCCAATCGTCACAGCTAATATTATCAATGCAGTGACAGACCACAACGGGAATATTACCAAAATTCTGATTCTGAATACCATCCTTATGATTGCATTTCTGGTACAGAACATACCAACCAACTACATCCATACCTGGCTCTATGCTAAAACGGTACGAACAGTAGAGAAAGAACTGCGCGAAGCCCTAGTCTGCAAGCTTCAGCAATTGTCGATTACCTATCACAAGGAAATGCAGTCCGGAAGGCTTCAGTCGAAGATCATGCGAGATGTAGAACAGATACAAAATCTTGCATCTCAGATTTTTATCTCTCTTTTGACTATCATTCTGAACATTAGTGTATCCTTCGGAGTGGTCATCTTCAAAAGTCGGATCGTATTTCTTTTCTTCCTCTGCACGATACCGGTTTCTGTTTTGATCATTGTTGGTTTTAAAGGAAAAATCAAAACCCATAACCGTGCTTTCCGTAAAGAAATGGAAGAAACTTCTGCAAAAGTAATGGAAATGGTTGAAATGATTCCTGTAACTAAAGCTCACGCTCTGGAAGATCAGGAAGCCCGTAAAATGAGTGAACAGCTTCGTAAAGTTGCTGAAAAAGGGCTTCAGCTTGATATGATTCAGACATACTTTTCTTCAATCAGCTGGGTTGCATTTCAGATCTTTCAGGTATTCTGTCTTGCATTTACAGCCTACATTGCATGGAAAGGAATCATCGGTGTCGGAGATATCACCTTATACCAGACTTATTTTTCCAGCATCGTCGCTCAGATTGCAAGTATTGTGACTTTGCTGCCAATCATTGCGAAAGGCCTGGAATCCGTTGAATCGATTGGTGATGTGCTTTGTGCAAATGATATTGAGGACAACTGTAGGAAGAAAAAAGTAGTTGATCTGAAAGGTGAGATTACATTTCAGGATGTATCTTTTACTTATAAAGGCAATGAAAAACCAGTATTAAGTCATCTGAACTTCAAGATTCAGCCGGGGGAAACAGTTGCCTTTGCCGGTGGTTCCGGCTCTGGAAAAACAACAATCCTCAATCTTGTCATCGGTTTCCTGAAAGCTGACAGCGGACAGGTATTGGTTGATGGAAATGACCTGATGGAACTGGATCTGCACAGCTACCGAAAGCAGATTGCCGTCGTTCCACAACAGTCCATTCTCTTCACCGGAACTCTCCGCGAGAATATCACCTATGGATCTGAATCTATCTCCGAGGAACAGTTATGGAATGTCATCCGTGCAGCCAACCTGGAAGAAGTTGTCCAGAAACTGCCTGATGGTCTGGACACGATGATCACAGAACATGGGGAAAATCTTTCCGGCGGACAACGGCAGCGCATCTCCATTGCCCGTGCATTTTTACGGAATCCGAAGATCCTGATTCTGGATGAGGCAACTTCTGCGCTTGACAGCATCTCTGAAAAGAAGATTCAGGATTCAATCCAGAAACTTGTGAAAGGACGTACCACACTGATCGTAGCCCACCGTCTGTCTACCATTCGCAATGCTGACCGGATTGCTGTGATTGAAAAAGGAAATGTTCTGGAATGTGGCTCTTACGAAGAATTGCTAGAGAAAAAAGGCGCATTTTATCGGATGGAGAAAATGTAAAAAATCATTAGGATATTTGAGTCCTATAGAGTACAGACATAGACTTGGATTGGTCACTTATATAGTCCAAGAAAATGTCCGCACCCTCCACTCATCACATATATGGAGTTAGCAATCGCAGTTTTCACTTCTTCTTCTTTTTTTGCACCAAAACAGTTAGAAACGATTACGCCTATGCCGGAGGAAAGTCCCATACATAATGAGAAAAATAAGAAACTTATCATGCCTACAGAACCAACACCTCCATAATAGTAGTTATTCCTATTATAGATGGGCTTTAGTTTTATATTTCCGACTTTCTGGTTTTCCGATATTCCCTCGGAGAAAATCCCTTCAGCTTATGAAATAATCGGCTGAAATAGAGCTGGTTATCGTAGCCTACAATCTTAGATATTTCATTGATGGAATAGTTGGTTGTCTCAAGCAAGACCTGTGCGTTGTTGACACGGAGCGCAACAATAAACTGCATAGGAGTAGAACCCGTGAACTTCTTGAAGCTTCGTATGAACCAACTGACGCTCATCCCCTTGGATGTCGCATACTCTTCTATATTGATATCACGGTTATAATTTTCGTTAAAATATGTCATGGCGGTATCCATCTCGTGGTCGAGATATTCATTTTTTAAAACTTGCTCTCTGGTAAGCTCACGTTGGAATATGATCAGAAGATGACGGAGCAATAATGTGAGCATTTCTTCGTAGTTATCCTGACAACGTTGTAATTCTATAATAATTCTCTTAAATATACGCTCATATTCCATGGATGTACCAACCGGGAATATTCTCTCGTTATCTGGGAAACCATATTTTCTTAGGATATTTTTTACATCACTTCCAGTAAAATGAATCCAGTAGACTTCTGTCTTATCTTCCCCATAGTATTCATATTTCTGAAGCTCTTTTGGACGGAATATGACAATGTTACCAGCGGGAACAATTGTTTCGTTATCAACAGTATCAAAATGAAAATGTCCGCATCCGGCTGCAATATATATAATCTGAAAATCAACACGTCCTCTTGGGCGATAGGTTGGCATCTTTGGGTGCTCAGACAAACGATAGATTCCGCAGCTACCGACAATCAGTGGTCGGCTTTTATCCTTAAAATCCATATGTGAATGTTTCAAATAACCGGTGTTCATGTACATAGGGCAGCACTCCTTTCACTCGATACAATAATCACGATTTCTTCGTTCTTCGAACTCTCGAAATCGTGCCAGCCATGCGCACTCCGGACTATCGTCCTGCGTGCTTATGACTGTTTACCCATCAAATAGAAAAGTGTCCGATGCTGCAAGCAGTTCGTCCACTTTTCTGCTTGATGGGATTATTGTATCATTTTGTGCATATTTTGTCCATTCTAGTTTATAGACATAAGAAATGGATTAAGGTAATATAAATCTAACAAAAGCGAGAAGGAAAAAAAGCAGACAGTAAGGAGAAAACTGTTTGCAGGGTTACAAGCAACAAAAAAGTGTATAAACTGTATGAATGAAGGAGGATTATTTATGATCGTGCCACGTTACTATGAGGACTTAAGTGTATTACATGACAATACGATGCCGGCGAGAGCTTATTACATGCCGGCTTCCAAGCGGATGGATGACCTGGTAGAGCACAGAGAGCTGTCAGACAGAATGCAGCTATTGAATGGTACATGGAAGTTTCAGTATTTTGACAGCATCTATGATATGAAGGATGCCTTTTATGAGGATGGTTATTTGGTTGAGGGCTTTGATGAGATCAAAGTTCCGAGTGTATGGCAGATGGCAGGTTATGATACACACCAATACACAAATATCCGTTACCCATTTCCGTTTGATCCGCCATATGTGCCACAGGATATTCCATGTGGAGCTTATGTGCATACCTTTGACTATGCAAAGGATGCTGCAGCACCAAAGGCATATCTTAACTTTGAAGGTGTGGATAGCTGCTTTTATGTATGGTTAAACGGCACCTATGTAGGCTACAGTCAAGTGAGCCACATGACCAGTGAGTTTGATGTGACAGACGTATTGCGGGAAGGAGAGAACCGGATTTCCGTGCTTGTGATGAAGTGGTGCGACGGTTCGTACCTTGAAGATCAGGACAAGTTCCGTATGAGCGGAATCTTCCGTGATGTGTATCTCTTAAAACGTCCGGAAAAGGGAATCCGTGATTATCGCATTACAACACAATTAGATTCAGACATTGCAAGGATAAATCTTACAGCAGCATTTTACGAGCCGACAGAGGTTCGGGTAAAGCTCGAGGATAAGAATGGAGCAGTTGTTTCCGAGGGTGTTATTTCCGAGAGTGGAGAAGCGACTTTTGAGATTGTAGATTATACACTCTGGAATACAGAGAATCCGTATCTGTATACGATTATTCTGGAGACGGAGCAGGAGGTAATCGTAGACCATATAGCACTCCGCAAGATCGAGATCAAGAATCAGGTAATCTACTTAAATGGACAGAAGATTAAATTCCGTGGTGTGAACCGCCATGACTCCGATCCGGTCACCGGATTTACAATTAGCATGGAGCAGATCAAGACAGACCTTACCCTGATGAAGCAGCACAACTTCAATGCCATTCGTTCCAGCCATTATCCAAATGCACCATTTTTCTATGAAATGTGCGACCGCTATGGATTTATGGTGATTGACGAGGCAGATATCGAAGCACACGGACCATTTATGCTGTATCGAAAAGAGGATACGGATTACAACCGCTTTAAGCGTTGGAATGAGAAAATAGCAGATGATCCGGTATGGGAAGCTGCGATTGTTGACCGTGTGAAGCTGATGGTGGAGCGTGACAAGAACCGGTTCTGTATCGTGATGTGGTCTATGGGAAATGAAAGCGCTTATGGCTGCAATTTTGAGAAGGCACTGGCATGGACAAAGAAGTTCGATTCGGAGCGGATCACGCAGTATGAGAGTGCCAGATACCGCAATTACGATGTAACCTATGATTACGAGAATCTGGACTTATACAGCCGTATGTATCCGGCACTTACTGAGATAGAGGAATATTTGGAAAAGGATGGCAGCAAACCATTCCTTCTGGTGGAATACTGCCACAGTATGGGAAATGGTCCCGGAGATTTTGAAGATTATTTCCAGATGATACAGGCAGAGGATAAGATGTGCGGCGGTTTCGTGTGGGAGTGGTGCGATCATGCAATCGCCCATGGTGTAGCCGAAAACGGCAAGACGATCTATGCCTATGGCGGCGATCATGGCGAAGTAATCCATGACAGCAACTTCTGTATGGATGGTCTGGTATATCCGGACAGAAGGATACACACCGGACTTTTGGAGTACAAGAATGTATACCGACCGGCAAGAGTAGTATCGTATGATGCAGCAAGTGGAGAATTAGTGCTTCACAACTATATGGATTTTGATGATCTGAAGGATTATGCAGAGATTACCTATGAGCTGTCACAGGATGGGCTTGTAATCGGGAAGGGGAAGCTTTCCGAAGTATCCATTTTACCGCATTGTGATGGAAGCACAACTTTAAAGCTTTCAATTCCGGAGAATGGGAAGGTATATCTGAAGCTGTTCTATAAGCTGAAGAAGGACATCCCGCTTCTTTCCAAGGCGTATGTCTTAGGCTTTGATGAGATAGATGTAAGCAGTAAGGGTGCAAAGAATCAGCAGGCAGTAAGCTGGCTTACAAAGGAAGTGCCGAATACCGGTATTCAGGTACAGGAAAATGATACAGAGATCATCATAAAGGGACGGGATTTCTCCTATACGGTCAACAAGCGGACAGCACTTTTTGACAGCCTGACATTTGCAGGCAGAGAATATATGAATCATCCGATGGAACTGAACATCTGGAGAGCACCGACGGATAACGATATGTATATCAAGGCAGAGTGGAAGAAAGCCCACTACAACGAAGCCTATACAAGAGCATACAAGTCAGAGGTGATTCAGGGAAAGCACGGAGTAACTGTGACAAGTCAGGCTTCGGTCGTGGCAGCAACCGTGCAGAAAATTATGGATGTGACAATCACTTGGACGATTGACGCAGCCGGAAGAATTGGAGCGGATATCGCAGTGAAAAAGGATGAGGAGTTCCCGGATCTTCCAAGATTTGGTGTGCGGATGTTCTTAGATAAGAAGCTTACAGATGCAGGGTTCTTCGGTATGGGACCGCAGGAAAGCTACCGGGACAAGCATAGAGCAGCAAGCCACGGATTGTATCGTCTGAAGGTTTCCGATATGCATGAGGACTATATCCGCCCACAGGAAAACGGAAGTCACTACGACTGCGATTATGTGGAGCTTGGCAACAGCCAGTACGGTATCACTGCCGTTGCAGAGGAAGATACATTTTCATTCAATGCGTCCTTCTATACACAGGAGGAGCTGGAAGAAAAGGCACATAACTATGAATTGATAGAATCGGACAGTACGGTATTCTGTCTTGATTATGCACAGAATGGAATAGGCTCTAACAGCTGCGGACCAGACGTGTTAGAAGCATACAGATTTGATGATAGATTATTCCGGTTCCGGTTTACACTGGTTCCGTATGTGAAAGGATAATGATATAACTCGTTTCCCGAATATCGACGTATAAGTCCGGACATACGGGGATATTCGGGATACAAGAGAACAAAAGTAAAAGCATTTAGAATAATATAGGCATCAGACTGTTTGACACATGAAATTCTAAACATGATTAAGATGAGGAGTGATTCTATGGAAGAAAAAAAGTATTTAAAATGGTATAACAAAGTTGGATACGGATCCGGCGATATAGCAGGAAATGTAGTATATGCATTTTTAACGTCCTTTGTGATGATTTATCTGACGGATTCAGTCGGACTTGCAGCAGGTATAGTAGGTACGTTGATCGCAGTTTCCAAACTGTTTGACGGATTTACAGACATTTTCTTTGGCTCGATGATTGACAAGACACACAGCAAGATGGGTAAGGCGAAACCGTGGATGCTTTACGGCTACATTGGATGTGCGATTACACTGGTATGTTGTTTTGCGGTTCCTACAAGCTGGGGAAATACAGCAAAATATGCATGGTTCTTTATTGCATATACATTGTTAAATGGTGTGTTCTATACAGCAAATAATATTGCGTATTCTGCACTTACTTCTTTGATTACGAAGAACAGTAAAGAGCGTGTGCAGATGGGATCTTATCGTTTCATCTTCGCATTTTCTACAAGCCTTTTGATCCAGTCTGTAACCGTAAAATTTGTTGATTACTGCGGTGGAGATGCAGCAGCATGGAGAACGGTAGCAATCATCTATGCAATTATCGGTCTGATTGTAAATACAATCTCAGCGCTCTCCGTAAAAGAGCTTCCGGAGGAGGAGCTTAACGATGGAGAAGTAAAAGGAGATGAAGAAAAGTATGGACTGGTTCAGGCATTTAAGCTTCTTGTAAAGAACAAGTATTATATGATGATCTGTGGAACATATATTTTACAGCAGCTTTATAGTGCCATGATCGGTGCTGGTATCTACTACATGACATGGGTATTGAAGGACAAGAATCTTTTTGGTCAGTTCGCCTGGGCGGTGAATATCCCGCTTATTATAGCTCTTATCTTTACTCCGACACTCGTTGGCAAGTGGAATGGTATGTACAAGCTGAATCTCAGAGGATATATCATTGCCGTTATTGGTAGAGCGTTGGTTGTTGTAGCAGGATATATGGGAAGTATTCCTCTTATGCTGGCATTTACAGCCCTTGCAGCACTTGGACAGGGCCCATGGCAGGGAGATATGAACGCAGTGATTGCTTCTTGTTCAGAGTATACTTATCTGACACAGGGAAAGAGAATTGACGGAACTATGTATTCTTGTACATCACTGGGTGTGAAGATTGGTGGAGGAATCGGAACTGCAGTATGTGGCTGGTTATTAGAGCTTAGTGGTTATGTCGGAACAAATGCAACACAGCCGCAGTCAGCACTTGATATGATGCAGTTTATGTATTTATGGTTGCCATTGATCCTTGATGTGTTAATTATGATTGTTCTTTCCAGAATGAACGTGGAAGCTGTAAATGAAAAATTGAAAGCTGAAAAGGGAATTAAGTCTGATGAAGTAACAGACGCAACGGAGTATTAAGGTTTATATGTAATGAAAAGCATTGTCTAATTGAACATTCGAGAAAGGCAATGCTTTTTGTGCAAGCTAGGTATTCAGTTTTCACAAAGTAGTCCTTTTAGTATTTTATGCATGATATACATGTTCAAAGTAATCAGCGTAGAATACTAAAAGGTTGTTCATATAATTCTTAAACTTGTTCATAATGCGTACCTCCTTTCCTTATTTACAAGCTGATTATAGAATAAATACAATGTGATTGCTTGCCAAATCGAAAAAAAAAGTAGACAAATCTTGCAAAGGGGGCGTAACCAATGCATTTATCATTTGTTGATACAAAAGAAGAAATATTAGCTTTAAAAAGAAAATCGAAGCATGTTGCTCCGCATTTACATAATGCATTGGAGATCGTATGTGTGACAAATGGAACACTGGAGCTGGGAGTTGGACAAGAGTTATACCACATGGAAAAGGGAGATATTGGTTTTGTATTTCCTGATATTATCCATCATTATCAGGTTTTCTCTTCGGGAGTGAATAAGGCGGTTTACATTATTTCTCCACCATTTGCGATTGGGAAATATGCTGATATTATACAGACGATGGCACCGGATTACCCAATCATAAAGGCAGAAATGGTGGAGCCGGAAGTATACCGGGCAATTAATGCCATCTTAGATACAGACCACATGGATATAGCAGTTATACAGGCATACATGCAGATTTTGATTGCAAGATGCATTGGAAAGCTGAAACTGGTCGAGAAAGGAGATGTGGGAAGTAAAGATCTTGTCTATCAGGCAGTATCGTACGTGTCTGGTAATTTTAGAAAGAATTTCTCGTTAGATGATATGGCAAGAGATTTGGGAGTGAGCAAGTATGTTTTATCACGAACATTCTCCAAAACATTCCATCGTAATTTCAATCAATATCTGAATGATGCAAGACTAAATTATGCTTGCCATCGCTTGGAAAATACCAATGATGCCATTACAAATATATGCTATGATAGCGGATTTGAAAGTCAGAGAACATTCAATAGGGTATTTAAGGAACGATACAAAGTTACACCGAGCGAATACAGAAATACAAGCCGTACAGATATAATATCGTGACTATCAAACATAGAGGCAGAGAATGGAAAAGTTGTGGCTGTGATTGGATATAGGCAGTAAATGTGGCAATTCTACCTTTGAGGGGTGTATTTTTTTGCTGTGATAATATAAGATTGTCATGATGAAAGGAGGAATGACCTATGGATATTGCTAAGATTGGAAGATATATCGCAGAAAAAAGAAAAAGAGCTAGGCTGACACAGAGACAGCTTGCAGATAAGCTCGGGAAGAGTGATAAGTCTGTTTCAAAATGGGAACGTGGAATTTGCCTTCCAGACGTTTCAGTATATATGGAACTGTGTGAAATATTGGAAATCAGCGTCAATGAATTTTTAGCCGGTGAAGATATCAGCGAAGATAGTGTAAGAGAAAAGTCTGATGAAACGCTATTGCAGGTGTCAAAGGAAGGAAAGAATAAACAGAAATTTCTGCGACGAATCATTGTAGCACTTTGTATTATTCTGACAGGACTTATCACTGTAATCGCTGTTATAGCGTGTAAAAAGATGAGACAACCCCGAAATTTCATAGAAGAAGTATCGCCGGATAGTGCGGAAATGAAAACTGCGGAACTGATGTCTGGAGCAGATGGGGTAATGATGTTTCGGTATAAGACAAAGGATAACTATAAATGCCTTTTTGTTTACTTGTCTGAATATCAATCCGGAAAAAGAGTATCGCATGAGAAAATTGCAGAAATATCTTTTAATGGTACGGAATCTACCGAAACTGGAATGATAGTGGTTGTTCCTAATTTTGAAAAATTTTCTGCAAGTCTAATTGTGGCAGATAACTATACGAAATACACAACAGAAAATCCAATTTTAAATGATGTTGAAGATCGGAAATATTATGGAAGATCGGCGACAAGCATAAACCATATATGTCCGATAGATTTTGGAACAGAGCAGGGGTTAGCGGCTTTGGTTTATGGTAAAAATGGATTAAGTATGTTACCGATACAGGATATTTCCGGAGATTATCTAAATACAGAGAATGATTATATGTATTATTACTCCGTAGAGTTTACGAAATGAGAATATGGATGATCTTCCTATAAAATCTTTACTGATAAGCATGAGGACTAAATATCCTCATGCTTTTTCCCTAGATAGGTGTCAATTTCCTTCTGGTAGTGTTGCAACTCCTTCAGGTCACGCTCATTTTGCCGCTGTTGTTCTTCAAGGTTATGCATGTTCTGTTTAGCCTGTTCCAGTAGTTTTTGTAGGATTTGGATGTTGGAATTCTCGGTATACCGGATGCCGTACCTGTCGTGCAGGTTCTTTTGTATCTCCTGCATGCGTCTGGCGTTCTGCACATTTTACCATTTCTGAAAGCCAACGGTATCCCGTGATACATCACCAGAGAAGTCACACATGGACGAGATTTTCAATCGACTTTTATCCAGTTTTTTTCACCGGGCGACATGGCATCATAAGCAGCTTTTCGCTTTTCTTTTCGTTCTTCCGCTTTTTTCTTTTGTGTTTTCAGATAGTCCTGTCGTCTCGAAATTCTCTTTTTTATGTTGTCATCGGTATAGAATGAACCGAGAGAGTAGCCACGATGAAAACGTTGTTCAACCGAAAATCGGTATTTTGTAACCGTTCCGTATTTCTTTGAGTTTCCGGTTTCAATTATAATATTCTGTGCTTTTAGTCGATTGATATAATCCTCAAATGAAACAGCTTCCATAAGAAGCTCCTTCAGTTCACACTGGATGACGGCACAGGCACAGACAGAACCATCCTCTCAGGAATCCATGCATTCTATGAGCCAGAGGAGTTAGTCGGCAAGACACTTATTGCAATAACAAACCTTCCACCTAGAAAGATGATGGGAATCGATTCATGCGGTATATATGAAAAAGGACCCCAGATTAGAAGTACACACTTCAGATTTGGGGTTCTCTTTTTGTGTGAGAGACGGATCAAAATCCATGATCGCAGGCATGAACAAGTCCGGTAAGTATGGTGCAGAGCTCAAGTTTTCTGTTAAGTCCATGGACGTAATGAAGGTCATGGTGAAGAGCGATTCCAAGAGCTCCAACGATGCACTCAAGGGCACGATGGCGCAGATAAAAGGTGAGGACTACACCGATCTGCAGGCGGATGCCTCGGATGTCAAAGAGACAAATACGATCATGCTGGACGAGTATATGAAGAGTGAGAACCAGAGCGTGTCCTTTAAGCAATTAGTGGAGGCGAACACTATACCGTTCCTTGTGGCATTGAAAATACTTTTTGCGCTAATAATTGCAGTGATCGTCATATTTGCAAGGCAGCGCGCGAAGATCGCCAAGGTCGATGCACTCACAGGACTTTATAACAGATATGGCATAAGAGACTATATGAAACGGCTGTATGAGAAGAGTAATCAAATATCAAATGTAATTGATATTCTGCGAACTGGAGGGTATAATATGCGGTATCTTTGGGGTAGATGCTTGCGGTATGTTGATGCAAGCATGTGTGTATTAAAAGCGAAATGACAGGGGGGAAGGGTAGATGAGAAGATTAAAGTATGTTTTACAGAGTGCGATCGCCTGCTTTGTCGTGGCCGGGGCCATGCTGGTGCTGTTCTGGGGAGCAGGAATATACAATATATATCATGAGTCACATGGAAATATATCGGATCTGTCAGAGCTGTGGTCGTATATTTCGGAACAGGGATTGATGTTTCTGATCGGATTGCTGGCTTTTGTGTCGTTCCTAGTATCCGGATTTCAGGCGAAGAAGGCCAGCGAGGCGGATAGAGCAGCTAACGGTGGGAACGAGTATGATGGTGTAGGATATGGTGATGCTGATGCTGATGCTGATTATTCTGGCACGATAAATGCTGGTGGCGGATATACATATGATTCAACGGACACATCTATAAAGTTAGATGAAGGTTCAGGTATGGAAAATGATAGGAATGTATATGGAAAAAACGGTATGCCATATGCGGACATCTATGGGATGACTGGAGATGCACAATTAACCAATACATATTCATTGCAGTCAGGTGCCAGAAAGATAAGCTTTGACCTGCCTCAGAGGTATAGACTGATAGATGGCGATGACAGTGATCCGGCATTTGCGGGGTTTAATGAGGAGCTTAAGCCGGAACTTGTCTATTGTTCACTTCAGGAGGCTATCGATGATGAGACGGCTGAGGATTACGTGTTGGATGAGCTGGTGGAGGATGAAGCCTGCCCGGAGGAACTGCGGACAAGGGCATATCTGAAACATGAAGTGATAGAGGGAAGACTTTATTACTATTATATATTCAAGTATAAGAAATCCAGAAAGCAGAGACAGAAGTTTGCGGCGGCATGTGACATAGGCGGCGGGCTGTTCTATACGATAGAGACAGAATGGATATGGCGCAAGGAGGAATTGACGCTGGAAGCGCTGATGGATTTTCTGAAAATAATGGTAGAGTGATTTATGACATCTACAGAACATGAGGTGATAATATGTGGACAATAAAGAGAATAGATGAGGCCGATTTCGGTTGTGAGGAGAGACTTCCCGGGGAGCCGCTTATGGTGCTGGTGAGTCTGGAGTGTGATGATGGAAGGATGCTTCAGCTTGAGGTGGCTGACAACTGGCTGACCATGCAGGAGCTTGACGAGGGCGATGAGTGGCCGGATGATCCGGACGAACCGGATGAAGAAGATGCGAAAAGCGCAAAGCAGGTGCAGTGGATGGAGAGTTATCTGGATGCTCTGGAGGAGCTGGAATAAGAATATCGACAAAACCGCCATATCATAAGCGATATTGGCGGTTTTTGTGCGTCTGGAATTACTTTTTGCCATATACTTTAGGATAATATGTTGTTATAACGAAAAGAATGGTCGTGTGAATTTTGTCGATGTTTGGTTTGCAGGCAACTGCGTATGGGAGAGAATTAATGTTTGGATTGTTTGAAATGAAATATATGAATATATGCCTTGTGGCAGGAGTTATACTGGAACTTATAGCTCTTGTCGCAATACTTAATCTTTATATTAATATAAGGAGAAGGGAAAGAAGGCAGAAGAATAGAGAAGATGGAGCAGGACTTTATGATCGTGCGGTATGTGCCGGAACGGATGAGGCGCATATGCTGGTGCGGCGGGAGGACATAAGTGCGGTAAGCCAGCTTATGGATCAGAAGGTATACAGACAGTTGAGAAAGAAATATGAGGGCTGGGACAGACAGGAGAATCTGGAGTTTGATGCACGTGTTGCAGGCAGAGACGGCAGATGGCTCCGCATAATAGTAGTCCCAGATGGCACGGACGGCTGTGATCTCTTTATATTCAGAGATATAACGGAGGACAGAGGCAGGCTTGAAAGTCCATATTCTTTATGATGGAATTATATGGATGCAAGGCCGGGCAGAGCTCAGAACCCTGTATATATTTGCCGATAAGCTATACAATGCGAGAAAATCTGTGGGATTTGTCAAGAGACTAAGGATCAGGTATGGCGTGTAAGCCGTGCCGGGAAAACAAATATTTATACATTTGTCAGCGACAGATATGTCCGTGGATGGACATGTCTGCCGCTGTTTTTTGTTTTACTTAAAGATATCTTAAAGATTCGCCTCATTGAAACTTAAAGGGATGGCGGCTATAATCAGCAGGTGTAGTGAGAAGCTGCAGTGCGGATTACGCTGATGGATTGAGGAAGTGTAACCATATTGTAATAACTCTTACATATAATTAAGTCTGTTGAATGTATATTAAGTTGAACTGGCAGAAAGGCTTGGCATATAATCTATTCGATTTTGGAAGAAAGAAAAAGGTGGTTAAACGAGGTGGTAAATATTGAAAAATATATTGGAATTTATAGAGAATTCGGCTTTAAAATATCCAGACAAGCTGGCAGTTGCGGATGAGGAAGGCGGACTCACATATGGTCAGATGGAGAGGCTTTCCAGACAGATCGGTGCATGGATATATGAGAAGACAGATGGCGTGAGGAATAAGCCTGTTGCCGTGCTGCTGGACAAAAAGCCTGGGAGTGTGGCTGCCTATATGGGAGTTGTATACAGTGGCAATTTCTATGTGGTACTGGATGCGGAGATGCCGGCGTCCAGAGCCGAGTCGATACTCGGAACGCTGAATCCGGTTGCAGTCGTGACTGACATCGGGCATATGGAGAAGGCACTGGAGCTTTCCAGAAATGGCGTGGATGAAGATGGATGCCATGGACAGGAAGGCGAGAACAAAGAGGTATTCAGGATATTAAATCTTGACGAGCTGGACACAAGTGCAGATCAGTCGGTGTTGGATGCGGTCAGAAGCAGGGCGATAGACACGGATCCCGTGTATGCGCTTTTCACATCGGGCTCGACCGGAGTTCCAAAGGGCGCTGTGGTATCACACAGGAATGTAATATCCTACACCTACTGGTACACGGAGGCATTTGGTATAGACGAGAGTACGATATTCGGAAGCCAGACACCGTTCTACTTCAGCATGTCGGTGTCAGATCTCTACAGCACTCTTAAAAATGGTGCCACGCTGTACATCATACCGAAGGCGTATTTCACCTTCCCTATGAAGCTGATGGAGTTCATGAATACATACAGGATCAACACGATATACTGGGTGCCATCGGCACTGCAGATCGTTGCAAATTACAAGCTGTTCCAGTACGCCCAGCTTCCCGAGCTGAAGAAGGTGCTGTTTGCCGGAGAGGTGATGCCGACAAAGCCGCTGAATTATTGGATACAGAATCTTCCGGATGCCATGTATGCAAATCTGTTCGGCCCAACAGAGACGACCGACATATGTACGTATTACGTGGTGGACAGAGTATTTGCCGATGACGAGCCGCTGCCGATGGGACATGCGTGCAACAACTGTGATGTGTTTGTTCTTGATGAGAACGGCAGGGAGGTGTCACCGGAGATCAATCCTGAGACGGGCTTCAGCCATGAGGGTGAGCTCTATGCCAGAGGTTCATTTGTGGCGCTGGGCTACTTCGGAAATGCGGAGAAGACGCGGGAGGCATTTGTCCAGAATCCGCTCAATCCGAACTATCCAGAGCTGGTATACAAGACCGGTGATCTGGTGAAGTACAACAGATACGGCGAGCTGGTCTATGTGTGCCGTAAGGATTACCAGATCAAGCACATGGGTTACCGCATAGAGCTCGGCGAGATCGAGGCGGCAGCGGGAGCCATAGACGGTATCAGAAGCTATGCCTGCATATACGATGATGCGGCGGACAAGATCGTGTTCATCTACGAGGGCAGGAAGAAGGACGAGACGGAGCTGCTTAAGGCGTTCCAGGAGAGGGTTCCACATTACATGGAGCCGAACCGTTTTGTCAGGGTGACAAGCATGCCCCACAATGCAAATGGCAAGATAGACAGGAAGAGGCTGAAGGCGGAATACGCGCAGCATGTGTGACAATTTTATTGATAAGGAGATAAGAGATTATGGAAGAATTATTAAAGATTTTAAATGAGGTAAAACCTGGAGTTGATTATGAGAACGAGACAGATCTTATTGGACATGGCATGCTGGATTCCATCACGATGGTTACGCTGGTGCTTCAGCTCAGCGACGAGTTTGACGTAGACATTTCTCCTGTTGATATCACACCGGAAAACTTCAAGACAGTCCAGACCATATACGATATGATCCAGAGACTTGAAGACGAGTAAGAGCAGATATAGATATTGGAAGATGGCGGGGACTGATTGCCGTCAAAAAATACTGGAGGAGTGAGAAATATGTCATATACGTCGATATCGTATCTGGTATTTATATTGCTCGGAGCGTTTATAGTGTACAATATAGTGCCGCTGAAGCACAGATGGAAGGTGCTGCTGGCATTCAGCTATCTGTTTTATTTTATCAATTCAGGCAGATATATCATATTTATCCTGTTCGGGTCGCTGACCATATATGTGGGCGGCCTGCTGATAAACAAGATAGATGATGGCTGCAGCATGGCAAGGAAAGCTCTGCCAAAGGAAAACAAAAAAGAGTACAAGGCACTTATCGGATGGCAGAAAAAGTGCGTGTGCGTATGCGTGGTGCTTGTGAATGTAGGAATCCTGGTATTCCTGAAATATTCGGTATTCCTTGGAAAGGTATTTACAGATGTGCTTGGACTCATACACATAAATGTAGAGAATCCGATGTATCAGAGGATGATGCCGCTTGGAATCTCGTTCTACACACTGTCTGCGGTGAGTTACATAGTGGACGTGTACAGAGGCAAATACAGGGCATCGGACAAGTTTGGCAAGGTTGCACTTTTCCTTGCATTTTTCCCGCACATTGTTGAGGGACCTATAGCCAGGTTCGATCTTGTTGGAGAGCAGATGTATGAGGGGCACAGGTTCAGTTATGAGAACATGACCATGGGACTCCAGCTTATACTGTGGGGCTTCTTCAAGAAGATAGTTATTGCAGATCGCGCAAATATGTATGTGAACCAGATATTTGACAATTACGCAAGCTACACAGGACTTCCGGTAGTAGTGGGAATGCTGCTCTACACATTACAGCTCTATGCGGAATTCTCAGGCTGTATGGATATAGTAAGGGGAAGTGCCCAGATGTTCGGAATAGGACTCTCAGAGAACTTCAATCAGCCGTTTATGTCAAAGACGGTCAGTGAGTTCTGGAGAAGGTGGCATATGACTCTCGGTGCATGGTTCAAGGACTATGTGTTCTATTCAGTTTCACTGTCCAAGCCATTTGTGAAGCTGAGTAAGAAGACCAGGGAACATATGAATACTTTCTTCGCGACATTTGTTCCTATGTCTATAGCGATGTTCATAGTGTGGTTTGGAACGGGTATTTGGCACGGCGCAAGCTGGAAGTACGTTATGTATGGTCTTTATTACTGGGCGATCATGATCATCGGACTGCTTACTGAGCCATTTTTCAAAAAGCTGTACGAGAAAATGCATGTGGACCGCCAGGGAAAGATATACAGGCTGCTTCAGGTTGTCAGAACCTTCATTTTTGTGAATGTGGGAATGCTCATGTTCAGGGCTGATGATCTGACAGCATTTGGACACATGTTTGTGTCCATGTTCAGGGGATTTACATTTGCGGATCTGACAAATGGAACTTTGCTTGGAATGAAGCTTGACATGGCAGATTTTGTAGTGCTGACAGTGGGCGCGCTCATTCTGTTCCTGGTTGGACTTTACAAGGAGAAGGGACATCAGATAAGAGCAGAGCTTGCCACGAAGAATATAGTCCTCAGATGGGCAGTTTACTATGTGCTGCTGTTTGGGGTGATCATACTCGGAGCATATGGCAAGGGCTATGAGGTGGCTGGATTTATATATGCACAGTTTTAGAGGTGATTTATCTATGAAGAAAAGTGGACGTAATATAATAAAATCCATAGCATTTGCCCTGGTGGCCGTGATGATCATGGGAGTGTTGGGAGCTGCGTTTACTCCGAAGCGGAGCGATCCGGGAAGCGGAATAACCAACTCGAATGCAAGGGGCTTTTATGGAGAACCGAAGAATTCGATAGACGTACTGGTGCTTGGAGACAGCAATGCCTACAGCGCATGTTCTCCGATGTATATATGGAACAAATATGGAATTCCAACATATGTGGCGGCTGAGGGGTTCCAGAATGTGACCGGGGCATCCAATCTTCTGGATGAAGTGCTCACATGTCAGAAGCCAAAGCTGGTGGTGTTCGATGTGAATATGCTCTGGACAGGCAAGACGACATTGAAAAAGGTGGAGAACAATCTGAAAAATCTGGCATATAAGTATCTGCCTCTTGCACAGTACCACAACAGGTGGAAGAGCATGAGTGTTTCGGACATGTTCGGTGCCAGGGACTACACATACAGATCAGCCTCAAGAGGACAGTATCTCAGCATGGAGGTCAAGCCGTTTTCAGGCCAGAGCAAGATGGTGGAAACCAAGGCTGTTGAGGACATACCGGAGGTATCAAAGATACTGCTCGATAAGCTTATAGACAAGTGTGAGAAGAATGGAATCAAGATCATGTTCATGGAGACTCCGACGGCGAAGTCATGGAATTATGCAAGACACAATGCAATGGTTAAGTATGCTAAGGCCAAGAATATTGATTTTGTCGATATGAATACGCTCAAGGGTGATTATGCAATCGACTGGAGCACCGACACGAGGGATGGTGGAAGACATCTCAACTGCAAGGGTGCAGAGAAGGTAAGCGCCTATCTTGGAAAATATATTTCAGAGAATTATTCTTTTAAGGATAAGAGACATTCAGAAAAGTATGCGGACTGGAATAATGACTATCTGGATTATGTGAAGTATATGTCCGGAGAGACTGTGTCGTTGGAGGCACAGCAGTCCGACGGAACGGTATCTAACAACTAAATATAAAATATATAAGTGGACGGAGGATTGAATCCCCCGTCCACTTTATTTTTTATTTTACTGTAACTTTGCATCTGGCAGATATATTGCCGGAAGTATATGTCTTTTTCTCAGTGCTGTTTGAAGGTGTGAAAGTTTATTTCTGCACGGCAAGGGACAAGGATTTTTACGCGCAGCTCATGCGTGATGGAAATGTTGCGGTGACGGGCATGAACAGAGAATATCAGATGATAAGGCTGAGCGGAAAGGCGCACAGACTGGATGATCAGAAGCTGTGGATCGACAGGATATTTGCGGAGAATCCATCTATGAACAGTGTGTACCCGGATGACAGCAGATATGTGCTTGAGTCGTTCTATTGATACAGGATGAATACCTGACACAGGTAAATGATGAGAAAGGCATAGTAAACGCTGCAAACAGCGGTATGATCGGAAGTTATGTGCCATGCCACAATTGTATCGATAACTGTATCCACGCTGTCCTGTCTGCGGAGGCTCGATGGACATGAACCTCCGCAAGGACGATTATTTTGTTCAGGACAGTGCCTGGTATGAGGCAGAGCGGTGCTTCGGTGATTTTGTCTCCAGATCCCTGGACAGGAAGCTTGTGCTCTTTGAGCTGGGGGTTGGATTTAACACGCCAACCATAATCCGATTTCCTTTTGAAAAGCTGACACGAGAACACGATAACATAACCCTTGTCAGGTTAAATCTCGATCAGGCTGTGATTCCAGAAAGTCTTGGGAACAGAGCTATAGGGATAAATGCGGATATGGCGGAGAGTATAAGTGATATACTCAACGTTTCAGTATCGCATCCATATCCTGTTCAGGAGCAGTGATCGGGTTTAGCTTATAATTCTCCACCAGATATTTCACCACGGTCTCGGACATGAATGCCGGAAGTGTCGGTCCGATATACATGTTGCGCACGCCCAGCGACAGCAGGGTGAGAAGGATACAGACGGCCTTCTGCTCATACCATGACAGGACAAGGGTGAGCGGGAGGTCGTTTATGCTGCAATGAAATGCATCAGCCAGAGCCAAAGCAACCTTGATGGCGCTGTAGGAGTCATTGCACTGTCCCATGTCGAGTATTCTTGGAATCCCGTCGATTTCGCCGAGGTCGAGATCGTTGAAACGGTATTTGCCGCAGGCGAGGGTGAGGACAAGGGTGTCCATCGGAGTCTGCTTTACGAATTCGGTGTAATAGTTGCGTCCCGGATGTGCGCCGTCACAGCCTCCAACGAGGAAAATGTGCTTGACATGTCCTGCATTGATGGCGTCTATGATCTTGCCAGCCTGTGACAGAACTGCGCTGTGGCCAAATCCGGTCGTCAGCATATGGCCGCCGTTTATGCCGCTCATGCTCCTGTCGTGTTCATAGCCGCCAAGCTTCTGTGCGTGCTTGATCAGAGGGGTAAAATCTTTCTTCCCTGCTCTTGTACCTGAGATGTGAACCATGCCGTCATAACCCACGACTGATGTGGTGTAGATCCTGTCCTTGTAGCTCGGCCTTGGCGGCATGAGACAGTTGGTGGTAAAGAGCACCGGCGCGGGTATATTTTCGAATTCTGTCTGCTGGCTCTGCCATGCGGTTCCGAAATTGCCCGCCAGATTATGGTATTTGTTAAGCTCCGGATAGCCGTGCGCAGGCAGCATCTCGCAGTGGGTATATACATTTACTCCTGTCTTTTCAGTCTGCTCAAGGAGCTGTGACAGGTCGTTCAGGTCGTGACCGGAGACCACGATAAATGGCCCTTTTTTGATGTCAACATTTACTCTCGTAGGCACAGGATTGCCAAATGATTCAGTGTTGGCTTTGTCCAGCAGCTCCATGCATTTGAAATTGACCTGGCCAAATTCCATGATGAGTTCTATCCATTCGGTGACGCTGTGCTCCCTGTTAACCTCGCACAGTCCCTTGTAGAACCACTTCAGAACCTCATTATCTGTGTAGCCGAGATTCATGGCGTGATGGGCGTATGCCGCCATACCCTTGAGTCCAAACAGCAGGGTGGAACGCAAGGACACTATATCCGTGTCACCATCCCATAGGTCGATTACCTGTATCTTTTCAGCCTCAGATCTGCTGATCTTGTTCTGCTCGTTTTTAACCCTTCCCATAAATTCTTTTATTGCATTGTCGTCAAAGTTTACATTTGTCAGGGTTGTGAAAAGACCGTCTATGATAAGTCTGTCGGCGACCGCGCTGTGTTTATTCTCATTTTTTGAGAGTTCTGCAAGTTTTATAAGCTCACACACAAGCTCGTCCTGTAGATTAGATGTGGATGGCTGCTTGCCGCACACTCCGGTATTGATACATGCGGATCCCCCCGCTGTCTGCTGACACTGAAAACAAAACATATTTGACATGTACTGTATACCTCCTGAAATTATGAATCTATCTGAAAAAACTGGTGACTGCCTGGCAGTCTATGGATTTTCTTCTAAATAGAGTATGGACAGTGAACAGGAGTTTTATACGCAAATTTGCTAAAGTATATCTGTGAAATAACATTTAGGGGGATAAAAAACTTTCGTTGCTCAGATAGAGGCGCCCTGAGAAAAAATGGAGACAGAGGTGGGGACGGAGGTACCTGTCCCCTCCGTCCCCACCTTCATTTGATACTGCGGAGTCGCCGGTTATATTGAGCAGATAAGTGCCGTCTTGCACGCATTTGACTGAAATTTTACATGGCGCTGATAGTGGGCAGATGTGAAAAAGTTTTATAGTAAATCAAATAACAGTTGATCTGGACGGGGATAAAGGAGAAATCACGGATGAAAAAGGAATACGGGGATAGACTGGCTCGCGCGCTTGAATTTGCAAATGAATCAGCCAAGTATCATGTCAGGAACTATGCGGATGGGACGCTTATGCCCGGAGATGCATATGCCGATCTGCCGATAGATGAGAGAGACCGAATGTATCTTGGACCGGATGCTGGAGCGCCCAACATGTATTCCAGAATATACCGCAGCCAAAGAGAGAAAGAGATGCGGGAGCAGGGCATGACAAATGAGCAGATAAAGCTGAGATGGGAAGCGCTTGATGCCATGTGGCGCCAGGAGATAGAGGAGAGGCTCTACGGGGAAGCCAGACAGAATGATCGGTCAGAGGATGTTATATCAAGATACGAGAATGGAGGCTTGCCCGGTGATTTTCAGAGAAGGAGCGATCAGGCGGATGCGAAGAGAAGGACAAAATGGCTCGGGATACGAATAGTGCTCATAACCGTAGTAGTGGTGATCATGGCGTTCACGATACTTAATGAGGCCGGGTTGATAAATGGCATGAGTATAACAGAGCGGATATTTGACATGGTAGAGCAGATATTTGGCGGTATGGACAACATATCATCAGGCGGTGCGGGAGCTGGTGGCGGAACAGATTCAGAAAATCCCGGCGGACTGGTGATCGTATACGGAGTAGTTATCTTCCTTATATTCAGATGGGTGAGTAAGAGCAAAAAGAAAAAAGAGAATATTTCAGATTCCAGTGTGATTTACACGGAGCTGATCCCACAGATTATCAGGAGACGTTATGGAGAGGGTAGCGTATACAGACATCAGGGCGGACTTCCTGATGAACAGATGAGAAGACTGAACTGCTTTGCTGGCAGACCATTTACACTGGATGGCAAGCCTTTGCTGGTTAACGGCCGCGACATGGTGGAGGGAACATACAAGGGTGTTCATTTCAGGTGCAGTTATGAATACATGGAGTACGAGTATTATCACGAGGACAGTGATGGTGATAAAGAGAAAAAAATAGACAAATTATTTGGCGGGCTGGTTGTTGAGATACCATATAGAAAAAGTTCATCGGCTTTGCTGGGAGTCATGGGAAACTCCGAACTGGAGATGAAGAATATATTGAAGTGCGGTCTGGAGCGTGGCGCAGTGGGAAGAATAGAAAAGACAGAAAACGAGAACTTTAATCTGCTGTTCACTATAAACTGCAATGACGAGGAGAATATATTTTATATGCTTACACCGGATGTCATGGAGAGGCTGGCGGCACTTTATCCAAAGGAGAAGGCGTCTCTCCATGTGACATTCGATGGGGACAGATTGTACATGTGTATAAGCAAGAGTGATAAATACATGGTATTTGACGAGGAGAAAAATATAAAAAGTATGAGTGATGTGGAGGCTTATCTGGACAAATACCTGCGCATGCTGCAGGAGACGATGGATGCGGCTCTGTTACTATAGAAGAGAAATTGTGAAAATGAGCAAAAGTACACGGAGGGAAATGTATGTTTACAATATTATTTAGCAAAGGTGTGTTCGTATTTTGTGTGTTGGTGGTAATAGTTTTGATACTTTTAGCGTATGCGATAAAGACTGCAAATGCTCTGAAAGCAGCGGAAAATAAGGTGAGAGAGCTGGACTCGGATGTGGATATTGCTCTTGCAAAGAGATATGATCTGCTCACAAAACAGTATGCGATGGTAAAGACTTATATGTCGTATGAGAGCGAGAATCTGATAACAGCGATAAAGCTCAGAAAAGGCATGACACCTGATGAGAAGACCGGGGTAGAGAAACTTATGAAAAATGCCTCGGATCAGATAAATGCAGTTGTGGAGGCGTATCCGGAATTGGTGGCGGGCAAGAATATAGAGGTCCTTCAGAACAGCTGCACAAATGCGGAGGAGCACATCCAGGCGGCAAGAAGACTGTACAATGCAGGTGTGACAAATTATAACAATCTGTGCAGCCAGTTTCCTTCTTCGGTGGTTGCGGCCATAACGGGTCACAATATGGTGGAGTATTTCAAGACTGATGCGGATAAGAGATCAGATGTGATATTTTAGCAGGGAATCCAGATGCTTTTGTGCATAAAAAAATCGGTGCGACGGGATTCGAACCCACGACCTCTTCGTCCCGAACGAAGCGCTCTACCAAGCTGAGCCACGCACCGAGTGTGTTTATCAACACTGCCATAATAGTATAAGAAGATTCTGGAAAAAATGCAAGGAGTTTTCTAAATAAATTGTCAAGAAATTCACCCAGGAATATCCGAGAAACTTTTGTGAAACTGATAATCAATCAATGACAGATAACTATCCGTTTATGGGGGGACCGTAGATACATTTTTGGGGTGCCCATAGATACAATTTATATAATATTTAGATTTGTTACAACGAAAATTTATAAGTGTATGGCAGAGTAATAACCAGAAAGTAGTTGATATGAGGATAAGGTGCAGGTGGTGATGGACAGAATGAAAGCCGCCTGAAATAGAAGGAGACGATAGATCATGAAGATACTTATTACTACGGACTGGTATGAACCTGTTATAAATGGAGTTGTGACATCGGTTGTAAATCTGTCAAATGAACTTAAGAAAAGAGGACATGAGGTAAAGATACTTACACTCTCGAGAAATCACCACACATATATAGTTGGAGATGTGATATATGCGGCGTCAGTAGGTGCCGGAAAGATTTATCCGGAGGCGAGGCTTAAGATGCCTGTTATCAAGGCGGTCATAGACAAACTCATAGAATGGAAACCAGATGTCATACATTCCCAATGCGAGTTCTCAACCTTCTTCATGGCGAAGAAGATAGCAGATGAGACAAATGCGCCGATAGTGCACACATACCACACGATATACGAGGATTACACTCATTACTTTTCGCCAAATGCAGCGTGGGGACGCAAAGTTGTGCAGAAACTTACCAGGATGTTATCATCGAGGGTCGATGCCATGATAGCACCAAGCAGGAAGATAGAGGATGTGCTTGAAAAGTATGATGTGTTATGTCCTGTTGAGGTGATCCCCTCTGGAATCGACATGAATAAATTCGGAAAATACATTGGAACGGACAGCAGACACAGAATCAGAGAGCAGTACGGACTCAGTGATGACCAGACAGTTCTTCTCTATGTTGGCAGATTGGCGAAGGAGAAGAATATCCAGGAGATACTTAGATGCCAGAAGAGAGTGCACGGGTATGGTACAATCCTCATGATAGTTGGAGACGGACCATATAGGGCGGAGGTAGAGGAACAGGTAAGAGCGCTTGGAATCTCAGAGAGTGTGATATTTACAGGCATGATCGAGCCTGATAAGGTGGCTGAGTATTATCAGGTTGGTGACTTCTTCGTAAGTGCATCCACGAGCGAGACTCAGGGGCTTACATATGTAGAAGCTCTGGCAGCGGGAGTGCCGCTTCTGTGCAGAGAGGATCCGTGCCTTGTAGATGTGGTTGATCCGGGAAAGAATGGCTGGAAATTTACTGATGAGGAAACATTTGAAACTGCGCTGGTGAAGTGGCTTGATATGAGTCCTGCTTTAAGGCATCAGCTCAGACGAAATGCAGTGCAGTCGGCAGATGAATTCTCCACATCGACATTTGCAGACAGAGTTGAGAAGCTTTATATGAATGTGTGCGAGCTGCAAGCACTGGTGCTGAGGGCTTGTTAGAAATTTAATTTGTATGAATTCTCTAGTGGCTGTTGGGATAACCAGGGAAAAGATATAAAATTATCTCCAAATAGATGAAAAAGCTCTAAAAAAGAAAAAATTTTAAAAAATTATCCGTAGGACACAGAATAATGTGTTTTATGGATAATTTTTTATCTTTTAAGTGAAAACATTGTATATGAGATAAAATGTAGGTAATAAGCAAAGATGGCGAGATGACCTGATGCATGAGTTACTATCTAGATGACAAAAAACTAAAAAATATGCTTTATTTAAAAATACAGTTGACAATACTATGATACTAGTGTACTATTCAACTAGTACAATGGTACAGAAGAACTAGACAGCATACAAGGAGGAGGTGTGTGATGGAATTTAAGACGAATATCCCCATATATCTTCAGGTCATAGAGGATATAAAGCAGAAGATCATAGCGGGCACACTGCCTTTGGGATCTAAGCTTCCGTCATCAAGAGAACTTGCCATAGAATACCAGATAAATCCGAATACTGCAGCGAGGATTTACAGCGAGATGGAGTCTATGGGGTTGTCCTATACCAGACGTGGAATAGGAACATTTGTGACGGAGGATGACAGGGTCATAGACGACCTGAAAAAGGAGAGAATAGAGGAAATCATACAGAGCTTTGATGAACAGCTCACCGGTATGGGATTTTCACACGATGAGATCCTTGAACTGCTAAAAGAACACTTCGGGAAGTAAAAAGGAATAAAAAAGAAGGGAAATGATACAATGTTAAAATGCGAACATCTTGTTAAGAAGTATATCACCACCACAGCGATATCCGACCTGTCGCTGGAGATAGAGCCGGGACACATATATGCGCTGCTCGGTCCAAATGGAAGTGGAAAGTCAACACTTATGAAGATCATAGCCGGTCTGGTCAAGCCGGATTCAGGAACTATCACAATAGATGGAGTGCCTATGACATACAGGTCAAAGAAAGACATAGCGTATATGCCGACGGAGGCTTTCTTCTTCGGATATATGAACTGTAAAGACATAGGAAAGTATTACAAAGATTTCTTTGATGACTTTGACTATGACAAATACATGGGACTGCTTGCTGAGATGGAGCTGAATCCAGATCAGAAGGCGAAGAGCATGTCTTCAGGAATGCTGGCAAAGCTCAAGATAGCGGTTACTCTGTCCAGAGACAGCAGGATCGTTATGCTTGATGAGCCACTGAACGGAATAGACATCATAGCTAGGGAGAAGATCATCAGCACGATTGTCCGGAATATATCGGATGACACAGCCGTGCTCATGTCGAGCCACCTTGTGGATGAGCTTGAGAGGATCGTGGATCACGCATTCTTTATCAAGAATGGCACCTGTGTGCTTCAGGGTGATGCGGAGGAGCTGCGAGTGAGCAGGGGCAAGTCGATAGTTGATATGTATAAGGAAATATATGCTTAGGAGGAACCGCTATGAACGAAGTTCATAATAGGAATCGGTTCCGACGACCTGTCCCGCTCGTGTGAGCGAGAGGGGCGATACATATTGGATAGTTAAATTTGTTGATGAAGGAGAGATAGATATTATGTTAAAGATGATGAAATATGAATACAGACGTGGAGTATTTCCACTTCTGGTGGTTATAACGGCTCTTGCGGCAGCAGAATTGCTGTTCGTGATTGGAATATTTGCAGAAAAGGATTTGTTAGCTGGACTTGGTATCATCTTCCTTGTGATGGGAGGCTGGGCTTCGTTTATGTTCGTCTTGATATATGGTGTGATAATATACAGTCAGGATCTGAAGAACAAGACGGGGTATATGGTGTTTATGACGCCAATTTCAAATTACAAGATTATCGGTGCAAAGCTGCTTTCAATCCTGCTCACCGGTGCGACACTTGTGGCCTTTCTTGGACTGCTTATAGTTGTTGATTATAACCTGCTTAAGTCACATAACGGCGGTGTAGCTGGCGTTGAGCTTGTGCTGGATGATATTCTGGGAACAAGAGGATTGTCAATAGGAAGTGTCATTGCAAATGTTGCAGGGTTCATAGTAGTAGCACTTATTCAATTCTATACAATGATCACCATAGCGTACCTCGCAGTGTCACTGTCTTCCACAGTGCTCCAGAATAAGAAGATAAAGGGCGTTGTCAGCTTTATACTTTTTGTGGCTCTTTATGTGCTGGTGAGCTACATAGCATACAAGCTTCCGCACCTTGGGAAGAACGTGCAGGTGGAGACTATGCTTGACGCGATGTATAAGAACATACCGCAGCTTATTCTCTATGTTGTATGCATGATCGGCAGTTATATAGGAAGTGCGACACTGCTTACTAAGAAGATCAGCTTATAATGTAATGAGAGGAATGCATTAAGATGGCAGTAGATATGAGGAATGGTGATGTGATGAAATGGTTTAGATACCTGGTTACAGGAGTCTGCACAGGAGTCATAGTAGTGCTCCTTGTACCTGTGGCTGTGTGTGGAATCTGTGCATATGGTGTGTGGCGGCTGCTCAATATGGTAACAGGCGGAAATAAAGAGCCACGCAGGACGATGATAAAGCAGAATTTATAAATGTATATTTTTAATCAACAAGATAACCCGGAGTGAGAAAATGTCTCACTCCGGGTTATTGACGTTCGGGGAGGAATCATGTAGTATTTTCACTAGAGTTAGACAAGGCTAACCGAACCTATTTGTCACAAGGAGGTTTTGTATGAGTGAAAATACATGGGAGATCATGAAGGGCATGGAGCTCGGTGACGTGGAACTTCAGATGGCACTTCAATGTGCACCGGTGATAACGGGTGTCAAGGTGTCAAATCTGCTGAACATAGAACTCAGCGGATATCGTCAGATGGTGGAGATACTGAAGGACAGTGATATATGTATGTACACACTGGGAGCAACCTGTGGCAGGGTAAATGTATTTATCTACAATGCGGCAAAGCTCAGGGCATTTGTCCAGAGGGATGATGTGCAAAGACTTATGTCTGAGCTGGGATATGAGGACATGGAGCTTTCTGAGATACTTGCGGTGTTTCGTGAAAAATATCAGCAGTACTTAAAGAGCAGAGGAAGATTCACCTCAAAACAACCGGCACATGAAGATCAGGCTTGTGGCGATGGAGCTCTTGGCAAGGAGTGGTTCCCACACGAGATGGGCTTGCTGCTGGGATACCCGCCAGAGGATGTGGAGGGATTTATTCTGCAGAACGGAAGAAATGCACTTTGCTCCGGTTATTGGAAGGTATATGAGAATGCTGAATCAAAGCGGAGAACATTTCATATATTTGAATGTGCGGAAGAGAGACTTATTCAATTTCTTTCAAATGGACTGCATATGAGAGATATCATGGGGATGTACACGGCGAGCAGAAACGCGGCGTAGAAGTATATGGAAAGATGCAGATAAACACAGTTTACAAGGATGTATAGGGAAAGCCCCCTTTTACATATAATTTCATAAGGAGGATTATTATGAGCAAAATTAATATCGTATTCTGGACACAGGGCGGAAATACACAGATGATGGCGGAGGCTATCGCAGACGGCGTGAGAGATGCCGGAAAGGAAGCGGAGGTAGTATTTGTAAGCAGCATCACACCGGATGCACTCAAGGATGAACCAGTATTTGCACTTGGATGCCCGGCTATGGGAGCTGAGGTGCTTGAGGAGGCTGAGATGGAGCCATTTGTTGCTGAGGTTGAGGGATTTGCTTCAGGCAAGAAGATCGCACTCTTCGGTTCATACGGCTGGGGAGATGGCGAGTGGATGCGCGACTGGGAGGCGAGAATGCAGTCAGCAGGCGCAGAACTCGTAGGCGGAGCCGGACTTATGTGTCATGAGACACCTGACGCAGAAGGCCTAGAGGAGTGTAAGGAGCTCGGACGCCAGCTGGCAAATGCCTGATTGACGGACGGCACTTAGATAAAATAACCATATATATGCAGTCACGTTTGGCAACTGTCGCTTCAACTTGCTTCTATCTGCACGCATCTCCGACCGCGATAAGGACGTTGCGGATCTCCGATGCGGCAAGAAGCGTTGAAGCTCGGTTGCCGTCACTACCGACTGGCATATATATGGTTATTTTTTATCTACGTGCCTGGTCGTGGGGATATAAAAAGAGCCGCTTGAGAAAATCTGTAATTTGAATGTGATTCTCTCAGGCGGTTCTTTTTTGTGTTGAAATTGTTCTTAGTGTCCTGCATACTGGGCCTTGTGGCTGCCGTGGCGCTTAATGTGTGCTGTTATGTATGGAGCTATTGTAATATGTTTGTCCATGGCATTTCCAACTATGGCGATTCCCTTGCCCATGGTGAAGGCAGCTAGGACTGTGCCGATTCCTAGACCGTAGACATGACCGAGGATAAAACCTGTCATGGCAGCTGTCGTTGCAAGGCAGATCACATCAAACGAAATCTTAACCTTGGAATATTTTGCCGATATAATCTCAGACAGCTCTCTTGGGAAAAGGTCTGTCGGGATAATCGGAAGTCCACATCTGTTGGACAGTGCGATTCCGATACATATCAAAATGTAACTTATCACAAAGTAAAGGATTCTCCATGGGAGGGCAGTTGGCAAAGCCCCGATCCACATCTCATGGATATCCAGCATCTTGCCAAATACGAAACCAACTATGAAACTGCACAGGTACTGGGGGACAAATTTCCTTCGCATGATCATGAGAGTGAGAATAAGTACGCCCTGAAATATGTATGTCCAGGTTCCGAGAGTCAGTCTTGGAAGAACCAGCGAGAATGCGTATGGCACGCTGGATATTGCCGATATTCCTGCTGCAGAATAGAGCATGAGAACCACTCCGAAACTGTTGATGGTGACTGCTGTTATCAGGGCAATCTCGCCCCACATGTTATGCAAATGTGCATTTCCTGATTGAGTATCCATTTTCTGCTTTTCCTCATTTCTTTCTTTATATAATGTGTTTTATAACATAGCCTTTGATTTTCCCGGCATCAGGGGAGTTTTACTTGTCTAAGACTTCATATATGTATATCCCTGCGGTTTTTGATTGTAGCACCGACAACACCACATAACAAATAAATAGTTTTTATGGTTTGATAGATTTTGTCTATAAAAAATATTCGGATTGTATTAAAATATGAATAGGATTATATATAAATAGTGAAAAGGGGGAGGTATAAGTGAACCTGTCATATATTAGATATTTTGTTGAACTGGCCCATGTTCAGCATTACACAAATGCGGCCAGAAATCTGAATATAACGCAGCCAAGCCTCAGTCACGCAATATCCCAGCTTGAGGAAGAACTTGGGGTAATGCTTTTTGAAAAGAATGGGCGCAATACGGAGCTCACTGCATTTGGCAGAGAATTCCTTGCATGTGCAGAGCGTTCGCTTGGCACGCTTGACGCGGGGGTAGAGTCCATACAAAAAGAGGCTGCCGGGGATGGCGTGATACGGCTTGGCCTCATAAGACCTCTTGGAATGGAATTTGTACCGCGTCTGGCAGCGGAGTATCTGAAGAAAGCTGAAAACAGAAATGTGTCGTTTACATTTCACACAGGGACCACAGGGCAATTGCTTGATGATCTTGCGGCTAGAAAATATGACATGGTTTTCTGTTCGAGACCGCCTGAGACGATGGGATTTTCCGCCGTTCCAGTCGGCAGACAGGATCTTGTTGTCATAGCACCGTCGGGACACCCTTTGGCAGACAGGAATTCGGTGACAGTTGAGGATACACTTGGGTATAAACATGTATATTTTTCGAAGGAATCTGGAATGAGAAGTCTTGTGGATGAGATGTTTGAAGGGCTTGGCAAAGCTCCTGAGATAGCATGCGAAACGGAGGAGGATGAGGTCATAGCCGGACTTGTGGCAGCAGGGTTTGGAATAGCGGTAGTCCCTTACATGGATATGCTCAAAAGGCTTGATGTGAAGGTCCTTAACATAAAACATCAGCTGGTTGACAGGCTTTATTATGTTGTTCATGACAGCCGGACATATATGTCCCCTGTGGCGACAAAATTCCATAAATATGTGTTATCTAGTAATTGACAAATTAAGGTATGATATATAGAATGGTTCTCATATGAACTTATAAATTTGAGAAAATGTTGCACAAATCAAATTGTACAATTACTACAATAAATCGCCAGGAAGTTTAAGGGGGCGCATAGTTAGTGGATAGGACTGCTGTATTTAATATAGCATTTGAAATGTGGGGAATATTAATCTGTCTGTTTGCATTTGTGGTTATATTCCTTCAGAAGAATAATAATAGAGATAAAAAGAATGTGAGTCTATGTATGGAGGCTGCATGTATCATCCTGCTGGCTGCAGATATGTTGTCATGGTATTATCAGGGAAAAACAGGACAGACAGCCTATTACATGCTGAAGATAAGCAATTTTGCCGTGTTCTTTATCAACTATTTATATATGACTCTGTTTACGTTTTATCTTCTTGTCATTCTCAACAGAGGAGAGACGAAGATGCCAGCGAAAGCAAGGGGCGTGGTAGTTCTGAGTGCTGCTGGGATAGTCCTGCTCATTATATCCCAGTTCAGTGACAAGCTGTTCTATTATATAGATGATAACAACTTTTATCACAGGAGCAGCTGTTATCTGTTGTCTCAGCTTATTGCTGCAGCAGGACTTGTTCTAAGCTTTTCGATACTTTTGCAGTATAAAAAAAGACTGGAAAAAAGAGTTTTCTGGTCAAGTGTTTTGTATTTTATCCTGCCATGTATATCCACAGTTGTTGTCATATTCTATTATGGGATTTCATTTCAGACGATATCTGTGGTTGCTTCTACACAGATCATGTTTGCAGTTGATATGGTCGAGATGGACAGATCACTTGCGAGATCCAGACAGGAGGTTGAGCGCACAAAGTACGAGGCTGAGCATGATCTTCTGACCGGCATGTACAACAAGACGGCTGGAATGCAGAGAATAAGAGAGTATATAGATAACATGACTGACGAGGACAGTGCTTCCCTTGTATTTGTGGATATAGATGATTTCAAGAGTGTAAATGATACATATGGTCACGCAGTTGGTGATTACTGGATTGAGAAGGTGGCAAAGTTTCTCCGGAGTGACTGCTATGAAGAGGACGTTGCCTGCAGGTATGGTGGAGACGAGTATGTTGTGCTTCACAAGGGCTTATCGGATATATCTGTTCTGGAGTCAAAGGTGATAAGATTTGCCAGAAAACTTCAGCGCAAGACAATGGAGAGAGGGCAGAATGTCCATTGCAGTGCTGGTATATGTCAGATCAATGGTTCAGGATTCAGCACAGAAGAGTGTATGAATGTCGCGGACACTGCGCTGTATGAAGCAAAAAAGAAGGGCAAGAATGTCAGCGTGATCCACAGCATCAGCAGGGATGGTACGGACAGAGTGACCGTACTTGACAAGATAGAGTCTGATATAAAAAAGGCTCAATCCAGGGTAGAGGCAAGGATCGCATATATGTATACTGATATTATATATGTTAATTATGAGAACAATAAATACCGTGTTATAAAAGGCGATTCTGAGCTGAACAATGCTGTATCTTGTGCGAATAACTATGATGAAGTAATTGGATTGATAAGTAACCAGTTTGAGTCGGATCGGTCAAGAAAAATAGTCAGAGATTTTCTCAGCCGCGAGCGAATGGAGAGTTACACAGGCGGCAATACGGGATATCAGACAGAGAACATTCGCAGAGGGGTTTTGTCAGTCAGCTGTGCAAACAACCATGGGGGTGCAAGCCTTATACATGCTATCCCAGTGGAAGAGGATGGTGACAGAGGCTACTTTGTGGTCGTACAGGATCTTGACATATATGCTGGTTGAAGTATAAAATCATACATAATAATTTTAACGAAAACAAGTTGGTGGATTTTTCCGGATCAGGTCATCTTTTCGCCCCACAACCGCAAGGTTGTGGGGCTTTATTTATGCCATCCGGGGATGGAGGTTTTATGAACGAGAATTTTATGAAAGAAAAGCCGGTGTTCCCACTTTTGATGTCCATGGCACTGCCTATGGTTATATCGATGATGGTGAATGCTTTGTACAATATAGTTGACAGTTTCTTTGTGGCTAAGATAAGTGAGGATGCGATGACAGCACTTTCGTATGTATTTCCACTGCAGAATTTTGTAAATGCTGTGGCGATCGGATTTGGTGTTGGAATAAACGCGGTGATAGCCATATATCTTGGAGCCAAGGATAATGAGCGGGCAGATCGGGCAGCTAGTTGGGGGATGTTTCTTGCTGTTATACAGGGAATAGTGATGACAGTCGTGTGTATTGCCATCATTCCATCGTTTCTCAGAGCCTTCAAGGCAAGTGGAGACGTCCTTGACCTTGGCTGTCGTTACGCAGACATAGTATTTGGATTTTCTATAATTATTTCGGTTGATCTTGCATTTGAGAAGGTGTTCCAGTCGGTTGGACGCATGATAGTTACAATGGTTGGACTGATGGGCGGCTGTATTATGAATATAGTGCTTGATCCGCTGCTGATATTTGGTGTGGGACCATTTCCTGAACTGGGTATAGAAGGCGCTGCGCTGGCAACTGGCCTGGGACAGGTGTTTACACTGATCATATATTTTATTGTGTACTTTGGAAGACCGATAAATGTGAAGTTCGGCATAAAGCATTTGCATGAGGGCGGTCTGATGGTGAAGAAGCTGTATGCCATAGGTATACCTGCCATACTCAATATGGCACTGCCGTCTCTGCTCACAAGCGCACTCAACGCCATACTCAGCATGTATTCGGCAACTTATGTCATGATCCTGGGCGTGTACTACAAACTTCAGACATTCCTGTATATGCCGGCAAATGGAATCATTCAGGGAATGCGTCCTATCATAGGCTATAACTATGGTGCCGGAGAGCATGCCAGGGTGAAGAAGATATTCACCATAACGCTTGCATTAAATGTTGGAATCATGCTGGCTGGAACAGTTGTGTGCCTGCTCATCCCGGAAAGGCTTATAGGTATGTTCACAGAAAATGTATCTACAATAAATGCAGGTGGAACAGCACTGCGCATCATATGCGCCGGATTTTTAGTGTCGGCTGTGTCGGTAACTGCATCGGGGGCACTTGAGGGATTGGGAAAGGGCACTCCGTCCCTGCTCATATCCCTGCTCAGATATGTGGTTGTCATAATCCCGGCTGCATGGATACTTTCAAGACTTTGTGGTTTCGGACCTGCTGGTGTGTGGAATGCGTTCTGGGTAGCAGAGCTTATAACGGCGGTGTGCGCGGCGTTTATATACAGAGGGGCTATGAGATGAGAATTTATACCTTTGAATGAGATGGCGGTATTGCCCAATAATATGCAGTATGTTAGAATGATCGTGGTTATCCTATAGAAATAGTAGGATAATTATGGCTGCTTTGTCTGCGTGGCAATAAGCCCCAGGTTTGTGCTGTGCTGATTTAGAGCTATTGTAATAAGTGAATTTGGAGATCGTCGCGCTAGCTTGAGAGAAAGGAAAACTCGTGGGAAATATATTCAGAAAAGCATTTGTCAAATCAATCCCAATCATGTGCAGCTATTTGTTCGTCAGCATGGCATACGGAATTATGATGGAGAATGCCGGATTCAAATGGTATTATTCACTGCTGGTCAGCCTGACGGTGTACACGGGGGCGTACCAGTTTGTGCTTGTGACGCTGCTTTCAAGCGGAGCATCCATACTCACCATGGCACTCACTGCATTTCTGATGAACAGCAGGCAGAGTTTCTATGCACTGACATTTGTGGATGAATTCAACCGCATGGGAAAGCGGAAATTATATATGATACATACAATGACGGATGAGACTTATGCCGTGAACTGCACCCTGCCGGACACCGGTAAGGAGAAAAAGAGCATCATGTTCTGGGTGGCTTTTTTGTCGAGGTGTTACTGGATGATCGGTGCGGTTGCCGGGGGGATCCTGGGGCAGATCATTCCATTTGATATGACGGGGATTGATTTCTGTATGACGGCGCTGTTTGTCATCATATTTATCGATCAGTGGGAGAAGGCGGAAAGCCATATCCCGGCGATTGCGGGAATTGTGATAGCGGTTTTATGCTTGTTGGTAGTTGGACAGCAGTATTTCCTTTTGCCGTCACTGCTCATAGCGTCAGCGGTGCTTGTGGTGTGGAATACGAGGAGAAAATGAGACAGCATTATTCACGGTGTATTCACAGAAGCTTTTTTTATCAGATCTGTCACATAAGCGGTCGGAACGATACGAATAATAATAGAAGAGCAATTATAAAAAACAGGATATGATATATAGAAAGAACAGGAAACTATTATGAATACAAGATACATATTAATAGGAATTGCGGTGTCGGCAGTTGTGACATTTGCACTGAGGGCACTTCCATTTGTCATATTTAATGGAAAAAGACAGATGCCGGAGATGCTGGTGAAACTTGGAAGGGTGCTTCCGGCGACCATCATGGCGGTGCTCATAGTGTACTGCCTGAAGGGGGCTGTGTCGGCTCCAGTGGCAACTGGAATACCGAGTCTTGTCGGCGTGCTGGTGACAGGCGGAACGTACAAATGGAAGCACAATACGCTGTTAAGTATTCTGCTGGGGACTGTGAGTTATATGGTGATGTTGCGTCTGGTATGAGAAAAAGAGGAGTGGAAAAATTCCATTCCTCTGAACCACTGTTTTTAGCAGTAATCTCTGCAATCGGATTGCGGATAATTTGTACGCAGAATCCCACTATTGAATGAACGTGCATAATTTGTTAGAATAGCTGTGTGTTTATCGACTTAAGCACATATTATAATATGAAGATATCATCGCGGCAGATTTTGTCTGGGCAGGTGATATTGGGATATATTATTAGAAAGGATCTGAATAAGTAATGGATAGATCAGATAAACAGAGAATTGAGGGAATCGTGCAGAGGATATTGGATGATTTCGGCGATGACAGAGCCATCAACAAGACGGATCTGTGCAACGAGCCGGATAAGACAGCCATTATCGATGTGATCGACAAACTCATGAAGATTCTGTATCCGGGTTATTACAGCGACAAGCTGTATAAGATATACAGCTTGAAGAATAACATGTCTGTTATCATAGAGGATGTAATATTCCATCTGAAGAAACAGATCATGATAGTTCTCAGGTATTGCAAAAAGTTTCCTGAGCTCACAGATGCTGAGCTTGAGGATAAGGCGATGGATATAACATATGAATTCATGGATAAGATACCTCAGATAAGAGACTATCTTGAGACTGATATCCAGGCGGCATTTGACGGAGATCCTGCTGCGGGCAGCAAGGATGAGGTCATACTTTCATACCCTGGACTGTATGCCATATCTGTATACCGTATGGCACATGAGCTTTGTCTGCTGGATGTGCCGATGATACCAAGGATCATGACTGAGCACGCCCACAGCGTGACCGGAATAGATATTCATCCGGGGGCCACCATAGGAAAGTATTTCTTTATTGACCATGGTACTGGAATCGTTATCGGCGAGACGACTGTTATCGGCGAGCATGTGAAGATATATCAGGGCGTGACACTTGGAGGACTCTCTACACAGGGAGGTCAGAAACTCAAGGGAGCCAAGAGGCATCCAACCATCGGTGACAATGTAACCATCTATTCAGGCGCGTCCATCCTTGGAGGAGAGACTATCATCGAGGACAACGTTGTTGTGGGTGGTAATACATTTATCACCAACTCAGTAGAGAAGGATACAAGGGTTACTGCCAAGAAGCAGGAGCTTCAGTATAAAAATAATTAGAGGACATACAAATGAGTGACATACGAAAGATAGCGGTTCTGACCAGCGGAGGAGATGCTCCGGGCATGAATTCAGCTGTGAGGGCTGTGGTTGTATCAGCCATCAACAGTGGAATAGAGATAGTCGGTGTGATGCGTGGTTACGAGGGACTTATTGACTGGGAGACACAGCCGCTTGGCCTGGCGGACGTCAGGAACATAAACAATCAGGGTGGAACGATACTTTTCACCAGCAGAAGCGAGCGATTCCTACAGAAAAAATACCGCGAGCAGGCGGCAAAGAATCTGCGAGATCACGATGTAGATGCGCTTGTTGCCATCGGTGGGGATGGAACACTCCGTGGAGCCATAGCATTTCAGAATGAGGGTATCAATACCATCTGCATCCCTGGAACAATAGACAGAGATGTTGCATGTTCTGAGTATACGCTGGGATTTGACACAGCGGCGAATACAGCCATGGAGGCCATTGACAGGATAAGAGATTCATCGGTTTCCCACGGACGATGCAGCGTCGTGGAGGTCATGGGACGAAAGAGAGGCTATATAGCGCTCTGGGCAGGCATGGCGACATCAGCTGATGCCATCATAATTCCTGAAAAATGGGATGGTGACTATGACAGTATCATAGATACGATAAAGGCAAAGCATGCTGACGGAAGAAACAGCTATCTGGTGGTTGTGGCCGAGGGTGTTACAGATGCTCCAGAGCTTGCACAGATGATTCTTGATAAGACTGGTATAGAGTCGAGGGTATCGGTGCTTGGCTATATACAGAGAGGCGGACAGCCAACGGCAAAGGACAGGATGTATGGCTCACTCATGGGTGCGTATGCCGTTGATGTACTCAAGAAGGACAAGGCAAATCGTATGATAGCTATCAAGAACGATATACTTATAGACTATGATATAAAAGAGGCAATTGATATACAGAACAATCAGATCGATTCCTTCCAGTATGAGCTGAGTAAGCTGCTGGCCGAGTAATCGGTGAGGCTGGCAGTGGGTAAAAAATAAGCTGACTGATTATAAAAAGATATATAAATGACAGGTATAAAAGATACAATATAAAGGAGAAGGTTATGAAACAGGTAATATTAACAGGCGACCGTCCTACGGGCCGTCTTCATGTGGGACATTATGTAGGATCACTTAAGAGAAGAGTCGATCTTCAGAATTCAGGAAAGTATGATGAGATTTACATCATGGTGGCTGATGCGCAGGCGCTTACAGACAACGCAGAGCATCCTGAGAAGGTCAGACAGAACATTATGCAGGTTGCTTTGGATTATCTTGCCTGTGGCATAGATCCTGAGAAGTCTACTATATTCATCCAGTCAATGGTACCAGAGCTCACAGAGCTCACATTCTACTATATGAACCTTGTAACAGTGGCAAGAGTCCAGAGAAATCCTACCGTTAAGGCAGAGATCAAGATGAGAAACTTCGAGGCAAGTATCCCTGTTGGATTCTTCTGTTATCCTATCAGCCAGGCTGCAGATATCACAGCATTCAAGGCCACAGAGGTTCCTGTTGGAGAGGATCAGATGCCTATGATCGAGCAGTGTAAGGAGATCGTTCACAAGTTCAATTCGGTATACGGTGAGACACTTGTTGATCCAAAGATCGTTCTTCCTGACAATGAGGCATGTCTCAGACTTCCAGGTACAGATGGTAAGGCCAAGATGAGTAAGTCACTTGGAAACTGTATCTACCTGTCAGAGGATCCTGCAGATATCAAGAAGAAGGTTATGTCCATGTACACAGATCCAAACCACATCCGTGTAGAGGATCCTGGTCAGATCGAGGGCAATTCAGTATTTACATATCTTGATGCATTCAGCAAGCCAGAGTACTTTGAGGAGTTCCTTCCAGACTACAGTGGTATGGATGAGCTCAAGGAGCACTACACCAGAGGTGGCCTCGGTGATGTAAAGGTCAAGAAGTTCCTGAACAATGTTCTTCAGGCTGAGCTTGCGCCTATCAGAGAGCGCCGTCAGATGTGGGAGAAGAGACCACAGGATGTATACGACATCTTAAAGAGTGGCAGTGAGGTTGCCAGAGCAAAGGCAGCAGAGACGCTTGCAGATGTGCGCCGTGCTATGAAGATTGACTATTTTGAGAACGACAATCTTTTCAAGTAAGAAATATTATAACTTTTAGCATGATTACATGTGTAAAAAGGATAAAATTCTCGCCAAATGTCCTGAAAAGTGATATTTGGGACAAAGCAAGGGAATTTTATCCTTTTTTCATGCAAATAATCATTTTAGAGATATTTTTGTGCTAATGACGAGCAAATTATCTCAAAATAAGAAAATCCTAGGGAGGTGACATATCACCCGAATGTGGAGTTAAATAACGCTGTCAATCACATATTATATCCTCACAACCACAGCTTCATACGGATACAGTCCTGTCAGTGAAATTACACAGTGCAGATGGGCGTAAATTGCAACAGTCAAAAACAGTAATTACCTGAGTCGTTAACTATATAAATAATCCGGATTTCTCCTTGCTGTGCTCCAGCTTGTCAAGAAGCTTTGCGCAAGGCTTTGCGAGCAGTAGTCCGATGACCGCTGAGATCGCAACATATATCAGCAGGGTGGCAAGACATTTGCCGTAGGTGTGTTGATACATTCCGGCGACACATTCCCTGAGGGCGTTCATGCAGTATGAGAACGGCATGAATTTGTAAAGGTACTGGTACACTGATGGGAGCACTTCCACCGGGAAAGTACCGCCTGCTCCGGCAACCTGTATGACCATGATGACAACTGCGATGGCCTCACCGATATTGCCAAATGCCACGGTGAGAGAGTAGATCAGGAATGTAAATACAAAGCTCGTCATCATGGCAGCAAGTGCAAATGCTATCGGATGTTTGCACTGTATTCCCACGTAGAACAGATCGCCCATAACGGTTATGATTGTCTGGACCTGTCCGATGACGAAGAAGTTAAGATATCTTCCGAAGAACTTCTGGTAAGGCTTCACGCCCTCAAGCTCTTCATTGTCCTTGACCTTAACGTGTATGAGTGCCACAAGTATGAGAGCACCGACCCACAGTGCCAGGACCGTGTAGAATGGTGCCATGGCTGATCCGTAGTTGGATATCTCGTATACAGCAACTGTGTTTATCTGTACCGGTGATGAGATGAAATTCACTATCACCTGTGGATTGTCCTTGATGGCATTTATGAAATCCTGGTAGCTGCTGTTAGACGTGATCGTCTGTATGTCGGCCTTGATCTTGTCTATGCTTTCTTTGAGATCCTTCAGACATTTGATCGTTCCCGCGATGTCTGAGGTTCCGTCCTTCAGAATGTCCTGATACTCGGTCAGGGACTTGCTGATATCGTTGAAGTTTCCCGGAACATTTGCCAGCACGGTCTGTGCCTGCGCCAGAGATGACTGGATATTCTCTAACGAAGATTTCAGTTCAGGCGAAAGTTCGTTATTTATGAGATCCTTCACTGAAGCAATGTCATTTGTACACTTCTTTATGTCGGACGATACCGCTTTTTTCAGTGATGCAAATTCTTCGTCCGACAGGCTTGTGTCGGATACAAGCTTTGCTAAGTCTTCGTTCAGATTTTCAAACTGAAGTTTGGCATCCGATACTATAGGTGACTGGGCTTCGATCAATCGGTTTATTGTGTCCAGAACATTGGTGCCAAGGGAACCATTGAGGTCAGTTTCGATTGACACTGATCCGATATCGTGGGTTCTTGAGAGGCTGTCCACGGTTTTACCAAGCTCTGTAAGCCTGTCAGAGATCATGTCGAGACCTGTGTTCAGCAGTGATATCGAGGTGTCTGCAACGTCGCTGCTTATGCCTGCGCTGTCACTCAGATTTCCAAGACTGCTTGAGCCGCTCTGTGCCATGCTGTCTATGCTTGGAAACAGAAGCTGAGTGGTATCGATGGCATCTGATGCAGACTCTGTGAGCAGTGAAAATGTATTCAGCATATAGACGTAATTGTCCAGCGTGGATGAGATCTGTTCCAGTTTGCTCTCAAGACCGGCAACGAGGTCTGAACCGTCTATGTTATTTCCGGAAATGAAATCTCCGGCATTTGCAAATACCTCGGTCAGCGTGCTTATGATCTTTGTGTTTATCTCGTTTTGGACGGTCGTCTTGACCTTGCCGGTTATCTTGGTGGCAATGGCGTTCTTCTTGCTGTTCTCGTAGTATTCGATATTGGGATTGACGATGTTGCCATTTAGTATGCTGAGCATGTTCGCCGTGAAGTCCTTTGGTATGATTATTCCGGCATAACATTCCCCGCTGGCGATGAGTTCAAGTGCCTCATCTTTATTATCGGCAAATGTCCAGTCGATAGTGTTGTTGTTTTCAAGACTTTCGATCACCATGTCTCCGATGGTCAGATTTATTCCGCTCATCTCGATTCCCTCATCCTCAGAGTAGACGGAGATCTTCATGAGTGAGGTGGCGGACTCTCCATACGGATCCCAGTTTGACAGGATGTTGAACCACGCATACAGGGAAGGAATTATGCACAGACCCATGACTATGGACAGTGCGACAACATTTGTGGTGATCCTGCGCAGATCAGATATGTATACACGCCAAATGTTTTTCATGATAATTCCTCCTTGTCAGCTTCTGTGTTTTCTGTGGCTTCATCCTGTTCATCCGTCTGAACCGAGTCGCCATGTTCATCCGTCTGAACTGTCTCGTTTTGCTCATCAGACTGCACAGACACACTCTGATCATTCTGCACAGCCTCAGCCATCTCAGCCACCTTGTCCTGCACGGCGGTGATCTGTGTCTGAATGTCTGTTTTTACATTTGTTATTATGTCGTCCAGCTTCTTCTTCGGTGCAGCGACTCTTGTATATATGCTGTTGATGTCGATGAGACCGTCAATATTATCTTCCGTATCCTGAAGCGAGTTAACCATCTCCTGTACCTTGTAATCCGAGTATTCCACATGTATCAGATACGCCGCGATTATGAACAGGCTGGCGATCCACAGAACAAGAAATATGATCTTGGAGCTGCCGGTCAGAAAGAGCAGGATAAGGAAGCATGCGGGAACAGTGAATATACACTTAATACCCGCCTTCAGCTTTTTTACATTTGCTGCATGGGCATTGTCTCTGAATGCAAGCACCTGGGACTTTATGTCAGATGGCTCGGTGCTGGTTGTATTTGAATTTGTATCTTCGTTCATGGGTGTTCCTCCTTATTTGCATTACATCATATCCGTATCTTCCATACGTTTCTCGATGAAGTGCATGATATGGATAAATGGTTTTCTGATTATAAGTCCTATGACCAGTGCAACCACAATGAAAATTGACAATTCAAGCAGATATTTGAACAGGTCTGCGTGATACATTCCGCCAATACATTCACGCATTGCATTTATCGCATATGGGAATGGGAAGAATATGTACACCTGTCTGAAGAAGTTCGGAAGAGCCTCTATAGGGTAGGTTCCACCGCTCCCCGCTATCTGCAGCACCATGATCACAACAGCGAGGGCCTTGCCTATGTCGCCAAATGATATGGTGAGTGAATATATCAATATTGAAAATGTCAGCCCTGTGAGTGCCGCAGTTGCCCAGAATGCAAATGGGTGCAGACACTGTATCTTCAGCAGGAACAGATCTCCAAGCACTATGACCAGAACCTGAAGCTGAGACAACAGGAAGAAAATAAGGTATCTTCCAAAGAACAACTGGTGTGGTCTGGTATCCTTCAGATAGTCCGCATCCTTCACATGCACCTTCATGAGGGAGACGAGAATTGTCATTCCGACCCAGATGGCAAGCACTGAGTAAAATGGTGCCATGGACGAGCCGTAGTTGGCAATGCTGTAGTAGTAATGTTCCTCGACAGCAACAGGCTTTGACAGGAATGACGCCAGCGCCTCTGAGTCTCCGTTGAGGAAGGCGATGATCATGTCGGTCACCTCGCTGTCGGCGGCCTTGTTGATCTCGTCTGTGGCGGTCTGGATCTTGTCACGTATACCACTTATGAGATCGGAGAGGTCTGTGAGACTGGTGTTCATTGATGCAATAGTCACCTTATAATTGTCAAATACAGAGCTTGCACTGCTGATGGTAGAATTCAGGGTATTTAACAGATCCTGAGCGTTTTTCAGTGCATTTTTGATGTTCAGGATAATGTTGTCCATGTCAGGAATGACCTGGCTGGTAAATGTGTCATCTATGTCTGAGACAGAGTCGATGATCTGGTCGAGCTTATCTGATACGGCATTTTCTGCATTTGTGATCGCAGATATATCCAGACTATCGATGGTGTCAGCGGTGAGAGAGGAAATCTTCTTAACCTCTGTTTTCAGCTTGTCAAGCTTGTTGAGTGCATCTGAAACCTCATTCGTGTTGCTTATGTCAAGAGATTTGATATATTCGTCGACTGCATCGATCTTTTGCTGAAGTTTGTCTGCATCTGCCTTGATATTCTCAAGATCGGCAGATATGTTCTCTGCATCATCCTTCATATGGATAAGCTTTGCAGAGCTTTTCAGATTCTGTATGTCCTGCGCGATGCTGTCAATCTGATCCTGAAGAGAATTCCTGACAGTGTAGTAGGTTGAGCCCACTGAGTCTATATCGGACATGCTTGAATCAATGGCGGAACCCGCATCGGACAGAAGCTTGCTGCTCCTGTCAGTTGCGTCCTTGAGCTTTGTGCTGGTCTTGAGTTTGTTATTTGCCTTGATTATGGAATCTATGGTTTTCTGGTATCCGGCGAGATTGTCATCGACGGTCTTGAGTGCTGTGATGAAATCCGTTCCCTTGAGATCCTTCGACAGATCTGTGTCGGAGTCGTCAATGGCAGTGATAAGCTTCTGTGATATCGCCTTGACGTAGGTCTCGTTGATGCTTGTCTTGAGCGTTGAGACTGCAGTGTCGGTTATCTTAGGTGCCACGGCATTTTTCTTCTCATTTTCATAGTAGGTGAAGCTTGGATTTACGAAGTTGTCCGTCAGGGCATTGAACATGTTGTAGGAGAAATCCTCATCAATGATGACGGCGGCATAGTAGGTGCCTGATTTCACACCGCCGATGGCGGACTTTTCAGATTCCGGAAATACCCAGCCGATACTGGTCTGGCTTTTCAGCTTATCGGCCACTGACTGGCCCATGTTCATCTCGTTGCCGTCCGCATCTGTGTAGCCCTTGTCCAGGTTGACGACGGCGATATTGATATTGCCGGTATTGGCATATGGATCCCAGTTTGCAAATATGTTGAACCATGCATACAGCGCAGGCAGTATGCACAGTCCAACGGCGAGAACTATTGTGAGTATACTTTTTTTGATACCGATCAGGTCGTTTTTGAATATTTTCAGTATTGTTTTCATTTTTATGTAATTCCTATTTATATAGTAAATGCATCAGCGAGGACTGATGTACATGAGAGAGTCCCCGCTGATGATCGTTTATTATTCTACAGGTCTTTGAAATGGAACTGCTTCTTTCCGGTTGCGTAGTCATCAACTATCTGTCCATGTCCGTAAAGCTTGTATTTGTAGGTTACAAGTCCCTCAAGTCCTACAGGGCCTCTTGCATGGATCTTGCTTGTGCTGATTCCGACCTCTGCGCCAAATCCGTATCTGAATCCATCGGCAAATCTTGTGGAGCAGTTCTGGTATACTCCGGCCGAATCGACAAGCTGCATGAAGAGGGCGGCGGTCTCGTTATTCTCAGTCACGATACAGTCAGTGTGATGTGAACCAAAGTGGTTGATGTGTGAGATCGCCTCCTGCACATTGTTCACGATCTTGACTGAGAGCACCAGGTCAAGATACTCGGTATTGAAATCGTCGTCTCCCATGATCTCAAAAACGTTATGGCTGCTCATATTGCGTTCAGCCTGATTGATGATCTCCGCTGCCTCGGCGGTTCCGCGGAGCTTTACACCGTGTTTCTTAAGTGCTTTTGCCATGACCGGAAGCATTTCTTTTGCCACATCTCTGTGGACGAGAAGTGTCTCCGTTGCATTGCAGGCGGCGGTGTACTGTGTCTTGGCGTCTATGATGATAGGGATTGCCTTTTCAATATCCGCATCCTTGTCTATGTATGTGTGGCAGATTCCGTCTGCGTGTCCCATGACAGGGATCTTGGTGTTGTTCATTATATACTGCACAAATGCATTTGAGCCTCTAGGTATGAGCAGGTCAACGGACTTGTTGCATGACAGAAGCTCATCGATCTCGTTGTGCTGGCTTGCCTGGAGCATGCAGCCCTCTGGTGCTCCGTTTGCAACGGCTGTGCTGTAGATCACATCGAAGAGAGCCTTGTTGGTGTTGGCAGTTTCCTTGCCACCCTTGAGTACTGCGCAGTTGCCGCTCTTGATGCACAATGATGATATCTGGACCAGCGCATCCGGTCTTGCCTCGAATATGATTCCGATGACACCGATAGGGCAGGAGACTCTCTGAAGGACCAGCCCCTCGTCAAGCTCTCTCTTGAGCTGGATCTGTCCAACCGGGTCAGGGAGCTTTATGAGCTCATCGATTCCATTTGTCACGTCAGCGAGCTTGTGCTCGTCGAACTTCAGTCTCTTTTTGACTGATGCTGCGATCCCGTTCTCCTCGGCAGCAGCCATGTCCTTTGCATTTGCCGCAAATATCTCATCCTTATGTGCGATGAGTGCGTCCTTTACATGTACTAGTATATTGTTTCTTGTATCTTCTGAAAGTGCAGCCATTTTGTAGCTGTCAGCCTTCATGATGCTTGTAGCTTCCTGCATGTTCATAATCTTGTTCTCCTTTATAATCCTGTATGTCATGTGCACTTATTCTGTCGTGGCACATGAGCATATAATCCATTAAATATTACCACAAGTTTGGGGAGATGACCACAGGGAAGAAGATAAAAAGAGGCCATCGCATAATATGTGCAATCCACATTTGGAATGAAATCCGTATGGATGATTGCCATATTATGTAATGACCTTTTTATATGGTTATTGAGTTGTTATATATTGTTCCAAATTAGCAGCTTATCACAACAAAGCTCTGTGCCGGAAGAGTGATAACTCCGTCAGCGATACCTGGCTGTGTGCCGTTTATTGCTATAGAATAGATAACCTTTGCGTCACCAGTCAGCTCAGCAAGCTTCCTTGACTGGGTGTCCGTATTCTTAGGGTTCACTGCAAGGAGTAGATTCCCTCTCTTATATACAAGTGGCTTTCTGCTGATGATCTCAAGGTTGCTCTTGTCCAGCAGATCGGCCTGTGAACGTCTGAGAGAAGTGAGGGCCTTCACTGTATTGAGCAGGGAGTTCTGATCTGCCTCGGAAGCCTCAACATTTGCGGCATTTTCTGCAGGATCAACCGGCAGATAGAGCTTGTCGGCAGGCGCTGATGAGAAGCCCATGTTGTCACCGCTTGTCCACTGCATAGGAGTTCTTGAGCCGGTTCTGGTGAATCCGCCCTCCTTGCTTGCCATGCTTCTGAATTTCATAGCGATCTCATCGCCATAGTAGATGAATGGATTGCCAGGCATTGTCAGGAAGAATGCGTAGGCAAGCTTTAACTCATCCTCCGAGAGTCCGTAGCTGATACGTGTAGTGTCGTGATTTCCTGTGATGAGGGCTATAGCACCCTTGTCCTTTATCTGCTCGTATCTTCCCATGTATTCATCAATGAAGTGGTCGCAGGTTCCTTTGCTGTCAGCCTTGAAGAAGCTGTTGTTCTCCGTGCTGTCGTCAAGTGACTCTGGAAGAGATGCAAATGCATTCAGGTGAGCTTCGTAATCTCTTACCAGAGAGTTATATCCGTTGCCCATCCAGTCGAGATAGAAGTCCATGTCGAAGCCGGCCTTGATTGACTGTTCAGCCTTTCCCCACTCAGATACAAATGCTGACTCAGGGTACTCAGCGTGTATATCGCCGAGAATGTCCTGCCATACGGCAACTGTTCCGCTCTTGTTCGCATCATCATGCTTTACAAGTGAATCTGCCATATCTACACGGAAGCCGTCACAGCCCTTGTCGAGCCAGAAGCGGCATATGTCCTTCATAGCCTCTCTGGTTGCGATACATGCAGGATCGTACATGCTCTTGTGCCATCTCTCAGTTGGATTAAGCACTCCATAGTTGAGAGCCGGCTGGCACTTGAAGAAGTTGACGATGTAGGCACCGTTTCTTGGTGATTCTCCTGCGATGTAGTTGAGACCTGCACCGCCACAGAGCCATCCGTCAGTCCACATATATCTATCTGAGTATTCATTTTGCTCAGCTTTTTTGCTCTCGGTAAACCATGCATGCTCCTCAGATGTGTGGCCTGGAACCAGGTCGAGGAGAATGTGCATGTCCCTCTTGTGAGCCTCAGCGAAGAGGTTCTCTATGTCCTCCATTGTTCCGTATCTCTCGGCAACCTTCTTGTAATCCCTTACATCGTAGCCTGCATCGGAAAATGGTGAATCAAAGCAAGGATTCATCCAGATAGCGTTGCATCCAAGAGACTTGATATAGTCAAGCTTTGCAGTGATTCCGTTGAAATCACCGATACCGTCGCCGTTGGTATCATAAAAACTCTGTGGGTATATCTCATAAAAAATTGCATCTTTAAGCCATGTAGCCATAATAAATGTCCTCCTTATAAAAATGCAGCATGCGCATATAAATGCACTTCGCGCGGCGCATGCGTTACTATTCGTTCCTCCATAATATGAGCAGCGCACTTGCAGCTATGCGCTGGTGGTTTAAGGTATAAGGTACTGCAAACCCACACAGAAATCTGCCTCAAAATACGGAGAACGGTCTTATTAGTATTAAGAACATTCTACTCATTATAATAAAATATAATATGGAAAAATGTAATCCTTTATATGTAAATTAATAGATTTATTTTGCAGGAAAATATACTTGTTGAAAACGCGCAGCAAACATAAAAATACCTGTATTTTATCTGGTTCAAATATGGGATAAAATTTGCTTTAATCTGTAAAAGTTTAAACACACAAATGCTGTAATGTATGTTACAATCACAGGGTATGTGTCAGCAGAGATGGAAAATACATAATGTAATGGCTTGAAGTAGATGTTTGACACAGACAAAGGGCGTATCAGGTTTTGAAAATCGACACATAGTGCCAGCCTGATAATCCTGATAATATATAATAGAAGGAGGCAGGTGCCATTTTTACAGACATCTGCAAAAGAAGATTGTATGAGTAAAGAAAGTAACAACGGCGACAGAGAAAAGTTCGCCTCCAGACTGGGGTTCATCCTCGTATCGGCGGGATGTGCTATTGGTCTTGGAAATGTATGGAAGTTCCCGTATATATGCGGGCAGAATGGCGGAGCAATATTTATCGTGATATATCTGCTGTGTCTGCTGCTTCTGGGATATCCTATCCTTACCTGTGAGTTTGCGATAGGCAGAGGGAGTGGCAAGAGCGTTGGTTCAGCGCTTAAGGAGCTTGCGCCGAAGGGCGGCAACTGGCATAAATTCAGCTGGTATGCCTATGCCGGCAACTATCTGCTGATGATGTTCTATACTATGGTAGCGGGCTGGATGGTATACTATGTGTACGTCATGGGATCAGGACAGCTTCATGGTGGGTCAGTAGAAGCAATAGAAGACAAATTTACAGGGATGCTTGCATCACCGGGACTTATGGTCGCAATCACACTTGCGGTCATCGTGTGCTGCATAGGTATATGTTCACTGGGACTTCAGAACGGAGTGGAGAGAGTGACAAAGATCATGATGCTTGCACTTATAGTTCTGATGATAGTCATGGCAGTGAATTCGCTCATGCTCTCGGGCAACGAAGAAGGACTTAAGTTCTATCTTGTTCCAAGTATCGAGCGTGCAAATGCCAGAGGCTGGGGCAATGTATTATTTGACGCCATGACCCAGGCGTTCTTTACACTCAGTGTAGGTATGGGATCCATGGAGATATTTGGAAGTTATATAGGCAAGGAGAGAAAATTGTCTGGCGAGGCGAAGAGTGTTATGTACCTTGATACATTTGTGGCACTCATGGCCGGAGTCATCATATTGCCAGCATGCTTTGCGTACGGGATCAGCCCGGACAAGGGACCATCACTTCTGTTTATGACCCTGCCGAATGTGTTCAACCACATGCCGGGAGGCAGAGTGTGGGGAATTCTGTTCTTCATATTCATGTCATTTGCGGCGCTTTCCACGGTTATCGCGGTGTTTGAGAATATCATATCGATAAGTATAGATATGTTTGGATGGAAGAGAAAGAAGTCACTTATTATAAATCTGATCGGTATATCAGTGCTCTCCCTGCCGGCTGTGCTTGGATTCAATATGCTCTCAGGAATCACTCCGATGGGAGCGGGTACAAATATCATGGATCTGGAAGATTTTCTCGTATCGGGAAATATCCTCCCACTCGGATCATTACTTTTTGTCCTGTTCTGTACAAGAAAGAATGGATGGGGATTTGAAAACTTTGTCGCTGAGGCAGACAACGGTATCGGTAAGCCGTTTCCGCAGTACCTCAGAAAATACATGTCATACGTGCTGCCGCTTATAATTGTGGTAATCTATTTCAAGGGATACTATGATACATTTGCCCCGAAGGGACCAAAACTGCTGTGTATCTGGATGGGAGTTGCAGCATTGTTTGTTCTTTTCATAGGCTATCTGGCGTTTGGACATGGACGGAGCAGAAGAGAGCAGACAAAAGAGTAATTGCGTTTTGGAAATGTCTCAAAAAAATTTATGAATTTAACGCAGACTCATTGTTTTATGAGACAAAATGTGATAATATATAAGTACCAACAGTAAGTCCTTCGATAGTGCGTTTATCTATGTAAGTGTTCTGTGTGAGCATCGCTCGGAGGCAATTGGTATTTTAAATATTTCAAAAAAGGGATTGAAACCGCGATATGGGTCGCAAGGTTCAATCCCTTTTTGATTATGTGAACAACGATCCAAAGTCCGTGTATGCACGGACTTTTAGCCCTAATTTCAATAATTATGGTTTAGTATGTCGAAACATATACTGAGATATGATATACTGTTGTAGTTGCCACCCCTAGATGGGCATAGAAAGGGGGGTAGAGCATGATAGATATCATATCTTCTTTGGTTATTTCTATTGTGGCAGGTATAGTGGCTTACTATATTTGCAAGTGGCTGGATAGAGATAGGTAGTGTGGTGATCAGCCCAGGGAATACGTCGCCTTGCCCAAAAGACGGAGAAAACCCCAGAGGGTGCAACCTCTGGGGTTTTCGTCAGCTTAGTGTATAGAGCTGATAGAAATATCTTCTTTAATTTCTGTGGTAATTATATCATATGCAAAATGAAAAAACAATATACATAATGAGAAAACAATTTATACTGGAAAAAATCAATATATTGTAAGAACAGAAAATTTGACAATTAATTTATGTCAATTCATAGACTCCTTTAAGTATCCCCAGTTCCCTCATAAGCTCCAGCTCATCAGTATAGTGTCCGGTCTGCAAGTGAGAATAGAACAGATTAGAAAATACATCCGCTATCTGCACAAATTTGTTGCAGGCCGAGTCAAAGTAGCTCACTGAGAAATTACCTGCGACCTGACCTGACAGTGAAAGCTCAGTGTTCAGGTAATTTTCAAGGAATGATTTGTTCTCCACCCGCTCATTCCTCTCGTCAAGCTGCAGAAAGCAGTCCTCGTCAGGAAGATATCCATTCTGTATGAAGTAGAGCAGGGCAGATTTGATGGAGAAGTTGAATGTCCTGGAGATGTTGTCGAAGAAGCGGTTCGGCAGATTTTCATTCTTCATCATGATATAGTACACGTCAAAGTGATGCTTTCTGGAGAAGTAATCCACAAATATGTGCTTCATGTCTCTGTCAAACTGTGCACCTTTTAGTTCACGGAATTTGCCGTCCCGGAACATTCTCCCGCCGTGCTTGGTGATCTTGCCGGTCATGTCATCGACCTTATCACTGTCCAGATCAAGAAGCATCTCATAGTTGGAAGAAATAAATCTCTTGTAAGCACGCTCAAGGGCGACGGGATCGAGGACATGGATCATAGACACCACGAAATACTGATCGTTTGTGGCATATTTATTGATAGAACCTGATTCGTCTATGTAAATGTTCACGATTCCCGCCTCCTTATATAATCGGATCACACTGTCCGTCCAATTGGGTGGGACAGACCGTCGGAACTGACGTCAAGTGTGAAAAGGTTCCTTCTAACATAAGTATCGTTACTATTAGTCCACTGATACAAGCTCTATCTTGAAGTTGAGCTCTTTGCCGGCCATCTCATGGTTTGCATCAAATGTGATGGATTCGTCATCTTTTTCAATGACCTTTACAAGGAACTGCTGTCCCATGGAATTGGCAAGGTATACCTGATTACCGACCTCAAGATTCTCAGCGCCAGGCATATCTGCAAGAGGAGCCTTGATGATGGCCTCCGGGTCAGGCATTCCGTATGCGTCCTCAGGACGAAGATGTACATCGATGATATCGCCAACGTTCATGCCCTCAACTGCCTGATCAAATCCCGGAATCATCTGTCCTGCACCGCAAACGAACTCGATAGGCTCGCCCCTGTCATATGAAGAATCGAACTTTGTTCCGTCGTTGAATGTTCCTGTGTAGTGAACCTTACAGGTTCTTCCTGTGTTACTCATAAAAATTTGTCCTCCAATTGGGTAATATGTCATTAATTGTAACATGAAATAGAGGGAATGGATATAGGAAAAATTATGGCGTTCCAACCTCGATAAGATTGCCGTCAGGATCATAGAATCTGATGACTTTTTGTCCCCATGAATGAGTCATGAGACGATTGACATATTCAATGTCGTATGGCGACTCATCAAGTTTTTGTGCAAACTCCTCGATATTATTTTCTTCAAAATATAACTCCGAAGCATTGTTATGTGGAATTACAAGATTTTCAATGAATTCAGCCCAAATAGTTGCATCCTGAAGGACCAGCCCTCCCGTCAGGATCACATTTCCCTCGTTGTCCAAGATAACCTCAAGCCCGAAGATATCTTTGTAAAATTTTTTTGATCGTTCAATGTCATTTACGACGATTAGTACATTTTTTAATTGCATAGCGGTTTTCTCCCAAATGTATAATATAAGTTGGTTTCTGGTATTTAGTTTACCAAATGATTTGCGAACAGTCTACATAATATATGGTAAAATTAGAAAAAGCTATTTATTGATTGTAGCGGCAGCGTATTGTGCAGTCGGCGAGGATAGAGTAAACTGAAACCAGTTTAGAATGAATGGAGATAAATTATGTTGAAATTAGGATGTCATGTGGGTATGTCGGGCAAGGAGATGATGCTAGGCTCAGTGAAGGATGCTGTGGCATTTGGCGCAAATACATTTATGCTCTACACAGGCGCACCACAGAATACGAGACGCAAAGATATATCGGAGCTTAGGATACAGGAGGCACATGAACTCATGGCTCAGAACGGCATAGAGGAGTTCGTGGTCCATGCGCCGTATATAATCAATCTTGCAAATACAGTAAATCCTGCGACTTATGAAATCGCAGTGGAATTCCTCGCAAAGGAGATTGACAGGGCGACAGCGATGGGATCACAGACCATAGTCCTTCATCCGGGCTCACATGTAGGAGAGGGCGTGGACAAGGGAATTGCAAGCATAGTAAAGGGCCTGAATGAAGTCCTGACCGCGGACACCGCATGCCACATAGCTCTGGAGACCATGGCGGGAAAGGGCAGTGAGATTGGAAGAAACTTTGAGGAGCTTGCGCGAATCTATGATGGAGTGAGTCATAATGACAAGCTTCGTGTGTGCTTTGACACTTGTCACACCAGCGATGCGGGCTACGACATCATACATGATTTCGATGGAGTCGTGGAGAAGTTCGACAGACTCATCGGCAAAGATCAGATAGCCGTGTTCCATATGAACGACAGCAAGAACGAACCGGGAGCGGCTAAAGACAGACACGAGAACTTTGGGTTTGGCAAGATCGGCTTTGAGCCACTCATGTACATCATGAACCATCCGGACTTCATGGAAGTCCCAAAGATCCTGGAATCCCCATACATCAAAGACCCGGAAAACAGCAAGAAAAGCTACGAGCTGTTCAAACGGGAGATAGCAATGATCCGAAATGGAAAATTCGATCCGAAGATGAGGGAGAAAGTGGTGGAAGATAACAGATAAAAAAGGAGTTCTACTTAGTAGAACTCCCTGAATGTTTTCTTTCGGCATCTCTGCCTATCCGGGTTTTGGTAAACAAACAACCCTTATGAAGCTCAGCCATGCACTGTTTCCCGGAACATCACACGCATCATCACTCTACAGCCTGCTACGACTATTAAGTTTACGTCAGTCTGATAGGCAACTCCTGTCACCTGCATAACAGCGCTTTCGCCCCGTTTCTACTATTCATTATAAGCTGAGCCGCAAGAAAGGCAATAAACCTGTGGTTTACCATTGCATATCTAATGTTCAGTCAAAACACAGGTAATTGGTCTGCTCCGTCTACAAACTATATTAAAGGCTGGTCACTATATCTGTAATCCCATCGGTAGTGAAGACTGCCGAGCTTCAGGATTTTCCTGCCGAGCTGAAGACCGCAACGCTCTTATCGCGGTCGTAAGCGAGTGCAAATGGAAAATTCTGAAGCGACAGCAGTCGAACGTGATGGGATTACAGATATAGTGACCAGCCTTTTCAATACCTGTAAACGGAGCAGATCAATTACCGTTCGTTTATCATTCCTCCGGATGCTCTGTCAGCCAGTGCTCAATAACCTGCGCATCAGAGTGACACTGCACAAAGGTTCCGTTGATTCTCTGGGTACTCTCAATACCCTTTCCAGTCGTGATGACAAGCTCGCCAGGCTGAGCCTCGTCGAGGGCTCTTGTGAGAGCCTGCTCCCTGTCAACGATTATATAGCAAGGCTTTGTGATGTACTGCTTGATCTCCTTGCAGATCTCCTCACAGGACTCAAAGCCCGGATCCTCCATGGTGAGAACAACCTTGTCGGCATACTGCTCAGCAAGTCTTCCCATATCCTCACGGCGCTTCTTGTAACGCTCACCGCCACAGCCGAATACAACGGTTATAGACTTTGGCTTCATGGTCTTTTTAACCATCTCATACAGTCTGTACATGCTTATATAGTTGTGTGCGTAGTCGATCATAAATGTGCGATCCTTCCAGTGATATACCTGTAGTCTTCCCGGAACATATACATCTCTGATGCTGCTTCTGATCTGATCATTTGGAATGCCAATGAGAAGAGAGGAGATGATGGCGGCAACAATATTTTCAACATTGTAATCACCGATCAGGTTGGTGTTGTATGCTCTGTTCTCTCCTCCGTATATAAGCTCAAAGTAGCTGTTATGGTCTGTGAGATCTTCATTGTGGATGCTGGCGAAGTCAGTATCCTTTTCAAAGAAATCGTCATCCCTTGACATGAGCTTTTCAATTGATTCCTTGCTTCCGTATACAACAACGTGCTTGTCTCTTACTTCATTATATATAGTCTCAAAATATCTTGTGTCACTGTACAGCACAACGTTGTCGCACTGCTTCAGGAAGGATACCTTGCATCCGAGATAGTCCTCCATGGAGGCGTGCTCTGTCGGGCTGATGTGATCGTAGTCGATATTGGTAAATACTCCGACCTTGTAGTGCTCTCCGTAGATACGGTTCATCTTCATGGCCTGGGAAGAAACTTCCATTATACAGTGTGTACAGCCTTCATCTACAGCCATGTCGAAGTATGTCTGGAGTTCAATAGGCTCAGGTGTGGTGAGAGTGGTCTCAAAAACCTTTGTTCCAACATCAATCTCATGGGTTGAGAATGCTGAGCATCTGTTGTCGGTGTATTTGTCCAGTATATCCTTCATGACAAATGTAACTGTGGTCTTTCCCTTTGTTCCGGTGATTCCGACCTTGGTCATGTTATCGCCTGGATTGCCGAAGAACCATCTGGCAGCAAGAGCCATGGCCTTTCTTATATCATTTACAATAATATAAGGAATGTCCACGTCGTCGTACTTTTGCTGTGACAAATATACGATGGCGCCCTGTGCGATGGCTGATTTCAGGTAATCCTCCTTAAATGAGGCACCCTTGCACACGAAGAATGTACCTGGGACCACATCCTTGGAATTGATGGTTATATGGGAAGGAGTGATGTCTTTGCAATCCTCCGAATATTCAGTTATAAGATCCTGCCTGCTTAAAATATCCAATAAAGCTGTAAATTGTAAATTCTCTTTCATACTTTTCCCCTTGGAATGTGTCTTTTATTGTATTTGTACGGACTTATGATCCGTACGACTAAATGTATCACTTATTATGCTTTCTATAAATAATTATGTCAAATAAAAAATACTCAGATCATTCGTTCTGTTCTCTTCATATTTATCTCCATTTGCATACAAATATATCCAAGCTGGTACAACCATGCCTATTATAGCATAACCTCAGGTATTATAGCACTTAAATTGTCGAAATGCGAAGCATTTTGGCCCGGTATTGATAACTTCTATCATATGCAAAAACTTGTGTTGACAAAGTACGCCTGTTCAATTAAATTGTAGTCGCAATTTAAAAAAATGAACTAATGAAGAGGTTATACGAATATAGTATAGACAGAATACATATTATAAAGAGGTGATGAAATGTCAGAGTTCATAACATTATTTATACCATTTGCCGGAACAACACTGGGAGCGGCCATGGTTTTCCTTATGAAAGATAAGATATCCCCGCTTGTGGAGAAGGCTCTGCTCGGGTTTGCGGCGGGGGTCATGATCGCGGCGTCCATATGGTCACTGCTCATTCCGTCCATAGACATGGCGGAGGCACAGGGAAAGATAGCGTGGCTGCCGGCACTTATCGGATTTGCTCTTGGAATCATATTCCTGCTTGTCCTTGACACGGTGATACCTCACCTTCATCTGGAAAGTGACAAACCGGAGGGCGTCAGGTCAAAGCTTCAGAAGACGACCATGATGATATTTGCAGTCACGCTCCACAATATCCCCGAGGGCATGGCAGTGGGCGTTGTGTACGCAGGCGCAGCCATGGGCAATATGGGCGTGTCCATCACAGGTGCATTTGCACTTTCCATAGGAATCGCTATACAGAACTTCCCGGAAGGTGCAATTGTGTCCATGCCGCTTGTTGGCGAGGGCATGAGCAAGAAGAAGGCATTTCTGTATGGAACGCTGTCCGGAGCTGTGGAGCCGGTCGGAGGTTTCCTCACGGCACTGCTGGCTGTCCAGGTCACACCACTTCTTCCGTATTTCCTTGCATTTGCGGCGGGAGCCATGCTTTATGTGGTCATAGAGGAGCTGATACCTGAGTCTCAGGCGGGCGAGCATACCAATATAGGAACCATCGGTGCGGCGGTGGGCTTCGCCCTTATGATGGTGCTGGATGTGGCACTCGGATAATGACGAAAAATGCTAAATGATAAAATATGAGCAACTACTTATGTTGATTTTAAATATAAGTTAGCTTAAACTAACATTGTAGATCATGTGAGCTCCTGTACCCTCTGTAAACTGCTGAATCGGAGGGACAGCAGGGGTTATACTCGCGCGACGAAAGGAGAAATATAAAAATGATGAATTATCTTGAGATTGAAAAGGTAATAGGAAGAGAGATCCTTGATTCAAGAGGAAATCCAACAGTTGAGGCGGAGGTGTATCTGGCAGATGGAACAGTAGGTCGTGGTGCGGCGCCAAGTGGAGCTTCCACAGGTGAGTTTGAGGCACTTGAGCTTCGCGACGGAGACAAGTCAAGATACCTCGGCAAGGGCGTCCAGAAGGCAGTAGAGAATATAAATACTACTATAAATGACGTACTTACAGGAATGGATGCGTCTGATATATATGCAGTTGATGCAGCAATGATCAAGGCTGATGGAACAAAGGACAAGTCAAACCTTGGAGCAAATGCTGTCCTTGCAGTTTCAATCGCAGCAGCAAGAGCAGCTTCAATCTCACTTGACATTCCTCTTTATAGATTCCTCGGTGGAATCTCAGGAAACAAGCTTCCAGTTCCAATGATGAACATCGTAAACGGTGGATGTCATGCTCTGTCATCAGGGCTTGACGTTCAGGAGTTCATGATCATGCCAGTTGGCGCTCCATCATTCAAGGAGTGTCTGAGATGGTGTGCAGAGGTATTCCACGCACTTGCAGGAATCCTCAAAGAGAGAGGCCTTGCTACATCAGTAGGTGATGAGGGTGGATTTGCCCCGGCACTTAAGTCTGACGAGGAGGCTATCGAGACAATTCTCGAGGCCGTAAAGAAGGCTGGATATGAGCCGGGTAAGGACTTCAAGATCGCTATGGATGCTGCTTCATCAGAGTGGAAGAGCGAGAAGGGCAAGGGCTGGTACAAGCTTCCAAAGGCTGGAACAGAGTATACAGCAGAGCAGCTCATCGAGCACTGGGCAAAGCTTGTTGAGAAGTATCCTATCATCTCAATCGAGGATGGTCTCGATGAGGAGGATTGGGAAGGATGGCAGAAGCTCACAGCAAGACTTGGCGACAAGGTTCAGCTTGTCGGTGATGATCTGTTTGTTACAAATACAGAGAGACTTGCAAAGGGTATCGAGATGGGATGCGCAAACTGTATCCTTATCAAGCTTAACCAGATCGGCTCAGTATCAGAGACACTTGAGGCTATCAAGATGGCTCATAAGGCTGGATACACAGCAATATCATCACACAGATCAGGTGAGACAGCGGATACAACTATCGCAGATCTCGCAGTAGCACTCAACACATGCCAGATCAAGACAGGTGCTCCTTCAAGATCAGAGAGAGTTGCAAAGTACAACCAGCTCCTCAGAATCGAAGAGCAGCTTGGCGACTCAGCTGTATATCCTGGAATCAAAGCTTTCAACGTAAAGCAGTAGGATAATAGCATTAGCCATACGAATGCATCTCCACTGGTGGAATCATCGGTGGAGGTGCTTTTTTTATACTTTAATTAAATAAAAAATGACTAAAAATTGCCAGATAATATGTGTGTATTTTAACATTAAAAATATGGAATCACTTGACAGATAGTGTTAAACTATACATAGGCTTATCGGGAGGTAGGAATCATGGCTTCAAAAAGAGATTATTATGAAGTTCTCGGCGTATCAAAGACAGCCACAGACGCTGAGATAAAAAGAGCATATAGAACCCTGGCGAAGAAATACCACCCGGACACGAATCCTGGCGATGCGACGGCTGCAGAGAAGTTTAAGGAGGCCTCTGAGGCCTACGCGGTACTGTCTGATGCCGAGAAGAGGAAGATGTATGATCAGTTTGGAATGGCTGCATTCGATGGCTCCGGTGGAGCTGCCGGTGGTGATCCATTCGGAGGCGGAGGCTTCCACTTTGAGGGTGGAGACTTCGGTGATATGTTTGGCGATATATTTGGCTCGTTCTTTGGCGGCGGTGGACGCTCACAGAGAGGCGGATTTGGCGGATTCGGTCAGGGAAGCTTCAATGCGCGGGGCAGAGATATGGAGGCAAGTGTCACGGTAGATTTTGATGATGCAGTATATGGTTGCGACAAGACTCTGTCGTTCAATGATGGACGGGGAGGAAGTTCCCAGTTCACTGTACACATTCCGGCGGGTATAGACAACGGCGGTGTGATAAGACTGGCTGGCAAGGGATATCCCGGAACCGGCAAGGGGCAGCCTGGAGATATGCTGCTGAAGGTCAATGTAAGAGACAAGGCAGGTTATGAGAGAAAGGGTCTGGATATATACACCACGGCTCTTGTGCCATTTGACACGGCAGTTCTCGGTGGAGAGATATTGGTCCACACCATGTTCGGTGATGTGAAGTGCAAGATAGCACCGGGTACTCAGTCGGGAAGCAAGATAAGGCTTCGTGGCAAGGGTGTCCAGGCGAGGGGCGGCAATACCCATGGAGATCATTATGTTACCGTGAGAATTGCAGTTCCAAGGAACATTTCACCAGAGGCGAAGGATGCGCTTAAGAAGTTCACAGAGCTTGTGAACAAGGGCTGATAATATTATGTTCACATAGAAACCAGGGCGGAAAGCTCACTTTATGAGCGGTCTGCCCTGGTTTTCTCAGCTAAAGCGGGAGCTTCTTGACTTTGCAGACAAAAATACATATAAGGATTACTTCAAACCATTGATTTCAGGAGGAAAAATGTTATTAGATAAAGATATACGAGAACCCCTGTTTGATTTCCTTGAGGAGCGATATGGCAAGGTGCGTATCCTTGAGGAGAAGACCGTCGGAAACTCCCGTGCGGATGTGGTAATGGTCATTCCAGACAAGATAGTGGGAATCGAGATAAAAAGTGATGCGGATACATACACGCGGCTGGAGAGTCAGGTAGCAGACTATGATCTATATTTTGACCAGAATATCGTGGTGGTGGGAAGTACACATGCAGGTCATGTGGCAGAGCATGTACCAGACTACTGGGGGATCATATCTGTTGAAGAATATGATACAGGCATCAAGTCAGATACAGATGGCAAGCCAGATGCAGAAGGCCTGGAGGATGGAGTGTCAGACAAGCTGACTCACAAGATCGATTTCTACGTGGTCAGGGAGATGCAGCCAAATCCACGGGCTGATCTGCTTCGTACCATACGTATATTGTGGAGACCGGAGCTTGCACATATTCAGGAGACCTACAGCCTTCCGATGTATAAGGGAAAGAGCAAGGATTTCGTCAGGACACTTATAGTTGACAGACTTCCGGCGGAGATCGTGCACCATGAGATAAGTGAGATCCTGTTCGAGAGGGATTATGCCGCCATGATCGAGCAGATACAGGAATTCAGAAAGGCACAGGCGGCAAAGCGCGGCAAGACGGTCAGGAGAAAGAAAAAGAGATACAGAAGAAAAAAGAGAGATGCATAGAGGTGACAGCATGATAAAGAAGTATACATACGGAAAGCCATTTCAGACAGAATCAGTAGTGGTAGATATCGCAGCAGAAAAAGGACAGCCAGATCACGGCAATATAGACTTAACAGCCGGATTTTCGTACACATTTGGTCTTGAGGACAGTGATATAGTGTATGGCCTTGGCGAGGCGAACAGAGGAATCAACAAGAGAGGCTACAAGTACATAAGCAACAATGCAGACAATCCGCATCATCACGAGGATGTATACTCACTGTATGCATCACACAACTTTATTATAGTTTCAGGAGCGCAGACATTTGGCCTGTATTTTGACTATCCATCCACGATCACATTTGACGTGGGATATACGAAGTGCGATGAGCTGCATATTTTCTGTGACAGCGCAGATTTGGATATCTATGTGATAACAGGTGACAGCCCATATGATATCACGAAGCAGTTTAGGAAGATGATCGGAAGGAGTTATATCCCGCCAAAGTTTGCATTTGGATTTGGACAGAGCCGCTGGGGATACAAGACACCGGAGGACTTTGAGACGGTGGCGAGAAAATACAGAGAGAACCACATCCCGATCGATATGGTCTACATGGATATAGATTACATGGACAGCTATAAGGATTTCACCATAAATGACGACTTTGGCGATTTTTCGGAGTATGTGGAGAATCTGAAAAAGGATAATATACGCCTGATCCCGATCATCGATGCCGGAGTAAAGATTGAGGAAGGTTACGATGTGTATGAGGAGGGCGTGGCAAATAACTACTTCTGCAAGAGAGCAGATGGAAGTGATTTCGTTGCGGCGGTATGGCCGGGATATACACATTTCCCTGATGTGCTGAACCCTGAGGCGAGACGCTGGTTCGGTGCAAAGTACAAGATTCTGACGGATGCAGGTATAGAGGGCTTCTGGAATGACATGAATGAGCCGGCGATCTTCTTCACCCCGGAGGGCGTGAGCGAGCTGAAGAAAGCTATGAAGAAGTTCATTGAGAAGGACGAGACTGTGGACGATGTCTGGGGCATCTCGGGTATGGCGGCAGGTGTTGCCAACAATCCGAAGGATTACGCATCTATGTATCACAATGTGGATGGGGAGATGGTGCGTCACGACAAGGTTCACAACCTCTTTGGATATAACATGACAAGGGCGGCAGGCGAGGCGCTTCGCGAGATCTCACCGGATGAGAGACGACTTTTGTTCTCCAGATCGTCTTATATAGGGATGCATCGTTATGGCGGCGTCTGGATGGGCGATAACAAATCGTGGTGGTCACACATCCTGCTCAACATCAAGATGCTTCCGTCCATGAATATGTGCGGTTTCCTGTATACGGGCGCGGATCTCGGCGGATTTGGATGCGACACATCCAGAGACCTTCTTCTCAGATGGCTCGCACTCGGCGTGTTCACTCCGCTCATGCGTGACCATTCCTGTGAAGGCACAAGAAATCAGGAGTGCTATCAGTTTGAGCATATAGAGGATTTCAGGAATGTGATCGGTGTCCGTTACCGATTGCTTCCATATATATACAGTGAGTACATGAAGGCGGCATTGACTGACGACATGATGTTCAAGCCTCTGGCATTTGAATATCCGGATGATAGGATCGCGGCTCATGTTGAGGATCAGCTCATGCTTGGAAATGAGATCATGATCGCACCGGTTTACACGCAGAATGCCATCGGAAGATATGTGTATCTGCCAGAGGATATGCTGCTTGTAAGGTTTACGGCAGATGGCTCAGTGGAGCAGACGGAGATGCCTGCGGGACATCATTTCGTGGAGGTTCCGGAAAATGAGGTCATCCTGTTTGTAAGAAGTGGCAAATGTATCCCTGTCGTGGATGTGGCGGAGTGCGTTGCTGATATCGACAAGACTACAATGCAGCTGATTGGCTATAAGAACAGCAGCTATATGCTGTACGATGATGACGGATATACCAGAGAGTATGATCTGGAGAAGAATTGTGTCACCTTGAATAAAAAGTAAGATGCGAAGAGCAGCCCTTAGTTGGATCGAGAGAACAGCGGGGCAGGGATAAGCCGGTAGTGGCATGGTTAGTATATAATAGATATCATAGAATATTCACAAGGAAGAAAAACATGAAAAACGTAAAATTAATAGCATCAGATATGGATCACACATTGTTGATGGAAAATGGAAAACTCCCGGATGGCTTTTTTGACTACATTGACAGGCTGGATGAGAAAGGAATCAGATTTGTTGTAGCCAGCGGGAGACCTATGTACACCCTGAGAAACATGTTTGGAGACAAGATGGATAAGCTTGTGGTTATCGGCGATAATGGTGCTGCCATATCAAACTGCGGTGAGATCATATATAAGAGCCTGATGGATGTGGAAGAGTACCAGAAGATGATACGATTTGTGGAGGACGAGACCGATGGAGTCGCAGTGCTCTGCGCCCTTTCTGGGGCTTATGTCCTGAAGAAATACGAGAAATATGCGAAGTTTTTCCGTGCATTCTTAAGCAATCTCACATTTGTCGACGATATGAGGAGCCTTGATGTCGAGGCCAATAAGTTTACGATATTTGCTCCTGATGGGGATGCTGCCGTGAAGTACAAAGAGATCTATACGCCTCGTTTTGGCGATAACTTCTCAGTCACTGTGGGCGGAAGAGAATGGATAGACATCATGAACAAAGGTGTTGACAAGGGCATGGCTATGCGAAAGATCGGAGAACTCCTTGATGTTGATACCAGTGAGATGATGGCATTTGGAGACAACTTCAATGATGCGGAGATGCTTAAGACGGTATATTACAGCTATATCGTGGCAAATGCGCAGCCCGGCATGGAGAAATTTGCAAGATTCCGCGCCCCATCCAATGAGGAGCGCGGTGTGCTGCAGGTTATGGAACAGGTGCTGACATCATAACAAGAATATTCCAGCATTACGAGACTGAAATGATATGTACCCTCTTTACTGGACAACCAGTAAGGAGGGTATTTTTATATGTGTGAGTACAAGTCGAGAATGGAATTACAGTTTAAAGGTAAGTGTAAATATGCTTCCATGTGGTATGTTGTCACATACGGTGAGGTCGGCACTGTGTAGATCTGCTATACTTTTGGCAATGCTGAGACCAAGACCGAAATGGGTCCGGTGATCATTGCGCCCTGAGTAAAATGTCTCAAATATGTGAGGCTTGTCCTCATCGCTTATCCCATCACCCGTATCAGATATCTGGTAACACAATCTCTGGTCTCTCATAGATACTGACATAGATATGGCCCCTTTGGAGGTACACGATATGGCGTTGTCGACCAGAATTGACATGCACTGGAGCATTCTGTCCCTGTCCATGGAGAAAAGCGGCAGCGGGTCGTCCGGTATGGACACAACCAGATCTACATTTTTCTGAATGGCAATGGGTTCAAAGCGATCATAACAATCTATTATTATATCTTCCGGGTGAACCTCATCAAAATTATCTCTGCCAGACTTCTTGATATCGGCAAATGTCAGAAGATTGTTCACCATATCAGTCATCCTGTCACATTCCCTCTGGGCTGTTAAAATATAATCATTGTCAGTCTCGTTCGGCTTACTGCCGGATAGTCCGTTGAGGCATGATTTGATGATGGTTATAGGTGTTTTCAGCTCATGGGACGCCACAGCTATGAACATATCCTGCTTCTGATATGCCTTATTTACAGGGACAAGTATCCTGACCGTGAAAATGCATGAGAAGATGGACAGAAGTATGATCGCGGCGGAAGTTATGAGCAGAAATAAAATAATTATCTTTGTCTTGTATGCGGATAATACAGCATTGTTGAATACTGTGTGTATGGTATAGAAAGTGCCACCTATATTTATGATGCTGTAGCTGTTCCAGTAGTCTATATGATTATACCTGACAGTATAAAATCTTCTGTTGGTTTCCCCTTGATTTACCGCATTGTAATAATCATCCCAGTACATAGGCTGAGAGTATGGAGAGGCAGCTTCCAGAACTGCTGCACTCTCTGCAAAGCTGTTTGTCGACATGACTGTGTTGCTGTTTCGCAGCACATCTATATTGAGATTTTTCTCGCTGTATTCGGTTAGAATCGGAATGTCCAGGATGCTCACCTGTTCGAGATATGAGTATAAAAGATTTACATCCCTTGAGTACGATACATGAGTGCTGTTTGTGTACTCCTTTATCACAGTGTGGAGCAGCAGTATGGACATGGCGGCCAGAATGACCGCAATGACGGAGGACAGAAATGTGGAAAGTCTTTTTTTTAGCTGCGCTATCATGTAGATGTGTCCCCCTCTCCACAGACGAGCATATATCCATTGCCGTATACTGCCTTTATCACAAGATGGCTATGGATTGTCTTAAGTCTGTTTCTCAGAAAATAAATGTAATTCAGTATATTTCCATTTCCCACATTTGAGGTCAGTCCCCATATGGATTCTATGATCTCGTCCTGACTGACGATCTTTCCTGCTGATCTCAGCAACAGTTCAAATAGCTGGGATTCTCTGTTGGTGAGCCGCACCGACTGGTCACCACATTGAAGTGTCCGGCTGTCAATCAGATAAGTGACATCCCCATATGAATAGTCAAATGTATGAATCTGGTGAGATCTTCGGTATAGTGCATTTACACGGGCCAACAGCTCGTCAAATTCAAAAGGTTTGACGATGTAATCATCGGCGCCACGGGAAAATGCTGCAGTTTTGTTCTCAAGTGTTCCGAGGGCTGTGAGCATTATCACGGGTATTGATATTCTGTCAAAATATAATTGGTTCAGAATGTCCAGGCCGGACATGTCGGGGAGCATCCAGTCAAGCACCATGATGTCGATGTCCGCACCGGAATATATGAGCTCCGTACCCTGCTTTCCGGTTGTACACAGTGTCACGGTTATTCCGTGATCTTCCATTTGCCTTTTCAGTATTTTCCCAAGATTGAGGTCATCCTCTACAAGAAGCAGATTCATACATATCCCCTTTTCGTTATTGTGATATGGAATGTAGACCATATGTAGTTCGTAGTTCATTCCTACTTTATAGTAATTCATTTGAGGAGCGTTTGAAAGCGGTATACTCAATTTAGATGTTTTTTAGATAATCCATGAGACTGTGGATGCTACAATCTGTATATGAAGACCTGGGAAGAGGGAGAATACCAATTGGGAAAAGGAGGTAATTATGAGACGTATAAATATATTTTTACTGCTTGCCGCCGTTATAATAATGTGTTGTGGCTGCGCTGGTACATCAGAAAATGAAGAAAATGTGAAGGGAATGTCTGAATACCAGAAGGCACAGTTAGATGTGGCGGAGGTGTATGGATTTGGAAAGACTCATGATGGCTATGTATGCATAGGAGAAAATCCTGACGGGGATGCTGTAAAGATGACGCTCACATCACTTGATGGTGAGCCCCGGGAGGAAAAGCTTGACTTAGATTCTATAATATCAGCGGATGAGAAGATATCGGCAGCATATGTTGATGGGGATGGGAGTGTCTATATAGCTTTGAGCAGTGTCACAGGAGATGGTGACATAGAGAGCAGGATCGCCTTAATAACAGGGAATGGAGAAGTCAGACAGTTATCCGAGGGCATTGAGGGAAATGTGACAGCTGTCAGACTGCTTGCTGACGGTTCCGGCTATATCTCAGGCTGCCCGGGCGGTGAGATAAGGTGCTTTTCCATGGACGGCGAAGAGAGATTTGCCATCAAAAATATGGATTACACAGATATATGTGTGGCGGGAGATCGGCTTATGGTTTTAACAGAGAGAAGTCTGTTGTCATATGACATATCCGATGGAAGTGAGGCTGAGACCACCACGTCATTTGATGAGGGAATGGCGGATGGGCTTGCCGAGACATTCAGCGGCAAGGGGATGGATGCGGTGAGCTGCAGAAATGTCATGAAGTATGATGACGCTACTGACTCACTGTATCTCATGCTGAGCACAGGGTTATATGAGTATAAGCTGGAGGATAGGCTGGGGATAAGACTTGCGACATTCAGGGATTCGAATATCGAGTACGACTATGTGGTTGAAAGCAGCGATACATTTGTTGCGATAGCTGGTGACAGGAGCGGAAGAAAGAATGTGGTGGTGTATTCATCTGATTCAAGCTATGTATCAACCGTGGTAGATGAGGAGGCGGATGATAAGACGGTCACACTATATTCGCTCTATTATGCGGAGAGCTATGAAACCTTGATCTCGTGGTATGAGGCATACCATTCGGATATGACTGTGAAGTATGTGTGGGGCGTGGATGACGAGAATGGAATATCTGAGAGCGATGCCATAAGTGCGCTCAATACACAGCTCCTGGCAGGTGAGGGACCAGATGTCATCATCATGGATGGGCTGAATGTTGGAAGCTATGAGGATACCGGAGTTCTCATGGAATTGTCCAAGGTGTATGACGATATACTGCAGGAAAATCCAGATTGCCTGGAAAATGTGTTAAATGCATACAGAAATAGTGATGGTTCGATATACGCAATTCCGGCTATGGAGACATTTACTGCCATTATCGGATCGGAGAATGAGGTCAAGAACGTGACGGATGCCCGGTCGCTTGCAGCATATATAAGCAGTCAGGACAGACCGGAATATGGAAATGACTTGTCATTCTATTACTGGGAGTGCTATTTCGATACGCTGTATCCGGTATATGCATCGGAGATTGTGGATAGTGATGGAAATTACGATGCTGAGATGCTCAGAAAATTTCTGGAGGACTTAAAGCTTCTGTATGACACGGAAATGGAGCGGACGACCCAGGATCAGATCGATGAGTGGACTGCCGAGTGGGGAAGCTACAGCGATCAGGTAAAAAGAGCCATAAACAGTGAATATATGAGTCCGCTGTTTAACAGATCATGGTCTGGCAGAAAGTCAGCATTTGTGAATATGAAAACTATGGGAGAGTCCTGGCGTTTTTATAGTATAAAAGAGGACTATGGGGTGGGAGCAGGCGAGAGCGGAGAAAACACAGATTACGCATACGAAATATGGGGAAATGACAGTGGGAAAGTATTTGTGCCAAACACAGTCATAGCGGTAAATGCCGGTTCAAAGAGCCTGGACAATGCGGTCAGTTTTATGAAGGCTTTGTTCAGCACGGATGTACAGAAAATATATTACGGAGTTGATTGTGGCAATCCGGTAAATATGGAGGGCGTGCGGGAATGGAACAGAGAGGCACAGTCCATGGGAACTCCGGGCGGAAAGATCACGCTGGGCGGAAGTGATTACATGGACTGGTCGTATTGGCGTAAGGAAGAGTATCTTGATGAGTATATAAGAAAACTTAGAGAGCTGGATACTCCGTCAAATCCTGACGCGAGGGTCCGCAGTGTGATAAGGGATAACGCTGCAGACTATCTTGAAAATGGTGAGAGTCTGGACAGTATAGTAGATTCCATCGATAAACTTTTAGGGGTGTATCTGAGTGAATAAATTGGTTAGCAGAAGAACAAATGAAACGGTTGGATTTGTGATTCCGGGCTTTGTGGGTGTCCTGATCTTCGTGGTAATTCCGCTGATGGATGTATTCATATCATCCTTTCGTCATGCGGGGCAGGGCGGATTTGCAGGACTGCAGAACTACAGAGCCGTCTGGAGCAATACGGCATTCAGACTGGCGGCGGGCAATTCCCTGAGGTTTGAACTGGTGAGTGTTCCACTGCTCATGGTGATATCGCTGATAGTTGCGATAGAGGTATACGGAATGAAAAGCAACATAGTCAGGTTTGCATTTCTCATTCCACTTGCCATACCGTCAAATTCGTTGGCAGTGGTATGGAAGATATTATTCGCCGATCTCCTTTCGGGAAAGGCTGTCTTCTGGCTTTTTGTAGGTACATTTATATTTAAGAATACAGGATACAACATGCTAATCTGGATGTCTGGGTTGTCAGCGATACCGGAGACTGTGTATGATGCTGCCCGGGTTGACGGAGCCGGAAGATTTACACAGATATTCAGGATCACACTTCCGAATATGAAGAGATCTTTTTTTATCGTAGCCATGTTGTCAGTGGTGAACTCCCTCAAAATATTCAGGGAGCAGTATCTGATGACGGGTAGTTATCCCGATATGAGTATATACCAGATACAGCACACATTTAACAACTGGTTTGAGAAGCTGGAGATCAGCAAGCTCACAGCGGGAGCGGTTATGACGGCTGTTGTATTTTTCGGGATCATACTTGCCATACGTGCCTTATGTCTGATCGACTGGCATGGGATCTCGGCGAAGTATAACAGAAAAATTTTCCAGAGAGGACGTGGGGGCAAATGAGATATATGGCAGAGGGGATACATTTGTTATTGAAGGTGTTCGCCATAATTGGTGCGGTACTTGCGGTGCTTCCGTTATTGTTTCTGGTAAGTGGTGCATTTATGGGTGAGACAGAGCTTGGGCAGTTATTGTTTTCGGGAACTGACGGCGGAGCTGGATACACTGCGTGGCATATGATACCGCTTTATCCGACATTTCAAAATATCGTGGAGCTGCTGTTTGACACTCCGGAATACTATGTGCTTTTCTGGAACTCGGTGAAGATTGTCGGGGTGGTAATAGCCGGACAGCTTGTGTTCGCTGTGCCGGCGGCATGGGGATTGTCCCGGAGCGGCAGCAGGTGGGCAAAGCTGATATTTGGCCTGTATATGTTCTGCATGATACTTCCATTTCAGGTGACGATGCTGTCACAGTACATAGTGCTAAACAGTCTCAACATGATAAATACCCATTGGGCTATCATTTTGCCACTGATGTTCTCAACATTTCCGATATTCATTATGTACAGTGCCTTTGAGCAGGTTCCTGATTCTGTGGTTGAGGCGGCGAGGCTGGACGGTGCTGGCAGCTTCAGGATATTTATATATATGGCTGTTCCCATAGCAAAGAGGGGGATCATAGCGGCGGTGATATTGGGATTCCTTGAATATTGGAATGTCGTGGAGCAGCCGGTTGTATTCCTCAAGGACAAATATCTGTGGCCGCTGTCTGTATATCTGCCAAATGTGACCGAGGGAAGCGCGGGGAGAGCGTTTACATTTGCCTTGTTCAGCTGTGTTCCCTCACTGATCGTGTTCTATGTAGGCAGGGTAATTCTGGCGGAGGGAATATCCATAGGCTCTGCCGAGGATTGATGAAGGCTGGTTGTAGGAGAAAAACAGGAGAAGAGTTATGAGGCGATTTTCAGGAAAGCGATTTGAAACAAAGCTATGGGCAGAATGCGGGGTAAAGGCTGTTGGAATATTTATGGCGGTGGTTATTGCCGGCACATTTATGTCGAGATTTGCGAGCAGTGTCCTGACACCGAGGGTCGAGACGGAATATGCGGTGTCTGGGACGGTATCCACGGAGATTTTGCAGGATGTGGTGATAGATGGAGACAAGAAGACGCCGGTGTACGTCTATCCAGGACTTTTGGCTCAGGAGATATATGTGAGTGCCGGGAAAAAGATAGAGCAGGGAGATCCCCTTATGAGGGTGGATGTGGCCGCTGTCAGATCTGAGTATCTTGAGAAGAAGCTCGAACAGAAAAAACTGAAGGAACAATACTGGTACACATGGGGAGACGAGATGGCGGTTATGGATGACAAGATCGCCGTGGTGGATGAACAGATCTCATATCTGGGGAAACTCATGGATGACAATGGTGTTGTCTGTTCGGAGCTTAATGGGCTCATATCGGAGTCCAGAGTTGGAATCGGAAATAAGACTACTGAAGAGGCAGCTTTTGTGATAACAGAGAAGTCGGACAGCTACACCATAAAAATGTCAGTGACTGAGGAGCAGAGACGGTACATAGAAAAGGGGGATAAAGTTACAGTCCAGATGGATGACAGCGGTGTGAATACCGAGGTATCTGCAGTGTACAGTAATGTTGAAAATGGTCAAGGCTATATAGTGGAGGCTGTTGTTCCGGGCGATACATTCGATGTGGGGGACAGCGTGCTGGCAGAGATCTCACATCAGTCTGAAAAGTACGGATCTGTAGTTTCCGTGTCAGCAATACACGCTGATGTGTCTGGTTCATACGTGCTTGTCGAGAGACCGAAGGATACTCTTCTGGGGACGGAGTATGTTGCAGAAAAGGTATACGTGACCGTCGGGGATACAAATAATTATGATGCCGGTCTTAAGAAGAGCCCATTCACCGGTGATGATAAGATCATTGTAAGTTCTGACAAGAAAGTGGAAGCTGGTGATACTGTACGTGAAAAATAGATGGCTTTGTATGAGAAAATTTGTGATCGGTATATTTGTCGGAATTGCGTTGTTGTGGCTGTTTATATGGAATGTAGTAAATGAAATATATATGAGTGGCGGGTATGGTGTCGACAGAAATTATGCATTTGTCACCACAGGGCAGACCATGTACACCAGAATGAAGGATGAGGATTATGTGAAGGGCACGTACAGGATATATCCGGGCGAGACGGTTGGCGGAGATGCTGTATATAAAAAGGTGCAGTCAGATATAGTTGTGGTTGATTTTGCGGTGGAGGATATGTTTTGGGGAGCTGGAGCTCTGAGAAGAAATGATGCAGCTGGATGTATCATAAGCGGGGAGCTTTCGTATACACTGTTTGGAAGTCGCCATACCACCGGTTCCGTCGTGACCGTGTTTGAAAAAGAGTATGTCATCCGTTCTGTCATTGACTCGGAGGAAAGTTTCATGATCGTTCAGGCAGAGCAGGGGCATGGCGGTGACTGGGAGTTTGCCGACAGTAAAATTATAGATGGCATGGTGCTCGATATATCAGATGAAAATTACAGAGGGGAATATGCCGAGGAGGCTGCCGTTCATCATGGTTATGGCAGCAGCTTTTACTATGCCTCGGATTATCTGGATATTCTGCCGGACATAAATCTGCCGTCAAAATGGTCAGATTTTGATTTCTGGAGTGATGCCTCAGATGAACTTGAGGCTATACATGAGCGAAGATTGTATTCTGACAAGGATGTGCTGGAGATATTTTATCACAGATGTGGGCAGCAGCTGAATATGTACAGGCAGCGCAGCGCAATATCCGCACTGTTACTATCTGGCTGGTGCGTGATGGTTCTTGTTAATATCAGAAAAAATTCTAAAAAATCTGCTTAGGGAATTGATGCTTTATGAAACTTGTGTTAAAAATACTAGCAGAAGTTCCCTAAGGAGATGTCATATGATTTATACATATCCGGATTATTATAAGAAATTCAATTGCATAGCGGACAAATATTACACGTACCGAATTATTTTCATCTATAAGATCATCTAATGATGAAGTAACCATTCTTGTCTGGTTTCTATCAATTCCAACAATATATGCCATAATCTATCCTTCTAGATTCAATATCTTGCACTTTAATAATACCATTTATTTGAATTGTTTGACAGTCTGGCGTACGGTGCTGTGAGAGGACGGCGGTTAATTACTGCCGCCTACTCGATTATTGATAATGTAAGCAGTGACCACTAAATCTTAATATTAAACGTAATAAGATTGTAAGATGTGGATGTTAGAATAAAATCATCAAATAGATCAGACGGCAAATAGATCAGATAAAGAAATGACAGAAAATGAAAAAGAAATGAAAAAGAAATGAAAAGGAAGAGGTATCATGAATATATTATCAACCCACAATCTTACAAAGACATACGGAACAGGGGACAATGTCGTGCATGCGCTTACAGATGTGTCACTTGATATTGAAGAGGGAAAATTTGTATCTATCATAGGCAGTTCAGGAAGTGGAAAGTCAACACTTCTAAATCTCTTAGGAGGTCTCGACAGGCCAACATCGGGGGATGTCGTACTGGACGGCAAAGCTATTTTTGAAATGGACGATGAGGCACTTACTATATTCAGAAGACGAAAGATAGGATTTGTCTTCCAGAATTACAATCTGGTGCCAATATTAAATGTGTATGAGAATATAGTGCTTCCGATCGAGCTGGATGGAACGAAGATAGACACTGCGTATGTAGATAAAATTATGGATGTGCTCGGCTTATCGGAAAAGAAATTTTCCATGCCTAACCAGTTGTCAGGAGGCCAGCAGCAGAGGGTTGCGATAGCCAGAGCGCTGGCAGCAAAACCTTCTATCATATTGGCTGATGAACCGACAGGCAATCTGGACAGCAAGACCAGCATGGATGTCATTGCACTGTTAAAGTTGACTGGTAAAGAGTTTGCACAGACGATAGTGATGATCACTCATAATGAAGAGATAGCAACCATGGCAGACCAGATGATACGGATCGAAGATGGCCGGATCTTCTCAGCAGGAGTACCAGATGGGGCAAATGGGGGTGAGAAGGATGCTTAGAAACAATAACCAGGCGGCGGTGAGCAGGATATATCACCGCATGTTAAAGCAGAATAAAGTGCGAAATGTAATTGTTATTCTGGCGATCGTTCTCACAACATTTATGTTCACGGCTGTATTTACATTGGGATTTTCCATAGCTAAAAATCTTAACCAGATGCAGCTCAGACTTCAGGGAACAAGATCTTCTATATATATGGAGCATCCATCTGAAGGTCAGATAAATGATATAAAGTCCTGTCCGTCACTTCTTGCGGCGGGAATACAGATTGATGCACAGACGGTAAGCACGGAATCAGGCAAGTATAGTTATCTGCTTCAGTATTATGATGATACGGAATTTAATGAGAATCTGAAACCTGCCATAACCGATGTAAATGGCAGTTATCCGAAGGACGAGAATGAGATAATGCTCACAAAGCAGATACTTGATAATATGGGTATCAAGTCGCCAAAGGTTGGTCAGAACGTTACTTTGGTGATGGATGGTGAGAGAAAAAATTTTGTGCTCTCAGGCTGGTACACAGAATTTGCCAAGAGCAGCGTATGCCTGGTTTCAAAGAAATATGTGGATTCCCAGGGAATAGATATGCAGAAAGATGGACGTGTCAGTATCTCCGCAAAGGAGGGCAAGGGTGATAAACTCCAAGATGAACTTGAGAAAAATGTTACTTTGAGGCAGGACCAGAAGTTTGACGTGAAATATGATGTTCAGTCTGAGAATGGTTCAAACCGTGTTTTTATAGCTATAAGTATAGGCATTATAGCTTTTATGATACTCCTTAGTGGATATCTTCTTATATATAATGTAATGTATATATCTGTTACAAAGGATATAAGATTCTATGGAATGTTGAAAACCATCGGAGCCACGATGTCCCAGATACAGAAGATAGTGAAAAAACAGGCACTGTATCTGGCTTGTGTAGGAATTCCGATAGGTGTACTCCTTGGAACGGCGGTGTCATTTGGCGTTGTTCCTCTTGCTATGAACATGCTGTCGGTAGACAGGGAAGCTGCACTTTCATCGGCGGTCAGTTTCAATCCGGGAATATATGTATTCTCCGTGGTATTTGCATTTGCAACTGTATTTATAAGTGCAAGGAAACCGGCAAAATATGCCGGGAAGATATCTGCAATCGATGCGATGAAATATGCTGGAAATATATCGGGAACAAGATATAAGTCCACCAGTGGAGGAAGGCCCTGGAAGATGGCATGGAGGAATGTGTTTCGTGAAAAAAAGAGAAGTATACTTGTGTTCGCATCAATATTCATGGGTTCAGTTACATTTCTGTGTGTGAATACATTTATATCATGCATGGATGCGGACAGTTATATAGAGCACTATATTCACAATGATTATGTGCTATATGGCGACGGAGAATCAGATAACTCTAAGCCTCAGGCGACCATGGCAGACATCGCGGATCAGATGCGAAACATTCCGGGTATGGGTAATGTAGAGGTGGACAGAAGCGCAAATGTAAGACTGCCATTTGATGCTGAACTTTATGCACCGTTTATTGAGACCGAGGATGACCCGGAATCTCTTGCGACATTTTATGAGACAACGACCAACAGTGAGGCACAGTATGGGGCACCGCTGATATCGGTCAATTCAGATATGATAAAGCTCTACAACAAAACTGCCAGACAGAAGATTGATATAGATGCATTCGAAAAAGGAGAGGTATGTCTGATAGGTTATGTAGATTCCATATCAGCGTCGGAGCGGATGACGGATAAGACTCTGACACTTGTAAATGACCAGACGGGCGGGAAGAGACAGATCACAGTTGGTGCAGCCATGATGAGAACAGAGCAGTCAGCAATCACCGCCGGATATTACTGGACACTTGGTGGAGCTCCAGAGGCGATATTTGTGAGTGATGCGGTGATGGATGATCTGTTTCCGGATGCGGAGATCTCATGCATCATTGCGGATGCGGAGAAAGGAAAAGAATCAGAAGTGACACCATATGTACAGCGCATCGTAAAGGAAAATCCAGTCATAGCCGGGAGTGATATCAAGTCGGTGGAGGGCTCAGAATTCAAGAAATCTATGCTGTCGCTTGAGGTGATAGGCGGTGGAATGTCGATCATATTGATACTTATCGGAGTGGTGAATTATATCAATGTCATGATCACCGGTGTATATACGAGAAAACTGGAACTGGCAGTGCTTGAGAGCGTTGGAATGACAAAGAGGCAGATACGTAATATGCTTATGTACGAGGGCATGTTTTATGGTATTATAACAACAGTACTTATTGTGACACTTGGAAGCCTTATGATGTATGGAGCTGGCCGGCTAAGTGTGAATATAGCCGATTATGCAGTATTTCATTATCCGTATGCACTTGTTGCCGGAGTCGTTGTTGTGCTGTTTGCTATATGCATTGTGGTTCCGGCGATGGTGTTCAGACTTGTGACAAAAAATACGGTGACAAGCCGGCTGAGAGAGGCATCATAGATATTGGGCAGATCGGGAGTCGTGAAAATGATATGGAATCAGCATGTAATTGATAGGAGAAAGTATGAAACGTATTTTGGTCGTGGAGGATGATGTGATCATATGTGGAGGTGTGAAGCTATTCCTTGAAAAGAGGGGATACGAAGTTGAAACTGCGTACTCATGCAAGGAGGCGGATGGCTGTCTGGAACATGGCTTCGATCTGATATTGCTTGACAGAAACCTTCCCGATGGAAGGGGCCTTGACTACTGCAGAGAACTGAGAAAAAGCACAAAGGTCCCGATCATCTTCCTCACGGCAAGAGATACGGAGGCTGATATGATAGAGGGGTTCCGGGCCGGCTGCGATGACTATATAGCGAAGCCGTTTTCCGTGGAACTTCTGTATCAGCGGATAGAGGCAGTCCTTCGAAGAAGTGAAAATGCACTGGATGGGGTAAAGCGCGAACGTTTTCATTATGGGGATATGAGTGTTGACTTTGAACGGATGCAGGTGTACATATCGGATGAACCTGTAAAGCTGTCCGTTACGGAATACAGGATACTGGAACTGCTGATAAAAAATAAGGGGCGCGTTCTCACAAGGGATATGATCATACAGAAGATTTGGGATGACAATGAAAATTATGTGGATGAGAACACGCTGAATGTGCATATCAGAAGACTGCGTCAGAAGATAGAAAAGGATGCCGGCAATCCGGAGTACGTGATCACGGTGTTTGGAATTGGATATACATTTGGCGAGACATAGGCAGGGGTAGATAACAGAGATAATATGGATAAATATATTGACAACTATGGTAAATATACGAAGAGAGTGAGGATGCTGTATGTATGCTCACTTCTTTTGTTTGTGTTTTTAGCAGTATTTGAGTATGTATGTTCAGGGAAAATACTTGCGGCCATAGGTGCACTGGCGTGTGGTGTAGTTATGTTTGTTGTCATAAAGTTGCTGCAGAAGGCAGATGATGACTTTATTTCGGAGGTCGTGGCAGCTATGTCGGATCTTCTGGACAATCTCTCTGACCTGAAACGGCAGCAGGTATTTCCGGAAAATGATGACTCGCTGGTATCAAGGCTGCAGAGCAAGGTTGACAAGATAATCGATGCGCTGAAGCTTCAGAATTCCAGAGAGAGGCTGGAGCATGAGAATATTAAGGGGCTGGTATCGGATCTTTCCCATCAACTGAAGACGCCAATATCGAACCTGAGGATGTACACGGATTTTCTGAAAAATCCGGATATAAGTGATGATGAGCGTACTCAGTACTTGCAAGTCCTTGAACTGGCGGTGGAGCGCTTGTCATTTCTCTCGGAGAGTATGATAAAGGTATCCAGACTGGAAAGCGGACTTATCAATCTCGATGTGAAAAGCCAGAGTATAAATGACACTGTGCTGCAGGCAGTGAAAGATGTATATGTGAGTGCGAAAAACGCCGATATAACTATCAGATATGATGAACAGGTGAAATGTGATATACAGCATGACAGAAGATGGACTGCGGAAGCGTGTTTCAATCTTTTGGATAATGCGATAAAATACGGAAAAACTGGAAGTGAGATAGTCCTGTCGGTCAGAAAACTAGGGCTCACGGTTGAAATCAGTGTGATAGATGAGAATGAACCAATAGGAGAGGATGAGCGTACACATATATTTGAGAGGTTTTACCGTGGCAGAAATTCCGGTGACAAGGATGGTGTTGGAATAGGTCTTTATCTGTCAAGGGAGATCATAGAAAAGCAGGGCGGAATGTTAAGTGTTATTCCCCAAAAGGACGGTAACAAGTTCGTGATCGTGCTGCAGAGCCGATGAATGGAATGATTATATATATAAAGGAGTACATATGATTTACACATACCCGGATTATTATAAGAAATTCAATTGCATAGCGGATAAATGCCCGGACACATGCTGCGGCAAATGGCAGATAGTGATAGATGACGATTCTCTTGAAAGGTATCAGGAGTATGATGGAGATTACAGACCGGAGCTTCACCGAAAAGTGAACTGGAAAGAAGGCGTTTTCAGGCACGGCAGAAGTGGAAAGTGTGCATTTCTGCGGGATGACATGCTGTGTGATATGTATATACATATGGGCAAGGACAGTCTCTGCACTACATGCAGGGAATATCCGAGACACACGGAGGAATTCGAGAATGTGAGGGAGATATCGTTATCACTTTCGTGTCCAGAGGTGGCACGTATACTGATGAACATCACGGACAAGGTGACATTTGTGACCGAGGAAGACGATGAGGACGAGGTGTTCGATGATTTTGATTATTTCCTGTATTCCAATCTGGAGGATATTCGGGAGGAGATACTGAATGTCATTCAGGACAGAAGCGTGGACATCCGGAGCAGAATAGAGCGGGTGCTTCAGATCGGTGCGTCGACTCAGAGACATTATGATGAGGGCGACCTTGTCATGTGGGATGAGTGTGAGGAGCGGGATAAGCCGGAGATCCACGGAGACCATGAAGAGTATATGTTACTTCAGAAGCAGGCTATGTTTCTGCTTGAGGATCTGGAACTGCTGTATGATGACTGGGATGATGTGCTCATAGAGTCCCAGGAGCTTTTGTTTGGACAGGGTGAGGAAGCTTTTGCCGGCAACAGGAAGGGGTTTGATGCATGGTGGAGAAATCACGGTGGGTGTGCCCCTCATATGACATTGGACATATTCCTTGAACAGATCATAGTCTACTTCATATCGATCTACCTTCTCGGCGCAGTGTATGATGGCAATATAGATGGTAAGGTGAATGCCTGCGTCGGACATGCGGTTGAACTCTATATGCTGCTCATGGCTAGATGGCTTAGAAATGGTGAGACTCTGTCGGTGGATGATCTCATAGAACTTTCTTACAGATATTCCAGAGAGATAGAGCATTCGGACGAGAATCTTGAACAGGTTGAGGTGCTTGACTGGTTTAGTATATAAATATAAAAAAGCAAGCATCGTTATATTAGAATCAGATGCTTGCTTTTTACTTTGTAGGGGAATAGTTATATTTTCTCAAGATCCTTATACTGCTCCAGTGCAGGACTCTCGTTGCCTACGTACCAGTAGTCGCAGCAATCCCCGCCAAGAGCCTCGGTCTGTGTACGAATCAGGCGGGCGTGCATGATCTCCGCAAGGTAGTGGTCAGTCCTGCACAGATAAGGGAGCAGGTCCGCATAGCCGTGCTCCTTTGCATGCTTCGCTATAGGACATCCAATCAGATGGAAGCAGAACCCTTCAGTCCTTCCATCCGGGTTGATCTCAACCTTCCAACTATCCATCCATTCGCCTTTTGCCTGGTGTTCCTTCTGCATCCTGTTGAACTTCACATAGGTTTTTTCAAATAACTTATATGGCCAGTTGCTTCTGTTGCCATTCACTATTTTCCCAAGGAATTTCATCTTTTCAGCGGCATCCCGTTTGATGGTGAGAAGAACCTCGCCGTCAAGCCTGTGACCGCTTGCCTCATAGAATGATACGATGGTAAACCAGTCATACATATTGGCAGCCATCATATTCTTGCCGAGATCCGGCATGTCCCTGCGCATGAATTCCCTGTAATATTCATCAGCCTTTTTGAATATATCATCCGCATCGGACGGAAGATTTTCTTTGCAGTATTTTTCGTAAAGCTTTGCATAGCTCGATACTGAATATGCCCGTTTCATCTCATTTACCTCCAATAACCTGATGCCAGCCTAGAATCCGCAGTGGTGGGGCTGACAAATTTAATTTAACTACTGGGTTAGAATATACTAACTTGATAAATTTTATCATATATGTGATGGAAGCACAATTAGTAATTCGGGGGATGGAAAGTATGTTTTTGTAGATGCTGACTGTGAAGGGGGGGAGTATGAGGGTGATTATTATATTATATATGTAACAAAAATATTTTGTGGGAATAATGTATGGATTTCTTAGGCTTAAAATGATATCATAGATAATGAAGGATAATAGGTAATTATCATTTAAAATTATAAAAATAGCGAGGAAAATAATGGCAATATTATCACATGAATATTGGAAAAAATTTATAGAAAAAGATAAAAATGGCAAGGAAAAGGGGAATGGACGCGAGTTTGAAAAATTAGTAAGATATTTATTATATTTAATGTATGGAAAAAAATGGAGAGAGACAGGAGGGAGTCATGATCATAATAGAGACTTTTGGTTGCATTTATCGGATCAAAATCTATGGGCTGAATGCAAAAATTATTCAAATACAATTGCAATGAACATTTTAGCGCCAACGCTTGTTATGGCACAAATATATGAAGTAAATGAAATTTTATTTTTTAGCAGATCCAACATAAATAGATTTGCCAAAGATAAGATTTTAGCTTATGGAGAGAAAACGCATAAAACCGTTCGTTTTTTTGATGGTGAAAATATTGATGAACTTATATGCTCTTATGCATCAAAACTTCCTGCACGATACTCTCCTATTAAATATATGAGTAATCGCAAATCAGTCATAGACCAAAATTCATTTATTAATATTTATTTTTTTCAGAATAGAATCTCTAGAATCTATGATGATTCAGAAGTTTTTGTAAATTATGAATCGATTGATAAAATTTATTATAATGAAACATTCTCTTTGACTTTTTGCTTAAACAATGCGTTTTATGAAGTTGATGTTTATATTGAATTTGCTGATGGCGATCCTGATCGATTTTATTTCGAATATTTTTTTCAAACAATACGCTCTGATAAGAAAAGATGGTATCATACTTGTTTAAAAAAAGGTGAAGGATGTTCCGTATCTTTAAATATGAGACAAATAGTTTATAAACCTATTATAAAGCTTCCAAGTTTCCATATATTGTTTGTTTGTGCACGAAATGGTAAATGCTTTGAGTGGGAGTCCAAAAAGATTTCTGTAAAATGTAATTGGGTTGGACAAACTAGATTAATAGGGAGTTATTATTTAAATTTGTTGGATGATGTACAAGAGATATTAATAAACAATCCCTATATTTCAGGGTTAGTAATATCTGGAAGTAGTGGGACTGGCAAAACGAGAGTAATAACAGAGTGCCAAAATATCTTTTTAAGGAAAGGATATGAAATTATTAATCTCTCTGCCCAAGAGAATTACTCTTCTCATTATTATATTAAGGAGCTTATTGCATTTCTTTATGAAATGCCAAGTGATGAAATATTAGATTTATTAGAAGAGAAAATATTTATTTCCTCGAGGAAAAAATTTTTATCTGAAGATAACATTATTGAAAAAGCAACCAGTTTATTTAGAGTAATTATGAATAGCATAACCGAAGAAGATTTACAAGAAGTATTAAATAAATATGAGGATATATTATTTGAAAAGCTTTCAAAAGGCAAAAATGCCATAATAATTGATAACTTTCAGTTTTCAGGAAAAGCATTTCAAAATTTTATAGAAAGATACATTAAGTATTCTGTAAATCAACAATCAATAAATCAGTCTATAATAGTATGTGTATTTAATACAGATTATTTGACTGCCAAAACCTCCGAATTGTTATACAGTATTGTTAATTTAAATATAAGACATTGCATTTCTGTTTCATTAAATGGATTTAAAGATCGAGAACAAGGTATTTTATTCCTTCAAGAATTGACAAGAACTAATAATGATGAAAATTTAGAATATTTTTCTGAGATTATCGATAAAATTTCCTTGAATCCGTATAATCTGATGCAAACCATAAAATATCTTGAAGATTTAGAAATAATAAATATTTCACCAGAAAAAAAAGGATATATAATTTCAAATACAAAAAAATATAAAGCCCTATCAGATATCTCGAACGGAATCATGAATGTTTTAGAAAAAAAATTTGAATTTGTATATAAAAATATACCGTTTGAACATTTTATGTGTATTTTATCCATTATATATATTTTTGAATATCTTGATTATAATTTGCAGAATATATTTAGAATAAAAAGTGAAGAACTCAATTTTCTATGTAAAAAAAGTATTTTAAGTGTTAACGATACAGGTATATATTTTTTTCACCATGATATTATTAGAAAGTTCTTTATAGAAAGATTTTCATCTTATTTATTAGAGAGTTTAAAATTTGTAAGGGAAAAAGGAATTGAAAATACAATAGTAAAATATCGTACCCCGTATTTATTGTATAAAATTGCTATAAAAAAAGACAAAAATACAATTGTTGAGATTGGAGCTAAGGTAGCATCATCTATATTCCCCGAAAGGTTAGCAAGTATATTTTATAATACATTACTAGATGCATTTGTAGAATTATTAGAGAATAATAACTATGAAGGTATTTATATAAAATATATACATAATATATGTTCATTTATAAGGCAATATGACGGGTCAAATAAGGCATGGTTGCGTTCAAAAGAAATATTTGACATTATACAAACATACTATCCTGATGCTATATCAACTGATATCTCATTTTATCGTCCTTTTATTCATTTTTGTTGTGATATTGCGGGCCAAACACATCTTAATGAAAGTGCACGGATATTTATAAAAGATGTATTAGAAATATGTAAAAATACATATACAGATATCATTGAAAATAGGGATGAATTATATGTTTTACAGGCAATTATGTATAATAGATGGTATATATCATATAATGCGGAGAGCTATAAAAATGAAATTGCATTAAAAAGAAGTTTGCTTATGGAAAAATCCAGACAGTATGGAAATCAAATTATTAATGTGGAAAAGCATAATTTAATAGAATATCTTAATGATTCTGATGAGGGATACAATTATTATGGGTATTATAAAGATAAAGAAAAATTATTTTTAATTTGGAATAAATGTATGAAAGATATGCCACACCGCGTACCAGAAAAAACATTAAATTATTATAGAAAATCAGTTCAATATGGACTAATTGAACAAAATTATACATTTGTTACCCAAAATATTTCCAATGCTTTTAAATATTTGGAGGAGGGAGAATATTCCCACGAACCAATTATTTTCAAAACTTTTTTTATGATGGCTGAAGTTATGGCAAATATTCAACATACCCCAGAAAAAAGTTATTATTATAATACCAAAATAATAGGGGATGTTTTGAAAATGCAACAACTGTTAAATAATCATATACTGGGAGATATATTGGTACTGAAAGGCGTAAATGCATATTATGGAAAAAATTTAGACGATGTGTATTTTTCTTTTAAGGAAGCATACAAAAACTTTTCTGAGGGCAAAACAACTAGATATTGGATAAAGAAAAATTTACTAGAAGAAAATATCCAATATACTTTTACTGTTCTTGGAATATATAAAACTGGATACGATTTATCGTTTCTTCCTGTTGAATGTCGCCAGCCTTTAGCTTTGTTTGAAAATGAACAGTTTAAGGCTAGTGGCATTCAACGAACTAGTGATTTACATTTGAATTTGCCTTTGATATAGTTAACATCTTTGTTCTGCTATTAAATAAAGCGGCATAAAATTTCCATGGCGATCAACGACTATATCATATTTGATATTTCTCATTTGAAACCATAATTTATTGTTAAACAATGATACAAAGGTATCAACAAAATAAATAATAGGTGAAACTAAGTCAATAAACTCAAACGATGCCTCATTATACAAAACTATTTCTTTAGCATCCCTTTGGGAATTTGGTCTCTCAATAATATCAAGATAGTCTATGACAAGGGCTTCTTTTATCATTTGATGAAAGAAGTCCTTGTCATATAATGTAGAAAAATCTAACATTACAAACTGATGAACCTCTAAAGGATATTCTTTTAAGAAATAGCATGCACTTTTTTTATACCATTCAATATTATCATAGGTAATCTTCGAATAATCTTTCATACCATACATACCTTTTGCATCTAATCTATAATAACTGAAAGCAGATTTTGAGTTGTTAGGATCTGTTCCTCCCTTATGATAAGCTAAAGCTTTAGCGGATACCCAAGTTTCAAAACCATTATTCTTTAAGCGAAAACAATAATCACAATCTGTGTACGAATATGGAATATCTTCATCCATCCCCCCTACTTTTTCAAAAATGGATTTTGATGTCATCATAATAGCACTACAAACAGCTTGAACACATCTATCGGTCATAGATAATGGGTGATTATATAATAAACCCATCATAGTATGTGCGGAGTTATATTTTGAATACATAATTCCAAAATCAATAATACGATTATTAAGCGGGTTAATCAATTTTGCACCAACAGCTCCTATTTTATCCGAATTTGCAAATGTTTTGTGTAACGCTTCATACCAACCATCCCATACGAAAATGTCTGAATCCACAAATGTAATAATTTCACTGTCACACTGTTTAACAGCTAAATTAAGTGCTTTAGGATACTGTAAATTTTGAGGATATTTTAAATATTTACATCTAGAATTTGGAATATCTATATCTAACTCAGATTTATTGATATTATTACCAATAATTAGAATTTCCACCTCATTAGGTGTGGTTTTTAAGATACGGTCAAGGCAATATAAAAGCATATCTTTGTTTTTGTGGTATGTGATAATAATCGATTCCTTCATTTGCAAACTCCTTTACTATATAATATTGTATGATTGTAGTAGATAATTACCTATTATCCGTATAAATACCACCGCTGCCGAGATTGATTAAAGGTGCAAAATAAAAACAAAGCATATCCCCCGAAGGATAATATGCTTTGCTCACATAACTAAATATTAAAATTATTTCTCGGATGTTTAGTTGCCAAAATACTTCGTTGTTTAGCAAGAGCAACGTGAGTATAAATCTCGGTGATGTTGATAGAGCTGTGCCCCAGCATTTCCTGAATATAGCGGATGTCCACATCAGCTTCCAGCAGACTGGTTGCAAAAGTATGTCTGAACATATGTGGAGTTATGTGTAGATCGATTGCGGCAAGAGCGGTATATTTATTTATCATTCTGCGGACAGTCTGATCGGTCAGTGACCGACCGGATTGATTTGCAAAGAAGTGATTGCAATTCATTATCTCGGAATGAAAATCAACTTCATATTTGTTCAGTATACTTATGACAGACGGATTTCCTATCTGAAGTCGGCGCTCTTTATCACCCTTGCCATATATAAGGATGCTTCCATCGTACAGGTTGATATCGTTGACTTTCAGCGCACAGAGTTCAGAAATTCGCATGCCGGTTGCAAATAAAAGTTCAATAACGGCTGCGTCTCTCAGAGAATTCCTTTTTTGATAGATAGTTTTGGCACAATTAAGCTGTTCATAAATGGTGGACAAAATTGTTTCAACGGTGTGAAGTGGAATGGTCTTGGGTAATATTACGGGCTCTCGAAATTTGAGCTGCAGTTTATTGAACGGATTTCTATCCAGGATTTCCTTGTATTCAAGATAGTGAAAAAATGCTTTTGCAGATGCAATTTTACGTTTTACGGTCTTGGGCTTGTATTTATTATGAAGTTCACCGATGTGATCCTCCAATATACTGGTGGAAACGTTGGTGATGTCAGATGAGCAAAGATAGTCTGAGAATTGCTTTAGATCGATCTTATACGCTTTCAGAGTTTTTTCATCAAGGCATTTCTGTTTACCACAGTATTCCAAATAGTTTTTTATCAATGTTTGCATGTTGTCCATAGTTGATCTCCTTTGTATGTATTTGTCAGAATTATATGGTACAGGAAAAATGTAGGAAAGTAATTGAGACTGCTAAATATGGCGTAAATAATAAAAAATACGGGAATCAAGTAGTGCTTAAGGTGTAACTATGATAAAATTATTATGGTAATTGTGAAGATATCAAACATGTTCGTGAAGATGGAAGTGAATATTGGAGTGCGAGAGAACTTGGCCCGGCACTTGATTATGTACAGTGGAGAAATTTTGAAAAGGTAATAAAAAGAGCGATGATTGCATGTGAGAATAGTGGACATAGGGTTTCTGACGATTTTGCTGAGGTCAGCAAAATCGTTGAAGCAGGAGTTACGTCGAAACCAACAAGAGATTACGAATTATCCCGATATGCATGTTATTTGGTAGTACAGAATGGAGATCCACGTAAGGAAGTCATAGCTTTAGGTCAGACATATTTTGCAATACAGACATACAGACAGGAAGTCGCTGATCATTTTAATGAGTTGGATGAGGATAATAGGAGACTGGTGGTTCGGGGCGATATCAAGCAGTGGAATCAGATGTTGGCAGAGACTGCTCATAATGCTGGAGTAATAACAAATGAAGAATTTGCTTTTTTCCAAAATGCAGGTTATATGGGTCTGTATGGAGGACTTGATGTAGACGATATCCATTCAAGAAAACAGTTAGAAGTTGGGCAAAAAATACTTGACTATATGGGAAGTACGGAGTTGATCGCAAACTTGTTTCGTATATCTCAGACAGAAGAAAAGTTGAGGAAAGACAAAATACAAGGCGCTGATAAGGCAACATCAGTTCATTATAATGTTGGAAAAGAAGTGCGCACTGCCATAGAAAAGATTGGTGGCACGATGCATGAAGATCTTCCAACGCCAGAAAAAAGTATTCAACAGATCGAGAAAGAACAAATGGAACGATTAAAGTTGAAGGCGAAGAAAGGAAAGCTAATGCTTGATGAATGAGCGCTGGACTATTTGGCGATATTGGAAAGCACAAGCATTATATGTCCTGACCAGACATTTACCCAGAATTTACTTTCAGATGGTGTTGACATTTACAGAAATAAGTCTAGTATATGTTCGATATGAAGTATGATATGGGAGGACAGATATGGGCAGTTATGTAATATCGGACATTCACGGATGCTATGACGAACTGATCCGGATGCTTGAGAAGATAAATTTAGGAGACAGTGACACTCTGATATGTGCGGGGGATTATATAGATAAGGGACCAAAGAACGCTGAGGTGCTGGAATGGATAATGAATGTTCCGCCAAATGTCATTCTGCTACGGGGAAATCACGATGAGGATTTTGCACAGAATATAGAGGCGATGAGGATCATCAGCTATAAAATGGATCTTGACAGGGATAGCTTGCAGGACACGAAAACTTTGTACCGGTCGATGAAGAAGCTTGCGAAAAAAGATGCCAGCGTAAAGTTTGACCGCTGTGAGACGGTATATGAGCTGATAGAATCCGGATATACTTTCTCGCGGTTATGTGCAGTGGCGGACCGGATAAAGAACATGCCGTATCTGTATGAAACGGAAGTGTCTGGCAGAAAATGCATAGTAGTTCATGCCGGATACATCAGGAGACTTGATACGCCAGAACTTAAGACCAGGTACAGCTCAAGGGAAGAGTTCTATATGAACGCCAGGGGTGATGGATTTACAGATGGCGGCATCATGCACGGCATGGTAGTGGCGGGGCATACTCCAACGATCAAAGAGGAGGAGTTTGCATATAATGATGGATGGGTATTTCGAAGGTATGACGAGGAGCGGGACTTTTTGTTCTATGACATTGACTGTGGATGCTGGATGAGATATACAGGGAAAAAGAACGCAAGACTTGCATGTTTCAGGCTCGAGGATGAAAAGGTGTTTTATGTGTGAGGTTGTGAAGTCCTGAATTAGTGGACTTCACAAATTTTTCACAAAATTTATTAGCACTCTGTGTTGACGAGTGCTAACAGAAGTGGTATAACATAATCAGTCAAAGGAAAGAGCTTCTAAATAGAAATTAACGATAAGCCTTGAAGCGATCCTTTGAAAAGGAAACGAAATTATTAACATGTATATACCTGATGCGATAAAAGCAGAGGGGATAGATATTGGAAGGAGAGATGACTTATGTTAATGCCTAGTATTATTGGAGATAGCTTTTTAGATGATTTCTTTGGATATCCTGAGAGGACTTATACAGCACCAAAGCAGACGCAGATGAATGGATTTATGCAGGCTGATGTAGCCGAGAGCGAGGATGCCTACACAGTTGAGATGAATCTTCCAGGAGTTAAGAAAGAGAATGTGAAGATTGAGCTCAAGGATGGATATCTGATCGTGAACGCTTCTACAAAGAGTGAGACCACAGAGGAAGATAAGAAGACAAAGTATATCCGCAAGGAGCGTTACAGTGGCTCAGGTAGCAGAACTTTCTATGTTGGCAAGGATCTGACTCAGGAAGATATCAAGGCCAAGTTTGAGGACGGAGTGCTTAAGCTCACAGTTCCAAAGATTGAGAAGAAACCGGAAGAGCCAAAGTCAAAGTATATAACAATTGAATAAATATACGATAGATGATTACTTTCATTTGTATATAAAAGTCCGGCACAGGAACCTCCCTCCTGTGCCGGATTTTTTGTGGCGTTATTGTTGATTGACAACCTTAACTCACAGATTATAATGGGAATAAGCATAATTACAAATAAGACAAGGAGATGCATGACATGAGATACAAGGCAGCGATATTTGATATGGATGGAACAATACTCAATACTCTGGAGGACCTGACAGACAGTACAAACTATGCGCTTTCTCATCATGGATTCCCTGAGAGAACTATAGATGAGGTTAGAAGATTTGTTGGAAATGGCATACGAAAGCTCATTGAGAGAGCTGTGCCGGCGGGAACTGATGTGGCAACGATAGATAAGGTGTTTGATACATTTGCTTCTTATTATAAGGAGCACAGTGCCATCAAGACCAGACCATATGACGGAATACATGATGCAATTGCAAAGCTCAGGGCAGCAGGAGTAAAGACCGCGGTTGTGTCCAACAAGGCAGATTTCGCTGTTCAGGATCTGTGCGTAGACTATTTCCCGGGGATGTTTGATTTCGCACTCGGGGAGAAGTCTGGCATAGCCAAGAAGCCTGCACCAGATATGGTGGAGGAGTGCCTCAGAACGCTTGGTCTTGAGAAGAAGGATGTCGTATATATAGGTGACTCTGATGTGGATCTTGCCACAGCAAGAAATTCGGGAACGGATGTCATCATGGTTGGCTGGGGATTCAGAGACGAGGAGTTCATCATGAGCCTTGGCGCACCATTTGTCATACATGACACACAGAAGATCGTTGATATAGTATTGGGAGAGTAGTGGATGCTTACATATTCATTTGACGACAGAGGGATGGATTTCCTCTATGAGCATTTGTACAAAGAGATAAAAAATGACATATTGATAGGAAATCTTAAAGCCCATGAGAAGCTGCCGTCAAAGAGGGCGCTTGCAGCTCATCTGAATGTGAGCGTCGTCACAGTGGAAAACGCATACAGTCAGCTCTTGGCTGAGGGATATATTTATTCCAAGCCGAAGAGCGGGTTCTATGTGTGTGACGTGAAGGCTGAGGATGCGGATGTTGTGGGAGTGCGCAATGCCTACTATGACAGTGAATATAAGGGTGGTACAGAAGGTTCCGTAATGAAAGATAATGCAAGGCAGAACACGACCTCAGAGGAATTGGATGTTTCATATATGCGTGGAATACGACCGGAAGACCATGTGACAGAGCATTCTCATGTGATCAGGGAACACGCAGAATCCCCTGGCCAGAACAGGTTCTTTGCCGACTTTGTGAACAATTCCACCCTCAGTGAGAACTTCCCATTTTCGACATGGACGAAGCTCATGAGGGAGACGATGATGGATGACCGGGAAAAGCTTATGAAGAGATCGCCGTCTGGTGGTATATTTGAACTCAGAAAGGCCATTGCGGATTATCTCTATCAGTTCAGGGGGATGTCTGTAAGCCCGAACCAGATCATAGTCGGCGCGGGAACGGAATATCTGTATGGTCTTATCATACAGCTTCTCGGCAGGGACAGCGTATACGGTGTGGAGAATCCGGGATATCAGAAGATACAGCACATATACGATGCATATCAAGTGAAATGCTGTTATATAGACATGGATGAGAGCGGTGTCAACATAGATTCGCTAGAGCGGTCCGGGGCTGATGTGGTGCATATATCACCGTCACACCATTTCCCTACGGGAACTGTCACTCCGGCGAGCAGGAGATATGAACTGCTGGGCTGGGCGGCAAAGCAGGAGGGCAGATATATCATAGAGGATGAATATGACAGTGAATTCCGTCTGGTGGGCAATCCGATCCCAGCACTTCAGAGTATAGATGCCTCAGATAAGGTCATATACATGAATACATTTTCAAAAAGTTTGTCATCAACCATACGAATAAGCTACATGGTATTGCCAATACCGCTCATGGTAAGGTATAATCATGTACTAAGCTTTTATGCGTGTACGGTGTCGAATTTTGATCAGTATACACTCACAAGGTTTATCCAGGAGGGGTATCTGGAAAAGCACATCAACAGGATGAGAAAGTTTTACAGGAACAGCAGGGACAGGATACTTGGTTGTATCAGGAATCATAGGCTGTATCCACAGGTAACGATAAAGGAAGAGAATGCAGGTCTTCATTTCCTTATGGAGATCGACACGTCATACACGGACAGAGAGATGGTGGACAGGGCTGCCGCGGCAGGAATCAACATATCCAGCCTTAGCCAGTACTGCCACGGAAAAGAGCAGGAGGACAGCCACACACTGGTTATCAATTATTCGGGCATAGAAGAAGACATAATAGAGGAAGCCTGTGACAGACTTCTTGAGAGTGTGGTGCGCTTGACGACATAGCATGCAGACGCCGCGCGGAGCGCATTTCATGCGTTTGCAGGAATTTTTCGTAAGGAGGACAACGGATGAAGATATCATTTGATTCACTTGAGGAGCAGAATATTCAGAACTTTAAGGGCGGCGAAGGCGTATTCAAGCCACGCATGCACGTAGGCAATTACAACAAGATCATGAGGGCAACACTTCCAGCCGGAAGTTCTATAGGACTTCACACACATGACACCAACAGCGAGATCATATTTATCATCTCAGGAGTTGGAACCATGGAGTATGACGACACCATGGAGATACTCAATCCGGGCGACTGCCATTATTGTCCGCCGGGACACAGCCACAGCCTGAAGAACAACGGCGATGAGGATCTGGTGTTCTATGCTGTAGTGCCAGAGCACAATTAGAAGAGAATAATATAAGAAAATAAAAAAGAGGTTCTCCCAATCAATGTAATTGGAATATATCTGGAATTCCGGGTGCGCATCAGAATGTGGAGACCTCTTTTTTATTTGTTATCAAGTGATTAACTTGATATATATGCGCTAATTCATGTCACATCTAGAAAAGTTGCAGATAAATGTGGTGTTTCGCGTCAGGCTGTAGAAAAATGGGAGAAAGGTATTAACTTTATAATACTATCACTGGATAGACTGTTTTAATGCAGTTTACATAAATTTTACGCGCTTGCATATTGAAAAATACGATATAAAATGCTAATATAATGGCAAGTTTATAATGATGAGGCTTAAAGCTAGTAGATACACATATGTGTGTCTGCTGGCTTTTCTTGTTTTTTACATAGATTTTACATTTCGTTTACTGCATGTGGATAGCGGCCCTTTCCTTATGTGGATATGCTTGTTTAAGATGAGATTTACATAAGGAGGAAAGAAACACAGTGGACGAAAGAGTTAAGATAGTATTTGGATTGCTGGGAGGACTTGCCATGTTCCTGTATGGAATGAATAGCATGAGCGATGCACTCCAGAAGGCAGCAGGAGAGAAGATGAAGAGGATATTGGGATTCCTTACCAAGAATCCTTTGATGGGAGCTTTGGCGGGAGCACTTGTAACCGCAGTTCTCCAGAGCAGTTCGGCGACTACGGTCATGGTCATCGGATTTGTAAGTGCAGGACTCATGAGTCTGCCACAGGCTATATCAGTAATATTTGGAGCAAATATAGGAACGACCATGACGGCACAGCTTATGGCGTTCAAGATCAGCAATTACATATACCCTATCATATTTATAGGTTTCATTATGAACTTTGTGTTCAAGAAGGAAAAGATCAGAAATGTTGGAATGGTCATATTCTCATTTGGACTTCTCTTTGAAGGTATCGAGGTCATGGGTGGTGTTATGAAACCACTTGCCAGCAGTGCGATATTTGTGGATCTGATGGGCAAGGTGTCAGAGATACCGGTTCTCGGAGTTGTACTTGGCGCAGTTATGACCTTGGTTGTACAGAGTAGTTCGGCGACCATTGCGGTACTTCAGAACTTTGCGTCACAGCCTGGACCTGACGGAATACATAGTGTCATAGGTCTGGCAGGGGCGATACCTATCCTTTTCGGAGATAACATTGGAACAACCATCACAGCGCTTCTGGCATCCATAGGACAGTCCAAGAATGCCAAGAGAACAGCCATCGCGCACAGTACATTCAATATCACAGGAACCATACTTTTCATGTTCCTTATAAGACCGCTGGCTGCATTTGTACAGTGGATATCACCAAAGGGCGATGAACTTGACATCATATCAAGGCAGATAGCAAATGCGCATACCACGTTCAATGTGGCATGTACACTTATCTGGCTGCCTCTGATACCTGTTATGGTGAAGATAGTGAAGTTTATCATCAGGGGCGAGGACAAGAAAAATTCAGAGGGCTTTGTAGCCAAGTACCTCGATGATAAAGCTATGTCACAGCCTGCGGCAGCTATCTACATGGCCGCAAAGGAGATATCAAGATTGTCTGTTCATGCGGGCAAGATGATAGGGGCTATGAGAAATGCTATAGAGAAGAGAAATATTACGGATATCCGTGACAAATATGTGGATGAGCATGATAAGGTCAAGGAGCTTCAGGATATAATAGTTGATTTCATCACAAAGCTGATATCAAGCGGTAACCTTACTGAGAAACAGGCAGAGCAGGCGGCAGGACTCATGGTAGTCAGCAACAATATAGAGCGTATAGCAGACAGGTGCGATGAGGTGGATGGTCTGTATAAAAAGATCCTGGACAATGGACAACTGCTGTCGGATGCTGCGATAACTGACCTGACAGCATGTATGGATATGACAGAGAAACTTTTCAGTGAGTCAATGAATGCGATAATTACGGGGGACAGCGAAACTCCTGACAAGGTTGCCGCAGATAAGAAGAAGATAAGAAAGCTCCAGAGACAGGCAGGTAAGGCTCATCTCGCAAGAGTCAAGAAAAACACCTGTGTGAGAAGTCTGACAGCGGATTATTCAGCACTCCTTTACAGCATGGATCGTATGGCGGACAACTGTATATCCATTGCGGAAGAGGCAATCGACGATTTCACATTTGACAAACTTGATATAGAGAATATGGATAGCGACAGTGAAGTCAAGGTGAAGGCAGGTGCTCAGGCATGACAAAATACAAATGTGAAAGAACGTATATTGACAGGCATATAGACAGAAACTGCAAAAGGGCTGGATACTGGAAAATGGTGGGCAGATTTCTTGCAATGGCTGCACTGGGTTCTCTGCTGCTTACAGGATGTGGCACCAAAGTGGACGTTCCGGATATGTCATCCATGGGTACAATAAACGTGGTTTCCAGAGAGGAAGGTTCCGGTACTAAGACGGAATTTGACAATCTTGTAGACACCGATGCGACGGGAACCAACACTGTTGCAGATTCCACAGACAATGTTATATCGCAAGTAGCCTCTGACAAAAATGCGATAGGTTATATAGCATATAGTGCAGAAAATAACAGCGGCGTAAAGGTGCTGGATGTCGATGGGACAGCTCCGGATACGGCATCCGTAGAAAAGGATAAATATTCTCTGTGCAGGGATTATATATTGGTATACAGTGGGGAACTGTCAGCCGTGGCAAAGGACTTTATGGCTTATGTGAAGTCTGCAGGGCAGGCTGTGGTTGCGGATTATTGTGTTCCTGTAAAGAAAAGCGAGACATTTCTGTCAGACAAGTCTGGTGGTACGGTGGAGATACATGGTTCCACATCGGCAGCTCCGATTGTATCTAAGCTGGCAGAGGAATATATGAAGATCAATCAGGCAGCGAAGATTGTAGTCACAGAGTCGGATTCGACACAGGGACTCAATGATGCACTTCAGGGCAGATGTGACCTTGGAATGTCATCCAGAAGCCTTCAACCATACGAGAGCGAGCTGCTCACGTCATATGTATTTGGACGTGATGCGATTGCTGTGATCGTAAACAGTGAGAATCCGCTATCTGACATATCGGTGGATATGCTGAAGAAGATATATGACAAGAAGTATACAGAGTGGGGAGATTTAAAATAATTTCATGAGGAGAGCTTTGCGTGAAAATATAATGCGGCTGCTCCTTTAAACAGGAGGATAGTCATGCTGGCTATCCATCTTGTTATATATGTAAAGAATAAAATAGATAGAAAGAGGACAGGCAATTGGTAAACTGGCTGATCAGATTAATAAAAATAATAAAGAACAGAAAAGGAGAATATGAAGAGATGGCACAGGAGACAAATATAAGTACAATAAAGGGCGTATACGTCAACAGAGAGATTTCATGGCTCAAGTTTAATGAGCGTGTGCTGGAGGAGGCACAGAATGAGAATTCACCGCTTTGCGAGAAATTGTCATTTCTGGCAATATATCAGTCAAATCTTGATGAATTCTTCATGGTGAGAGTTGGTTCTCTGGAGGATCAGAAACTTTTGACCGGAGATCAGAGGGAGAATAAGACAAAGCTCAGTCCACAGGAGCAGATTGATGCTATCCTTGAGAATGTCACAAAGCTCAATGCGATCAAAGACAACATATATGAGAATCTCATGAAAGATGTTGAGCCGGAGGGCTTTAGACTGGTACGATATGCAGACCTGTCAAAGGCTGACGCAAAGTATCTTGACAGTTATTTTGCGCAGGAGATACTTCCGCTGCTATCAGTGATGATCGTTGGAAGAAAACAGCCATTCCCATTCCTCAAGAACAGAGAGATATATGCCCTTGCCATACTTGAGAGAAAGGGCAAGAAGAAACTCGGTATCATACCTTGCGAGAGCGGAATGCTTCCAAGACTTGTCGCACTTCCGGGTGTGCCGGGAACCTATATACTTTTGGAGGAGCTTATCCTTCACTATGCTCCAGGGCTTTTCAAGGGCTACAAGGTTCAGGAGAAGACCCTCATGAGGATCACCAGAAATGCCGATATCGACGTGAGCAAGGTGTATGATGAAGACCTCAACTATAGAGATCAGATGGAGCAGGTTGTTAAGCTTAGAAAGAAACTTGCTCCGGTCAGAATAGAATTTACAAGAGATATATCACAGAAGATGGTGGGCGAGGTGTGTGATTACTGTGAGCTTGACGAAAAACATGTATTTTATTCAAAATCTCCGCTGGATCTGTCATTTGTATTCCAGATACAGGATAAGCTCAGGGACAGACAGGAGCTGTTCTTTGAGAAGAGAGTGTCACAGCAGTCACCGGATCTTGATGTGATGAAGCCACTTATACCTCAGATACTTGAGAAGGATGTGCTTCTCTCATATCCGTATGAGAGCATCAGACCGTTCCTGAATCTCCTTCAGGAGGCAGCAAGAGATCCAAAGGTAAATGCAATCAGGATGACACTTTACCGTCTGGCAAAGAACTCCAAGGTGGTGGAGGCTCTTGTTGAAGCTGCTGAGAACGGTAAGCAGGTTGAGGTACTTGTGGAACTCAAGGCAAGATTTGATGAGGAAAATAACATAGAGTGGAGCCGTACCCTCGAGGACGCGGGCTGTCATGTTGTGTATGGTGTGGATGGTCTCAAGGTACACTCAAAGCTTTGTCTTATAACCAGAAAGGATGGAGGCAGGATCCAATACATAACACAGATAGGAACGGGCAATTACAATGAGAAGACATCGAGACTCTACACAGATCTGTCACTTATGACTGCAAATGAGGATATTGGTAAGGATGCCATGAAAGTGTTCCAGTCAATCCTCATCGGCAATACAGTCAGCCATGCTGATCACCTGCTTGTGGCTCCTGAATGCCTGCAGGCTCCGGTCATCAAGATGATAGATGATGAGATAACCATAGCAAAGGATGGTCAGCCTGCGTATATCGGTGTTAAGATCAATTCTCTCACTGACAAGAAGATCATCGACAAGCTGGTTGAGGCATCGAAGGCGGGAGTTAAGGTTGAACTTATAGTAAGAGGAATATGCTGTCTGCTGGCGGGAATCCCCGGGGAAACGGAGAATATACATATAAGAAGTATTGTTGGACGTTTCCTTGAGCATTCAAGAATATATATGTTCGGAACCCCTGACAGAGACAAGATATATATAGCTTCAGCAGATTTTATGACACGTAACACTCTCCGCCGTGTGGAGGTTGCTACACCTATATATGATGATAAGATCAAGCAGCGTATCAGAGATATGTTTGGACTTATGATGAAGGATAACATGCAGGCATGCATACAGCAGCCTGATGGCACCTACTTGAAACAGAACCGTGATGTGGAAGAGATAAACTCACAGGAAATACAGTATGCAGATGCCTATGAGAGGGCACGTCAGTAGATGTATTACATAGTGAGGGATGATGATGAAAAATAAGAAGATAAAGATCAGGGAGCTTGAGGATATAATAAAAAATAAACGGATATACCCGGTGTTTCAGCCTATAGTAGATCTTAGAAGTGGACATATATTTGCTTATGAAGCATTGTCCAGAGTACTGGGTGGTTCCAGCATGGAAATAGGTGAACTGTTTGAGCTGGCATGCAGGTGCAGAAAGGTCTGGGAACTCGAGGCGGTATGCCGCCGCAATGCTCTGAAGCAGGCGGTGTATATGCCGGCTGGGAAAAAGCTGTTTTTAAATGTTGATCCAAATGTCATACTTGATCCGAAGTTCCGCAGTGGAACCACAAGATATATGATGAAAAAGTATGGTCTGACACCTGACGATGTGGTGTTTGAGGTGACTGAGAGGACCAGGATAAAGAAGGAGACAACATTCACTGAGACGGTCAATCATTATCGGGATGAAGAATTTCATATAGCCATAGATGATTTCGGAGCTGAGTTTGCAGGGATGAACAGAGTGTGTATGCTGCATCCGGAGTACATCAAGCTTGATATTGAACTTATAAAGGATATAGATTCAAATGAGTATCAGAGAAGCTTTGTGAAACATTTCGCAGATTTCTGTGAGGAGAAAGGGATCAAGCTGGTTGCAGAGGGCATAGAGACTAAAGCAGAGCTTGAGACCGCGGCACGAATAGGTGTGGCATATGGTCAGGGCTACTATCTGTATGCGCCGGGAGTACATTTTGCTGAGTAATCATAACGATTCAGAGTGAATATATATGGACATTTGCTTTCTGAGGACAGATATGATAGAATCTGTAAAAATCAAAGATAAAAATAACGTGCAGATTACGGACCGAAAAGGATAACGACTGTGCATGCTTTGGCATGCCGGCTGTTATCCTTTTTGTGTTTTATGGTGATTGCGGATAAGGAGAAGTGCATGTATCTGATGATAGACAATTTTGATTCATTTGTGTATAACCTGAAGGCGTATTTCGAGGAAATGGGAAGATGTGTGACCGTAAAAAGGTGCGATCGGATATCTCTGCATGATGTGGAAGATCTGGAGCCGGAGGGCATAATACTTTCACCGGGACCTGGGCGGCCATGGGAGGCAAAAATGTGTGTGGATGTTGTGAACATGTATAAGGGAAAAATTCCGATACTTGGAGTCTGTCTTGGACATCAGATACTTGGGTATTGTGCGGGCGCCATTGTTGAAAAAGGAAAGATGCCAATGCATGGAAAGGTGACAGAGATACATACCTGTGGAACAGGTCTGTTCGCGCGGCTGCCGGAAAGCTTTCATGTCACAAGGTACCACTCATTGGTAATAAATGGCAGTAGTCTGCCGGATGATTACCAGGTGGATGCTATATCCGAGGATGGTGCAGTTATGGGAATATCACACAGAAGGCTGCCGTTGTACGGGGTGCAGTTTCATCCGGAAGCGGTACTTACGGAGTATGGTCATGATATATTGTATAATTTTTGTATAGCGGCGGAGAAATTTAATTGCAGATAAGGAGTCATATATGAGCAGTATGAGGCGAGTGGTAAAAAAACTTGACAGATATGTGTGTGCAGCTGATGTTTTTGGAATATATGAGGATGAGACAGGAATAGCATTTCTTGACTCATCCCTTGTGAATAATCTGGGACACTATTCGATCATCGGGAGATGCCCGTATCTCAGGCTTGTTAAGAATGGGGATACATTTGAGGTTAATGGAGATTCTGAAAAGAATATAACATTTGAAGAATATATGAGACAGTATCTTGTACAGCATATGGATAAGAGCCCGGAGGATTTGCCAATCGTATCAGGAGCGATAGGGTATGTATCCTACGATTATGGAATGGACAGGATGGGGCTTGATTCCATCAATGAAGACCTTGTGTCTGTTCCAGAGGCAGTCATGACATTCTATGACTGTTTTGTTGTTGAAGATTGCCTAAAAAAAGAGACATATCTTGTGGCAAATGGTATGACAGGTGATGCACAGTCAAATATTGATGTAATGGAGAATGATATAGAGAAGTATTGCGGCAGGGATGATCGGGAAAGTGGGAATATAATTGACAGGACGAGTGAAGATGTACAAAAGAGGAAGAAGTATAACTTGAATGTGTACGAAGAATGCAGCAGGGAAGAGTATGAGAACTCTATAAGAAGGCTGAAGGATTATATAACCGAGGGGGATGTATATGTTGCAAATTTGACAAGGCATATGGTTGTCGACAGCGATAAAAAGCCTCTGGACGTGTTTTATGACCTGAGAGTTAGCAATCCGTCGCCATTTGGTGGATATCTTGATCTGGGAGATTATCAGATAGTGAGCGCCTCTCCTGAACGGTTTATGCAGATAAAGGATCGTCGTGTGTACACCCGGCCGATAAAGGGGACGAGGAGACGGGGAGAGACTGACAGGGAGGATGAGGCACTCAGGGGTGAGCTTGAGAAATCACAGAAGGAAAAGAGTGAACTCCTGATGATTGTAGATCTTGAGAGGAATGACCTGAACCATGTGTGCAGACCAGGAAGCGTAAAAGTGACTGAACTGTTTTCGATAGAAGAGTATGCGACTGTTTTCCATCAGGTGGCAAATGTTGAAGGCATGCTGCAGGATGGGGAAGATGTGATGTCTCTTCTTACTGCGGCATTTCCGGGTGGTTCTGTTACGGGGGCACCGAAACGCAGGGCTATGGAGATTACAGATGAACTTGAATGTGGGAAGAGAAATATTTACACCGGCTCTATTGGTTATATTACATTGGATGGAAAATGTGATTTTAATATAGTGATAAGAACTGTATTGTACAGAAATGGCAGGTATTATCTAGGCGTTGGAGGCGGTATTACTGCCGATTCAGATCCTGGTGCAGAGTATGAAGAGACACGGGATAAGGCAAAAGCAATACTCAGTGCATTGCAGTAGCATTTGAAAATGATGAAAATGGGAGAAATGTAAAATGAATGTAAAAATGGATGATTGCTTTCAATTTGGTCTTGGAGCATTTGAAACTATAAGTGTGGTTGACGGCAGGCCGATATTTCTTGACAGGCATCTGAGACGCCTGGAAGATGCTGCAAGATTCCTGGATCTTGGCATGCCAGCAGAACGGGGCATAGACAGGATAGCTGTGCTGGAATATCTGAGAAAGTGGATGAGTGAGCATGATTACAGAGATCGATCAGGTCATATGAGGCGATGTGCGTTAAAGATCATGCTGACTCAGGAAAATGTGATTTTTTCAATGAGAGATAATCCTTACACCCCGGATATATACGAACGGGGGTTTGCAATGGACATAAGTAATGTTAGAAGAAATGAGACATCGCCGTTCGTATATCATAAAACCATGAATTACGGAGACTGCATTCTTGAAAAAAGGCGGTCTGGCAAAGCTGGAATGGATGAACGGATCTTCCTGAATACAAAGGGACAGATATGCGAGGGTACGGTGAGTAATATATTTTTGGTGAGAGATGGTAGGATATACACACCTGCGATAGACTCAGGTCTTCTGCCTGGAACAGTAAGGGAGTATATCTGTGAATCAGAGGCGGTCACGCAGACGGTGATATTCCCTGATGAACTGTCATCGTATCAGGAATGCTTTGTGACCAATTCCTTGATGGGGGTCATGCCGGTGAAACTACTGGGAAATATCAGCTTTGAGGAGAGGAACGTCACAGCCATGATAATGAGAAAATATCATAATTTTTCAGCTTTATGCCGGTAAAATGCCTTTTTGTATCATTGTGGTCCGGGCTCAGCCACTTCGCATATGGTAAGAGTGTCACCAGATATGGTAAACCTTATATCGTATCCGCCGTACAGCATTCCATAGCGTCTATTCGGTTCATCCTGATAGCCAGGCCTTGGATCCTGCGCAAGTATCTCTTTCAGGGCCTCGATCTGTGTACTTGAAAATATCGTTTCAAGTTTGGTGGCGATATCGTCAGAGAAACGTACTGACAGCTCCGGAATATCAAGAGAGTCCGTCCAGCCCCCGGTCGCCTCCGGGTGGCTGTCTGTGTATGGCAGATAAGGCTTGATGTCGTACACCGGTGTACCATCCAGTATATCGGCTCCTGACACCACAAGCCCGTGTACACAGCCAGTTTCTTCATTATATATAATGTCCAGAAGCTTCACCGACGACAGTCCGATGTTGTTCGGCCTGAAAGGTGATCTGGTGGCAAAAACCCCCATCCGCTGGTTACCGCCCAGCTTTGGGGGTTTTACTGTTGCGGTAAAACCGTTCTTGTGAGCCCTGGAGAAGTCCCACAGCAGCCATATGTGGGAGAATCCGTCAAGTCCTCTGAACGCCTCTGCCTGATTGTACGGTGGAAGTATCTCTATAAAAGCGGCGGCGCGGCCTGTCAGACCGCTCTGCCTTGGAATCCCGAACTTCTCTTTGTAGTCGCATCTCACATATCCTATCACTTCTAAACTGGTATTTGTCATGTATATTTATCCCACTTTCTGGTTGCAATTTATAAGTTATGGCAGATTATTTGCTGTACATTCAGCATGCATTGATTAACGCCGACTTTACATTCAATTTACATAGCGTTGGTTATGTATTTTACTTATGCCATTTATTATAGTTCAAAGAAAAGAACAAAAGGCGCGCGAGTTCTTTTCCGGGACATAAGCAAAGAATGATATGCCCCAATAATACAATATTTGTAAAGACCGGTTCAAGAGATAACCGGCACATGCAGCAAGTTTTTGAAGAAAACTTGTTATGCATTACAAGCCATAAAAGAATATGGGCAAAGTAAGGAGATAAGAAAAATGATTAGATTAAAGAAAGTATTAGCAGTTACACTTGGAGCAGCACTTATGGTAGGAAGCCTTGCAGGCTGTGGAAATAATTCATCAAAGAGCGCAGATGGCGGATTCGATGCAGCACAGGATATATCAGTAGTATCAAGAGAGGAAGGCTCAGGAACAAGAGGAGCATTCGTAGAGCTCACAGGAGTTGAGGAGAAGGATGCAGATGGCAATAAGGTCGACAACACAACAACAAATGCCATTACATGCAACAGCACAGAGGTCGTACTCACAACAGTAGCAGGGGATGATTATGCAATCGGTTACATATCACTCGGAGCACTCAACGATACAGTAAAGGCACTCAAGATCGGTGGAGTTGAGGCAAGTGAGGAGAACATCAACAATGGTTCATACACACTTTCAAGACCTTTCAACATCGTTACAAAGGATGGCATCAGTGATGTTGCACAGGATTTCATCAACTACATCATGAGCGAGGATGGACAGAAGATCATCTCAGCAAATAAGTACATCGAGGTTGCAAACAGCGGAGCATTTACTTCAACAAATCCAAAGGGCAAGATTGTTGTTGCAGGATCATCTTCAGTAACACCTGTTATGGAAAAACTTATCGAGGCATACAAGGCAATCAACACAAACGCTGACATCGAGCTTCAGGAGAGCGATTCAACAACAGGTATCACATCAACATCAGATGGAACATGCGACATAGGTATGGCATCACGTGAACTCAAGGATACAGAGACAGCACTTGGTCTCAAGGCAACAGTAATAGCAATGGACGGAATTGCAGTTATAGTAAATAACAACAACCCTGCTGAGGACTACACAGTAGATCAGGTCAAGGACATATTCACAGGTTCAGCAGCAAAGTGGGAGGACGTAAAGTAATCAGCTTATGCATAAACTTAAAGAAACAATTATGCATGTAGTATTCCTGATAGCGGCACTGGTATCCATCGCAGCAGTAGCACTCATATGTGTGTTCCTGTTTGTGAATGGAATACCGGCCATTAAAGAGATAGGCTTCGGGGATTTCACCCTTGGTGAGGTCTGGAAGCCTACAAATGGGTACTACGGCATTCTTCCTTTCATATTAGGAAGTATATATGTGACAGCCGGAGCACTGATAATTGGAGTTCCGATAGGACTTCTGACAGCGATATATCTGGCAAAGTTTTGTCCCGACAGATTATATAAAGTTATAAAGCCATTTATCAATCTGATGGCCGGAATACCTTCGGTAGTATATGGATTCTTTGGAATGTGTGTGCTTGTACCGATGGTGAGAAGCATATTTGGAGTAAATGGAAATACGATGCTCACGGCATCAGTACTTCTTGGAATGATGATACTTCCAACTATCATCAGTGTATCAGAGACCTCAATAAGAGCGGTACCTGACAAATATTATCAGGGAGCCCTGGCACTTGGAGCAACACATGAGCGAAGCGTGTTCAAGACTGTTGTCCCTGCAGCAAAGTCAGGAGTTATGGCAGCGATTATCCTTGGTGTTGGCCGTGCAGTTGGAGAGACTATGGCGGTCATCATGGTTGCTGGAAATCAGGTCCATATGCCTGACGGAATACTGAGAGGTGTCAGAACACTCACCACAAATATAGTAATGGAGATGGGATATGCGACGGACCTGCACAGACAGGCTCTGATAGCGACGGGCGTTGTACTGTTCGTATTCATACTCATTATCAACCTCCTGTTCTCCATCATAAAGAGAAAGACGGTGGCATAGATGACAGAGAGAGTAGAAGGAATAAAGACATTTGTCGCATGTGGCGATGACAGAACAAAAAATACAATAATCAGCACGAAAAAGACGGCACCTGAGGACGATCCTTCATCCATAGTTGATGTGGACAGCATAGAGGCTATAAACAAGAGCACATGGTCTGAGAAATGGGCTGAGTACAGAAAGAGACCGGGATCATTCATAATGTTTATCTTTGTACATCTGGCGACACTCATAACTGTGCTCTCCATAGGATTTCTGTTGGTGTATGTACTGGTAAAGGGAATCCCAAATCTTAATGCGGACATATTCAGCTGGGAATATACATCGGACAACTGTTCGCTGGTACCGGCACTTATAAATACGGTTTACATGACGCTGCTGTCCCTCCTGATAGCAGGTCCGATAGGAATATTTGCAGCGATATATCTTGTCGAATATGCAAAGACTGGCAATAAGCTGGTGGGGGTAGTGAGGATCACAGCGGAGACACTTACAGGAATACCTTCGATCGTATACGGACTATTTGGAATGCTGTTTTTCACAAATGCGTGTGGACTTAGATTATCACTCATATCAGGTGCGTTAACCCTGGCGATAATGGTTCTTCCGGTCATAATGAGAACCACAGAGGAGGCACTTATGGCAGTGCCTAAGTCTTATAGAGAAGGAAGTTTTGGACTGGGAGCCGGAAAGCTCAGAACAGTATTCAAAGTAGTGCTTCCAAGTGCCGTTCCTGGAATACTGTCAGGAATCATACTTGCGACAGGACGTATCGTGGGCGAAACGGCAGCACTCATATACACAGCAGGATCGGTTGCAAAGATGGCGACAAAGCTTACCGATTCAACAAGAACTCTGGCGGTTCATATGTACCTTCTGTCAAAAGAAGGACTTCACACGGATCAGGGTTATGCAACAGCGGTTGTACTTCTGGTGCTTGTGGTGCTTATCAACTTTGCGTCAGACAAGATTGCAGGAAAGGTTGCCGCAGATAAGGCCAATTAACACGTGTTGGGGCTTTGGAATCAGAGTCTTGGCAGGTGCTTACAATATCCGGCAGAAGCGATTGAGCTTCTGCAATTAGAAAAGAAAATATTAAGGTGCGATGTGAAAGAAAGACATCATAACAATACAAATGATGTAACGATTCGCATTTGATGTTAAGAATGGAGAAAAATAGATGAATAATAACGTTAAGTTCAGCGTTAAAAATCTTAACCTCTATTATGGAAAGTTCCATGCCCTTAAGGGTATTGATATGGATATTCCGTCAAATGAGGTTACAGCATTTATTGGACCATCAGGTTGTGGAAAGTCAACATTTCTCAAGTCACTCAACAGAATGAATGATCTGGTAGAGGGATGCAAGATAACAGGTGATGTGAGACTTGATGGCGAGGATATATACAGTGGCATGGACATCAACCTTTTGAGAAAAAGAGTTGGAATGGTATTCCAGCAGCCAAATCCATTTCCGATGAGTGTATACGACAATATAGCATATGGACCGAGAACCCATGGTATCAGAAACCGTGCAAAGTTGGATGAGATAGTTGAAAAGTCACTTAAACAGGCAGCGATATGGGATGAGCTTAAGGACAGACTGAAGAAGTCAGCCCTTGGACTTTCAGGCGGTCAGCAGCAGAGACTTTGCATAGCCAGAGCACTGGCAGTGGAGCCAGAGGTGCTTCTCATGGATGAACCTACATCGGCCCTTGATCCTATATCGACATCCAAGATAGAGGACCTGGTACTTGAACTGAAGGACAATTACACCATTATCATGGTTACGCATAACATGCAGCAGGCAACCAGAGTTGCGGACAACACAGCGTTCTTCCTTCTCGGAGAGGTTGTTGAGTACGCAGAGACAGAAAAGATGTTCAGCAAGCCGGCTGATAAGCGTACAGAGGATTACATCACCGGTAGATTTGGTTAGGAGGGACATGATGAGAGACAAATATGAGATGCAGCTTAGAAAGCTTCACGCAGAGATGATAGAGATGGGAACTATGATCGAGCAGGCAATCGAGACAGCGATCAAGGCTCTCGTGGCCCAGGACACAGAGCTCGCAAAGAAGGCGATCGAGGCGGATGATGCCATTGACCATCAGGAGAGAGAGATTGAGAATCTGTGCCTCAAGCTGTTCCTTACCCAGCAGCCGGTTGCCGGGGATATGAGAAATATATCCGCAGCACTCAAGATGATAACGGATATGGAGAGGATCGGAGATCACGCCTCAGATATATCAGAACTCACACTGCGCATGGCTGGCACACCATATATAAAGAAGCTTGAGCACATACAGCAGATGGCAAAAGAGACGATCGTCATGCTGGTATCAAGCATAGAGGCATATGTCAACGCAGATGAGAAAAAGGCAAAGAGTGTAATAGAGCATGACGATGTCGTCGATGATCTTTTTGACAAGGTCAAGAATGAACTCATCACAATGATACATGAGAATCCGGATGATGGAGAGCAGGCTTGTGACCTTCTTATGGTTGCCAAGTATCTTGAGAGGATTGGCGATCACGCAACGAATATATCAGAGTGGGTCCACTTCTCAATAACAGGAGAACATGTAGACTGATGATTGAGTCATGGACGAAAAGAGGTGATTTCTATGAAGTGGGTATGTACGAAGATAAATGAACTGTCACACATAACAGGTATAGGCAATATGAAACTTTTCATAACAGTCAGCATGGTGGTGTGCGGACTTGCGGGATGTGCTGCAGCATTGCTGCTCCACATGATCCCTGTGCTGGGAGATGTATCATTAGCAAAGCTGATGTTCATATGTGGCGGCTATGGCATGTTCCTGGTAGGAATGCTTGGAAGTGCGGTGTATCTGCTCATAAATGAGCCTCTGGGAAGCAAATAAACAGATGAAAACAGAAAAAAGGTCTATGTGATACCACAAAACTGTGCCAAATATTTTGCAGGATTTTACATAGATTTTAAATTTACACAGATTTTACATACACATATCTCACATTTTACATATCCCTTTTACAATAGACTCTGATAAAACAGACGCTGTAAAAGGGATATTGTGTATACAAGTCCTTATACAGAAGTAATTGGAAATGTAATAAGGAGACAAAAAATATGGATATTTTCAATGTGTTATCCCTTCTGGGCGGACTTGCAATGTTCCTGTATGGAATGAACGTGATGGGAGATGGCCTTGCCAAGACGGCTGGCGGTAAGCTGGAGAAGATACTGGAAAAACTCACATCCACACCTATAAAGGGTGTTCTGCTGGGCGCCGCGGTGACAGGAGTGATCCAGTCATCATCGGCGACCACAGTTATGGTGGTTGGACTTGTAAACTCAGGCATCATGAAGCTGAGACAGGCAGTGGGTATCATCATGGGTGCAAATATAGGAACAACAGTAACATCATGGATACTCAGCCTTACAGGAATACAGAGTGACAATATATTTATTAATATGTTGAAACCCTCATCCTTTTCACCTATACTCGCAGTAATAGGAATAATATTCCTCATGTTCACCAAGTCTGAGAAGAAGCACGATATAGGTGGAATCCTTCTTGGATTTACAGTGCTCATGTTTGGTATGGAGATGATGAGCGGTGCGGTTGCTCCGCTTAAGGATGTACCAGAATTTACGAATATACTCACCATGTTCTCCAATCCATTCCTTGGAATGCTTGTGGGAATGTTGATAACAGCTATCATACAGAGTTCTTCGGCGTCTGTAGGTATACTCCAGGCGCTGTGTGCAACCGGGGCTGTGTCATTTGGGACGGCGATCCCAATCATCATGGGTCAGAACATAGGAACCTGTGTAACGGCACTGATATCATGTATAGGAACCAAGAAGAATGCCAAGAGAGCTGCGTTTGTGCATCTGTACTTCAACATCATAGGAACAGTCGTGTTCATGGTGGTGTTCTACACGGTCAATTCATTTGTACACTTCCAGTTCCTGAATGATTCAGCGAATGCAGCTGGTATAGCTGTTGTACACAGTGTGTTCAACGTTGCAGCGACACTTCTTCTGCTTCCGTTCTCAGGCGGACTTGAGAAGCTTGCAACGCTCACTGTCAGAGATAAGGATGAGGTGGAGAAAAATACTCCTGCAGAGCTGGAGATGCTCAAGCGTCTGGATGCCAGATTCCTTGAGAAACCAGCATTTGCTGTTGGACACTGTATAGAGGTCGTAAAATACATGGCTCAGCTTTCAAAGAACAGTGTTGATATGGCACTGTCACTGGTTGATAATTATGATGAAGCGGTCAGGGATAAGGTTGAGGATCTTGAGGGCATCATAGATACCTATGAGGATGAGGTCGGTTCTTATATGGTAAAGCTCAGCAGCAAGGAGCTCTCCCATGAGGATAGCCAGAAGGTATCGATCGGACTTCATGTCATAGGTGATCTTGAGAGAATGTCGGATCACGCCATAACCATAGCGGATATATGCAGGAAGATGAATGAGGCGGGCGCGTCCTTCTCAGAAAAGGCAAAGTCAGAGCTGGGTGTATACAAGGATGCAGTTCAGAACATAGTCAGCATGACTGTGGAGGCTTACGACAAAGAAGACCTTCAGGAGGCATCCCATGTGGAGCCGCTTGAGGAAGCCATCAATGAGCTCAACAGCGCGGTTAAGAAGCAGCATATCAAGAGACTTCAGAAGGGGAAATGTACCATTGAGCTCGGAATATCACTGGAGAATCTTATCAACAACTATGAGAGAGTTGCAGATCACTGTTCCAACGTGGCGGTGGCAATGCTTCAGTTAAAATCAGATAACTTTGATACACATGAATATCTGGATAACATGAAGAAGGATTCCAACATAGATTTCCAGAGCATGTACACATATTACAGAGAGATGTACAAGCTGAAGTGATATCTGGCACGTATAAATAAAAAAATAATGATAAAAATAAAATTGCAATACGCATGTAAATGAAAGTGGTATTACACAGGGAAAGGAGACAAAATGGCAGTACATATTTATATTGTAGAAGACGATAAGAATATAAGAGAGATAGAGATGTTTGCTCTGAAAAACAGCGGATATGCGGTGGAGGAGTTTGAGAATGCGAAATCCTTCTTCTCAAGGTCTGCGGAGAAGGTCCCTGATCTGGTACTCCTGGATATCATGCTCCCAGACATGGATGGTCTTGAAATTGTGAAGAAGCTCAGGAGCAGACCTGATACTGTCAGAGTTCCGATTATCCTTGTGACAGCCAAGACTACAGAGCTTGACAAGGTCAAGGGCTTGGATATAGGAGCGGATGATTACCTCACCAAGCCATTTGGCGTGATGGAGCTCATATCCAGAGTCAAGGCGCTGCTCAGAAGAAGCAGGGCGCTGCAGGATGACAAGCAGATGGTACTCGGGGATATAACCCTTGATTCAGAGAGACGCGAGGTGCATGTGGGCGGTGAGTTGTGTGAGCTTACCTTCAAGGAGTTTGAACTCTTAAAGCTTCTCATGGTTAATGCAGGAATAGTCCTTCACAGAGACACGATTATGTCGGATGTGTGGGGAACGGATTACGAGGGCGAATCCAGAACCCTTGATATGCATATCAAGACTTTGAGACAGAAGCTTGGCGAAGCAGGTAATATGATAAAGACGGTTAGAAATGTAGGGTATAAGATGGAGTAGCATATGGGTAAGAGAGACGATAAAAGACTGAAAAAGGTTATCAATCTGGAGTTTATTATCTTTTCACTGGTGGCCATAGCGGTGACCATGGTCCTGTCGACGTTTATATTCTATGAGGTGTACAAGGCGGAGATCATAAGGGATCTGAAGGGGTATGCTGAGGTGCTTAAGAATACCGGAGATTTCGATGCGGATGACCCCGGTGTGTATGCAAGCGTGGATACCAATGACCTCAGATTGACGCTTATAGCGCCCGACGGCAGTGTTCTGTATGACAATCAGGCCGATGAGATTTCCATGCAGAACCATCTTGACAGACCAGAGATAGCAGAGGCATTTGAAAATGGTGATGGACAGGTTATAAGAAAGTCGGAAACCCTCAATAAGAGCACATATTACTATGCGATACTGCTCAAGTCTGGAAGGGTGCTGAGAATAGCGAGGGAGACCAACAATGTAATCAGTATGTTCCTTGCGGCTGTGCCGGTCATGCTGGTGGTGATGGCGATCCTGGTCTGTGTCACCATCATAGTGACACACTATCTGACCAGAAACATATTGAAACCAATAGAGCAGATGGCAAACAGTCTGGACGACGATACCCACATAGTTGCGTACAAGGAGATGCGGCCATTTATAGATATGATACAGAAGCAGCATGCGGATATAGTGAAGAGCTCACAGATGAGACAGGAGTTCACGGCAAATGTATCACATGAGCTCAAGACGCCGCTCACATCCATATCGGGGTATTCGGAGCTTATCGAGACAGGTATGGCCACCGAGGCGGATGTACATCATTTTGCAACTGAGATCCACAAGAACTCCAACAGACTTCTCACCCTCATCAATGACATAATCAGACTGTCAGAGCTGGATGTATCTGAGGATGCGCCACTGATGGAGAAGATCGATCTGGCGGTCATAGCCAGAACAGCCACGGATATGCTGGCGATAAACGCAGAGAAGAACAGTGTGACACTCAGCTATGATGGCAGTCACGGATATATATATGCGAACAAGATGATGATGGAGGAGCTTGTGTATAACCTCACAGACAACGCCATCAGATATAACAATAAGAATGGAAGTGTGGATGTATCTGTAAAGGCAGAGGATGGCAAGGTTATACTCAGGGTGAAGGATACGGGAATAGGAATCCCGAAGGAGCATCAGGAGAGGATATTTGAACGATTCTACAGAGTGGACAAGAGCAGATCGAAGTCCACAGGTGGCACAGGACTTGGCCTGGCCATAGTAAAGCATATAGTTGCCCGCAACAATGCACAGCTTGATATGGACAGTGAACCAGGTAAGGGAACTGACATAAAGGTTACATTTGACGCATATAGGGAAGATGAACAATGATGCAGTCGAAATCAATGAATTTTGATGGGGAATGCTGTAAAAGAACAGAATAGATGCTACAATAAAAAGGAGCCTGGTGGAAGTGTATTAGCCAGACTCCTTAAGTATATTGGTATTCACACACACCGACATTAAGTTCGAAAATATGTGAAATCTTCTGAATTTAATAATATAATACAGCATGTTACAGAAAAAATCAAGTGGTAATTATGCATAACATACAATGCGGTTTATACATAATTCACAAAACGTGCAGTTGAAAGGCAGATAATTTTGGCGGATCGGAAGGAAACAAATTCTTGATTATTGAATTTTATAGTATTACTATATGGTCTTGAATAAGGAGAGTGATAGTATGTCAGCAAACGAATATTTAAGGGCTCAGAAGCTTGGTGAGAAGAGATATCAGGCAGCCGTAGCAAAAAATGAATATCCATATCTTCCGGTTTTGGATGAAATAATATCACCATCCGACACTGTGGGTGAGGTGAATCTTGGTCTCCAGACCATATCGCTTGACCGCGTGGTTGGAACCGCTACCGCTGCAAGGACGACGGCGTTTGCTAGTAATTTTATGCCTATATTGGATTATCATACTGAATTTGGAATGAAATGGGCCACATTGTGTGAGTCCCACATAGAGGAAGGTATACATGACCCGATAAAGGTATATGAGTATATGAACAAATTCTATGTAGTAGAAGGAAATAAGAGAGTGAGTGTGCTCAAATACTTTGGTGCGGACTCAGTTCCTGCCATGGTTACAAGAAAGATACCTAGAAGGACAGACTCACTTGAGAATAAGATATATTTTGAATTTATAGATTTCCACAAGCAGACGGGGATCAACTATGTATATTTCTCACAGCTCGGTGGATATGATAAGCTCAGGGAGTTCATAGGGATCACTAAGGATGCGGTTTTCACAGAGGATGAGAGACTGGATTTCAACTCGGCACATCTCGCATTTGAGAAGGCTTATCTTGCTAAGAAGGGCAATGAGGAGCTTACTATAACAGTGGACGATGCCATGCTTGTATTCCTCAATGTGTATGGCTATGAAGCTCTTAAGAACATGACTACATCCCAGGTGAAGGACAGTGTTGACAAGGTATGGAATGAGATAGTCCTCACAAATGAGAAGAAGGATAAGACGGTTCTTCCAAAGCTCGATCCTGTGGAGCCTAAGAAGTCCATACTCGACAGGGTTATAAAGCCATCAGGCCCTTCGAACCTGAAGGTGGCATTTGTGTATGATAAGTCGCCAGCCAACTCGGTCTGGACATACAGCCATGAACTGGGTAGAATGGACATGGAGAATAAACTCGGAGATTCTGTCGACAGCAGAACCTTCTGTAATGTGGATACACCTGCCAAGCTGACAGAGTGCCTTGGAAGACTTGTGGATGAGAAGTATGATGTGATATTTACGACAGGGCCTGAGATGCTTCCTGAGGCTCTTAAGACTGCAGTGCTCCACCCGGAGATAAAGATACTTAACTGTTCCCTCAGCCTTGCGAACAGCCATGTGCGTACCTATTATGCAAGAATGTACGAGGTGAAGTTCCTCACCGGTATGATAGCGGGAAGCCTGTGTGCTGACGGACAGATAGGATATGTAGCTGATTATCCGATATTCGGAACAACAGCGAACATCAATGCATTTGCCATCGGAGCAAGGATGGTCAACCCTAGGGCAAAGATATATCTGCAGTGGACGAAGGTTAAGAATGCTGATCCGCAGAAGTTCTTCGAGAGAAATGGAATAACATATATATCCGATAGAGACATGATCATGCCGGATGATGCGTCACGAAACTTCGGACTTTATCACTATGATCAGAATGGAGAGGTCGTCAACCTTGCCATGCCTTTCTACAACTGGGGTGCATTCTATGAGAGGATCCTTAGATCCATACTGGAGGGCAACTGGAAGCAGGAGGAGAAGAACGAGACCAGCAATGCGATAAGCTACTGGTGGGGTATGTCAGCGGGAATAGTTGACGTCATATGCTCAAAGCACCTTCCGGCCGGAACACAGAAGCTCATATCGGTTATGACAAACCTCATAAGAGAGGGCGCTATCACACCGTTCAGCGGAAAGCTTACATCCCAGAACGGAATAGTGAGAAATGAAGATGACGGAGCGATGCTCCATGAAGATATACTCAAGATGGATTGGCTTGCTGAGAATGTAGTGGGCATGCTCCCTACAGAGGACGATCTTGTCGATGAGGCAAAGACGGTAGTTGCACTTCAGGGTATAGACACACCGGAGAGTCTGGAGCTCAAGTCGGTTCCGGAAGTGAAATAAGATAAATCTCCTACGGAGAAGGTATACTGTAGTACAGGGGAATAGATACGTGAAGATTTTGTTGTTGGCGGATGAAGAATCCAAGTATTTGTGGGATTATTTTGATAAGAGTAAGGTCGAGGGAATAGATCTGATAATATCCTGTGGCGATTTATCGCCACAGTATTTGTCGTTCCTTGCGACATTCAGTCATGCGCCCGTTCTCTATGTCCATGGCAATCACGACGTGTGCTACAAGGATACACCGCCGGGGGGCTGCGAGTGCATAGACGACAAGCTTTATGTGTATAAGGGTGTCAGAATTCTGGGACTTGGCGGTTCGATGGAATACAAGTTTGGTGGTGCGGATCATCAGTATTCCGAGCGTGCGATGGCCAGAAGAGTACGGAAACTCAGGTTTAAGATCATGAGGAACAAGGGCTTTGACATACTTGTTGCCCATTCGCCTGCATACAGGATAAATGATTCCGAGGATCTCCCACATACAGGTTTTAAGTGTTTCAGAACACTTATGGAGGAGTACAGACCTAAGTATTTTGTCCATGGCCATGTGCATATAAATTATGGAAGAGATTTTGTCCGCGAATCAAAATACGAGGACACGACGATCATAAATGCCTATGAGAGATATATTATTGAAATTTAGGCAGAAATATTTTGAAATTAAATAATTTCGGCGAAAAGACAGGAATAAATCAAATTTATTGCTGTCTTTCTTGCGAAAATGGAGTTTTTTTGATAAACTGTGGTGAGTTGATATAGTTTATTGATAAGATCCGGAGAAGCTCCGGGATGATGAACAGGGATTGGATAAAGGAAGGAGACATGAGGTTTGGAAAGAAACAGCGAGGAATATAACAGAATACTGGATGAGCTTACAGGTTATTGTACAGAATCTGGCAAGATAGACCAGAACCTCTATGTCAATTATGATGTCAAGAGAGGCCTCAGAGATTCCACAGGAAAAGGTGTACTCACGGGACTCACAGAGATATCTGATGTCATAGGATATGATGTAATAGATGGAGAGAGAGTGCCGACTGATGGTCGTCTGTATTATCAGGGGTACAATGTTGAGGATCTTGAGAGAGGTTTTCACGGAAGTAAATTCGGATTTGAGGAGACTATGTATCTTCTGTTGTTTGGAAAGCTTCCAAATGAGCAGCAGTTTAAGAGATTTGTTGAGATGATGGAGTGCTATAGGGAGCTTCCTAGAAAGTTTACAAGAGATGTTATCCTCAAAGCACCAAGCAAGAATATGATGAACGTTCTGCAGAGATGTGTTCTCACACTCTATTCATATGATGATAATCCGGATGATATAAGCATAGAGAATGTTCTCAGACAGTGTATGGAATTGATAGCACAGTTCCCTGTGATCGCCGCATATGGTTATCAGGGCTACAAGCACTATTTCCACGACATGAGTCTTGTAATACACAATCCGAAGCCGGGGCTTTCCACTGCGGAGAATTTCCTGAGGCTTATCAGATCAGATAAGAAATATACAGAGCTTGAGGCGCAGGTGCTTGACATATGTCTGGTTATACACGCTGAGCATGGTGGTGGTAATAACTCCACATTTACAACTCATGTAGTATCGTCGACAGGAACAGATACATATTCTGCAGTTGCAAGTTCACTTGGATCGCTGAAGGGACCTAAGCATGGTGGTGCAAACCTCAAGGTTCAGCAGATGTTTGATGACCTCAAGAGCCATGTCAAGAACTGGGATGATGAGGCTGCACTGGAGAAATATCTCACAGGACTTATTGACAAGAATGGCTTTGACCATTCAGGCCTTATATATGGAATGGGTCATGCGGTATACACCAACTCAGATCCTAGAGCTAGGATACTCAAGGGATATGCAGAGAGACTTGCCCAGGAGAAGGGCAGGACAAAGGAATTTGAGCTGTACAAGAAGGTTGAGGAGATATCAGGAAGACTGCTTGCGGCCAGAAGACGCAGCGGCAAGCCTATATCGGCAAATGTAGACTTCTACAGTGGATTTGTATATACGATGCTTGGTATCCCTATCGAGCTGTTTACTCCTATATTTGCCATCGCACGTATTGCAGGATGGTCAGCGCATAGAATAGAGGAGCTTGTCAATGCCGGCAAGATCATCAGACCTGCATACAAGTATGTGGGAACACACAGAGAGTATCTGCCGATGGAAGACAGATAAAGTTATGTACGGCAGATTAAGATAAAGCCGGAGAATACAATAGACATGCATACAGCGCTTCAATCTTCAATAGACAAGGTTGGGGCGCTTAGTGCATTTGATGACAAGGAGATGACCTGGAACATGAAAGATAAGAATAAGAACGCAAAGACTGAGGAAAAGACAAATGTCATGCGCATACTTGACAGCAAGAAGATAAAGTACAACCATTATTGTTATGTGGAGACGGGCGAGACGAATGGAGAGAAGGTTGCTGCCATACTTGGACAGGATCCTGCGTATGTGTATAAGACCCTGGTGACCGTTGCGAAGTCCGGCGCAAATTACGTGTTTGTAATTCCTGTCAAGGAGGAACTTGATCTCAAGAAAGCTGCGAAGGCTGTGGGAGAGAAGTCGATAGATATGCTCAAGGCAAAGGAACTCCTCCCTCTTACCGGATATATACATGGCGGCTGCTCACCTATCGGTATGAAGAAGTTTTTCAGGACCACGATAGATGCAAGTGCTGAAGATCTTGATAAGATGTATGTGAGTGCGGGTAAGGTTGGGTATCAGATAGAGATAGCCCCTGCGGATTTGGAGAAGGTCATACGTCTGGAGTATGTGGATGTGACGGTGTAAAGGACTAAATTACGTCACAAAAAAGCTGAAATTAAGAAGCTGAAAAATTAAAAAAGCAGGAATATGAGCCCCTATAACGAAGTTTGCTGGGTTTCATATTCCTGCTTTTAGTTTATCTGCAAAATGTATCTGCCTCGACCAATCCGTTGTTATCTCTGCCATCTTCCGGCGGCGCCGCAAGGAAGAACAAGACCTGTCTCTGTGACAGGAAGTCCGATCTCATCTGCCACAACATGTCCGCCAAATCTGTTCTTTACCTCTGTGGATATCATATATGTGAGCACCGCAGGCGCGAGACCTGTTGTATATGAATTTACAAGGAAGAAAAGCGGCTTGTCACAGAGAAGCTGGCTGCAGAGCTTGATGAAAGGATGGATTTTCTCTTCGATCTTCCATATCTCACCCTTTGGTCCTCTGCCGTATGAAGGAGGATCCATGATGATCGCGTCATATTTGTTGCCTCGTCTGATCTCTCTTTCGACAAATTTCACACAGTCGTCAACTATCCATCTGATCGGTGCGTCGGCGAGCCCTGATGATGCTGCGTTTTCCTTTGCCCAGGTAACCATTCCCTTGGATGCATCAACATGGGTGACTGCAGCTCCGGCTTTGGCGGCTGCGCATGTTGCGCCCCCTGTGTATGCGAACAGGTTCAATACCTTAATATCCTTTTTAGGTGAGTTCTTTATCAGTTCGCTGAACCAGTCCCAGTTGGCAGCCTGCTCAGGGAACAGACCAGTGTGCTTGAAGCTGAATGGCTTCAGATTGAAAGTCAGATCCCTGTAATTTATCGTCCACTGCTTAGGCAGGCTGAAAAACTCCCATTCTCCGCCGCCTTTGTTGCTTCTATGATAATGTCCGTTCAGTTTATTCCATGCAGGATTTTTCTTTGGAGTGCTCCACAGAACCTGGGGATCTGGTCTGAGCAGAGTGTATTTGTCCCAACGCTCAAGCTTTTCTCCGTCAGAGCAGTCAATAACTTCATAATCCTTCCATCCATCTGCTATCCACATATATGTAATCCTTCCTTATAAAAATAACTTCAAAAAATATATCCTATAGATTATACTTGTATCAAAGCACTGCGTCAAGGCTGCTGTGTGTATAGATTGATGACAGAGATTAATGACGATACAGATTGTTGGTAATGGAGAAGTTGGAATAATGGCAGATATAAGTATAAAAGAATTAATAGAAGAGATGGTACAGAGTGATCCCCACAAGATTATCCTCAGTGGCGGACGCGGTGAATATAGAAAAATGGTATTTGAGAGAAAAATCATAGGCGGTAAAAGGTGCTTTCAGATAGAAAGGTATACGGAGAAGCAGGTGTTCCACCAGAATATAGATGAGGACGCGCTTGAAGAAGCGCTGGCCGGAGATCTGCAGGATGGATTCAGACAGATAAACATGTTCTCGGCCCGGGAGGAGTGGGATGTGAAGATCTCAAAGAAGGGCAAAGTAGCTGTGAATAAGAGGCACACGGAGAATAAACTCATAACTGTTCAGGGGAACAACCGAAGAAAGAAATACATACTTGAAGAGGGAATGGATATCCCTGTATTTACCCATCTGGGCATATTTACAAAGGATGGCAAGGTTGTGCACTCCATGTATGACAAGTTTAAGCAGATCAACAGATTTGCGGAGATAGTGGACAATGTCATGAGGAGCTACAACAAACCTTCTATTAATATAGTAGATTTTGGATGCGGCAAATCGTATCTGACATTTATAGTTTTATCTGCATGAGGTTAAGGGGCTTGATGTCCATATAACTGGCCTGGATCTCAAGGAGCAGGTGATAAAAGACTGCAATGCGCTGGCGGAACAGTTTGGATATACCGGACTAAAATTCGAACTTGGGGATATAAATGGGTATAAGACGGATGTGGATGTGGATATGGTCATGACGCTGCATGCGTGTGATGTTGCCACGGACTATGCGCTGTACAATGCCATTTGCTGGAACGCACAGTATATATTGTCCGTGCCTTGCTGCCAGCATGAGCTGAATAAACAGATGCATTCTGATGAACTGGCTGCGCTGACAAGATACGGTATCATCAAGGAGAGGATAGCTGCGCTGGCAACAGATTCTATCCGCGGACATATGCTTGAGGCGTGTGGATATAAGACTGATATAATGGAATTTATAGACATTGCACATTCGCCTAAAAATCTGCTCATAAGAGCTGTGAAGAAAAATGTATCTCCAGACAGGAGAAAGAAGGCTCTAAAGGATGCGGAAGCACTTTGTGAGGAGTTTGGATTCAGACAGACTCTGATGGAGATGATTAAGGCAGATGGCAGGATATAATTGGATTAAACCTGTGGTTTGTTGCGCGTGTGATGGTTGTGGCATATTATTAAGGAGGATATCATGAGGGCTGCGCTGTATATAGATTGTGATAGCATAGAGGCAAAGGCTGTGCCTGTTATATATGAGGATATAATCAGAACGGACAAGCTTGTGATCTGCAAGATGTTTAATTCCGACAAAGACGATGACAGCTTTATGGAGAGTGCAGGGAGGTTCAGAATACAGGACTGCATGCACGGAGAGTATAAGGTGTCATCGGCGATGGTTGCGCTGGCAGTGGAGGTTATGGCGGATGCTGCGCTTTCAAAGCCAGAGCGCATATATATAGCAACGGGGGATAGTCTGACAGTACCGCTTCTCGACAAGCTGAGGCTCACGGATATAGAGGTTGTGGTTGCCGGTCCATGTGACGCAGACAAAATCCTTGTGAACAGCGCCCAGAGATATATGTATATAGATGTTCTTGCCGGAGGAAAATGCACTGCTGATATACCGGATATAGGTGATATAGCAAAGGAGATATATTCGGTTTCTTCCTATTATAAAGGACAGGGAAGAGATGCTGTCATGGAACAGGTGTATGAAGGCGTTGTGAGAAGATACCCGGATTTTGATGTCAGAAATTATGGCTATACTCATCTTGATACATTTGTGGAGAATAATGTGAGTGGAGTGAAGGTTTATACCGATGAGAATGGCGTGACAAAGCTGACGTTGGTCGATGACAGGGAGGAGATAGACACATTTGCATATGAGTATATGACGGGCAGGGGATATAAGATAGATGATATGGCAGAGCTGCTCGATGCGATTCGGAGCAGATTCCCTGGGTTTGCGATGGAGAATTATGGTTACCATACAGATTACGGGTTCATCTTAAGCTTTTCGAAGTTTGAGATATGGGAGAACAAGGGGATCAAGATGAAGAGGACATTCAAGCTGAGTGAATCTGGCGAGTGATACCCTGTAAATACCCGTTAAAAAATAATTCAAAAAAACATAAAAAAATTAAAAAAAACTCTTGATTTAAAGAAATCCCTAGTATATAATCAAACGTGCTGTGGCATGATAGCTGAGAAGCGGAGGTTGCTGCGTACATATATGACGCAGGTTTTTCGTGGAGCGAATGTCAATTTACAAAACTGGCGACAAGTCACTGTACAATATAACCGTCTGTCAAGAGGACAGAAACGACGTGATGGTTCTGGGTTTTAACTTAGGACACACACGGGAGAGTGTACAGTCACCGCTTGTTGTACTAAGATTAAGTGCGAAAAGGAGGCGGCTTTTTTTATGGCAAATCAGATTATGAGAATTACACTTAAGGCTTATGACCACAAACTTATCGACAAGGCAGCAGCACAGATTGTTGATACAGTTAAGAAGACTGGCGCAAAGGTAAGCGGACCAGTTCCAATGCCTACTAAGATTGAGAAGATCACAATCTTAAGAGCAGTTCATAAGTACAAGGACTCAAGAGAGCAGTTTGAGCAGAGAACTCATAAGAGACTTATCGATGTTGTAGCACCAACTCAGAAGACAATTGATGCATTACAGAAGATCGATCTGTCCGCTGGCGTGTTCATCGATGTTAAGATGAAATAATCAAAGTCAGACAGCAATTCAAAAGAAACCCAATTAGATGCGGACTAATTTAAAACAAACCGCAGAAACAATTAAATAACAGTACCTAATGCATTTTCGGATGTAATTTAGTATGATTGCAGATGCAATCCGCTGTGAATTAAATTAGGAGGAAACAGAAATGAAGAAGGCTATATTAGCTACAAAAGTCGGAATGACACAGATTTTCGACGAGAACGGTGTATTAACACCAGTTACAGTATTGCAGGCTGGTCCATGTGTTGTAACCCAGATCAAAACAGTTGAGAATGACGGTTACGATGCAATTCAGGTAGGATTCGGCGAGAAGAAGGAAAGAGTAACAACAAAGGACGTATCAGGAAAGAAAGTTATCAGAAATCCACATGGTGCTGGTAAGGCAGAGGTTGGTCATGCTAAGAAGGCAGGAACAACTCCAAAGGCTTTCTATAGAGAGTTCAGACTTGAGAACACTGCTGAGTACGAGCTTGGCGCAGAGATCAAGGCAGACGTATTTGCTGCTGGCGACAAGATTGATGTTACTGCTAAGTCAAAGGGTAAGGGATACGCAGGCGGTCTTAAGAGACACGGCCTTAAGTCAGGTCCTTCAGGACATGGTTCAAAGTATCACAGACATGCAGGTTCAAACGGTTCTGCAACTACTCCAGGTAGAGTATTCAAGGGCAAGAAGATGCCTGGACATATGGGTAGCGTAAGAGTTACAATCCAGAACCTTGAGGTAGTTAAAATAGATGTTGAGAACAATGTAATCTTGGTTAAGGGCGCTGTTCCGGGACCAAAGAAGTCATTGGTTATGATTAAAGATACAGTAAAGTCTGGTAAGTAGGGCTTTGGAAAGGAGAGGCAACAATGGCATCAGTTAAGGTTTATGACATTGAAGGCAAAGAAGTTGAGACATTAGAGCTCAATGATGCAGTTTTCGGTGTAGAAATAAATGAGCATATAATGCATAAGGCTGTAGTTGGTCAGTTAGCCAACAACCGTCAGGGAACACAGAGCGCTAAGACACGTTCAGAAGTTTCTGGTGGCGGAAGAAAACCTTGGAGACAGAAGGGAA